>Ga0209913_1000003_pt1 | contig 418401 bp, 380 predicted proteins | sample PersoiDNA2013203_FD_185805 | JGI IMG/M metagenome (GOLD analysis project Ga0209913, IMG submission 185805) | Permafrost soil microbial communities from the Arctic, to analyse light accelerated degradation of dissolved organic matter (DOM) -... | ecosystem: Environmental > Terrestrial > Soil >... | reverse complement strand
CGAAGGCCACGGCGGCGACAGCGATGATTCGTTTGATGAATTTCATGTCTCGGTTTTACCTATCAATGAGTGAGCTTGGGGGGCGCGAAGCCGCTTATTGCTTGTTCGGCGCGTTGCCGGCGCCGGCAGGATTGACGGCTGGCTGGTCCGGCACGTTTTCTTCCTTGTCGGTCTGCTGCGGCACGTCGCCGTCGTAGACCTGGCTCTGGCGGCGCTGCAGGTAGCCATCGCGGATGAATTCGTAGCGGTCCAGGGCGGCGTCCTCCAGCAGCGACGACGCGTCCAGCAACGCAGCGCGCTGATCCACTACGCGGGTAACGGAACCGATGTTGCGCACGTTGACAGGATCTTTGTAACGCCATATGTCAGCCGACATGTCCAGCGGCAGGCCGACCGTGTCGCGCAGGGTCGACGGGCCCAGCAGCGGCAGCATCACATAAGGGCCCGATTGCACGCCCCACTTGCCCATCGTCTGGCCGAAGTCTTCCTTGTGCTTGGGCAGGCCCGCCTCGGAAGCGATGTCCAGCACGCCCAAGAGGCCGAAAGTGGAGTTCAGCGCCACGCGCATCACGTCCGACATGCCTTCCGCGCCCTTGCCTTGCAGCAGGTTGTTGGCGGCGGTCCAGACGTCGCCCAGGTTGCCGAAGAAGTTCGACACGCCCGTCTGCACGAAGCTGGGGGTGATGTTCTTGTAGCCGGTAGCGACGGGTTTCAGTGCATATTCGTCGACAGTGTCGTTGAACTTGAACACGCCGCGGTTCCACGTTTCCATGGGGTCGCGTTTATCGGGACCGACGGCACAGCCCGACAGGGCGGCAGCGGCGGCCAGCGCCAGCAGAACGGAGGTATTGCGGCTCATCAGTTGGAGTCCTTTCCTTCAGCGGCTTTGCTGTAAATAAATTGGTTGATCAGGTCTTCCAGCACGGCGGCGGACTGGGTGCGGGCGATCTTGTCGCCGGCCACCAGGTTCTTCTCGTCGCCACCGGCTTCGATACCGATGTACTGCTCGCCCAGCAAGCCCGAGGTGAGGATCTTGGCCGAGCTGTCTTTTGGAAACTTGTACGTCTCGTCCATCTCCAGTGTCACGGCGGCCTTGTACGATTTATCGTCGAAGGCGATTTTCGCCACCCGTCCGACGACGACGCCGGAGGCCTTGACTGCCGCCTGCGGCCGCAGGCTGCCGATATTGTCGAACTTGGCCGTCACTTCATACGTCTTGGCCAGGGAGAACGAATTATTATTACCGGCTTTTAAAGCAAGGAACATCAGCGCGGCCACACCGATCACGATGAACAGACCGACCCAGACATCCAGAGATTTGCGTTGCATAAAACTTATCCTATAGGTTTTTACCGAACCGCGCTGAGCGGTAGCGCACACACTTATTGTATTTTTGAACGTTTTTTTCAGCGGCTGAACATCAGTGCCGTCAGCATGAAGTCGAGCCACCAGATCATCAGCGAGGACACCACCACCGTGCGGGTAGTGGCGCCGGCCACGTCTTCCGGCGTCGGCCGCGCTTCATAACCCTGGTACAGGGCGATGAACATGATGGCGATACCGAAGACGACGCTCTTGACGAAGCCATTGAAGACATCTTTCCACAGGTCGACGCCGGACTGCATCTGCGACCAGAAGGCGCCCGCGTCGACGCCGATCAGCTTGACGCCCACCAGGTAGCCACCGAAGATGCCGACGGCGCTGAAGATCGATGCCAGCAGTGGTACGGCGACAACACCGGCCCAGAAACGGGGCGCCAGCACGCGCTGGATGGGGTTCACCGCCATCATTTCCATGGCCGACAGCTGCTCGCCCGCCTTCATCAGGCCGATCTCGGCCGTCAGCGACGTACCGGCGCGGCCGGCGAACAGCAGCGCGGTGATCACCGGCCCCAGTTCGCGCGTCAGGCCCAGGGCCACGAGCAGGCCGAGCGACTCGGAGGCGCCGTACTTGGTCAGCGTGTAATAACCCTGCAGGCCCAGCACCATGCCGACGAACAGGCCCGACAAGGTGATGATGAGCAGCGAATAATTGCCGATGAAGTGCAGTTGCTCGACGACGAGGCGGGGACGCCGCCACAGGCCGCCGGACAGGCCGATCATCGTGAAGAAGACGCGGGTGGCGTAACCCAGGCTTTCGACGTAGTCGCGTACGGTATTGCCGATATCGGCCAGCAGGCGGCGGCCGATCATGCGCGTGCTCCCAGGCCCAGATCCTCGGCCAGCGACTTGCCGGGGTAGTGGAACGGCACGGGACCATCGGCCTCGGCGTGCACGAACTGTTTTACATAGGGGTCGGTCGATACCATCATGTCCGCCGGGGTGCCGTGGGCAACGATCTTGCCCTGCGACAGGAAATACACATAGTCGGCGATCGTGAAGGATTCCTTCACATCGTGCGACACAAGGATGCTGGTCGAGCCGAGCGCGTCGTTCAGGTTGCGGATCAGGTTGGCGGTGACGCCCATCGAGATCGGGTCCAGGCCGGCGAACGGCTCGTCATACATGATCAGCTGCGGGTCCAGCGCGATGGAACGGGCCAGCGCGACGCGGCGCGCCATGCCGCCGGAAATCTCGCCCGGCTTCAGGCGCGCGGCATTGCGCAGGCCGACGGCGTGCAGCTTCATCAGCACCAGGTCGCGAATCAGCTCTTCCGGCAGATCCGTATGCTCGCGCAAGGGGAAGGCGACGTTCTCGAACACGGTCAGGTCGGTAAACAGGGCGCCATGCTGGAACAGCATGCCCATCTTGCGGCGCAGCAGGTACAGGTCGGAGGTCTTCAGCTGGTGGACGATCTGCCCGTCGACGCTGACCTGCCCCGTTTTCGGGCGGATCTGCCCGCCGATCAGGCGCAGCACGGTCGTCTTGCCGCTGCCGGAGCCGCCCATGACGGCCACCACTTTCCCTTTGGGGAAATCCATATGGAGCCCGGCCAGGATGGCCCGCTTCCCATATGAAAAGTGCAAATCACGGATCTCTACGAGGTTCGGCACGGCATAAACTCTTTATTTTTAATGCCATATTCTAATGCAGAAAAGCAAAAGTCTGCTGAGCAGCCCCCGGAAGAGGCAGAAATGGCCAACGTGAAGAGGCGAATGATACAGTATTACTAACTATTAAGTCAGCAATTTACATTCAGCAAACCTTGTTAATTTGCTGCAAGGCAGCATTGCCAAGAAAATGGGGACAGACCCCATTTTCCAGGAAATGTTTCCCGAAAAATGGGGTCCGTCCCCATTTTTGAAGCAATGTTGCAGCCTGTTAGCGGGGCAGGACCGACTCGCCCATCAGGAATTCGTCCACGGCGCGGGCGCACTGGCGGCCTTCGCGGATGGCCCAGACCACCAGCGACTGGCCGCGGCGGATGTCGCCGGCAGCAAAAACGCCCGGCTGGTTGGTGTGATAGCAGCCGTCGCCGTCCGTGCTGGCGCGGGCGTTGCCGCGGCCGTCCCTGTCGACACCGAAGGCGTCCAGCACCTGCTGCACGGGCGACACGAAGCCCATGGCCAGCAGCACCAGGTCGGCCTTCATCTCGAATTCCGAGTTCGGCACTTCCTGCATCTTGCCGTCTTTCCACTCGACGCGGCAGGCCACCAGCTTCTCGACCTTGCCGTTCTTGCCTTCCAGGCGCTTGGTGGCGACGGCCCAGTCGCGCTCGCAGCCTTCCTCGTGCGAGGACGAGGTGCGCAGCTTGGTCGGCCAGTACGGCCACACCATCGGCTTGTTTTCCTGCTCCGGCGGCATCGGCATCAGTTCGAACTGCGTGATGCTGGCCGCGCCGTGGCGGTTCGACGTGCCGACGCAGTCCGAGCCGGTATCCCCGCCGCCGATAACGACGACGTGCTTGCCGGTGGCCTTGATCTGGTCCTTCACCTTGTCGCCGGCGTTGACCTTGTTCTGCAGCGGCAGGAAGTCCATCGCGAAATGCACGCCTTTCAGCTCGCGGCCCGGCACGGGCAGGTCGCGCGGCTGCTCGGCACCACCGGCGATGACGACGGCGTCGAAGTCATTGCGCAGGTCCTCGGGGAAGATGGTTTCCTTCGCCCAGTTGTTGACGGTGGCGGGAAAGTCCTTGCCGACCAGGGTCGACAGGCGGAACTTGACGCCTTCCGCTTCCATCTGCTCGATACGGCGGTCGATATGGAACTTCTCCAGCTTGAAGTCGGGAATGCCGTAGCGCAGCAGGCCGCCGGCGCGGTCCGATTTCTCGAACACCGTCACGTCGTGGCCGGCGCGGGCCAGCTGTTGCGCGGCCGCCAGGCCGGCAGGACCGGAGCCGACCACGGCCACGCTCTTGCCCGTCTTGCGTTCCGGCAGCTGCGGCTTGACCCAGCCGTGTTCCCAGCCTTCGTCGATGATCTTGTGTTCGATCGACTTGATGCCCACCGGCGCATCGCCGATGCCCAGGGTACAGGCGCTTTCGCATGGCGCCGGGCAGATGCGGCCCGTGAACTCCGGGAAGTTATTGGTCGAGTGCAGCACGTCCAGCGCGGCGCGGTAGTGCTGGCGGTACACCAGGTCGTTCCAGTCCGGGATGATGTTGTTGACCGGGCAGCCCGTATTGCAGAACGGGATGCCGCAGTCCATGCAGCGTGCGCCCTGGATCTTGGCCTGCTCGTCCGTCAGCTTCAGGACGAACTCCTTGTAATTCTTGACGCGGGACTCCGCTGGCAGGTAGCTCTCTTCCTGACGCTGGAATTCCATGAAACCGGTGATCTTGCCCATTATCTTTATCCTTCCTTACGCGGCGATGGCTTGGGTTTCCGCTTCGATGGCGGCGTTGTCGGCCAGTTCCACCAGTGCGCGCTTGTATTCGTTCGGGAACACCTTGACGAACTTGCCACGGCTGTCGGCCCAGTTGTCCAGCAACAGGCGGGCGCGGGTGCTGCCCGTGTGCTTGAAGTGACGTTCGATCAGGCGCTTCAGGATCGTTTCGTCCGCTTCCGGCGCGCCGTTGCGGTGCTGGGCGTGCCAGGTCGACTTGTCGACATGCTGTTCGGCCGCCGGCAGCACTTCTTCCAGGCTGACCATCGACAGGTTGCAGCGCTTCTCGAAGTCGCCGTCCGGGTCGTACACGTAGGCGATACCGCCCGACATGCCGGCCGCGAAGTTGCGGCCGGTGGCACCCAGCACGACGACGGTGCCGCCGGTCATGTATTCGCAACCGTGGTCGCCCAGGCCTTCGACGACGGCCGTGGCGCCGGAGTTACGCACGGCGAAACGCTCGCCGGCCACGCCGTTGAAGAAGGCTTCGCCGGCAATCGCGCCGTACAGCACGGTATTGCCGATGATGATGTTGTTGACGGCCCAGCCACGGAACTCCGTGTTCGGGCGCACGATGATGCGGCCACCGGACAGGCCCTTGCCGACGTAGTCGTTGCCTTCGCCGACCAGGTCGATCGTGATGCCGTGTGCCAGGAAGGCGCAGGCGGACTGCCCGGCCGTGCCTTGCAGCTGGATGTGGATGGTGTCGTCCGGCAGGCCGGCGTGACCGTAGCGCTTGGCCACTTCACCGGACAGCATGGCGCCCACGGTGCGGTTCAGGTTCTTCACCGGCGAGATGAACGAGACGCGCTCGCCCTTCTCCAGCGCAGCCTTGGCTTGCGCGATCAGCTTGTGATCGAGCGCCTTCTCCAGGCCGTGTTCCTGTTCCTCGTTGTGGTACATGCACAGGCCTTCGTTGACCTTCGGCTGGTAGAAGATCGCCGAGAAGTCCAGGCCCTGCGCCTTCCAGTGCGTGACGGCCTTGGACTTGTCCAGCAGGTCGGCGCGGCCGATCAGCTCGTCGTAGGTGCGGATGCCCAGCTGCGCCATCAGCTGGCGCGCTTCTTCGGCCACGAAGAAGAAGTAATTGACGACATGTTCCGGCTTGCCCTGGAACTTGGCGCGCAGTTCCGGGTCTTGCGTGGCCACGCCCACCGGGCAGGTGTTCAGGTGGCACTTGCGCATCATGATGCAGCCTTCCACCACCAGCGGCGCCGTCGCGAAGCCGATCTCGTCGGCGCCCAGCATCGCGGCGATGACGACGTCGCGGCCCGTGCGCATCTGGCCGTCGGCCTGGACGCGAATCCGGTTGCGCAGGCCGTTCAGCACCAGCGTCTGCTGCGTCTCGGCCAGGCCCAGCTCCCACGGCGTGCCGGCGTGCTTCACCGACGACAGCGGCGAGGCGCCCGTGCCGCCGTCATGGCCGGCCACGACGACGTGGTCCGCTTTCGCCTTCGACACACCGGCGGCGACGGTGCCGATACCCACTTCGGACACCAGCTTCACGGAAATCGAAGCGCGCGGGTTGACGTTCTTCAGGTCGTGGATCAGCTGGGCCAGGTCCTCGATCGAGTAGATGTCATGGTGCGGCGGCGGCGAAATCAGGCCGACACCCGGCACGGCGAAGCGCAGGGTGGCGATGTAGCCGGACACCTTGTGGCCTGGCAGCTGGCCGCCTTCGCCCGGCTTGGCACCCTGCGCCATCTTGATCTGGATCTGGTCGGCCGAGTTCAGGTACTCCGCCGTCACGCCGAAGCGGCCGGAAGCGACCTGCTTGATGCGCGAACGCAGCGAGTCGCCGTCCTGCAGGGGGATGTCGACCACTACCTGGTCCTTGCCGATGACGGAGGCCATCGTCGCGCCCTGCTTGATGGGGATGCCCTTCAGTTCGTTGACGAAGCGGTTCGGATCTTCGCCGCCCTCGCCCGTGTTCGACTTGCCGCCGATGCGGTTCATGGCAATGGCCAGGGTCGCGTGGGCTTCCGTGGAGATCGAGCCCATCGACATGGCGCCGGTAGCGAAGCGCTTGACGATTTCCTTGGCCGGTTCCACTTCGTCCAGCGGGATGGCTTTCGTCGGATCGATCTTGAACTCGAACAGGCCGCGCAAGGTCAGGTGACGGCGACTCTGGTCGTTGATGATCTGCGCGTATTCCTTGTAGGTGTTGAAGTTGTTGGCGCGGGTGGAGTGCTGCAGCTTGGCGATGGCGTCCGGCGTCCACAGGTGGTCTTCGCCGCGCACGCGGTAGGCGTATTCGCCACCGGCGTCCAGGCTTTCGGCCAGCACGGGGTCCTTGCCGAAGGCCAGGTTATGCAGGCGCATGGCTTCTTCCGCCACTTCAAAGAGGCCAATGCCTTCCACGTTCGACGCGGTGCCCTTGAAGTACTTGTCGACCACCGACTTGTTCAGGCCGATCGCCTCGAAGATCTGGGCGCCGCAGTAGGACATATAGGTCGAAATGCCCATCTTCGACATCACCTTCAACAGGCCCTTGCCGATGGCTTTCGTGAAGTTGTAGATGGCCTGTTCCGGCGTGACGTTGTTCGGCAGCGCGTGGGCCAGTTCGGCCAGGGTTTCCATCGCCAGGTACGGGTGCACGGCTTCGGCACCGTAGCCGGCCAGCAGCGCGAAGTGGTGCGTCTCGCGGGCCGAGCCGGTTTCCACGACGAGGCCGGTGGAGGCACGCAGGCCCTTGCTGACCAGGTGCTGGTGGATGGCGGACGTGGCCAGCAGCGCCGGGATGGCGACGCGGTCGGCGCACACGGCGCGGTCGGACACGATCAGGATATTGTGGCCGGACTTGATGGCGTCCACGGCTTCCGCGCACAGCGAGGCCAGCGACGCTTCCACGCCTTCCTTGCCCCAGGCCAGCGGGTAGCAGATCGACAGCTCATAGGACTTGAACTTGCCGCCCGTGTGGCCGCTGATGTGGCGCAGGCGCTCCATGTCGTCGAACGACAGCACCGGCTGCGACACTTCCAGGCGCATCGGCGGGTTGACGTTGTTCGTGTCCAGCAGGTTCGGCTTCGGACCGATGAACGACACCAGCGACATCACCATCGCTTCGCGGATCGGGTCGATCGGCGGGTTCGTCACCTGGGCGAACAGCTGCTTGAAGTAGTTATATAGCGGCTTCAGCTTGTTGGACATGACGGCCAGCGGCGAGTCATTGCCCATCGAGCCGATGGCTTCCTCGCCGGCCGTGGCCATGGGCGCCAGCAGGAAGCGCAGGTCTTCCTGGGTGTAGCCGAAGGCCTGCTGGCGGTCCAGCAGGGCGGCCGGCTGCTTCTCGCCCTGGGCCGCGCTGCCGTATTTGGCGACGTTGTGCTTCAGCTGGCTTTCCGACAGCTTCAGCGCGTTCAGCTTGATGCGCACGGCATTGATCCACGCCTTGTACGGCTTGGCGTTGGCGTAGGTGTCCTTCAGTTCCTTGTCGTCGATGATGCGGCCCGCTTCCAGGTCGATCAGGAACATCTTGCCCGGCTGCAGGCGCCACTTCTGGATGATCTTCGATTCCGGAATCGGCAGCACGCCCGATTCGGAGGCCATCACGACCAGGTCGTCGTCGGTGACGATGTAACGGGCCGGACGCAGGCCATTGCGGTCCAGGGTGCCGCCGATATAGCGGCCGTCCGTGAAGGCCATGGCGGCCGGGCCGTCCCATGGTTCCATCATGGCCGCGTGGTATTCGTAGAATGCCTTGCGGTTGTCGTCCATCGTCGTGTGGTTTTCCCACGCTTCCGGAATCATCATCATCATCGCCTGGGCCAGCGGGTAGCCCGCCATCAGCAGCAGTTCGAGCGCGTTGTCGAAGCAGGCCGTGTCGGACTGGCCTTCGTAGATCAGCGGGAACAGCTTTTGCAGGTCGTCGCCCAGCACGGCCGACTTCATCACGCCCTCACGGGCGCGCATCCAGTTGAAGTTGCCCTTGACGGTATTGATCTCGCCATTGTGGGCGATCAGGCGGTACGGGTGGGCCAGCGGCCACTCGGGGAAGGTATTGGTCGAGAAACGCTGGTGCACCAGCGCCAGCGCGGACACGCAGCGCGCATCCTGCAGGTCCTTATAGTAGACGCCGACCTGGTCGGCCAGCAGCAGGCCCTTGTAGACGACGGTACGGGCCGACATCGACGTGACGAAGAATTCCTTGCCGTGCAGCAGTTTCAGCGCCTGGATGGCGTGGCCGGACGATTTTCGGATCACGTACAGTTTGCGTTCGAGCGCATCGGTGACCATGATGTCCGGGCCGCGGCCGATGAAGATCTGGCGGATGACCGGCTCCTTGGCGCGCACCAGCGGCGACATCGGCATCTCGGAGTCCGTCGGCACATTGCGCCAGCCCAGCACGACCTGGCCTTCGAGGCGCACGGCGCGCTCGATTTCCTGTTCGCAGGCGATGCGCGACGCATGTTCCTTCGGCAGGAACACCATGCCCACGCCATATTCGCCCGGCGGCGGCAGCTCGACACCCTGGCGCGCCATTTCGTCGCGGTAGAACTGGTCCGGAATCTGGATCAGGATACCGGCACCGTCGCCCATCAGCTTGTCGGCGCCCACGGCGCCCCGGTGATCGAGGTTCTTCAGGATCAACAGACCCTGCTCGACGATGGAATGGCTCTTGTTGCCTTTGATGTGAGCGACGAAACCGACGCCGCACGCATCGTGCTCGTTGGCTGGGTTGTACAAACCTTGCGCGTTCATGGGACTCTCCGAAGCAGGGCCGCCGGACCAAGGTGCCGACGGCCAATTTTTGCAATGAAAAATCAGAGTAGTGCAACGCACAAAAAAACTCAACAGAAACAATTAGGGTCGGAGTCAAATTAAATTAAACTTTACTCGGCCAAATTTTAAATAGGGACAGAGTCCATTCATTGCCAAAAAACCGGTGTAAAACCGGTGTCAGACACCGGTTTTGAAGAAACATTGCGTCCCAGAAGATTTGTAATAGATATCTGATACCGAATGCCGCGGCGACGAAGTCGCTGTCGAACTCAAAGAAAGTTGCTCAAAAACCGGTGTCTGACACCGGTTTTCAAGCAACTTTTGATTTGAACGGGCGGCCGCGCTTGGCGGGCAGGACCTGGCGCTGGGCGCGGCGTTCGAGGGCTTGCTTGTACTGGTCGCTGCCCAGGGGCCAGCCTTTCAGCACTGCCGCTTCGATGGCTTGCACCTGGCTGGCGGACAACCCTTGCTCGACCAGTGCGATGTAGGCCGCTTCGCGCTGGAAGGGGGTATTGCCGAGTGACCAATACACGGGATGGTCCGTGACGACGCCGTCCGGCCTGGTGCCGACATGGTGGGCGCAGGACGACCACGGATAGTCCTGCGGCTGCGTCACGAGACCGGCGCGGACGGGGGCGGCTTCCATATATCGGCTGCACGGCATCAGGAATTTTTCCGCTTCGACCACGGATGTTTTGTATCTGCCATGCCACAAGGTACCCGACCGGCCGTATTTCTGGTTGTAGTACGGCACGTAGCAACGGCCCAGCCATTGCATCATCTGGCCCAGTCCGTCCTCGTCGGCGGGCGTGACGAGCAGGTGCAGCTGGTCCGGCAGCAGCACATAGGCATGCACGGCCACCTTATAAGTACGGGCGGCGCTGCGCAGCCAGCCGAGGAAGGCGGTGCAATCGTCGTCGTCCTGGAATAGATGCATGCCATTCAAGCCGCGCTGGATCACGTAGTGGGGTTGTGAAGGAACGATCAGTCGGGGCAGGCGGGCCATGGAAGTTATCGGAAAAGGCAATGTCCGCATGATAGCGTGCGCCGCACCAACCCTGTCCCTATTTAATGACACTCGCCATGCAAAATTGCAAAGTGCGGTTGCACAAATATCGCTTGCTATTAAATAGCGCGCTATCTATACTGGCTTCCATCGACACCCCACCCAAGGAGATCACCATGAAAAACCTGACCGCCATCGCTTTCGCCGCCGCCACCCTGCTGGGCACCGCCGCCACGCCATCGATTGCCGCCACCGCTGCCCCGTCCGCCAAGCCCACCGTCGTCCTCGTGCACGGCGCCTTCGCCGACTCGTCCAGCTGGGATGGCGTCACCGCCAAGCTGCAGGCCGACGGCTACAAGGTCGTGGCCGCCGCCAACCCGCTGCGCAGCGTCAAGGGCGATGCCGATTCGGTATCCGGTGTCATCAAGGGCATCGACGGTCCCGTCGTGCTGGTCGGCCACTCCTACGGCGGCGCCGTGATCACCACGGCCGCGCAGGGCAACGCCAATGTCAAAGGCCTCGTGTATGTGGCGGCTTTTGCGCCCGAAGCCGGCGAAAATGCGCTGGAATTGTCGGGCCGCTATCCGGGCGGCACGCTGGGCGGCGCGCTGGCGGCACCCGTGACCCTGCCGGACGGCGGCAAGGACCTGTATATCGACCAGGCCAAGTTCCATGACCAATTCGCCGCGGACGTCCCAAAAGCCAAGGCGCGTCTGATGGCGGCCGGCCAGCGCCCCATCGCGGAAGCGGCATTGAAGGAAGCGTCCGGCGCACCGGCATGGAAGACCGTGCCCTCGTACTTCATCTACGGCACGGCCGACAAGAATATTCCCGCCGCCGCGCTGAAGTTCATGGCCGAGCGGGCCCAGTCGAAGAAAACCGTGGCCGTGGCCGGTGCGTCGCACGTCGTGATGACGTCGCACCCGGCGGAAGTGGCACGGCTGATCGAAGACGCGGCGAAGTAAGCGTCAGGAAAGGTTGAAACTGGCCGACAGGCTGTAGCCCTCGCCATACGCGCTGCGCAGCGGCAGGTCCTGGCCCAGCCCGGACCGGGCCTTCTTGCGCAGGCGGTAGACCAGCATGTCGACGCGGCGGCCCGCATCCGGGTCGTCGCCGCCGATGCCGGCCACGATGACCTGGCGCGGCACGGGCCGGGTGTTGATCGTCAGCAGGTGCAGGAAGTTGCACTCTTTTTCCGTCAACGTGATGGCCTGGCCCTGCAGCTCCAGCTGGCGGGCGGACAGGCGCAAGGTCCACTTACTGGGCACGGGGATGCTTTCCTGCGGCCCCACGCGGCGATCCAGCGCTTCCAGGTGGGCGGCCAGTTCGGGGAACTTGATCGGTTTCGTCAGGTAATGGTCGGCGCCCAGGCGCAGGCCCATGATGCGGCTGTCGAAATTGACCCGGCCCGTCAGCACGATCAGGCCGATCTGCGGATACAGCTGGCGCATGCGGGGAATGACGTTGATGCCGTCCTCGTCCGGCAAGCCCAGGTCCAGCACGACGACACCGACATTGCCCTGGCTCAAGGCGGACCACATCTCGCCTGCATTATTGGTAATGCTGACCTCGTGCCCAAGCTCCATCAGGAAATCCGCCATCTCTTCGGCGTATTCCAGGTTGTCTTCCACGATCAGTAGTTGCGTCATCGATGCGCCATTCTTACAGTTATTCCATTACGTAAAGGATTATCACGGGAGTAACGCTACGGTTGCAAGTTTATACGGCGATTGGCAGCCAAATCCGGAAGTTCTTGCCGCTTTCAAGCAAATTACTGACTGTTAGCGTCCCACCGTGCACGTCCACGATGGCTCTGGCCATGTACAGGCCCAGGCCTGAACCTGGCACGCCGGCTGCCGCGCTGCCCCGGAACCCTTTGTCGAAAATGCGGCCAAGTTCGCTATCCGGAATGGCCGCGCCCTCATCCGTCACAATGAATTCTATCCCGCCTGAGCTTGCCTTGCAGGCAACAATCTCGATGGCGGAACGGGGCGGGCCGTATTTGATGGCATTATCGAGCAATACTTCCAGGCACAGCCGCATGCCAGGCGGGTCGCAGCGCAATCTGGCCGGCAGGTCCGGGGCGCGCACGGTCACGGCCGCGCCACGCTCGCGGGCCTTGCTCGCCACCTCCTCCAGCAGCGCCGCGGGATCGACGGTGTTGTCCTGTCGCTCCCGACCGATGCTGGCAAGCCGGTCCGGTGACAGGTACTCGTCCAGCATGGCCAAGAGTCGGTCAACCGCCATGGCGATCTTGCGATAGCGTTTTTTGGTGGCCTCGTCGGCATCCTGATGTGTCATTTCCAGGCGCTGGATGGCGCCGTCGATGGTGGCCAGGGGCGTGCGGAATTCATGCGACACCATCGACGCGAACCGCTTCTGCTGCAAGCCGGCATCGCGCCGGGCCGAGATATCGCGCACTACGCCGACCAGGCGCAAGCCACCCTCCCCCTCGACCAAGGTCGATTCGATCTCGACCGGCAACACACCGTCGCGACCGTCCAGCTCGATTTCATGTCGTACCGTGCGTCCCGCTTCATTGCCCGCCGTGAATGCCGCCAGCCGGGCCGGCAGATCGGCCAGCAATGGCGCGGCGTGGACGTCGATCCGATCCGCGTCCCAGCCCAGCAGGCGCCCTGCGGCCGGGCTGACGTACAGCAGCCGGCCCGTTGCGCAATCGGCCATCCAGTGGATGTCGCTGCTCGTGTCCAGCAGCAGGCGAAGGTCGGCGGGGTCCATGCCGTCAGTCCGCCAGCGGCGCGAAGATCTGCTGCAGGTCTTCCTGCGTCAGGGCCATCTTCTGCGACTCGCCTTCGGCCAGCACGGACTGGGCCAGGTCGGCCTTTTTCTGTTGCAGCAACTGGATTTTTTCTTCCAGGGTGCCCTTGGCGATCAGCTTGTAGACGAACACGGGTTTGTCCTGGCCGATGCGCCAGGCCCGGTCGGTGGCCTGGTTTTCCGCCGCCGGGTTCCACCACGGGTCGTAGTGGATGACGGTATCGGCCGCCGTCAGGTTCAGGCCGACGCCGCCCGCCTTCAGGCTGATCAGGAACACGGGCACGGCGCCCTGCTGGAAGGCAGCCACCTGGGCGCCACGGTCGCGCGTTTCGCCCGTCAGCAGCGCATACGGGATGTCGCGCGCCTCCAGCTCTTCCTCGATCAGTTCCAGCATCGACGTGAACTGGGAGAACACGAGGATCTTGCGGTCTTCTTCCAGCAGGTCTTCCAGCATCTGCATCAGGTCGGCCAGCTTGGCCGAGCCGGCCGCCTGCTGCTTGCGCGTCGACAAGGTTTTCACCAGGCGGGGATCGCAGCATACCTGGCGCAGCTTCAGCAGTGCCTCCAGGATGACGATCTGGCTGCGCGCCACGCCCTTGCGGTCGATTTCCTCGCGTACCTTCTGGTCCATCGCCAGGCGCACGGTTTCGTACAGGTCGCGCTGGCCACCCGTCAGTTCCACCTTGCGCACCATTTCCGTCTTCGGCGGCAGCTCCTTGGCCACGCTGTCCTTGGTCCGGCGCAGCAGGAACGGTTTGATGCGCCGGTTCAGCAAGGTGCGGCGCAGCGGGTCGTCCTGCCGCTCGATGGGGTGGCGGAACTGGGAATTGAACGATTTCTCGTCGCCCAACAGGCCCGGCAGCAGGAAGTGGAACTGCGACCACAACTCGCCCAGGTGGTTTTCCAGCGGCGTGCCGGACAGGCACAGCCGGTGCTTGGCACGCAACAGGCCGGCACTCTGGGCGGCCTTCGAGCGGGTGTTCTTGATGTAGTGCGATTCGTCCAGGATGACCATGTGGAAATCGTGCTCGCGCAGCTTTTCCTCGTCGCGCGGCAGCAGCGCATAGGTCGTCAGCACCAGGTCGGCCTGGCCGATCTTGTCGAACTGCTCGGCGCGGTCCTTGCCTTGCAGCAGCAATACCTTCAGGCTGGGCGCAAAGCGGGCCGCCTCGTCCTGCCAGTTGCCCATCAGGCTAGTCGGCGCGATGACCAGGGTCGGATGCGTCATCCGGCCCGATTCCTTCTCCACCAGGATGTGCGCCAGGGTCTGTACCGTCTTGCCCAGACCCATGTCATCGGCCAGGATGCCGGCCAGGCCGTATTCGCGCAGGAACTGCATCCACGACAGGCCGTCCGTCTGGTAATCGCGCAAGGTCGCTTGCAGGCCGGCCGGGGTCGGCACGCGCTTGACGGACGAGAACTGGTTCAGGCGGCGCCCCATCTCGCGCAGCTCTTCGCCGCCCGTCCACACGAATTCGCCGCTCTTGGCCAGCTCGTCCAGCCGGGCCGCGTCCAGGGTTGCCATCCGCACGGAATGGCGGATCTTGTCGTTGAAATACAGCTCGCCCAAGGTCGTCAGGATGGGCTTGATGCGCTGCCATGGCAGGGCGACGCGCTTGCCGTTCGGCAAGGTCGCCAGCATCTGGTCCGTTTCGCCGTGCATGGCCAGCGCCTTCGGGCCGAAATCGTGCGGCATATTGCGGATCATCTGCACCAGCACCGGCAGCAGCGGCACCCGTTCCTGCTCGACGGTAATGCCGAGCTCCAGCTCGAACCACGCATTGCCCGTGTCCGGGCCCTCTTCCTCCACTTCGGCGTACCAGTCGTCCACGCCGGTCATTTCATAGCGGTACTTGGTGGTCTTCTCCACCTGCCAGCCTTCCGCCTTCAGCTGCTCGATGCCGGACTCGGCGAAGCGAATCCAGTCGGCCTGGTTGGCCAGCAGCAAGCCACCCCGGACGCTCGACAGCGGCAAGGCGGTGGGCTTGCGGAAGCCCAGGTGGGTCAAGGTGTCCAGCGCGGCGGTCTCGGCGGCCTCGTCGCGCTGGATGATTTCCGTTACCTCCCCGCGCTGGCGCACCACGCGCTGCGATGGATCGAATGACACCCGTTCGCCGTCGTAGTCATACGACAGTACGGCGTAGTCGTTCCACCGCTGCGCCGTGCCTTCGGCCAGCTGGGCCGAATCGAGCACGAGGATGGGGCGCGGCTTGACGTCGTCACGCAGGCGTTGCGGCAGCGGCTGCGGCAGCGGCATCAGTTGCTGCAGGCCATGGGCCAGCAGCAGTTGCGACACGCGCATCTTGTCGTTCGGCATCAAAAGCGGCGCCTGCGCCACCAGCGCCTGCAGGTCCGCCAGCGGAATCTCGGCACCGCCCTGGTTCAGGTGCAGCACGCCGCAGGACAGGTTGTCGATATACCACGGCGGTTCCGTCGGGAGCATGTAGTCGATCTGGTCCGCCCCGGCATGGCGGGCGCCTTCGGGCGCCTCGACCTTCCAGCCCAGCCGCAAACCCTTGCCCTCCTCGCGCCATGCCAGGTTGGCGGTGCGCTGGGGGCCGGCCTTCATCGGGTAGACCAGGCCGTTGCCCACGTCCGCCCACGAATTGGCCCACAGCAATTTATCCTGCTCGGACAGCATCTGCAGCAGGGCCGCGCCGATCTTGCCGCGCGGCTCCGTGGCCGTGCCCGTCTGCGAATTCGGGCCCGTGCGCATGGCAACGAAGAACCGGATCAGGTCTTCGTCGCCCGGCTCCAGGAAGGCGGGCGGCGCCGACAGCAGCGAAAACACCTCGTTGACGGGGCTGGCGGCGGCCACGTCACCGTTCGGCCGCAATCGCGCCTTGTACAGGCACAGGGCCACGTGGCGGCCACCGGAAGTGGGCGCGAGCACGTAGATCAGCCGGTAACTGGTCTGTTTCGGGTCGGGGTCGGCCGGCACCAGCCGGGCTTTCGGGTGCGCGGCTGCATCCACGCGCTGGAGCCACGTGGCAACAGCGTACGGCAACTGGGTTGCCGGCGGGTTGGCCGGGGCAGTGGCGGGAGCAGCAGGAACTTCGCGGGTTTCGTCGCGGGTCAAATCCATTGGGCGCATTGTCGTATTGAGACGGTTCAAAAACAGCAACATGCAATATTATCCGCCAACAGGGTTTTTGTGTTTGTGAAAGTTCTAACTTAGTGCGTCGTGGCACAGCTCTTTGTGGGTGTCAAGACTGGCGCCACCACACGGACGGCGTATGATTCCGGGCTTGTCTGCCTGGAAAACCATCAATGCTGCCCTCAATCGAACAACGCCTGGCCGTCGAACTGGCCGCCAAACCGGCCCAGGTGGCCGCCGCCGTCGCCCTGCTGGACGAAGGCGCCACCGTGCCCTTCATCGCCCGCTACCGCAAGGAAGCCACCGGCGGGCTGGACGATATCCAGCTGCGCCTGCTGGAAGAGCGCCTGCGCTACCTGCGCGAGCTGGAAGACCGCCGCGCCGCCATCGTCGCCTCGATCACCGAACAGAACAAGATGACGCCGGAGTTGCTGGACGCCGTCATGCACGCCGAAGACAAGACCCGGCTGGAAGACCTGTATCTGCCGTATAAACAGAAGCGCCGCACGAAGGCGCAGATCGCCATCGAGGCGGGCCTGGCGCCGCTGGCCGAGAGCCTGCTGGCCGACCCGACCCTGAACCCGGAGACGGAAGCGGGCAACTACCTGCGCGAAGCGTTTACTACGCCGGACGGCAACAACGCCGGCGTGGCCGACACCAAGGCCGCCCTCGACGGTGCGCGCCAGATCCTGATGGAGCGCTTCGCCGAGGATGCCAACCTGCTGCAATCGCTGCGCGAATACGTGCAGGACCATGGCGTGGTGGAATCGAAAGTGGTGGAAGGCAAGCAGGACGAAGGCGAGAAATTCGCCGACTACTTCGATTATTCGGAGCCGCTGGCCGCCGTGCCGTCGCACCGCGCCCTGGCCCTGTTGCGCGGACGCCGCGAAGGCATCCTCGACGTGACTTTGCGCCTGGACACGGAAGCGGAAAAACCGAAGTGGGATGCGCCGCACAACCCTTGCGAAAGCCGCATCGCGGCCCGTTTCGGCATCAAGGCCGGCGGCCGCCCGGCCGACAAATGGCTGACCGACACGGTGCGCTGGACGTGGCGCGTGAAAAGCTTCATGCACCTGGAAAGCGAACTCATGGGTGCGCTGCGGGAAAAGGCGGAGCTGGACGCCATCAGTGTCTTCGCCACCAACCTGAAAGCCCTGCTGCTGGCCGCGCCGGCCGGTCCAAAGGCAACGATGGGCCTGGACCCGGGCCTGCGCACGGGCGTCAAGGTGGCCGTGGTCGATGCCACCGGCAAGGTTGTGGATACCGCCACCGTTTATCCACACCAGCCGCGCAACGACTGGGAAGGCACCTTGCACACGCTGGGCCAGCTGGCCGCCAAGCACAATGTGTCCCTGATTTCCATCGGCAACGGCACCGCTTCGCGCGAAACGGATAAATTGGCCCAGGACCTGATCAAGCAGCGCCCGGAACTGAAGCTGACGAAGATCGTCGTCTCCGAAGCGGGCGCGTCGGTGTATTCCGCGTCGGAATTCGCGTCGCGCGAGCTGCCGGACATGGACGTGTCGATCCGCGGCGCCGTGTCGATCGCCCGCCGCCTGCAGGACCCGCTGGCCGAGCTGGTCAAGATCGACCCGAAATCAATCGGCGTGGGCCAATACCAGCACGACGTCAGCCAGTCGCAACTGGCGCGCACCCTGGACGCCGTCGTCGAGGATTGCGTCAATGCCGTCGGCGTGGACGTCAATACGGCGTCGGCCCCGCTGCTGGCGCGCGTGTCCGGGCTGTCTGCCGCCGTGGCGCAAAGCATCGTCACCTACCGCGACATGAAGGGAGCATTCACTTCGCGCGCCGCCCTGAAAGCCGTGCCGCGCCTGGGCGACAAGACCTTCGAGCAGGCCGCCGGCTTCCTGCGCGTGATGAACGGCGACAATCCGCTGGACGCGTCGGCCGTGCACCCGGAATCGTATCCGCTGGTGGAAAAGATCCTGGCCGACATCAAGAAGGACATCAAGGGCGTCATCGGCGCCGCCTCGGTGCTGAAGGGCCTGAACCCGGCCAAGTACGCGGACGACAAGTTCGGCGTGCCGACGGTGACGGACATCCTGAAGGAACTGGAAAAGCCGGGCCGCGACCCCCGTCCGGAATTCACGACGGCCACGTTCAAGGAAGGCGTGGAGGAAATCCGCGACCTGCGTCCGGACATGATCCTGGAAGGCGTCGTCACCAACGTGGCCGCCTTCGGCGCCTTTGTGGACATCGGCGTCCACCAGGACGGCCTGGTGCACATCTCGGCCCTGTCGACCAGCTTCGTGAAAGACCCGCACACGGTGGTGAAGGCAGGCCAGGTGGTCAAGGTGAAGGTGCTGGAAGTGGACGAGAAGCGCAAGCGCATCGCGCTGACGATGCGCCTGTCCGACAGCGCGCCGGCCCCGGGCACGAAGCCGGAACAGCGCGGTGACCGCAACGACCGCCGCGCCATGGGCCAGCAGCAGAAATCGCAGGCGCGCGAACCGGCCGTGGGCGGTTCGATGGCGGCTGCGTTTGCGAAGTTGCGGGGCTGAAACCGCAGGAAGGCCAGGCCAGCAGCGGCCTGGCGATTCCCTGTAAAATGCGACTATTCCAATTTATCTTTTCGAGGCAGCTATGAGCGATGTACAAAACTGGATCAAGGAAACCGTGACGACCGCCCCGGTGGTGCTGTTCATGAAGGGCACCGCCCAGTTCCCGCAGTGCGGCTTTTCCGGCCGGGCGATCCAGATCCTGAAGGCCTGCGGCGTCGAGAATATCGCCACCGTGAATGTGCTGGACGATCCGGAAGTGCGTCAGGGCATCAAGGAATACTCGAACTGGCCGACCATCCCGCAACTGTATGTGCGCGGCGAATTCGTCGGCGGCTCCGACATCATGAGCGAGATGTACGAATCGGGTGAACTGAAGGCGCTGCTGCAAAACAATGGCTGACCGGCCGCGGCGGTTCGTCATCGCCATCACGGGCGCCACTGGCGCCGTGTATGGCGTGCGGCTGCTGCAAACCTTGCGGGCCCTGCGGGGCTCGCAACTGCCTGCGGGCATCGAAACCCACCTGGTGGTGTCCGATGCCGCCGTGTTGACCTTGCATGAAGAAACGGGCATGGCGCGCCGCGATGTCGAAGCGCTGGCCGACGTGGTGCACAAGGCCCACAACGTGGGCGCCACCATCGCCAGCGGCTCCTACCAAGCCGATGCCATGGTCATCGCGCCTTGCTCGATGAAAACGCTGGCCGCCGTCGCGCACGGCCTGTCGGACAACCTGATTGCCCGCGCCGCCGACGTGATGTTGAAGGAACGCCGCCGCCTGATCCTGATGGTGCGCGAAACGCCGTTCAACCTGGCGCACCTGCGCAATATGACGGCCGTGACGGAAATGGGCGGCATCATCTTCCCGCCCCTGCCCAGCTTTTACCACCAGCCCAAGACCATCGACGATATCGTCGACCATACGGTCGCGCGCGTGATCGACCTGCTCGGCATCGACTCCCATGCGGCACCCCGCTGGAACGGCCTGAACGGCTGATGGGCCGCACGGCCCGCCGGACGCTTCCTTAGCTCCGCCTTATTTCCGCCTTATTTCTGCCTTATTTCCGCTTATTTCCGCCTCATTCGCGGGCGGGACAACGACGTCCGCCACATTGCATGCTACTCTTAACTGGTATTAATTTGGTTTTAAAACTAAGGAGACTGGTATGCGATTCGGTATTGAAAACTTGGCGGCAGTGCTGCTTTTTGCCTGCCTGCCAGCCTGTGCGGGGTCATTGCCGGTGCAACCATGGCCGGTGGCCAGCGTGCAGCCCGGTCACGGCGACGACGACGACTTGCGACCGTTCGCCGAGGCCATCGGCCAGGCACGGGTCGTGGCGCTCGCCGAGCAAACCCATGGCGGCAGCGAGGAGTTCCTGCTGAAGACGCGGCTGCTGCGCTACTTGCATGAAAAAATGGGCTTCGAGGTCTTGCTGCTGGAAAGCGGCTTCTATGAGATGGGCCGGCTGTCCGTCCGGGCCCGAGGCGGGGAACGCTACGACGATATGGCACCCGGCAATGTGTTCTTCATGTATGCGAAAAGTGCCGAAGGCCGCAGCATGCTGCAATACCTGGACCGCCAGCGCGCAGCCGGCACACCGATGCTGGTGGCGGGCATCGACAGCCAGCATACCGGCGAACTCAGCAACAAGGAACTGCTGCCGCGCTTGCAAGCCTACCTGCGCCAGCGGGCGCCGGCACTGTCGCGCGGCAAGGCATGGCAGGCCTATGCGGCAAGCGCCGCGCCTTTGTTTGCCCAGCAGCGCACCCCGCCCGACGCCGCCGCCCAAGCGGCCTTCCGCCGCCATGGGGCCGCGTTACAAGGGGCGCTGTGCGGTGCAAAGGATGGCGTGCTGGAGGGTGACGGCTGGTGGTGCCGCGTCGTGGGCAGTATCGAGGCCCAGGCTGCCACCTACTGGAGTGGCGGCAGCAACTATCAGCGCGACAATGCCATGGGCGCGAATGCCATCTGGCTGGCCGAGCGCATGTTTCCAGGCAAGAAAGTCGTGGTGTGGGCCCACACCATCCACGTGGCGCGGGGCTTCCAGCGTGCCGCGGACCAGTTGCAGGCCGGCGAAGTCATGCACCGGCATTGGGGTCCGGCGTACAAGGTGGTGCAGTTCACCGCCGCCGAAGGCGCGATCGTCGACTTCAACACCATGCAGCCCCTGCCCCTGCCGGCGCCGGTACCCGATTCGCTGGAATGGCAACTGAGCCAATACGCCTCGCCACTGCTGGGCATGACGGCCGCCGCACCGGTGACCTTGCCACAGCACAGCTTCGACTACGGTCAGGGCATCGCGACGATCCCGGGACGGCTGGGCCAGAACTGGGACATCCTGTTCTTTACCCGGGCGATACGGCCGGTGCGCATGACGCGCTGAGCAGCGCCGCCAGCAGCGGGGCAGGCCGCGACTATAGTCAGGGTCGAGGCCCAGGCATTGCGCCTGCAGCCACGACCGGCATTATTTCTGGTAATTCACCCGCACCAGCATCCGAATGAATTCCCGCGCAATCTGCCGGTGATGCTCGTCCAGCCTTTGCAGGTCGGCAATCAGCTTGACATCGGCCGATTCGAAACGGGACAGGCCGTTGGCGCCTTCGGCGCTCGGTGCCGCCGCTTCGGGACCACCGAAACGCAGCCACTCCGCAGGCACGCCCAGCCACTGGGCGATCATGCGCAGCTTTTCCTGCGTGGGAATGGCTTCGCCGACCAGCCATTTTCGCGCCGCGTGGACCGTGATGGGCCGGCCATCGAACCGGATGTTGAATTCCCGTGCCAGCCGGGTCGGGCTGTCAGGAGAGTAGTGGGCGTTTTTCAGGGCCTGCTGCAGCCGCTGGCTGAAGCTTTCGCGTTCATTCGAAGAATTCATAGTTGCACTATTTCAGGTCACGACATGAAAGTCAGTCTCAAGTGTAGTCAGACCAATTGTTATAAATCGGCAGGTTCAAGAATTAACATTTTAACCTCCAATTACTCACAACCACCAGCCGGAACGTCACTTGCAAGCTGAAATAAACCCTTTTCGGCACATCCTGTTTCATTGGCACAACGGACACGACCGTTGCATGGTGGAAATAGTATAGACGATGTGAAACCGGGGCGGTTACAAAACCCCTAGAGGCCGGCCTCGGAACGACAGTCAGGCAAGGGAACCGCTAATAGGTTAAGGAGCGGTACGAAAACGTATCATGCCGTCAGGGTTACTTTCACGTCGCACGATACCGTCACGCCACAGCTTGTGCAGGTGGGCCAGGGCCTCGCCCAGGGCGAAACTGAGCTGGTGGGCATCCAGCGGGCGGCGGAACATGATGGGCACGATGTCGGCCGCCGTACGGGGCGTACGGCAGGCGTCGACCACCTCTTCCAGCCGCGCCGCATGGTGCGCCTGCAACTGGCCGATGCGCGTGTGCAGGCCCCGGAACGGGCGGCCGTGCGAGGGCAGCACGAGGACGTCCTCGGGCAGGCCATGAAATTTATTCAAGGAGTCGAGATACTGCTGCAACGGATTGCCTTCCGGCTCGATCGCGAACACGGAGACATTGGTCGATATCCGCGGCAGCACCATGTCGCCGGCGATCAGCACGTTCAGGCTGGCGCAGTACAGCGACGCATGCTCGGGCGAATGACCGAAGCCGGTGATGACGCGCCAGTCGTGCCCACCGATGGCGACCAGCTGGCCGTCCTGCAGCCGCTCGTAGGCATGGGGCACGGACGGCACCAGCGAGGGATAGTAATTCTTCCGGCTTTGCATCTTTTCCAGCATGTCCGGATCGTTCAGGCCGTGGCGCTGGAAATGCGGCAGTGCCGCCGTGCCGTCCACGCCGGGCAGCGCGGCGGCCATCATCCGCGCAAAGGCGAACTCGCCCGTCGTCATCGCCAGCGGTGCCTGCCAGCGCTGGCACAGCCAGTCCGCCAGGCCCACGTGATCCGGGTGGCAGTGCGTGACCAGCACGCGCCGCAGGGGTTTGCCGTGGAACTGCTCCGTCATCACCGTTTCCCAGGCGGCACGGGAAGCGTCCGTCGCCGCGCCCGCGTCGACGATGGTGTAGCCGTGGGCATCGTCCAGCAGCCACAGGTTAATGTGATCCAGCGCGAACGGCAGCGGCAGGCGCAGCCAGCGCACGCCGGGCGCCACGTCCAGCGCCGCGCCCGGTTCCGGCACCTGCTCGGCCAGCGGATACTGCAATTGGGATTCGAGGGCATTCATCGGCATTCTTTCCTGGCGCGCGTGGGCTACAATGGAGTTGACGTTACGTAAACGGAAACCTGATTCCATTGTAAGCCATGCCGACCTATACCATCACCGAGCTCGCACGCGAGTTCGACATCACGCCCCGGGCCATCCGTTTCTACGAAGACCAGGGCCTGCTCAGCCCGTCACGCGAGGGGGCAGGCGGCCGCAACCGTGTCTACCTGCCGCGCGACCGTACCCGCCTGAAGCTGACCCTGCGCGGCAAGCGCCTCGGCTTGTCGCTGTCCGAAATCAAGAGCCTGGTCGACATGTACGAGTCGCCCAAGGACACGGAAGCGCAGATGCACCGTTTCCTCACCGTGCTGGCGCAGCACCGCGAGACGCTGGAACAGCAACGCGAGGATATCGAGATGTCGCTGTCGGAAATCACCGCGCACGAGGACGAGTGCCGGCGGCTGCTGGCCGAGCGGCAGGCGACGCCGGCGAAGTAGGCGATGTGACTTGCCCGATGTGAGTTACGTTTACGTAAACGTCACATCGGCGTAAAATCAGCGCTCTATAACAATCCATCGAAGACGAGGAAGACATGCTCCATCTCCCAGGCCTGACTTTTGACCACGGCGAGGACATCGCCGCCCTGCGCGAAGCCGTGCAGCAATTTGCCAGCGCGGAAATCGCGCCGCGCGCGGCCGAGATCGACCGCAGCGACCAGTTCCCGATGGACTTGTGGCGCAAGATGGGCGAGCTGGGCCTGCTCGGCATCACCGTCAGCGAGGAATACGGCGGCGCCAATATGGGCTACCTGGCCCACATCGTGGCGATGGAAGAGATTTCGCGCGCGTCCGCGTCGGTCGGCCTGTCCTACGGTGCCCACTCGAACCTGTGCGTCAACCAGATCAAGCGCAACGGCACGGAAGAGCAGAAGCGCAAGTACCTGCCGAAGCTGATCTCGGGCGAACATATCGGCGCGCTGGCGATGTCCGAGCCGAACGCGGGGTCGGACGTGGTCAGCATGAAGCTGCGCGCCGACTTCAAGGGCGACCGCTGGGTGCTGAACGGCACGAAGATGTGGATCACCAACGGCCCGGATGCCGATACGCTGGTGGTGTATGCCAAGAGCGACCTGGAAGCGGGTCCCCGCGGCATGACGGCCTTCCTGATCGAAAAAGGCTTCAAGGGCTTCTCGATCGCGCAGAAGCTCGACAAGCTGGGCATGCGCGGCTCGCACACGGGCGAACTGGTATTCCAGGATTGCGAAGTGCCGGTGGAGAACGTGCTGGGCGGCGAAGGCAAGGGCGTCAACGTGCTGATGTCCGGCCTGGACTTCGAGCGTACCGTGCTGTCCGGCGGTCCACTGGGCATCATGCAGGCGTGCATGGACGTCGTCGTGCCTTACGTGCACGACCGCAAGCAGTTCGGCCAGCCGATCGGCGAATTCCAGCTGATGCAGGGGAAACTGGCCGATATGTACTCGACCATGATGGCCTGCAAGGCCTACGTCTACGCCGTCGGCCAGGCCTGCGACCGCGCCACGTCGCCGGAACAGGTGCGCGCGCTGCGCAAGGATGCCGCCGGCGCGATCCTGTACAGCGCCGAAAAGGCCACGTGGATGGCGGGCGAAGCGATCCAGGCCCTGGGCGGCAATGGCTATATCAACGAATACCCCGTCGGCCGCCTGTGGCGCGACGCCAAGCTGTACGAAATCGGCGCCGGCACCAGCGAAATCCGCCGCATGCTGATCGGCCGCGAGCTGTTCGCCGAAACCAAGTAAGCTGGGGTTTTCTACGGTCGAGCCTGTGTCAACATCGGGGTCAGGCACAAATGTCGACACGAGCTCGGCCTTGTTGCAGCTGGGTTCGTGTCGAGAAACGTGCCTGACCCCGATGTTGACACGAACTCGGCAGTCACCTTCGCGAGAGTGCTGATGAGCCAGGCTGCTTTTCCCAAACTGCTGTCGTCCCAGATTGCCTTCGATATCGCCGGCACCATCCGCGACGGTTTCGACAAGCATTATCGGCTGTTCCGCCAGGCCAGCCAGGATGCCAAGCGGTATTTCGAGCAGGGCCTGTGGAGCGAGGCCCAGGCGGCGGCACGGGCCCGCATCGGCTTCTACGACCACCGCGTGCAGGAATGCGTGCAGTTGCTGGAAGACGAGTACGACCCGGCCGAGCTGACGGACGAAGTCTGGCGCGAACTGAAGCTGCATTACATCGGCATGCTGGCCGGCCACAAGCGTCCGGAGCTGGCCGAGACCTTCTTCAATTCCGTCTGCTGCAATATCCTGCACCGCAGCTATTTCCATAACGAATTCATCTTCGTGCGCCCTGTCGTGTCGACGGAATACATCGAGACGGAAGAGCTGGCGCCCACCTACCGCGTGTACTACCCCGCGGTGGACGGCATGACGTTCACGTTGAAGCGCATCGTCACCAATTTCCAGCTGGAGACGCGCTTTGCCAACCTGTCGCGGGACGTGGCGCAGTTGCAGGAACGCTTGCAGCATTTCTTTGGCGACGAGCTGGCGCCCAACGCCCAGTTCCAGGTGCTGTCGAGCCTGTTCTTCCGCAACAAGGGCGCGTATATCGTCGGCAAGGCCATCAACGGCGACCGGGAGCTGCCCTTCGTGCTGCCCATCCTGCACAACCGCAACGGCGAGCTCGTGCTCGACACGGTGCTGCTGGAGCGGGAGCAGATCGTCATCCTGTTTTCGTTTACGCGCGCCTACTTCCTGGTCGACATGGAAGTGCCGTCGGCCTATGTGCAGTTCCTGCGCAGCCTGTTGCCGCGCAAGCCGCGCAGCGAGATCTACACCATCCTCGGCCTGCAAAAACAGGGCAAGACGCTGTTCTACCGCGATTACCTGCAGCACCTGAAGCATTCGTCCGACCTGTTCGAGTCCGCGCCCGGCATTCGCGGCCTCGTCATGCTGGTGTTCGCGTTGCCGTCCTTCCCCTACGTGTTCAAGGTCATCAAGGACTTCTATCCGGCGCCGAAGGAAACCACGCGGGCCCAGATCAAGGAAAAATACCTGCTGGTCAAGCACCACGACCGGGTCGGACGCATGGCCGATACACTGGAGTACTCGAACGTGGCCTTCCCGCGCCACCGCTTCGCCGAGGAGCTGATCGCCGAACTGAAGCACCACGCGCCGTCGCTGCTGGAGGAAGACGGCGACCAGCTGATCATCCGTCACCTGTATATCGAGCGCCGCATGGTGCCACTGAATATGTGGCTGTCCAACGCGGAAGCGGCCGGCAACGACCTCGACATGGAACACGGCATCGTCGAGTACGGCAACGCCATCAAGGACCTGGTGGCGGCGAACATCTTCCCTGGCGACATGCTGTACAAGAACTTCGGCGTCACCCGGCACAAGCGCGTCGTGTTCTACGACTACGACGAGATCGAATACATCACGGACTGCGTGTTCCGCAAGATTCCCGAGCCCCGCAACGAAGAGGACGAGATGGCGTCCGAACCGTGGTATCCGATCGGCCGGCACGACGTGTTCCCCGAGCAGTTCGGCAAATTCCTGCTGGGGAACGCGAAGATCCGCAAGTTTTTCATGAAGCACCACGCCGACCTGCTGACCCAGGAATGGTGGCAGGCGCGCAAACAACGCATCCTGGACGGTTTTATCGAAGACGTTTTTCCGTATCCGCAATCGATACGGTTCTGCAATCAATTACCTGTACCCCCGGCGCCGGCCCCGGCCGATGCGCCCCTTTTATCGGAGACTATTGAAAATGAATGATCCTATCGTTATCGTCGGCGCCGCACGGACCCCGATGGGCGCCTTCCAGGGCGACTTTTCCAGCCTGAGCGCGAACGACCTGGGCGCCGTCGCCATCAAGGCGGCCGTCGAGCGGGCCGGCATCGCCCCTGAACTGGTCGAGCACGTCTACTTCGGCAACTGCCTGATGGCCGGCCAGGGCCAGGCCCCGGCACGCCAGGCGCTGCTGAAGGCAGGCCTGCCGACCTCCACCGGCGCCGTCACCCTGTCGAAAATGTGCGGCTCGGCCATGCAGGCCGCCATCTTCGCGCACGACCAGCTGGTGGCCGGCAGCGCCGACGTCGTCATTGCCGGCGGCATGGAATCGATGACCAACGCGCCCTACCTGATCCCGAAGGCGCGCGGCGGCTACCGCATCGGCCACGGCATGATGTTCGACCACATGATGCTCGACGGCCTGGAAGACGCCTACAGCAAGGATGAGAAATCCGGCGGGGGCCGCTCGATGGGCACCTTCGCCGAGGAATGCGCCACCAAGTTCAGCTTCACGCGCGAGGCGCAGGATGCCTTCGCCATCGAATCCGTCAAGCGCGCGCAAGCCGCCGCCACGGGTGGCAAGTTCGCCTGGGAAATCGCGCCCGTGACCGTTTCCGGCCGCGGCGGCGACACCGTCATCGACAAGGACGAAGGCCCCGTCAAGGCCAAGCTGGACAAGATTCCGTCGCTGAAACCGGCCTTCAAGAAGGACGGCACCATCACGGCCGCTTCGTCCTCGTCGATCAACGACGGCGCCGCCGCCCTGGTGATGATGCGCGAATCGACGGCGCAGAAGCTGGGCGCCACCATCATCGCCCGCGTGGTTGGCCACGCCACCAATGCGCTGGCGCCGAACGAATTCACGACGGCTCCCGTGGGCGCGATCCAGAAGCTGCTGGCAAAGAACGGCTGGAAGGTGAACGACGTCGACCTGTTCGAAATCAACGAGGCGTTTGCGGCCGTGCCGATGGCGGCCATGCACGAGCTGGACATCCCGCACGGCAAGGTCAATGTGCACGGCGGCGCCTGCGCGCTGGGCCACCCGATCGGCGCCTCCGGCGCGCGCATCATCGTCACGCTGCTGGGCGCGCTGAAGGACCGCGGCGGCAAGCGCGGCGTGGCGGCGCTGTGCATCGGCGGCGGCGAAGCGACGGCCGTCGGCATCGAGCTGGCCTGAGATGCCGACCGCACTCATCATCGGCGCCTCGCGCGGCATCGGCCTGGAACTGGTGCGCCAGTACCGGGCCGCCGGGTGGCGCGTGATCGCCACGGCACGCCAGGAGGCCGATTGCGAAACGCTGGGCGCGCTGGGTGCGGAACCGCACCGGCTGGACGTCAACGATGTCGATGCCGTGGCCGGCATGGGCTGGAAGCTGGACGACGAGCAGCTCGACGTCGCCATCCTGAACGCGGGCGTGTACGGCCCGCGCCATGACGGCTTCCCCGTCCAGTCCGACTTCGACAACGTGATGCATACCAATGTGCTGGCGGCGATGCGCCTGCTGCCGATGCTCGCGCCCCTGGTCGCGTCCCGGCGCGGCAAGCTCGCCGTGCTGTCCTCGCGCATGGGTTCGCTCAGCGAGCGCCACAGCGCGGTCGGCTCGCTGTACCGCGCCAGCAAGGCGGCGCTGAACTCGGTGCTGATCGACACGGCCCTCACCTTCGGCGGGAACGGCGTCACCTGCGTCGCCTTCCACCCGGGCTGGGTCCGCACGGACATGGGCGGCGCCACGGCCGACATCACACCGGAAGAAAGCGCCGCCGGCATCCGCAACACGCTGGCCACCTTGCCGGCATCGGACAAGGCCACCTACATCACCTACGACGGCCAGCCGATCGGGTGGTAAGGCACCGCACCACGGCAGACCCCGTGTCAACCTTGGGGCGTAGCTGGGGTTTCGAAGAGCACGGCTCTTCGCCAGCGAAGCGGCAAGCGCATGCAGGCGCTTGCCGCTCCAGGCACAAACTCGACACGAGCGCGGCAGTACTGCCGCTGAGTTCGTGTCGACATTCGTGCCTGACCCCGATGTTGACACAAGCTGAACAATAAGAGAGACAGGAAGAGACATGGTATTGAGCGAAGAACACCGGATGATCCGCGATGCCTTGCGCAGCTTTGCGCAGGAGCGGCTGGCGCCGCAGGCGGCGAAGTGGGACAAGGAACATCACTTTCCCCAGGCGGAGCTGAAGGAGCTGGCGGCGCTGGGCGCCTTTGGCGTGGCCGTACCCGAGGAGCTGGGCGGCGCCGGCCTGGATTATGTGTCGCTGGCGCTGGTGCTGGAGGAAATTGCCGCCGGCGATGGCGGTACGTCGACCATCATCTCCGTCAACAACTGCCCCGTCTGCAGCATCGCGATGATGTATGCCAACGAGCGCCAGAAGGAGCAGTGGCTGCGCCCGCTTGCCCAGGGCGACATGCTGGGCGCGTTCTGCCTGACGGAGCCGCACACAGGCAGCGATGCGGCGGCCCTGCGCACGACGGCCACGCGCGATGGCGACGAATACGTGATCAACGGCGTCAAGCAGTTCATCACGTCGGGCAAGTATGCCGACGTAGCCATCGTCATGGCCGTGACGGACAAGGCAGCCGGCAAGAAGGGCATCAGCGCCTTCTGGGTACCGACCTCGGCGCCGGGCTATATCGTGGCCGGGCTGGAGCAGAAAATGGGCCAGCATTCCTCCGACACGGCCCAGATCCTGTTCGAGAACTGCCGCATTCCGGCAGAGAACCTGATCGGCGAGGAAGGCATGGGCTACAAGATCGCCCTGTCGGGCCTGGAAGGCGGGCGCATCGGCATCGCCTCGCAGTCGGTCGGCATGGCGCGCGCGGCCTTCGAGGCGGCACTAAGCTATGCGCGCGAACGGGAAACCTTCGGCCAGCCCATCTTCAACCACCAGTCGGTGCAGTTCAAGCTGTCCGAGATGGCGACGCAGATCGAGGCGGCGCGCCAGCTGATCCTGCACGCGGCATCGATGAAGGATGCCGGCCTGCCATGCCTGAAGGAAGCGGCGATGGCCAAGCTGTTCGCCTCCGAGATGGCCGAGCGGGTCTGCTCGGATGCGATCCAGGTGCACGGCGGCTACGGCTACGTGTCCGACTTCCCCGTCGAGCGCATCTACCGGGACGTGCGCGTGTGCCAGATCTACGAAGGCACCAGCGATATCCAGAAACTGCTGATCGCCCGCGCCTTGTAAGGTAATTCCATCTGCAACATCAAAGCCAGCTCAGCGGTACCAAGAAATCGTCTCGTTTATGTATCGGATTGTCATAATATGGGGAGGATTTTCCGCTGGGGCGCAGCGCTCTTATAAAATGTTGCAAGAAGGAGAATTGCTATGTATCGAGTGATGCTGGTGGAAGACGATGCCCGCCTGGCCGATCTGGTCACGGAGTACCTGGCGGGCTATGAGTTCAACGTGGACGTGGTCAGCCGCGGCGACGAGGCTGTGGCCCGCTTCAAGGCGGCGCCGCCCGACATCGTCGTGCTGGACCTGATGCTGCCCGGCCTGGACGGCATGCTGGTATGCCGCCAGTTGCGCGACCTGACCAAGATTCCCATCCTGATCATGACGGCGCGCGAGGATTCCTACGATGAAGTGTCGCTGCTGGAGCAAGGCGCGGACGACTTCATCAACAAGCCGGTCCAGCCGCGTGTGCTGCTGGCGCGCCTGCGTGCGCTGTTGCGAAGGGCCCAGAGCAAGCAGCCAAGCGATATGCTGACCTTCGGCGCCCTGTCGATCGCCACGAGCGACCGCACGGTGACGTGGCGCGGCGAACCGTGCGTGCTCAGCAATACGGAGTACAAGCTGCTGCTGGTGCTGGCCGAGTCGGCCGGCACGGTGCTGTCGCGCGATGCGCTGTTGAAGAAGATGCGCGGCATCGAGTTCGACGGCCTGGACCGCAGCATCGACAACAGCATTTCGAAGCTGCGCCGCAAGTTCGACGATTCCGATTCGGAAAAGATCAAGACGGTCTGGGGCGAAGGCTACCTGTTCTCGCCGTCGGCCTGGGCGTAGTCGTTCGTCGTCATTCGATCACCGGGGCGATCGCCACGGGTGCATTCTGGCTGATGACGTGGATGCGCTCGGCCCAGTCGGCAAAGCGGTAGGTCATCACGCGAAAGCCGGTATTGGCCTCGCCGTCGAAGGCCGGGCCCGGTTCCGGCACCAACGTCACCTCGCGTTCCGGGTCGCGGATGCGTACGGCCGCGTCGCTTTTCGGCATGAAGGCGAAGCGCACACCCTTGCATTGGCGGCTGGCGTAGCTGGTGTCCGTGTAGCGCATGTATTGCAGCGCCTGGTCGCAGGCCGTGCGCAAGTCCTGCCCCTCATAGATGCCGTCCACCCGCGCCACGATCGACAGCCGCGGCTGGAAGGTGAACAGGCTGGCATTGCGGTTGAGCACCAGCATGGCGTTCTCGTCGTAAGCCGCCTTCAACAAGGGCAGGACGGTGCGGCCGGTAGCGTCCAGCGGCAGGTTCAGCTGCGTGGTGCGGCCCGTCAACGTCAACCGCAGCCCGTCCAGCGACTGGCCGGCATCCTTCGGCGTCACCTGGTAATGATTCTGCAGGAAATTCTTCGCCTTGCCGTACTTGGCGAACGTCACCATGGCCCGGTAGGCCTCGCGATAGCTGACCCATCCGGCTTCCTGCGGCTGCGCGGCGCCGTTGCGCGCCACGGCGCACAGCGTCAACAGCACCAGCAGGGAACGAACGGGCGCCATCGTCAGAACCGGTAAGCCAGCGCCGACCCGGCCGACAGGCCCGTGGCCCGCTCGACCAGGGGGCTGCGGCGGGCGTCACCCAGCAGCCGGGTGGCCTGCACGCCCGTGCTCAACATCAGTGCCGGGCTCAGCGCCCAGTTCCACCGCAGGCTGGCGCGCACATCCTGCACGCCGCCGCCGGGCCGGTAGGCCGCGTTCATCGTGTGCCCGGCTTCGAACTCCGTGACGCCGAAATACGCCGCGCTGTACGCGCCGTTGACGACCGACACGCCGCCGGCCAACGTGATGCTGTGGTGCGGCGCGAAGTCCTGCGCCACGTGCTGGACGGCGATATGGCTGCGCAGCCCGCGCCGTGCGTTGCCGGCGCCGTACAGCACGGTGCCCGTCAGGCGCCATTGCCGCCCCAGGTAGAGGTTCGCGAAGCCACCCGCCAGCAGCCGCCGCGCGATGGGCTGCATGCCGTCCAGCCGGTTATTGCCGGGCCCGATGACTTCGGGCGGCGCCTCGTCCCGCGGTGCCGACGACACGGGCGTTTCCAGCGGCGGCAGCCACGTCGTGGGCGGGCTGTCGCCGGCACCGTTGTCGCCGGCGCTGGACAGCCGGAACAGGCGGTTGCCGGAAGCATCCCGGCCAGGGGCCAGCGCCAGCAGCGGACCGTATTCGACCGTGGGCAAGGCCGACAGGTGCATCCCCGCGCTCATGCCCGACACGAAGATGCCATTGCTCCATTGGACTTGCAGTACCGGCAGGGCGGACGTGCGGCGATCCGCAGCGCCGTCATAGCGCGGTGCAGCCTGGACCCCCAAACCAATAAACATATCGCGGCTCCCATCCGGCATGGGATTGATGGCGGGCGTCTGCGCATACACCGTGCTGCACGTGCCTGCCAGGGCAAGAACGAGGTACCGAACATAAGTTTTTCCGGGAGAGCACATCCCTCCCCTTGTCATGGGCCTGTTTTTCAATCGTTAAAGTGAGTAAATACGTGATGCCGGAAGCCATCGCGCAAGCATTCGAAACACGCGGACAGCATCATCCCGCCGGCGGAAACAGGCATTGCCATCGTACACAGGAGTGATAGCGCAATCCGCTCCAAACTGTCCTCCTTTTGTCATAAATGTGTGTACGTGGTTTTACAGGTCTTGTTTCTTATACAATGGCAACATGAACCGCCTGTTCTTCCGATTCTTCACCCTTGTGATGCTGTCGATCAGCGTGGCGGCCTTCATCGTGTACTTCGCCATCAACCGCATGTTCGGGGACCCGCTGGAAAGCATCGCCCGCAACCAGGCGGCGGCGCAGATTTTCCTGCTGGAGCAGTACGTCGACCAGGCCCCGGCCGATGGCTGGCTCGACCGGCTGAACAAGGTGCGCGAAGTGTCGGACGTGCGCTTCGACCTGATTCCCCTCAGCGCGGCGCGGGCGCAATTGCCCAGCCGCGAGCGCGAGGCCTTTGAACGGGGCGAGGTCGTCATCGATATCGGCAGCAAGGCGCTGTACCGCCGCGTCGACCTGACGGGCGACAAATACATCGGCAGCAACGAGGAAGCCATCCACGCGCAAAACCTGCCGATCGATATCAAGGTGGCATTGCAGATGGAGGCGGTGCGCTACATCATCGTCGCGCTGGCGCTGCTGGTGCCCATCGGCGTGTGGTCGCGCTCGCACTGGCGCGGCCTGCAGGCACTGATGAAGGTGGCGGACCGCTTCGGCGCCGGCCAGCTGAAGGTGCGCGCGCAGATGAAGCCGGACGACAGCATCTACCCGCTGGCCGAGCGCATCAATCACATGGCCGACCGCATCGAAACCCTGCTGGAATCGCAGCGCGGCCTGTTGAATTCGGTCTCCCATGAAATCCGCACGCCGATTGCCCGGCTCGAATTCGCGCTGGAACTGCTGCACGACACGGTCGGCGACACGGTGCTGGAAAAACGCATCGGCAGCATGCAGGACGACCTGACGGAGTTGAAGTCGCTGGTCAGCGAACTGCTGGGCATGGCGCGCCTGGACAGCGAGCAGCCGCTGCGCTACGAGACCTTCAATGTGACGGACGCGCTGCGCAGCTGCGCCAACACGCTGCCGCCGTCGACGGTCTCGCTGGACGTATCCGTGCCCGACGGCCTGGGCACCTACTACGGCGACTGCCGCCTGCTGATGCGCGCCACCGGCAACCTGCTGAGGAATGCGCAGAAATATGCCAATGGCCGGGTGGCACTGTCGGCCGCGCGCAAGCTCGACGGCGTCACCATCATCGTCGACGACGACGGCCCCGGCATTCCGGAAGAAGAACGGGAACGGGTGTTCGAGCCGTTCTACCGGCTCGACCGCAGCCGCGACCGCAACACGGGCGGCTTCGGCCTGGGCCTGTCGATCGCCAGCAAGGCCGTGTCGCTGCACGGCGGCGCCCTGCGCATCGAGACGTCGCCACTGGGCGGAGCCCGCTTCATCATTGCGCTGCCGCCGGCGTAACTAGGCCGGCGTGCGCAGCGTCGCCGGCGGCGAGACATCGCCCCGCGCCACTTTTTCGTACTCGGCAATCACCTGGGCCCCAAACAGCAGCAGGGTGGCGCCGATCTCCAGGCTGAACATGACGACGATGGCCGTCGTCATCGAGCCGTACACGACGTTGACCTGCGACAAGGTGGAGAAGTACCACACCAGCACGTGCCGGGCGACTTCCCACAACACGGTGGCCGTGACGCCGCCGATCAGCGCGTGCTGCCACGACAGCCGGCCGACCGGCATGACCATGTAGATCGACGACAACAGCAGCACTTCGCCGGACAGGCCCAGCAGGTACAGCAGCGCGCCGGACAGGCCGTGCAGCGACCATTCATAGCCGAACAGGCGCACGTTTTCCGCGCCGATCACCTGCAGGCTGCCCGCCACCAGCGTGACGACGAGCGCGCCCACGCCCAGGCACAGGATGTAGCAGTACGGCAGCACGGCGGAAATGGCGTAATGGCGCCGCCGCACGGCCACGCGGTGGATGAAGATGACGCACATGGCGTTCTCCAGCACGGTGAATGCGAGCGAGCTGAAGAACAGCATCGTCAGGCCCAGGAACCAGCCCACCAGGTCGCGGTGGTCGAGGAAATGCGCCACCTCGGCAACGATGGCGCCGGACTGCCCCGGCACCAGCCATTCCAGGTAATGCCCGATCGTTTCCAGCAGCTCCTTCGGATCGATGATGTGCGACAGCGCCACCACCACCAGCATGACCAGCGGCACGATCGACAGCAGCGAGTAGTAAGCGACCGCACCTGCCAGCAGCAGGCCCTGGTTGGCCCGAAAACCGGCCAGGCACTGCAGCGCGAAACGCAATGGATGGCCGAGCACGTAGGCAGTGGCATTGCGGTTGAGTATTGTCATGACGCCAATGCTACCGGGGCCAGCGGGGCAGCGACGTTCCGCTGGTCGGGGGGGGTTCCGAGGCCTTGGCGAAACGAAATATTGACATTGGTGTACGATATTGCGGCCTGGAGCAGCGCCAGACTCGCCCAAGGCACCGCCTCAACCGATTCATGACAAACGCAGCAGGAGACAAGATGAGCATCGAAAGCCAGGAAGACAGCAGGGATACCCAATTACGCGCCGACGCGCTGGAATACCACCGCAGCCCCGTGCGCGGCAAGATCGAAGTGGTGGCGACCAAGCCGCTGTCGAACCAGCGCGACCTGTCGCTGGCCTACTCGCCCGGCGTGGCCTACGCCTGCGAGGAAATCGCCGCCGACCCGGCCATGGCCGCCGAATACACGTCGCGCGGCAACCTGGTGGCCGTTATCAGCAACGGCACCGCCGTGCTGGGCCTGGGCAATATCGGCCCGCTGGCCTCGAAGCCGGTGATGGAGGGCAAGGGCTGCCTGTTCAAGAAATTCGCCGGCATCGACGTATTCGACCTGGAACTGGACGAACTCGATCCGGACAAGCTGGTCGACGCCATCGCCATGCTCGAACCCACCGTGGGCGGTATCAACCTGGAAGACATCAAGGCGCCCGAGTGCTTCTACATCGAGAAGAAGCTGCGCGAGCGGATGAACATCCCCGTCTTCCACGACGACCAGCACGGCACCGCCATCATCTCCAGCGCGGCCCTGCTGAACGCGCTGAAGGTGGTGGGCAAGGAGCTGGGCGACGTCAAGCTGGCCGCCTCCGGCGCCGGCGCGGCGGCCATTGCCTGCCTGGACATGATGGTCAGCCTGGGAGTGCGGCGCGAGAACATCTTCGTCGCCGACTCGAAGGGCGTGATCCACGTCCGCCGCGAAGCGAACATGGAAGCGAACAAGGCCCGCTATGCGCAGGAGACGGGCGCCCGCACGCTGGCCGACATCGTGCGCGATGCCGACGTGTTCCTGGGCTGCTCCACCGCCGGCGTGCTCACCGCCGCCATGGTCAAGACCATGGCGCGCAGCCCCGTGATCCTGGCCCTGGCCAACCCGGAACCGGAAATCCGCCCGGAAGTAGCGCGCGCCGCCCGGCCGGACTGCATCATCGCCACCGGCCGTTCGGATTACCCGAACCAGGTCAACAACGTGCTGTGCTTCCCCTACATCTTCCGTGGTGCGCTCGACTGCGGCGCCACCCGCATCACCGACGAGATGAAGCTGGCCTGCGTGACGGCCATCGCCGAACTGGCCGAAGCGGAAGCGAATGACGCCGTGGCCGCCGCCTATGCCGGCCAGGACCTCACGTTCGGCCCGGACTACATCATTCCGAAGCCGTTCGATCCGCGCCTGATCGCGGCCATCGCCCCTGCCGTCGCCGCCGCCGCCCAGGCCTCCGGCGTGGCCACGCGTCCGATCGAGGACATGGCGGCCTACCGCGACAAGCTGGCCGAGATGATCTACCACACCGGCTTCTTCATGAAGCCCGTGTTCACCCAGGCCAAGGCCAAGCCGGGCAAGGTGGCCTATGCGGAAGGCGCCGACCAGCGCGTGCTGCGCGCGGCCCAGACCGTGGTCGACCAGGGCCTGGCCAAGCCGGTGCTGATCGGCGACGCGAAGGAAGTGGAACAGGCCATCCGCAAGGCCGGCCTGCGCCTGCGCCGCGACGTCGACTACACGCTGGTCGACGCCGACGGCGACACGACGAAGCAGGGCTGCCGCCTGCTGGCACGCGGTGAAGTCGATGCGCTGATCTGCGGCATGAAGGACGGCTACGACAGCCACCTGGTGCACGTGAAGAACGAGATCGGCATGGCGCCGGGCGTGAACGTACTGGCGGCGATGAATGCGCTGGTGCTGGACAAGCTGACGCTGTTCATCACGGACACCTACGTCAACGACAGCCCGAACGCCGAGGAACTGGCAGCCATCACGCGCCTGGCGGCGGCCGAGCTGCGCCAGTTCGGCCTGGAACCGAAGGCGGCGTTGCTGTCGCATTCGATCTTCGGCTCGTCCGAGCGTCCGTCGGCCCGCAAGATGCGCGAAGCGCGCGACCTGCTGGCCGCGAGCGATCCGGAACTGCCGGTGCTGGGCGAACTGCACGGCGACGCCGCGCTGTCCGAGGACATCCGCCGCCTGTACCAGCCCGAAGGCGGCTACGCCGGCAGCGCCAATCTGCTGGTGATGCCGTCGCTGGACGCGGCCAACATCACCTTCAATATCCTGAAGGTAGCGGCCGGCAAGGGCGTGACGGTCGGTCCGATCCTGCTGGGCGCGGCGAAATCGGTGCACATCCTCAGCCCGAGCGCGACGGTGCGCCGCATCGTCAACATGACGGCACTGGCCGTCGCCGGCGTGCGCTGAGCGACATGGCCGGCGTCAGCTGACGCCGGCCTCCAGCAACGTCAAGGTCTGCGCCCCGGTATCGAGCCGGGCGCGCAGGCCCATCGGCATGGTGAACTGGTCGCGGATATGGCCGAAGGAATAGCCCGTCACGGCCGGGATCTTCAAGGGCCGCAGGTGCTGGTCCGTCGTTTCATCCAGCGTCAGCGCGCTTTCGCCCGGCGCCGGCCCGCAGCCTTCGAACACGCCCAGCATCACGCCGGCCGCCTGGCCGAAGGGCTGATTCATATTCAGCTGCATCAGCATGCGGTCGATCCGGTAGGGCTCCTCGTTGACGTCTTCCAGGAACAGGATGCTGTCGCGGATATCGGCCGCGTACGGCGTGCCGGCCAGCGCCGCCACCAGCGACAGGTTCCCGCCCGTCAGCCGTCCTTCGGCCACGCCTGCCACCACGGTGCGGCGCGTGAACTGCGGCGCCAGCAAGGCGCGGCGGTCGTTTTCCGCCGACATGGGAATCACATATTCTTCCTGCGGGTCCATCAACAGGTTCATCAGGTGTGTCGTCGCATAGTCCGACGGCGTCGACATGGCCAGCGGGCCATGGAAGGTCACGAGCCCGGCGTGGCGCCGCAGCGCCAGGTGCAGGGCCGTGATGTCGGAGTAGCCCACGAAGATCTTCGGGTTGGCGCGCACCATCTGGTAATCGATGTGCGGCAGCAGCTGCAGCGCGCCCGAACCGCCCCGGATGGCCCAGATGGCCTTCACGTCCGGGTCGCGGAACATGGCGTTGAAGTCGATCATGCGCTGGGCCCATAGCCCGGCGTAATTGCCATGCACGGCCGTCAGGTGCGACCCGAGCTTGACGCGAAAGCCCAGCGCCTCGACACGCGCGACGGACTTGTCGACGAGGGCCTGCGAGATGACGCCGGCCGGCGCGATCAGGCCGACGGTGTCGCCCGGCGCCAGCCGGGGTGGTTTGATCAGCGGCGGATGCGGCATGGTGTGCTTACGCGGTTGCGGTGGGGAGGGTGAGGCGGAGGGTGGGCTAGCGACGGCCACCGGCAGGCCGGCGGCAAGTCGGGCAATGACGCCGGCCGCCAGCAGACGGCCCATTTTACGCCGGGTGGTCAATCAGAAGAACTTGTACTTCAGATTAAACGACAGCGCACGGCCCCTTGGATCGGCCACGCGCGGGTCCCAGCCGGCGCCCACCACTTCATCCACGTTGTGCGCGGTGAACGGCGGATCGGTATCGAACAGGTTCTGGATGCCCACCGTGATGGTGGTCTGCGGGAAGCCGGTATAGGTCAGCGACACGTCGTGCTTGGTGTAGTGCTTCACGCGCGGGTCGAAGCCGGCCGGCGGCGTGCCCTTGCCGCCGTTGGGCAGTTGGTCGTTGTAGCCCGAGGCGTAGCGCTGCATCAGCAGCGCACTCCAGTTGCCCTTGCCGACCGTCAGGCTGGCCGTGTGCTTCCAGCGCAGGTAGATGTCGCGCGTGCTGAACTGGCTGACCTGCTCCTTGTACGGCTGGCCTTCGAACTCGGCGAACTTGAAGCTGTCCAGGTAGGTCCCGTCCAGCACGGCCGCGTAGGTGTAGCCGTCGATCTTGCCGTCGTAGCGCAGGCCGATGTCGACGCCGCGCGTCTTCAGGCCGGCCGCGTTGATCCAGCCCGCCTCCACGTGATCGATGGTGCCATCGGCGGCGCGCACGATGTACTGCGGCAGGTACTGGTAATTGTTCAGCACCACCTGGGGCGTGCGGTTCAGGATGCGGTCCTTGATATTGATGGCCCACCAGTCCAGCGACACGCTGAAATTGCGGAACGGCTCGGCCACGACGCCCAGGGTGCCCTGTTTCGACGTTTCGGGACGCAACGACGGATTGCCGCCCGTGTTGTAGTCCAGCCGCTCGATGGCGCAGTAGGCCGGGTTGCCCGGATGGGCGGCGCAGCCTTCCTGGTCGATGATCCCGTTCGGCAGTTCCTGCGACAGGCGGCCCGCGTACAGCTGGTTGAAGCTCGGGGCCAGGAAGCCCTTGCCGGCCGAGCCCCGGAACAGCAGCGTTTGCAGCGGCTGGTAGCGGAAGGCCACCTTCGGATTGGTGGTGGCGCCGATCAGGCTGTAGTTGTCGCGGCGGATCGCCAGCTGCACTTCCAGGTCCTTCAGCACGGGCACCAGCGCCTCGGCATACACGGCGCGCACGTAGCGGGTGGCCTGGTCCAGGTTGGCGTTACCCGGCGAGAGCAGGATCTTCGTCGCATCGACGTCCTGGCCGAAGGAGTAGGTCTCCTTGCGCAGGTCGAAGCCGGCCGCCATCGACACGGCGCCGGCGGGCAGGTTGAACACTTCGCCGGAAATCGAGCCGTCCAGCTGCGTCATCGTCGTGCGGCCATGCTGGAACGCGCCCCGGTACTTGGTCGATTCGATCAGGTCCATGGCCTGCTGGGTCTGGGCCTGGCCCGGCGCCACCCACGGATTGACGATGCCGCTGGCCAAGGCCGCGTAGATCTTGTCCGTGTAGCCGTAGCCGTCCGCCAGGTCCGTCTGCGTCGTGCTGATGGAACGCGACAGGCCGACCTTGTAGTCGTACTTGCCGGCCACGGTGCCTTCGGCCGCCAGCAGGCCCCGGTAGCTCTCGGCCTCGTTGTACTGCGTGCGGTTGCCCCACGGCGTGGTGCGCCACTTGTAGATGATCGGCTTGCTGCGGTCGAAGCTGGGGATATAGGCCGACAGGTCCTGGTAGTACGGCCCGTTGACGGGATAGGCATTGCCGTTGGCCAGGCTGGTCGAAATCTGCAGCGGCGTCAGTTCGGCCGTCGCTTCCGTGCGCGACCCGAGGAACTCGGCGAAGACTCGGTGGTTGTCGTTGATCTTGAAGGTGCCGCGCGAAACGGCCGTGGTGCGCTCGACCGGGAAGCCGATCACGTAGTCGCCACCGTAGTCGTAGGCGCAGGAGTAGCGCGTGCGCGTGGGCGACGTGACGTCCTTCCACAGGTCGGTCTGGTATTGCGACATGCCGGGCACGCTCTCGCACCTGCCCTGGAGGCTGAGCAGGCCCGCCTGCAGGTAGGTGGTCGGGTCGCCCGGCATCTTGAAGCCCGTGCCCAAGGCCGTGCCGGCGCCGGTCAGGATGTTCGCGTAGGGCGTGCCCGTGGTGTCCGGCGACAGGCCGCGTTCGGGCTGGAAGCCATTGGCGAAGCCGCGCTGGCGCGATTCGAGCTTGTCGTTGACGTCGTGCGTCACGCTGGCCATCACGTTCCAGCCGTCCGTCTGCAGGTCGCCCAGGCCACCCAGCAGCGAGTAGCTGCGCTCCATGCCGCCGCCCGCCTCGGTGGCGTTCAGGGTGGTGGAAGCTTCCAGGCCCTTGTAGTCGGTGCGCAGGATGAAGTTGACGACCCCGCCGATGGCATCGGTGCCGTAGATGGCGGAGGCGCCGTCCTTCAGGATCTCGACGCGGGCGACGGCGCCCAGCGGGATCGCGTTCAGGTCGACGGCCTTGCCGCTGCCGCCGTGATTGCCCAGCCGGCGGCCGTTCAGCAGTACCAGGGTGGCGTTCGGGCCCAGGCCGCGCAGCGACGCGAACGAGGCGCCACCGGAGACGCGGTCGGCATCGGCGCCGAAGACGTTGTTCCCCGACGTCATATTGTCGGCACCGGTGCCGTTGGCGGAGATCAGCCGCATCAGCTGCGCCGTGTCCGTGATGCCGGCCTTGCGGATCGTGTCGAAGGTGATGGTCTGCACGGGCAGCGCGCCTTCCTTGGCGATGCGCTTGATGCTGCTGCCGGTGATTTCGACACGCTGCATCTGCGGTGCCTGTGCTTCCTGTGCGATGGCGGGACCGGCAACGCCGATCAGCGCAACCAGGTGCGCCAGCTTGTTCAGTTTCACGGTTCTCTCCCAAAAGTTTGGGGACTCCACCGTGGCGGGAGTCCCAATGATGCGCCGATGATGCGGCTGCCGGCGGCGGCGTCGATGCGCTGCCCGTTGTCGGTCTCTTTGTCCGGCCGGTCCAGGGTAGCGTGGCGCCTTTGGCGCCACCTAATGAAAATTGCTGACGCATCCATAACCTGATGGAATGCATTCATGCCAATTGTCAGGGCGTCATTTTAGCGGCGCGCTCGCGGGCGGACAGGTCGATATCCAGATATCGCCAGTTTGTGAATTCGACCGGGTGGCGCTTGTAGTTTTTTAGCCACGGTTGCCGGATATCGGCTGAAATCGGGTGGGTCAGCAGCACCCACGGATTGTAGGCGTGGATCAGCTGGGCCATGTCGTGGTACAGGGCCTGCCGCTCCGGGCCATCGGCCAGCTGGCGCGCCTTTTCGTAGCGCTGGTTGTAGGCGGGCAGGTTGAAGCGCGCGTAGTTGGCGCGGCCCGCGTTGGGGCCGTACAGCAGCTGGTAGAAGTTGTCGCCGTCGGGGAAATCGGCCACCCAGTTCGTCTCGAACATCATCACCTTGCCCAGGCGCGAGGCCTTGATGATCTCCGTCTTCTTGTCCGTGATGAAGTGCACGCGCAGGCCGAGGGCCGTCAGGTTCTTTCGCCACAGCTCATCGCGCAGGCGCCCCACCATCGACGGCTCGCTGTGCATGCGCAAGGTCAGGGCCCGCCCGTCGGGCAGGGTGCGGTAGCCGTCGGCGCCCTTGCGGTAGCCATGGCGGTCCAGCAGCTTGCGCGCCAGGGCCAGGTCGTAGGCGATCGGGCTGCGATAGGCCGGGTCGTAGCCCAGCACATTCGGCGGCAGCGGCGACTGGGCCGGCAGCGCCAGGCCTTTCTTGAGCAGCGCCACGTCTTCGCCGCTGTTGTAGCCCAGCGCGATGGCGCGGCGCAGCGCCACCTTGGCCGGAGAGTAGCCGCCGATGACGGGATCCTCCATGTTCATCCACATGTAGTAGGTCTGCAGCACGGGGAAGGGATCGAGCGCCATGCCGCGCCGCGCCAGTTCGGGCTTCAGCACGGGCGCGCTCGACGCCGGGTCCAGCACCAGGTCGCGCATCGATTCCGGCACCTGCTCGATGTAGTCGAATTCGCCGTTCAGGTAGCCCAGCACGCGCGACTGGTATTCCTCCATGATCTTGACGTCGACCCGGTCGACCAGCGGCAGGCGCTTGCCGTCTCGCGTGGCGTGGTAATCCGGGTTGGCCAGCAGGGTGATACGGTCGCTGTGCTTCCACGTGCCCATCATGAACGGCCCGCTGCCGACGGGGTGGTTGCCCAGCTGGCTGCCATAGCGCTCGGCCGCCTCGCGCGCCACGACGCCGGTGGCGGGCAGCGCCAGGTAGAACAGCAGGCTGGGATCGGGCTCGTTCAGGCGGATCTGCAGCGTGTATTTATCCAGGGCGCGCAGGCCGGCAATGGCGGTGCCGTAGCTGAAGTTCTCGCGCCAGGCGGCGTCGCCCGCCAGCTTGCCCTCGAACAGGAACAGCCACGGCGACTTCAGCGCCGGGTCGTACAGGCGCTGCAGGCTGTAGACGTAATCCTGGGCCGTCACTTCGCGCCGCGCGCCGCCGAAGGCCGGATCGGGCGCGAACGTCATGCCTGGCTTGAGGCGGAAGGTCCACGTCGTGCCGGCGGCGTCCACCGTGGGCATGGAAACCAGCGTATTGGCCTGCAGTTTCACGGGCCGCGCCAGGTAGTCGTAGCGCAGCATCGGGTCGAACAGGTTCTCCAGCAGCGACAGGCTGGCCAGGTCGGAGGCGACGGCCGGGTCCAGGCCCGTTTCGCCGGTGGACAGCAGCGCGTGCAGCACCTTGGGCGGCTTGTCGGCGGCGGTGGCGAAAGCGGCAGTGGAGGCAAGCAGCAGCGCAGCGGCGATTTGGCGGAATCTCTTCATGGCGTTCGTTCAGGCGTGAGCCGCCAGCATAATGCAGTGGCCCCGGTCCCATAAGATTTTTGCATATGCGGCGCGCATTCTTTCATCGCGTGCGCCGGGCTGTCCTCTATACTTTGCCTGGATTATTGCTTACTACTGACGCTTCCATGTCCCTGAATTACATCTGGTCCGGCTTCTTCCTGATCGGCTTCGCGGCCGCCTTTGCCCAATGGCTCTTCCTGGGCGATACGGAGATCTTCAAGAAAGTCATCGACGGCACCTTCGACGCCGCGCGCATGGGCGTGATGGACATCGCCCTGCCGCTGGCCGGCGTGATGACACTGTGGCTGGGCATCATGAACATCGGCGAGAAGGCCGGCGCCATCGGCTGGCTGGCCAAGGTGATCGCGCCCTTCTTCTCGCGCATCTTCCCCGGCGTGCCGAAGGACCACCCGGCCACCGGCCACATGGTGATGAACTTCTCGGCCAACCTGCTGGGCCTGGACAATGCCGCCACGCCCTTCGGCCTGAAGGCGATGGAAAGCCTGCAAAGCCTGAACCCGAACAAGGACGAGGCGAGCAACGCCCAGATCATGTTCCTGGTGCTGCACACTTCAGGGTTGACGCTCATTCCGCTGGCGATCATGGCGCAACGCGCCATCCTGGGCGCGGCCGACCCGTCCGACATCTTCATTCCCTGCATGATCGCGACCTATGTCGCCACCCTGGCCGGCATCGTCGCCGTGTCGATCCGCCAGCGCATCAACCTGTTCGACCGGGTCGTGCTGACCTGGCTGGGCGGCATGACGGCGGCCATCGTCGCGCTGATCTGGTACTTCACGCAATTCCTGTCGAAGGGCGAGATCGAGACCGTATCGAAGGTGGTCAGCAACCTGATCCTGATGAGCGTCATCGCCGTCTTCCTGATCGGCGCCCTGCGCAAGGGCGTGAACGTCTACGAGGCCTTCATCGAGGGGGCCAAGGGCGGCATCCAGACGTCGCTGACGGTGATTCCCTACCTGGTCGGCATGCTGGTGGCCATCAGCGTGTTCCGCAATGCCGGCGTGTTCGGCTTCATCGTCGGCGGCTTCGAATGGGTGTTCTCCAGCCTGGGCCTGCGCACGGACTTCGTACCGGCCCTGCCGACGGCGCTGATGAAGCCCCTGTCCGGCAGCGGCTCGAAGGCGATGATGATCGACGCCATGACGACTTACGGGCCCGATTCCTTCGTCGGACGCCTGGCCTGCATCTTCCAGGGCTCGGCCGATACCACCTTCTACATCGTCGCCCTGTATTTCGGCTCGGTCGGCATCCGCAAGACGCGCTATGCGATCTCCTGCGGCCTGATCGCGGACCTCGCCGGCGTGCTCACCGCCATCGGCGTCGCCTACCTGTTCTTCGGTTAAGGAGCCGCCATGACCCTGCGCCGTTCCGTCCTCGCGCTGCTGCTGGCCTGCGCCCATACCTTCTCCCTTGCCGCGCTGCCCGAACCGGTGGCGAAACTGGCCGCCGCCGGCGGCATTCCCGAAGACGCCATCGGTGCCGTCGTGCTGCGCGGCGACACCATCCTCGTGTCGAACGAAGCGGACAAGGCGATGAATCCCGGCTCCACCATCAAGCTGGTGACGACGCTGGTCGGCCTGGAAGAACTGGGCCCGATCTTCCGCGGCCGCACCGAGATGCGCAGCAGCGGCACCATCTCCAACGGCGTGCTGCACGGGGATCTGATCCTGCGCGGCGGCGCCGACATCGACTTCACGGCCGATGCGCTGACCCATATGCTGGAACGGTTGCGCACCCTGGGCATCCGCCAGATCGCCGGCGACGTGGTGCTGGACCGCCAGCTGTTCCAGCCGGCCCGGCTTGACGCCGGCCAGCCGCCGTTCGACGAGGCGCCCGAGGCGTACTACAACGTCATTCCCGACGCGCTGCTGCTGAACATGAACATGCTGCAGGTGGAGATGGTGTCGGACTCTCGCGGCATGACGGTCTCGATGCTGCCGGAGCTGGACCGGGTCGACGTCAAGTCAAGCATGACCCTGGTCGACGGCGATTGCGCCAAGTGGGACCAGGGCTGGCAGCTGCCGACCGTCGTGAAGAACGGCACGCGCCTGACGGTGCAGTTGCACGGCACCTTCCCGCGCAACTGCCGCAAGGGCCACAACATCAATGTGCTGGAGCGGGACGACTACGCCGACCGCCTGCTGCGCGCCACCTGGCAGCGTCTGGGCGGCACGATCACCGGCACCACGCGTACCTTCGACCTGGCCGCCCACACATCGCGCCTGGCCGCCAGCGCCGTCGCCCAAGGGGCGCTGGGCAGCGAAGGCACGGCCACGGCCGCGCCGGTCGCGGGCGCCGATGCGGACGGCACCACGCTGCTGGCCGAACACGTATCGCGCGCGCTGCCGGAACTGGTGCGCGACACGCTGAAAACGTCGGACAACACCTTCGCGCGCATGCTGTTCCTCAGCCTGGGCAGCCTGCAGGCCGACCCGCTGCTGGGCAGCCGCCCGCTGCCGGCCGGCGAGCGCCTGGCGATGCTGATGGCAGCCAACGGCGGCACCGGCGCGCCCGCCACGACTGCGGCCAAGGCGGAACAGGTGATCCGCAACTGGTTCAAGGAGCAGAAACTGGACACGGACGGCATGGTGTTCGAAAACGGCTCCGGCCTGTCGCGCAAGGAACGCGCCCGCCCGGTCCAGCTGGCGGCCGTGCTGCGCGCCGGCCAGACCTCGCTGTGGTTGCCGGAATTCCAGGCCAGCCTGCCCATCGTCGGCCTGGACGGCACCATGCGCCGCCGGCTGAAGGACAGCCCCGCCGCCTCGCGCGCCCGCATCAAGACCGGCACCCTGAGCGGCGTGGTGGCCATTGCCGGCTACGTGCCGGATGCGGACGGCGAGGAGTGCATCGTCGTGGCCATCGTCAACCACGAAAAGGCCGGCAACGGCATCGGGCGCGGCATCGTCGATGCGCTGATCGACTGGACGGCGAAGAGCAGCGCGGGCAGTGCGATGTAGTTTGCCCGGCTCTGACGACTGGCACGTTATGGCTGCATGACAAAACCGTCATCCACCCGGTTCCCGCCCCATGCAACACTCCAGGTCTCATCGAACGGACCAGGATCATCATGTACAAGATCACCGCGCTGCTGCTGGCGGCATTGACGGCGCTGCCGGCGGCGGCGCAATTGCGGCCAACCCCTGACCTGACCTTGCAGGCGGCGAACCGGCTGGCCGGCGGCGCCATCGAGGCGTGCGCCCGCCAGGGCCGCAGCATCGTCGTCTCGATCGTCGACCGGGGCGGCAACCTGGTGGCGCTACAGCGCGCCGACGGGGTCGGGCCGCACAATACGGAAGCGAGCCGCCGCAAGGCCTACACGGCGCTGTCGACCCGCACCGCGACCCTGGACCTGGCGCGCGGGGCGCAGGCCAATCCGGATGCGCGCAACCTGGCGAACCTGCCCGAGCTCTTGCTGCTCGGTGGCGGAGTGCCCCTGCTGGCGGGTGGTCAGCCCGTGGGTGCCATCGGCGTGGCCGGCGGTGGCGGTGCCGTCAACGATCACGCCTGTGCGCTGGCCGCCATCACGGCCGTGCCGGAACTGGACCAGGTGAAGCCGTAAGCGGCTTCAGAGCACGCGGGTAAACGTCGCGCGCACGACGGCGCGGTCGCCGCAATCGAAATGCCACCACTCGCTGTTGATGCCGACGAAGCCGGCCTGGAACATCGCGTCGCGCAGCAGCTGGCGGTTGGCGACCTGGCCGGTCGTCAGCGCGCCCCGCGCCAGCAGTTCCGCCTCCAGCGCAGGGTGGGAGCGTTCGCTCATGTCGTCAAAACCGGTGCCCATGTCCAGCTCGCGCCCGGCGCCGTCGACGATCGTCACGTCCACCGCCATGCCATACGAATGGATCGAGCCGCGCACGGGGTCGGCCAGGTACATGCGCAGCTCGGTGCCCGCCAGCGCGTCCCACAACTGCTCCTGCACGCGGTGCGGGCGCAGCGCGTCGAGGATCAGCAGCGTGTGATCGGGCCGGCGCGCGGCGAGCCAGGCGACGGCGCTTTCGATGGCCGCCGCGGCCTCCCGGTGCAGCCACGCGCAGTCCAGCGGCGAGTACAGATCGCGGCCGACGAAGTTGTCGCGGCTGGCGTAGCGCAGGTCGATGCGGATGCCGGCGATCGTCGACAGGTGGCGGAAGTCCGGGCTGCCGGGCACGTGCTCGGTGGCGATGGTGGGCGTCAGGCCGCTCATGGTGCCCTCATTGCGCGTGGTCCAGGCAGGCGCGCGCGGCGCTGCCGACGGCATCGGCCAGCAGGCGCGCACCGTGCGACAGGGGCGCGTGGCCGGCCGTCAGCAGGTAGAGCTGGATGGGAATCGGCGGCGCCAGCGGCCGGCGCTGCACGCGCTCGGGCAAGGCCGAAGCAGCCGTGAACGGATCGACGACGGCCATGCCGGCGCCGGCTTCCACCAGCGAGCGGGCAATCTGGTAGGTCTGCACCACCGTGCGAAAGACCGGATGCACGTCCTGCGCCTCGCACGCGGCCACCACCAGTTCGCCCAGCGGGTCGTTGTCGGCATAGCCGATCAATTCGCCCTGCAGGCCGGCGGCCGACAGCGGTGCCGCCAGCTCGTCGGCGCGCCACGTGCCGGTGGGCGCGATCACCGTCATCACGCCCTGCGCCAGCGGCTCGGCGACGATGCCGGGATGGCGCGGGTCCTGCAGCGACAGTGCCAGGTCGGCTTCGCCCAGGCGCAGCATGTTGACGATTTCGCTGGTGTGGTGCGTGGCCAGCTCGCAGCGCGTGACGGGAAAGTCACGGCGCCAGCACGTCATGGCCGGCGGCAGCACGCTGACGGCGACGGTAGGCGTGGCGACCAGCCGGATCGTCTCCACGGCCCGGCTTTTCAGGCTGGCGGCCAGGCGGCGGATACCCTGCAGGTCGCGGTTGAGCTTTTCCGTTTCGATGAACAGGCGGTGCGCTTCCGGTTTCGGATACAGCTTGCCGCGCACTCTCTCGAACAGGGGCATGCCCAGCTGCAGCTCGCAATGCTGCAGCACTTTTGTTACGGCCGGCTGCGAAATATGCAGCACCTGCGCGGCCCCGCTGATGGTGCCGACCTGCATAATCGCGTGGAACACTTCGATATGGCGCAGGCGCATTGCGAATCCTTATTCCGCGGCCGCCACGGGCGCGGAGGCGGGGACGGGAGCGGGTGCCGCCGCCGGCTGGGCCACCTTCGGCTTGGGCGCCGTCAGCACTTCCAGGATCGCCGCGCTTTCCGCATCGGGCACGCCGTCGTAGTTGGCCTGGCGGTACTTGGTCTGGAAGGCTACCAGCACGTTGTGCGTGGCCTCGTCCCACACGCCCGTGCGCGGCACGGCATAACCATGCTGCGCCAGGCGCTGCTGGAACCACGCCGCATCGGGCACGGCGTTCTCGTACTTCACGCGCGCTCCGGCCACCAGGCTCGCTTCGGGCCACAGCACCAGGCCGGCGTCGGCCAGCTGCTTCCACGGGAACAGGGGGCCCGGGTCCTGCTTGCGCTGCGGCGCGATATCGGAATGGCCGAGGATATTTTCCGGCGCCACGCCATGGCGGGCGACGATATCCTTCAACAGCGGGATCAGCTGGTCGATCTGCGCCTGCGGGAAAGGATAATAGGTGCGCTTGCCGTCCGGCGTCTCGGTGAAGCCCGGATTGACGATCTCGATGCCGATCGAGCTGTTGTTCAGGTTCGAGTAGTTCTTCCAGCTCGACAGGCCGGCATGCCAGGCCGAGTTCTTCTCGTCCACCAGGCCGTAGATCTTTTGCGGTGCCACGTCCGTCAGCAGGTAATGCGCCGACACTTCCTTCTCCGTCAGCAGCATGATGGAACGCTGCAGGTCGGCCACCGTGTAGTGGATGACGATGAATCGCACGCGGCTGTTCTGGCCTTTGGACGTCAACGTGCGGTCGACGGCGGGGCCGCCCGGCGGGGGCGTCGTGGCGCAGCCTGCGAGCAGGGCCAGCATGGCGGCGGTGGTGGTCAGCGAAAGTCGTTTCATGGGTGGGTAAGGTTTCAGGTATGGGGCCGCGCGGCCAGGCGGGCGGCGGCGTGGTGGGGGTGAACGGTTTTCTGCCGCAGCGCCAGCGTGGCCGGCAGTTCGGCGCGCATGGCCGCGGCAATCGATGGATGCAGCTCGGCGGCGCGGCCGGCCAGCACGATGGGGCGAGGGCCGTAGCGGGCCACCAGCGCCAGCGCCAGCCGCGCCAGTTCGCGCCCGGCCTGGTGCAGGATATCGCGCGCTTCCGGGTCCACTTCGGCGCTGCGTGCCACGGCCAAGGCCAGCTGGCCGATCTCGCCCCGTTCGCGGGTGTAGATGAACTGGCGCGAGAAGGTCCAGTCGCTGCCGCCCACGTACTCGAACACGGCGCGTGCCAGTGGCGAATCCTGCCACGCGCCCGGCGCCTCATCCTCGCGGCGCCAGATGCGGCGCATCGCTTCGCGGGCGATCCAGAAGCCGCCGCCGCCATCGTCGAGCACCACGCCGCGTCCGCCGGCCCGGTGCAAGGTGCCGCCGGCATCGATGAAGGCGGCGATCGAGCCGGTGCCGGCGTAGACCAGGTAGCCCTCGCCCGGCGCGAAACAGTCCAGGCAGGCGATTTCGATGTCGTTGCACAGCGTGATGGCGGTTGGCGCCACGCCCAGCAGCTCGCCCAGCCAGCCGGCCAGCACACCCCCTTCCCCGCCGAAACCGGTCAGGCCGGCCGCGATGGCTTGGGGCCGGCCGTGGGCCAGCACATCGCGCGCCAGTGCGGCGAAGATGGCATGCAGGCGCTCGCGCCCTTCCCGGCTTGCCATCTGCAGCGCCGAGGCGCCGGCCACGTGGCCGTCAGCGACGATGCTGCCGTCGGCGCGCGCCAGCGCCCAGCGGGTCTGCGTGCCGCCGGCGTCGATGCCCAGGCCAGGTTGGGAATTGTCCATGGTTGTCGAGTGTACGGCGAAACGGGCAACGGCGCAGATACGGCGGGACGCTACAGCCGCGCGCTGGCGCGCTGGCTCTCGTTGCCGAGCCGGTCCACCGCCGTGACGACGACGGCCCTTGCCGGCACGCCCGCGTAATCGGCCAGCACCACTTCGCCGCGCACCGCCGGCGCCACCGTGAAGCGCCATTCCTCGCCATAGCGTGCCCAGATGGCGTACTGCACGGCGTTCTTCGGCGTGCCCAGGCTGACCGCCAAGCCGCCGGTGCCACGCTTGAGCGCCACCGTGGGCGCGGCCGGTGCCTCGTCGCCCAGCCAGGGCGAAGCGGGCACCAGCGCCGCGCTCTGGTAGCTGTTCGCCTTCAGGCGGTCGGCCAGGCCGGCGCGGTTCTGCATCAGCGGCGCCATGCTGAAGTGGACATGGCCGGTGCCGGCGGGGCGCATGCGCGTCACGTCGATCTGGCGGACGATTTCGTCCGGCGTGAACTGCTTGTTGCTGCCGTCCGCCGTCTTGCTGGTAAACATGCCCGGCCAGATGTGGCGCGCGCGCGTGTTCTGCGCCAGCCAGTAGTCGAGCAGCACGGGGAAGGCCTGCGGCGCCTGCTTGATGGGCCAGTACAGCTGGGGCGCCAGGTAATCGAGCCAGCCCTTTTGCAGCCACAGCTCGGCGTCCGCGTACAGCTTGTCGTACTGCGAGAAGCCGGCGATGCCGGGCGGGCGGCGGTCCGGCCGGCCGATGCCGAAAGGGCTGATGCCGAACTTGACCCAGGATTTTTCGCGGTGGATGCCCGTGTAGATCGCCTCGATCAGCCGGTCGACGTTCTGGCGCCGCCAGCCGGCGCGGTCCAGCGTGCCGCCGCCCTGCACATAGCGCTGCCAGGAAGGCTGGTCGGGAAATTCCAGTTCGGGCTTCTGCCACGACGGCAGGTCCAGCGCTGCCGCCTCCGCGCCGGTGGCATTGGGCGCTTCGATCGGGTAGGGGTAGAAATAATCGTCGATATGGACGCCGTCGATATCGTAGCGGCGCACCACGTCCAGGATTACCTCGAGCGTGTGGCGCGACGCGCTTTCCTCGCCCGGGTCCATCCACAGGTACTTGCCGTACTTCTTGACGACCTGCGGATTGGTATTGGAGATGTGGTCCCTGGAAAACGGCGAGCGGGCCGCCGTGTGGCCGGCCCGGTAAGGGTTGAACCAGGCGTGCAGCTCCATGCCGCGCGCGTGGGCCTGGGCCACCCAGAACTGCAAGGGGTCCCAGGCCGGCTGCGGTTCCTTGCCCTGCTTGCCCGTCAGGTATTCCGACCACGGCTCCAGCTTCGATGGATAGATCGCGTCGGCGCTGGGGCGCACCTGCAGCACGATGGCGTTCAGGTTCAGCGACTTGGCGCGGTCCAGGATGGCGAGGGCTTCGGCCTGCTGTTTCGCCGGCGGCAGGTTGCTGCGGCTGGGCCAGTCGATATTGGCGACGGTGGAGACCCAGGCGGCGCGGAACTCGCGCGGCGCCGGCGGTGGCTGCTCGCCCGTGTAGTGGACCGGTTCATGACCCGGAATTGCCACGCCACCTGTACCGGTACCGCCGGCGCCAGGGGCCGTTGGTGTCGTGGTGCACGCACTCAGGATCGCCGCCAGCACCCCGGCAGCACCCGCGGCCAGTGTCTGCCGCTTCTTCGCATTGAAAGCCAAAACCATACCTCGTCGTCTAAATCCCCGTCCGGCGGAGGAGCGCCGTATTGTAATCGGTGACCGCCGGCTAATCGCGCCCGAATGCGGGATCGATCCTGACCAGCGCCGTGATGACGAAGGCGGGAATGGTCGCCAGGCAGGCCCAGATGAAGAAATTCTGGTAGCCCATCATCTGCTGCAGATAGCCGCTGGCCATCTGCGGAAACATCATCCCCATCGCCATGAAACCGGTGCAGATGGCGTAATGGGCCGTCTTGTGTTCGCCGTCCGACACCATGATCATGAACATCATGTAGGACGTGAAACCGAAGCCGTAACCGAACTGCTCGACTGCCATCGCCGCCGAGACCACGAGGATATTCTGCGGCAGCGCCGTGGACAGATAGATGAATACCAGGTCCGGCAGGTGCACGATCAGCGCCATCGGCCACAGGCAGCGTTTCAGGCCGTAGCGGGCAATCGCCACGCCGCCCAGCAGGCCGCCCAGGGTCAGCGCGATGACGCCGACGGTGCCGTACACCAGGCCCACTTTCTCATTGTCCAGCCCCAGTCCGCCCTTTTCAAGGGGATCGAGCAGGAAGGGCACGGCCATCTTCAGCAATTGCGATTCGCCGAGCCGGAACAACAGCAGGAAGGCCAGGATGACGACGATGCCGTCCTTCTTGAAGAACGATGCGAAGGCGCCAAAGAACTCGCCGCTGCCGGGGGCACCGGCGCGCACCGGGTGGTCGCCGGCCGGATGCGGCAGCACGAAGTAGTGGTAGACGGCCAGGATGGCGAAGACAGCCCCCAGCAGCGCGAAGATGATGGCCCAGGCCACGTGGGGGTCGCCTGTCTGGCGGATCAGAAGGCCCGACAGCGCCACCAGCACGCCCTGGCCCGTGATGTTGGCCAGGCGGTAGAAGGTGCTGCGCACACCGACGAACCCGGCCTGCTGCTTCTGCGTCAGGCCCAGCATGTAGAAGCCGTCGGCGGCGATATCGTGCGTGGCCGAGCTGAAGGCCATCAGCCACAACACGGCCAGGCTGACCTGGAAAAAAGCCGGCAGGTGGGTGGTGAAGGCCACCAGCGCCAGCGCGCCGCCGATGGCCGCCTGCAGCGCCACCACCCAGCCCCGCTTGGTGCCGAACATGTCGACCACGGGCGCCCACAGGGGCTTGATCACCCACGGCAGATACAGCCAGGACGTGTAGAACGCGATTTCGGAATTGGAAAAGCCGGTGTTCTTGTACATCACCAGCGCCAGGGTCATCGCCGTGAAGTAGGGAATACCCTGGCCAAAATAAAGGGTCGGCACCCAGGACCATGGGTTGCGCTGTGCTGCTTTCATTCCATCCTTGTTCGTTATCGTTGGCGCGGCCCGGCACCCCGGGGGCTTCATGCGCCCAGGGCACCCCGCACGCTGCCTTGCGCCTGTTCCAGCAACTTCTCGGCCTGCTGCACCGGCACCTGCCGCTGCAAGGCGACGATCGCCACCTTGACGTGGAAGCCGCACTGTTCCAGCACCGCGCGAGCCCGCGCTTCGTCCGCGCCCGTGGCGTGGACCGTCAGGCGCACCGCGCGGGCAAACAGCTTGGCGTTGGTGGGTTTCAAGTCTACCATCAAGTTTCCATAGACTTTGTGCAGGCGCACCATGATGGCGCTGGACAGGGTGTTGAGCACGATCTTCTGCGACGTGCCGGCCTTGAGGCGGGTGCTGCCCGAGATGATCTCGGAACCCGTATCGAGCGTGATGCCGATCTCGGCGCCTTCGGCCACGGGCGAGCCGGCATTGTTGGCGATGCCGATCGTCAGCGCACCGGCCGCGCGCGCTGCCGCCAGAGCGCCCAGCACATAGGGCGTGGCGCCCGATGCCGCCAGCGCCAGCACGACATCGCTGGCCGTCGGTCGCACGCCCTCCAGGTCGCGCGCGCCCTGTTCGCGGTCGTCCTCTGCTCCTTCGACGGCGACAAACATGGCCGATTCGCCGCCGGCCAGCAGGGCCAAGGCGCGCTCGTGGGGCCACGAGAAGGTGGGATACAGTTCCACGCTGTCGAGCACCCCCAGCCGCCCGGACGTGCCGGCACCGACGTAGATCAGTCGCCCACCCGCCTCGATGCGGGGCACGGCCGCCTCCACGGCGCGGGCGATGCGGGGCACCGCGTTGCGCACCGCCTGCACGGCGTCGAACTGGTCATCGACCAGGGCCGCGACGAGCTCGGGCACGGGGTACTGGTCGAGCTGCGGGTGCTGCGGACTGGGCGTTTCGGTTTTCAGCATTGCCATCCTTATCCGTTGACACGACCCCAGTGTAATCCCGGCACGGCAGCTGCGCGTATGAAAGGTGCGCCCTGGGGCATTCCCCCAGGTTATGCCGCCCCGGCGTTACATCATGATGACATTTCTACGACAGTCGGCGCGCGCGGCCGCTGGGACAATATGGACCCGAATCGCTCACGTAGGCCCAAAACCCGCCTACCGCCCTGCCATGACACTCAAAACCCTGTTCGCCGTCGCCGGCCTGGCCCTTTGCATGAGCTTGTCCGGCCCGGCCCGGGCGGCCGCAGACCCGTCGCACTTCCTGCTGACCCCTGCGCTGATCACGAAGATGAAAGCGCTGGAGGCGGAAACGGCCAAGGCGGCCGAGCGGGAGGACGACGATGACGACGGCGCGAACGTCAAGACGGTGGAAGACATGCAGCGCAATATCGACGGCACGCCGGCCCTGCGCCAGCTGCTGGCCAAACACGGCTTGACCAGCCGCGAATATGCGATGGCCATGTTCGCCGCCCTGCATGCCGGCATGCACATGGGCTTCGAGAACGCGATGGGCAAAAAGGGTGCGGCCGACGCGATGGCCACCTACACGAAGGAGCAGCGGGCCAATATCGACTTGATGCGCAAGATGTACCCGCCCGCCAGGCGCTGAGCGATTGCGGCGGGGCCGTCAGCCGCGCCGCATCTCGGCCACGAAGTCGTAATGGTCGCTGCGGCAGTAGGAATGGGTCAGCTCGACCGCCTCGCCCGAGGCCAGGTAGGCGATGCGGGTGATGAACAGCACGGCCTCGCCTTCGGGCACGTCGAGCTGGCGCGCCAGCTCCGCCGGGGCATTCATCGCGCGGATATGCTGCAGCGCCCGCACCGGTGCCTTGCCGGTGCTCTCCAGATACTGATACAGCGAGTCGCCCACCGCTTCCGGATGCGGCACGGCACTGTACGGCAGCACGCTCACTTCATAGGCCATGGCCACGTCGTCGGCCAGGCGCAGCCGCTCCAGCCGGGCCACCTTGCTGTTCGGTGACAGGCCCAGGCTCATCTGCTCGTCCGCGCTGGCCGTGACGGTTTCCCGCTTCAGCCAGCGCGAGCCCGGCTTGTAGCCGCGCTGCTGCAACTGCTCGGAAAAGCTGGTCAGGTTCGACAGCGGCTGTTCGATGCGGGGCGCGATGTAGTTGCCCGAGCCGCGCCGGCGCACCACCAGGCCCTGCTCGACCAGCTGGTCGATGGCCTTGCGCGCCGTCACGCGCGACACGTTCAGCAGTTCCGACAGCGCCCGCTCGGACGGCAGGGCCTGGTCAACCTGATAACGGCCGGACCGCACGTCATCCGTCAGCTTGCGGGCGATCTGCATGTACAACGGCGAATTGTCGGTGATTTCTTGTTCTTCCACGGTCATTGCAATACTCCTGTAGCCCGTAGTGTACCGGCGATGGGCCCGAAACGCCTGATTTGGCTGGCATGAATAATTGCCGGGACTGCATAACGGCAACTCATGCGTCAGAAAATTCGGGGACAGTCCCCGAATTTTCCTACGCTGCCACGTCGCGGCATCACTCGGCCGGCAGCATCGTCTCGCGCACGTAGCCGTCCGCCGTCACGCGGGCCGGGTCGGCGTCTTCCGTGTGGGTGGAGGGCAGGTTGTCGCTGCCGGCCAGCAGCCAGTTGCCCTGCCAAGGGGCCAGGCCCCGCACCTGGTTGCCGCGCGGGCCGGCGGCGAGCGGGATGCGACGCACCGCGCCAGTGGCCAGGTCGACCCGCGCCAGCAGGGGCAGGCTGGCATCGAGCACGCTCTCGCCGCCGGGGTTCTGCGTGTAGCCGGTGGCCCCCGCGACCAGCACCCGGCCATCGGCCAGCGGTACCGCGTCGAGGATGGCGTCGCCCCGGTCGACGTCGGCCAGCCGGTAGGCCAGCACTTGCCGGTTGCCGGCATGGAGGCGGGCGACATAGCCGTCCCAGCCCGAGCCGTCGGCGGGGCGGCCGGTGCGCACCCGTCCTGCCAGCAGCAAGGTGTCGCCCCACCAGCGCAGCGTGTGCAGCTCGGCCTTGTCGCGGTTGTCGAGCGCGATGGCGGGACTGCGCCGGCCGTCGGCCGCGAGCACCGTCACCAGCACGCCATCCACCATCCCGGCCGGCAGCGCCTCGCCGAAGTGGCGTGCGTGGGCGGGGCCCAGCTCCGCGCGCGACGATATCGCCACGCCGACGGCTACACGGCCCTGGGCATCGGCGTCCATGAACACCTGCCAGTGATTTTCCATGCCCTCGAAGGGATCGAAGCTGCCACCCGTCGGACGTTGCGCATCGAGGTAGATGCCCGGTTCGACCAGTGTGCGCCAGCGCGGCCGGTAAGCGCCGTCGAGCCGGTACACGACGACGGCATTGCCGCCACCGCGCAAGGCCAGTGCCACCTCCTCGCCGACCGGGGCCAGGCGCACGGCGTCGCGGCTCTTCCACGGCGCCAGCGCGGCGCGGTCGCGAATCTCGCCGGCGGCGGCATCGGTGGGATCGCTCGCCACCAGCGGATCGGTGAACGGCACCTGGGCCAGTACCTGGCCGCGACGGTCGAGCCGCACCAGACGCAACGTGGCGCCGTCGGACAGCACGGCGCTGGTCTCGCCGGAAGGATGCAGTGCGAAGTCGACCAGGCTCCAGCCGCCCGGCGGCTGCCATGTGGCAGTGCCGACCTGCAGGCGCCGTTCGGGGATGGTGACGTCGGCGATGGCACGGGGCGTGGCTGCCAGCGCCACCCACAGGTCGGCATTGGCTCGCACTTTCATTAGTGCCAGGCGCGGGTAGGTAATGCGCACCGGTTCGGGCGGCGCCGGCAACGGCGCCTGGCCCGGGCCGGCGGCGCCACCGCCGCCGCATGCGCTCAGCATGGCCAGCAGGACGGGCAGCGCCAGCGCTGGCGCGAATCTGGGGTAGAGTGACATGTGCAAAAGCTCGGCAGTGAGGGACGGCTATTGTAAAAACTTCCACTGCCCGAAATGTCGGTAAATTGTCGTGACGATCAAGAGGAAAGCGATGGGTACACCATGGCGCGCCGTGCTGAGCGCGGTATTGCTGGGCGGGGCGGGCCAGGTCATGGCAGCGCCGCCGGCCCACGAGGTGCTGACGCGCGAGCTGGCCGCCATCGTGGCCGATCCGGGCAAGCCCCTGTCCGGGTTATCCGTGCTGGCGATGCGCGGCGGGGAAGTCGTCTACGAAGGCCAGTTCGGGCGCGCCCGCATTGCCACCAACGGCTTAGGGGCGGACATGCCCGTCACGCCGCGCACTATGTTTCGCATCGCGTCCGTGTCGAAGATGATGACGACCCTGGCGCTGATGCAGCTGGTCGAGCGGGGCGACGTCTCGCTCGACGCCGATGCGAGCCGCTACCTCGGCTTCACACTGCGCAATCCGCATTTTCCCGACCGCGTCATCACCTTGCGCCAGCTGCTGACGCACACGTCGTCCCTGCGCGACGATGCCGGCTATTCCTTCGGCGCCGCCACGGCCTTGCAGGACGTGCTGGCGCGCGAACCCAAGGCCTGGGCCGCCGACCGCGCGCCGGGCAGCTATTTCACTTACTGTAACCTGGGCTGGGGCGTCATCGGCACCGTGATGGAACGCGTCACGGGCGAGCGCTTCGACCGCCTGATGCGCCGGCTGCTGCTGGAGCCCCTGGGCCTGCGCGGCGGCTACAACCCGGCCGCGTTTTCGCCGGACGAACTGGCCGACACGGCCACGCTGTACCGCCGCCGCACCACCGACACGGAGGTGTGGAACAGCGCCGGCCCGTGGATCGCCCAGGTCGACGACTACGGCGTGCGTCCGCCCGTGCCACCGGCCGCCCTCGACCGCTACGTCGTCGGCACCAATGCCACCTTGTTCAGCCCCACGGGCGGCCTGCGCATCTCGGCGCGCGACCTCGGGACCGTGATGCGCATGCTGCTGGGTGGCGGGCGGCACGGCGGCCGCCAGCTGCTGCGGCCCGAGACGCTGGCGCAGATGTTCAGCGCGCAGTGGACGTATCGCGACCCGGCCAGCGGCGATACGCTGAACGGCCTGTATCACAGCTGGGGCCTCGGCACGCAGCGCTTTCCGGACCTGGCGGGGCGCGGCAACCGCCTGGTCGACGGCGCCCATTTCGAGGCTGTCGGCCATCTGGGCGAAGCCTACGGGCTGGTCGCCACCTTCGCCGTCGACCTGGCGCGCGGCGATGGCATGGTGAGCCTGATCGGCGGCTTCGGCAGCGATCCGGAGCGCGATCCCGGCAGCTACTCCGCCCTCACGCGCGCCGAGGAGCGCATCCTGACGACGCTCTACCGGGGCGCCATCGCGCTACAGCCGCATGACCCCAGGTTATAGCCCTCGCACGAGCTTTCATTGGCAGCGCCACGGCCGCAGCGCGTAAGCTCACCGTCCACGCATTCGGACCGGCCAGGCATGCAGCACATAACTGAAGGAAATCACGTCGTGGTCATCGGGGGCGGCGTCGTCGGCCTGACGACGGCGTGGTGGCTGCTGGAGGCGGGCTATCGCGTCACCCTGCTGGAACGCGCCCCGGATGTCGGCAACGGCGCCAGCTACCGCAACGGCGGCCAGCTGAGCTACCGCTACGTCGCGCCGCTGGCCGATGCGGGCGTGCCCCTGAAAGCACTGCAATGGCTGTTCCAGCAGGACGGGCCGCTGCGTTTCCGTCCCGAGGCCGACTGGCGCCAGTGGCGCTGGCTGGCGCAGTTCCTGGCCAACTGCAACGGCAGCAGCAACCGCCGCACGACGGCCAAGCTGCTGGAGCTGGGCGAATTGAGCCGCCGGCAGATGGCGCAACTGGCACTGCGCCTGCCGCTGTCCGAATTCGGCTGGCGCGACGCGGGCAAGCTGGTGGTCTACCGCTCCGCCAAGCTGTTCGACGCGGCCGTGGCCCGGCCCGACCCCGACAATATGCGGCAGGTGCTGTCCGGCCCCGAGACGGCGGCGCTGGAGCCGGCGCTGACCCACCTGGCCCCCAGCCTGGCCGGCGGCATCTTCAATGCGGGCGAAGCGGTAGCCGACTGCCATGCCTTCTGCGTCGCGCTGGCCCGGCGCCTGCACGACCATCCCCGCTTCGAAGGCATCGTGCACGCCACCGCCACCTGCCTATTCACGGAGCACGGCAAGGTAGCCGGCGTCGAGACGGACGGCGGCTGGGTCCAGGGCGACCAGTACGTGCTGGCGGCGGGCATCCAGAGCCGCGACCTGGCCGCCACGGCCGGCATCCGGCTGCCCCTGTACCCGCTCAAGGGCTACAGCCTGACGGCACCGATCGGCGCCACGCACACGGCGCCGCGCGTCAGCGTGACCGATTTCGAGCGCAAGACGCTGTACGCCCGCATCGGCGACACCCTGCGCGTGGCGGCCATGGTCGACATGGTGGGCGACGACGCCAGCCTGGATGCGGGGCGCGTGGCCGGCCTGACGCGGCTCGTCAAGGCCTCGATGCCAACCGCCGCCGACTACGACAGGGCCGAAGCCTGGGCCGGCCTGCGCCCCGCCACCCCCAACAGCGCCCCCCTGATCGGCCGCACCCGCCATGCCAACCTGTGGCTCAACGTGGGCCACGGCCCCCTCGGCTTCACCTTCGCCTGTGGCACCGCCGCCCTGCTGGCCAACCTGATGCGCGGCCAACCCACCCCCTTCCCCCTCGACTTCCTCGCCTGGCGCGGGTGATCCGGTGTCCGAATTCGGTGTCAGACACCTAATTCCGCATCGTGCAATCAGCTGTCTGATACCGGATTGGAAGTGAGAAAGTTGCTTCAAAACCGGTGTCTGACACCGGTTTTGAAGCAACTTTCGACGCAAATGTGCCGCCTGGCCCTCCTTGGCCGGATATGGCGGATAATGTCGCCTTTCTATTGTTCGACTTGCAAATGTCCAAATCGAAGACGCCCGCCGGTTGCCCGTGCGGTGGCGCGGCGCTGGCGACCTGCTGCGGTCCGTTCCTGGATGGCTGGCTCGACCCGGCCCGGCAGCCGCCCACGGCCGAGAAGCTGATGCGTTCGCGCTATACGGCGTACACCTTGCGCAACGAGCCCTACCTGCTGGCGACGTGGCATCCCAGCACGCGGCCGACGGATCGCATCGTCGATCCCGATGAGGCGTTGCAGTGGCTGGGACTTGAGGTAAAATCTGCTTTACGTTTACGTCAACGTAAAGTAGAACCGGCGCATCCGGACGAGGATTTCGTGGAATTCGTCGCCCGCTTCCGGGTCGGCGGCAAAGCCCAGCGGCTGCATGAAGTCAGCCGGTTCCTGCGCGAGCCGGACCCGGCGCTGGGCGGCGCACCGCGCTGGTTCTATGTGGACGGAGAATTTCCAGAAAAGCCATAAAGGGGACCGAATGCCGCACATCGAAAGCAAGCTCAATTCGCGCAGCGAAGATTTCAAGGCCAATGCGGCCGCCATGCAGGCCCTGGTCGACGACCTGCGCGCCCGGGTGGCCAAGATCGCCGAGGGCGGCGGCGAAGCCGCCAGCGCCAAGCACGTCGCCCGGGGCAAGCTGCTGCCGCGCGACCGCGTCCAGATGCTGCTCGATCCCGGCACTCCCTTCCTCGAATTTTCCCAGCTGGCCGCCTACGACATGTACAAGGAAGCCAGCGGCGCGGACGCGGCACCGTCGGCCGGCATCATCACGGGCGTGGGCCGCGTGGCCGGCCAGGAATGCGTGATCGTCTGTAACGACGCCACCGTCAAGGGCGGCACCTACTACCCGGTCACGGTCAAGAAGCACCTGCGCGCCCAGGAAATCGCCGAGCAGAACAACCTGCCCTGCATCTACCTGGTCGATTCGGGGGGCGCCAACCTGCCGAACCAGGACGACGTCTTCCCCGACCGCGATCACTTCGGCCGCATCTTCTACAACCAGGCCAACCTGTCGGCCAAGGGCATCCCGCAGATCGCCGTCGTGATGGGTTCCTGCACGGCCGGCGGCGCCTACGTGCCGGCCATGAGCGACGAATCGATCATCGTCAAGGAGCAAGGCACCATCTTCCTGGGCGGCCCGCCGCTGGTGAAGGCGGCCACGGGCGAAGTGGTCAGCGCGGAAGACCTGGGCGGTGGCGACGTGCACACGCGCCTGTCCGGCGTGGTCGACCACCTGGCGCAAAACGACATGCACGCGCTGTCGCTGGCGCGCACGATCGTCTCGAACCTGAACCGGCAGAAGCCCCGGCAGGCGCCCGTGCGCGAAACGGTGGAGCCGAAATTCGCGCCGGAAGAGCTGTACGGCGTGATCCCCGTCGATACGAGAAAACCCTTCGACATCCGCGAAGTCATCGCCCGCATCGTCGACGGCAGCGAATTCGACGAGTTCAAGTCGCGCTACGGCACCACCCTGGTATGCGGCTTCGCCCATATCTACGGCATGAAGGTGGGCATCATCGCCAACAACGGCATCCTGTTCTCCGAGTCCGCGCTGAAGGGCACGCACTTCATCGAACTGTGCTGCCAGCGCAAGATCCCCCTCGTCTTCCTGCAAAATATCACCGGCTTCATGGTCGGCCGCAAATACGAGAACGAAGGTATCGCCCGCAACGGCGCCAAGATGGTGACGGCCGTGGCCACGGCCGCCGTGCCGAAGTTCACCGTCATCATCGGCGGCAGCTTCGGCGCCGGCAACTACGGCATGTGCGGCCGTGCCTACTCGCCGCGCTTCCTGTGGATGTGGCCCAACGCGCGCATCTCCGTCATGGGCGGCGAGCAGGCCGCTTCCGTGCTGGCCACCGTCAAGCGCGACGGCATCGAGGGCCGCGGCGGCCAATGGTCGCCGGAAGAGGAAGCAGCCTTCAAGCAGCCCATCAAGGAACAGTACGAACACCAGGGCCACCCCTACTACGCCAGCGCGCGCCTGTGGGACGACGGCATCATCGACCCGGCCGACACCCGCATGGTGCTGGGCCTGGGCCTTTCCGCCGCATTGAACGCGCCGATTCCCGACACGAAGTTCGGTGTCTTCCGCATGTGATGAAGGAAAAATCATGCACTACGAAACCCTGAACATCGACATCGCCGACCGCCTGGCCACCGTCACCCTGAACCGGCCGGAGGTGCGCAACGCCTTCAACGAGCAGACCATCGCCGAGCTGACGGCCGCCTTCACGGCGCTGGGCGAAGTCGACTCGATCGGCGCCATCGTCCTGGCCGCGAACGGCGTGGCCTTCTGCGCCGGCGCGGACCTGAACTGGATGAAGAAAATGGCCGGCTACTCGCATGACGAGAACCGCGCCGACGCCATGCAGCTGGCGAACATGCTGCGCACGATCTACCTCTGCCCGAAGCCCGTCGTGGCCAAGGTGCAGGGCGACTGCTACGCCGGCGGCATGGGCCTGGTGGCCGCCTGCGATATCGCGGTGGCCGCCGAGGAAGCCCACTTCTGCCTCAGCGAAGTGAAGCTGGGCCTGATTCCCGCCACCATTTCACCGTATGTCATCAAGGCGATGGGGGAAAACGCGTCACGCCGCTACTTCCTCACCGCCGAACGTTTCAATGCCAGGGAAGCGCTGCGCATCGGCTTCGTGCACGAGGTGGCCACCGCCGCCACCCTCGACGGCCAGGTCGATACCATCGCCAACGCGCTGATGGCCAACAGCCCGAACGCCGTGAAGGAAGCCAAGGCGCTGGTACGCGACGTGGCCGGCCAGCCGGTCACCGATACGCTGGTGGCCGACACGGCCCAGCGCATCGCCCACATCCGCGCCTCGGACGAGGGCCGCGAGGGCGTACGCTCCTTCCTCGAGAAGCGCAAGCCTTCCTGGCTCACCTGATTTTTCGGAGTCTATTTTTGTCGAATCAAACCAGCGATTGGGTCGCCCGCAGCCTGCAAAGCGTGTGGCACCCGTGTACGCAAATGCAGCACCACGAAAGCACGCCGCTGATCCCGGTCAGCCATGGGCGCGGCCCGTGGCTGTACGACCAGGATGGCCGCCGCTACCTGGACGCCATCAGCTCGTGGTGGGTCAACCTGTTCGGCCATGCCAACCCGCGCATCAACGCGGCGCTGCGCGACCAACTGGACAAGCTGGAACACGCGATGCTGGCCGGCTTCACGCACGAACCCGTGATCGAGCTGTCCGAACGGCTGTCGGCCCTGACGGATCGCCGCCTGGGCCACGCCTTTTACGCGTCCGACGGCGCCTCCGCCGTGGAGATCGCGCTGAAGATGAGTTTCCACTCGTGGCGCAACCGGGGCCAGGCGGACAAGCAGGAATTCGTCTGCCTGCAGGGCAGCTATCACGGTGAAACCATCGGCGCCTTGGCCGTCACCGACGTGGCGCTGTTCAAGGACGCATACGGGCCGCTGCTGCGCGCCGCGCAGACGGTGATGTCGCCCGACGCGCGCCAGGCACGCGATGGCGAAACGGCCCAGGACGTGGCACGCCGCGCCGCCGCCGACGTGGAACGCCTGTTCGAAGAAAAGGCGGACAGGATCGCCGCCATCATTGTCGAGCCGCTGGTGCAGTGCGCCGCCGGCATGGCGATGCACGATCCCCTCTACCTGCAACTGGTGCGGGGCCTGTGCGACCAACACGGCGTGCATCTGATCCTGGACGAAATTGCCGTCGGCTGCGGCCGCACGGGCACCTTCTTCGCCTGCGAGCAGGCCGGCATCTGGCCGGACTTCGTCACGCTGTCCAAGGGCATCAGCGGCGGCTACCTGCCGCTGTCGGTCGTGCTGACGACGGACGAGGTCTACCAGGCCTTCTACAGCGCCGACGTGACGCGTGGCTTCCTGCATTCGCACTCGTACACGGGCAACCCGCTGGCCTGCCGCGCCGCCCTGGCCACGCTCGACATCTTCACCCAGGACGACGTGCTGGCGGCCAACCGCGCCAAGGCCGAGTGCATCACGGCCGCGCTGGCGCCGCTGCGCGAGCATGCGCGGGTGCGCCATTTCCGCCAGCAGGGCATGATCTGGGCTTTCGATGCCGATGGGGTCGACAAGGGCTTCTCGCGCCGCTTCTTCGCCAACGCCACGCAGAACGAACTGCTGCTGCGCCCGATCGGCGCCACGGTCTACCTGATGCCGCCGTATATCCTGGACGACGGCGACATCGCGCTGCTGGCCGAGCGCACGCTGGCCGTGTTCGAACAGACGATCGCGAGCTGACATGGAACTGCTGAACAAACTCGATACCCAGCTGCAGGCGCTGGCGGCGCAAAGCCTGATCCGCACCCGCCGCACGGTGGAAACGCCGTGCGCGCCGCGCGTGACGGTGGACGGTCGCGAACTGCTGGCTTTCTGCAGCAACGACTACCTGGGCCTGGCGGCCCACCCGGCCATCGCTGCCGCCCTGCAGGAAGGCGCCGGGCGTTACGGCACCGGCAGCGGCGCCTCGCACCTGATCAGTGGCCACAGCCGCGCCCACGTGGCGCTGGAAGAGCGCCTGGCCGCGTTCGAAAGCCCCTACCTGGTCGACGCGCGCGCGTTGACCTTCTGCACCGGCTACATGGCCAACCTGGCCGTCATCACGGGCCTGGCCGGCGCGGACAAGAACACGGAAATCTTCAGCGAGGCGCTGAACCACGCCTCGCTGATCGACGGCGCCCGGCTGGCCCGTACCAGCGTGAAAGTGTATCCGCATGCGGACGTCGCGGCGCTGGCTGCCCTGCTGGAAGCGAGCAGCGCCACCAACAAGATCGTCGTCACCGACAGCGTGTTCTCGATGGACGGCGACCTGGCCCCGCTGCCGGCGCTGCTGGCCCTGTGCGAGCGGCACGGTGCCTGGCTGGTGGTGGACGACGCGCACGGCTTCGGCACCCTGGGCGACAACGGCCACGGCGCGCTGGAGCATTTCAAGCTGCGCTCGCCGAACCTGGTCTACATGGGCACCCTGGGCAAGGCCGCCGGTGTCGGCGGCGCCTTCGTGGCCGCGCATGCAACCGTGATCGAAACGCTGGTCCAGCGTGCCCGCCCGTATATCTTCACGACGGCGGCGCCGCCCGCGCTGGCGCACGCACTCTTGACGAGCCTGGACATCATCGAAGGGCAGGAGGGCCGGCGCCGCCGCGACCACCTGCAGGCTTTGGTGGCACAATGGCGCGACAGCCTGGCGCTGCGGCGCTGGCAGCCGCTGGCCTCGAACACGGCGATCCAGCCCATCGTCATCGGGCCGAACGACGAGACGATGCGTGCCTCAGCCGCACTGTACGAGCAGGGCTTCTGGGTCGGCGGCATCCGCCCGCCCACGGTGCCGGCCGACACGGCGCGGCTGCGCGTCACCTTCTCGGCCGCCCATACCGAGGCCGAAGTAGCAGCCTTGGCCGCCGCACTGAACCAACTGGAAAGGACCTGAGATGGCTCTGGAAGATCCCGTCATCGCCCCCGCTGCCACTGCCGACGAAGAGCTGGCAACCCAGCCGGCCACCGAGCTGGCGGCACTGGGCATCCCGCCCCGCTTTGCCTGCTTCGTCACGGGCACGGACACGGAAATCGGCAAGACGCTGATCTCGTCGGCCCTGCTGCACGCGCTGGTCCAGCAGGGCGTGCGCGCTTGCGGCATGAAACCCGTGGCGGCCGGCGCGGTGATGCGCGACGGCGGCCTGCACAACGACGATTGCGACCAATTGGCGGCCGCCGGCAACGTGCACCTGCCGCAGTCGATCACGACGCCCTTCCTGCTGCAGGAACCGGCCGCGCCGCATATCGCCGCCGCGCTGGAAAAGGTCACGATCGACCCGGTGCCGATCCTGGCCTCCTACCTGGAAATCGCCGCCGCCAGCGACGCCACCGTGGTCGAAGGCGTGGGCGGCTTTCGCGTGCCGCTGACGGACAGCTACGACACGGCCGACCTGGCGCAGCAGCTCGACCTGCCGATGATCCTGGTGGTGGGCATGCGCCTGGGCTGCATCAACCACGCGCTGCTGACGGCCGAAGCGATCGCCGCGCGCGGCCTGAAGCTGGTGGGCTGGGTGGCCAACACGCTGGAACCGGAAATGGCGTTCGAGGACGAGAATATCGAAGCGCTGGCGGCACGCCTGCCGGCGCCGCTGCTGGGCCGGGTGCCGCGCCTGGCCGAAGCGACGGCCGCCGCCGCCGCCGCCCACCTGGATTTTTCGGGCCTGCCGAACTGGCCGGCCCGTACGACGTAAAGTAAAACACGAGTAAAACTTGATGCGGCCATGGTCCCATTGTCCCATTGTCCGCCTCCGCTGAAAAAGGAATTCAAGATGTCCCTGCATGAACCGAAAACCGTCGAATTGCACCGTCCCGCCGCCGCCATCAAGCTGCCGGAAGCGGCCACCTGGCCGCGCGAGGACGTGCTGGCCCTGTTCGAATTGCCGTTCAACGAACTGATGTTCCGTGCCCAGGAAGCCCAGCGCGCGAACTTCCCGGACGGCGACGTGGAACTGGCGACGCTGCTGTCGATCAAGACCGGCGGCTGCGAGGAAGACTGCGGCTACTGCCCGCAGGCCGCGCGCTACGACACGGGCGTGGAAGCGAAGAAGATCCTCGACACGGCCACCGTGCTGGAAGCGGCCAAGCAGGCCAAGGACAACGGCGCCACGCGCTTCTGCATGGGCGCCGCCTGGCGCAGCCCGAAGGACCGCGACATGGACAAGGTCGAGGAGATGGTGCGTGAAGTGAAGGCCCTGGGCCTGGAAACCTGCGCCACGCTGGGCATGCTGGAAGAGCAGCAGGCCGAGCGCCTGAAGGCCGCCGGGCTGGATTACTACAACCACAACCTGGACACGGCGCCGGAGTTCTACGACAACGTGATCTCCACCCGCCAGTACCAGGACCGCCTGGACACCCTGGGCCACGTGCGCAACGCCGGCCTGAAGGTCTGCTGCGGCGGCATCGTCGGCATGGGCGAGACGCGCGACCAGCGCGCCGGCCTGATTGCCCAGCTGGCCAACCTGAACCCGTATCCGGAATCGGTGCCGATCAACCACCTGGTGCAGGTGGAAGGCACGCCGCTGCACGGCATGGACCGCCTCGACCCGCTGGAATTCGTGCGCACCATCGCCGTGGCCCGCATCACGATGCCGAAGGCGCGCGTGCGCCTGTCGGCCGGCCGCCGCGAACTGGGCGAAGCGGTGCAGGCGATGTGCTTCATGGCCGGCGCCAATTCGATCTTCTACGGCGACAAGCTGCTCACCACCGACAACCCGGAAGCGAACGACGACCGAGCGCTGCTGGCCAAGCTGGGTTTGAAGACCCGCGCCGCCACCTTGGAATCGGTGCAGAAGGAAGCCTGCGGCTGCTGAACCACGGCAGTCGCGGTACCCCATAAAAAGGCCAAGAGCCCAGAAGGAGGAGACATGTTCAAGAAAATCCTGATCGCCAACCGGGGCGAGATCGCCTGCCGCGTGGCCGCCACGGCGCGCCGCATGGGCATCAAGACCGTTGCCGTGTATTCGGAAGCGGACGCCAATGCCAAGCACGTCGCCGTGTGCGACGAAGCGGTGCTGCTGGGCGCCGCACCGGCCAAGGAAAGCTACCTGTGCGGCGACAAGATCATCGCCGTCGCGCTGGCCACGGGCGCCCAGGCGATCCACCCGGGCTATGGCTTCCTGTCGGAGAACGCGGAATTCGCCGAGGCCTGCGCCGAAGCGGGCCTGGTGTTCATCGGCCCGCCGGCATCGGCCATGCGCGCCATGGGCTCGAAGTCGGCCGCCAAGACGCTGATGGAACAGGCCAGGGTGCCGCTAGTGCCGGGCTACCACGGCGATGACCAGGACGCGAACTTCCTGCAGCAGCAGGCCGACCGCATCGGCTACCCGGTGCTGCTGAAGGCGTCGGCCGGCGGCGGCGGCAAAGGCATGCGCGTGGTCGAGAACGCGGAAGGCTTCAAGGACGCGCTGGCCTCGTGCAAGCGCGAAGCCATCAGCTCCTTCGGCGACGACAAGGTGCTGGCCGAAAAGTACCTGCAGCGGCCCCGCCATATCGAGATCCAGGTTTTCGCCGACACCCACGGCAACTGCATCTACCTGTTCGAGCGTGACTGCTCGGTGCAGCGCCGCCACCAGAAGGTGCTGGAGGAAGCGCCCGCGCCAGGCATGACCGATGAGCGCCGGGCCGCGATGGGCGACGCAGCCGTCGCCGCGGCCAAGGCGGTCGGCTATGTCGGTGCCGGCACGGTCGAATTCATCGCCAACCAGGACGGCTCGTTCTACTTCATGGAGATGAACACGCGCCTGCAGGTCGAGCACCCGGTCACGGAAATGATCACGGGGACCGACCTGGTGGAGTGGCAGCTACGGGTGGCGGCGGGCGAACCGCTGCCGAAGCGGCAGGACGAGCTGCGCATCCATGGCCACGCCATCGAGGCGCGCATCTACGCGGAAAACCCGGACAAGGGCTTCCTGCCTTCGATCGGTACCCTGCGTCACCTGGAGACGCCGGGCGCCGTCAATTTCGAGCTGGGCGGCAGTTCGCTGGAGCCGGCCGCCGTGCGCGTCGATTCGGGCGTGCGCGAAGGCGATGCCATCTCGCCTTACTACGACCCGATGATCGCGAAACTGATTGTCTGGGGCACGGACCGCAAGCAGGCCCTGGCGCGCATGGCGCAGGCGCTGGCGCAGTACCAGATCGTCGGGCTGGCGGCCAATATCGCCTTCCTGAAGCGGCTGGTGGAATCCGACGCCTTCGCCAACGCGGACCTCGATACGGGCCTGATCGAACGCAACCAGGAGACGCTGTTCCCGCCGGCCCGCTCGGTGCCGGTGGCCGCGCTGGCCCTGGCCTGCGTGGCGCTGATCGAACAGGAAAAGGACCGCGCCGCCGCGCAGTCGGGCGAAAATCGCGGCGATCCATGGGGCCAGGCGCTGGGCTGGCGCATGAACGCCCGCTTCATCCGGACCCTGTCGTTCACGGACGAACAGGGCAAGGAGTACGCGCCGCGCTTTACCTACCTGCCGCACGGCTGGGAACTGGCGATCAAGGGCATCGATGTCGACGTCAGCCTGATGGCGCGCCAGGGCGGGCAACTGTCCACCGAGCTGTCGATCAAGCTGGGCGACACGTCGGTGCAGGGCACCGTGCGCCGCGATGGCGATGCCTTCCACGTCTTCGTCGGCGGCGGGCATTACACGCTGCACTTCAACGATCCGCTGGCCCATGCGGGCGAGGTGGAGACCGAGGACGGGCGTCTGACGGCACCGATGCCGGGCAAGGTGGTGGCCGTGCTGGCCGCCCAGGGCCAGGAAGTGAAGAAGGGCGATCCGCTCGTCATCATGGAAGCGATGAAGATGGAGCACACCATCGCCGCCCCGCATGACGGCGTCATCGACGAAGTGCTGTACGCCGTGGGCGACCAGGTGGCCGACGGCGCGCCGCTGCTGGCCTTCCGCGCCGCCGCCTGAGCCGGGGGGAGAACACGATGCGTATTCTCCTGTACCGCGCCGACGGCAATACGGCGCCGTGGGCGGACGATTTCGCCCGGCACCTGCCAGGAGCGACCTGTGTGGCGTGGACCGAAGGGCAGCGCCAGGAGCCCTGCGACTATGCCGTCGTATGGGCGCCGCCGCAGGCGATGCTGCGCGAACTGGCCGAGGTCAAGGCCATCTTCCTGATGGGCGCCGGAGCCGACGCCATCTTGCGCAACGCGGACCAGATTCCGCGCGACGTGCCGATCGTCCGGCTGGGCGACGCCGGCATGGGCGTGCAGATGGCCGAGTACGTGGTGCACGCCGTGCTGCGCTACTTCCGCCGCTTCGACCAGTATGAGGACCAGGCGGCCGTGGGCGAATGGCGCCAGCTGCCGGCGCGCGACAAGGCCGATTTCGCCGTCGGCGTGATGGGTGCCGGGGTATTGGGCCAGCGCGTGCTGGACTGCCTGAAGCCCTTCGGTTTTCCCCTGCATGCGTGGACCCGCAGCGACAGGCAGATCGACGGCGTCACCTGCTTTCACGGGCGCGACGGCCTGGAAGCCTTCCTGGGGCGCACCCGCGTCGTGGTTTGCATGCTGCCTATGACCGAGGACACGGCCAATATCCTGAACCGCGCCAACCTGGGCCGGCTGCCGCAGGGCGCTTATGTCATCAACGTGGCGCGGGGCGCCCACCTGTCCGAGCCGGATCTGCTGACCTTCGTCAAATCCGGCCATATCGCCGGCGCGACCCTGGACGTATTCCGCCACGAGCCGCTGCCGCTGCAGCATCCGTTCTGGCAGGAGCCGCGCATCACGATCACGCCGCACGTGGCCGCGCTGACCTTGCGCAGCGAAAGCGTGCAGCAGATCGCCGGCAAGATCGAACTGCTGGCGCGGGGCGAACCTTGTGCCGACATCGTCAACCGTGATTTGGGGTACTGAAATGAATTTGCCAACAACGAAATCGAAGATCGCCGAAACGGGGCCGCGCGGCGGCCTGCCAAATAAGGTGAAGATCGTCGAAGTGGGACCGCGCGACGGCCTGCAGAACGAGAAGGAAGACGTCCCGGCCGACGTGAAGATCGAGCTGGTGAACCGCCTCACGGCCGCCGGTTTCCCCAACATCGAGGCGGCGTCCTTCGTGTCGCCCAAGTGGGTGCCGCAGATGGCGACCAGCCGCGAAGTCATGGCCGGTATCCAACGCAAACCCGGCGTGATCTATTCCGCGCTGACGCCGAACATGCAGGGCTTCGAGGCGGCGCTGGCGGCCAGGGCGGACGAGGTGGTGATCTTCGGCGCTGCATCGGAAGCCTTCTCGCAGCGGAACATCAACTGCTCGATCGCCGAATCGATCGACCGCTTCGCGCCGGTGGCCAAGGCGGCCAAGGAACACGGCCTGCGCCTGCGCGCCAGCGTCAGCACGGCCTTCGGCTGCCCCTACCAGGGCGACGTGCCGCTCGAATCCGTGGCCTACGTGGTGGGACGCATGCGCGACCTGGGCTGCGACGAAATCGACATCGCCGACACCATCGGTGTGGCCACGCCGAAGAAGGCGCAGGCCGTGATGGCGACGGCGATCCGCGAATTCCGCATCGACGGCCTGTCCGGCCACTTCCACGACACCTACGGCCAGGCGCTGGCCAATATCTACGCGTCGCTGGAACTGGGCATCGCCATCTTCCACTCGTCCGTGGCGGGCCTGGGCGGGTGCCCGTACGCCAAGGGCGCCACCGGCAACGTCGCCACGGAAGACGTGATCTACATGATGAACGGCCTGGGCATCGAGACGGGCATCGACCTGGACGCCGTGGTCGACGCAGGCCAGTTCATCTCGCAATTCCTGGGCCGCAAGGGCGCCAGCCGCGTCGGCAACGCCATCCTCGCGAAACGCGCGGGCTGATATTGCCCGAAAAATGGGGACAGACCCCATTTTTCGGGCAACACTGCAAACCGTTTAGGCAGAAAAAAACCCCGTGAGCCGAAACTCACGGGGTTTTTTCTTGAATCTTGGTCGGAGTACAAGGATTCGAACCTTGGACCCCCTGGTCCCAAACCAGGTGCGCTACCGGGCTGCGCTACACTCCGAAGAAGCAAGATAATACCGACCCCCAGCTCATCCGTCAAGGCCGTCCAAAATTTATTTCGGCGGGGCACCCATGCCAAATCGGCAATGTGAGAAACTTGGCATCCTATCGGACGCCTGGGCCACCATGCAGCAGACGCTGAACCGTATCGACACCGATGCACCGTTGCGCCGCCCCGCCTTCGCCGTGGGGCTGCTGGTCTCCGTGCTGCTGCACGTGCTGCTGCTGTGGTTCCTGCGGCTGCCATCGTCGCCTGGCATACCGGCCGATACGCGGCCGTGGACGCAACCGCTGACGGTGAGGCTGGTGCCGCCACCGCCGCCGCCCGTGGTGGTCGAGCAGGCGGCGCCCACGCCATCCGCGCCAGCCAAGCGCGAACGCACGCGGCCCGAGCGCGCGCAGGCGATCACGGTGGCACCGCGCCCGGCAGCGCCTGAACCTGCGGCGCCCGTGGTGCGGGAGCCGGTGCCGGCGCCGGAAGAATCCCGGGTCGACCTCGACGCGGCCCGCGCCGCCGCACGCGGCATGGCCAACGACCTCGATCCGCCCGCCACCAACTGGGCTGCCGAGAAGCTCAACAAGGGCAAGGAGTGGCGCGAGACGCGGGAGGAAAAACTGGGCAAGGCTGTCGCCCGTTCCGCCCGGCCGGAATGCCGTGACACCGGCGCGGGTTTGCTGACGCCGCTGATCTGGCTGATGGACAAGAAGGACAGCGGCTGCAAATTCTGATGCAACGAAAAGGACGAACATGCTGACGGTACTGGGCAAGGAAACCTCGATCAACGTGCGCAAGGTGCTGTGGACCTGCCGCCTGCTGGACCTGAAGTGGCAGCTGGAGCCGTGGGGCAGCGGGGTGCGCGATCCGCGTGTGCCGGAATTCATGGCGCTTAATCCAAATGCGCAGGTGCCTGTGCTGCGCGAAGGCGATACGGTACTGTGGGAGTCGAACACGATCTGCCGCTACCTGGCCACGCGCGCCGGCGACACGCCGCTGCTGCCGGCCGATGCGCTGGCCCGGGCCCGCGTGGAACAGTGGATGGACTGGCAGGCCACGGAGCTGAACGCCGCGTGGCGCCCGGCCTTCATGGCGCTGATGCGGGGCAGCGACAAGTTCGATGCTGCCGCCATCGCCGCCGGCGCGCGCGACTGGAACGACAAGATGCGCGTCCTGGACGAACAGCTGACGAAGACGGGCGCCTTCGTTACCGGTGCGGCGTTTACGCTGGCCGACGTGGTGCTGGCCCTGTCGGTGCACCGCTGGCGCATGACGCCGATCGAACACGCGGCGCTGCCGGCCGTGGAAGCCTACCTGCGCCGGCTGGAAGGCGTGCCCGGCTTCGCGGAGTACTGCGGGCCGCAGACGCCGTAGAGGATTACGCTTCGCCCTTCAGCGCCAGCGCCCGTTCGTACAGCGCGTTCTTCTTGCGGCCGGTGATCTGCGCGGCCAGGCTGGCGGCCTGCTTGACGGAGCACTCGGCCAGCAGGATGCCGAGAATGCGTTCGGCCTCCAGGTCGCCTGCGTCCGACGCCGCTGGTGCACCTTCGAGCAGCACGACGTATTCGCCCTTCTCGCGGTGGGCGTCGGCGGCCAGCCAGGCGGCGGCATCGGCCAGCGGGCAGCGGTGGATTTCCTCGAACAGCTTGGTCAACTCGCGTGCGAACACCACCTGGCGCGTGGGCTCGAAGGCGGACGCCAGGGCCTGGGCGCAGTCGACGATGCGGTGCGGCGCCTCGTAGAACACCATCGTCGCCGTCACCGTGCGCAGCGCGTTCAGGGCCGTCTCGCGCTGCTTGCCTTTCGACGGCAGGAAGCCGACGAAGTGGAACTGGTCGTTCACCAGCCCACTGGCCGACAGCGCCGTCACGGCAGCCGAAGCGCCGGGCAGCGGCACCACACGCAGGCCGGCCGCGCGCACGGCTTCGACGATCTTGGCGCCGGGGTCGGAGACGGCCGGCGTGCCGGCATCGGAGACCAGCGCGATGCGTTCGCCTGCCTGCAGTCGGCGCACCAGCATCTCGCCGGCTTCGCGCTCGTTATGCATGTGGGCCGCCACCAGCGGCTTGCTGATGCCGAAGCGCTGCAACAGGTGGGACGTATTGCGCGTGTCCTCGCAAGCGATCGCATCGACCAGGGTCAACACGTGCAACGCCCGCAGGCTAATGTCGGTAACATTGCCGATCGGGGTGGCCACTACATACAATGTTGCCGTAGGATAGGTTTGGAGCGCCGTCTCGCCCAGCACGGGAAGCGTGGCAAGGATGGAAGGCGGCGAGCGGGAATCTTGAACTGTCATTGGGGGTAGGATGCTGGCAAATAAAATGAAAACACTGATTCTGGGCGTGGCTGCGGCGCTGGCACTGTCGGCCTGCAGCACGCCTTGCGACAGTCCGGGTGGATTGTGCGCGCCTATCACCCCGGTGGCAAGCCCGCTCGAGCAACGCACGCGCCTGCCGGACAGGCCCAGCGAAGCGCCGCCCGAGGAGGCCAAGACCTACGCCGTGGCGCCGCTGCCGGGCACTGTCAGTGAAGAAGGCACGGCGCCCGCCGCCGGCCAGCCGGTGCGCATCGGCCTGCTGCTGCCGCTGCGCTCCGAAACGCTGGGCCAGGCCGCCGATGCCGTGCGCGCCGGCTTCATGGCTGCGTGGGAGCGCGACAAGGCCGGCTTCGAAGTGACCGTGATCGAAACGGGCGATGGCCAGGACGACGTGCTGTCCACCTACCAGGCCGCGCTCGCGCAGAACGACCTGGTGGTGGGCCCGCTGGCCCGCTCGGCCGTCACGGCCGTCGCCGCCAGCACGCTGGTGACGAAACCGACCATCGCATTGAATCATCCGGAAGGGCGCGAGGCCGCCACGCTGCCGCCGAACATGCTGTCGATCGGCCTGTCGATCGAAGACGAGGCGCGCCAGGTGGCCGAATGGGCCGCCCAGGAGCATCCGGGTGGCGAGGCACTGATCATCTCGGGCGGCAGCGCCTGGCAGCGCCGCATCGCCAGCGCCTTCGCGGCGCACTGGCAGAAGCTGGGCCACACGGCCAAGACCCTGGAACTGTCGGCGCAAAACGGCTACCTGAGCGATCCGGAACTGGTGGCGCTGCGCGCGCGGCTGTCGAACGAGCCGGTCGAGCTGCTGTTTGCCGCCCTCGATGCGGCCCAGGCGCGCCAGCTGCGCGTGGCCCTGAAGGCGCCGCCGCTGGGCGACATGCCGCTGTACGGCACCTCGTCGCTGAACCCGGGCCGCGTCAACCTGCTGGAAGGCCCGGAGCTGGACGGCGTACGCCTGCTGGACCTGCCGTGGCAGGTCCAGCGCGACAATCCATCGGTGATGAGCTACCCGCGCCCGGAGCCGCGTGACGAGGCGCGCCTGTCGGCCGACATGGAACGCCTGTACGCGCTGGGCATCGATGCCTTCCGCGTAGCGCGCGAACTGGCCTTGAAGCCGGGCCAGAACGTGGTGCTCGATGGCGTGACGGGCCAGTTGAACATCGAATTCGGCGGCGGCCCGGCCAAGTTCCGGCGCGTGGAGCCGGCCGCCGTCTACCGCAACGGCGTGGCCGTGCCGCTGCTGGCGCCGGGCGCCCAGCAGTAAAAGAGGCGCGCCGTGCCCCGCACCGACCAGCAGGACAAGGGTCAGCAGGGCGAGGACGCGGCGCTGGCCTACCTGGACAAGCACGGCCTGACCCTGGTGGAGCGCAATTTCCGCTGCCAGGGCGGGGAGCTGGACCTGATCATGCGCGACGGCGCCCATCTCGTGTTCGTGGAGGTGCGGCGCCGGCAGGACAAGCGCTTCGGCGGCGCCGCCGCCAGCATCACGCCGGCCAAGCAGCGGCGCCTGGTGCACGCCGCGCAGACCTTCCTGCTGCGCTATCCCCGCCTGCCGCCATGCCGCTTCGATGTCGTCGCCATCGAGGGGGAACGCATCGAGTGGCTGAAGAACGTGATGATTTTACAAGCATAGATGTAAGCATATTTGTCAAGCCTTGCCGGGCGGGCGGCGGCAACGCACTATATAATCCAATGACTATGACTAATCAACGCATCCTCTCGCACTTCCACGAAAGTGCCGAAACCAAGATTCAGTCGGCAACCGTCCTGGCGCAACCGATTGCGCAGGCGATCGAACTGATGTTTGCCGCTCTGTCCAATGGCAACAAGATCCTCGCCTGCGGCAACGGCGGCTCCGCGGCCGACTGCCAGCACTTCGCGGCCGAGCTGGTGGGCCGTTTCGAACGCGAGCGCTTCCCGCTGCCCGCGCTGGCCCTGACTACCGACACGTCGATCCTGACGGCCGTCGCCAACGACTACAGCTACCGCGAGATCTTCAGCAAGCAGGTCCAGGCCTTCGGCCAGGCCGGCGACATCCTGCTGGCCATTTCCACGTCGGGCAATTCGGCCAACGTGATGGCGGCCATCGAAGCGGCGCTGGAGCGCGAAATGCGCGTCGTGGCGCTGACGGGCAAGGGCGGCGGCGCCATCGGCAAGATGCTGACCGACGCCGACGTCCATATCTGCGTGCCGGCCGAACGGACCGCGCGCATCCAGGAAGTACACCTGACCGCGATTCACTGCATTTGCGACGGCATCGATGTCGCCCTGTTTGGAGGAGATGTGAATGACTGATTCCACGGCCCTGCTGCGCCGCCTGCAACGTCCCGTCGCCATTGCCCTGCTGGGTAGTGCGCTGGCCGTCAACCTGTCGGGCTGCGTCGGTCTCGTCGTGGGCGGCGCCGTCGCCGGCACGATGGCCGCCTCGGACCGCCGCACGTTCGGTGCCCAGACCGAGGACAAGTCGATCGCCGTCAAGGCCGACGTCCGCATCCGCAACGTCGTCGGCGATGCCGGCCACGTCAACGTCAATTCCTTCAACCGCAAGGCGCTGGTCACGGGCGAAGTGCGCGACGAGGCCATGAAGGCCGCCGTCGAGCGCGAAGTCAAGGCCATCGAAGGCGTGCAATCGGTCGTCAACGAACTGGAAGTGGCCGGCCCGGCCAGCTACACCTCCCGTTCCAACGACACCCTGATCACCACCAAGGTCAAGGCCAGCCTGGTCGACGCCAAGGACATTTCGGCCAATTCGTTCAAGGTGGTGACGGAGCGCGGCATCGTCTACCTGATGGGCCGCGTGACCCAGCACGAAGCCAACAAGGCCACCGACATCGCCCGTGGCGTGCCGGGCGTGGCGAAGGTGGTGCGCGTGTTCGAGTACATCTCGGAAGACGAGTACAAGCAGTACGCGCCGAACCCGGCCCCGAAGAACTGAGCAAACCCGGATCGGTGAGGCCATGACCACATCCTCGAAACCCTGGTTGAAGCCGGCGATTGCCGCCGTGGTGCTGGCGGCGGGCGGCTTTGCCGCCTATCAGTCGCTGAACAGCGCCCCGGTGGCGCCGGCCGTGACCTTCGTCGACATCAAGGGCGAACGTATCACGCCCGAGCAGCTCCGCGGCAAGGTCGTGATGGTCAATTTCTGGGCCACGTCCTGCACCACCTGCGTGGCCGAGATGCCGGAAATGGTCGACACCTACAACCGCTACAAGGACAAGGGCCTGGAATTCGTCGCCGTGGCGATGAAGTACGACCCGCCCAACTACGTCGTCAATTTCACCGAAACGCGCAAGCTGCCCTTCAAGGTCGCGCTCGACGTGACGGGCGAGGCGGCCAAGGCCTACGGCGACGTGTCGATGACGCCCACCACCTTCGTCATCGACAAGGACGGCAAGATCCTCAAGCGCTATGTCGGCAAGCCGGAATTCGCGGCCTTGCACAAGCTGCTGGAAAAAGCGCTGCAAGGCTGATCGGTTCGGCGCCTACCGGCGCTGCATGCTGCCCATGAAGAAGTCGCCGAAAAACGAATAGCTGGCATAGCCTTCGAAGGGCTCGGCGCATGCGTGCAGCACCATGCGCGCGGCATCTTCCTCCTCCCACGGCTGGAACGCCCCATCGACCTCGCAGTGCAGGAAGAAGTCGCCCTGCTTGGCGCCGCAATGGTCGCAGTGGTTCATCCAGTAGGCGCTGTTGGTGGTCTTGCTGAAGTTGCGCTGGTAATTGCGCTTGACCAGCTTCGCGCGCTCGGCAACCGCGGGTGGAATGTATTCGACGTAGTGCACGATGGTGGGGTCGGGCATCGTGCTCCAGAACCCCGGCAAGGTGCGCTCGCCGTCGAATTCGCCGAACTGGAAGACTTCGTACCCGGGCGGCAGCATGAAGCTGACGGCGCTGGTGCTCGCATGGCACTTCCAGCACATCGTCGGCGACTCCACGACAAAGTAGTTCGTCGCCCTGAGGTTCACTTCCGGCTCGAGGATGAACCATTTGCCGAAGGGGCCGGGGTCGGTCCCATCCGGCACGAACCAGACCTTGCGGCGCGCGTCCCAACGCGCTCCCAGGCTCCTCGCTTCATCCTTCTCCAAGAACGGCACCGACAAATCGACACGTGGCATGGCAATCTCCCTCCGGGTTGACGTAGGTCGATTCTGTGCCGGAGCAGGGCTGCTGTCCTTGATCCGCTGCTGGCTTTGGTCGAGTGGCGAACGTGTTTTTATTCCGCCTGCCTTTATTCCTTCTCGTGTTCCTGTTCCTGTTCGCGGCGCCTGCGCGCCACATACCATTCCCAGACGAGCGGCGACAGCGCGGCGCTGATGCCCGCCACGATGATCGCCAGCCCGATGTAGAGCATCGCCCCTCCGGTATTACTTGGCCGGGTACAGCACCATCTGCGTGCAGCGGAACAGGGCGATGGTCTTGCCGTTGGCCTTGTTCGTCACCGTGGCGTCCCATACCTGCGTGGTCTTGCCCATGTGGACGGCCTTGGCCGTCACGGCGATGGCGCCTTCGCGGGCCGTGCCCAGGTGGTTCGACTTCAGCTCGATGGTGGTGAAGTTGTTGGCGCCTTCGGGCAGGTGCGAGAAGCACGCGTAGCCGCAGGCCGTATCGGCCAGGGTGACGATGGTGCCGGCGTGCAGGTAGCCGTTCGGTGCCAGGTGATGCTTGGCGATGTCCAGCTCCGCCGACAGTTCACCCTGGCCGGCCGCCGTGATGCGGATGCCCAGGTGATCCGGCAGGGTGCCGTTGGCGAAGGTATTGAAGTAGTCCAGATTGAATTTGTTGTCGTCCATGAGTATTCTTTCTTATCGAACGCCCATGATAACGGAAGCTAGCCCGCCTTGAAATTCTGCCCCAGCGACATCGGCTTGTTCAGCAGGATGGTCTGCGGGTTGCGGCAAATGATGACCAGCACGACGATCGTCGCCACATAGGGCAGCATCGACAGGAACTCGGACGGTATCGCCAGCCCAAGGCCCTGGCCGTGGAACTGCAGCACGGTGACGCCGCCGAACAGGTAGGCGCCCCAGATCACGCCGCGCGGCTTCCACGTGGCGAACACCACCTGCGCCAGCGCGATCCAGCCGCGGCCGGCCGTCATGCCTTCGACCCACATGGGCGTCAGCGCCAGCGACAGGTAGGCGCCGCCCAGGCCCGCCATGGCACCGCCGAACAATACGCTGGCATAGCGCAACCCGATGACACGCATGCCGATCGCATGGGCACTGTGGGGCGCTTCGCCGACGGCGCGGATCTGCAGGCCGAGCCGGCTGCGCGCCAGCACCCACGCGACGAGCGCGACGACGATCAGCGAGCCGTAGACGACGGCATCGAAGCGGAACAGCAGCGGGCCGATGAAGGGCAGGTCCGACAGCACGGGGAAGGACAGCTTCGGCAGCGGCGTGACGGTCTGGCCGACCAGGTCGCGGCCCACGAAGGCCGACAGGCCGATGCCGAACAGGGTCAGGGCCAGACCGGTAGCGACCTGGTTGGTCTGCAAGGTCAACACGAGGAAGGCGAAGATCAGGGCCATCGCCGCACCGGCCAGCAGGGCGGCCAGCAGGCCCAGGCCCAGCGAGCCGCTGTGCAGCGCCACCGAGAAGCCGGCCACCGCGCCCACCAGCATGATGCCTTCCAGCCCCAGGTTCAGCACGCCGGAGCGTTCGGCCACCAGTTCGCCGCTGGAGGCCAGCACCAGCGGCGTGGCGGCACCGGCCGTGCTGGCCAGGAAAGCGATCAGGTAGTCGGGATTCATGCGGCTTTCTCCATTGGGGTATTCGATGCGGCCGGGGCGCGCGGCTTGAAGCGGTAGTGGATGAACAGATCGGCCGCCAGCAGGTAGAACAGCAGCAGGCCCTGGAACAGGCCCGTGATGGCCGACGGCAGCTGCAGCTCGATCTGGGCCGACTCGCCGCCGATATACAGCAGCGACATCAGCAGCGATGCCAGCAGCACGCCAACCGGGTGCAGGCGTCCCACATAGGCGACGATGATGGCGGCGAAGCCATAGCCGGGCGACACGGAAGGCTGCAACTGCCCCAGCGGCCCGGCCACTTCGCCGACGCCGGCGATGCCGGCCATGGCGCCGCTGACGAGGAAGGCCAGCCACACGTTCTTCGGCGCGGAGAAGCCGGCATACAGCGCGGCCGCCGGCGCCATGCCGCTGACCTTCATGCGGTAGCCGGCGAAGGTGTGCCGGCAGAAGAACCAGGCGCCCAGCACGGCCACCAGCGACAGAGGCAGCGCCGCGTTGACGCGCAGCCCTTCCACCAGCAGCGGCAGGGTGGCGGAGTCGCCGAACATCTTCGACTGGGGGAAGTTGTAGCCGGCCGGGTCGCGCAGCGGCCCGTGCACCAGGTAGGACAGCAGCAGGTAGGCGATATACACCAGCATCAGGCTCACGAGGATCTCGCTGGTATTGAAGCGGGTGCGCAGCAACGCGGGAATGGCGGCCCAGGCCATGCCGCCGAGCGCGCCGGCGACGAGCATCAGCGGCAGCACCCAGGGCGCCTCGACGCCGTCGAAATACAGCGCCACGCAGCCGGCCGTGATGGCGCCGACGGTGAGCTGGCCGTCGGCGCCGATATTGTGCACGTCGGCGCGAAAGCCGATGGCCAGGCCGACGCCGCACAGGATCAGGGGCGTCGCCTTCAGCAGCAGCTCGCCCACGCCGTAGGCCGTCGTCGCCGGCTTGATGAAGTAGACGTAGAAGGCGTGCAGCGGTTCCTGGCCCAGGAACAGGAACAGCAGCGAGCCGGTGGCCAGCATGGCCAGGGCCGCGATCAGCGGCGAAGCGAGCATCATCGCGCGCGACGGTTCGGGGCGGGCTTCAAGCCGTGACATGGTCTTCTCCTTGGGTGGCGGCGGCGGTGGCGCCGAAGTCGCCGCTCATCCACATGCCGATCTGATTGACGGTGACGTCGGCGACGGGCACGGCTTGCGACAGCCGGCCCTGTGCCAGCACGGCGATGCGGTCGCACATCATGAACAGCTCGTCGACCTCCTCGGAGATCACCAGCACGGCGACGCCCTGGTCGCGCAAATCGATGATGGCCTGGCGGATCAGCATGGCCGCGCCGATGTCGACACCCCAGGTGGGCTGGGCCAGCACCATCACGCGGGGCGCCAGGTCGATCTCGCGGCCGACGATAAACTTCTGCAGGTTGCCGCCGGAAAGGCTGGTGGCCGCCGAGCGGGTGCCGCCGCACTTGACTTTGAAGCGTTCGATCACGCGCGCGGCAAAAGCCGTGACGGCCGCGCCCTGGACCAGGCCCCGGCGCAGCATGCCGCTGGCGGGCGCCAGGTAGCCCGTCAGCAGGCCGTTCTCGGCCAGCGACAGGTCGGGCACGGCGCCGCGCCCGAGCCGCTCTTCCGGCACGAAGCCCAGGCCGAGGCGGCGCCGCGCGGCCGCGTTCAGGCGCCCGGCATTGTGGCCCAGCAGGCGGATGTTAGTGGGCGAGGCGATGGGACGCTCGCCGGAAATGGCCCGCAGCAGTTCCTGCTGGCCGTTGCCGGAGACGCCGGCCAGGCCGACGATCTCGCCGGCGCGCACGGTCAGGTTGATCCCGCGCAGGCTGGTGCCGAAGGGATCGGCGCTCTTCACGCTCAGGCCATCCAGCGCCAGGCGCACCTCGCCCGGCTCGCGCGGCGTCAGGGTACATGTCGGCATGTCGCCACCGATCATCAGTTCGGCCAGCGCATGCGCCGTCTGCGTGCGCGGCGTGGCCGTGCCCGAGACGCGCCCGGCGCGCAGGATGGTGGCCTTGTCGCACAAGGTCTGGATCTCGTCGAGCTTGTGGCTGATATACAGGATGCTGACGCCTTCGGCCGCCAGCTGGCGCAGCGACACGAACAGCTTCTGCACGGCGTCGGGCGTCAGCACGGAGGTCGGTTCGTCCATGATCAACAGGCGCGGCGACTGCAGCAGGCAGCGCACGATCTCCACGCGCTGGCGCTCGCCCACGGACATGCTGTGCACGCGCCGCTCCGGGTCCAGCGGCAGGCCGTATTGTTCCGACACGGCGCGGATGCGCGGCGCCAGCGCTTTCGGCGCGACCTTGTCGTCCAGCGCCAGCGCGATGTTCTCGGCCACCGTCAGGGTCTCGAACAGCGCGAAGTGCTGGAACACCATGCCGATGCCCAGCTTGCGCGCCGCCGCCGGCGAGGGGATATGCACCTGCCGGCCTTCCCACACGATCTCGCCGGCATCCGGGCGGGTGACGCCGTAGATCATCTTCATCAAGGTGCTCTTGCCGGCGCCGTTCTCGCCCAGCACGGCGTGGATCTCGCCGGGCAGCACGGTCAGGTCGACTCGGTCGTTCGCCACCACCGACGGATAAATCTTCGAGATGCCGAGCAGTTGCAGCCGGGGTTCGATGCGGGACGGGCCGCCCGGGGGCGCTTCCTGTGGTGCGGTCATCTACAACTCCCTTCGTATAACGATTCCTTCCTTTACGCAATTTGCATGCCACGCACCGCGCCCGGTTTCGGACAAGGCCTGCGTCAACTTGTATACAAACTGCACCGCAATGTGTCGACACGCTCACCAAAACGGCGCGCCAATGGGCCGTGCCACGGTTTTCCATAGCGCGCACGATTCCTGCTTGGATGCCCCCATCGCGTGCGGACCGATCCCGCAGCGACACAGGAGAGTGTTGATGACCAAATTGACTTCCGCGCGGCCCCCGGCCGGCCGCGCCCCTGCCGTCGTGCCCGCGGAGACCCCGCCCGGCAAACGCGGCGCCACCGCCGTCGACCTGCGCATCTACAGTGCCGTGGTCAACGCCGTCATGAGCCATCGCCTGCCGCCGGGCACGCGGCTGGGCGAGGCCGAATTCTGCGAGCTGTACCAGGTGAGCCGCACCACCGTGCGCAAGGCGCTGCAACGGCTGGCGCACGAGCACATCGTATCGCTGCGCCCGAACCGGGGCGCCGTGGTGGCTTCGCCCACGCCACAGGAGGCGCGCGACATCTTCGCCGCCCGCCGCGCGCTGGAACGCGAGATCGTGCCGCTGGTGATCCGCCACATGACACCGGCCTCGCTGCGCCGCATCCGCGCGGCGCTGGAAGCGGAGGAGCAGGCGCGCCATGGCGGCGACCGCGCCGCGTGGATACGGCTGGGCGGCGAATTCCACCTGCTGCTGGCCGAACTGGCCGGCAACGCCGTGATGCAGCGCTTCATGGTGGAGCTGGTGTCGCGCTCTTCCCTGATCATCGCGCTGTACGAAAATCCGGGCGTGCCGATGTGCGGCAACGACGAACATGACCGGCTGCTGGCGCTGATCGAACAAGGCGATGCGGCGCGCGCGACGGCGCTGATCGAGCACCACCTGCTGGAAATCGAGGGCCGCCTGCACTTGGGCGCCGCCGACCGCAAACTGAGCCTGGCCGAGGCGCTGGCCGGATGCTGAACTTTGCATACAACTTTGGTGCGCATTGTCTGCACACCGCACCGCCGTGGCGCCACGATCGTGCATCGCTGGTGCATTTCCCGTGCGGCGGTGGAAGTGGGGAAGGGCGCCGCGGGCTGGCCTGCAAATTGCTAACGGTAAAGACCGGGGATTGCAGCATGCAAGACCCTCCGTCAACCAAGAACAAGGACATCGCATGAAGATCACCCGTACCGCCGGCCTGCTGCTGGCCGCCAGCTGCGGCGCACACGCCGCCGACTGGAGCGACACGTCGCTGAGCTACCGCTATGGCAGCAAGTTCTCCGAGCCCTATAACGGTGCCGACATCGTCAAGCACATCATCAACTTCAGCCACGTCAGCGGCTACAAGTACGGCAAGAACTTCTTCAGCGTGGACTACCTGATGTCGGACGAGAACGACCCGTCGGCTGCGGGCGCACGCACCGGCGCGCACGAAGCCTATGCCGTCTACCGCCACACGCTGGACCTGGGCAAGATCAGTGGCGCCAACCTCGCATTCGGCCCGGTCCGCGGCGTGGGCGTGACGGGCGGCTTCGACATCAACAGCAAGACCGACGCCGGCTACAACTCGAAGAAGCGCATGCTGGTGCTGGGCCCGACCCTGATGTTCGACGTGCCGGGCTTCCTGGATGTGAGCCTGCTGGCCCTCCACGAAAGCAATGCGCCGTACAACACCTTCACCAACACGGCCACGAACCGCTACCGCTACGACACGCACGCGATGCTGACGGCCGCCTGGGGCATTCCGTTCACGCTGGGCGTGCCGCTGTCGTTCAACGGCTATGCCAACTACATCGGCACCAAGGGCAAGAACGAATTCGGCGGCCCGACGGCCGTCGAGATCAACGTCGACATGCAGGTGATGTACGACCTGGGCGCCACCTTGGGCGCGGCCAAGAATACCTTCCAGGTGGGCGTGGCTTACCAATACTGGAAGAACAAGTTCGGCAACCCGGCCCGCACGGTGCCCGGTGCCACGGCCCGCACGCCGATGGTTCGCGCCGAATACCATTTCTGATCAACCCGAAAAGAGGACCACCATGAATCGCCGCACACTGTTCGCCCTGGCCGCATACTTTGCCCTCGCCGCATCCGCGCAAGCGGCCGACCCCTTGAAGGTCGCCTTCGTCTACATCGGACCGGTGGGCGACGCCGGCTGGACGTATGCCCACGAGCAGGGCCGCCTGGCCATGGAGAAGGCGCTGGCCGGCAAGGTCAAGTCGACCTACGTGGAGAACGTGCCCGAAGGCGCTGACTCGGAACGCGTGATCCGCAAGCTGGCGGCGGACGGCAACAAGCTCATTTTCACCACCTCCTTCGGCTACATGAACGCGACCGAGAAGGTGGCCAAGGCCTTCCCGAACGTGGTGTTCGAACATGCCACGGGTTTTAAGACGGCGAAGAACATGGGTGTGTTCGAGACGCGCATGTATGAGGGCGCCTACCTGCTCGGCGTCGTCGCGGGCAAGATGACGAAATCGAACACCCTGGGCATGGTGGCCTCCTTCCCCGTGCCGGAAGTGATCCGCAACATCAACGCGTTTACCCTGGGCGCGCAAAGCGTCAACCCGGCCATCAAGATGAAGGTGCTGTGGGTGAACAGCTGGTACGACCCGGCCAAGGAACGCCAGGCCGCCGAGACACTGATGGCGCAAGGCGCCGACGTACTGACGCAGAACACCGACTCGCCGGCCACCCTGCAGGCCGCGCAGGAAAAGGGCAAGTACGCCTTCGGTTGGGATTCGGACATGCAGCGCTTTGCACCGAAGGCCCACCTGACGGCCAGCACCAACCACTGGGGCGACTACTACACGAAGACGGCGCAGGCGGTCATCGACGGCAAGTGGAAGACGGGCGAAGTGCGCGGCGGCCTGCAGGAGGGCATGGTCAAGATGTCGCCACTGAATCCGGTGGTGCCGGCGGACGCGGCCAAGATCTTCGAGGAGAAGAAGGCAGCCATCGCCAGCGGCAAGATGCGTCCCTTCCAGGGCCCGCTGAAGGACCAGTCGGGCGCCATCAAGGTGCCGGCCGGATCGGAGGTGGCGCTGAAGGACCTGCTGTCGATGAACTGGTACGTGCAGGGCGTCGAAGGAAAGATTCCGAAGTGAGCACCGGAGACCTGACTGCAAACGACGAGCGCCACCTGGCCGACGTGATCGCGCTGGCCCAGCGCTCGCGCGATACCGGCCACCACCCGTTCGCGGCGCTGGTGGTCGCAGCGGACGGCCACGTCATCGCCGAAGCGATGAACGCCTCCAGCAGCGACCGCACGGCGCACGCGGAAATGAACGCGCTGCGCCAGGCCTCTTCGCAGTTGAACCCGGCCGAGCTGGCCGGCGCCACTCTGTACAGCAGCGCCGAGCCCTGCGCCATGTGCGCCGGCGCGACGTACTGGGCCGGCGTCGGCCGCGTGGTCTATGCGCTGTCGGAAGCGAGCCTGCTGGCGCTGACGGGCAGCGACCCGGAAAACCCGACCCTGTCGCTACCGTGCCGGCAGGTCTTCGCCACCGGGCAGCGGCCGACGGAAGTCATCGGCCCCGTGCGCGAAGCCGAGGCCAGCGTCGCGCATGCGGGGTTCTGGCGCAAGGGCTAAAGCCGAGCCCGTGTCGACATCGGTGGCGCAGTTGGGGTTTCGTGGAGCGCTGCTCCGCGCCAACGCAGCAGGCATGGCCTACCGGCCATGTCTCATCTCTGACCCCGATGTCGACACGGGCTCATCCTCAAGCCCAGACGATCGGCACCTGTCCTGTCTTTTCCAGATACGCATTCGCCTGCGAAAACGGCCGGCTGCCGAAAAAGCCGCGGTGGGCCGACAGCGGCGACGGGTGCGGCGACGTGATGACGTGGTGCTTCGTCGTGTCGATCAGCGCCTTCTTGGCAATCGCGTAGCTGCCCCACAGGATGAACACCAGATGTTCGCGGTCGCGTGACAGGGCGCTGATGGCGCTGTCCGTGAACTGCTCCCAGCCCTTGCGGCCATGCGAGCCGGCGGCGCCCGCGCGCACCGTCAGCACGCTGTTGAGCAGGAACACGCCCTGCTCGGCCCAATCGGACAAGTCGGTGCGCGTGCGCCGCACGCCGACGTCGCTTTCCAGCTCCTTGAACATATTGCGCAGGCTGGGCTGGGGCTGGTTGCCGTCCGGGACGGAAAAGCAGAAGCCCATGGCCGCGCCGGGCGTGTGATACGGGTCCTGGCCGAGGATGACGACCTTGACCTGGTCGAACGGCGTCAGGTCGAAGGCACGGAAGATGTCCTTGCCCGGCGGGCAGCAATGCTCGCTGGCGTATTCGGCGCGGACGAACGCCGTCAGCGCCGTCCAGTAGGGCTGCTCGAACTGGTCCTGCAGGTGGGTTTTCCAGCTCTCTTCGATGCGCACGTTCATGATCTCTGGTGGTTGGGGATGCGGATATGAAAACGGCGGCCCGCAGGCCGCCGTCCGTACAGACAGGTCTTGTCGGTCCAGTTCGCGCCGGTGGCGGGCACCTGCGTTGGAACGGAAGCCGGCTGAATGTGGCGGAGCGGCGATTATAGCCGGCTTACCGCTCGCCACGAAGCTCCGCTCCGGCCCATTTTCATGCATGACCGCGATGTCCAAAATGCGTCAAAAACGCGGCATTAACGCAGCGCGGTTATCGCTCTGACTTGGCTGGCGAGCGCCGGTGTTTCGGACGCGGTACCGACCCGGATTACTGTAGCCTATATCGTGCAGTCGTCGCAGACGAGCTCGGTCTTGCAGCCAAACATCATGCTGGTAATTGTTCCCGGAGTCCGCGTGGTTGTTTTCGTAATGTAGGACGGTTTTGCACGAGAGGCATCTGGACGGCCCTGATACCGCTTTTTTGCTTCCCCGACCGCGCCACTGTTGCCCGGGCGTCCTCCATCCATCCATGATGAGAATCTCCATGAGACATTTTCGTAACGACTCAGCTCTTCTCGCTTTGCCGATCGACCCTGCGCTTGCCCTATCCGCCCATCGTTTTGCCGCACGATTTCCGGCGCATCGCCTTGCAATGGTCCACGCCACCGTCGCTCTCGGCGTGCTGAGCGTCGCACCGGCCCATGCCGCCGATTCGTCGACGCTCGTCAGCGCCGAATCGCAACGTTGCCTCGACATCAGCCAGGGCAGCCAGGCGCCCCGTACGCCGGCCATCATCTTCAATTGCCACGGCGGCCCGAACCAGCAGTGGGAATTTACCGCCGCGGGTGAATTGAGGACCTTCGACGGCGCCCGTTGCCTCGACATTCGCGGCGGCAGTACCCGGCCGCAGGCGATCGTGCAATCGTATCCATGTCACGGCGGCGCCAATCAGAAATGGACATTGAGACCGGACAAGACCATCATCAATCCCGCGTCCGGGCTGTGCCTCACCGTGCGCGGGGGCGAAACGGCCAATCTCACCGGCATCGATACCTGGTACTGCGAGGGCACGGCCCACCAACAATGGTCGGTCGGCGATGGCACGCCGCCGCCGGCCGACACGCAGGCGCCCACGCCGCCGACCGGCCTGGCGATCGACGCGCTGACCTGCCGGTCCGCCCGGCTGACCTGGGAAGCGTCGACCGACAACGTCGGTGTCGCCTATTACGACATCTACCGCGACGGACAGGCCCTCGGCACGGTCAACGCCAGCACACTGACGGCCCAGCTCGTATTGGTTCCCGGCGCGAACTGGGGCGTCTATGTCAATGCCCGCGACGCAGCGGGCAACGTTTCGCAGGCCAGCGCGTCGCTCCCGGTACGCGTACCGCAATGTCAGGCGGACACCCAGCCGCCCTCCGTGCCCACGGGACTACGGGGTACCGTCGCCGGCACCACCGCGACCTTGAGCTGGACCGCCGCCACCGACAACGTCGGCGTGGTTGCCTACGACGTCTTCCGCAACAATATCGCCGTCGGTACGTCCAGCACGCTCGGGTACACCGACACCGGCCTGTCCGCCAACACGACCTACCAGTACACGCTTGCCGCGCGCGATGCGCAGGGCAATATTTCACCGCGCAGTGCGGCCTTGTCCCTGACCTCCGGCAGTGCCTGCACCGACGTCATTTGCTCGACGGTGCAGGTTGCCGAGGATACGGATATTCCTTGGGGCCTGGCGGCCTTGCCGGACGGCACGGTGCTGTATTCCCGCCGTGACGCGCACGACATCGTCGCCTTGAACCCGCTGACCGGCGTCAAGAAGATCGTCGGTGTTGTTCCCAATGTGCAGGGCACTGATGGCGAAGGCGGGCTGCTCGGGCTGGCCATACCGCCCGGATTCCCGGACAGGGACCCGTGGCTGTACCTCTATCACACCAGCCCGACCGATAATCGCATCGTCCGCGTCCGGTATCAAAACGGCACGCTCGACACCGCATCGCTCGAAGTGCTGTTGAAAGGAATCGGCCGAAACAAATTCCATAATGGCGGGCGTCTTCGTTTCGGTCCGGACGGCAAACTGTATGCCACCACCGGCGATGCCCAGAACGGCGCCTATGCGCAGGACGTCAATCACCTGTCGGGCAAGATCCTGCGGCTTAACACCAACGGCACGCCGCCACCGGATAATCCCTTCGGAAACTACGTGTGGAGCTATGGCCACCGCAATCCGCAAGGCCTCGCATTCGACTCGCTCGGCCGCTTGTGGGCACAGGAATTCGGCGACACGCAGGACGAAACCAATTTGATCGTCAAAGGCGGCAATTACGGCTGGCCCAATTGCGAGGGCATTACCTCCCGCGCCGGTGCCGGGTGCGCGACGACAGGTTATATCGCACCCAAATATACCTATCGCAATACGGAGGCGTCCTGCAGCGGCATCGCGATCGTCCGCAATTCGCTGTACATCGCCTGCCTGGCAGGCAAGCGCCTATACCGCAGCGATATCAATGGAGACAGCCTGACCAATGTGCGGCAATTCTTCGTCGGCACCTACGACCGGCTGCGCACGGTGGAGCCGACCATCGACGGTAATTTGTGGATGACGAACAGCGATGCCGCGGGAGACAAGGACAGCATCCCGAACAATACGGACACGGCAATTTTCAAGGTCACGTTAAAACCGTAGCGACCGGCGCGGCGGCAGTCACCAGCGCTCGAATGGTGGCTGCCCGGCACTCCTTGCGATTGCCGGCGATTTGGAGGACTTTAGCGGGCCATTCCAGCGAGGAATGGCCCGCGGCTATTTTCGCATGCGCCTAGCGACTCCGAATTTCTCGGCAATTTTCAGCTGTTAACCACTTCCAGCAACCCATGCGCCTGTTCATCGGCATGGTAGGAGCTGCGCACCATGGCGCCGACGGCGGCGTGGGCGAAGCCCATCTTGTAGGCTTCTTCCTCGAACATCTTGAACACGTCCGGATGGACGTAGCGGCGCACCGGCAGGTGGCTGTTCGATGGGGCCAGATACTGGCCGATCGTCAGCATGTCGATATCGTGCTCGCGCATGTCGCGCATCACCTGCAGGATTTCCTCGTCGGTCTCGCCCAGGCCGACCATCAGGCCGGACTTGGTCTTGACGTTCGGGTACATGGCCTTGAAGTCCTTCAGCAGCTTGAGCGAATGCAGGTAGTCGGCGCCGGGGCGGGCTTCCTTGTACAGGCGCGGCACCGTTTCCAGGTTGTGGTTCATCACGTCCGGCAGGCCGTCGGCGAAGATGTTCAGGGCCTTTTCCAGGCGGCCGCGGAAGTCCGGTACCAGCACTTCGATCTGGGTGCGCGGTGACAGGGCCTTGGTCTTCTGGATGCACTCGACGAAGTGGCCGGCGCCGCCGTCACGCAGGTCGTCGCGGTCGACCGAGGTGATGACGACATACGACAGGCGCAGCTTGGCGATGGTGTTGGCCAGGTTGCCCGGCTCGTTCACGTCGAGCGGGTCGGGACGGCCGTGGCCGACGTCGCAGAACGGGCAGCGGCGGGTGCACTTGTCGCCCATGATCATGAAGGTGGCCGTGCCCTTGCCGAAGCATTCGCCGATATTCGGGCAGGACGCTTCCTCGCAGACGGTGACGAGCTTGTTCTCGCGCAGGATGTCCTTGATCTCGTAGAAGCGGCTGGAGGCCGATGCCGCCTTGACGCGGATCCATTCCGGCTTCTTCAGGCGCTCCACCTGCTCGATCGGCACGATCTTGATGGGGATGCGCGAGGTCTTGCTGGCGCCTTTTTGCTTCTCGCTGGGGTTGTAAGCAGGGGCGTTGCTGGAAGTGGTCTCGGTAGTCATGACAGGCTTGCCCTTGCGGGCTTTTCAAGTGAATTTGAATGGAACTATGCGGCCTTGGCGGCTTCGGCGCCAGGATCGGTAACGGCATCCGCATCGAGCAGGGCAACCAGCTGGTGGGCCAGCGCCAGCTGCACGTCGGCCAGCGGGGCGTCGACGCCCATGGTGCGCATGTCGACGGTTTCCAGGCCGGCATAGCCGCAGGGATTGATCCAGGTGAACGGCGCCAGGTCCATCGCCACGTTCAGCGATACGCCGTGGTAGGTGCAGCCGTTGCCCCGTACCTTCAGGCCCAGCGCGGCGATCTTGGCGCCCCGTTTCGGGCCGCCGGCGATATAGATGCCGGGCGCGCCGTCGACCCGTTCGCCGTCGAGATTATACGCGGCCAGCACGTTGATGATGGCCTGCTCGATCCGGTTCACGAACTGGCGCGCATACAGCTTGCCGCCCGGTTTATTGCGGCGCAGGTCCATCAGCAGGTAGATCACGACCTGGCCGGGACCGTGGTACGTCACCTCGCCGCCCCGGTCGGTCTGCACCACCGGAATCTGCGTGGCGCCGGCCAGCAGGTGGCCACGGTCCGCGCCCAGGCCCAGGGTGAACACGGGCGGATGCTCGACGATCCACAGTTCGTCGGGCGTATCGGCCGTGCGCGCGTCGGTAAACGCGCGCATGGCGGCGAAGGTCGGTTCGTAGTCGGCGTGACCGAGGTGGCGGATCACCGCCGGTTCGGGTCGGATGGTGGACATGGGCAGGCTGCGTTGGTCAGAGCCCTGCCATTATACGCCCGCCGCCCCGGCCTTGCTCAAGCAAGAGGCAGCCGCTCCGGGTCAAACCTTTACAGCACCACCTTCACCATTGGATGGCCGGACAGCTCGGCATACAGCGCGTCGAGCTGCTCGCGGCTGGTGGCCAGTACCGTCACCGTCAGCCCCGTGTAGTTGCCGCTCGACGAAGGGCGGATTTCCAGCTTGCCTTCGTGGAAAGTGGGGTCGTGACGGACGATGACTTCGACGATGGTCGCGGTGAATGCCTCGTGGGTGGGGCCCATCACCTTGATCGGGAAGTCGCTCGGGTATTCGATGAGGGACTCGTTGGGAGGGATCGCAGCCATAATTATTCCAATCGTTGATGAGCTAATGAAGCGGCGCCAGTGCGCCAGCCGGTATTGTAGCCAATGGATGTGGGGACCGTTTCGCCAAAAAAAAGCCAGCCCGGAGGCTGGCAGAAAAACTATTCGTGATAACGGAATAGTCGGGACGATGGTGCCGTCTCGAGAACCGCCTGGGCTGCGGACCGTGCTGCGATCCTGTCTTGCCCGTGTTCCCGTACGATGGACTGTACGGACGATAGCCGCCCCAGGCCACCGCCTTGTGACAGGCTGCGCGATTGGCGGGGCGAACCGTCGAAATCGCGCGGTGGATGGCCGGCGGCGCCCATCAACGCTCCCGCGCGTTTTCCTGGCGGGGATTGCGCTCGTTGCCGCGCGGTCCCCCCTGCGGCGGCCGGGGTTGCGCCTGCGGTGGCTGGGCCTGCGGCTGTGGCGCTGCCTGCGGAGGCGGCGCCGGCGCAGGTGGTGGAGGGGGCGGCGGCGCGATCACGGGCCGTGGCGCCGGCGTGGGGGCCGGGGCGACAGCCACCGGGGGCGCGGCACGCTGCATCTCCTGGCGCCGGTTGTCCAGGATCTCGCGGCGCCGTTCGACCTGGGCGTCCATGATCTCGCGGCGGCGCTCGGCCTGCTGCTCGGCCGCGCCGCGCGATGGGGCGAACTGCGGCTGGTGTGGCTGCGGCTGCGGCTGGGACACCACGGGATTGCGCGTGGCGGGATTGCCGGCCGCCTGGCCAGGCATGGTCGAAATGACATGGCCCTGGGCCCGGTCCGGAATGCCGTCGCGGTTGCGGTCGGCGCGGGGATCGGTCACGCCCTGGGCGTGGTCGGGAATGCCGTCGTGGTTGATGTCGCGCTGCAGGCGGTCGTTGATGCCGTCGCGGTTACGGTCGCGGCCCGGGGACGTATCGACGATACCGTCGCGGTTGCGATCGCGGCCCTGGGGCGTGTCGACGATGCCGTCGCGATTACGGTCGCGTTCCGGCCCCGTCTCGCGCGGGCGCGGCTGCATCCCGTCCGGGATACCGTCGCGATTCAGGTCGGCCGTCTGGGCGCGGTCGGCGATGCCGTCGCGGTTACGGTCCGGGCCCTGCACGCCATCGGCCACGCCGTCCCGGTTGCGGTCGCGCTGCAGGCGGTCGACGATGCCGTCGCGGTTGACATCACTGTTCAGGGGGCGCTGGCGTACGGGAACGCCGGCCGGCGGCATGCCCACGCCGTCGGGCAGCACGGGAATCGCGTTCGGGAACACGGTGGCACGGGGCGCCTGGCCGACGGCCACGGTGCGGCGCTGCTGGAAGCGGTCGTGCGGGATCACGGTCAGGCCGTCGCGGCGGCCATCGCGGCCATCGATGATCTGCTTGCGGGTGCTGTACGTCAGGCCCAGGCGGTCGCGGTACTGGGGCGTCACGCGGTAGGGCGGCTCATAGCGGTCGCGCGGCGTCAGCGGATACCAGCCCAGCCCGGGGCCTCGGTGGCGGTGGCCGAAATTGACATCCCACTGCGCGCCGCCGACCCAGCCCACCAGCGCCGGCGCCCACACGTGGCGACCCGTGGCGCGGCCCGGTGCCCAGCACCAGCGGCGGCCGACCAGCACCCAGCGGCCGTAGTGGCTGGGCGCGTAGCCCCACGGGGCGTTGTCGACCCAGGTCCAGCCCCAGGGCGAGAGCCAGGTCCAGCGGCCGTCGCGGTAGGGCGCCCAGTCGGACGGCACCGAACGCGGCGCCCATAGCGGGCCATACTCGGTGCTGACGGTCCAGCTGCCGTAATGGTCCAGTTCTTCGTAGCCGGTGACGTCGGACGGGATGTAGCGCGTCGCCATGGCCGTCTCGTCGCGGCGGTCGCGGTTCTGCACCCAGCTGTCGAAACTGTCGCTGCGGGCCTGGCCCGTCAGGATATCGTCGCCCGCCACCTCGGCGCGCTTGCCGGTGCGTAGCGTCAAGGTCGTGCCGGCGCCTTCCACCCGCGCGGTGCCCAGCAGCGTCGTGACGACGGTGGTGTCGGGCGCGCGCTCGGTGTCGACGCGCACGGCGCCCGGTTCCGTGAGCAGCACCCGCGCCTGCGGCGTGGTCAGCTCGAAGCCGCCCAGCATTTCGGCGCCGCGCACGCGCACGCTGGCGGTGCCGTAGTGCAGGCGCAGGCGCATCACGTCGTCGTCCAGCTGTTCGATTTCCAGCTCGCTGTCGCCGTCCAGGCGGATGGCGGCCGAGCCCACCCGCAGTTCGGCGCGGGCGCCGCTGGCGGTCGTGACGCGGTTGTCCGTCGTGACGGGCCAGTTCAGCAGCGACCCCGTTTCCGTGCCCTCGTCGGTCCGCACGGTGACCTTGCCCTCGACGGCGGCGATGCGGCCCACGCGCGCGGGCGGGTCGGCGAGGGCCAGGGACGATACCGCCACCAGGGCGGCCAATATCAGGAAGTGCAGGGTCTTGCGGTGCATGATGTCTCCGGATCGTTATGATGGGTTAACGTCCGGATCGGCCGGGCGCCGACGGCCGTTACAATTTATTGCAGAAGCCAGGCTGGCGATACATCGGCCCTCAGGCGTGCCCGCGCTTGACGAAGAACAGCGCCGTGCCGACGGCCATCAGCAGGCCGCCGAACACACGGTTCTGCGTGCGCATGGCGCGCGCATCGCGGAAATAGCCCTGCATCGTCGAGGCCAGCAGCGCGTAGCCGTGCATCACCGTCATGTCGATGGCCACCATCGTCACGGCCAGGATCAACAGCTGCGGCAGCACGGGCTGGCCTTGCGTAATGAACTGGGGCAGCACGGCCACCATGAAGATGATGCCTTTCGGGTTGGTGGCATTGGTCAGGAAGCCCGTCAGCACGCGCCGGCCCGTGGACGGCAGCGCGGCCTGCTTCGTTACATCCAGTCCGGCGCCGTCGACCACCTTGGCACGCCATTGCGACAGGCCCAGCCAGATCAGGTACAGCGCGCCCACCGTCTTGACGATATTGAACGCCAGTTCCGAGGCCAGCAGCAGCGAGCCGACGCCGGCGCCGGCGATGAACAGCACCAGCAGCAGGCCCAGCTGCAGGCCCATCACGGTAGCGCTGGCCTTCTTGACGCCGTACGACAGGCCGTGCGACATCGACAGCACGGCGCCCGAGCCAGGCGAGACGGCGATCAGGATGGCGGACAGGGCAAAACCGATCCAGGTGGCGAAGCTCATGATGATATTTCCGGAAAAAAACAATATTGTAGGGAAAGCGATGCCGTCGTGGGCGTCTGCGAAAGGCCGAGTGCGGTAAGATTGCCGGTCCAACCACTTCCCCAGAGAGAGAGCCACCAATGGCCGGAACCAGCCTGCTTGCCCTGATCGACGATATCGCCACCATTCTCGACGACGTAGCCGCCATGAGCAAGGTGGCCGCGAAAAAAACCGCCGGCGTGCTGGGCGACGATCTGGCGCTCAATGCCCAGCAGGTTGCCGGCGTCAAGGCCGACCGCGAGCTGCCCGTGGTGTGGGCGGTGGCCGTCGGCTCGCTGAAGAACAAGGCGATCCTCGTACCCGCCGCGCTGGCCATCAGCGCCTTCGCGCCGTGGGCCATCACCCCGCTGCTGATGATCGGCGGCGCCTTCCTGTGCTTCGAAGGGTTCGAGAAGCTGGCCCACAAGTTCCTGCACAGCCCGGAAGAAGACGCCCAGCACCATGCCGAGCTGGCCGCCGCCGTGGCCAATCCGGACATCGACCTGTGTGCGCTGGAGAAGGAAAAGATCCAGGGCGCCATCCGCACCGACTTCATCCTGTCGGCCGAGATCATCGTCATTTCGCTGGGCACCGTGTCGAGCGCGCCGTTCAGCCAGCAGGTCGCCGTGCTGATCGCCATTGCCGCCATCATGACGGTGGGCGTGTACGGCATCGTTGCCGGCATCGTCAAGATGGATGACGCCGGCCTGTACCTGACCGAGCGCCAGGGCAGCGGCATGGGCCTGCTGCGTGGCTTCGGCCGCTTCCTGCTGGCGGCCGCGCCGAAGCTGATGAAACTGCTGGCCGTGCTGGGCACGGTGGCCATGTTCATGGTTGGTGGTGGCATCCTGACGCACGGCACCCCGTTCCTGCACCATGCCATCGAGCAGGCCGGCGCGTCGGCCGGCACCATCGGCGGCATCGGTCCCGTGCTGGCCGCCATCACGCCGCACGTGGCCGATATCGTCGTGGGCGTGATCGCCGGCGCCATCGTGCTGGCGGTCGTCACCGTGGCCGGCAAAGTGTTGCGTAAATTCAAGAAAAGCGCTTAGTAATTTGCTATCATTCGGGCGCGGCGCCTTGCCGCGCGTGAAGGAGAGAATGCAATGCAAAACGTACAACGTCCAACCGCCGCCTTCGTCGGCGCAGCCTGGGTCGCCATGCTGATCGGCGCCGGTGCCTACCTGGCCGGCCTGTTCAATTCCACCATGCCCCTCAACGAGAAGGGCTACTACCTGACGGTACTGTTGTACGGCCTGTTCTCCGCCGTGTCGCTGCAAAAATCCGTGCGCGACCGCATGGAAGGCACGCCCGTCACGGGCATGTACTTCGCACTGTGCTGGATTTCCACCTTGCTGGCGCTGGGCCTGCTGGGCGTCGGCCTGGTCAATGCCACCTTGACCCCGAGCGAAAAAGGCTTCTATGCGATGGCCTATATCCTGAGCCTGTTCGCTGCCGTGGCCGTGCAGAAAAACGTGCGCGATATCGCTGGCGGCAAGGAAAAAACGGCGTCCTCCGACACCGTTTAAGGCTAACCCCGGAACCATTCGTTCGCCCGCCTGTCTTACCGGCAGTGCGGGAGAAACGATGAATATTCCGGGAGGGCGCCACGAGCAGGCCCTGCGCGCTGCGCGCATGGCAGTCTGGCATGCCACATTCGAACGATGCACCCCCAAAGCGATCGAACGGGGCACGGTGCATTGGTCGCCCGGCGGCGCCGCGCTGCTGGGCATTCCCCGCCGCGCCTTCGACCAGCCCTTCGAGCAGTTCCTCGACATCGTCCATCCCGAAGACCGCGCCGCCGTCGCCGCCATCCTGCGCGAGGCCCTGCAGTCGCGCGGCACCTACGACCTCGAATACCGTGTCGTCTGGCCCGACCGGTCGGTGCACTGGCTGGCCGCGCGCTGCAACGCCAGCCGCAGCCGGGGCAGCGGGCAGGCGCTGGGCATCGTCTGGGATGCCACCGGCCGGAAGCTGCAGGAACTGCACAATCACCAGCAGCGCGAGCTGGCCGAGACCACCCTGGGTTCGATCGGCGACGCCGTCGTCACGACGGACGTCAAGGGCCGCACCCGCTACCTGAACCGCGTGGCGGAGCACCTGACGGGATGGCCGCTGGAGCAGGCGCGCGGTATCGACGTGGGCGCCGTGCTGCAACTGGTCGACGAAATCACGGGCGAGCCGGCCGACAACGTGGCACAGCGCTGCCTGCGCCAGCGCCAGCTGATCGCCGTGTCGCCGCGCAGCCAGCTGGTAACGCATGACGACCGCCGCGTGGCCGTGGAACTGTCGGCCGCGCCGATCTGGTCGCGCGACGGCGAACTGCTGGGCGCCGTGCTGGTGTTTCGGGACATCAGCCACGAACGCAAGCTGGCGCAGCAGATTTCCTGGTATGCCAGCCATGACACGCTCACCGGCCTGATCAACCGGCGCGAATTCGAAGACGCCACGGCGCGCGCGCTGCACACGGCGCGCCATGAAAACCATGTCCACGCGCTGCTGTATATCGACCTGGACCAGTTCCATATCGTCAACGACACCTGCGGCCACGCCGGCGGCGACGTGCTGCTGCAACTGCTCACGCGCATGCTGCTGACCCACCTGCGCGACAGCGACCTGCTGGCGCGCCTGGGCGGCGACGAACTGGGCGTGCTGCTGCCCCACTGCCCGCCGGAGCGCGCCATGCTGCTGGCCGACACGCTGCGCCGGGCCGTCCGCGATTTCGACTTCACGTGGGAAGACAAGCAGTTCCAGCTGGGGGCCAGCATCGGCGTGGCCGTCATCGACGCCGACAGCAAATCCACCACCGACCTGCTGACGGCGGCCGACCAGGCCTGTGCGCTGGCCAAGGAACAGGGCCGCAACCGCATCCACTTCTACCAGGAGTCCGACCTGATGCTGGCGCAGCGCCGCGGCGAGATGCAGTGGGTCGGCCGCCTGAAGGAAGCGTTCGAGCAGCATGCCTTCCGCCTGTATGCGCTGCCCATCGTCAGCCTGCACGAACCGGCCGAGGCGCATGACGAAGTGCTGGTGCGCCTGCTCGATCCGGACGGCGAGCTGGTACTGCCGGGCGACTTCATCCCTGCCGCCGAGCGCTACGACATGATGGTATCGATCGACCGCTGGGTGATCCGCGCCGTCTGCCGCCACGTGAAGACCTTGCGCGACAGCCTGCCGCCGGAAGCGGACTTCGTCGCCAGCCGCCACCGCGCGCCGGCGCTGTATTCGATCAACCTGTCCGGCACGTCGCTGTCGGACGACCACCTGCACGACTACATCGTCGACCAGTTCGTGCAGAACGAAGTGGCACCCGAGCAGATCTGCTTCGAAGTGACGGAAACGGCCGCCATCACGCACCTGCCGAAAGCCCAGGCCTTCATGGCGCGGCTGCACGCGATGGGCTGCCGCTTCTCGCTGGACGATTTCGGCGCCGGCCTGTCGTCGTTCGCCTACCTGAAGGTGCTGCCGGTGGACTACCTGAAGATCGACGGCATGTTCATCCGCGATATCCGCAACAACGCCATCAACTGCGCCCTCGTCAAGGCCATCAACGAAGTGGGCCACGTGATGGGCATCCGCACCGTGGCCGAGTATGTGGAAGATGACGAAACGCTCACCTTGATCCGCACCCTGGGCGTCGACTATGCCCAAGGTCATGCGGTGGGCGGCTTGCGGCCGCTGCTGGCCGGCAGCGCCTGAACCCTCCGTCCACGCCAGCCGTTGACGCTTCGTCACGATCGACGTTGCAACCCTCGTTGCTGTCGTGGCAAAGCGCTCCTGCATTCCTGAAATTTTGATCTACATCAAGGAAATTGCCCCTCCGCATCCCTACACTGAATCCTGTGGCCTATTGCCACATAGAAATAATCACAACACAGGACAGAGCGCTCTTCAGGGCGCCGCCCAACAAACACAGGCTCAGGAGTTAACCGATGCGCAAGAACTTGCCCGTCACGAACCAGGAAGTGGATCTCGATCCCGACCAGGCCATCGTCTCGAAAACCGACCTGGACGGCAACATCGTCTACGTCAACCCCTACTTCATCCAGGTCAGCGGCTTCACCGAGGCCGAACTGATCGGCGCGCCGCAGAACATCGTGCGCCATCCGGACATGCCGCCGCAGGCCTTCGCCGACCTGTGGGCCTCGATCCGCGCCGGCATGCCGTGGACGGGCATCGTCAAGAACCGCTGCAAGAACGGCGACTTCTACTGGGTGCGGGCGAACGTCACGCCGATCATGGAAGCGGGCCGCACGGTCGGCTACATGTCGGTGCGTGTGCGCGCCGAGCGCCGTCACATCGACAACGCCAGCGCCGCCTATGCCGCGCTCGCCGCCGGAGATACAAACATCCAGATCCGCAACGGCCAGGTGATCCGCCGCGGCCTGCCGCACCTGCTGGCACGCCTGTCGCACGTGTCGCTGGCGATGCGCATCTGGCTGTCGACCAGCATCGTCAACACGCTGCTGCTGGGCGTGTGCGTCGCCAGCCTGTTCGGCGACGGCACCACGGGCGCGCTGCGCTACGGTATTTTCGGCGCCACCTTCCTGGGCCTGTTGATCAACGTCTTCCTGTGGTACACGCTGCGCACGGGCATGCTGCAGCCGCTGGCACGCGCCATCGACGGCGCCCGCCGCATCGCCGCCGGCGATCTGTCCGGCAGCTTCGAAACCCACAGCACCGACGAAGCGGGCCAGCTGCTGCGCGCCCTGCAGCAGATGAACAGCAACCTGATCGCCACCATCCGCGACGTGCGCGTCAACGTCGAGACGATGGCCGTGGCCACGCGCCAGATCGCCGCCGGCAATGCCGACCTGTCCGGCCGCACCGAAGCACAGGCGGCCAGCCTGGAGGAAACCGCCTCGTCGATCGACCAGTTCTCGTCCACCGTCAAGGCCAATGCCGACAACTCGGTGCAGGCCAACACGCTGGCCGTCGCCGCATCCGACGTGGCCGTGCAGGGCGGTGCCATCGTCTCGGAAGTGATCGCCACGATGGATGAAATCAACCGCTCCTCGCGCCAGATCGTCGACATCATCGGCCTGATCGAAGGCATCGCCTTCCAGACCAATATCCTGGCGTTGAACGCGGCTGTGGAAGCGGCGCGCGCCGGTGAACAGGGCCGCGGCTTCGCCGTCGTGGCGGGCGAAGTGCGCAACCTGGCGCAGCGCTCGTCGGCCGCCGCCAAGGACATCAAGCACCTGATCGAGGTCTCCGTGTCGAAGGTCGATACGGGCATGGAGCGGGCCCACCGCGCCGGCGCCACGATGGAGCAGGTGGTCACGTCCGTGCAGCACGTCACCAGCATCATGCAGGAAATCTCGATCGCCTCGCGCGAGCAGAGCGCCGGCGTCGACCAGGTCAACAAGGCCATCGCCCACATGGACCAGGTCACGCAGCAGAACGCCGCCCTGGTCGAGGAAGCGGCGGCGGCAGCCGGCAGCCTGGCCGAGGAAGCCAGCGGCCTGACCGACGCCGTCAGCCTGTTCAAGTTCGCCAGCGCCGCGTCCACCGCGCGCGCCAAGGCGCCCCGTCCCGCCGCGGCCAACGGCATCAAGCGCCTGGCCGCCTGACCCTGAAAGAGCCTTACCATGAACGCCCCCGCCGTCCCTTCCGTGCAGTTCGATCCCGACGTCGTCAAGAAGCTCAGCACGGCCGGGCCGCGCTACACCTCGTATCCGACGGCGGACCGCTTCACGCCCGCCTTCGGCTACGGCAGCTTCCTCGAAGCGCTGGCGGGGCTGACCTTGCGGGGTGGCCGGCGGGCCTTGTCGCTGTACGTGCACGTGCCGTTCTGCGACACGATCTGCTACTACTGCGCCTGCAACAAGATCGTCACGAAGGACCGCAGCAAGGCGGCCACCTACCTGGACTACCTGAAGCAGGAAATCGACATGCAGGGCAAGCTGTTCGCCGGCATGAACCGGGTCGAGCAGTTGCATTTCGGCGGCGGCACGCCGACCTATTTCAGCGACCGCCAGATGGAAGAGCTGATGGCCCACCTGCGCCGCAACTTCGTTTTTGCCGACGACGTGGCCGGCGAATACTCGATCGAGATCGATCCGCGCACGGTCGATGCCGTGCGCGTGCGGTCGTTGCGCCGCCAGGGTTTCAACCGCATCAGCCTGGGCGTGCAGGATTTCGACCCGGACGTGCAGAAGGCCGTCAACCGCATCCAGCCGGCCGAGGACACGGTTGCCATCATGCACGCGGCGCGCGACGCCGGCTTCCGCTCGCTCAGCATGGACCTGATCTACGGCCTGCCGAAGCAGAATATGGCGACGATGGAGCAGACCCTGTCGAAGGTGATCGTCGCGAATCCGGACCGCATCGCCTTGTACAACTACGCCCACATGCCCCACCTGTTCAAGCCGCAGCGCCGCATCCTCGATGCCGACCTGCCGGCCCCGAACGTGAAGCTGGACATGCTGGCCCTGTGCATCAGCCGCCTGACGGCCGCCGGCTACGTCTACATCGGCATGGACCATTTCGCCAAACCGGACGACGACCTGGCCGTGGCCCAGCGCCAGGGCCGGTTGCACCGCAACTTCCAGGGCTACTCGACGCATGCGGAAATGGACCTGGTGGCCGTGGGCGTGTCGGCCATCAGCGCCGTCAACGGCACCTACAGCCAGAACGAAAAGACGCTGGACGATTACTATGCCCGCCTGGACGAAGGGCGCCTGCCCATCGCCCGTGGCTTCAAGCTCGACAGCGACGACCTGCTGCGCCGCCTGATCATCGGGCGCCTGATGTGCAATTTCGAGCTGTCGGTGGCATCGATCGAACAGGCCTGGCCCGTGCGTTTTCGCGACTACTTCGCGCCGGAGCTGGCGCAGATGGCCGAATTCATCGACGACGGCCTCGTCACCTTCGAGGACGACTGGATCTCCGTCACGCCGAAGGGCCGCCTGACGATCCGCAACCTGTGCATGGTGTTCGACCGCCACCTGCGCCAGGCCCGTGCCGAGGCCGCGGCCGCCGCCGCGCAGGGCGTGCCGCAGCCGCTGCGCTACTCGAAAACGATCTGAGCGCCATGAACCTCCTGCCCCTGTTCGCCGTCGGCCTGGCCGGCAGCGTGCACTGCGCCGGCATGTGCGGCGGCATCGTCGCCGCCCTGTCGACCGGCGCGCCCGCGCGCACGATTCCCATCGTGCCGGCCGGTGCAGGTGCGGCGCCGCCGATGGCGCAGGCGGGAGAACTGGGCTTGCGCGTGCTGGCCTATAACGTGGGCCGCATCGCCAGCTATATGGCGGCCGGCGCGCTGGCCGGCGGCCTGGCCGGTGGCGCAGCCAGCCTGGCGCGCATCAGCCAGTGGCAGGGCATCGCCTACCTGCTGGCCAACGGCATGCTGGTCGCGCTGGGCCTGTACCTGACGGGCTGGTGGCAGGGCCTGGCGCGGGTGGAAGCGGCCGGTCGCGTTCTGTGGCGCCATGTGCACCCCTTGATGAAACCCCTGCTGCCGATGGACACGCTGCCGAAGGCCTTCGCGCTCGGCAGCCTGTGGGGCTGGCTGCCGTGCGGGATGGTCTACAGCGTGCTGCTGACGGCGCTGCTGTCCGGTTCCGCCGCTGGTGGCGCCGCCGTCATGCTGGCCTTCGGCCTCGGCACGCTGCCGATGCTGCTGGCCCTGGGCCTGGCCGGCGCCACCTTGCGCGAGGCGCTGCAACGACCCTGCGTGCGGCGCGCCTGCGGCCTGCTGGTGCTGGCCTTCGGCGTTGTCGGCATGATGCGGTTCGCCGGCGGCCTGCAGCACGGCTGGCTCGACGCCCTGTGCGTGGTGCCGGCATGAACGCACCCTGTTTTCATTGCGGCCTGCCGGTACCAGGCGAAGCCACGTGGCACGTCGCCATCGACGGCATCGACCGGGCCATGTGCTGCCCGGGCTGCGAGGCCGTGGCCCGCACCATCGTCGACATCGGCCAGGCCGGCTACTACCGCGCGCGCACCGGCTTTGCCGCCACCGGCACCGCTGCTGACCTGGTACCACAGGAACTGAAGCTGTACGACAGCGATCCCCGCTTCGCCGCCGCCGCGGGCGATATCGAAGCCGTGCTGCTGGTCGACGGCATGCGCTGCGCCGCCTGCGTGTGGCTGATCGAACACCGGCTGCTGGCCCTGGACGGCGTCGTCGCCGCCAGCCTGAATGTCGCCACCGAGCGCCTGACCGTGCGCTGGCAGGGCGGCAAGGTGCAGATATCGGATCTGCTGCAGGCGCTGCGCGGCATCGGCTACATGGCCTACCCGTACGACGCGGCGCGCCACACGGCGCAACTGCGCAAGGCCAGCCGCACGCTGGGCCGACAGCTCTTCGTGGCCGGCCTGTGCATGATGCAGGTGATGATGTATGTGGCGCCCGAATACATGGCCGGCGACGGCACGCTGGAGCCAGACATGGCCGCACTGATGCGCTGGGCCAGCCTGCTGCTGACCGTGCCCGCCGTCGTCTATTCCGCCCAGCCCTTCTTCGCCGGCGCGTGGACCAGCCTGCGCGCGCGCGTGCTGGGCATGGACGTGCCGGTGGCGCTGGGTATCGGCGCGGGCTTTCTCGGCAGCGTCGTTGCGACGTGGCGCGGCACGGGCGACGTGTACTTCGACTCCGTGACGATGTTCATCTTCCTGCTGCTGGCCAGCCGCTGGCTGGAGCTGCTGGCCCGGCGCAAGGCGGCCGGCGCGCTGGAGCGGATGCAGCACGCGCTGCCGGCAGTGGCGACCCGGCTGGCGGCGTGGCCCGGCCGCGCGGCCAGCGTCATGCCGGCCGCCGCGCTGCGGGAGGGCGACTATGTCGCCGTCAAGCCGGGCGAAGCCTTTGCCGCCGACGGCATCCTCGTGGAAGGACGTACGGCTGTCGACCTGGCCCTGCTGACGGGCGAGAGCGCCCCGCAGGCGAAAGGGCCGGGCGATGCAGTGCCCGGCGGCGCCGTCAACGTCAGCGCCGCCGTCGTGCTGCACGTGACGCGGCCGGTGGCGGACAGCACCCTGTCCAATCTATTGAAACTCGTCGAGCGCGCCGGCGCGGCCAAGCCGCAGATCGCCCAATGGGCCGACCGCACGGCCGCACGCTTCGTGCTCGCGCTGCTGCTGTTCGCCGCAAGTACCTTCGCCTTCTGGAGCTGGTCCGATCCGGCGCGGGCGTGGCCCGTCGCGATTGCCGTGCTGGTGGTGTCGTGCCCATGCGCGCTGTCGCTGGCCACGCCGTCGGCGCTGGCTGCCGCCACGGACCGCCTGCTGGCCAAGGGCATACTGGTCGTGCGCCCGCACGTGCTGGAAACGCTGCAGCGCGCCACCCATATCGTGTTCGACAAGACCGGCACCCTGACGGCCGGGCGGCCCGCCGTGCAGGCGGTGCACGTCTTCGGGGGTATCGACGCGCAGGCGGCGACGCAGATCGCGGCTGCATTGGAAGCGCACAGCCTGCATCCGCTGGCACGCGCCATCGTCGCCCATGCGGTGCGGCCGGTTTCGATGCCTGCGGCGCAGCTGGAAGAAACGCCGGGCCAGGGCCTGGCAGGCGTGGTGGACGGCCAGGCCTACCGGCTTGGCAATGCGCGTTACGCGGCAGGACTGGCCGGCACACCGCCGCCGAAGGTCGATGACGGCGATGGCACCACGCTGGTGTGGCTGGCCGGCGCGGGCCATTGGCTGGCCTGCTTCGCCATCAGCGACGCGCTGCGGCCGGATGCGCGCGCGACGGTCGACTGGTTCCGGGCCCACGGTAAGGAAGTCGTGCTGCTCAGCGGTGACCGCCAACAGCTGGCCGATGCGGTGGCACGCCAGCTGGGCATCGACAAGGCGCTGGGCGACTGCCTCCCCGAGCGCAAGCTCGATTACGTGCAGCGGCTGCAGCGCGACGGCGCCGTGGTGGCGATGGTCGGCGACGGCATCAACGATGCGGCCGTGCTCAGCGCGGCCGACGTGTCGTTCGCGATGGGCTCCGGCGCCGCGCTGGCGCAGGTGCATGCGGATACGGTGCTGCTGCACGGCGACGTGGGCCTGGTGCGGGAAGCCGCCGCGATGGCGGGTGCCACGGCCCGTGTGATCCGCCAGAACCTGGCCTGGGCTTGCCTTTACAACCTGGTCGCGATACCAGCCGCCGCCTTCGGACTACTGGGGCCGTGGCTGGCCGGCGTCGGCATGGCCGCCAGCTCCGCGATCGTCATCGTCAACGCACTGCGCCTGCGCAGGGAGTAAAAATATGGAATCGCTGTTCCTGCTGGTCCCCGTCAGTATCGGCCTCGTATTCGGCGCGCTGTGGGTGTTCTTCAAGGCCTCGGACGACGGCCAGTTCGACGACCTGGAAGGACCGGCGTGGCGCATCCTGCAGGACGATGACGAACCGCTGCGATAATGCTGCCGCGATGCGGGAGGCCTTGCGGCACAAGGCTTCCTTCAATGCGTGAGACTTTAATTCGTTCTGGAAATTTTTGATCCACATCAAAGTTTTTTAGGGTCCGCTTGCGTAACCTTGGGGCACATCAAACACATGTGTTCTCGGGGTCCCAAATGGAACAACAACTGAACTACAACTACAAAGTCGTCAAGCAGTTCGCCATCGCGACCGTAGTGTGGGGCATCATCGGCATGCTGGTCGGCGTTGTGATCGCCGCGCAGCTGGCCTGGCCGGCGCTCAATTTCGACGTGCCCTGGCTCACCTACGGGCGCCTGCGCCCGCTGCACACGAACGGCGTCATCTTCGCCTTCGGCATCAGCGGCCTGTTCGCCACCTCCTACTATGTCGTGCAGCGCACCTGCCAGGTGCGTCTGTTCTCGGACAAGCTGGCCGCCTTCACCTTCTGGGGCTGGCAGGCCGTCATCGTCTCGGCCGTCATCACCTTGCCGATGGGTCTTACGCGCGGCAAGGAATACGCCGAGCTGGAATGGCCCATCACGATCCTGATCGCCGTCGTCTGGATCGCCTACGCCGTCGTCTTCTTCGGCACCATCGTCCAGCGCAAGGTCAAGCACATCTACGTGGCCAACTGGTTCTTCGGCGGCTACATCCTGGCCGTGACCTTGCTGCACGTGGTGAACGGCATGAGCATGCCCGCTTCGCTGACGAAGTCCTACTCGATGTATACCGGCGTGCAGGACGCGATGATCCAGTGGTGGTACGGCCATAACGCGGTCGGCTTCATCCTGACGGCCGGCTACCTGGGCATGGTGTACTACTTCATCCCGAAACAGGCCGAGCGCCCCGTGTATTCGTACCGCCTGTCGATCGTGCACTTCTGGGCCCTGATCTTCACCTACATGTGGGCCGGCCCGCACCACCTGCACTACACCGCCTTGCCCGACTGGACCCAGTCGCTGGGCATGGTGTTCTCGCTGATCCTGCTGGCGCCGTCGTGGGGCGGCATGATCAACGGGATCATGACCCTGTCCGGCGCCTGGCACAAGCTGCGCACCGACCCGATTCTGAAACTGATGATCGTCTCGCTGTCGTTCTACGGCATGGCCACCTTCGAGGGCCCGATGATGTCGATCAAGACCGTCAACTCGCTGTCGCACTACACCGATTGGGGTATCGCCCACGTCCACGGCGGCGCGCTCGGCTGGGTGGGCTTCATCACGATGGGTTCGATTTACTACCTGCTGCCACGGCTGGCAGGCCGCACGCAGATGTACAGCACCCGCCTGATCGACCTGCACTTCTGGGTCGCCACCATCGGCATCGTGCTGTACATCGCCGCCATGTGGATCGCCGGCGTCATGCAGGGCCTGATGTGGCGCGCCGTGAACCCGGACGGCACCCTGACCTACACCTTCGTCGAAAGCGTCAAGGCCACCTATCCGTACTACGTGGTGCGCTTCGTCGGCGGCGCGATGTACCTGAGCGGCATGGTGATCATGGGCTACAACACGTGGATGACCCTGCGCGGCCGCGACACGCCCGTCATCGCCATCCCGCAACTGAAAGCGGCGTAAGGAGAAAAAACATGAAGTTTTCCCATGAGTGGATCGAGAAGAATCCCTGGCTGTTGATCGCCCTCGTCACGCTGGTGGTGTCGGTGGGCGGGGCGGTGGAGATCGTGCCGCTGTTCTTCCAGAAGTCGACGACCGAGCCGGTGGCCGGGCTGACGCACTACTCGCCGCTGCGCCTGGCCGGCCGCGATATCTACGTGCGCGAAGGCTGCTACGCCTGCCATTCGCAGATGGTGCGGCCGTTCCGCGCCGAGACGGAGCGCTATGGCCACTACTCGGTGGCCGGCGAATTCGTGTTCGACCGGCCGTTCCAGTGGGGCTCGAAGCGCACCGGCCCGGACCTGGCCCGGGTGGGCGGCCGCTACAGCGACGAATGGCACCGCACCCACCTGCAGAACCCGCGCGACGTGGTGCCCGAATCGAATATGCCGGGCTACCCGTGGCTGGCGCAGACCAAGCTGGTACCGCAGGAGATCGTGCCGAAGCTGCGCGCGCTGCGCCGCCTGGGCGACGGCTATACGGACGCCGAGATCGCCGCCGCGCCGGGCGAACTGGCCGAGAAGACCGAAGAAGACGCGCTGATCGCCTACCTGCAAGGGCTGGGCACCTTGATCAAATCCAGGAACTGAGCCATGACCCTCGACCATATTTTCGACAACGCCAGCCGCGTGATGACGGTGATCTCCTTCCTCACCTTTGCCGGTATCTGCGCCTGGGCCTGGTCCCGCCGCAAGCAGGGCGATTTCGCCGAGGCGGCGCAACTGCCCTTTGCCGACGAGGAGAACGGCCATGTCTGATTTCACCAGCGAGTTCTGGAACCTGTACATCACCGTGCTGACGGTGCTGGGCGTGCTCGGTTGCGGCGTGCTGCTGTATTCGCAGTCCAAATACAAGGTGGCCAAACATGACGGCCCGGTCGGTACCACCGGCCACGTGTGGGATGAAGACCTGACGGAGCTGAACACGCCGATGCCGCGCTGGTGGATGTGGATGTTTTATCTTACCATCGTGTTCGGCGTGGCCTACCTGTTCCTCTACCCGGGGCTGGGCTCCTACGCGGGCAAGCTGGGTTGGAAGGCCACGGGGCAGTACAAGGAAGAACTGGCCAAGGCCGACAGCGACTACGGCCCCCTGTTCGAAAAATACCGCCGGCAGGACCTGAAGGCCGTGGCGGCCGACCCGCAGGCCCATGCCATCGGCGAGCGGCTGTTCCTGACCTACTGCGCCCAGTGCCACGGTTCGGACGCGCGCGGCAACAAGGGCTTCCCCAACCTGACGGACAAGGACTGGCTGCACGGCGGCACGCCCGAGACGATCAAGCAGACCATCATGAACGGCCGCCACGGCGTGATGCCGCCAATGGGCGCCGCGCTGGGCTCGGACACGGACGTCGAAAACGTCGCGCACTATGTCCTGAGCCTGTCCGGCAGCGCCGCATCCGACCCGATCAAGAGCGTGTTCGGCAAATCCAAGTTCGGTGCCTGCATGGCCTGCCACGGCGCCGGCGGCATCGGCAACCACGCCCTGGGCGCGCCCAACCTGGCCGACAAGACCTGGCTGTATGGCGGCAGTGCTGAAACCATCATGGAAACGATCCGCAAGGGCCGCGACAACACCATGCCCGCCTTCGGCGACTTCCTCGGCGAGAGCAAGGTGCATGTGCTGTCGGCCTATGTGTGGAGCCTGTCGAACGAGCGTAAATAGGAAGCGTCATGAATTCCCCGGAACCCCAGGTCATCCGCATGTACGAAGCGCGGCAGCAGATCTATCCGCGCGAAGCCAAGGGCCGCTACGCCAGCCTGCGCTGGCTGTGCGTCTGGCTGACGCAGCTGGCCTTCTACGGCCTGCCGTGGCTGACGTGGAACGGCCGCCAGGCCGTGCTGTTTGACCTGGGCACGCGCAAGTTCTATCTGTTCGGCCTGGTGCTGTGGCCGCAGGATTTCATCTACCTGGCCGCGCTGTTAATCATCAGCGCCTGGCTGCTGTTCCTCGTGACGGCCGTGGCGGGGCGCGTGTGGTGCGGCTTCGCCTGCCCGCAAACGGTGTACACGGAAATCTTCCTGTGGATCGAGCGGAAGATCGAAGGCTCGCGCAGCGTGCGCATGGCGCTGGACCGGCAGGGCCCATCCTTGAAGAAGAGCGCCAGGAAGCTGGCCAAGCACCTGGCCTGGGGCGCCGTGGCATTGTGGACGGGCTTTACGTTCGTGGGCTACTTCACGCCCATCCTCGACCTGGGCGCGGCCTCGTTCACCTTGGCCTTCGGTCCGTGGGAGTGGTTCTGGGTACTGTTCTACGCGCTGGCCACCTACGGCAATGCCGGCTGGTTGCGTGAGCAGGTGTGCAAGTACATGTGCCCTTATGCGCGCTTCCAGAGTTCGATGTTCGACCGCGATACCCTGATCGTCACGTACGACGCCAAACGGGGCGAACCGCGCGGCAAGAAGGGGAAAGGTGGAAGCACGGGCGACTGCATCGACTGCACGATGTGCGTGCAGGTCTGCCCGACCGGCATCGATATCCGCAACGGCCTGCAATACGAATGCATCGGCTGCGCCGCCTGCGTCGACGCCTGCAACGTCGTCATGGACAAAGTGAGCCAGCCGCGTGGCCTGATCCGCTACAGCACCGACCGGGCCCTGGCCGAGGGACTGGACGCGAAGGCGATCCGCCGCCGCGCCATGCGCCCCCGCGTACTGATCTACTGCGCCGGCCTACTGCTGGTGGTGCTGGCTGTCGGTACCGCGCTGGCGCTGCGCACGCCGCTGAAGATGGACGTCCTGCGCGACCGCGGCTCGATGGGCCGCGAAGTGGACGGCGGCGCCATCGAAAACGTCTACCGGCTGCAGATCATGAACACCACCGAACAGCCGCACCGCTACCGCATCACGGCGCAAGGCCTGCCGGGACTGGTGCTGGCGACAGGCGACGAGGTCACGTTGGCAGGGACCGAGACGCGCGCCGTGCCGATCCGCCTGCGCGCACCGCACGGCGCCGGTGCGCCCGGCTCGAACAAGATCACGGTCACCCTGGCGGCGCTGGACGATGCCGCCCTGACCGTTACCGAAACCGCCGTCTTCATCGTGCCGCGCTAGGAGATACATCATGGATTACCCGCTGAATTTCCCGCCGCCGTGGTATGCGCAGCGCTGGCCATGGCTGCTGATGCTGGGTCCCGCCATCGTGCTGGTGGCCTGCTTCTACACGGGCTGGATCGCCTTCTCGCAGCAGGATGCGCTGGTGGTGGGCGACTATTACAAGAAGGGCAAGGCCATCAACCAGGACCTGCGGCGCGACCGTGCGGCCGGCGCGCTGGGCATCACCGTGGCGCTGCGCTACGACGCCGCCGAAGGCCGGCTGCAAGGCCGTATCGCCACAGGGGACGGCAAGTCCGTCACCGGCCCGCTACCGCTGCACCTGGCGCACGCCACCCAGCCGGACAAGGACATCCGCCTGCTGCTGCACCCCCGCGCGGACGGCAGCTTCGCCATCCCGCTGCCGCTGCTCGAACGCAGCCGCTGGGTCGTGCTGGTGGAAGACGCGCGCAAGACGTGGCGCCTCGAAGGCCAATGGCTATGGCCCGCCGAGCCCGCCATCACGCTGCACCCTTTACAACAATAGTTACTGCTAAACCGGTGTCTGACACCGGTTTTCAGGCAACTGTTGCTGCTCACATTCGGTATCTGCATTCGGTGTCTGACACCGAATGAGTAGTTACTGCCAAACGGGTCAGCCCATTGCAGCGGTCAAACACCAGTTGCTGCGTGAATTCGGTGTCTGACACCGAATTCCGACACCGAATACCCAGGCGGGTCAGCCGCAGGGTTCGGTGCCTGCCGTGATGGCCTTCAGGCGGGGGAGGTCGAGCACGCGGAGTTCGCGGTTTGCCACTTCGAGCAGGCCCAGCTTCTTGAACTTGTTCAGCAGGCGGCTGATGCTTTCGATGGTCAGGCCCAGGTAGTTGCCGATGTCTTCGCGCGACATGCGCAGATGGAAAGCCGTGGCCGAGTAGCCGCGTGCTTCGTAGCGCGACGCCAGGTTGACGAGGAAGGCGGCGAAGCGCTGGCTGGCCTGCATATTGCCGAGCAGAAGCATGACGCTCTGCTCGCGTGTGATCTCCTGGCTCATCATGCGGTGGAAATGGCGCAGCAGGGTCGGCATGTCGACCAGCAGCTGCTCCAGGCTGGCGAACGGAATCTCGCACACTTCGCTGTCTTCCAGCGCCATGGCGCTGCAATAATGCTTGTCCGTGCTGATCGCGTCCATGCCCAGCAGTTCGCCGCCCATCTGGAAGCCCGTCACCTGCTCTTCGCCGCCGGTATTGATCTGGTAGGTCTTGAAGTGGCCCAGCCGGATCGCGTACAGGCTGGTGAACGGGTCACCGATGCGGAACAGCACGTCGCCCTTGGCCACCTTGCGGCGGCGGCCGATGATCTTGTCGAGTTTGTCCATATCGCCCATGTCCAGGCCCATCGGCAGGCACAGCTGGTGCATGCTGCAGGTTGCGCAACGGGCCTTCAGGATCTCGATGGTGGCGCCGGGCAGGGTGATGGCAGGAAGCTGGTCCATGGGAGTGCAAAGTGGATTCGGATGGGCCACAGTGTACTGTAAGCCATGGGCAAAACCGCCTTTCCTTGCCGCTTTGGCATGCGATTTTCGGTCGTCATTGCGCGACAGTACAGCACCTGGCAAGCGGGCAATGCAACACGCGTGGCCGTCCGGACAGTACCGGGATTATGATGGCTGCTGGCTCCTTTCCATCCGCAACCGCGCGCGAGGGATAATGAAACCGCTGGGTATCAAGGCAAAAGTCGCACTGGCCACCACGCTGACGTCGATCGTGATGATCGCGCTCGTCACGGCGCTGCAGGCGCAGCGCATGCGCGCCGATTTCACGCGCGTGCTGTTTGCCCAGCAGGACGCCCTGGTCAGCCGAACGGCGCAGGACCTGGACGACAAGCTGACGATGCTGCGCGATATCGTGGCCCAGTCGGCGCGCTACCAGCCCCGCGAGCTGTGCAACAATCCCGCCGGCCTGCGCGGCTACTACGACAACCGTGCCGTCCTGAGCCTGTTCGACGACGTGCTGGTCGTCAGCCCCCAAGGCATCGTCATCGCCGATATTCCGGCACTGCCGGGGCGGCCCGGCATCAGCGTCGTCGACCGCGCCTATTTCAAGCATGTCATGAAGGAGCGGCAGGCCATCATCGCCGAACCGGTGCTGGGCAAGGCGGGCGGGAAGCCCGTCGTGCAGATGGTCGCGCCGGTACTGGGCGAGGAGGGCGACGTGCGATGCATCGTCATCGGCGTGCTGCGCCTGTACCGCGACAACCTGCTGGGCCACCTGCGCACTGCCAAGGTGGGCAACAGCGGCTACTACTATGCCGTCACGCGGTCGGCAACGCCCGTGTACGTGCTGCACCCGCAGCTGGACCGCATGCTGACCCTCCGTTCGCCGCGCGGTGCCCCGGCCCTGACGGCGGCGCTGGCCACCGGCTTCGAAGGCACGCAGATCGGTCCGAATGTCGATGGCATCCGCATGCTGACCAGCGTGAAGCGCCTCAAGTCGGTGCCGTGGATCCTGGCCGCCTCGCTGCCCGAGGAAGAAGCCTTCGCGCCGTTCGTGGGGGCCCAGCTGCGCCTGGCGCTGTGGGGCACGCTGGCGTCGCTGGCGGCGGCGGCCATCATCGCGCTGGTGACCTTGCGCCTGATGTCGCCGCTGGTGCACCTGCGTGACGCCATCCGTGCCCTTGGCAACGCGCAGAATGCCTTCGCTCCGCTGCCGGTCGCCGCGCGCGACGAGATCGGCGAGCTGACGGCTGCCTTCAACGACCTGATGGAAGCGCGCCAGGCCGCCGACGCGCGGGCGCAGACGCTGTTGCTGGAGCTGGAAGCGCGCGCGGCCGAACTGGAGCGGGCGCGCGACCGCGCCGAAAGCGCGAACCGCGCCAAGAGCGATTTTGTCGCCAACATGAGCCACGAGATCCGCACGCCGATGAACGCCGTGCTGGGCATGGCCTACCTGCTGCAGAACACCACGCTGACGGCGCAGCAGCGCAAATACCTGAACATGATCCGCACGGCGGGCGACTCGCTGCTGGGCATCCTGAACGACGTGCTGGATTTCTCCAAGATCGAGGCACAGCGGATGGAGCTGTCGCCGGTGGAATTCGACCTGGACGAGTCGATGAGCACCCTGGCCACGACGATGACGATGAGCGCCGGCGACAAGGAGCTGGAACTGGCCATCGTGGTGGCGCCCGACGTGCCGCGCCTGCTGCGCGGCGATGCGCTGCGGCTGCAGCAGATCCTCGTCAACCTGGCCGGCAATGCCATCAAGTTCACCCAGCAGGGCGAGGTGGTGGTGCAGATCGGCCTGGTGCCGGAGGCGCCAGGCACGGACCGTGTCCTGCTGCGCTTCGAGGTGCGCGATACCGGCATCGGCATGAACCCAAACCAGCTGAACCACCTGTTCCGCGCCTTCACGCAGGGCGACGAGAGCATCACACGCCGTTTCGGCGGCACGGGGCTGGGCTTGGCCATCACGCGCCGCCTGATCGAATTGATGGGCGGCGCGATCCAGGTGCGCAGTACACCGGGCGAAGGCAGCGTGTTCTGGTTCGAGCTACCCTTCGAGCTGGCCGGTTTGCGCGACGCGCAGCGCAAGCCGGCCATGGGCCCGCTGTCCGTGCTGGTGGCGGACGACAACCGCACCAGCCGCGAGATGATCGGCCAGCTGATCGAGGCCTGGGGCTGGCGCGCCGACCTGGCCGACACGGGTCCGGCAGCGCTCGAACAGTTCCAGCAGCGCGTGCGCGGCCACCAGCCCTACGACGTGGTGCTGGCGGACTGGCACATGACGGGCCGCGATGGCCTGGCCGCCGCCCACGCGATGCGGCTGGCCGCCGACGGCAAGCGCCAGCCCATCGTGGCGATGATCAATGCCTTCGCGCGCGAGCGGCTGGAGGAAATCTCGAACACGCCCGAAACGGACGTGGTGCTGGTCAAGCCCATCACCAGTTCCAGCCTGTTCGAGGCGCTGCACCAGGCCCTGGTGGCCAAGGCCGGCGCGGACGAAACGGCGCTGCCGGCCGGGATTGGACCCGAGCGGCTGGCCGGCGTGCACTTCCTGCTGGTGGAGGACAACCTGCTGAACCAGGCCGTGGCGCGGGGCCTGCTGGAGCAGGCTGGCGCCACGCTGGACGTGGTGGGCGACGGCCAGCAGGCCGTGGACGTGCTGGCCGACGACCCGCGGCGCTATGACATCGTGCTGATGGACATGCAGATGCCCGTGATGGACGGCTTCACGGCTACGGCCCTGATCCGCCAGGAGCTGAAGCTGGCGCTGCCCGTCATCGCCATGACGGCCGGCGTACTGGCCTCGGAACGGGACCGCTGCGTGCAGTCCGGTATCACCGATTTCATCGCCAAGCCGGTCGTGGTGGAAGAGATGATGGGCGTGATCGAGCGCTACCTGCCGGCGGCGCGACGCGCCCCGGCCGCAGCCCCGACGCCGGTGGCGCCGACCGCGCCGCCCGCACCCGCCGGGGATGAACCCGTATTCAATATGGACAGCCTGGCGCGCGTCATGGGGCGCGACCCGAAAGGGCGGGCGCTGATGCGGCGCATGGTGCAGGGCGCGCTGGAAGGCGGCATGCATCCGGCCGACGAGGCCGACCGCGCCCTGGCCGAACGGCGGCTGGGCGATGCCGCCCGCATCTTCCACTCGCTGCGCGGCGCCATCGGCGTGCTGGGGGCGAAGCGCCTGATCCGCGCCACGATGGAGGCCGAGATGGCCATCGGCGAACGGCCGGACGCCGACCTGGCGCCCCATTTCGCCGCCGTGCGCCACGAACTGGCCCAGGCGCTCGATGCCGGCCGCGCATGGCTGGCACAGGCCGAGCAGCCGGCCGAAAACTGAAGCCGGCGCTGCGTCAACCGCCGTGGCGGTCGCGGTGATTGAAGTAGGCGCCGGCGGCCAGGCCCACGCCGAAGGCCGCATACACCAGCGCCAGCGACTTGCGCGACACCCGTTCCTCGAAGCCCGGCTGCAGGCGCTTGGGCGTGAGCTTGTAGTCGACGAAGCAGGCCACGGCCGCCGCCCCGGCCGCGGCCAGCGTGGTGGCAGCGGGCGACTTGCGGTCCAGGACCTTGCCGGCCACCTGTTCGAAGATGGTGGCCCAGAACAGCGAGCTGGCGTGGTGGATGCCATATCCCACCAGCGTGTATTTCCATGACGGCGCATTGCGCGTGAAGGCCTCGTCGCCCCACAGCGCGTGGCTGGTGGCGTTCACGCCGGCATACGGGCTGCCGCTTTCCCGCCTGGCGCGCAGCGCCAGCGCCGCCGTCGAGATCACGCTGGCCAGGGTGCCGGGCACGAGGCCCTTGGTGATGACCTGCTTGAAGTTGTCCATATCGTCTGCTCCGTGGTTTCCAGGCCGCGCCGGCGACAAGGCCGGCGGCACGCCTTATACTGCGTCAATCCCATCCGAAGAGGGCACTCAATGCTGGTACTGCTGACCGGTGCGACCGGTTTCCTCGGCGCCCGCCTGGCAACGCTGCTGCTGGCACAAGGCCACCGCGTGCTGGCGGCGGGGCGGCGGCCCGCTGCCGACCCGCGCATCGGTTTCATTCACGCCGACTTCGCCCACGATAGCGAAAAATCGGCCTGGCTGGCGCGCCTGACCGGTGTCGACGCCGTCATCAACACCGTCGGCATCATTCGCGAAACACCGGGACAGACCTTCGCCGCCCTGCATACCGATACTCCGAAAGCCCTGTTCGCGGCCTGCGTCGACGCCCGAGTCAAGCTGGTGATCCAGATGTCAGCCCTGGGCGCGGACGAGGGCGCGGCCACACCGTACCACCGCAGCAAGAAGATGGCGGACGACTATCTGGCGGCCCTGCCGCTGCGCTCGCGCATCGTGCAGCCTTCGCTGGTGTATGGCGACGACGGCGCCAGCTCGAAGCTGTTCCGCACGGTGGCGACGATGCCGTTCGCCGTCGCCTTCGGCAGCGCGCCGCAGGCGGTGCAGCCGATCCACGTCGACGACGCCTGCCAGGCCATCGCCGCCCTGCTGGATGACCGGGCGCCGCCCCGCTCGCAACGCGTGGCGCTGGTGGGGCCGGCGCCGTTGCCGTTCACCGGCTACCTGAGCGCCCTGCGGCGCGGCATGGGATTGGGCCGGCTGCCCGTGCTGCGCTTGCCGACGGCCGTGGCGCGGCTGGTGGCGCGCCTCGGCGCCATGGTGCCGGGCAGCCCGCTGACGCCCGACGCGCTGCAGATGCTGGAACGAGGCAATACGGCCGACCCCGCAGCCACGGTCCAACTGCTGGGCCGCCCGCCCCGGCCTGTGGAAAAGTTCGTCAATCATCCACAGGCGGCGCGCACGGCCGCCCAACTGGGCTGGCTGCTGCCCCTGCTGCGCGTGACCATTGCCTTCGTGTGGATCTGGACCGCCATCGTTTCCGCCTTCGGCTACCCGGTGGACGACAGCTACGCGCTGCTGGCACGCACCGGCATTCCGCTGGCGCTGGCGCCGCTGATGCTGTACGGCGCCAGCGCGCTGGACCTGCTGTTCGGCCTGGGGACGCTGCTGCTGCCGCGCACCGTGCGGCCCTGGCTCTGGCTGGCGCAGCTGCTGCTGGTGGGCTTCTATACCGTCGTCATCGCACTGCGGCTGCCGGAATTCGTCTGGCACCCGTATGGGCCGCTGAGCAAGAATCTGCCGATGCTGGCGGCGATCTGGCTGCTGTACGAGCTGGAAAAGCCGGCGGCCGGCGCGGCGGCGCGGAGCGGGGCGTGACGAACCCACTGCTCAACCTGCCGCCCCTCGATGCGCTGCGTGGGTTCGTGGCGACCGCCAGGCGCCTGAGCATCACAGCGGCGGCGCGCGACCTGTGCCTGACGCAGTCCGCCGTCAGCCGGCAGATCCAGGCGTTGGAGGCGCGCCTGGGCACGCCCCTGCTGGTGCGCGGCAAGCGCCAGATCGAGCTGACCGACGCGGGCCGGCAGCTGTTCGCACTGGCCTCACCGTGGCTGGACCAGCTGGCCGACCTGGCCGCGTCGCTGCGGCCGGGCACGCGGCCCGTGACGATATCGGCCAGCATCGGCGTGGCGTCGCTGTGGGTGCTGCCGCGGCTGGGCGGCTTCCAGGCGGCTCATCCGGACATCGAACTGCGCGTGGCAACCAGCAACCGCGTGGTGGACCTGGCGCGCGAAGGCGTCGACCTGGCAATCCGCTACAGCCCCGCGGCCCATGTACCGGCCGCTCATTTATCGGCCGATCCAGTGCACCTGTTCGGGGAAGAACTGGTGCCCGTCGCCAGCCCGGCCGTGGCGGCGAGTGCCTTCCAGGACGATGCCGCCCTGACGCGGCATGTGCTGCTCGAATTCGACGACCAGGCCCGCCCCTTCCTGCACTGGACGCCGTGGCTGCGGGCCTGCGGCGTGACGGCGCGGCCGGCGCGCACACTGCGCTTTAACCAGTACGACCAGCTGATCCAGGCCGCCATCGAAGGCAATGGCGTGGCCCTGGGCCGCCTGGCGCTGATCCTGCCGGCCCTACGCGACGGCCGTCTGGTTGCCCAACCGCGTCGCCGCCGCAGCGTCGGCGATTACGGCTACTGGCTGCTGCAGGCGGATGTGCAGCGTCCCGAAGTCGCCACGGTGCGCGACTGGCTGCTCGGCCAGGTGGCCGCGACGGTGGCGGAACTGGCGCGACTCCCCGGCTGATCCGGCGCATGCGTGGCGCGCATGGATCGCATGCCGATTCCGCGCTCGCGCCCCACCCCCGCCGCCGCTATCCTCGACGCAGGAGGATCTGCCATGAAAAAATTCGCATCGCCGCTGGCAATCGTCATCTGCGGCGGCATCATCATCGGCCTGGCGCTGGGCATGCGCCACGTACAGGGCCTGTTCATGCTGCCGATGACGGCGGCGCGGGGCTGGGGGCGGCAGGAGTTCGCCTTCGCCCTGGCATTGCAGAATCTGGTGTGGGGCATGGCCCAGCCGCTGACGGGCATGCTGGCCGACCGCTACGGCGCCCGCCGTATCCTGGCGACCGGCTGCCTGGCCTACGCGGCAGGGCTGCTGCTGATGGCACAGGCGACGACGGGCGCGCAATTGGCCTGGTCCGGCGGGGTGCTGATCGGCCTGGCGCTGGCCGGCACCACCTTCGGCGTCGTGTACGGCGCCATCAGCCGGCTGGTGCCGCCGCAGCGGCGCAGCTGGGCGCTCGGCATGGCCGGGGCCATCGGCGGCGTGGGCCAGTTCGCCATGGTGCCGGCCACGCAAGGCCTGATCGGCGGCTTCGGCTGGGCGGCGGCGCTGGTCGCCTTCGCGATCGTGCTGGCGGCGGCCCTGCCGCTGGCGTGGCCGCTGGACGACCGCGCCAAGGCGCCCGCCGAACGGCAGGCCCAATCGATGCGCCAGGCCATCCGCGAGGCGCTGTCGCACCGCGGCTTCTGGCTGCTGAACCTGGGCTTCCTGGCCTGCGGCTTCCAGCTTGCCTTCATTGCCGGCCACTTTCCCGCGTGGCTGCTGGACCGCGGTTTCCCGCCGCAGACGGGCGTGGCCGCGCTGGCCATCGTCGCGCTGGCGAACGTGGCGGGTACGTATGCCTGCGGCCAGCTGGGCAGCCTGTACCGGCGCAAGCACCTGCTGGCCGGCCTCTACCTGGTCCGTTCGAGTGCCATGCTGGTCTTCCTGCTACTGCCAGCCAGTACCGCCAGTGTCTACCTGTTTTCCTTCGTCATGGGGCTGACGTGGCTGGGTACCGTGCCGCTGACGAACGGGCTGGTGTCGCAGGTATTCGGCGTGCAGTACATCGCCACCCTGTTCGGCTTCGTCTTCGTCGGCCACCAGGTCGGCGGCTTCCTGGGCGTGTGGATGGGCGGCGTCGTGTTCGATGCGACGCACTCGTATGACCTGGTGTGGATGGCCGCGATCCTGGTCGGCCTGGTGGCAGCGGCGCTGCACTGGCCGATCGACGACCGTGCCGTGGCGCGGCTGCAGGCGGCATGACGATGGCCGCGCGACGCCGGTCAGCCGCGAGCCTTGTTCTGCTGGCCCTGGTGCTGTGCGTCGTGTGCGCCTGGGCCGTGCACGCGGTGCTGGCGCCGGCCAATATCCTGGCCTATGCAAACCTGTTCATGCTGTGCGGCGGCTTGTAGCCGCCACCTCGCGCGCGATGTCGGCAAAGGCCTGTGCCGCCGGCGAGGCCCGCCCCAGGTTGCGCAGGATCAGGCCGACGCGGCGCCGGACCACCGGCCGCAGGGGACGCACGACGATGCGGGGGTGCGTCTGCGCCAGGCCGTGCGGCAGCGCCAGCTCGGGCAGCACGGTGATGCCGTCGCCGTTTTCGACCAGGTGCAGCACGGTGACCATCTGCGACATGCGGTAGCGCACCTGCGGCGCCAGGCCGGCCGCCGCGAACAGGGGCTCGATCAGCCCCGAGCAGCCTGCCTCGGGCATGATGAACGGATGTTCGCCCAGTTCGGCCAGGGTGACGGCATCGCGCGCGGCCAGCGCATGCTCGCGCGGGATCAGTGCCGACAGCTGGTCTTCCACCAGCGGCACCGTGTCGAAGCGGTCGTCCGGCAGCACGGCAAAGCCGACGTCGACGCGGCGGTCCGCCACCCACTGCAGCACGGCCGCATCCGGCCCTTCGTCGATCTGCACTTCCACGCCGGGATAGCGCTGCCGGTAGGCTTGCAGGATGGCCGGCAGCAGCTTGAGCGAGGCGGTGGGGCCGAAGGAGCCGATGCGCAGCAGGCCCCGGTGCAGCCCGCGCGCCACGGCCGCGTCCTGCCGCATCGCTTCGGCCAGGCCAAGGATTTCACGGGCGCGCAGCAGCAGGCGCTGCCCCAGTTCCGTCACCGTCACGGCGGCCTGTTCGCGTTCGACCAGCTGCGCATCGAGCTCGCCCTCCAGCGATTTGATCGCATGCGACACGGCGGACTGGCTGATGCCCAGCCGCAGGGCGGCAGCCGTGAAGCCGCGCATCTCGGCCACCATGACGAAAATTTCCAGTTGGGTAAAGGTCATCGGATTCGGGTCACCGGCGTGGGGTTATTCATTGTCGGTCATGAGGATTTACTCATTTGCGCATGAGTTTTGATAAGCATTACTGTATGCCTTCCGTAACCTCCAACGCAAGCCCGCCATGAAAATCGCCGCCCTGCCTGCCGCCCTGCCCCGCACGCCCGCCATCGCGTCCCTGGTCTACATCAAGCTGGTGCTCGTTACCCTGTTCTGGGGTGGCACCTTTATCGCCGGGCGCATCGTCGCGCATGCGCTGCCCGTGATGACGGCGGCCGCGTTGCGCTTTGCCGTCGCCGTGGTGCTGCTGCTGTGCGTGGCCTGGCAGCGCGAAGGCGGCCTGCCGCGCCTGTCGCGCCAGCAGGTGCTGGCCACCGCCGCGCTGGGCCTGACCGGCATCTTCCTGTACAACCTGTGCTTCTTCGGCGCGCTGGGCCAGATGCCGGCCGGCCGCGCGGCACTGTTCATCGCCTTGAATCCCATCGTGACGGCGCTGGCCGCCGCGCTGCTGCTGCGCGAAAGGCTCAGCGGCACCAAGTGGCTGGGCATTGCGCTGGCCTTCGTCGGCGCGGCCATCGTCATCACACGGGGCGACCCGGCCGGCGCGCTGCACGATATCGGCCAGTCGGTCGGCCTCGGCGAACTGCTGATGCTGTGCGCGATCAGCTGCTGGGCTGCCTACACGCTGCTGGGCCGCTCGGCCCTGAAGGGTTTGAGTCCGATCGCCGCCACCACCTATGCGGCCCTGTGGGGCCTGCTGTTCCTGGGCATCGGCGCGGCGCGCGAAGTGGGCGGCGTGGATTGGCCGGCGATCGGCTGGCAGGTGTGGGCGGGCCTGGGCTACCTGGGCGCGTTTGGCACGGTGCTCGGTTTCGTGTGGTATTACGAAGGCGTGAAAGCCATCGGCGCCTCGCGCACGGCCGTGTTCAACAACCTGGTGCCCGTGTTCGGCATCGGCCTGGCCGCGCTGCTGCTGGGCGAGCAGGTGCTGGTATCGATGGTCGCCGGCGGCGTGCTGGTGGCCGCCGGCGTGACGCTGACGAACCGGTGAGCGTTATTTCACCGCCACCGCTTCGACCTGGATACGCAGAGCGACATCCATCGAGAAGCCGTAGTCCTTGCCTGCCGCCAGGCCGAAGGCTTCGCGGTTGAAGGTGGCGGCGGCACCGGCGCCGCACACCTCGCGCTTGTGCATCGGGTGGGGAATGCACTTGAAGCTGTTCAGCTTCAGGGTCACGGGTTTGGTCACGCCGTGCATCGTCAGCTCGCCTTGCACCTCGGCCGGCACGCCGTCGCGGAAACCGGCCAAGGTACCGCGATAGGTGGCTTTGCTGCCGAAGCGCTTGACGTCGAAGAAATCCTTGCCGCGTGCCCAGGCATTCAGGGCATCCTGGCCGAAGTCGATGCTGGCCAGGTCGATGGCGATATCGACGCTGCCGCTGCCCGCTTCCCGGTCCAGCACCACCTTGCCGCTGTTCTTGTTGATCTTGCCGCGCCAGACCGAGATGCCCATATGGTCCGCCTCGAAGCTGGGGAAGGTGTGGCTCGGATCGATCTCGTAGGTCACGGGTGCCGCCACGGCCGCCGCCGCGACGGCTGTGGACAAGAGCGTGGTTGTCAACAGATGCTTCATGCGCCGGCTCCCTTGCCGCCTGCCACGCCGGCCAGGTACTGGTCGTAGACGTCGTACATGCCCGCGAAGCCGGCCTGCATCGACGCATGGCTGGCCTGGAACACGGCGCATTCGGCCGGCGACGCATTCACCGGAACCGAGTGCAGCGTCATCACGGTGGCGCCATCGCTTTCTTCCAGGGTGACGGTGTTGAGCACTTCCAGGGGCCACATCGGCAGCAGCGGATAGCGGATACGGTTGCCGGCTTCGTCGGCAAAGCCATTGACGAAGACGAGCCGCGTGGGCGCCTCGATGTCACGATAGTCGAAACGACCCCACACGTCCATGCCGGCGGCGGCCGCATCGCGCGGATGCATACAGTAATGGAACACGCCGCCCGGCTGCGCGTCGGCGCGCGCCACGGTGACGGTACATTCGCGCGGCCCCCACCAGTGGGACAGGTGCTCGGCTTCCACCATCGTGCGGAACACCAGCTCGCGCGGCGCGGCGAAAGTGCGACGGATCACCAGGGCGGCGTCGTCGCCGCAGGTCTGGTCACGGGTTTGGTCACGGGTCTGGTCACTACTCATGCTGGTCTCCTGGTCGGGTTACGGGCGCCTCCAGTCTACCAGCGCGGCCGCCGCTTCAGCGATGTTCGTAGTTCAGCTTGACGCGAAACGGGAACTCCTGCGTGCACGGCTTGCCCTGGCACAGGGCCGGCTTGTAGTCCTCGATGACGAGCAGGTTGCCGAGGAATTGCGTCATCTCCGGCGAGGCCGACTGGTAGATGCGCACTTCCTGCGCCTTGCCGTCCGGCCCCACCACCACGCCCGCGTCGAACTCGCCTTCGATATGTATCTTGCGCTGGATTTCGCCCACGGCCTCGAAAAGCCGCTTCGGGCCGCGCTTCGGATACGGTGGCTCGTCGCTTGGTCCCATCGATTCGTAGCTGGCCCGCACCATGGCCTTCTGCTCGTCCGTCAGTTGCGCATAGGTCTTATCAAAAGGCAGGCGGCCGGTGGCGGCATTGCGTTTCAGGTGGCTGCCGGTGGGCTCGTCGCCCTTGAGCTTGAAGACGGGCGGCGTGGACGCCGACTGGGCAATCACGCTGCCGGCGACCAGCAGCGCCAGCGCGACGAGGGCGGTGGAAGGGATACGCACGGTTGAGCTCCGCAAAAGCCTTGTTTATACCTGAAGACCGGGCGCTAAAGACTCACCGATTGTCACGCCGAAGCGAAAAGGGCGCGCTGGTTGGACAGGAAGATATTGTCCGGTGCCAGGGCGCGGCCTGCCGCCACGGCTTCGGTCCATGCGCCGGTGCTCGCCACGGCGGCGAAGTTCGAGTGGAACACGGTGGCGAAGACGCGGTGGATTTCCTCGGCGCTGGCCTGGCCCGCGTCGTTCGCGTACGGCAGCGCGCCCGTCGCATCGGTCAGCCATTCGACCTGCAGTCCCAGGTTCGCGGCCTGGTAGATGGTGGCCGCATCGCAGTTGTGCGTCATGTAGCCGACGATCGTCAGCGTGTCGACGTCGTGGGCCGCCAGCCAGTCCTGCAGATCGGTGCCCGCAAACGCGCTGGCGCGGCTCTTGTGAAGGTGGTGGTCGGCCCTGAAGGCGGCGATGGCCGGATGCAGTTGCCAGCCTTCGGAATGCCTGGCGAAGACGGGCGAGCTTTCCGGGCTGTCGTGCTGCACGGTGACGACGGGAATGCCGGCAGCGCGGGCCGCCTCGATGGCCTGCACGATATTGGGCAGCGACGTGTCGACGGGTGGATGCTCGATGCGCAGCTTGCCGGTGAAGTATTCGTTCTGCACGTCGATGACGAGCAGGGCGCGGCGGGGGACGGTCATGGCTTTTCTCCGGAAGGGGCGCCGGCGGATGCCGGCGCGATGACGTATTGTCGACGCCCCGGCAGCGCGCCGCGAGTGGCCCGAAGGCCAGACTTCGCTAGTTTCGGGCCAAGGCGGCTACCAGCCCGTACCCGCGCAGTACTGCTGCACGTACTGCTGGTGCGAAGGCAGCTGCGCCACGGTGCGGTCGATGGCGCCGCTGATCCCGCCCAGGAAGTGGGCCAGTTCCTCGTCGCCCATCAGGTCGGCCGTCTGGTGGTGCTGGGCCGGCAGGATGCCCTGGCCCAGCATCACCTGGATCCACGAGTTCTCCGCGAACAGCTCGTTCGGGATGCGGAACACGCGCCCCGTTTCGCGGAACAGGTCGATGCGGTGCTGCAGCGAGGCGGGTACCTTCATGCCGGCGGCGTCGCGCCAGTAGGGCGTGTCGCGGCGGTTGGTGACCTTGTAGTGCAGGATGATGAAATCGCGGATATGGTGGATTTCAGCCTGGGCCTGGGCATTGTATTCGTCGATGTCGGCCTGGCTGATGCCGTCGCTGGGGAACATCTGCATCAGGCGGATGATGCCGCGCTGGATCAGGTGGATGCTGGTCGATTCGATCGGTTCCAGGAAACCGCTGGCCAGGCCGATGGCGATGCAGTTGCCCTTCCACGTCTGATGGCGCTGGCCCGGCTTGAAGCGCAGCACGCGCGGCTGCGTGAGCGCCTCGCCTTCGACATTGGCCTGCAAGGTTGCAAGGGCCGCTTCGTCGTCGATATAACGGCTCGAATACACCAGGCCGTTGCCGACCCGGTGCTGCAGCGGGATGCGCCACTGCCAGCCGGATTCGCGGCCGATGGAGCGCGTCAGCGGAATGGCGTCGCCCACCGATTTCGTCTGCAGGGCCACGGCGCTGTCGTTGAACAGCCAGTGCGACCAGTCCTCGTAGCCCACGCCCATGGTCTCGCCGATCAGGAGGGCGCGAAAGCCCGTGCAGTCGATGAACAGATCGCCTTCCAGCTCGACGCCGGAGTCCAGCCGCAACGCGCGGATATCGCCGCTGATCAGGTCCTTGCGCACTTCGGCGATCTTGCCCTCGACCCGTTCGACGCCGAAGCGCTCGCTGAACTTGCGCAGGAACTTGGCATAGCGCCCCGCGTCCATGTGGTAGGCATAGTTCATGCCGTTCTTCGGCAGGTGGGCGAAGCGGTTGTGCAGGGAAGCCTTCAGCTCCAGGCAGTAGTCGCCGTAGTCGCCGGCCACGCCCCGTTCGCGGCCCTTGTGCCAGAAGTGCTGGAAGCCGGCCGTCCAGTGGTCCGTGCCGGTGGTGCCGAAAGAGTGGATGTAATCCTGCCCGACGTCGCGCCAGTTCTCGAAGCTGATGCCCAGCTTGAAGGTGGCCATCGTTTCGGCCATGAATTCGCGTTCGTCGATTTCCATCAGGTGGTGGAAATTCATCAAGGTCGGGATGGTGGCTTCGCCCACGCCGACGGTGCCGATTTCATCGGACTCGATCAGCTTGATGTCGAGGCGCCGGCCCAACGATTTCGACAGGCCGGCCGCCACCATCCACCCGGCCGTGCCGCCGCCGGCGATGACGACCTTCCTGATCGGGCGTTTTTGTCTGGCTTGTTCCACGGTTTGTCTCCTGCTTTTTTGTGATGTTGTGTGTTCAGCGGTTCATCCGCTTGAGCAGCTGGGCGCGCAGCGCGCGCGTCCCGTCGGCATCGAGCGGCGCCAGCACGCGGCGCGCCGCTGGCGGGATATGGGCGGCCGTCTGTTCATCCTGGTCGAACACGTAATGGTTGAACAGCGCGCGCCATGCATCGCGCTGGGCCGGCGGCAAGTCGCGCACCGTCATGATGGCGTGCATCAGCGCGTTCGTCGGCGTGTCCATGTAGCCGGGCGACTGGCGCCACCAGTAGTTGACCAGCACATTGAAGCGTTCCAGCGCTTCCACGTGATGCCACCACGTGCTGGGGATGAACAGGGCGTCGCCCGCTTCCAGCTCGGCTACCTGGCCGTGCTTCTGCGCCTCGGCGAAACGGGGAAAGCGCACCAGGTCGGGCTGGCGGAAGTCGACCAGGCTGATGGCCTGGCCGGCGGGCGTGAAGTCGAGCGGGCCCACGTACAGGTTGGCCACCTGCTCGGGCGGGAACAGCGTGAAGCGGCGCCTTCCTGCCGCCACGCAGGCCAGGTTGTCCGGCAGATCGTAATGGGCCGCGATGCGGGTGCGGTTGCCGATCCAGATGCTGGCCAGCGCGTCGCGCCCCTGCAAATCGACGTCGTTTTCGGCGCGAAAACCGGGCAGGCAGGTGTCGATGGCGGTGGAGCCGACATAGATTGCCGGCGGACGCTCGTCGTTGCGGTGATCCTCCAGCTCTTCCAGCACGCCGTCCAGGCGCACATTGGCGGGGAAGAAGTTAAAACCGGACAGGTCCTCGTTGTAGAAGAAGCGGCCGTCGATCTCGGGGCGGCCCAGCATGGCGACGACATTCGCACCCCGATAGAAGCGGCGCAGGTAGGCGTCTGCCGCCTGTTGCGACGTGCGCGCCGCCGCCACCAGCGGCCACCCGCCCACCAGGCCGCGCAGGATCAGCGGCTGGGTCGATTCGAGAATGCGCGGTGTCAGGGCATCGGGCCCGACACCGCGCAGCTCAGCGACCGGAAGCATGGGCCGCGTTTTTCCGCGCGATCAGGGCGCGGAACTGCGTCAGCGAAGCGACGGCCATGTAGATCGCCTGCAGGTAGCCGCCAGCGTGCAGCCGTGCCAGCGCGGCACCGTCCAGCGCGGCCAGGCGCTCCTCGTGGATCGTGTAGAACCCGGCCAGCCGGTTCTGCGAGCCGTCATCGAGTTCGATATCGAAGACGAAGGACTCCAGCAGCTCGTACTCCAGCAGCGCCTTGACGAAGCCGGGCACCGTCTGCAAACCCTGGTGGATCGTCAGCAGCACGGAATTGATGCGTTCCAGGTAGTCGGACACGCCGCCGTGGGGCAGGAAGGCCGCTTCGCTGTTCGTTTCGTCGGCCGCGGCGATGCGCGGGTGCTCCAGGTCCACGTGCACCGTCAGTTCCTCGCCGTTGCGCCCGATCAGGAAGGGCTGGCGCTCGATCATCAGCGGCACCTCGGGCGCGTCCCAGCCGGCGTCGTTCAGGAACAGGTTCTCGCCTTCGCGAAAGCCGAACAGCGCCACCGGCTCGAACGACACCGCATCGTCCGTCTTGCGGAACACGATGGGGTAGTAGCCCTGCAGGGTGCGGAACTCGGCGGGGAAAGTGGTGGCGAACATCACATTGTCGCCATAGGCGGCGGCGCGGCGCGTGACGACGCGCAGGTCCTTGTGGTGGACGTTGTTCAGCATGACGGGATTGGGCATGGTGTCTCTTTGTCTGTTCTAGATTTTTTGCAGGCCGTGCCTGTGGATATGCTCGATCAATGTGCGGTTCGACGGCAGCGCGCCCAGCATGCGGCGCGTCAGGTCGGCCGCTTCGCGGTAGAACGGTTCGGCCGCCGCGCCGGCGCGGCGCGTGCCGCCGCTTTCGGGCAGGAAGCCCATCCCGTACAGCACGTACTGCCAGCTGGCCGACGGGAACACTTCCTCGATGCGGTTGAAGTCCAGGCGCGACGGCGGCCGGTGCCGCCACAGGGTCAGCAGCTCGCGCAGCCGCGCCGGCACCGTCTCGTCGCGGCGGTTGTCGTCCCAGTAGGCGCCTTCGCGCGCGCTCAGCACGTAGTGCAGCTTGAGGAACTCGATGACGCGCTCCCACCGGTATGTGAAGGCGTCGTTGAAGCGGGCCGCCACGATATCCATGGCCGCGCGGGTGGCCGGCATCTCGTCGCTGACCATGGCCGCCGACAGCTCCACCAGCGCCAGCGCCGACGCTTCCAGTGGTTCGATGAAGCCGGCGGACAGGCCGATGGCGACACAGTTGCGGTGCCAGAATTGCTGCCGGTAGCCCGGCTCGAAAGTGAGCTTGCGCGGCGTGGGGATGTCGTCCTGGCCGCTGCCGGCGATGATATACGCGCGCAGGTCGGCTTCGGCCTGCTCGTCGCTCGTGTGGGCGGACGAATACACGTGGCCGATGCCGCGCCGGGTCGGCAGGCCGATATCCCAGATCCAGCCGGCCCGCTGCGCGGTGGACGTGGTCTGCGAGGCGATCGGGCTGTCCGCCGCCGGGTAGGGGACCTGCACGGCCAGCGCGCGGTCGTTGAACAGCACGTGCTTCTGCTGCACCACGGGGACGCCGAAGTGCCGGCCCAGCAGCAGCGACTGCATGCCGGTGCAGTCGATGAACAGGTCGCCCGCCAGCAGCCCGTGCGCCTTGGTCTGCAGCGCGGCGATGTCGCCATTCTCGTGCGACGTGATGCCGGTGACATGGTCCGGCACGTAGTGCACGCCGAGCCGCTCCAGGCAGTGTTTTTTCAGGAAGGTGCCGAACTTGCCGGCGTCGAGGTGGTAGCCGTAGTTGGCCACGGCCGCGTATTCGGGCGTGGCGGCCTGCTTCGGCGCGCGCCCGGCCACGCACAGGTGGGGCTGGAAGCTGACCAGGTCCGCGAAGGGCACGTGGGCATGGCGCTCGCGCCAGGGGCCGGCCAGGTCGGCGTCGCCATAACCTTGCGGCAGCACGAAGGGGTGGAAATAATAATCGTCGCCGCCGCTGCCGCGCCAGCCGTCGAAGCGCGAACCCTGCTTGAAGGCGGCGTCGCATTCGCGGAAGAAGGCCGTTTCCGTCACGCCGATACGGGCCAGCGTGTCGCGCATGGTGGGCCACGTGCCTTCGCCGACGCCGATGGGTGCCACGTCGGGCGACTCGATCAGCGTCACCTTCAGGCCCGCGTTCGCGTGCGCCTGGTGGTCGGCTGCGATGATGCCCGCCGTCAGCCAGCCGGCCGAGCCACCACCGACGATCACGATATGCCGAACCGGTTGGACCATACATTATTCCTGGAGGATGTGTCTAAAAGTTTAACCGAAAAACTAATTGCGCAGCCAAAAAAGCTGGGGCCGGTTCGCAGGAACCGGCCCCAGTCGCCAGGCACGCCGCTTAGAACTTGTAGCGCAGACCCAACATATAACGTGGACCGGACTGCGTGGCATTCACCAGCTGGCTCTTGGTGCGGCCGTGCTGGCGCGACGTTTCGTTGGTAACGTTGATGCCCTCGAACTGCAAGGACAGCTGCGGCGTCACGTTGTAGCCGATCGACAGGTCGAACTGGCCGTACGCTTCCGTGTAGATCGGGTTCGGCCCGGCCGCGTCGAAGGTCGATGCCAGGAACTCGTCGCGCCAGTTGTAGGCCGCCCGCACTGTCCACTTGTCGTTCTCGTAGATGCCGATCACGTTGGCCGAGTCGGACATGCCCACCAGCGCGAACTGCTCGCCGATGCCGGCGTTGTTGTAGCCCAGGCCCGAGTCGACGTAGGTATAGTTGGCCGAGATGCCGAAGCCGCTGTTGCCGAACATATGCTGCACGTTGATCTCGGCGCCCTTCAGGTCGGCCTTCTTCTGGTTGGCGAAGGTGGTGATCTGGAATTTCGCCACCGGGTCGCCGGGCTGGCCGACGATGGTGCCCGTTTCGTTGCCGGAAGCGTCAGGCTTGCCCGGTGTGACACCCGGCGCCGTGGGGTGGTTGCGGAAGATGTAGTTGCGGATGCACGTGGTGTCGGCATTGCTGCAACCGTTCGCCAGCGCCAGGTTCCACAACGGGCCGCCCACCGGCGTGTGCAGGTTGAACGGCGTGGCGTCGATCTTCGACTGGCCCGCGTAGTTGTCCAGGTTCTTCTTGAAGAAGCCCAGCGCGAAGAAGTTCTGCTTGCCGTAGTACCACTCGTAGGACAGGTCGAGGTTCTTCGACTTGACCGGTTTCAGGGACGGGTTGCCCTGCGAGCCGGTGCCGCCATCCAGGCGCGCCAGGTTGTTCAGCACCGTGCCGCCGGCGATCTGGTCGTAGCGCGGGCGGCCGATGGTCTGGCCGTACGACAGGCGCAGCTTCATGTCCTCGCGCAGCTCGATATCCGAATCGAGGCTGGGCAGCAGGTTATGGTATTTGCCCGACAAGGTCGTGAAGGTGGGGTCGCCGAACTGCACCGGCAGCTCGTTCTGCGACACCCAGCTGATCGACGTGGCGGTGGGCACCAGCGCGGTGGAGACGACGTCCGTCTTCTCGTAGCGCAGGCCCAGCGCCGTGCGGATCGGCAGGGCCGTGTCCCAGTCCGTATTGAACTGCAAATACAGGCTCTTCGACTTTTCCTCGGTGCGCTGGTCGGTGTCCCAGTGATCCTTGACGGAGTACAGGTCCGGCCGGCCGGAAGCGTTGATGGCCAGCTGGCGCACTTCGCCGAAATTGAAGGTGTAGAAGTTGTTGAACAGGTTCGGATTGCCGGAACCGTCGATCTTGTCGAAGTACTGGCGCACCGTTTCGGCATGCCAGGCGCTGCGCGGGTAATCGGCCGGGCTGGTGGCGCCGCCCCACGTGTCGCGCTGCTGGGTCGAGAAGGCCGAGCGGTTGTCGACCTTGGTGGCGGACAGGCCGAAGTTCAGCTCCGAGCGTTCCAGCAGTTTCAGGCGGCCCTTGAACTGGGTCTGCTCCACTTCGCCCTTCATGTAGCCGTTGCGGAAGGCCGAACCGGTGACCTGCTGCGGCGCGCGGTTGAAGTCCGCGCCCTGGATCGACAACACGGGGAAGTCCTGGCTGAAGTCCGCCGTCGTATCGCCGCGGCTGAAGGAAGAAGTGCCCAGCACGTTGTCCGAGCCCCACGGGCTGTCGGCCATCGATTCGGCGGTGGAGCGGTGCGTGTCGATCTCCAGCTTCAGGTCCTTGCTGACCTTCCAGGCGGCGTTGAAGCCGAGCGACTTGTTCTGCGTCTTGGTGGCGAAGTCGGCGCCGCCCATGGCGATATCGCTGTTCGCGGTGGGGATGAATTCCGTGTAGACCAGTGGACCGGCCGCCGGGCCGTCTGTCCAGCTGCTGGCGGACGGGCCGAAGTTGAACCAGGCCGACAGGTCCTGCCGGCGCGTGTGGATCTTGTTCTGCGAATAGGTGTAGTCCAGCGTCGTGGTGATGTCCTTGCGCGGCGCGAACTGGAACGTGACCTGGCCGTTGGTGCGCTCGCGCTGCACGCCCGAGAAGGCATAGTTCAGGTTCTGCGGCACGGAATAGACGTCGCCCGCGCCGGGGCGGTTGGTGATGTTCTCCGAGCCGGGCGTGCCGGGCTGCGGGATCGTGCCCCAGTTGTTCTCGTCGCCCCGGAACGGCCCCTTCCAGCCGCTCGATACGGAGGCCGTGTTGTAGCCCAGGTTGCGCTCCTGGTAGCTGCCCGTGATGGCGATGCCGAACATATTGTCGTTGAAGGTCGTGCTGTAGATGCCGGAGATTTCCGGCGTCACGCGCTTGCCCGATTCGACGTCGCCAGGCAGGTTGGTCGACGATTTGTCGTACACGCCCTTCACGCCGACGCTGGCCTGGAAGCCTGGACGGTCGAGCGGGCGCGCCGTCATCACGTTCAGGGTAGCGCCGATGCCGCCGGTGGGCGTGTCGGCACGGCTGGTTTTATACACCTGGATCTGCGAGATCGCTTCCGAGGCCAGGTTGGCGAAGTCGAAGGCGCGGCCATTGAGGTCGCCCAGGTTCGACGTCGGCATCTGGCGCCCGTTCAGCAGCACCATGTTGAAGTCCGGGCCGACGCCGCGCACGGTGATCTTCGAGCCTTCGCCGATGGAGCGGTCGATCGACACGCCGGAGATGCGCTGCAGCGATTCGGCAAGGTTCGTATCGGGGAACTTGCCGATGTCCTCGGCGACGATGCCGTCCACCACGCCGTCGGAATTACGCTTCAGGTTCAGCGAGGACTGCATGCTGGCGCGCAGGCCCGTGACGACCACGGACTGCACCGGCATGTCGGACGCACCGGTGGCGGCGCTGGTCGATTGGCCGGAAGCGTCGACGGGCGCGCTGGCCGCCTGTTCCTGGGCCAGCGCCGGCCATGCCGTGGCGCAGGCACTGGCCACGGCCAGTGCGATGAATTTTTGTTTTGCCTTGGGATAATGCATTTCGTCTCCTGTGTTCTTATCGATCTGTTTGACACTTACCCAGCCTGCCTGCCCGCAAGCGTTTTCTCCCCCCAACGTCGCCCATCGTCGGCTCTTGCGAGCGCTTTATCTCCTGGCCCCGCATCCCCGGCTCCTGAGCGTTTCTCGTTCAACGTCGCCCATCCTCGTCGTCTCGCGCCAATGGAAACGTTTCCATTGCAATTCGATAAATCTTAGGGAGCGTTGAAAAAATTGTCAACGGAATCTTCCTGGTTTTCTGAACAAGAGTTATTGCTGTTGTAAAACCGTGCGCTAAGGCTGGTACACGCGCACGTAGTCCACTTCGAATTGCCACGGCAGTGTGCCGTCCCGCACTTCACCGCCCAGGTCGCCGCCCACCGCGAGGTTCAGCAGCAGGTACTGGGGGCTGTCGAACGGCCATCTGGCGTAGTCGCCATCTTTCGGGTTGACCAGTTCGGCGTACGCGCGGCCGTCGACGCCGATGACGATGCGCTCCTTCGTCCAGTGCAACTGGTAGTCGTGGAAGGCGTCGCAGGCGTCCGGCACCATGGTGCGGTCGGTCTTGCCCGTGCCCTTCGGCCAGTTGCTGGCGCCCGTGTAGACGCTGCCGAGGATTTCGCCCGGCTTGTGGCCCACATGCTCCATGATGTCGATCTCGCCGTCGTCCGGCCAATGGCCGCGCGTACCCAGCATCCAGATGGCCGGCCAGCTGCCGCCGGGGCAGGGCAGCCGGGCCCGCACTTCGATGAAGCCGTAGGTCCAGCTGGCCTTGCCGCGCGTGAGCAGCCGGGCCGACGAATACGCCTGCCCGCCGTAATCGGCCTGCCCGCGCAGGGCTTCGCGCCGGGCCGTAATGATCAGCTTACCGCCTTGCACGCGGCTGTTTTCCGGTCGCGCGCGGGCGTAATACTGCAGTTCCCGGTTATGCCAGCCGACACGGTTGCGCTCGGTGTCGTAGTCCCATCTGGCGGGGTCCGGCAGGCCGTCCACGTCGAATTCGTCGGCCCACACGAGGCGCCAGCCGTCCGGCTTCGCCAGCGTGCCCGCGACCGCGCCGCCGCACCAGGCCAGTGCGGCGATCAGGCAGATCCGCGGGCGAATCCACGCACAAATCCATTCTGCTGCGGGCGACATGGCGGTCCTTCCATGGTCGATTCGGGTAAAGATCAGGCAGATCCGCGGGCAAATCCACGTACAAATCCATTCCGCTGCTGGCGACATGGCGGTCCTTCCATGGTCGATTCGAATAAAGTCGAGTCGATTCATGGTAACGTTTCCATTTTAACGATGCAACAGCGTCCTGGGCGTTTTATACAAACAAACAACACATCGCGGGCAGTGCCGGAAACGCGGCGCTTCCCACCGGCGTGACCGCCTGTGGGTAAGTTATGCTTTCGCCCGTATTCATGACGAAGGAGTCGCAGTGGCCACCATCAAAGACGTTGCCCGGCTGGCGGGCGTGGGACTGGGCACCGCCTCGCGGGCCATCAACGGCAGCGGGCCGGTGTCGCCCGCGACGCTGGAAAAAGTCAACCAGGCCATCGCGGCGCTGGATTTTCGCCCCTCGCACGCGGCGCGCGCGCTGCTGTCCGGCTCCAGCAAGATGATCGGGGTGTATATCCCCGCGCTGTCCGGCACCTTCTATACGCCGATCCTGAAGATCGTCGACACCGAGCTGCGCGCGGCCGGCCTGCACATGGTGGTGGCGTTCGGCGTGGGCCTGGGCGACGACCGCCGCCAGGCCATGGAGGGCATCGAGTTCCTGATCGAACGGGGCTGCGACGGCCTGATCGTGATGACCAGCACGCTGGCCGGCGAGGACCTGGCCTCGCTGGGGCCGAAGGTGGCCCGCCTGGTGGCACTGAACCACGCCTTCGCCGCCATTCCCGGCCAGTGCTTCACGGTCGATCACGTGCTGGGCGGCCGGCTGGCCGCGCGCACCTTGCTGGAGCACGGCCACCGCGATATCGCCGTCATCGCCGGCCCGCAAGGCCTGCCGGACAACGTGGAACGCATCGGCGGCTTCGATGCCGAACTGGCACGCCATGGCATCGACCCGTCGGCACTGTGGCGGCAGTGGAGCGACTTCTCGCCCGCCGGCGGCTGGGAGGCGGCGCGCGCTTTGGTGGCCTCCGGCTACCGCTGCACGGCGCTGTTCTGCGCCAACGACGAAATGGCGGTGGGTGCACTGTCGTATTTCCAGGAGGCGGGCATCCGCGTGCCGCAGGACCTGTCGGTGCTGGGCTACGACGACACGCCCAGCGCCGAATACGCGGCGCCGCGCCTGTCGTCGGTGCGCATGCCGTGGCGGCAGATGACGCAGAACGGCATCAACGCGCTGCTGAACCTGTGCTACGACCTGGGCCGCCCCGTCGAACGGGATTTTCCCGTGACGGTGACGATGCGGGCATCGGTGGCGGCGGTGGCGCCGCCACCGGCATCGTAGGCACCGGTCTTCAGACCTGCGCCTGGCCGCCGTCGGCGAACAGCTCGCTGCCGTTGACGAAGCTCGACGCGTCGGACGCCAGGAACAGCACGGCGCTGGCGATTTCCTCCGGCTCGCCGACGCGGCCCAGCGGGATCAGGGTCGTCAGATGGTCCAGCAATCCTTGCTGGGCCTGGGCATCCGTGCCGGCCAGCTCCACCAGGCCGGGCGTGCGGATCGGGCCCGGCGCGATGGTGTTGACGCGAATGCCGCGATCCTTCAGGTCCAGGATCCAGTTGCGGGCGAAGGCGCGCACCGCCGCTTTCGACGCCGCATACACGCTGAAGGCCGGCGTGCCCGTGCTGGCGGCGGTGGAACCGGTCAAGATCACCGAGGCGCCCCGTGCCAGCAGCGGCAGCGCCTTCTGCACCGTGAACAGCACGCCCTTCACGTTGCGGTTGAAGGTGTCGTCGAACTGCGCTTCCGTGATGGCCCCCAGCGGCAGCATGTCGCCGCCACCGGCGTTGACGAACAGGACATCGATGCGGCCGGCTTCCTCGCCGATGCGGCGGTACAGCGCGTCCAGGTCGGCCATGCTGGACGAATCGGCGCGTACGCCGGTGGCGCCGCCGGTGACGAGAGCGATCTTGCCTTGCAGTGTGGTGCCGTTCATGGTGTGACTCCTTGTCTGGTTGAGATGTGCGACTGAGTGAAACCATGGTAGCGGCACGGCGACCAGCTTAAAATAGCAACTATCGCAAACCATCATTGCAGAATTGAATATGTCGAACCTGCCGGATTTCGAAGGGCTGGCGATGTTCGCCAAGGTGGCCGAGGAACGCTCGTTCGCCGGCGCGGCGCGCACGCTGGGGGTGTCGGTCGCCACGGTATCGCGCGCGGTGGCGCGGCTGGAGGAGCGGCTCGGTGCGCGGCTCTTGAACCGCAGCTCGCGCCAGCTGGCCTTGACCGAATTCGGCGCCGCGCTGGCCGAGCGGGCCGGCCAGGTGTACGGCCTGGCGCTGGAGACGGAAGGAGCGGCGCGCGAGCAGGCCAGCCAGCCGCGCGGGCTGGTGCGGCTGGCCGTGCCGATGTCGTTCGGCCTGCGCTGGGTGGCGCCGCTGCTACCGGAATTCTTCCGGCTGTATCCGGCCGTGCAGATCGACCTGCACCTGTCCGATGCGACGGTGGACCTGATCGGCGACGGCTTCGACGCAGCCCTGCGTATCGCCGTGCTGCCCGATTCGTCGCTGGTGGCGAAGCGACTGAGCCCGGTGACACGCCTGGTCGTCGCGGCGCCGTCCTACCTGACCAAGCACGGCATACCGCGGCACCCGGCCGATCTGGCCGATCACGCTTGCCTGGGGTATGCCTACCGGGCCCGCAGCGACACCTGGCACTTCGCCAATGCAGCCGGCGAAGAAGCCAGCATTCGCCCGCGCGGCCGCTGCGCGTGACCAACTCCGAGGCACTGCTGCCCACCGTGCTGGCCGGGCTGGCCATCTGCGAGCTGCCCGAATTCATCGCCGCCGAGTACGTGCTTGATGGCCGGCTGGTGCCGCTGCTGTCCGGCTGGTCGATGCCGCTGGGCGGCCTGTACTTCGTCACCCCATCGGCACGGGCCCGCGCCGCCAAGGTGGACGCCCTGGGCCGATTCCTGGCCGAACGGCTGTCGCAGCCGGCCTGGCGTCTGGCGCCGACCTAAGCTCTCCCAACTTGCAGATCGACAGCAAACGATACTCCGCTTACAATTGAGATTGATTATCATTTAGATTCGCATTTGCGAGCGTTGTCCCCACAGGAGTCGTCATGCCGCGCCACCGCACCAGCCCGTCCAATCACCCTCGCCGGCAGGCGACCATGCTGTGCGCCAGCCTCGCGCTGGCGTACCCGCTGGCCCATGCCACGCCGCTGCCGGAAAGCGAGGAGCCGCTGCCCGTCGTCACCGTCACCGTCACCGGCACGGCAGAAGGCAAGGGCAGCGAGGGTTCAGGCTCGCTGGCCAGCCGCAAGGCCAGCGTGATGAAAGGCTTCGACACGGTGCGCGAGATTCCCCAGCCCGTCACCGTCATCACGCGCCAGATGCTGGACGACCGCGCCCTGCTGGACTTGCAGGACGTGCTGCAGAACACCCCCGGCGTCTCGGTCGACTACACCGATAGCGAGCGCGTGACGTACTTTTCGCGAGGCTACCAGATCGATGCGCTGCAGATCGACGGCATCACCGTCAACCAGGCCGGCTCCTCGTTCGTGCAGCCCGATACGGCCGTGCTGGACCGGGTCGAGGTGCTGCGCGGCGCCTCCGGCATGCTGCGCGGTTCGGGCAACCCGTCGGCTACCGTCAACATGGTGCGCAAGCGGCCGACGAAGGCGTTCCACGCGTCCGTCGGCGCCACCGCCGGGTCCTGGGACCGCTATCGCATCGAAGGCGACGTCTCCGGTGCGCTGAACGCCACCGGCACCTTGCGCGCTCGCCTGGTCGCCGTCGACGACGAGAAGGATTTCTTCCAGAAGGCGCGGCACGAGGACCGCAAGGTGCTGTACGGCGTCATCGAAGCGGACCTGACGCCACGCACCACCATCACGGCCAGCCTGCAGCACACCGACCTTGACGCCACCGGGGCCTGGGGCAACCTGCCTGGTAACCTGGACGGCTCGCCCTTGAACCTGCCGCGCGACACCTACCTGGGCGCCGACTGGAACCGCTGGAACCGCTACAACCAGCAGGCCTTCGGCGAAATCGAGCACCGCTTCGAGAACGGCTGGCAGGTCAAGGCCAGCGCCGCGTGGACCCGCCTGCACCTGAAGGACAATGGCTTCAAGCAGACCTATTTCACGCGCCCGGCCCGCGCCACCAACCCCTACCTGATGAACGTGACGACGGCCCAGTACACGGGTGCCGACAGCGACCAGCGCAGCTTCAACGTCACGGCCAACGGCCCGTTCGCGCTGCTCGGCCGCACCCACCAGCTGGTGGTGGGCAGCGAAAGCCTGCGTACCGATGCCACCGACAGCTGGGGCCAGGGCAACCTGTACCAGGCCGACAATGTGGACATCCGCACGTGGAATCCGTCCACCTCCTACGCCGAGCGGGACGTCCCCGTCAGCGGCAGCGCCTCGCCCACGTTCACGCGCCAGAAAGGCGCCTATGCGACGGCCCGCCTGTCCGTCACCGACCCGCTGACCGTGCTGCTGGGGGCGCGCCTGAGCTGGTGGGAATACGAAGCCGTCAAGACGCCGGCCAGCAATTACAAGATCGGGCGCGAGACGACGCCCTTCGCCGGCGTGGTCTACGACTTCACCAGGCAGCTCAACGGCTACATCAGCTACACGGAAATCTTCACGCCCCAGAACGTCAAGGACGCCAGCGGCAACATCCTCGACCCGATCCGCGGCGAGGACTACGAGGCCGGCATCAAGGGCGAATTCTTCGGCGGCCGCTTGAGCGCGTCGCTGGGCGCCTTCCGCATCGAGAACCTCGGCCGCGCCATCGAGGACGGCTCCACCGCCAACCCCTGCCTGCCGTACTACACCAGCGGCTATTGCCGCATCGCCGGCGGCAAGACGCAAAGCGAAGGCTTCGAAATGGAAGTGGCGGGCGAAGTGCTGCCGGGCTGGCAGGTCATGGGCGGCTACACCAATACCCGCACCAGGTACGTCGTCGACAGTACCACCGCCAACGTCGGCCAGCCCCTGCGCACGATCGACCCGCGCCACCAGCTGCGCGTGTTCAGCACCTGGCGCCCGGACGGCGCGCTGCGCGGCCTGGCCATCGGCGGCGGCGCGCAAGTGCAAAGCGACACCTACGTCACGGGCGGCGCCATCAAGGCGCGCCAGGGCGGCTACACCGTCTACAACGCCATGCTGGGCTACAAGTTCAACGAGCGCTACTCGGTGCAGGTCAACGTCAACAACCTGTTCGGCAAGATCTACTACAAGAAATATGCGCCCACGGGCATCAGCTACTACTACGGCGACCCGCGTAACGTCGTCGTATCGCTGCGCGCCGCGCTGTAAGGCCACCGCAAATGTTGCTTTAAAACCGGTGTCTGACCGCTGCGGCGGACCGACCGGTTTTATGGAAACATTGTGAAAAGGTTGGCGGCGTTTGACAACTTTGGCCGTAGTACACTTCCCTGGCGGCATGTGCCGTGGTGATGGGAGTGCGAATGCCGACGTGTGACGATATCGTTTTGCTGGCGGCGTACAACGCCGACATGAACCGCAAGCTGTATGACGCGGCGGGGCGGCTGGCGCCGGGGGAACTGGTGGCCGATCGCAGGGCGTTTTTCGGCTCGCTCCTGGGGACGATGAACCACGTGGTGGCGGGCGACACGATCTGGCTGACGCGCTTCGCGCAGCACCCGGCCGCCTTTGCGGCGCTGGCACCGCTACTGGGGGCGCCGGCTCCCTCCAGCCTGACGCAGTCGTTCGGCGACGACCTGGCGACGCTGTGGGCCCACCGCCAGCGGCTGGACGGCTTCATCACCGCCTTTGCCGCCGAACTGCAACCGGCCGACCTCGATGCGACCTTGGTCTACCGCAGCACCAAGGGTAACGAATTCCGCAAGCATTTCGGCAGCCTGCTGCTGCACTTCTTCAACCACCAGACCCACCACCGCGGCCAGGCCAGCACCTTGCTGACACAGGCCGGTGTCGATATCGGCGTGACCGACCTCGTAGTGTTGGTGCCGGACCTGGACTGAGGGCGCCCGACTGCGCCTCAGGCGCTGCCCGCCAGCGGCCCGATCGACTTCATGATCTGCAGCACGGAAGGCCCCAGCAGGACCACCAGCAGGGCCGGGAAGATAAAGAAGATCAGCGGGAACAGCAGCTTGGTGGCGATCTTCGCGGCCTGCTCTTCGACCATCTGGCGGCGGCGCGTGCGCAGCTGCTCCGATTGCACGCGCAGTGCCACGCCCACGCTGGTGCCGAAACGGTCGGCCTGGATCAGCATCTTCGTCAGCGCATCGACATCCTCGACACCGGTGCGCAGCGCCAGGTTGCGCAGCGCCTTGTCCTTGGCGCTGCCGGCACGCATTTCCAGCGTCACCAGTTGCAGCTCCTCGGCCAGCACCGGGCTTTTCAGGCCGATCTCGGCGCCCACGCGGGCCAGCGCCGCATCCATCGCCAGGCCAGCCTCGACGCAGACGGTCATCAGGTCCAGCGCATCAGGGAAGCTCTCGAAGATTTCGCGCTGGCGTTCCTTGATCTTGCGCTTCAGGATCAGGTCCGGCACGTAATAGCCGCAAGCGGCGGCAGCCGCCAGATACAGGAACGTGACGGAGAACTCGCGCGCCGGGTCGCCGGCAATGGCCAGATAGACCAGCAGGGGCAGGCCGACAGTCAATGCCGTTTTCCCGGCGTGGAACAGGCCGGGCGTGGTGGCGCCGCGCCAGCCGGCGTGAATGAAGCGCAGCCGCACGGGCGAGCTTTCCCATCCGTCGGTGGGCACGGACAGCTTCGCCAGCGGCGCGGCCAGTTGCGACAGGCGCTGCAGCCAGCTCTCGCCGCGCGGCGCCAGCACCTCGCGTTCATCCAGGGCCGAGAGGCGTCCCTTGACGGGGTCGCGCGTCACTACCAGCATGGCCAGCGCCACGGCGCCGAAGATCAGCAGGAACAGGACAGCAAGGATCAGGATCTGTGAATAGCTCATCGGTCTTCCTCAAACGCGCAGGCGTACCAGCTTGCGGATGGCCAGCACGCCGAACAGCATCATGCCGGCGGCCGTGAACAGCATCCGGCGGCCGCCCGGATCGGTGACGAGCACGCTCATTGCCTCGGGATTGGTCGTGTACATCATGGCGCCCGCGCCGAACGGCAGCAGGCACAATACCCAGGCCGACATGCGGCCTTCGGCGGACAGCACGCGCACCTGGCCCTGCAGCTTGTGACGGTCGCGGATAATGGCGCTGATCGATGTCAGCAGCTCGGTCAGGTTGCCGCCCGTCTCGCGCTGGATCAGCACCGCGACGACGAAATACTGCAGGTCCATGCTGGGCACGCGCTGCGCCAGGTTGTTCAGCGCGTCGCCCATGGCGACGCCGAAATTGACTTCGTCGAACGCCGTCTTGAATTCCTCGCCCAGGGGCGCGCTCATTTCGTCGGCCACCAGCTTCAGGGCGGTGGGGAAGGCATGGCCGGCGCGCATGGCGCGGCTCATCATGTCCAGCGCCTCGGGCAGCTGGTGCTCGAAGCGCGCCAGCCTGGCATCGCGCACGCGCGTCAGGTTCCACACGGGCAGGCAGGCCAGCAGCGCCCCCACGCCCAGCATTGCCAGGCCCGGCAGGTGCAGCCAGGCCGAAACGATCAGCCCAAGCACGAAGCCGCCAGCGCACAGCGCCAGCAGGCGCGACACCAGGTAGCGCGCACCGGACTGCACCAGCATGCGATCGAGCTTGCGCGTGCCCGGCAGGCGCCGCAGCAGCGTATCCAGGTCGGCGCTGTCGCTGAGGCGGCGCTCCTTGACGATGGTCACTTCGGACTGCCGCACTTCGCCGCCGATGATGCCCTGCAGGCGTCGTGCCACCCGTTCCGCCTCCGGACTGCGGTGCGTGTGCCAGCCGACGTAAAGCCCCCACACCAGCAGCATGACGGCGCCGAAGACCAGCACGATAAACAGCAGGAAGGTGACGTTCATTGCCCTCTCCTAGCGCGGCTCGAACACGGCCGGCGACAGGTTCACGCCGAAGGTGCGCAGGCGTTCGGCGAAGCGCGGCCGCACGCCGCTGGCGGTGGCATGGCCCATCACGGTGCCGTCGTCGCTCACGCCGCTCTGCTTGAACGAGAAAATCTCCTGCATCGTGATGACATCGCCTTCCATGCCCGTCACTTCCGAGATCGACAGCACCTTGCGCTTGCCGTCGGTCAGGCGCGAAACCTGCACGACGACGCCGACGGCGGCTGCGATCTGCTGGCGGATGGCCTTGGCCGGCAAGGTGCCGGCAGCCATGCTGACCATGTTTTCCAGGCGCGTCAGCGCGTCGCGCGGCGTGTTGGCGTGGATCGTCGCCATCGAGCCTTCGTGGCCCGTGTTCATCGCGCCCAGCATGTCCATCGCTTCGGCACCGCGCACCTCGCCCAGGATGATGCGGTCGGGCCGCATCCGCAGCGCATTGCGCACCAGCGCGCGCTGGGTCACTTCGCCCTTGCCCTCGATATTCGGCGGGCGCGTTTCCAGGCGCACCACGTGCGGCTGCTGCAGCTGCAGCTCGGCCGCGTCTTCCACCGTGACGATCCGCTCGTTGTGATTGATGAAGCCGGAGATCACGTTGAGCATCGTCGTCTTGCCCGAACCGGTGCCGCCCGAGATCAGGATGTTCACCTTGGCCTTGCCCAGGCCCTGCAGCACCTCGGCCATGTCGGCCGTCATGCTGCCGTAGGAGACCAGGTCGGCCAGGCGCAGCGGGTCGGCCGAGAAGCGCCGGATCGACATCACGGCGCCGTCGATCGCCAGCGGCGGGATGATGGCGTTCACGCGCGAGCCGTCCGGCAGGCGCGCATCGACCATCGGGCTCGATTCGTCGATGCGGCGGCCCACCCGCGAGACGATCTTGTCGATGATCTTCATCAGGTGGGCTTCGTCGGTGAACGTGACGTCCGTCAGTTCCAGGCGGCCGCGCCGCTCGACGTAGATCTGCTTGTGCGTGTTGACGAGAATGTCCGACACGGTGGGATCTTCCAGCAGCGGTTCCAGCGGGCCGAAGCCCAGCATCTCGTTCTGGATGTCGCGCGTCAGCGTCTTGCGCTCGGCGTCGTTGATGACGACCATTTCCTCTTCCAGCAGCCGCTCGACCAGGAGGCGCAGCTCCTGGCGGATCTGGTCCGGCGTCAGGCGCTGCATGCTTTCCAGGTCGACGCGGTCGAGCAGCGCCTCGTGGATACGGCTCTTCAGCTGGTGGTACGCGCGGTTGTCGATGGCACCGCGCTGGGCGGTCGGGCGCGCCGTGCCGCTGTTGAGGCGGTCGCGCAGCGAGGAAGAAGGCATGTTCATCGTAAGGTCCTAAAACGGTCCGGCAATCAGGCGGCGCGGCGGCCGAACAGGCGTGACATCAAACCGGTGGCCTGCTGCGGCGCGGCCACGCCGGCCAGGTCGCGTGCCATGTCGTGCAGCGCGACGGAGAGCGGGCTTTCCGGCACCAGGCGCGTGATGGGAACGCCCTGGTTGACGGATTTCGCCGCGGCGTCGTAGTGGTTCGGCATCGTGCGCAGGATGGGCGTATCAAACGCCTCTTCCAGGTCCTTCAGCCGGATATCGCTGTTCTTGTCGTGACGGTTGACGATCAGCTCGACCTTGTCCTTGCCGTAGTCGAGGTTGCGGAACACCGTCAGCAGGCGCTTGCCGTCGCGGATATAGGGCAGCGTCATCTGCAGCACCGGGTAGATCGTGTCGGCATGATCGAGCGCGCGGATGCTGACCGGGTCCAGGCTGCGGCCCACGTCCAGCACGATGAAATCGTACTGGCGGCGCGCCAGCTTGACGATGGCATCGATGTGCTCGGGCTTGACGTCGCTGGCGTGGGCCGGGTCGGACGGCGCGGCCAGCACGCTATAGTTCGGCGTGACACTGACCATCGAGGACGCCAGGAACGACGGGTCGAGACGGTGGATCTGCGTGGCCACGTCCGACAGGGTCGCCAGCGGCTTGATGTCCGAGACGAACAGCGACGCGTCGCCGAACTGCAAATTCATGTCGATCAGCGCGACGCGCTTGGTGCCGCCGGCGGACAGGGCGTAGGCCAGGTTGGTCGCCAGGAAGGTCGAGCCGCTGCCGCCCTTGCAGGAGATGAAGGCCAGCACCTTGCCGTTGGCACCGCCCTGGTTGCCCAGTTTTTCGGCGATGCGGTCCAGCGCCTGCGTCATCGCGGCCGGCTGGGGCGACGCCGGCAGCACTTCGCGTACGCCGGCGCGCATGGCGCGCAGCAGGAATTCCTGCGACAGGTCGCCCGACAGCACGATGAAGGCCATCTGCGGGAACAGGTGACCCAGGCGTTCGAGCTGGTCGAGGTCACCTTCTTCGGCGCGCGGCTGGTCGACCACCAGTACGTCCGGCACGGCATCGTCGGCCAGCGTGGTGAGGCGGGCGGGCGAGCCGGGAATCATGTCCACTTCATCGGCGCCCGGGCGCGTGCGCAGCTGGCGCGCCAGTTCAATCAGGTGGCGGTCGTCGCGGGACAGGACGGCAATTTTCATGATGGCTTCCTTACTTCTTGCCGAACGTCGGGTTGTCGTTTTGCGCCTGCGGCGTCTCGTACGACTTCTGGTAATTCTCGAAGGCCGAGATGGCGATGCCGGCATCGGTGCCGGCACGGCGCTTGTCCGGCTGCGGCGGCATGATCTGGCTGGCCATGATGTTGCGTACCGTGTTGCCGGTGCCGGCGGGCGCATTGGTGGCGCAGCCGCCCAGCACGAGCGCCGATGCGAGAACGAGTAGGAGAGTGCGGGAGAAGATCATGGCTTGTCCTTCGATGCGTCGGTCTTGGCCGGGCCTTCATGCTGGCCGCCGATCAGGAATTGCGCGCGGGTGGGCTGCACGTAGTCGTCGGTCGGCAGGCGCGGCGCGGCCGGAAGTGGTTTGGCCAGGTGTGGCGTAACGATGAATACCAGCTCGGTGCGGTCGTTCTGGAAGTCGCTGCTGCGGAACAGCGTACCCAGCACCGGCACGTCGCCCAGGAAGGGGAAGCGCTTGATATTGCTGGTCACGTTGTTGCGGATCAGGCCACCGATGGCGAAGCTCTCGCCGTCCTGCAGCTGCACGGTGGTGGTGGCGCGGCGCGTCGTGAACGCCGGCAGGATCGCCGTCGCGGTCGAGCCGCTGACGCTGATGCCGATGCCTTCGCGGTTCAGTTCCGACACTTCCGGCGCCACGCGCAGGTTGATGCGCCCGCCCGCCAGCACGGTCGGCGTGAACTTGACGGCCACGCCGTACTGCTTTTCTTCCAGCGTGATGGTATTGGTACCGGACAGGTTGTTCTGGGCCACGGGGATGAAGATGGTGCCGCCGGCCAGGAAGCTGGCTTCCTGCCCGCTCACGGCCATCACGGTCGGCTCGGCCAGTACCTTGATCAGGCCATCGCGTTTCTGGCCGTCGATGGTCAGCTGCGTAGTGCTGTTTTTGAACGCCGTGATGCCATTGCCCGTCTCGGACAGCAGTCTCGAAAGGATGCCGTAGCTCCAGCTGCCGTTGGTCTTGGTATAGCCAAGCGTTGCGCCCAGCTGATCGACCAGGGACTTGGAGACCTCGGCGATCTTCACTTCCAGCAGCACCTGCTGGGGCGCGGCGATGGACAGCATGTTCAGCACCTTCGGCTGGGTCGACGATGCTGCCGCCGGCGCCGCGGCCGTGGGTGCACCGACGCCGGCGGGCGACGGGCTGCCCGCGCCGGCGGCGGCACCACCCGCAGGGGCGGCACTGTCCTGGAAGGCGGTGGCCAGGGCCATCAGCTGGCCGGCCACGGCCGAATCGCTGACCATGCCCGACAACACCAGCGTGTTGCCCGTGCTGCCCAGGTGGATATCCTTCTCGGCCGGGAACAGCGTGTCGAACTGCGCGCGCAGGTGCGCGGTATCGATGGTGACGGCGATGTCGAACACGGTCGAGCGCTGGTCGCGTCCCGACACGATCATATTGGTGGTGCCGACGGCGCGCGCGACGATGACGACTTCGTTCACGTTCGGCACGACGACGTTGGCCACTTCCGGCGCGCCCACGGTGACCTGTGCGGCCGGGGAGCAGAAGCGCTTCAGCACGGACTTGCCGCGCACCAGTTCGAGGCGCTGGGTGGCGCCGCCCTTCAAGTCGATACAGTCGGTGGCGGCCCAGCCGGCGTCCATCGCCAGCACCAGCGCGGCGGCCAGCAGGGTCTTGTTCAGTACGTGCGTCATTGCGGTGCCTTCGGGTTGAATGCTTGCGGTGCGGCGTCCAGGCCGCGGATCACCAGTACGCCTTCGGCGCGCGGCGCTGGCGGACGGGCAGGGGCGCTTGCCGGGCGCGGGGCCTCGGCACGCACGGGGGCGGCGGGTGCGGCCGGCTTGGCCGGCGGCAGGCCCAGCACGGATTCGCGCGTGGCGCCTTCCGTGTTGGCCGGCTGCGGATCGACCTGGTTGCGCAGCACCAGCGACAGCGATCCGATGCTGCGTGCCAGGTCGAGCTTTTCGACCTGGTCCGGCGTCAGTTCCAAGGTCACGGCATTGACGACGCGCGGCTTGGTGTCGTCGCGGTTCGATTCCTGCGCCACGGCCAGCACGAGGATACGTTCCAGCACGATCTTCGAGATCGACTGCTCGCGCACGCCGTTATCGCTGGCACCGGCGGCCAGGTTGACGAGGATGTCGACATAATTGCCCGGCAGCGCGAAGCCAGCCACGCCCACGACGTCGTTGACCCTTACCGTCATAGCGCGCTTGCCGGCGGCGACGACTGCGGACAGGCCGCCGGTGGTGCCGGGCGGCGCCAGTTTCGATTCCAGGATCGGCTCACCGTTGCCGATATCGGTGCGGGTGACGCGGTTCTCCAGCAGCTTCAGGTCCGTGATGGCACCGGGCGGCACCGAGCCGCTTGGCCACTCGACCAGTTGCAGGTTGGCGGGCACCAGGCGCGCGCCCTGGCCGATATCGGCGGCGGCAACGGCCACGCGCGTGCCGCTCGTGCCCTGGTCGCTCATCAGCTTGGCCGCGACCAGCACGGCGGCCAGCGCCAGGAACAGGGCCACGCCAATAATGAGCAGTGATCGTGAATTTCGCATCAGTCGTTCTCCATCCTGCCGCGTTCGCGGCGTTCCAACTCCAGGGCGCAGCCATGCAGGCTGCCCACGGCAAAATAGTTATCCCAGGCCCAGTCCAGGTTCGGGCGGCTCAGTTCCGGGGGGCGGTCTTCGTAACGTGCCAGGTCGCGCAACTGGCGCAACAGGTCGCGCGGGTAGCAGGCCAGCAGCGGCACGTTGCGCTGGCGGTGGCAGTCGAGCAGGTACTCGAATACGGCGGCATCGAAGCTCACGCCGGCCTGGTCGCAGGCCTGGCGGAACAACTCGTGGTATTCGGTTTCCGACGCGGGCGGCACTTCGATCTTGTAGCCCAGGCGGCGCAGGAAAGCGCCGTCGGACAGGCGGTGCGGCACGAAGTTCGACGAGAACACGACGATCACGTCGAACGGCACCTGGAAGGTGTGGCCGGTGTGCAGGGTCAGGTAATCGACGTTGCGGTCCATCGGCACGATCCAGCGGTTCATCAGCTCTTCCGGCGAGCAACGCTGGCGCCCCAGATCGTCGATGATGAAGATGCCGTTGTTCGATTTCAGGTGCGGCGGCGCCTGGTACAGGCGGGTGTGCGCGTCGAAACGCAGGTCGAGCATGTCCAGGGTCAATTCGCCGCCGGCCAGCGCCGCGGGGCGCCGCACGCCGCGCACCCAGCGCATGTCCGGCGCGGTGCCGCGATCGAAGCCGGTGCTGGCGGCGACCGTCTCTTCGACCAGCTGGTGCTGCACGTTGTCGAAAAAGGGAATCACTTCGCCATCGACCATCAGCGCGTGCGGCACGGCGATGGCGCCGGACAGCAGGTTGCGCAGGCGCTCGGCCAGGAAGGTCTTGCCGCTGCCGGCCTGGCCGTGCAGGAACAGCGCGCGGCCCGAGTTCATGGCCGACCCCAGTTGCGCCAGCACGCGGGGGTTGACGACGATGCTGCCGAAGCTGGCCGCCATGTGCGCGCGCGTGACATGCACGCCGGCCACGCTCTGCGCCTGCACCTGCGCCGTGTAGGCGGCCAGGGTGACGGGCGCCGGGCCGGCGTAGGCATTGCGGCCCAGTGCCGTGGCGGCGCGCAGGCGGCCGCCTTCGGTCAGCACATAGGATAGGTCGGCGTCGGTGCCGCTGTTGCCGATGCGCGCCACTTCGCACAGTTTTTCTGCGCGCAGGAACACGATCAGCGGATCGATGACGCTGACGCTCAGTTTCAGGTGGGAGGCCAGTTCCGGCAGGCGCAGCTGGCCGCGCTGGTGCAGCACTTTCGCCACCAGTTCGGCCAGGAACAGGAAGGGCAGGCCGGTGTCCTCGACGGTGCGCGGCGCGCGTGCGTCGGCCGGTGCCATGATCGCTTCGCTCACAGCGGCAGCTCCCCGAACGCGCGCAGCCACAGCACGCAGGCGGCGGTGCCGGATGCGATGGCCACGGCATACGGCAGGCGGCCGCTCGCGGCGGCCGGCAGGGCGATGCCGTCATTCAGGCCCGTCAGGCCGGCATGCAGCATGGTCTGGTAGGTGTTGTTCATGACGCGGCGCAGGCTGCCCTGGCAGGCGGCGACGACGATGGCCAGCACACCGCCGGCCAGCAGGGTGGCGATGCCGACGGCGAGAATGCCGCCGGTGCCGACGAAGGCGCCCACCATGGCCAGCAGCTTGACGTCGCCCGCGCCCATCAGGCGCAGCACATACATCGGCAGCAGGAAGGCCAGGCCCAGTGCCAGGCCGCCCAGCGCCGACCAGATGCCCAGAGCGCCCATCGGCGTGCCGAGCAGCCCCGCGCCAGCCGGCAGCAGCGCATGCAGCGCCAGCGCCAGCACCGCGCCGGGGAAGACAACGAAATTCGGAATACGGCGCGCACGCAGGTCATGCCAGACGGCCAGGCCGAGCAAGGCGGACAGCAGCAGGAGTGGCAGCAATGACAAGGTTGGCTCCGTTATAAAGTAAAAGTCCGGAACGGGCGAACCGGTTCCGGACTGTGGCGCGCCGTGGCGGCGGGCCGTGGGGCAGTGCTTAGGTACCTGCGATCGACGACTTCAGCTTGGTGAAGATTGCGTTCACGTCAGTGCCCAGGGCCTTGACTGCCACGCCGATGACGCCGGCGATCAGTGCTGCGATCAGTGCGTATTCGATGGCGGTGACGCCGTCTTCTTCTTTGATGAAGTTCTTGATGAATTGCATAGTGTGTCCTTCGAATGAGAGGTTGGTCGGTGCTTATGCGCCAGTCCATGCGGCCAATACCGCGATGAAGCCGACGACTGCAACGAGGGCGGTCAGAATCACATACGACATCGTCGGCGTTCCCGTGCGTTCGTATTGCTGTTCCGGGAAATCTTCTTTGTCGTACACGTCTGCTCCTGTCCGGTTGCCGTCGCGCCGCATGAATCAGTGCGCAGCGCATGAATGACATCGTACGCAGAGCAGCGCCCTTGCACATCCGTCAAACCTCCCCTTTTGCGTGGGACCGGACGCCACCCCGGTCCGGTACATATGTACTAGATGGTCCCTGAGGTGGACTAATTGCCCATGCCGTGGCGGGTCGCGTAGACGTACAGCTCCAGCCGGTTGGCGACGTCGAGCTTCTGGTAGATCGTCGTCAGGTGGTTGCGCAGGGTGCGCTCGGAAATGAAGGCCCGTTCGGCCAGGTCCTTGTTCAGCGCCCCCTTGCCCTGCACGATCATGCCGATCACTTCGCGCTCGCGCGCCGTCAGCGAGGCGATGCGCGCCGCTTCCGGATCGGCCCGCGGCGTGGGCGCGACGATCTGGCCCAGCAAGGCCTGCATCAGCGACTGGTCCAGCCACAAGTCGCCCGCGTGTACCTTGCGCACGGCGGCCAATACATCCTCCGTCGCCGCTTCCTTGCTGACGACACCGCGCGCGCCCAGCTTGACGGCGCTGGTCAAGGTGGCCTGGTCGCGGTTGGCGCTGAGGATGACGGCGCGCGTGACGCCGTTCGCCAGCAGCGCCGGCAGGATCTCGAGCGAACTGCTGCCCTTCAGGTCCAGGTCGAGCAGCACGATGTCGGGTTTGAGCGCGGCGCACAGGGCCGTGGCCTCGGCCGCGTCGGCGGCGCTGCCGACCAGGCTCAAGGCGGGGGCCTCGGCCTGGATCAGGCGCTCCAGCCCCCACAGCATGGTCTTGTGGTCGTCCACCAGCATGATGCGGATCGTCATGGTCTCTCCAGGGATATCGGTGATCAGGTGGGAATGCGGATGCGCAGCTGCGTCTGCCACGCGGTGGGCTCGACGCTCAAGGTGCCGCCCAGCGACAGCACGCGTTCGGCGATCGACATCGGCATGAAGGGTGCCGGCACGGCGCGCTCGCTGGCGGGATTGACGATATCGATGGCCAGCTGGCCGTTGTCGTCGGCCAGGCGCACGCTGGCGCTGCGCACCCGCGTGTGCTTGCGGATATTGCTGATGCCTTCGGTGACGATCTGGAACACCTCGGCGGCCATGCGGTCGTTGATGACGGGCGCGTCCTGCGCATCGAGCGTGACCTCGATATCGTAGAACGAGCGCACCTGGGCGATCTGGCGACGCAGCGCGAACAGCAGCTCCGGTTCTTCCTGCCGGCCGCTGCGGAAGCGCTGGGCGAACTGGCGCATGTCGCCGATGACTTCCGTGCACATCTCGGTCAGCCGGTCCAGGTCGGGTGCGACGGGGTTATCGTCGCCGGCCTGGTTGCGGATGGCGGCCACCGCGTGGCGCAGGCCGATATACGGCTGGATTGTGCTGTCGTGCAAGTCGCGCGCGATTTTTTGACGCTCGCGAAACGCTGCGTCGGAGGCCAGCCGGTCCAGCAGGTCGATGGTCTCGATGACGGGGAAGGCCTGCTGCACGATATGGTTGAGGAAGGTGGCGTCGCCCCGCCGCAGGCGCTCGGCCGACGTGACGAAGATGCGCCCGGCGCCCTTGCGCAGCGGCAGTGCCGCGCTGATGAATGAACTCGTGTCCAGCAAGTCGGCGATGCCTTCGCAGGCGGCCGGATCGATCTCGCGCCAGCCATGCTCGCCCGTGGCCAGTTGGGCGGCGGGAATATCGTAGGGCACCAGGGGCCGCGCGCTGCCCCGGTACAGCACGGTGGCGGCATCGCTCAGGTTCAGCAGCGGCAGCACGGCCGCATCGGAAATGCTGTTGTGGCTGATGGCGCGGCCCGTGCTGGGGTGGTGTACCGTGTTCAGCATCCAGCGCCCGCTGCTGTCCTGCATCAGCAGCACGCAAGTGGTACCCCGGTAGAAGCGCAGGATCTTTTCCATCAGCGAGTCCAGCGTGTGCTGCACCCCGAAGCGAGGGTTGGACAGCCGGCTGACATCGCGCAGCAGCGCCAGGCGGCGGCGCTGGTCGACGGCCAGGCCGCCCCAGAATGCAATCATGTACCCAAGCGCCAGCACGAAGGTGGCACGCAGCAGCAGCAGCTGGATATTCACCAGGCCATGGGTGACCAGCACGGCGCCCGTGGCCACCAGGGCCGAGCCCAGCGTCAGCCGGGCGCCGGCATCGAAGCCGCGCCGGAACGACGTGGCCAGGATGGCAAAAAAGAAGAACGCGAAGAAGGGGCTGCGAACACCATCGGTGGCGCACACCATCAAGCCATACCAGCCGATATCGAGCCAATAGATGATGGGGCCGTGCCAGAAGCCGGCGCGCGAACGGGCCACGCACAGCAGGACAAGGCTGTGCAGCGCGTAGGCGGTGAAGATAAGCCATGCCCAGCGCCCGGCCAGCGCAACGCCGTCCGGCCCGATATACAGGGTCAGCAAGGCCGAAATGGCCAGCAGCAGGCGCATGCCGAACACCATCCACGCTTCGGCGCCGGGAATGGCGCCGCGCCGGTCCATCGGCGTGGTGGCAATCTGCTGCCGGCCCGCGTCGAGCCAGCGTAATGGTGACAGCACCGTGCTTTGATACCAACTCATCGTTGTTCCTGGCCGACACCGGCGGTAAATCGTTTTGGGGCGCGTTTTAAAAGCATACGGCAAGGATTATTGCCATGTAGAATGTCAACATCTTACTGCATCGTCTGCAGAAAACCCCCAAATGTTGTGTGAATGATGATACCAACGGTTACCCGGCGTCAGTCTGGCGCCACACTCGTCGAAATGGCGATCATTACACCTGTCTTCCTGCTGGTGTTGATTGCGCTGCTTGAGTTCAGCCTGATCTTTTTCACAACGTTGACGATGCAATACGCCGTGCGCGAAGGCGCCCGTTATGCCGTCACGGGGCAGAGCAATCTCGATCCCGCCGCCAAGGCGCAACGCTCCGCCGCCGTCATCGAGAAAATCAAGCTCAGCTCGCTGGGCTTCTATGACAAGCTGGCGCCATCCATTTCCGTCAACGGCAAGACGTATGCCACCGCCGCTTACAGCAACGGCATGTTCGGCGCGGCCGGCGACATCGTCGTGCTGCAGCTGGACTGCACCTGGCCCGTGACGACCCCGCTCATATCCAAGCTGTTCACGGACGGGAAATACCACTTCAAGGTGGCGGCCACGATGCGCAACGAGTTCTTCTAATGAGCGCCCGCCTGCTCCGCCAGCGCGGCCTGGCCGCCGTCGAACTCGCCCTGTTGCTGCCCTTCCTGATGATGCTGCTGTTCGGCATGATCGACCTGGCCCGTGCGCTGCAGGCCAATACCATCCTCGTCAACCTGAGCCGCGAAGGCGCCAACCTGGCCGCGCGCGGCAACACACCGCTCGAGACGGACAGCCAGGACATCATGTATGCGCTGATGGCCAGCGCGCCGCCGCTGAATGTCAACGAGCGCGGCATGATGTACATCACCCGCGTGATGGGTGTGGGCACTGGCACGGGGGCGAAGAACGTCGTGCTGGACCAGTACCGCTGGCAGGACGGCGCGCGCCAGCTGGGCCTGGGCTACAACAACAATAACTACAATCCCGGCAGCAAGATCTACAAGTGCAGCGCATGGCTCAACGAGGCTTGCACCAGCAGCGCGGCACGCCCGACGGTGCTGATCATGAATGGCCAGCTGGCCGACGGCGAAGTGATCTACATCGTCGAATCGTTCTACCGCTTCAACATGCTGGTGGCCGGCGGCGGCTTCCTGGCCCTGCCCACGCTCGGGCCCGACCTGTATTCGATGACGGTGTTCTGACATGCAACCAACTCTTCAACGGCAGCGCGGCGCTGTCGCCATCATGGTGGCCGTGTGCCTGGTGCTGGTGCTGGCGATGGCCGGCCTGGTGATGGACGGCGGCCTGGCTTACCTGGTCAAGGCCCGCCTGAACGCGGCAGTGGATGCGGCGGCAGTGGCCGGCGCACGTGCCGTCACGACAGGCAATACTGAGGCCCAGCAACGGGCCAGCGCACAGCAGGCGGCAGCGGAATTTTTCGCGGCCAATATCCCCAGCAGCTATATGCTGTCCAAGCCGAAGCTGCTGGGCACCACCGTCACCTTCAATGGTGGCATGGTCACGGTCGACGTCACGGCCGAAGCGCCGATGCCCGTTTCGCTGATGCAGGTGATGGGCTCCACGTCGATGAAGCCGGTGGCGTCTGCGCAGACGATCCGGCAGGATCTGGATATGGCGTTTGTCATTGACGTGTCGAGCTCGCTGGGCACGGCTTTCCCCGCCGTCAAGACGTCGGCGAAGAGTTTCCTGGAAAAATTCAATATGTCGCAGGACCGGGTCAGCCTGATCCACTTTTCTTCTGGCGCCGTGGTCGACACTCCGATGCGCACCGTCGACCGGGGCTTCGACCGGCCGACCATGCTGAGCACGATTACAAACTACAGCCTTGGCGGAAACACGGCGTCGATCGAAGGCATGTGGCATGCACGTGACCAATTGAACAAGATTAGCGAGATCAACCGTTCAACCTTGCGCGTAATCGTGTTTTTTTCGGACGGCGAGCCGACGGCCATGGGCGCCAAGGTCAATTATAAAAATCCTGCTTATCCCAGTTTGCCCGCTACTACCTGTACTGGTACGTTTGAACTCAACGGCAGCGGAATGTATGACCTGAACAGGCAAGATACTTACGGCGTATGCGGTTTTGGAGGCGCAGGAGAAAATTATGTAAAGTCGCTTCCCCAGTGGTACAACGCCCACGATGACAAGCAGGAGTTTCCCATTGTGACCAGTGCAAGTGGCGTCCGGCCGGTCACCGCAAATGTCAGCGATGCGACGTTGTGGAGAATGAATGTCGGCCGGGCGGCGCGCAACCTGCCGGAAGCCGTGGCGGCTAAGGCGCGCGACGAGGGGATGTTTGTCTTCACGCTGGGCCTGGGCGCCAGCCTGAAAACACCGACGGGCGTTGACCTGGAAAAAGGCGAAGACGTCCTGAAATGCATGGCCAACGTCGCCGATGGCCCGGCGCGCTGCTACAACCCCAACAAGCCCGTCGGCATGTACTGCCACGCCGCCACCCAGGCCGACCTGACGCCCTGCTTCTCGCGCCTTGCCTCGGCCATCCTGCGCATCTCGAAATAATCCCTCACCCGCCCACCGGGTTGACCGGCCAGTAGCCGTCCAGCTTGAGCTCCTTCAGGCTGGCGTCAAGGAAGCGCCGGTCGATCCAGCTGTCCACGTCGAACTTGTTGCGGATCAGGCGGAAGTGGTGGGCGTGCTCCACCGCATCCTTGTAGCGCGCCGTCAGGAACGGGTCGAACAGGGGGCTCAGGCGCACGCGCAGGGGCTGGCCCGCGTAGTCTTCCTTCCAGTGCTCGAATTTCGCCGTGCCGGGCCGGGCCCAGATGCGGAACACCTCGTCCCGATTCTCCTCCGCCGAACTCCACTGGGCCGATTTCACGACGGCCTTGACGAAGCGCTGCGTCTGCGCCGGGTAGCGGGTGGCGAAATCGTCCGTGACGAGCATATGGCCCTGGCGCGTGAAGATGGGCGAATCGCCCTTGCTGGAATAGACGATGCGGGCCACGCCCTTGTCGCGCAGCTTGAGCAGGTCGAAGCTGCCGAATACGGCGTCGATATCCTTCGTCGTCAGCGCCGCGTGCGACGTGGCCGTGTCCAGGTTCACCACCTTCAGGTCGCGCTCGCTCAAACCGTTGGCCGCCAGCAGCCGGTCGATCGGCAACTGGGCATTGGTGCCCTTGAAGATGGCCACGCGCTTGCCGCGCAAATCCTTGACGGTGCGAATCGGTGAGTCGGGCGGCACGGCCAGGTAGATATGGGTGCGCACGCCCGTGGCCAGGATCAGCCGCGTCTTCAGCCCGGCCGCCTTGCCGATGATCGACGGCAGGTCGCCCTGGAAGGCAAAGTCGAGCTGGCGGTTGCTGAGGGCCTCGTTGACGGCCGGTCCCGCCCCCTTGAAGAAATACCACTCGACCTTGATGTTGTCGCGCTTGAATTCCTGTTCGATGGCGCCCGTGGCGTGGGCAATCGCGATGGACGAGCCGGCGATGCCGGGCGGCGTGCCATACGCCGGCTGCGCCACGCCGATGCGGATGACGGCGGGCGCAGCGGCGGGCGCAGCGGCAGGCGCCGGGGCCGCCAGCGCCAGCCCGACATGGCCAGCGACCGCCAGCCCGGCGGCAAACCGGTAGGAGCGAAGGAGGATGCGGCGTCGTGCCTGGTTCATGGTGTGTCCTCGTTGGTTGGATACCAATACCGTTGCAGCTTTCGTGCCATCGAAAACAGCCCAAACGCGGCCGTGGCTGCTGCATTCGCAGCAACCCGCCACCACCCAGCTGCTGCGGCGCTGTTGCGGCTCAAGCAGCCCGCCCGCGCGGCCACTCCCGGCACAGCTGCAGCACGAACAGTCCCAGCAGCACCTGGAAGCCGGCCAGCATGCCGACATGCTGGCTGATCCAGCCGCCGGCGACGGCGCCGACCAGGCCGCCGCTAGGGCCGGCCAGCGAGGACAGCCCGCCGATGCGGCCCCGGCCCAGTTCCTGCGCCAGCCCGGCAAACAGCGCCACGCTGGTGACGTGCTGCAGTCCCAGGCCCAGCCCCAGCAGCGCAGCCCCGGCCCACAGCGCGGCCGGACCGAAGGGATGCGCCAGCAGCAGCTGTGAGCCGATCAACAGGACGAAGGCGGCGCGCAAGCGCGTCTCGTCGCGCCAGCTGCGCGTCAGCGTGCCGCCCGCCAGCAGGGTCAGCACGAAGGTGGCGCCCTGCAGGGTGACGAGGCCGGCGGCCTGCTGCGTGGGCATGCCGAACCGGCGCAGCGCGATCTGGATGACGAAGACGGTGAAGTACGACATCGCCACCTGGCCCAGGAATTCGATCAGCATGATGCGGCGCAGGTCGGCGCGGCGGCCGATCAGCCGGAACTGGTCCAGCAGCCGGCCGAGGAAGGGGCCGGCGCCGGCACCCTGGCCCGGCGGCGAGGCCGACAGCACCCGTTCGCCGATCAGGAAGGTGGCGAACAGGCCGGCCGCCACCACGCGAAAGGTATCGGCATAGCCGGCAAGGCCGATCAGCAGGGCGCCCAGCATGGGCCCGACGAAGAACATGCCGCAGCTTTGCGCGGCCCGCTGCCAGCCGGCCCGGGCCGCGCCTATGCGGGGCACCAGGTGCAGGAACTCCGTCTGCGTCGTCACCATCCGGAACGGGTTGACGACGCCGAACAGCACGACGCAGCCGATCAGCTGCCACGGCGTGGCCGCGTAGCTGAAGCCGGCCAGGAACAGGGCCACGGCGCCCAGGCAGCCGAAGCGGAACAGGGGCCGGCTGCCGATGCGGTCGATCAGCGCACCCAGCGGCAGCGACAGCAGCAGCATGCCGACGAACTGCAGGCCGCCCACCAGGCCGATCTGCCATGGCGTGGCGTGCAGGGCGGCGGCGTACAGGGGCAGCACCACTTTCGCCACGCCGTTCGACGTGCCGGCCAGTACGCCCAGCACCATGAAGCCGGTCAGGAAATGGCGCGAGGGCGGCAGCAGCGCGGTGGCGGGGGACGCGGCATTGGCGACCGGTGCGGGCGCCGGCATCAGCGCAGGACGAAGCCGAGGCCGGCCAGCGCCTCGCGCAGCCGGTCGCGCCCCTTCAGGTCCGCCGCCGTACGCAGCCGGGCCAGCGAATGCTCGCTCCACGTGTTGTCCGGCAGGCCCTGGCTGGCATAGAAGGCGCGCATGACCTCGTCGTAGGCGGCCACTTCCTCCTCCACCGGCGCCGGCGTGTACTGTTCGCGGTACAGCACGGACGCTTGCGGCAGGCGCGGCTTGACGGCGGCCGGCCTGGCCGGATCGGGCACGCCCACGCACAGGCCGAACACGGCATATACGCCGTCGCCAGGCGCGATGCCCAGTTCCGTCGCCACCGCTTCGGCCTGGTTGCGCAGCGCGCCGATGTACACCGTGCCCAGGCCCAGCGATTCGGCCGCCGTGACGGCGTTCTGCGCCGCCAGCGCCGCGTCGATGACGCCCATCAGGAAGGTATCCAGGTAATCGGCGCCTTCGATCTCGCGGCCCCGTGCGGCGGCCAGGCGTTTCAGGCGCGACAGATCGACCAGCCACGCGACGAACAGGGGCGCCTCGCGCACCTGCTTCTGGTTGCCCACCAGCGCGGCCAGGCGTGCCTTGCGTTCGGGCTCCGTCACGGCGATGGCGCTCCACACCTGCAGGTTCGAGGAGCTGGGCGCCGACTGGGCCGCCGCCACCAGCAATTCCAGGGTGCCGGCCGGCAGCGCATCGGGCAGGAAATCGCGCACGGAGCGGTGCGCAAACAAGGTCTCCAGCACGGGGTTGAAGGATTCGGCAGCGACAGCGGCCGCGGCGCCGTAACGGGCGTGCAGCAATTCAAAGGGATCGGACATGGTTTCTTTCGTTGAGGATTACCAGGCGAACTGCCAGTCGGACACGGTCTGCGGTGGCGTCACCAGCGCGACGGGCGGCGTGTCGGCGAACTCGGCCAGCACATCGTCCTTGATGGCGGCAAAGGCATAGCTGCCCCGGTCGCGCGGCCGGGGCAGCGGCACGTCGACAGTGCGCTTGATGCGGCCCGGGCGGGGCTCCATGATGACGACGCGGTCGCCCAGGTAGACGGCCTCGTCGACATCGTGGGTGACGAGGATGGCCGTGATGCCTTCCTGCTCCCAGATGCGCTGCAATTCCTGCTGCAGGTGGTTGCGCGTGAGCGCGTCGAGGGCGCCGAAGGGCTCGTCCAACAGCAGCACCTCGGGCCGGTTCACCAGCGCCCGCGCGATGGCCACCCGCTGCGACATGCCGCCGGACAACTGGTACGGGTAGGCGCCCTCGAAGCCCTTCAGGCCGACCAGTTCGATATGCTCCTGCACCGAGCGGTCCTTCTCGCGCTCCGGCAGGTCCGCGTTGAGCAGGCCCAGGCTGACGTTCTGCGCCACCGTCAGCCACGGGAACAGCCGGTGTTCCTGGAACACGATGCCGCGCTCCAGGCTGGTGCCGACGACCCGTTTGCCGTCCAGCAGGATCTCGCCCTGGTAGTCGTTCTCCAGGCCGATCACGAGGCGCAGCAGGGTCGACTTGCCGCAGCCGCTGGCGCCGACAATGCTGATGAATTCGCCCGGCTTGATCGACAGCGAAATATTGTCGAGCACATCGAGGGATTGGCCCTTGACGCGGAACTGCTTGCTCAGGTTGTTGATTTCCAGGGTACCTGCGTGTGCCATGTTTTCTCCAAAGTTAATACTGGCCGGTGGAATTGCCGCGCCAGCGCAGCAAGCGGGTTTCGATACGGGTGGCGGCCAGGTTCAGGCCGAAGCCCACCAGCCCCACCATGACGATGCCGAGCAGCACCTGGTCCATCCACAGGTGCTCGCGCCCGTCCGTCAGCAGGTTGCCGATGCCGATGCCCGACGTCAGCAGGTACTCGGCGCCCAAGGTGGCCAGCCACGCGTAGATCAGCGCCAGGTGCACGCCGTTGAAGATCGACGGCAGCGCGGCCGGCAGCACCACGCGCCGCAGCATCTGGCCGGGCGACAGGGCGAACACGCGGCCCACCTCGATCAGCTCGCGCGGGACGCTGCGGATGCCTTCGAAGGTGTTCAGCGCGACGGGAAAGAAGGCCGCCAGCGACAGGAAGATGACCTTGGCCGTGTCGCCCAGGCCGAACCACACGGAGATCAGGGGAATCCACGCGAACAGCGAGATCTGCTTGATCGTGTGCAAGGTCGGCCCCACCAGGTTTTCCAGCAGCCGCGACAGGCCCAGCGCGATACCCAGCGCGAACCCGGCCAGGCTGCCCAGCGCGAAGCCGGCCAGGTCGCGCGCCAGCGACGCGCCCAGCGACTGCCACAGCACGCCCGTGGACGACATGCGCACGGCCGTGTCCCACACTTTCTCGATCGGCACCACCAGCACGGCCTCGGTCCAGCCGAAGCGGAAGGCCGCCCACCACCAGGCCAGCAGCAGCGCCGGCAGAGTTACACCACGCAAGAGGCGGCGCAGATCGGCATTGTTCGAAGCGGTCATGTGTTCTCCTAGAAACCGTCGCGCCGCCAGCGCAGGAGGTGGTTTTCGATCAGCGCCAGCACCTTGTCGAGGGCGAAGCCGACGGCCCCGACGACGACGACGGCGGCCAGCACGACGTCGAGCTGGTACAGCTGGCGGCCGTAGACGATCATGAAGCCCAGGCCTTCCGAGGACGCCAGCAACTCCACCGCCACCAGGGCCAGCCAGGCATGCGTCAGGCCGTAGCGGATGCCGTTCCACACCTGCGGGAAGGCGGCCGGCCACACCACCTTCGTCAGCAACTGCCAGCGCGTGAAGCGGTACACCCGCGCCACTTCGATAAAGCGGGTCGACACGTTCTCCAGCCCCTTGTACGTGTTCAACGCCACGGGCACGAAGGCGGCCTTGGCGATCAGGATGATCTTCAGGGCTTCGCCGATCCCCACCAGCATCATCAGCAGCGGCAACCAGCCGATGGACGGCACCTGGGCGATGGCGCGGAAGCTGGGATAGAGGTAATCCTTGGCCGTCGGCGACAGGCCCATCAGCACTCCCAGCGCCAGCCCGCCGGCGGCGCCGGCGGCGAAGCCGGCCAGCACGCGCCACAGGCTGATCCAGAGGTTGTCCGGCAATTCGCCGGAGGCCATCAGGTCGATGAAGGTGGCCGCCACCATCGATGGCGGCGGCAGGATCTGCGGCGGCAGCCATTCGAAGCGGGCCGCCAGGGACCACAGCAGCAGCACGGCCAGCGGTAAGGGCCAGGACAGCGCGAAACGTCGCAGCGCATCGTGGTTCCAACGCAGCCGGGGGCGCCGGACAGCCGGCAAGGCGGCGGGGACGTGGTTGGCGATCAGGGTCGTCATGTTCGTTCCTTTACCGTGCCGGGCCGCGCCAGTGCAGCACGCGTCCTTCGACCAGCGCCGCCAAGCGGTTCAGGCCCATGCCGACCAGCCCGATCAGCAGCATGCCGACGACGATCAGCTCGACGTGGAAGGTGGCCTTGCCGCGGATGACGACGCTGCCCACGCCCTGGGCCGACGATCCCAGCAGGTATTCGGCGCCGATGGTGGCCAGCCACGCATACAGCAGGGCCAGGTGCAGGCCCGTGGCGATCTGGGCCGACGCGGCCGGCAGCACCAGCCGGAACAGCCGCTGCAGCCGGCCGAAGCCCAGCACGCGGGCCACCTCGAACTGGGCCCGCGTCACGCTGCGCACGCCTTCGAAGGTGTTCAGCGCCACCGGATAAAAGGCGGACAGGGCGATGAACAGGATCTTGGCCGACTCGCCCGTGCCCAGCCACGTCGACAGCAGCGGTAGCCAGGCGAACAGGGAGATCTGCTTCAGGGTATGGAAGGTTGGGCCCACCAGCCGCTCGGCCCAGCGCGACACGCCCAGCAGCAGGCCGAATAGGATGCCGGCGCCGCTGCCGGCCGCGAAGCCGGAGAGGTCGCGCACCAGGCTGGCGCGCAGGCCGGTCAGCAGCTGGCCGCTGCCGACGACGTCCCAGGCAGCGGCCACCACGGCGGCCGGCGGCACGATCAGCTTCGTGTTCACCAGTTGCAGCGCCGTCACCAGGTACCACAGCACGAGGAAGGCCAGCGGCAAAACAAAGCCGCGCAGGTCGGTGTCGCGAATGTTTGTCAGGATGCGCATTGTCGTCTCCTCAGTAAGCTTGCCGCTGCCAGCCTTGCAGGCGTGCTTCGCCCCAGGCCAGCAGCCGGTCCAGCACGATGCCCACCGCACCGATGACGAGCATGCCGACGACGACGATATCGAGCTGCAGCAGTTGCCGGCCCCACACCATCAGGTAGCCGATGCCTTCGCTCGACGCCAGCAGCTCGACGAACACGAGCGACAGCCACGCGTGCATGACGCCCTGGCGCAGCCCGTTGAAGATGCCGGCCGCCGCCGCCGGCAGCACCAGGCGCCGCACCGTCTGGCCGAACGTGAAGCGGTACACGGCGGCCACTTCCAGCAGGGCGCGGGGAATATTGCGGATGCCCCGGTAGGTATTGACGGCCACCGGCACGACGACGGCAATGGCGATGGCGGAAATCTTCAGCGCCTCGCCGATGCCGGCGAAGACGATCAGCAGCGGCACCCAGCCGATCACGGGGAACTGCGACACCAGCTGGAAGCTGGGATACAGATAGGCCTTGGCCGGCGCCGACACGCCCATCGCCACCCCCAGCAGCAGCCCGGCGCCGCCGCCGATGGCCAGGCTCCACGCCAGGCGCGTCAGGCTGATGGCCAGGTGCGTGCCCAGCTCGCCGCTTTGCCACAGGTCCACCAGCGAGTCCCACACGAGGGCGGGCGCCGGCAGTATCTGCTCGGCCAGCCAGTGGCGGTCGACGGCGTACTGCCACAGGCCCAGCAGAAGCAGGGGCAGGATCAGGCCCGCGGCGACATCGACGGCGCGCGTGGCCAGCAGGGATACCGCGGCATGCCGGCGCGGCGGGGCCGCCGGCGCGAGAGGTGCGGCAGGCGCCGCCAGACGGGAAAGGGAAGTGGCCGTGGTCATGGCGTCGCTCCGCGGCTTACTTCTGCGCCAGCTTCGGCTTGCCGGCCGCGTTGAACTCGGGCCAGTAGCCTTCCAGCTTCAGCTCCTTCAGCGCCGTGTTCAGGTACTGGGGTGCCAGCCAGCCGTTGATGTCGACGTCGCGCCGGATCAGCCGGAACTCCTTGGCCTGCACGATGGACTTCTTCAGGTTCTCGACGAAGTACTCGTCCAGCAGCGGCGACAGGCGCCACTTCAGCGGCACGTCTAAATAGGTCTTCTGGTACTCGTAATAGCTGGTGCCGGAGTTCGACCACAGCTTGTATTGCGCCTCGCGGTTCTTCTCGTCCGACCCCCAGGCGGCCACCTTGATCAGGGTGGTGACGACGCGCTGCACGATGTCGGGATACTTGCGCTCGAATTCCTCGGACACCCAGAACACGCCCTGTGACGCCAGCTCCGGATCGGGGCCGGTGGAGTAAATCAGCTTGCCCACGCCGCGCGACTCCAGGTCGAACGGGGCGATGAAGCCGCCGTCGACGTCCTTCGTTGCAATCGCCGCGCGCAGGGTGTCGCCGTCCATGCTGACGGTCTTGAAGTCGCGTTCCGTCCAGCCGTTCTTCTTGAGGATGCGGCCCAATGCCAGCTGGCTGGCCGTGCCCTTGAAGACGGCCAGGCGCTTGCCCTTCAAATCTTCCAGCGACTTGGCGGGCGAGTCGATCGGACCGGTGATGTAGGCCGCGCCGAAGCGCGTGTACGAGAACAGGATCTTCGTGCGCAGGCCGGTCGAGCGGCCGATGATGATGGGCAGGTCGCCGTGGTGGGCAAAATCGGCCAGGCCGTTGGCCAGCTGCTCGTTGGTGGCCGGGCCGGCGCCGGGGTTGAAGGTCCACTGGACCTTGATGCCGTCCTTGGCGAATTCTTTCTCCAGCGCGCCTTGCTGGTGGGCCGTGGCGATGGTGGAGCCGCCGACGATGGGCCTTCCGCCCGTGCCGGCACTGGAGTAGGAGATGCGGATGACCTTGGGTTTGTCCTGGGCCAGCACGGACGACGGCACGGCAAAGGCCAGGGTGCCGGCGACGACGGCGCCGAACAGGGCGGCAAGACTGCGGAAGCGGGAAGAGTTCATGGCGATGTCCTATGGCGGCGAGCGGTCAGAAACCGAACTGGAATTGCGCCAGCAATTCGTTGGCACTGCGCTGCGCGGGGTTTTCGTATTGGTAGTGGTTCAGGTTGATCTGGAACTTGGTCGTCTCGGCGAAGAACAGGTTGAAGCCGGCCGTGGCGATCTTGCTCTTGTCGTTGGCCAGCGCGCGATTCGGGTCATAGATGTCGTAGCGCGCGAACAGCTGGTAGGACTTGGGCCAGTAGTCGTCGTATTTCGCCTGGGCGCGCGAGCTGGCCACCCACTGCTCGCCCCAGGTGTAGAAGGCGGTGACATACTGGCCGCGCGATTTGATGTCCGCGCCCGTGCCGACCACGCCGTCGCGGCCTTCCGCGTATTCGTAGGTGATGCCGAAGGGCGCGTGGTTGTAGTAGATGTCGAAGCCGTAGCGATCGCGCTTGGTCTGCCCCACCACGGCGGGCGTGGTGCCGGCCGTCAGGTTCTTCGTGCCCTTGTAGGCCGACACGCCCACCTTCAGCTCGCGCAGCAGGCTGAAATAATCGACCGGCAAGGTGAAGGCCAGGCGCGCCAGGTAGTCCTTGCTGTTGTTGTCGTCCGATTTATTCGGGCCGCTGCCGTTGACGACGCCGAAGGCGTATTCGATCAGCGGTGCGCGGTAGTTGAAGCCGTAGTCCACGTACGGGTCGTAGTCGCCCCGCACGATCAGGCCGATCTGCCGGTTGCCGACCCCGAGGCCGCCAAGGAACTGGGCGCTGTTGATGACGGGCCGCAGCTCCTCGCCGATCTGCGCTTCCAGGCCGAACGGAATCTGCTGCTGACCCAGCGTGATGGTCAGGCGCGGGTCTTCCAGCCCCGTCAACGTGGGGAAGGGGCTGTAGCGGATGTAGGCGTCGGTGGCATTGAGCTGGCTGGCATCCGTTCCGGGGCTGGTCTTGGCGTAGGCAAAAGCCAGGCGGTAGTCGAGGTTGCGGCCTTCCGAATAATCGCGATACAGGCTGCCGCTGAAATTGAGCGTGGCCTGGGGGATGTCGAAGCTGCTGTGACGGTCCGCCGCCAGGGCCGTGCTGCCGGCGCGGCTGGCCTGCTCCTGCGCCGTGGCGCGCACCTGCACGCTGCCGCCGATGGTGGTGCCGCGCGTGGTCAGCGCCGTCTTCGTTTCGCGGTTGCGCTTCTGCTCGTACTTGTAGTTTTCCAGGTCCGTGCGCAGGCCGTCGATATCGGCCTTGGTGGCGCTTTCGATCTTGTCGGTGGCATCAAGCCCTGGTGCCACGACGACCGCTTCGGCCGTGGCGCCCTTGGCGGTGTCGGCCGCCGGCGCTTGCCGGGCCTGGACCTGCTGCTGCAGGCTCGTGACCAGGGCCTTCAGTTCCTCGATCTGCTTCTGCAGTTGCTGGTTCGTGGGGCCGGCCGCATGGGCGGCGCCGGCAAGGGTCAGGATGCCGGCGCCGGCCAGCGCACGGCTTATTTTTATTGGGTGTGGATACTTCAAACAAGGCTCCTGTCGGGTTGGACGATTGCTGCGGCGCTTGGCGCCATTCACTCCCTATTACGCAGTTTCCGTGCCAAGCTTTTCAGGGGTTTTGGTAGGGTTTCAGTGGGGTTTTTTTGCGTTTGCTGTCGATTCGCCAGCACCGGGGCAGCAGATGGCGGCGCTGCTGCTGCAAAGCCAGCAGCGCCGCCGCATGGCGTCACGCCGCTTTCGCCGCCTTGATCGCGTAACGGTTCTGCGGCTTGTCCAGGCCCAGGTTCTCGCGCAGGGTCGTGCCTTCGTACTCGGTGCGGAACAGGCCGCGCTTTTGCAGCTCGGGGATCACCAGGTCAACGAATTCGTCCAGCGATTGCGGCAGCACGGGCGGCATCACGTTGAAGCCGTCGGCCGCGCCGTTCTCGAACCACTTCTGCATCTCGTCGGCGATTTTCTGCGGCGTGCCCACCACCACCCAGTGGCCGCGCGCGCCGGCCAGGTATTCGTACAGCTGGCGCACGGTGAAGCGCTCGCGCCGCGCCAGTTCGATGACGACGTGGTGGCGGCTGTTCTTGCCGGCCGGCGGCGTCGGGTAGTACGGCGGCGGCGCGTCCAGGTCCCACTTGCTGAGGTCTTCGCCCGGCCAGAAGCGGGCGATGGTGTCGAGGCCGACGGACGGATGGATCAGCTTTTGCAGTTCGGTCCATTTCGCCTCCGCTTCCTCCTGCGTCCGGCCGATGACGGGCGAGATGCCGGGCAGGATCAGCAGCTGGTCGGCGCGGCGGCCGTACTTGGCCAGGCGGCCCTTGACGTCGCTGTAGAAGGCCTGCGCTTCCTCCAGGCTGGTCCACGCCGTGAAGATGGCTTCGGCCGTGGCGGCGGCCAGCTCGCGCCCCGGCTCGGACGAACCGGCCTGCACGATGACGGGCTGGCCCTGCGGCGAGCGCTCCAGGTTCAGCGGCCCGGCCACCTTCAGGTATTTGCCGTGGTGGTTCAGCGCGTGCAGCTTGTTTGTATCGAAGTAGACGCCGCTCTCCGGGTCGCGCGCGAAGGCGTCGTCCTCGAAGCTGTCCCACAGCCCTTTGACGACGTCGAGGAACTCGTGCGCCTTTTCGTAGCGGATTTCCGGGTCCGGGTGCTGTTCCAGGCCGAAGTTGCCGTACACCGTATCGGCCCCGGTGGTGACGACGTTCCACGCCGCGCGGCCCTTGCTGATGTGATCGAGCGACGCGAATTTGCGCGCCAGCAGGAATGGGTCTTCATACGTGGTGGATGCGGTGGCGACGAAGCCGATATGCTTGGTCACGACCGACAGCGCGGCCCACAGAGTGACGGGCTCGAAGTACGACACGCGCCCCTGGCGGCTGAACGACTCGTCGCTGCCCCGGTAGGCGACCCCGGGGCTGTCGGCCACGAACACCTGGTCGAACTTGCCCCGCTCGGCCGTCTGCGCCACGCGAATGTAATGATCGATATTGACGCCCGAATCGGGCTGCGACCCGGGATGCCGCCACGCGGCGATATGGTGGCCGGTGGCCATGATGAACGCGCCGAGACGCATCTTGCGCTGAGCCATGAAATTCTCCGTAGATGATGTATGAATGCAGTGGCGCTACGGTAGAGTCCGTGTCAACTTCGGGGGCGTCGTTGGGGTTTCGAGGAACATCGTTCCTCGCCAACGCAGCGGGACCGGCATGCATGCCGGTCCTTCCTCCGGGACGAAACTCGACACGTGCTCTACTGTTACGTGCTTGAGCCCGTGTCGAGAAACGTGCCTGACCCCGTTGTTGCCACGGACTCGGCTGTGTTACGCCTGGGGGTTGTGTCAACTTCGGGGGCGTAGTTGGGGTTTCGAGGAACATCGTTCCTCGCCAACGCAGCGGGACCGGCATGCATGCCGGTCCTCCCTCCGGCACGAAACTCGACACGTGCTCTACTGTTGCGTGCTTGAGCCCGTGTCGAGAAACGTGCCTGACCCCGTTGTTCCCGTTGTTGACACGGACTCGGCTGTGTTACGCCTGGGGGTTGGCTTTCAGCTTCGCTTCCACCGCCGTGCCCTTGAAGAAGTCGGGATTGGCTTCCGTGTACAGCTTGTACGGATTGGTGAAGACGTAGGCCTTGAAGTCCGCTTCGCTGAGGATGCCCTGTTCGACCAGGCCGTAGGCTTCGGCCAGCGCGTCGGTCAGGTCCGGCACGTCCCAGTGGCCGACGTCGGACGAGTAGATTGCGTTGATCTTCGTGCCCAGCGGATTGGCCTTGTCGTTGAAGGCGGTGGCGATGGTGCGGTCGTCCGATTCGGAGCCGAAGAAGAAGCTGTCGACCCAGCGCTTCCTGATGTCCTCGACGTCCTGGATGCCGGCGGCGGCGAAGTCTTCCAGCTCGCTGCCTTGCGGCTGGCGCGCGCCGTGCGTGTAGTGCTCGCCCAAGGTGTCGCGGATCAGGTCTTCGCCTTCGATCGAGCGGCCCTTCGTCAGCTCGCTGCCGTAGCGGGCGAACAGGTCGGTCAGCAGGGCGCGGTCGGTGGCGGCCGGGTCGTAGTTCTTCAGGCCTTCCAGGCTGCGCTTCTCCCAGCGGTCGACCAGGTGCGTGAACACGCGCGCGCCCCAGTCCGCGCCCCCTTCGAGCAGGCCCACGCGCAGCTGCGGGAAGCGCTTCGTCACGCCGCCGAAGAACAGGGCCTTGGCGAAGGCCTCGGAGCCGTCGGCGAAGTGGCCGATATGGTTGTTCATGTAGTTGCTGATCGAGCTGCGGCCGGTCCAGCCCTGGCTGCCGTAGTGCGTCAGGATGGGCACGCCCAGTTCGACGGCCTTGGCCCAGAACGGGTCGTAGTCGTATTCGCTGTCGATGCCGTAGAAGTCCTGGTAGGAGATGTACTTCTGCAGTTCCGGATGCTGGTCGGCCGGGTACTTGTCGGCCAGGGCGCGGATCGGGCGGCGCACGCTGCCGGCGATATTGACGGCCTTCAGGCCCAGGGTCTTGATGGCGAATTCCAGCTCGGCGATGCCTTCCTCGGGCGTGTGCAGGGCAATGCCGGCGACGGGGGTCAGGCGGTCGCTGTATTTGCGATACAGGTCGGCGTGGTAGTGGTTGACAGCGCGCTGCAGGGCCGTGCGGTCGTCCTTGTCGCGCACGCCCAGCGGCGCCAGCACGTTATTGGGGAACAGGATCGAGTAGTCCGAGCCTTGCTCCTCCTGGCGTTCGTACAGCAGCTCGGGCAGATGGTAGGTGGCGACATCGAGCGTGTTCTTCGTCACGCGGGCCCACCACGGCGCGCGGATGGTGCGGTAGTACTGGCGCTCTTCCGGCGTCTGCTGGTACCAGTTCTTGCCGTTGCCGATGCCGCCGCGGCCGATGCGCGAAGCCGAGGCCTTGCGCAGCGCGTCGACCAGCTTCACGCCGCCGTAGTTGGCGACATAGTCTTCCAGGTCGGGCGTGTAGTCGTTGGTATGGACATCGGTGTCGATGACGGGGAAATCGAGCTTGGCCTTGACGGCGACGGAAGGCGAGGCATTGAGGCGGCTGAGGCGATCGTTCACTATGGTTCTCCAATGGTTGGGGGAGTGCCGGGCGGGGCCCGCGGAACTACGCTCTCCATTGCAGCATTCGTGCCATGCGTTTTCACGTGAAAACAGGGCCGGTTCGCCCGAAAACTGCTGCGTGCCGTGCAGCCCATGTTGGCTGGCGAACAGCGGCGCAGCAGCTATCGAACCCGGACCATCACAGCGCCACCGAAAACCCGTGGTAGTCCTCGGCCTTGCCGTCCACCGCCTCGCCGCCGATCAGGCCGAAGCGCTTCAGGTGCGTGCGCAGCACGTTGCGGCTGACGCCCAGCACGCGCGCCGTCTGCACCTGGTTCTGCTCGCAGGCGGCATAGGCGCTGCGGATCAGCCGCTCCTCGACGGTATCGAACAGGGCCGGCTCGCCCGCCTCGACCAGCTCCTCCAGCAGCGCGTCCAGGCGCGCCAAGGGCGACGTCGCAGCGGGCCCACCCGCCACCGGCACGTTGGGAAACGGCGCCGGTTCCGGCATCGCCGTGCGCGCGGTGGGCAGGCGCCCGCCCATGCGCAGGTCGTCGGCCTGGATGCAGTCGTCGCGGCAGACGATCAGCGCGTAGTGGATGACGTTTTCCAGCTCGCGGATATTGCCGGGCCAGTCGTAGGCCAGCAGGGCGGCCTGCGCGGCCGGCGCCAGCGCCGCATGGTCGAGTTTCAGCTTGGCGCCGTAGACGCCGATGAAGTGGCGCGCCAGCGGCAGGATGTCGCCCGGGCGCTGGTATAGCGGCGGCAGGTTGACGGTGGCCACGCTGAGGCGGTAATACAGGTCGGCGCGGAAGCGGTCGGCGGCAATGGCCTTGTGCAGGTCGACATTGGTCGCCGCCACCAGCCGCACGTCGAGGGGAATGGCGCGGCGCGAGCCCAGGCGCACCACCTGACGCTCCTGCAGCACGCGCAGCAGCTTGACCTGCAGGGCCATCGACAGGTCGCCGATCTCGTCGAGGAACAGGGTGCCGCCGTTGGCCGCCTCGAACCAGCCGGCGCGGGCCTGGCTGGCGCCCGTGAAGGCGCCCGTCTCGTGGCCGAACAGTTCGGCGTCGATCAGGGACTCGGAAAAGGCGCCGCAGTTGACGGCGATGAAAGGACCGCTGCGTTCACTTTGCGCATGGATGTGGCGCGCCACCAGCTCCTTGCCCGTGCCCGTCTCGCCGACGATCAGGGCGGTGGCATCGCTGCGGGCGATGCGCTCGACCTGTTCCAGCAGCGCCAGCGAACGGTGGTCATGGAACAGCAGCGCCTTGGCGCGGATCGACAGCGCCATCCCGGTCGAATCGGGGAAAGTCAAAACCTTGTTCACGGTACCTCGCCAGAAAAAGACCAGGTCCGGACCGGAAAGGCCCGCACCTAATGTGGATGATAAAAATGGGTCATCGTGGAGTGATCGAGTGGGAAAACGCCCATGGCCGTCGCTCGTGGCTCGGGCATGGAGGAAGGTCCTGGCGTAACAGGGCCGGCGCGTTGCGAAGGCCTTACAGCTTGGCGATGGACACTTCCGTCGCCTTCACCAGCGCCACCACTTCCACGCCCGGGGCCAGGCCCAGGTCGCGCACGGAACGGCTGGTGATGACGGAGGTGACGATGCCGGCCGGGGTTTCGATATCGACTTCCGAGACGACGGGACCGTCGATGATTTCCTTCACTTTGCCGCGGAACTGGTTACGGACGTTGATGGCCTTGATTGTCATGATTTTTCTCCTTGGGTGAACGTTAAAGACAGCGGTGGTGGTCGAACTCCGGGCGGCACGCCGCCCCGCCGGCAGCGCGGCTCGTGGCCGGACGGCGTACTCGAAAAACGACAGCGTGGGGTATCAGGCACCGCGGCGGCGCCAGGGGGGCATCACATACACATGCTGGCCGCCAGGCAAAGCGCGTGACAGGACGGCAGGACAGGAAGGTGGCGGGTGGTCAGCATATTCTTTCGATTCCTCTGGCGACTGCGGATACAGAAGTCATGAGTCAGGGTAAAGAAGTGCCTGAAAAATAAGAACTAATCGTTTTGCCGATGTTTATGTGTTTTATGTATAACGGCCGGGCGCCACTGTGAAAAAACGCGCACCCATAAAAAAAAGCCAACCGGACAAGGTTGGCTTTTTTACGACGTCCGGCCAGGCCGGCGTTGAAATTATTGCAGCAGGGACATGACCAGCGACGACTGGCTGTTCGACTGCTTCAGCATGGCGGTGCCGGCTTGCAGCAGCATCTGATTCGACGTCATGTTGGCCGATTCCGTGGCGAAGTCGACGTCCATGATGCGGCCCGAAGCGTTCTTCGTGTTGGTCGAGATGCTCGACAGGTTGCTGTTGACGTGGTCCAGGCGGTTCGACACGGCACCCAGCTTCGAGCGCATCGTGCCGACGGCGTCGATGGCGTCCGACAGGTCCTTGATCGTCGCGTTGGCGTTGGTGGCGCCGGTGGCGGCGTCGGCACCGGAGATTTCCGTACCGGCCGAAGCGGCGGCGGCACCGGTGGCACCGTCGAACTGGTCGGCGGCAGCCTTGATCTTGTCATGCACGGCCGTCATTTCGGTGGTGAAATCGGCGGTCATTTTTTCGTCCTTGTCGGCGCCGATCTGGAACGTGATCGTCGTCGACAGCTTGCCCGTACCGCTGGTCAGCAGGTTGGTGCCGCCGAACTTGGTGTTGGTCATGATGTTGCCCAGTTCGTTGCTCAGCGAGTCGAACTCGGCCTGCATGGCGGCCTGGTCGTCCTTGGTGGAGGAGCCGTCGGCCGACTGGGTGGCCAGATCCTTCATGCGGTTCAGGATGTTGGTCGTTTCGTCCAGTGCGCCTTCGGCGGTCTGCATCAGCGAAATCGAGTTCTGGGTGTTGCGCATGGCCACTTGCATGCCGCTGGTCTGGGTTTTCAGGCGGGTGGCGATTTGCAGGCCGGCAGCGTCGTCCATCGCGGAATTGATGCGGTAACCAGTCGACAGGCGCGTCATCGACGTCGACAGCGTGCTTTGGGTACGGGTCAGCGAATTTTGTGCGGACAGGGCGGCGTTGTTGGTGTGCAGGCTCAGCATGGTAAAAACTCCGGTTTGACGTTTGGTTGTGCGCAGATTTTGCGCGCTCATGAGTACAAGACGACCGACTCTTACCGGACATTAAGTGCCCTACAGAAATTTTTTAAATTTTTTTTCGATCCTTTCGCGCACGCGGCGCGATGCCGAAATTGCAAGCATCGACGCCGCCCGCTGCGGTGTATCAGCTTAAGGCCTCCATTGCCGGATGGTCACGTTGGCCCAGCCGCCATTGTCGGAGATATGGGGGTCATTGAAACCAAGCTGGAGGGTGCCCGGGGGCAAGCCCGCCGCGTCGTAGAGAATGCAGTTGCCAGGCCAATCGTAATGTTCGCCCAGCGCACGGAACCATTGGTTCGCCTCGAACCAGCCCTGCCCCAGAACAAATGCCCGGCCGCCGGTCACACGCCCGAGCAGGGCAAAGCGCTGGATGCCGATGGCCGGATAACCCGGCTCGTATGCATAGGAGTCGTCGCCACGCACGAGCTTGTGATTACCCCAGAAGTCAATGCGGTAGTTGTCCTGGGGTGCCGTGATCTTGACCACGTCGCCATGCATGAAGCCATCGGGCGAAGTCCAGGTCTCGATATAGTTGCCGCGCGCCTGCCAGGACGCGCGGTCGCCGCCGGAAAACGGCCGGGAGCTGTTACAGGCGCTTAGTGGCGCCGATTCGGGCGGCAGCAGCACGCCTTCAACACGCGCCTCGGCATATTCGGGCGGCACCCGCATCGGAATACGGCTGCCGCCCGTATAGATGTACCGTGCCGTTGTCAGTGCCGCATTGTCGCCGTCGCCCTCTTTCCAGAAATTCTTCAATTGAAGATAGGCATTGGTTCCAACCGGCTTGATATAGCCGGCCAAGCGAACGAACTGGTAAGCCGTGCCCGATTCCCGGGTGTGGCCGTCCGCCGGATTCCAGCCTGGATGGGTGGTGAGCAGGTTGTCCTCGCGCGCTTCGCTGAACCAGTGCCACAGCGGCAAGGTGTCCGGAGGTTGCGGCAGCTCCGGGTTGAATACGTGGCCCTGCATGCCGTACAGCTGGTAGTCACCGAATTCACCGCTGCAGCCATGCAACCGGCAAGTCCAGGCCGGTTGGCTGGTGGTGAAGAAATCGCCGGCGCTGGGACTGTAGAACGCCACCAGCGGCACCGTGACCTGCGCGCGGGCCGGATTGGCCGCGAAGGCCGCGGTCACGGCGGCTAACACGGACGATGCAATCGTCAATATGCGAAATGCGTTCATGGCAGGTCTCCTAGGTAGCCATCGAGGAAAACAGTGCTGGAATCAAGCCATAGCGGCTTGTCGTCGAGGAAACGGCCTCGTTGGCTAAACCATAGAACGGTGGCGCGACGCCGATCCATGGTCAATTCCACACACCAGGCCCAGGCCCACGGGCGTGTCAGGAGGGTGGCTGCAGGCGAACGGCCAGTTCGGCGCGCGAGCGTACGCCCAGTTTGCGGTAGGCTGACTGTAGCTGATTGGCCACAGTGCGCCGGCTGGTTCCGCGCAGCCCGGCGATGGCGCCGCAACTCGCACCGGCCATCAACTGCGCCACGACGGCCTGCTCGGCCCGCGACAGGCAGCCCGCCATACGCGGGTCCAGCAGCGGGTACGACCCCACCAGCAGGCGCTCCCGGGCGACGGCGACCTCGGCCAACTCGCGCCGCAGGCCGCCGTGCGCGAAAAACGCCACCAGTTCGACCAGCGAGCGCAGGCCCAGTTTCTGCTGCACCCGCGCCACGCAGTTGCCCACGGCGGCCTCGGTCACTCCTATCTGGTAGGCGATTTCCTTGGCGGCCTTGCCCTGCCCGACCAACTCGGCGACCTGGCGCTCGCGCGGCGTCAGGCCACGCGGGTCGCAACAGGGAGGATCGTTGCACACGGCGACGACGAAGCGGCGGCCGTCGGCGTCGAACTTGTCCAGCATCGACCAGCGGCCATGCACGAAGGCGTCCCAATGCCTTGCCGCCATGCCGGCGTCGCCGCCGCTCCTGGCGCCGGCATGGCGGCGGACCACTTCGTGCAGCTTGTCGCAGCCGTCCAGGCATGGCGTCGCGCCGCCCGTATCAAGCGCCAGCGAGTGGAACAGCGTGCGCAGCCTGAACGCGGCGCCCAGATGGGCGGCAACGCGGGCCCAGCGCCTGCGCTGGTGGACCGTCGAGGTCGCGGCGTTCGCCAGCAGGGTAGCGATGCAGACGCCGCTGCCGGCGCCGTCCAGGCAATGGATCACCAGCAGGTCCGTGATGCGGGTGACGAGATGCGTATAGCCGGCAGCGTGCGCCAGGTCCAGCGACGCTTCCGGTGGCAGCGCAAGGGTGGACTGCGGGCCGCGCACGACGGCCGGCAGGCACGCCGGCGACCAATGTCCCAGGCTGAAGCTGCCTGGCGTGTAGCTGAAGGCCCAGGCCAGCGGTGCGGCGCCACCGTTCAGGACCGGCACGGCCAGGCGACCGACGCGCCCGAGCCACTCGGGGTTGCTGCCCCGCAGGTCGTAGCTTGCCGCGACAAGCGAAGTCCAGTCCGGGCGATGGCGCATGATCGGTCCACAATACGACCGTGAATATGGCTGTCAAGCTGGGCCGAGGCATCGGGCTGGTATGCTGGCAGTCCCGGGCCGTGCCCCGTATGATCCACGCAACCATGTCCACCCTGAAAATCTCGCGCATCCTGCACGCCGGCTATGTGTTCGACTGCGCCGGCACGCGCATCGCCTTCGATCCCATCTTCGAGAATTCATTCAGCCGCAACTGCCACGCCTTCCCCGACGTGCGCTTCGATCACGCCTTGATCCGCCAGCAGCGCTTCGACGCCGTCTTCATTTCGCATTTCCATGACGACCACTGCTCGCTCGACAGCCTGGACCTGCTCGACCGCGCCACGCCGATCCACCTGTACTGCCAGTTCGACCAGCTGTTCGCCATGCTGCGCGCGCTGGGTTTTACCGACGTGCGGCCCTTGCAGCTGGACGTGCCCGTGGTGGTGGGCGCCATCACGGTGACTCCCCGCGAAGCCATGGATGCGGACGTCGATTCGATGTTCCAGGTACGGGCGGCGGGCATGAACGTACTCAATGTCGTCGATTCGTGGATCGACGACGGCACCCTGGCCAAGCTGGCGAAGGAGGCGCCGTGGGACATGGTGCTGTGGCCCTTCCAGACCATGCGTGAAATCGAGGTGCTGACGCCGTCGCGCGCCGTGCCGGCGCCGGTGGAGCTGCCGGAAGAATGGATCGACCAGCTCAAGGTGCTGAACCCCCGCTACGTCGTGCCCAGCTCCTGCCAGTTCCAGCAGGAGAGCTGGTCCTGGTACAACCGCGCCTTCTTCCCCATCACCTACCGGCAGTTCCGGCAGGAGGTGGAAGCGGCGCTGCCGGGCGCGCGCGTGGTGCGGCTCGATCCGTCCGTGTCGGTGCGCCTCGATGCGGCCTTGCTGCAGCCCGATGCGCCGCTGGACTGGGTGATTCCGGTGGGCGAGCAGGATGTGGACTACGGCTACGAAGGCAACGCGGCGCCGCCGACGACGGCCGATATCGCCCGCCATTTCGACGCGCTGACGCCGGAGCAGGCGGCGCATGCCTTCGATTACTGTCGCAGCGGCCTGCTGGAACGCCATGCGGCGATGGCACCGCCGGAAGGCTATTTCGAGAAGCCCCGCGTGTGGCGCCTGTCCGTCTTCGACCATGCCGGCAACGCCACGCATTTCCATTACCGCCTCGACGGTGAAGGCGGCATCGCCGCCATCGAGCCCGGTGCGCCGCTGGGCTGGACCACCGAGGTCCCGCTGGCCAAGATGTATGCGGCGCTGGCACTGGGCGAATCGCTGACCTCGATGTACATGCGCGTCAACGATGCCGTGTTCGATGCCGCCACCGAAGCCGAGATCGTGGACGCGGACGTGGTGGAAGACCCCTTGATCCGCTGCCTGTTCGACGATGCCTTCGGTGCCTACCAGTCGGCCCAGCTGCGCCGCCTGCTGGCCAGGACTTAAGGTTTGCGCGCGTAGGCCCGGCGCAGCCAGAAGGCGGCAGCGCCGGCCAGCAGCACCAGGGCCACCAGCGAGCCTTCGACACCGAAGGCGCCGCCCGTCAGCAGCGGGTTGCCCACCAGTTCGCCGCGCAGCAGGCCGGCATCCGCCGCGTGGCCCGACACGCTGGACGAAAACACCTGGCCGACGCAGTAGTTCCACGCGATGTGGACGCCGATGCAAACCCACAGGCTGCGCGTGGCCAGATAGATCGCCGCCTGCATGACACCGACCGCCACGATGACGGCAATGGCCAGGGGCGACACGCCGTCGTTGGGCAGGTGGGCCAGGCTGAACACCAGTGCCGAGATGGCGATGGCGGCCTTGCTGCCCAGCGAACGTTCGGTAACGCCGAAGATCACGCCGCGAAACACCATTTCCTCGGCCAGTCCCACCAGCACCAGTTCGGCCAGCGGCACCAGCAGCATGACGGTGAAGGGATTGATGCCGTCCAGGCGGTAGGCGCCCAGCGCTGCCAGCACGGCAAAGGTCAGCGTCACCAGGGCCGCGCCCAGCAGCAAACCGGCACCCAGTCCCCGCGCCATGCCCTGCGTGGCCAGTTCCAGCGGCTGGCGCTTCTCGATACGGCGCACATACAACCGGTAGCCGCACCACACCAGCACGGCGGCCAGCAGTTGTGGCCAGGCGATGCGGTAGGGTTTTTCCACCAGCTGCGACGCGGCCAGCATCGTCAGCGGCACGGCGCCGAAGGTCAGCACGATGCCGATCACGATGCGCACCAGGGGATGGGCCATCGCGCGCGACGCCAGGGAGGGTTTGTCCGTTGCCATGCTGAGAGTGCTGTCCATGATCGCTTTCGTCAGGGGGTGGAAGAAAGGGTCGCGCGTGCCGCGCGGATGCGCTCGCCAAACGAGCGCTCACCGAGCACGGCAATGGCATCGGCCAGGCAGGCCGACAGGGGAAACGCCAGCTCGGCGTCGAGGCTGTCCGCCGCTGCCTTGGTGGCCCGCCAGCACGCCTGCAGGTGCGGCAGCAAGGCCTCGCCCTGGGGGCTCAACCGCACCACGCGCTGGCGGCCGTCCTCGCCGCCGGCGGCCACCAGCAACAGGCCTTCCTTCTTCATCAGCGCCACCGTCTGCGTGGCCGCCGGCTGCGTGATGCCGGCCAGTTCGGCCAACTGGCCGATGGTCGCAGTGGGCCGCTGCGCCAGCACGCGCATCACGGGCGTGTAGCGGGGCCGATAGTCGAGTCCTGCCTCCGTATAGGCATGCTGGACGGCGCCATCGAGCAGTTCGATCAAGTGGCGCAATTGGGTACCGAGTCCTTGTTTGTTGGTTTTCTGTTTCATGGCTCGATGATAACGCATTTATATAAGTGCTTATATAATTTTTTGCGGTATCGGAGACAATGCAGGAACAGGGAACACGATAAAAAATGGAAGCATCGGGCGCTTGCGGCAGCCAGTGGCCAGCACCGCAGTCCGGACATGGCCGAGCTGCTGCCGGCAAGGGGCGCCGACATCAATGCCCGCGACAACGAAGGCCGGACGGCGCTGGCCTGGGCGCTGGGCAAGACGCCGGCCAGCTTCATCGGCGCGTCACCGCCGCGGCCGGCGATGGCGACCCTGCTGCGGGAGCGGGGCGGGAAGGAGTAAGGCAGGCGCGGCTTGTTTATCGCGCTTATTCGTTCTGCTTATTCGTTCTGCTTATTTGCCCTGCTTATTTGTCCTGCTTATTTGTCCTGCTTCCTGGCGCGCTTTTCCCACTCGCGCTCTTCCGTGCTGCGTTTTTCCTTGCACGCCTTGCGATCGTTCCAATCGGTCGCGCGGTCGCACTCCTGCTGGTCGAGGGGCAGGTATTTGCCGGCGCAGCCGGACAGGGCCGACGCCAGAACGGCGAGGAGAATGAATTTGCTCACGAAGAGGTTCCTTTGGGGTAGAAGGCAATAGACGAGCCTAGCATACCGCTACCCGGTAAAAACTCTCGGATTGTCACGGAGGTCACAGCCACCAGTCCAGCAGCGTCTCGTCCTCCACATCGTCGAAGTTCTTGTACACATTGGCGAAGTACCACGCCACCCCGGTTTTTTCGGTAAACGCGTCGAAGACCTGGCAGATCCGCGCCATCCCGGCGGAGGCCGGCACGGTCAACGCCAGGTTGGCGCCATACATGCCGTCCAGGCTGCCATGCAACTGCGCCGCGACGTTGCGCTCGAGGGCGGCCACCTCGTCCGGCGCGATCTCATCCGCGTAGAGCTGGATGCAGAAATTGCCCCCGCGCTGGAGGACGGTGGCCGGTGCGGCGCGGTCCCTTATCTCGACGATATCGCCCCGGGCCAGGTTCAGCGCCAGCCCCGGCGACGCCAGCAGCTCGTAGCGGTCGTCACCGAGACTGCGGGCCGGCAGCTCTTCGCAAACGGGTCCGTGCTCCCGCATCGCCACGAATACCTGGATCGGTATCCGGCCATCTTCCTCCGCATGGTGCGCCACGACTTTTTCCTTTTCATTCACGATGGCGGATTGTCCCATACTGCCGTTGCCGGCAGCGCGGTGACGGGACACCTGCGGCGGCCCGGGCATCAGGAAGGCAGCTTCGCAATCACCTTGATCTCGAACTGGAAGCCATACAGCCACGTGACGCCGACGGCCGTCACGGTGGGATAGGGCGCCGTGCCCCAGTACTCCTGCACGATGGACCACGCCCGTTCGAAGATCGCGTCCGGATCGACCATGAAGACGGTGACGTCCTGTACGTCGGCAAAGGTGCAGCCGGCTGCCCCCAGCACGGCGTTCAGGTTGTCGAAGGCGCGCCGCACCTGCGCTTCCAGTTCCGGTTCGGGCGAGCCGTCCTCGCGGCTGCCGACCTGGCCGGACACGAACAGCAGGCCGTCGGCACGTACTGCCGGGGAGTAACGGTTTTTTTCATACAGGGCCTGGCGCCCCGGCGGGAAGACGACATCGCGAACGGTCATGGTGAACTCCTTGGATTGCCGCATTCGGTCGAGCGCGGTACCTGCCACTATAGCCATCGAACAGTAGCGGATAAACAGGCAAGTTCCGCCAGGACTGTTTGTATAATCTAAACAATCGGGGAGGAAGCATGGACAGACTCGACGCCATGTGGGCGTTCGTTCGGGTGGTCGAGGCGGGGAGCTTTACCAAGGCGGCCGCCACGCTGCACATCAGCCGCGCCAGCATCACGCAGCTGGTCCAGGGGCTGGAAGCACGCCTGCGCGTGAAGCTGCTGAACCGGACCACGCGCCAGGTCAACGTGACGGCCGACGGCGCCGTGTATTACGAACGCATCGTGCGCCTGCTGGCGGAGCTGGACGATGTGGAGTCAAGCCTGCCCGGTGCAGCGGCGCTGCCACGGGGCGAGCTGCGCGTCGACGTGCCCAGCCCGCTGGCGACGATGATCCTGGTGCCGGCGCTGCCGCAATTCCTGGCACGCTATCCCGACATCCAGTTCGACATGGGCGCCAGCGACCGCAAGGTCGACCTGATCGGCGACAAGGTCGACTGCGTCGTGCGGGGCGGCACCATCACGGACCAGTCGCTGGTAGCGCGCCGCGTGGGCGAGCTGCGCCTCGGCGTCTATGCGGCGCCCGGCTACCTCGAACGCGCCGGCACCCCGGTGCACCCGGGCGAGCTGGAAGCGCCCCATCACCGCATCGTCAAGTTCCAGTGGTCGGGCGGCGCTTTTCCCTATGCGCTGCACCGGGGCGACGAACGCATCACGCTGCAGGCCCGCCACGTGCTGGCCATCGACGACGGCAACGCCTACCTGGCCGCCGGCCTGGCCGGGCTGGGTGCGCTGTGGCTGCCGGACTACATGGCCAGGCAGCATGTCGCCAGCGGGGCGCTGGTGCCCCTGTTCGACGGATGGCACATCGATCCGATGCCGCTGCATGTCGCGTATCCGCCGAACCGCCACGTGAGCAAGAAGCTGCGCGTGTTTATCGCGTGGATCGAGGAACTGATGGCGCAGCATGCGCCGCTGGCAAGCGCGCCGTCAGCCGCGACGTCCTGACTGCCGGCCTTGCGCGGCTTTTCCCGGTACCGTTCTCCGGTGGCCTGCTTTTCCTTGCAGGCCTTGCGATCGTTCCACATGGTGTTGTCAATTATATATTCAACGCCGCGGCGCGGGCCGCCAGGTCCACGCTGTCGCCCAGCAGCAGCATATGCGGGCCCAGCGCATCGAGCGCCTGCTGGCGGCGCGCCTCCCGCACCTCGCGGCTGTCGTCGCGCCCCGCAGCCTCCTGCCCCGGCTGGTAAGGCGCCAGCGCCGCCACCAGGTCACGTACCACGTGCTGCTCGGCGGGAATGGTGTCGTCGGCCATCATCCGCCCCAGCACGTATTGCTGGACGCGCTCGGACTGGCTGACGGACTGCGCCAGGCTGGCCCCGCGCAGCCGCCCGTCCCGGTAGCCCAGTTTGACCTCGCTGTGCGCCGTGTCGTCGATCTGGTGATACGTGTAGTTCTGCGATTCGGCCGAATAGTCGAAGGCCAGCGGGGCGCCTTCCTGCAAGGGCTGGTGGAACTGGGCCGTCAGCCGTGACTGCTGGGTTTGCGCCAGGCTGCGGTTGGCACGCGAGTCGCCGCCGCTGCGGGTCTGCTGCGACAGCTCGTACTGGAAGCCCGTCACTTCGTTGGACCGCACCGGGTTGTTCCACTGGGGCGCCTGCGTCATGCTGGCGCTGAAATCGGCCAGCCCCGTCAGCACGGCATGCTCTTCCCGGGCCAGGGGCCAGGCCTTGCTCGAACTTGCCATGGCCGGCGCGGCCGGACCGTCGCGGCTGGCCGTGCGGTTCAAGTCGGAAAAGGCATCCTTGAACAAGGTCACCAGCTGCGCGTCGCCATGGCCGCGCGCGGCGGCCTGGTCGACCTGTTTCAGGTAGCTGTCGATGGCGGTCGACTGCTGCTGCCGCGTGCCCAGGCGTTCCACCATGGCCGTGTCGACGCGCACATCCAGCTTGCCGGACGGGCCGTCCGCCTGCACGCTGCGCTGGCCCGCATCGGCGTGGAACGCCAGCGTCTGCGTGGCCGGCGGCGTCGTGGGCAACGTCACCATCGCCTGCAGGTCGACCGACTGCAGCAGGCCGCCGCCCAGGCCGGCCAGTTCGCCCAACCGGAGCCGGGGCGGCTCCTTCGTCATGCCGTCGATGGCGGCCTGGAAACCATCGGCCAGGCCGGCCAGGGCCTGCCGTTCGTCCTCGCCCAGTTCGGCGTCGGCGCTGAGCTGGACGATCAGGCCATTGTCGCGGCTGGCCAGGGTCAGGTCGACCTTGGTGCCACCGGCGGTGACGACGCTCAGTGTGAAGCGGTGCTCGGCATCCTTCGGCAGGGCCTGCCGATCCAGCGGCACGGTGGCGCCTGCCTTCAGGGCGGCCAGCACCGTGGCACCGACGTCCCGGAAACGGGCCGACGCCGACATCGGCACCACGCCGGAATCGGCCTCGGCCGCCGCCAGCGCTGCCGCACTGAGCGACACGACGGCCGATGGCGCAGGCCCGGCCTCGCTTGCGGCGATGGCACGGCCCGTCACCAGCGGCACGGTGCGCGCGGCGGGGGCGAGATTGGACAGGGACGCGACGGAGCTCATGTTGCCTTAACGGCAGGAATGCCGGAAGGTTGAGAGCCGGCGCGTCGCATGCGCCGGCGGTCTGCCGGCGGTCAAGGCAGGGGCCAGAACCAGACCTTGTTGCCACGGCCGAAATTGCAGCTGCCGACGCACTCCTCGAACCCAGGCCAGCGGGGCAGCAGCAGGTCGATATGGCCCTGGGCGCCCACCAGGGGCAGGAATTCGCCGAAGAAGAATGCCACCACGCCTTGCTGCAAGGTCAGCTCCTGCGTTGCCTTGACATTCGAATCGAACTTCTGCGGCGGCCCCCACAGCTCGGCCAGGTGTTCGGCCAGCTTGCGCATGCTCGGCTCGATGCGACTGCCCTGGAAGGGTCCCTTGTTGATGCGCAGTCCGCCGCGGGTCAGCGGCGTGCCCGCTTTCGTCAGCGCATAGCTCATCCGGATGCCACAGGTGTTCTCGTACTTGATGTCGCCGATCAGGGATTCGATGCCCAGTTCCTGGAACAGCTGGGCACGCGACACCGCGTTCGTGGTGGGGTAGGCCTGGCGCAGCGACGCGAACGATGGCCGCTTGCCCTTGGCGCCGGCACGGCCGCTCACCGTGCCGCCCCGGCGCTGTCGCAAGGGTAGCGCCGGCGCAGCTCATCGAGCACCAGGGGCGCCGCGTTGGCCTTCAACGCGGCGGCCGAATAGCGCTGCTTGAGCGCATGGGCCACTTCCGTGTTCAGTTCATGCGGCAGCAGCGCGCGCCGGAAACACCACAGGCTGCCCTGGGTGGCATCCTTGATGCCGGCGACATAGTAATGGGCGCGGTCGCGTTCGCGGAAATCGCTGTCGGTGACGGGGTCGACGGTCAGCCTGGCGACGACATCGGCACCCGTCATCGTGTTGAACGGGTAGACATAGGGCGCGGCGTGCACGCCGGCGCAGGCCAGCGACAGCCAAGCCAGCACGCCGATGCGGCGGCAACGGCGGCGCGGGGCCGCGTCGTGTTCTCGTTGAGACAACAACATCGTTTTTCACCTCGTCGATTCGGTCGTGGCGCTACCATTAATTGCCATCGTTTATGGGGTGTTTCGCACTGACAATTACACGATGAATCCGGTCCGGATCATGTGCCGTGCTGTCATGCAAATTGATAAACTCTGGTGTATTTATTAATTATAATGCCGAGGCTGCGGACCGCAACCGCGTGCGCCTGCGGGGGCTGTTCCCGCACTTTCGTGACCATCTCGCCTATGACCACGCTTCTGCAAACGGGACTCCAGCTGTTGAGCAAGCTGCGCCAGCATAACCGCCTGCTGCGCCTGAGCTTCCCGCATGACGATGGCCCTGCGGCCATATTGCTCGCCAACCGCCTCGATGCCAGGGAAAGCCTGTCGCGCGACTTCCGCTTCGTCGTGGAAGTGCTGTCCGACGACGAGAACATCGCCCTGAAGGACGTGCTGGGCCGGATGGTCACCATCGAACTGGTCCGCGAAGACGGCAGCATGCGCTACTTCAACGGCTACGTGGTCGAGTTCCGGCGCGACAGCACCGATGGCGCGCTGGTGTACTACGACATGGTGCTGGCGCCGTGGATGGCCTACCTGCGGCTGCGGCGCGACAACTACATCTTCCACAACCTGTCGCTCAGCCAGCAAACGGACGCCATTTTCGCGGATTACCCGATGCACGCGGCCAAGCTGCAGATCACGGGTACCGATCCCCAGATGACGTACGCCTGCCAGTACGATGAATCGGACTACAACTACCTGCACCGGCGCTGGGAAGCCCAGGGCTGGTATTACTGGTACGAGCACCGGGCCGATGGCCACACCCTGGTACTGTCGGACGATTCGACGGCCGCGCCGCCCATCGACGGCGCCCGGCAGGACATTCCGTTCCAGCGCGAGGCGGGCAGCATCGAGGACGACGGCCTGGGCGACTGGACCCCGGTGCGCCGCCTGGTGCCGGCCAATGTCGCGCTGTCCAGCTTCGATTTCAAGAAGCCCAGGCCAACACGGGTCGACGTGCCCACCACGAACGAGCAGGGCGACGTGCTGCCGGTCGAGAGCTACGAATACGCGGGTGCCTACGGCTTTGTCGACCGCAACGATGGCGATGCCCGGGCCCGCGTGCGCATGGAGGAGATCGAGGCGGTCGCCAAGTGCTTCGAAGGCCATGGCAACGACCGGACGGTCCAGCCCGGCCGCTGCTTCGACCTGACCGGGCATTTCGACGCGGCCGAGGGCGGCGACCTGAACTTCCTGATCGTGGAGGCGCACCACACGGCCCACAACAACTACCAGGATGCCGATGCGGCGCCATCGCATTATGCCAACCGCATCGTGTGCAGCCGCACCCGGGTGCCCTGGCGGCCGGGCCGCGGCTACAACAGCAGCGAGCCGAAGATTCCAGGCTTGCAGACGGCTATCGTTACTGGCCCGGCCGGCGAAGAAATTTATACCGACGAATACGGCCGCGTGCGCGTGCAGTTCCACTGGGACCGCATCGGCGAGAACAACGAGAAAAGCTCGGCCTGGGTGCGCGTCGCCACCGCCTGGGCGGGATCGAACTTCGGCATGACGTCGATCCCCCGCATCGGCACCGAAGTGATCGTGCAGTTCCTCGATGGGAATCCGGACCGCCCCCTCGTGACGGGCATGGTGCCCAATGCCGACACGATGCCGCCGTGGGCGCTGCCGGCCAACAAGACCCAGAGCGGCATCTTGTCGCGCTCGACGCCGGGCGGCAGCTACGAGACGGCCAACGCCATCCGCTTCGAGGACAAGAAAGGGCAGGAGCAGTTGTGGCTCCATGCCGAGAAGGACCAGCTCACCGAAGTCGAACACGACGAGGACAAGTGGGTCGGCAATGACCGCCGCAAGACCATCGACCGGGATGAAACATCGCACATCAAGCGCAACCGCACCGAGACGGTCGACCACGAGGAGCGCATCAGCATCGGCGACAACCGCACCGAGGATGTCGGCAAGAACGAAACGATCACCATCGGCGCCAACCGCAGCAAGACCGTGGGTGCCAACGAAGACGACCGCATCGGCGACAACTGGTCCATCGATGTCGGCAAGAACAAGACGGAAACCATCAATATGGCCTCGCTGCAGAACGTCGTGCTGGGGCGCATGGAGAACGTCGGCCTGGGCTACAACCTCAACGTCGGCATGGGCATGGCCACCATCGTCGGGGTGGACCAGACCACCAAGGTGGGCAATACCATCTCGATCACGGCGGGCTCGGAACTGTCGATCACCGTCGGCCAGGCCAGCCTGCTGATGAAGGCCGACGGTACCATCGTCATCAACGGCCACACCTTCAGTGTCGGCACCACCGATGAACAGACCTTCAAGGCCGATGGCAACATCACCATGAAGGGCAAGAAAATCCTGGAGAACTGATGCTGCAAGCTGACCACCCGGCCGCCGTGCCGGACACCGCCACGGAAGCGCCGGACCGGCTGCTGCACGACGTCGTCGACCGCACACCGCTGCGCGACCGGCCAGCCCACGGCATCGCGGTGGGCATCCTGACCGGCTTCGATGGCGACGGCACCGCGCTGGTCGATATCGCCGCCTTCGGCCTGACGGGCGTGCGCGCCCGCAGCGTGGCCGCACTCGATGCCGCGCAGCTGGGGCAGCAGGTGGCCCTGGGTTTCGAGGCGGCAGACCCGGGCCGGCCCATCGTCCTGGGCCTGATGCTGGCGGCCCCGCCTGCAGCGCCAGCGCGCGCGCAGGCCGAAGCGCTGGTCGATGGCGAGAAAGTGGTGCTGACGGCCCGCCACGAGATCGAACTGCGCTGCGGCGAAGCGGCCATCGTCCTGTCGGCGGACGGGCGCGTCCAGATCCGCGGCACCTACATCACCAGCCATGCCAGCGCCACCCAGCGCATCCTGGGCGGCTCCGTCAACGTCAACTAGGCCGGGGAACGGGATGGAAATCATCGTCGGGTCCAAATTCCTGGCCGTGGATACCGCGTGTGTCCTCGATGCCACGGGACGCGAGCACCTGGTCGTCGTCGCCAAGAGCAGCTGGCAGATTCCCCAGCCGGGCCAGCGGCCCCGGCCGCTGCCGCCGCAAGCCTTGCAACACGCCGACCTGTTCCTGGGCGAACCGGGCGAAAGCCCGATGCTGTACGGTTCGGACATGGTGCGCTTCAAGCCGCGCTGCGACGTGCTGTTCCATGCCAGCGCGCATGCGCCCGATGGCGCGCCGTTCAAGGAGCTGGCGGTGGCATGGCAGGTCGGACCGCTGCGCAAGGGCTTGCGCGTCCACGGCCCGCGCACCTGGCGCAAGCGCCTGGGGCTGTTCGGCCTGTCGGAAGCCGAGCCGGTCACCCAGATGCCGCTGCATTTCGGCATGGCCTTCGGCGGTACCCGCAGCTTCACGAAAGGGTCCGGAGCCAAGGCCCAGGTGCTGTGCGAAGCGCACCTGGCCAATCCGGCCGGACTGGGCTGGTTCGGCGCCAAGACCGACGAGGACGCCGTCGGCCAGCCGGCGCCATGCCTGGAAGCCCTCGACGAGCCGGTGCGCAAACCGGGCGGCACGTATGCGCCGGTGGCGTTTTCCGCCGTCGCCCGTCACTGGCAACCGCGCCCTGCCTACGCCGGCACCTACGACGCGGCGTGGGAGCGCGACGTCTTTCCCTTCCTGCCGGACGACTTCGACGAGCAGTTCAACCAGTGCGCGCCGGCGGACCAGCAGATGCCCTATCCGGTGGGCGGCGAGCACGTGGTGCTCAAACACATGATGGCCGGCCGGCCCTTCGTCCGGTTCCGGCTGCCCAGGCTGGATACCGTCACCGTGCGCATCCTGCGCGCCGATTACACGTCGGAAGAACCGGTTGCCGTGGCCGACACGCTGTATTTCGAGCCGGACCTGGACCGCTTTTCGGTCGTGTGGCGCGCCAGCGTGCCCATCAAGCGACGGCTGCAGGAATTCCTCACCGTCGCCGTCGGCCCCGTGAGCACCGAATGGTGGCACCGCAAGGCCATGGGCACCGAGGGCTGCGACGGCTGCAGCGAGGCCCCCGACAGCAACGCCCTGGAGGCGCAACCGTGAGCGGATTGCCCGACCTGCACGTGAACGCCGCCGGCCTGTGCTGTTCGCTGGGTTATCACCTGGACGCGGCCATCTGCGCGCTGCGCGCCAATATGGACCACTTCCGCGAGAGCGCGTTCTACAGCCAGGGCGGCGACCCGGTGCAGGTGGCGTCGCTGCCCGACAAGGTGTACGGCGCCCAGCGCCTGCAACGGTGGGTCGAGCATGCCGTGCAGGACTGCCTGTCCGCTATCGCCGACCCGGCCGCCCTGTTCGACGGGCGCCGCAGTGCCGTCGTGATCCTGGTGGCGGACGCCCAGCGTCCGTCCAGCGAGGGCGACGACCCGGCCGAGGCCGTGCGCGCCGCGCTGGAGCGCCTGGCCGCAGGCTATGGGGTCGACGCCCCGGCGCCGGCCGCCTACGTCATCCGCCACGGCCGTGCCGGCCTGGTGGCCGGATTGCGCCAGGCCCGCGCCGCACTCGATGCCGGCAAGGCCCAGGTGCTGCTGGTGGGCGTCGACAGCCTGCTCAATGCCGCCGACATCAACTTCTACCTGCAGGAGGAGCGTCTGTTCGTGCCCGGCAATACCGACGGCTTCGTCCCCGGCGAGGCGGCCGCGGCACTGGTCCTTGCGGCCAAGCCGGCCCCGGCCGGCGGCATCCGCATTGCCGGGCTGGGCAGCGCCAACGAACGGGGCACCCTCGATGGCAGCGTACCGAACCGCAGCGAGGGGCTGACGGCGGCGATCCGCGGGGCCTGCGCCGAGGCACAGGTGGCGCCAAGCCACCTGCAGTTCCGCCTGAGCGACCAGAACGGCGAGCACTTCTACACCCGCGACGCCACCAACGCCATCACGCGCGTCATGGCCGGCACCCGCCAGCCGGCCTTCCTGACCCTGGCCGACAAGCTGGGCGATATCGGCGCCGCCACCGGTCCGGCCATGCTGGCCTGGCTGTCGCGCGACCTGCACCACCCGCAGCGCCGTCCAGGGCACGCCGGGCTGCTGCACCTGGCCAACGATGCCGGGCTGCGCAATGCCGTCGTCGTCCACGCACCGAAGGAATAAGCATGGAAACCTACGTCTACGCCAATGACAACGAAATCTGCTCGCGCGCGGCCGACGGCAAGTCGATGGTCGCGCCGGACCCGTGCTGGAGCCCGCCAGCTCCCAGCGCCGGCCCCGTCGTCATTCCCTACTCGAACACGGCCTACGCGAAGAACCTGAAGGAGGGCTCGGCCACGGTCTTCGTCTGCGGCACGCCGGTGGCGCTGCGCGACGTTTCCTACCTGGCCAACAGCACGGGCAACGAACCGGCCACGCGCAATTTCGCCATGGGCGTGTCCTCGCACACGATCACGGGCAAGGCCTATTTCACGGCATGGTCGCCGAACGTGAAAGTGGAAGGCCTGAACGTGTGCCGCCACATCGACCCGATGACCCACAACCACGCCTGAACCGACCATGCCGAGCGCCCCGAATACCCCGGTCACCTATTACATCGACAATGCCGATGTAAAGCGCGACTGCAAGCAGGATTTCCAGAAGATCGACAAGGCCTGCGAAAAGGAGACCGACCGCTCGCCGAAGAACAAGCACCCCGTGCTGCGCAAGATGCTGGGCGACAAACCGGTGGCCGCGCTGGACAGGATGGCCACCAAGATCAAGGGCGGCAAGTTCCAGGACACGGCGGACACGGGCTGGATGTCGCATTGCGATGGCCTGTGGGTGAAGCCGTCCAGCAGCATCAATGAAGACCTGCTCGAGTTCAACAGCATGTTGAAGGACATGTCGAAGGACGTGAGCAAGGCGGTCGAATCGCAGGTCAAGCCCCTGGTGGAAAAGGTCACGCAGGAGATCAAGGACAAGGCCATCGCCGAAGCCAAGGAGAAAGCCGTCAAGGCCGGCATCCGCGGCGGCGCGCGCTGGGGCGTCGGCCTAGGCGGCGCCGCCGTCGGCGGCGTCGGCGCCATCGTCACGGAAACCATCGCGACGGCCTGGAACATCTACGACTGGGGCAAGACCGGCTACCAGGCCGCCACGATGGGCGTCGAAGCCTACGGCGCCATCAAGGAAATCGGCACCGTCCTTAATATTGCCGAAACCGCCAGCCGCGAGCTGTCCGCCCTGGGCGACAACATCGCCAACAAGACCCCCACCGACCTGATGGCGGACGGCATGGGCGTACTGTCCCGCCTCGACCCCTGCACCCGCGCCCGGCGGTGCATGCTGGTGCCGTACAACAAAACTCAAACAGCGACGAGCCTGGGAGGCAGCGGGTGCTGCCCTGGACAGACGGGCCACCATGTGCTGCCGGATGAGATGACTAAGAACGGCAATTGCCCGGGTTATGTGCACGGGGACGCGCCTACGGTTTGTGTGGAGGGAGCTAACGGTAGTAATGGATCGCATGGGAGGATTCATAACCAAATGGATGAGAAAATCCAACGACATACAACTGGCTGGTTTGGAAACCCCGACGCAATAAGCTACGGTAAAGCGCGTGATCTCGGGATTGATAGTCTGCGCGCCACATTTCCTGAGTCAAAATGTGACACCAAATGCCTTCGTGCACAGCTAGATGCATACTACAAGAACAAATGCACGAAACCGCTACCGCCTAAAGCGGGAGTACCAACCAAACGAAATTCACGAGAATAGATTTCAGGAGGCACAATGCAATTAACTAAAGCTGAGTATGCGAAACGCTTCCAAGGCTACGCCATCACCGATTGCGCAGTTTTAAAGCGCAACCAGTATTATTTTATCAGCCGCAACATTGCAGAAGCTGAGAACGCAGGTCCAACTGCAGAAGCAATGGTCACTAAGAGGCTGACGGGGTACTTACCAAATCAGTCGGAAACAAATCGTCTCTATCATATGAAATTCGAGGGCTACCAGAGACTGAATATCGGGGCTAACCATACTGGAGAAGAGCGTATGCTGTGCGTATCTGTTGATGGTATGGTTACAGCTACGGGTGGTACTGGCGAGGATGAGGACGAAAAAAACATTCCAAAAGCAAAATTAGGACCGAGACGCGGAACGATAGAACGACTGCGCAATATTAACGGCAGACTGTACGCTAGTGGCAGTGACCACACTGTTTGCTACAGGCAAGGGATAAATGATTGGAAGTCGCTTTGCCTGAACCTTCCTATGCCCACATTAGCCGATTTCAATGATGTTACACGTACAAATAATATGGCGTTTGTCGACATCGACGGTTTTTCCGCGGATGATTTATACGTCATTGCTGGAGCTGGACGCGTTTGGCACTTCGACGGTACTAAATGGTCTGCTGTAGCATTTCCATCGAATATGGACGTGTATTCTATCTGCTGCGCCGGAGACGGCTACGTCTACATCGGCGCCCAATCCGGCAGCGTTTTTCGTGGACGTGATAACGAGTGGACACTCCTGGTACGTGAAATGCTCACGCTGCCTTTCAAGGACATCGTCTGGCATGCTGGCAAGGTGTGGCTAACCAGTGACTATGGCTTGTGGAACCTGATCGATGGGAAATTGGTCGAGGCAGATTTGCCTTCATCCGATATCAAAGTGTGCGCCGGCAATCTGTCGGTCGGTGATGGAGAAATGCTGATGGCGGGCACCCATGGCGCCGCCGTACATGATGGAAAAGAATGGAAATTGATATTCCACCGTCTGCAGTTCCCATGACGACATCCGTACACTGGGTGGGCGAAACTGTTGCTGCGGCAATGGGCAGGTAAGCCATGTTCAGGTTAACTGAAGAAGAATTCCGAAAGCGGTTTGGCGGATTTGCAATCACTAGGTGCGCTGTTTTCAAGAAAAACCATTACTATTTTATAAGCCGTGACATAACAGAATCTGAAAAAGCAGGCCCGACTGCAGAAGCTACGGTAACAAAACGTATGAGCTGGTTTATCCCCAATCAACAAGAGGGTGACCGCCTGAAGCATATGCGCTTCGCAGGCTATGGCACTCTGGAAATCGGGCCTAGCTTTGCCGGCGAGGAGCGTATGCTTTGCGTTTCAGTAGAAGGTTTAGTTACCGCAACAGGTGGTGGCGAGCCAAGTGAAGACGAGGACGCTATTCCGAAGTCGATAAATGGCCCACGTCGTGGTGCCATACGTCGACTGCGAACTGTCGGCGAAAACTTATACGTGGTGGGAGGTAGTCATACAGTCTGCGTCCGAAAAGGGAAAAATAATTGGGAATCCTTGTGTCTGAATTTACCGACGCCTACTGCCGCAGATGCCAACGATGTGGACCGCTCCGATAACATGGCATTCACCGACATAGACGGTTTCTCGGCTGAGGATTTGTATGTTATTGCTGGCGCCGGTCGCGTTTGGCACTTTAACGGCGAAAAATGGTCCGCAGTAGCATTTCCGTCGAATATGGACGTGTATTCCATCTGCTGTGCCGGAGACGGTTACGTCTACATCGGGGCACAATCCGGCAGCGTTTTCCGTGGGCGTGGTAACGAGTGGACTCTTCTGGTGCGTGAAATGCTCACGCTGCCTTTCAAGGACATTGTCTGGCATGCTGGCAAGGTGTGGCTCACCAGCGATTATGGTCTGTGGAACCTGATTGATGGAAAGCTGGTCGAGGCAGCCCTGCCTTCATCCGATATCAAGGTCTGCGCGGGCAATTTGTCCGTCGGCGATGGAGAAATGCTGATGGCGGGCACCCATGGCGCAGCCGTTCATGATGGAAAAGAATGGAAATTGATATTCCACCGCTTGCAGTTCCCATGACCGCGCTCACATGTGGTGTGGCTGAAACTATTGCTGTGACGATGGGGGGATAATCCATGTTCGGATTAACTGAAGAGGAATACCGAAAGCGATTTGATGGCTACGTCGTCACCGATTGCGCGGTGCTGAAGCGCGGACATTACTATTTCGTCAGCCGCAACCTCGCAGAATCCGAACGTGCCGGCCCGACGGCGGAAGCGACTGTTACCAAACGCTTATGCTGGTTTTTTCCAAACGAACCGGCCGGTAACAGAATCCAAGATATGGAATTTGAAGGATACTTCGATTTAATGGTCGGTGCCAGTCGAAACTTTGAAGAAAAAATTCTCTGTGTTTCCATGAATGGACTAGTTACATCCATGAGCGCAGGAGAAGAAGATGATGAAAAGCCAATCGTGAAGGGAATGACAGGTCCGCGACGCGGTGCTATCGAAAGAATCCGCACAATCGACGGCACTCTTTACGCCGCTGGAGGAGACCATACAGTTTGCATGAGGAAGGGAAGGAATTCCTGGGAATCACTGTGTCTAAATCTTCCCAAGCCAACACTCGCAGATTTCAACGATGTCGTTAAGACTAACAATATGGTTTTTGTCGATATTGACGGTTTTTCCGCTAATGATTTATACGCCATTGCTGGCGCTGGTCGCGTTTGGCACTTTGACGGTACTAAATGGTCTGCTGTAGCATATCCATCGAATATGGACGTGTATTCCATCTGCTGTGCCGGAGACGGTTACGTCTACATCGGGGCACAATCCGGCAGCGTTTTCCGTGGACGTGATAACGAGTGGACGCTTCTGGTACGAGAAATGCTCACGCTGCCTTTTAAAGACATTGTCTGGCATGGTGGCAAAGTGTGGCTTACCAGCGACTATGGCTTGTGGAACTTGATCGACGGAAAGCTGGTCGAGGCAGATTTGCCCTCATCCGATATCAAGGTCTGCGCGGGCAATCTGTCCGTCGGCGATGGGGAAATGCTGATGGCGGGCACTCATGGCGCAGCCGTTCATGATGGAAAAGAATGGAAATTGATATTCCACCGCTTGCAGTTCCCATGACCGCGCTCACATGTGGTGTCGCTGAGACTATTGCTGTGACGATGGGGGGATAATCCATGTTCGGATTAACTGAAGAAGAATACCGAAAGCGATTTGATGGCTACATCGTCACCGATTGCGCGGTGCTGAAGCGCGGACATTACTATTTCGTCAGCCGCAACCTCGCAGAATCCGAACGTGCCGGCCCGACGGCGGAAGCGACTGTTACCAAACGTGTAACTTGGTGTTTAGCTGATACAACGCAAGATAGTCGTATTCAGGACATAGAGTTTGAGGGCTATCGGACGTTGACCGTAGGTGCAAGCCGGGCTGGTGAAGAACGCATGTTGTGCGTTTCGGTGGATGGACTAGTTACCTCAACCGACGGTGGTGAGGACGATGAAGAGGAAGACGCAATTCCCAAGTCTATAAAAGGTCCCAGGCGCGGCTCCATCCACAGAGTACGGACTATTGAAGACAGTTTGTACGCTGTAGGGAGCGACCACACCGTCTGCGTGCGGGAAGGACGTAATGAATGGAAATCCTTATGCCTTAACCTACCGGCACCCACTCTTGCAGATTCCGACAATGCGGAACTGTCTGACGATATGGCATTCAGCGATATTGACGGTTTCTCGAAAAATGACATATATGCAATCGCTGGTAAAGGGCGCGTGTGGCATTTTGATGGTGCAAAATGGTCCCCCATCGCTTTCCCATCAAACATGTTCATTTATTCGATCTGCTGCGCCGGCGACGGCTATGTCTACATCGGCGCCCAGTCCGGCAGCCTGTTCCGGGGCCGCGGAAACGAGTGGACATTGTTGGTCCGCGAAATGCTCACGCTGCCATTCCAGGATATCGTCTGGCACGCTGGCAAGGTGTGGATGACCAGCGATTACGGCCTGTGGAAGGTGATCGACGGCCAGTTGGTCGAGGCCGACTTGCCCTCGTCCGACATCAAGGTTTGTGCCGGCAATCTGTCCGTCGCCGATGGCGTCATGCTCATGGCCGGCACGCACGGCGCAGCCGTCCACGATGGCTCGGCATGGCAGCTGATTTTCCACCGCATGCAATTCGCCCGCTAACGTACGTTATTCCATTGACCCAGCACACCTGACCGTTCCCATGTCCTTGATAACCCAAACATTTCCCGTGATCGAAGCGTTGGTGGCGCGGCATGCCGAAGATGCGGCCTTCTACTGGTCGCAGCTGGACGGGGCGATCAGGTCGCCCACTCTGCGGCTCGACCGCCTTCACCATTTCAACGGCCTGCTCGACGCGCACCTGGATGGTTTGCTGGTGGCGGGGAGCCAGGGCTGGCAGCCTGCCATGGATGCGTTGACGCGCTGGAAGAAACCGGGCGAGGCCTTTGTCTGCACCTGGCTGGCGGCGCAGGGCGATGGCCGGCAACGCCTGGACGAGGTGTTGGAAGTCGCCAAAGTCAGTCCGCAGAACGTCCTGCGCGGCATGATTTCCGCGCTGGCGTGGCTGCCGCCGGGATGCGCGGCACCGGTCATTGGCCAGTGGGGGCACGCCGCCATGGTGCCGGTGGCGCAGGTCGCCGCGCTCCGGGCCGCGGCCCTGATCGGTCCCGAGGCCGTGGCCGCCCTGGGCAGCCCCTTGGCGGACTTCCTGGTTTGCGCCGACAGCCATGTGCGCGCCGCGGCCTGCCGTGCGCTGGCCGGTGGTCACCACGGCGCAGCCGTAGCGGCGCTGCGCGATGCGCTGGCCGATGCGGACGTGACGGTGCGCGCCGAGGCGGCGATTGCCTTGGGCAAGGGCCAGGACGCGGCGCGGGCGTTGCCGGTCCTGCAACGCTGCGTGATCGACCAGGCGCACACGTGCGCCGCGGCCACGGGCTGGCATCGGATGCAGGCAGTGCGGCGCCTGGACCGCTGGGTGCGCGAACTGGCATGGCTGACCCCGTTCGGCATGGCCGGCACCGGCGCCATGCTGGCCACCTTGCCGCCACGCACGGCGCTGACGTTCGTGCTGGCGCACGGCGACCCGTCGCACCTGGGCTTTGTCGCCCGGCTGGCCGGCGAGCCCGAGGTAAGCCGCTATGCCGGCTGGGTCTGGCAGTCGCTGACCGGTATCGACCTTGCCGAGACCGGCCTGGCGCTGCCCGAACCGCCGCCCAGCGCGCTCGCTCGCGACGAGCTCATCACCGAAGCGCGGCTGGATGCGGACAACGGCCTGCCGCAGCCGGACAGCGCCGCCTTGTGCGCGCATCCGGCATCGGAGTCGCCGGTGGCGAGCCATGCCGGCCCTGTCCTGCTGGGGCGTTCCCTGGACCGGCAGCATGCGCTTGACCTGCTGCAAGGGGGACCGCAGGCGCTGCGCCTGCTGGCGGCGCGTACGCTGGGAGTGACGGTGCGCGGCCCCGTGCATCCGCAGCTGGCCGCGCTGGGCCGGATGCAGGCCGAAAGCGCGGAGGGGAACCGATGACCACGCTTGATCCCTGGCATGACGCCGCCGCAATCGCGGCGCGGCTGGCGGCGCCGGCGGCACGCCTGGTCGTCTTGATCGGTGCGGAAAGCTGGTGCGAACGGTGCCGCACATTGAAGCCGGCCTTCGAATCCGCGGCGATGCAGCAGGCGGGACAGGACGAAACGTGGATCTGGCTGGACCTGGAAGACCACGCGGATTTTCTCGACGGCTTCATGCCCGACGACCTGCCCCTCCTGGTGCGGTATGACGGCCCGGTAGCGTCCGGCGTCATGGTGGGGCGCGCCGTGACGGCGGCCGCGTTCACCAACGCACAAACGTGCCCGGCGAATGCAGCTCCCGCCGGCTTGCCGGACTTGCGCGCCCGCCTGATGGCTGCCGACTGGGCCATGTAGCCAGGCGCGGCGCCGCGCGGACGCCTGCGCGTCAACCGTAGAGATCGTGGCGCACGCCCCGGGTGTAATGGGCATCGAGCTCTTCGGCGACGGCGGCATCGGCGGCGCGTCCTTGCGCAGCAGCATTGATGGCTTCGACCATCCGCCCCGGCGTCGGCAGCGTTGCCCGGTCGACGTGGCGGTCCGCGCGCCACAGCCCCGCGCGGTTGATCGCCTTCCCGCAGTGGAACAGCACCTCGTCGATTGCCACGACGATGGCGGTCTTCGGCCGCTTGTCGCCTTCGGCCAGGCGTGCCAGCAGGGCGGCGTCCGTCGTGGCGCGGGCGCGGCCGTTGATGCGCATGAACATTTCCAGGCCGGGAAACAGGAACAGCATGCCGACCCGGTCGTCCTGTTCCAGGTTGCGCAGCGATTCGATGCGGTTGTTGCCGGGCCAGTCGGCAAAGGCCACGTGATGGTCGTCCAGCGCGTGCACGAAACCCGGCTGGCCGCCGCGCGGCGACGCGTCCAGGCCTTGGGCGCTGCCCGTGGCCAGGCAAAAGAACGAGGCCACGCGCAGATAGTCGCGGTGGAAATCGACCAGGCGGTCGAGCACGGCCTTCTGGATGCGCTCGGCAGGCGGGTCGTACAGGGCGTCGAGATCGGGGCGGGGCAACGTGTCGGGAGCGGTCATGGAAAACTCCTGCGAGGGGAAGGAAGCCCAGTGTAGAGCCCGTTTCGTTGGCGGCTGTACAATTCCGGGGCCAATCCATATCGATTTGACGCCAATGGCTGACGAGACCCTCGACCCCGCCCTGATCGACCGCGCCGACGGTCCCGTGCTCATTGTCGCGGCCGCCAACCAGGCGACGCCGCGCAGCGCCGAGGCCCATCGGCACCAACGCGGACAACTGTTCGGCTCGATGCGGGGCCTGCTGACGATCGGCGTCGACGAGGGTGTCTGGGTCGTGCCCACGACGCATGCGATCTGGGTGCCGCCGCACCGGGTGCACTGGGCCCGCTCGCACGGCCCGTTTTGCGGCTATGCGGTCTACGTGGCGGAAGACGCTTGCAGCGTGCTGCCGGCGGCGCCGTGCGCGCTGCGCATGTCCGGGCTGCTGCGCGAAGCAACCCTGCGCGCCGCCCGCTGGCCCCTCGGGCCGCTCGACGCGGCCGGCGAGCGGCTGGCCGGGGTGATCCTCGACGAGATCCGCGGCTTGCCCGCTGACCCGCTCGGCCTGCCGCTGCCGCGCGAAACGCGCCTGCTGCGCATCGCCCGCGCGCTGGTGGACGATCCTGCCGACGACCGCAGCCTCGAGGACTGGGCACGCTGGGCGGCCATCGGCGCGCGTTCGCTGAGCCGCCATTTCGTCACCGAGACGGGGTTCACGTTCACGGCCTGGCGCCAGCGGGCCCGGCTGATGCGCGCGCTGGAACTGCTGGCGGACGACGTGCCCGTCACTCGCATCGCGCTCGACCTCGGCTATTCGACGCCGAGCACCTTCATCGCCCTGTTCCGTCGCACCTTCGGCGTAACGCCGGCCGCCTACCGCCAGCGCTTCGAAACACCGCCGGGGTACGACGCCCGGTAGTCAGGCCGCCTGCGCGATCCCGGCCGCGAAGTCGCGATAAGAGTGCAACGGGCGTCCCAGCATGCCGGTCAGGCGCGCGACGTCGCCGGCCTCGGGCAGCATGCCGTCGCTGACGTAGCGCTCGGCCATCAGGCGCATTTCATACGCCATCCACTTCGGCATGAAGGTCGCCAGGTTCTGCTCGAAGCCGGTGGGGTCGTCGCCGCCGTAGGCCACGGGCCGGCCCAGCGCGTCGGACCAGATGGCCGCGACATCGGCACCGGTCAGCGTATCGGGACCGACCAGGTTGATGGTGGCCAGGGGCAGCTTTGCCGGTGCCCGATCCCGGCGGACCAGTTCGATGGCCGCCACCTCGGCGATATCCCGCGTGTCGACCATGGCCAGGCCCTTGCCGCCGATCGGCATCGGGTAGACGCCATGCTGGAGGATGACGTCCTTGATCATGTGCTCGTTGTCGATGAAGTAGGACGGCCGCAGGATCGTCGCGCCGAAGCCCATCTGCTCGATCATGCGCTCGGCGCCCAGCTTCACGGCGAAATGCGGCACGTTGACGAAGCGGTCGCTGTGCAGCACCGACAGGTAGACCAGCCTTTCGACCCCGGCTTCCCGGGCAATATTGAGCGTGACCAGGGCCTGGGTGAACTCGTCCGCCGCCACCGCGTTGAGCAGGAACAGGGTGCGGACGCCCGCGAAGGCGGCACGCAGCGCATCGATGTCGAGCAGGTCGCCTTGCACCACCTCCACGCTGGCGGGGAAATCGGCCTTTGAAGGGTCGCGAACGAGCACGCGCACGGCGGTGCCGCGGGCAACGAGCTGCTGGACAACCTGGCGGCCGACACGGCCGGTGGCGCCGGTAACGAGAATGGTCATGGTATTTCTCCTGGAAGTAGGTTGAAGGGATGTTGAAGACAGGTCCATGTTAGGGATACCATGTGATATCCGATAGCCGTCCAAACGAGACGTGCCGTCTCACTGGTGGAACACATGGATCTTCTTGCCCTAGCCGATTTCAATCTGGTTGCCCGCCATGGCAGCTTCGGCAAGGCCGCCCGCGCAACGGGACGCCCGAAGGCCACCCTGTCGCGTCGAGTGGCGGACCTGGAAAGCAGCCTGGGCCTGCGCCTGCTCGAACGGGGCGCAAAAGGCCTGAAGCTGACTGACGAAGGCCGGGCCCTGCACGTGCGCACCGGGGCATTGCTGGCCGAAGTGGAGGAGACGGCCACCGCCATCGCCTCGGGCGGCGGCAAGCCGCAGGGTCGCCTGCGGATCAGCGCGCCGCTGCTGTTCTCGCAGGCCGCCATGGGCAGCCTGGCTTCGGGGTTCGCGCTGCGCTATCCGGACGTGCGGCTGGAAGTGACGACCGAAGACCGTCCCGTCGACATGGTCGACGAAGGCTACGACCTGGTCATCCGCGTCAATCCCGATGCCGACGCCAGCCTGGTCGGGCGGATCTTCCTGCGCGACCGCCTGGTGGTGGTGGCCCACCCGGCCCTGGCCCGGCCCACGGCCGATACACCGGCCCGCGCCGTCGTACGCGGGCAGGGCAGCGGGACAGCGCCTTGGCGGGTGACGACGCCGGCAGGGCAGGCCAGCATCGCCATCGACCCCGTGCTGCGCCTGTCATCGCACTTCATGGTGCGCGATGCCGTGCGGCTGGGCGTGGGGGCGGCCAGCCTGCCGTTATCGCTCGTGGCCGGCGACCTGGCCGCCGGCAACCTGGTGGCGTGGGGCGAGATCGACGGCCCCGAAATCGCCCTGTGGGCGCTGTATCCGTCCCGGCGCTTGCTGAGCCCGCGGGTGTCGGCATTCCTGGAATATCTGCGGGAGGCGTTTCCGCTGGGGACGGCGGAGGAGCTGGCTGCCTATCTGGCGGGGTGACGAACGGCGCTGCCCCCATTGCGCCAGCCTGAGCTGGCCATCCTCGATGGCCTCCGTGTAGCAGTTGTAGGGGAAACGTCGTCACGTGCGGAAGCGAGCCGTGCAGACACGGTCGTCGGTGACGGCCGGCACGGCGCGAAACGGCCAGCAGCGGCACCGCTTGCGGACAGCCCTGCCTCAGGCCGGCGAGCTTGCGTCGTCGGCCCAGCCGATCGCGGCAGCATAGATCACGGCCTGGTGCACGCCGTCGAGCCCGAGCCAGCGGTTGACCCGGCTGTCGCGAAAGCCGCCGATGCACAGGCTGGCCAGGCCATGTTCGTGGGCGAGCAGGCACAGCGCCTGAACGACATGTCCGCCTTCCAGCAACAGGTAGCGGTAGCCGCGCGGACCGTACTTGTCCAGCGTGCGCCCAAGGCCGGCGGCGACGAACAGCAGCACGTTCGCCTGCGCCACATAGGCCTGGGCCAGCAGCAGCTCGTCGAGCTCCGCGCCGGTCGGCGCCTGCCGTACCGGCTCCAGGCGGTGGTGCAGTGGCTGGTAGCGATAGACGCCGTCCGGCACCCCCTCGACGCGTGCCAGGCAAGCATACAGCTCCAGCGGATAGAGCGCGCCAGCCGACGGCACCGGCCGGCGCAGGACCACCCTTTCTTCACCCTGCGCCGATGTGGGCAGCACGCCATAGGCACCGGCCAGCAGCCCGGACAGCACCTGCGCACCCAGCACGCGCGCGGCATAGCGCCTGCAGGAACGACGCGCCGCCAGCGCCTGCGCGACAGGCCCGGGGCCCGCCGCGTACGGCAGCATGACGCAGTGTTCGCGCGGCACCCGCACCGGGATCGGCACTTCGGCCAGGGTGGCCGTGTAGGCATCCACGTTCATCCAGGGTTCGCTGTTCAGGTGATACAGCAGGGGCAGCGTGGTAGCGTCGTCGGACTTGATCATGGGGGGTCAGGCCAGCGGATGGGGGCATGGGTTCAGGTCTTCCTCGCGGCCGGGTGGCCGGTCCGGCGCCATGCGGGCAGCCGCCTCGTACAGCCGCGCACCACCCAGGCGCGCCAGCCCATCGCCGAAATGGATGGGCTGCAGCCCTGTCGCCAGCGTGCGCACGACGTGGATTGGGTAATCGGCGAGGTCCGGTGTCGTCAGCCCGGTGTACAGCACCCGGCAGCCGACCCTGCGCAGCGCCGCGACGCAGGTGGCGAGATCCTCGGCGGTATCCCCGGTGGCGCGATTGTCGAGATCGGCCAGCCGGCGCCGGCGCTTGGTCTGCAACAGGAAATCCAGTTCCGGCAGCGCGCTGCGCTGGGCGAAGAAGGCACTGTGGTCTTCGATGCCACGCACATCGGCGGCCGCCAATGTGCGGGTGGCCTGGCGCTGCGTATGGCTGGGCCGCACCTGGCACACCTCGAACGCGGCGCGCAGCGCGGCCGCATGCGGATCGAGGTGGCAGCCCAACCCGACGACCGCCGCCGGCCCCGGTGCATCGCCCGCCAGCGCCAGTGCCATCACGACGGGGATGCCGATATCGGTGGTCACGTCGAACAGGTGCAGTGCGATGCCGAAACGCGCATAGTGCTCGGCAATGGCGGCCAGCGGTCCGTCGCTGCCGTCCAGCGCCAGCATCGGGACGGCAAGGCGGTTCATCCACATGACAAGGAAGGCATCGCGCTCGATCAGCTCGCACAGGCCGTTGCGCACCGCATCCTCCACGGTGGGGCCTGCTGCCAGGCCGCTGGACGTCGGTGTGAACAGCGTGTCGCCGGGCATGACGTTATTGCCGTGCATGTACACGGCCACCGCCGGCACCCACGTCTCGCGCCCTTCGGGCAACTCCGTCGCGCGCATCCAGTCGATTTCCAGCTCCGGGCTGGGCCGCTGGTGCGGGAAGTCCGGCCGCTGATACTGCGCGTCGCTGTACAGCACGCAGTCCTGCGGCAGCACGGCGCCGGCCGGCGCATCGCGCAGCATCGTCCGGTGCAGCCGCTGGCGGTCCACATGCGATGCGCAATAGCGCTCCACCGCTTCACCGATCGCGCCGCCGATGGCATCGCTCTCGGTGAGGCCCTTGCCAGCCGCGCCGCGCTCGATCGCCGGCGCGCGCTTGAAATCGAAGTTGCACAGCGTTGCCGCATACAGCACGGGCGGTTGCGGCTCATCGGGGGCGCGCTCGACGCGTGCCAGCTGGCGCACCAGCCCGATCCGGGGGCTGACCAGTTCCAGCAGGCGCTCGATCTGCGCGGGATGGGCGCGGCCGGTCATCGCGCACCGGAATCGGCAACGGCGGCGGCCGGCGCGGGCGCACCCGCAGCGTCGGTCCCCTGGCCGGCGCGCGCCGCATCGCACACGGGGCACCACGGCTTGCGCAGCAGGCGGTGACGCTGGCTGCCCAGCGTCAGCAGATCGACCACCTGCAACTGGCCGCCCAACGTCAACCCGGGCAAGCCGCCCAGGACCTTGACCACTTCCAGTGCCGCCAGATGCCCGGCCACGCCTTCACCGGGCGCCAGGCTTTCGTGGCTGGCGGTGTCGTCGCGCTTGCGGCGGTCCAGCAGGCTTTTCAGCGCGTATTCGTCTTCCGGATTCTGCGCGGCGGCGACCAGGCGCATCGTGAAACAGAGATAGCACGGCGTGTCAGGCGGCTGCATCAGCGGTCCCACCAGTACTTCGCTGCCGGCCGTGGCGACGGCGAGCCAGGGCTGCCGCAGGTCCACGCATACGCGGTTGAGCTTGTAGATCAGCGAGCTGCGTCCGCCATCGAGGCAGCACAGCACGAAGTCGACGCCCGCGACGATATTGCGCACGGCGGCGTCGTCCTCCAGTGGCGCAACGGCCAGTTCGATCCGCGCGCCGCCAGCATTGGCGGCCAGCCGGTCACGCAGCACTTCCGCTCGCGACCGGCCGATATCGGCGCCCGTGTAGACGGACGCCAGGTAGGGATCGCTGTGCGCCACCGCCTCCGATTCGACCAGCCGCAACGTTCCCACGCCGGCTGCGGCCAGCGCCTGCGCAGCCACCGCGCCCGCGCCCGCCAGCCCGAACACCGCCACCGTGCTGCCCGCAAGCCGCGCGTGGGTGGCAACCGGGTCAAGGCCCAGGTCGTGGAACAGGTTCCATTGCGGCGTGCGGCCATCCGCGCCGTTGCCTGGCCCGGCTTCCCGCACCAGGCCATGGGTCAGCAGCAGCTGCAAGGCCTCTTCGATGTCGGCCGGCGTGAACAGGTCGGCCGTCGCCGCGCTGATCTCGTCCAGCGTATGACGGCCATCGAGCAGCGGCATCAACGCGCGCTGGAATTCGCGAAACGAGCGGCCCTTCAGCTTGACGCGGCGCGCCTCGGACATGAACACCAGGGTCTCGTCGCCGCGCTCGTCCGGCGGCTCCAGCAGCACCCGGTAGTGGCTAGGAAGCAGCGGCCGTTGCAATGGGAATGTGGACACGGGATTCTCGCTTGATGGCAGTGGCAGGCCGGTTACGGAGCACGGCAAGGCTCAGGTACCTGCCGTCCATTTCGATGGCGATCTTGTCGGCGACCCAGCCATCCAGCATGGCCTGCATTTCTGCCGGGGGCAGCAGCACGCCACTGCGCTGCTGCAGGCTGGCGAGCGATTGCGCCTGGTCGCACGTGACATACAACTGCGCCTCGGCACCCGCCAGCCGCCGCGCGAGCTGCGTGGCGCAGGGGCGGGTATCGGTCAGGTCCACCCCATCGTCACGCAGCACGGCATCGAAGCGTGGGCGCCCGGGAATGTCGGTGCCATGCAGCGTGATCCATTTATCGACCGCGCGCCGGGCCGCGCCAAGGTAATTGGCGGGAACGCGGTCGTCGCCGTAATCGAAGTCGAAGAACGACGCCAGCCGCGCCAGCTCGCGCGTCCCCAGCGGGAACGCGTAGAAGTACGCCGACGTCGGCCTGACCCGCTTCAGCCCGAACGACCCGGCCCGCGTGTACAGGGGACTGAAGCGGTCGAGCCGGATGGGCGAGCATGATGTCGGCGGCTGCAGGTGCATCAGTTGCGGCAGCCATTCGGCCTGGCGCTCGTATTCCGCCGGCGACTCGTCCGGGAAGCCGGCAAGCAGGTTCCAGGCGACGTCGATGCCTTCCTCTTCGCACCACCGCAGCAGCTGGATGTTTTGCAGGCCGGTGCATCCCTTGTCCATCAGTTGCAGCACCTTGTTGCTGAAGCTTTCGATGCCCGGCTGGATGGTGCGCACGCCGCCGGCCCGCAGCGCGTGGACCTGGCTGCGGTTCAGGTTGGCCTTCACTTCATAGAAGAATTCGAGCCCCAGCTGCGCGCTGGCCAGGCGGGGAAACAGGCTGTCGAAATAGCGCATGTCGAGGATGTTGTCGACGCAGTTGATCTTGCTCACGCCCCAGCGCTCGCTCAGCCGGCGCATTTCGTCGAACGCCCGCTCGGGTGATTTGCTGCGAAACGGCATGGTCGCGCCGTTCAAGCCGCAGAACGTGCAGTGGTGCTTCGCCCCCCACCAGCAGCCGCGCGACGTTTCGACGGGCAGTTCGGGGACGATTTGCAAGGCGCGGTCGGCATCGCGCAGGCGCGCGAAGTAGTCATCGTATTCCGGGTCCGGCAAGTCATTCAGGTGCTCCACCAGGTCGGGCGTGGTGAGTACCGTGTCGTGGCCCTGGCTGACGATGCCGGGAATGCCGTGCACGTCGTCGCCGTGCAGCGTGCGCTCGACCAGGGCCGGGAAGGCCACGTCGCCCTCGCCGGTGCAGACATGGTCGATCCAGGGGAATGAGCGCAGCATCTGCATGCCCATTTCCCCTTCGCAGTTCGCGCCGCCGAATACGATGACGGGCGGATCGGGCATCTGCTTCAGGCGCCGGGCGATCGCCAGGCAGCAGCAGGTCTGGTGGAACGTGGTGGAGAACCCGACGATGCGCGGCCGGTCGGCCAGGATCTTGTGCGCGCTGCGCTCGATGAATCCGGCGCGCACGGTGCGGGCCCGCATGATGTCGGCCAGCAGCGTGTCGTCGGCCATGCGCGCCAGCACGCGCTTGGCGTACTGCTCGGCCGGCGGTACTTCGTCGCCGAACACGAGGTCCGAGAAGAACCATTCCCCGACCAGCGATTCGGCCGGCAGGCTCTCGGACAGGATCAGGTACAACTGCTTGCCGATCAGCTCCGCCAGGTCGAAGTTCAGGTAATGCACCGTGCAATCGAAGCCGGCCCGTGCCACCTCGGCCTTCAGCAGGCTGACGCCGATGGCCGGCCGGTCGACATCCGCAAACGGCACGACAACGAGGGCCACATCATGCATCGCTCATACCCTCCATGTAAGACTGACACGGACCGATATCGATTGGCACGGACGCACCCGCAACCGCGTAGATGCCTGGGCATCCATGCAGGGCTTGCAGGCAAACGCCTGGATGAAAAGGGCCTGCCTGCACGGTCGGGCATCGACCGGGCGCGGGCTCACATACCGAAGTTGCCGAAACCGCCGCCACCGGAGCCGCTGAAGCCACCGCCATCGTTGCACGGCCCGCAGGTGCATTCGTAGCACAGCTGGCGCACCACGCGCGGCACACCGCGGCTGATGCACACGAGCCGCGACCGGCTGATCTGGCAGACCACCTGGCTGGGCGTCGCCGACTGCAACGCGCCGAAGTCGGCACCGGGCGCCGCGGCCGTGCCGCCCGCGCCGCCGCCCCCCAACAGCGCCGCCACCTTCTCGTAGGCGCGCATTTCCTCCTCGGTGACATGCAGCTTCGCCAGCTTGTCTTCCAGCTCCGCGACGCGCATCTCCAGTGACCTGACGGCTTCTTCTTTTTGGTCAGCCATGATGGATCTCCTTTCCCGTGGTTTCGCGCAAATCTCCACCGGGGAAGCTGAAGACTTGCCGCAGTTCCGCCGCCTCTCGATGACGCCGGTGAATTTGAGTGTAGGTGATAGTCGGTATAAGTAAAGCTGTCGTTTCAGGTTCCAGCAAAGGTGTTGGCTGCTAGCCGCAACGAGGACGCGACGCCGCTGGAGCGAGCGTGCGTGCGCATGGCAAGGGTCTTCAGGGTGTCGTTCGCGGGCGCGGCGTAAGTGGTCATGGAAGCCTTCCATGACCGCGCGCCGAAGCGCGATTCCGGCAGGCGGTGCGATGCGGTGATAGGGTGTTGGCGCGATGGCGTGATGGCGTGACGGCGTGACTATCGGGCTGGCTGCGCGGCGCAGTCGTCTCCAAATTTTCCCTGCGCTTTCGGGCAGATGCAGCGTAAGCGGACGGCAGGTGGCGGGCCGCGAGACGCAAGCGGCTGTATGCGGCTCAGAATGTCCGCAATCGGAACGGGCTGGCCAGGCGGCGATCGGCAATACCGAAACGGGCAGCGGGCAGACCGGGTATAACCTGGTAGCCGCAATACGTTTCGCAGCGGGAGCGTTGCCTGAGCCGGCCGTCGCGCACCTTGTGTAGATGCTCGTGGCGGAAGATTTTGCTATCGTCACGGCATGAAAATCCTGATCACCACACTGCTATGCGTTTTCTCCTGGCCGGCTATTGCCGCAGTGCCGGCCATCGATTTCATCCATAACGATTGGGAAGTCGTCTGCGACAATACGCGCACGTGCCGCGCGGTCGGGTACCACCACCGTGACGATGACGACACGCAGGGTGTCACCGTCCTGCTGGAGCGTGCGGCGGGGCCTGGCCAGCCCGTGACGGCCGCGTTGATGCTTACGACCTACAATCAGGAATTCTGGGTGCCGAAGGTGGGCGGCGTGGCGATGCATGTCGATGATCGACCGCTGGGCCAGGTGCGGATCGACGGCGACGCCATGCAGGGCGCGCTGACCGCCGCGCAGACACAGGCTTTGGTGGCGGCAGTTGCCGGAACGGGTAACGTGCAGTGGCGTGATGGAATCCATACATGGACACTATCGGGCAGTGGCGCAGCCGCCGTGCTGCTGAAAATGGACGAGGCCCAGGGCCGCATCGGCACACCTGGCGCGTTGCTGCGCAAGGGAGCCAGGGCCGAAAGCAGCGTGCCGGCAGCGCCGCCAATGCCCGAGGTATCGGCAGCACCGGTCGACGAGGCTGAAGCGAAGCTGCTGCCGGCAGCCCGCACCGCGCTGTTGCGCGAGCTGGCCGGTACGCTGGGCGAAGGCGACTGCGAAGCCTTGAAGCCGGAAGCGATATCGGTGCGGCGCCTTGCTCCCGGCAGGCTGCTCGTTTTTGGCACCTGTTGGGCCGGCGCAGCGGGCCAGGGCATTGCCTACTGGGTCGCCCACGGCACCGCGCCGTTCAAGCCGGTCCTGGTCACGACCGATGGCAGTGATTATCGGGCCGGTACGATCTTCGCGAGCCGCAGCATGCTTGGGTGCTGGGAGAATCAGGAAAGGGTATGGGATGGCCGCCGCTTCACGCGCACGCTCGAAGCCAGCTCGGGGCGTTGCCCGTCGATGGGATTCGGCAGTACATGGAGTCTGCCCACCTATGTAACGCGGGTTACGCGCGGCTTGCGCTGATCACGCGCCGACGCCGTCCCTGATCGAACCGTCGACCGTTTGCCGATCGCGGCTTTACCTGCCATCACCCGCCATACCCTTGCCATCCGGATTGGCCGGTTGCAGGCTGCTGCGTTCGTCGAGTTCGGTCACTTTTTCCGTGTCGATCCAGTTCTGCCGCAGCACGACGCCGGTACTGCTGCTCAGCCCGATGCCAACGGTGCCCTGCGCGTCGTCGACCCTCACCTTGTTGTCCCCAATCAGCGTACGCTCGCCGGAGCGCACGTAGATCGCATAGCCGCTCATGCCTGGCGTCAGGTCATGCAGACGAAACGTATTGCGCTCGATGCGAGCGGCCGGGCCATAGCTGAGCAGTGCAAACGGCGCGCCGGTGTTGCGTACGGCGTCGAGCGTGGCGTCGATCCGGTTGTCGTGGATCTGGTTGCCGCTGCCGGAAACCATGACCGCAGTCTGCACGTCGCTGAACTGCATGCGCTCCACCACGAAGCCGGTCTCGGTGAAGACATGATCCGAGTTGACCGGCATGGCGGGATAGGCACCCTGTGGAGAACGGCCCCGGTCCGACAGCATGATGCCGACGCCAGCGCCCCTGATGCGGCCGTTGTGGACACGGATATTCCGGCCGAATCCCCACACGCCGATGTAGCCGCGCGTGCCGGACATGCGCACGGTATGGCCGCGAAAATCGATGTCGACATCGTCGGCACGGATTTCGATCACCTGACCGCCGCAGCCATGCGTGAATATCGTGCATTCGACCTCATAATCGTTGTCCAGGCAATACTTGCCGGGGCGGCTGATGCCCATCGAAGGCTTGCCGGATTTCCTGCGATCCCGCAGTATCTCGCACCCGTCGGCGGTCTTCTGGGGCAAAGCAATGTCGGGCGCCGGTTCGGTACCGTCCGGGGCCGCACTCGGCATGAACCGCTGCTTGATACCTTCGCGGATCAACATCCAGGCAAACTGCCCTACCCCCGTGTCCTCGGCACGCGCCGGCAAGACCAGGGTGCTCGCCATGATTGCCGCGACGCCGAGAATATGCGTTTGCTTCATCGTTTCGTTCCTCGTCAATGCTACAGGCAGCGCCCGGATGACACCGGGCGCCAGCGGATCATCGCTTTCTGCTATTGCCGTGACGACGCGATCTCATTGCCCAGCCGCGTCAGGAAAAACCCGGCCAGCAACGACACCGCAACATGATTTGCCAGCACGGGGGCCGCCATGGAAGATCATGGCAGCGACAAAGGATTTTTCCATGCGGGAGCACTGACAAAGACAATTGGAAGAACGGCGACTGGCAGCGAACGCGAAGATGAGGTGAGGATTCTACTGGTTATTTTCCTGTGAAATTACACGAAATGTCACAGGACGCAGTTGGTGCCCATGACAATCCTTGCATTGAAGAGCGCCTTTCAAAACCTCTTGGCGTACTTCCAACAGATGAGTGAGCAGGCAAGCGCAAGAAGCGCCAGGTCGACGCGCAGGAACCCAATCGGATTTGGGTGACGGACATTTGTATGTCCGCACGTATGCAGGATGGCCCTATCCGGCCGTAGTACTTGACCCGTATGGCGCCGGGTGATCGACTGGTCGATGAGTTCGCGTATTGATCGTGAACTGGCGCCGTCAAGCTTGTTGCTCAGGACGGGGCGCAGGCGCAGGTCGTCGTCGCTTGTTGGGGCAGACTTTCTTGTTCTGAGATGAACTGTATTAGTTCGCCTCAGAACGATCACGCCAGCGAAGCGATCACTCCACCGTCACGGACTTCGCCAGATTGCGTGGCTTGTCCACATCGGTGCCACGGGCCAGCGCCGTGTGGTACGCCAGCAGTTGCAGCGCGACGACGTGCAGGATCGGCGACAGGCAGCCGTAGTGTTCCGGCAGGCGGATGACGTGGACGCCGTCGCCCGAGGTGATGCGCGAGTCGACGTCGGCGAAGACGTACAGCTGGCCGCCGCGGGCGCGCACTTCCTGCATGTTCGACTTCAGCTTCTCGATCAGGGCGTCGTTCGGGGCGATCGTGACGACCGGCATTTCTTCCGTGACCAGGGCCAGCGGGCCGTGCTTCAGTTCGCCTGCTGGGTAGGCTTCGGCGTGGATGTACGAAATTTCCTTCAGCTTCAGCGCGCCTTCCAGGGCGATCGGGTAGTGCATGCCGCGGCCCAGGAACAGGGCGTTTTCCTTTCGGGCGAATTCCTCGGCCCAGGCGATGATCTGCGGTTCCAGCGCCAGCACGGCGGTAATGGCCGACGGCAGGTGGCGCATCGCCTTCATGTGAGCGCTTTCCTCTTCGTCCGTCAGGCGGCCGTTGACCTGGGCCAGCGACAGGGTTAGCAGGAACAGCGCGGCAAGCTGGGTGGTGAAGGCCTTGGTCGAGGCGACGCCCACTTCGACGCCGGCGCGGGTGATGTAGGCCAGCTTGCACTCGCGCACCATGGCGCTGGTGGAGACGTTGCAGATCGTCAGCGTGTGTTCCATGCCCAGCGAGCGGGCGTGCTTCAATGCGGCAATCGTGTCGGCCGTTTCGCCGGACTGGGAAATCGTCACCACCAGGGTGTCCGGGTGCGGCACGCTGTCGCGGTAGCGGTATTCGCTGGCGATCTCGACGCTGACAGGCACCTTGGCGATCGATTCGATCCAGTACTTGGCCGTCAGGCCGGCGTAGTAGCTGGTGCCGCAGGCGATGATCAGGACGCGGTCGATCTGCTTGAAGACTTTGTAGGCTTCGTCGCCGAACAGTTCCGGCATGATGCCCGTGACGCCTTCCAGCGTGTCGCCGACCACGCGCGGCTGCTCGAAGATTTCCTTTTGCATGAAGTGGCGGTAGGGGCCCAGCTCGGCCGCGCCCGTGTGGGCGTGCACGGTTTTCACTTCGCGCTCGACCGGACGGCCGTCGACGTCGACGATCCACGTGCGGCCCAGTTGCAGGTCGACCACGTCGCCTTCTTCCAGGTAAATGATCTGGTCGGTCGTGCCGGCCAGCGCCATCGCGTCGGAGGCGACGAAGTTCTCGCCCTTGCCCAGGCCGACGATCAGTGGCGAACCCTGGCGGGCGGCGACGACGCGGTGCGGTTCTTCGCGGCTGAACACGGCGATGGCGTAGGCGCCGTGCAGGCGCTTGACGGCCTGCTGGACGGTTTCGAACAGGTCGCCCGTGTACATGTGCTCGACCAGGTGGGCGATCACTTCGGTATCGGTCTGGCTCTGGAAGACGTAACCCAGCTGCTGCAGCTCAGCGCGCAGTTCGTCGTGGTTTTCGATGATGCCGTTATGCACCAGGGCAATGCGGGCGTTCGCGTCGCTGGGCGAGAAGTGCGGGTGGGCATTGTGCGATGCCGGCGCGCCGTGCGTGGCCCAGCGGGTGTGGGCGATGCCCGTGAAGCCTTCCAGGGCCACTTCGGCCATCTGCTTTTCCAGGTCCGCCACGCGCGAAGTGCTGCGGGAGCGTTGCAGCTTGCCGTCCACGTGCAGGGCGACGCCGCAGGAGTCGTAGCCGCGGTACTCGAGGCGCTTCAGGCCTTCGATCAGGACTGGGGTGATATTACGTTGCGCTACTGCGCCGACGATGCCGCACATGGTGACCTCTGCAATAAGAAATTGGAATGCAGCTATCGTAGTAGAGTCACGCTGAAATAAGCTTTCTCATTATTGATATTTATGAAAGAATATTTCATGTCACTTTAGTGACGAAATTTTATTTCATTTTGAACGAATATTTTTATGAATACACCATTCCCGTTGGACGACGTCGACCGCCGCATCCTGAATGCCCTGCAATCGGACGCCGCGTTGACCAATACTGAGCTGGCGCAACTGGTGCACGTGTCGGCGCCCACCTGCCTGCGCCGCGTCAAATTATTGCGCGATCACGGTGTGATCGCCCGCCAGGTGGCCATCGTGGCGCCGGAAAAGGTGGGATCCCAGCTGACGGCCATCGTCGACATCACCCTGGATGTGCAGGCGGCCGACCGCATGGCCGAATTCGAAGGCCATGTGGCGCAGGAGCCTGCCGTGCTGCAATGCTACCGGGTGTCGCCCGGCCCGGATTTCGTGCTGATCGTGCAGGTGGCCGACATGCCGGCCTACCATGCGCTGGCGCACCGGCTATTTACAAGCCATGCCAATGTGCGCAACGTGAAAACGTATTTCTCGACCTTTCGCAGCAAGTTCGAAACGCGCATCGCCTTGTAGCGGCAGGGTTATCCCGGCTTGTACCCAGGCATTGCACAGCCTGCCCACAGGCTTATACAGGGCCCATCCACATGTTATTTCCGCCTTGCCCACAGTGTCTTCCACAGACTCATCCACCGGTTTTGGCCGGTTACGCACAGCTTACACAGTGTTATCCGGCGTCTGCTCATAGGGTTACCCACAGCCGTTCATGGCGGTATGCGCGGCGGGCTGCGGATCGGCGCCGTGTTGCCGGACAATGCGGCAACGCTGCGGCGGGTTTCCCAGCACCGGTGGAAAGCTGGTCGATATTTCCACAGGCCAGAATCCGCCCGGATCGTGGGGCAACGTCCCAGTCAGTGCCGGGCGTACGGAAGACGGGCCAGCAGTGCCCGCGACGCAATCATCTCAACCATGTCGCTCGACGAAAACATCGCTATCAACAGCTTATCGACTACTTATGCACACGCTTATACACCGCATGGCCTGACTGTTTTATAGGCAGAAACTCGCTCATACAGCGCTGCCCACAGCTTTTCCGACGCTTGTTCACCGCCTTGCCCACAAAGTTATCCCCAATTTTCCGCAGGGCATGCCGCGACGAAGCGGTCCAGCCCCTCATTGCAGTTCTTCACTGTTTACGCACTGCTTATTCCGGTGGTTACTCACAAAGTTCTCCACAAGCAGTCATGGCCCGAGACGGCTAGAATGGCGCATGAATTTCCTTGCCCATATCTACCTGGCCCGGCACAGCGACGCGGCCATGGTCGGCGCCATGCTGGGCGACTTCGTCAAGGCCGGCGACGTGGCCGGCTACCCGCCCGAGGTCGCGCGCGAAATCATGCTGCACCGTCATGTCGACACGTACACGGACAGCCACCCGGACGTCGTGGCGGCGCGGGAGCTGTTCGGCGCCGGGCGGCGGCGCTATGCCGGCATCGTGCTCGACGTGTTCTATGACCATGTGCTGAGCCAGGACTGGGCGCGCTATTGCGCCATCCCCCGCGAGGAACTGATCGCGCGCTTCTACCGCGCGCTCCAGGCGCACGAAGCGGCATTGCCGGCACGATTGCGCGACATGCTGCCTTACCTCGTGCGGCAGGACTGGCTGGGGGGATATCGGGAATTCGACGGCGTGGTGGAGACGGTGGCGCGGGTATCGCGCCGCCTGAGCCGCAATGGCGACCTGCTGCGCGATGGCGTGCAGGACCTGGTGGCGCACCAGGCGGTCATCCGGCAAGGTTTCGACCGGTTCTTCCCGCAGCTGATCGCGTTTGCCGCGGCGCGGCGGGAAGAACTGGTGGCCGCCGAAGCGTGATTACTTCTTGGCCTTGACCGGGCGAACCCAGCCTTCGATGGTCAGCTGCTTCGGACGGGAAATCGTCAGTTGCCCGGCCGGGGCATTCTTCGTCAGGGTGGTGCCGGCACCGATGGTGGCGCCGGCGCCCACGGTGACGGGGGCCACCAGCTGGCTGTCGCTGCCGATAAAGGCGTCGTCCTCGATCACGGTGCGGAACTTGTTGGCGCCGTCGTAATTACAGGTGATCACGCCAGCGCCAATATTGACGCGCGAGCCGACCGTGCTGTCGCCCACGTAGGCCAGGTGGTTGGCCTTGCTGTGCGCGGCCACCTGGCTGTTCTTGATTTCGACGAAGTTGCCGACGTGGACGTCCTCGCCCAGCTCGGTACCGGGGCGCAGGCGCGCGTACGGGCCGATGATGGAGGCGGGGCCGACGATGGCTTCCTCGATATGGCAGAACGGCTTGATCTGGGCGCCGGCGGCGATTTTCGCGTTGACCAGCACGCTGTGCGCGCCCACCGTGACGCCGTCGGCCAGTTCGACCTTGCCTTCGAACACGCAGCCGACGTCGATCGTCACGTCGCGGCCGCACACCAGCTCGCCGCGGATATCGATGCGGGCCGGGTCCATCACCGTCACGCCCCGTTCCAGCAGCGCCAGCGCCTGGTTGTTCTGGTGAATCCGTTCCAGCTGGGCCAGCTGCACCTTGCTGTTGACGCCCAGCACTTCCCATTCGGCGGACGGGTGGGCCGACACCACCTCGACGCCATCGGCCACGGCCTGGGCGACGATATCGGTCAGGTAGTACTCACCCTGGGCGTTATTGTTCTGCAGCTTGCCCAGCCACTGCTTCAGGCGGGCCGTCGGCACGCACATGATGCCGGAATTGATTTCCTGGATGCGGCGTTCGTCGGCGCTGGCATCCTTTTCCTCGACGATGCGTACGATACGGCCGTTTTCCCGGACGATGCGGCCCAGGCCATACGGATCGTCCTGCACCACCGTCAGGATGCCCAGCTTGTCCTGGCCGGCCGCTTCCACCAGGCGCTGCAGCGAGGCGCTGGTGGTCAGCGGCACGTCGCCGTACAGCACCAGGGTCGGCGCCGCATCGTCCAGTTCCGGCAGGCCCTGCATGACGGCGTGGCCCGTGCCCAGCTGCGGTTCCTGCAGTGCGGCGGAGATGGCGAGACCGCCTCGCGCCTTGTGCTGTTCCAGCGCGGCCAGCACCGCGGCGCCGCCGTGCCCGTATATCACGCATAATTTGGCCGGAGCAAGGGTTCGCGCGGTATCGATCACGTGCGACAACAAGGGTTTGCCGGCAAGAGGGTGCAGTACCTTGGGCAAGGTGGATTGCATGCGTTTGCCCATGCCGGCGGCGAGGATGACAACGTTCATATGGACGATTCGAAAGTTATAAATATGCAAAAGTTTAGCACGCAGTCTTTCCGCACGTGGTGCATCTTGGCCGCCGTGGTGCTGGTGGCCGCCTGCAGTTCGCTGAAACTGGCATATAACAATGGCGACACCTTGCTGTATTGGTGGCTCGACAACTATGTCGACTTCGAGGACGGCCAGCGCGGCGAGGTCAAGAAGGATATCGACAACCTGTTCCGCTGGCACCGCAAGACGCAGCTGCAGGACTATATCCAGGTACTGCAGAAGGCGCAGAAGCAGTTGCAAGGCAATCCCACCCAGGCCGACCTGCTGGCGGACTACAACGACGTGCGCGCCCGTACCCAGGCCCTGCTGCTGAAGGCGGCACCGGATATCGCCGACCTGGCGCTGTCGCTGAAACCCGAACAGCTGGAGCAGATGGAGAAGAAGTTCGCCAAGAACAACGCCGACTTCCGCAAGAAGAACATGAAGGGCGACAAGGCCGACCAGAACAAGTACCGCTACAAGAAATCCATGGAGCAGTTCGAGCTGTGGTTCGGCAGCTTCAGCAACGAGCAGGAAAACACCATCCGCGCCGCGTCGGACGCACGCCCCCTCGACAACGAGATCTGGCTGGACGAACGCATGCGCCGCCAGCGCAACGTGCTGGCCCTGGCACGCCGCATCGTGCAGGAAAAGCCCAGCCGCGAGCAGGCCATCGCCCAGATCCAGACGTTGATCCGCGAATCGTTTACGCGCCTGGACAATTCCGAGCGCAAGCCCTTCTTCGATGCCTATACGAACAGCACGGTCGAGCTGGTCCACACGGTGATCCGCATCGCCACGCCGGAACAGAAAGCCCACGCGCAAAAACGCATGCAGGGCTGGATCAACGACTTCACGACCCTGGCGGCCGAAGTCAAGTAAGCGCTGCAACGTTGCGAAAACCGGTTTGCCCGCCGCAGCGGCCTACACCGGTTTTCGGGCAATTTGTTGCATCAAAACCGGTGTCTGACCGCTGCGGCGGACCGACCGGTTTTCGGGAAACATTCCGGGACGCGGCGCGCGTGATATAGTGCCGCGTCCTCTTTGTCCGACCTCGTCATGCAGAAGAAAAAGCCCGCCAAAGTTCCCGTCCACGGTCCCCAGTACAGCAAGCAGGTGCGCATTATCGGCGGCAGCTGGAAGCGCACGCCGCTGCCCGTGCTGGACGCCTTGGGCCTGCGCCCCACGCCGGACCGGGTGCGCGAAACCGTCTTCAATTGGCTGAACCATCTGCTGGACAACTGGTCCCAATCCCAGGTGCTCGATTTGTTCGCCGGCAGCGGTGCACTGGGCTTCGAGGCGGCCAGCCGCGGCGCCGGCGCCGTGACGATGATCGATGCCAACACGGGCGTGGTACGCCAGCTCGATGCCATCAAGGAAAAACTGAAAGCCGCCAACGTGACCGTGGTGCGGGCCGACGCGCTGGCGGCGGCGCAATCGCTGGCGCTGCGCGGCCAGCGCTTCGACGTCATTTTCCTCGACCCGCCGTATGGCCTGAACCTGCTGGAACGCGCGCTGCCCCTGTGCCAGGCGCTGGTGAAGGAGGGTGGGCTGATCTATGCCGAGGCGGAAGTACCGCTGAAGGAAGAGGAAGAGGAAGAAGGCGAGGGCAAGGCCGTGCCGGACTGGCTGGCGCCGTGGGAAGTGGTGCGAGCCGACAAGGCTGGCCTGGTGCATTTCCACCTGCTGCAACTGCGCGCCAAAGGCGCCTGATCCCGGATAGGCAAATCCGGGGTCCTCGAAGCGGTGCCTGGATTTAGGGCATAATGCGCGTCTGATTGGTGCATAACGCAGGGGAGCCGCAATGGTTGTAGCCGTTTATCCGGGAACTTTCGATCCGCTGACCCGTGGTCATGAGGATCTGGTGCGCCGCGCATCGGGCCTGTTCGACAAACTGGTCGTGGGCGTGGCCGACAGCCAGAACAAGCACCCGTTCTTCTCGCTCGAGGAACGCCTGGAAATCGCCAATGAAGTGCTGGGACACTATCCGAACGTCAAGGTGGAAGGCTTTTCCGGCTTGCTGAAGGATTTCGTGCGCCAGCACGATGCGCGTGTGATCGTGCGCGGCCTGCGTGCCGTGTCCGACTTCGAATACGAGTTCCAGATGGCGGGCATGAACCGCTACCTGCTGCCCGATGTCGAAACGCTGTTCCTGACGCCGTCCGACCAGTACCAGTTCATCTCCGGCACCATCGTGCGCGAGATTGCCCAGCTGGGCGGCGACGTATCGAAATTCGTGTTCCCTTCGGTGGACCGCTGGCTGCAGAAGAAAATCGCGGCCAACAAGACTGCATAGAGTAATGCCATGGCTTTGATGATTACCGACGACTGCATCAATTGCGACGTATGCGAGCCCGAGTGCCCGAACGACGCGATCTACATGGGTCCGGAAATTTACGAAATCGACCCGGATAAATGCACCGAGTGCGTGGGTCACTTCAACGAACCGCAATGCCAGCAGGTATGCCCCGTCGCCTGCATTCCCTTCAATCCCGCCTGGCGCGAGAGCGAGGACGAGCTGCGCGTCAAGTACGAGCGCCTGCAGGCCGCCAAGGCCGCCTGATTCTCCTCACTTCCACCTTTTCCGCGCATCCCGCCAACGGAAAAGGCAGCACTGCAACACGGGCCCGGGACGGTGGTATATTGCGATGGCATTGCCCAACGCATCTTTATCACCCGTTCCGGAGACCGTATGTCCTTCACCCGTAGAAACCTGCTTTCCGCCGCCGCCATGGCGCTGGCCATGGCCAGCGCGCCCGCGTTGGCCGCCGTCGATGTCGCCGGCATCAAATTCGACGACACCGCCACCGTCGGCGGCCAGGCATTGAAGCTGAACGGCGCGGGGGTGCGCACCAAGGTGATCTTCAAGGTCTACGCGCTGGGACTGTACTTGCCGGAAAAGAAAACCAGCCTGGCCGACGTCCAAGCCGTCCATGGCGCCCGTCGCCTGCATATCGCGCTGCTGCGCGACCTGACGTCGGAAGAATTCGGCGATGCCTTCATGAAGGGCCTGAACGCCAACACGGACCAGGCAGAACGCACGCGCCTGCTGCCACAGACCAAGGCCTTCGGCGAGATGTTCGCGTCCATTCCCGGCCTGAAGAAGGGCGACACGCTGCTGGTGGACTGGGTGCCGGGGACGGGCACGGTATGCACCCTGAACGGCAAGAAGATCGGGGAAACGGTGCAGGAGGTGGCGTTCTACAACGCCATCCTGCGCATCTGGCTGGGCGAGCACCCGGCCGACGAGGCCCTGAAGCCGAAACTCCTGGGCGGCAAATAAGGACGCGGCTTAGCCGCGGGACGCCAGCGCGCGCAGTTCGGCCGCGTCGCTGGGCGAACCGTCGGCCGCGTTCATCAGGCCCTTCAGCAAGGCGGCGTCGCGCATCAGGCGACGCTGCAGGCGCTGTTCCTTCGAGCGGCGTGGCTTGACGGCCAGCAGCGCGGCCAGCGCCAGCCCGCGCAGCAGGGGCCGGAACAACACGACAAAGCCCACCACCAATACGGCAACGGACAGGAATTGCAGCGCCTCGACCAGCGAAAACGTGGTGAGGAATTGTGCTGCGGATATGAAATTGGACATGCTTTTCAGGTTGCGTTTAGAATCTGACGTTACTATAGTGCAGCGCAACATATCATTCCAATTCTGTTTCCCAATATTAATCATCACTTCTCTGAATAACACACCATGAGCTTTCTGACGCTGGACTTGAACCTGCTGCGCGTATTCGATGCCGTGATGACGGAACAGAACCTGACGCGGGCGGCCGGCCACCTGGCCATGACGCAGCCAGCCGTGTCGAATGCCATCAAGCGCCTGCGCGAAAGCCTGGGTGATGAGCTGCTGATCCGCACCGCCTACGGCGTCAAGCCGACGCCCCGGGCCGAAGCCCTGTGGCCGGCCGTGCGCAGCGCGCTGGCCTCGCTGGAGGCGGCCGTGGCGCCCGGCACGTTCGATGTGTCGAAGGCGCACGCCACCTTCCGCCTCGCCATGGCGGACGCGACGGCGGCCATGTGGCTGCCTTCGCTGATGCGCTCGATCGAACGGGATGCGCCGGGCATCAATGTGCGGATGATGCCGCTGACGACGCGCGAACCGCGCCCGATGCTGCTGCGCGGCGATATCGACCTGGCCGTCGGCTTCTTCCCCGGCGTGGCGGCCCAGCTGTCGTACGAGACGGCCACGCCGATCCGCCACGAGCGGCTGTATTCCGGCACCTATGTCTGTGTAATGCGCCGCTCCCACCCGCTGGCGCAGGAAGAGCTGACCTTGGACAATTATTGCGCCGCCAACCACCTGCTGGTGAGTTTTTCCGGCCGCGCCCATGGCCTGGTCGACGAAGCGCTGGCCCAGATCCAGCGCGAACGCCGCATCCTGCTGACGGTCAACCAGTTCTTCACGGCCGGCCGCGTCGTCGCCAACTCGGACCTGATCACGGTCCTGCCGAAGCACCTGATTGCTTCCACCGGCATGACGGACGCGCTGATCTACAAGGACTTGCCATTCCAGCTGCCGGCCGTCCACCTGGACATGCTGTGGCACGAACGCGACGCCCGCAGCCCCGCCCACAAATGGCTGCGCGGCCACCTCGAAGGCATGAACTCGGTCGTGCAGCGCACGGCCCCGGGCACCTCCCCGAAAAACGATACCTACTAACCACGGCCGGGCCCGTGTCGACATCGGGGTCAGGCACGTTTCTCGACACAAGCTCGGCTGTTAGCGCGGTCCAGTTCGTGTCGACTTTGGTGCCTGACCCCGATGTTGACACAGGCTGATCAGTAGGTGCCGGACTTGTAGCCGATGCGGAAGCCGCCCCAGTGCTTGCCGTCGACGTAGATGGGGGCGGACAGGTCGTGCATGACTTCGCCCGTGTCGCGCTTGTAGGTTTGCAGCAGGAAGGGGCGGGTGTTGCTGCCGCAGCGCTTGCCCGTGCGGTCGCTGAACAGGCGCTTGGTGCGGTTGTTGACGATGTCGACCTGGTAATTGCCCGTCAACGGCTGCGAAAATTTCTTGTTATGCGTGGGGAAATAGCCGTGGTCGTCGACGGCACCCGCGTAGGCCAGTTGCGGCATCGCCGCCAGCAGGGCTTCCTGCAGCGGCGGCAGCACGTCGTCCGTGAAACCGTCGAACAGGGTGTTGTACTTGACGGGGTCGGTGCCGGGAATGGGCCGGTAGCGTCGGTCGAACAGTGCTTCCCGGCTGATCCGCCCGGACGCGATCGCCTTCTCGAATAGCGCCCCGACGTCGCGCGCGGCCCCGATGGCGGCATCGCGGATGGCGTCGTGCGGCGTGGCCACGTCCGCCTCGGCCAGCGCCCCGGCAATGATTTCCGCCCGTTCCGCCAGCGCCATCGCCGAGCCGGCAACACGGGGCAGTTCGCCGTCCGTCGACAGCATGCTGTCGCGGATCGTCGTGATGGCGTCGGCAATCACCTGCGCCGTGGCCACGTGCTCGCGCGAGGCATGGGCGATGGCGTCGATTTCCTTCTCCGACTCGGCCGACGAAGCGGCAATATTGTCCAGCAAGCCGTGCACCGTCTGCACGTTGCTGGCCGCATCCGTGACGGCGGCGGCCAGGGATGCCATGCCGCTGCTGGCCGTTTGCGCCTGGTCGTTAATGGCCCGCACCATCTGGCTGATTTCATCGGTGGCCGCCTGGGTGCGCTGGGCCAGCTGGCGCACTTCGCCGGCGACCACGGCAAAGCCGCGGCCCTGTTCGCCGGCCCGGGCCGCCTCGATGGCGGCATTGAGCGCCAGCAAATTGGTGCGGGCGGAAATCTCGGAAATGGCCTGCGTGAAGCCGGCAATACGGCTGGCCTTCTGCTGCAGGTCCGCCATCAGGCTGGCGGCCACCTGGGCATCGCTGCTGGCGCCAGATATGCGCCGCAGGCCCTTGTCCACCTCGGCCCGGCCCGCCACCGTTTCTTCACGCACGCGGTGCGCCACCTGCGAGGCACGCTCGGCGTTGGCGGCCACCTGCACGGTGGTGCGGGCATTCTGGGCGGAGCTGGCGACGATGCCACTGGCCGTCTCGACATCCTTGCCGATCTTTGCCTTGACGGAATCGACGAAATACGAGGTCTCGGCCGCCCCGATCATGATGGCATCGATTTCCTCGCCGACCGTGCGGGCGAAACGGTGCACGCCCTCGTCACGGCGGGGGCGGGCGGCCACGCCGACGACACCTGCCGCGACCAGGGCCGCGACCGCCCCCGGCCAGACGGCGGATGTGCCGCCGATCAGCCAGGCCGGCGCGACGCCGGCCACCGTGGCCGCCAGAATCCAGCCACCTTGCCGCAAGGCTCGAATGCGCTTCATGTCCCCACCCGCTTCATGTGCGTCCCCTTGCGGGCCGGCCGCAGCGGACCCGTCTATTTGATTGGCAACTTGCTTGTGTTCTTTACTTCTTCCATCACAGCATAAGTATGGGTTTCACGCACGCCTTTTTGCAACAAGGTCTTGCCCAGGAACTCGCGGTAAGCCGCCATGTCCTTCACGCGCGCCTTGACGAGGTAGTCGAAACCGCCCGCCACCATATGGCATTCGAGCACCTCGGGGATCACTTGTACGCTATGCTTGAACGCATCGAACACTTCCGGCGTCGTGCGGTCCAGCACCACCTCGATGAACACCAGCAGCGACACGTCCAGCAGCTGCGGGTTCAGCTGGGCCGTGTAGCCCATGATGTAGCCCGATTCGTGCAGTTTGCGCACCCGTTCCAGGCAGGCCGCCGGCGACAGGTTGACGCGCGCGGCCAGCTCCACATTGCTGATGCGGCCGTCGCTTTGCAGCTCCATCAGGATCTTTTTACTAATCTTGTCCAGCATTGGAATCCCCTAATTAATTTTATTTGGTTAAATTCTCTCACCAAAAACTATGTATTGCTAGCCCCCAGCAATACCAGAATTAATCCAGAAGATTCCCCGATACAATCGAATCATTCGCGTTTTACGCCTGGCACGCTCCGCAAACCCTGTTTGCCGGGCGTGTTTTGTTACGTACGCCCAACACAATTATCTTTCGCACAAAACCACATGAACGCTCCCGCCGCCCCCTTCGCCGCCCTGCAGGACGAGATCCTGCGCGACCCCAGCCCGCTGCGCGCCGCCGTCACCGCCGCCTACCGCCGTGACGAAGCGACGTCCGTGCAGTGGCTGCTGGGCCAGATCCGCGACGGTGGTCCCGCCACGACGGGCCAGGCGCAAGCGCTGGCACGCCGTCTGGTGACGGCGGTGCGGGAAAAACGCACGCGTGCCTCCGGCGTCGATGCGCTGATGCACCAGTTCTCGCTGTCGTCGGAAGAGGGCGTGGCGCTGATGTGCCTGGCCGAAGCGTTGCTGCGCATTCCCGACAGCGCCACCGCCGACCGCCTGATCGCCGACAAGATCAGCAAGGGCGACTGGCGCAAGCACCTGGGCGAATCGCCGTCGCTGTTCGTCAACGCGGCCACCTGGGGCCTGCTCGTCACGGGCAAGCTGGTGAGCTCGACCAGCGAGGAAAAACTGGGCTCGGCCATCACGCGCCTGATCGCCAAGGGTGGCGAACCGCTGATCCGCAAGGGCGTCGACCTGGCCATGCGCATGCTGGGCAACCAGTTCGTGACGGGCCAGACCATCGACGAAGCCATCCGCAACGGCCGCGACAACGAAGCGCGCGGCTACCGCTATTCCTACGACATGCTGGGCGAGGCGGCGCTGACGGAAGCGGACGCGGCGAACTACTACAAATCGTACGAAACGGCCATCCACGCCATCGGCAAGGCGTCGAACGGCCGCGGCATCCGCAACGGCCCCGGCATTTCCGTCAAGCTGTCCGCCCTGCATCCCCGCTACAGCCGGGCCCAGCGCGACCGCGTGATGACGGAATTGTTGCCGCGCCTGCGCGCGCTGGTGCTGCTGGCCAAGCAATACAACATCGGCCTGAATATCGACGCGGAAGAAGCCGATCGCCTGGAGCTGTCGCTGGACCTGATGGAAGCGATGGCCTTCGATGCGGACCTGGCCGGCTTCGACGGCATCGGCTTTGTCGTGCAGGCCTACCAGAAACGCTGCCCGTACGCGATCGACTACCTGGTCGACCTGGCGCGCCGCTCGGGCCGCAAGTTCATGGTCCGCCTCGTCAAGGGCGCCTATTGGGATGCAGAAATCAAGCGCGCCCAGGTGGAAGGCATGCCCGGCTACCCCGTCTACACACGCAAGGTGTACACGGATGTGTCCTACCTGGCCTGCGCCCAGCGCCTGCTGGCGGCGACGGACGTCATCTATCCCCAGTTCGCCACCCACAACGCCCAGACCTTGTCGACCATCTACACGTGGGCCAAGCACGACGGCATCGAGGACTATGAATTCCAGTGTCTGCACGGCATGGGCGAGACGCTGTACGACCAGGTGGTGGGCGACGCCAACCTGGGCAAGGCCTGCCGCATCTATGCGCCCGTCGGCACCCACGAGACGCTGCTGGCCTACCTGGTGCGCCGCCTGCTGGAAAACGGCGCCAATTCGTCGTTCGTCAGCCAGATCGTCGACGAAAGCATTCCCGTCGACCAACTGATCGTCAACCCGCTGGAAGTGGCGCGCGAGCTGCAGGGCGCGCCCCATCCGGCCATCGCGCTACCGCTGGACATGTTCGGACCTGCCCGGCGGAACTCGGCCGGCATCGACCTGTCCAACGAGGACGTGTTGCGTCAAGTGTCAGCCACCTTGGCCGAAGCGCGGACGTGGACGGCCGCGCCCTTGCTGGCCGCGCCGGGTGACAACAGTGGTACCTTTCATCCCGTGCGCAACCCGGCCCAGCACGGCGATATCGTCGGCCACGTCACGGAAGCGACGGCGGCCGACGTCGAGCTGGCGCTGGCGGGCGCAGCCGCGTACGCGATGGACTGGCAAACCGTGGCAGCGTCCGACCGGGCCGAGGCCTTGCTGCGCGCGGCGGACCTGTACGAAGCCCACCAGCTCGAACTGATGGCCCTGGCCATCCGCGAGGCGGGCAAGTCGCTGCCGAACGCCATTGCCGAAATCCGCGAAGCGGTCGATTTCCTGCGTTATTACGCCGAAGAGATCCGCCACCAGACCAATGTGCTGGCGCTGGGCCCCGTGACGTGCATCAGCCCGTGGAACTTCCCGCTGGCCATCTTCACGGGCCAGGTGGCCGCCGCACTGGCCGCCGGCAATGTCGTGCTGGCCAAGCCGGCCGAGCAGACGCCGCTGATTGCCCACCGCGCCGTGCAGCTGCTGCACGAAGCGGGCATTCCCCGCGCGGCGTTGCAATTCCTGCCGGGCCAGGGCGACGTCGTCGGCGCCGGCCTGTGCAACGACGCGCGCGTCAAGGGCGTCATCTTCACGGGCTCGACCGAAGTGGCCCAGCTGATCAACCGCACCCTGGCCAAGCGGGCCGTGGCCGAGCAGTGCGATATTCCCCTGATTGCGGAAACGGGCGGCCAGAACGCGATGATCGTCGATTCCTCGTCGCTGCCCGAGCAGGTGGTGCAGGACGCGATGTCGTCCGCCTTCGACAGTGCCGGCCAGCGCTGCTCCGCGCTGCGCGTGCTGTTCCTGCAGGAAGATATTGCCGATAAAACCATCAAGATGCTGAAGGGCGCGATGGCCGAACTCAATATCGGCAGCCCGGACCGCCTGGTGACGGACATCGGCCCCGTCATCGACACGGAAGCGCAGCAGAACCTGCTGGCTCATATCGAAAAAACCAAGCGCTCGGCCGTGGCCCACTTCTCGCTGGGCATTCCGGCTGGCGCCGCCGGCACCTTCGTGCCACCGACCGTGCTGGAAATCCGCTCGCTGGACGAGCTGACGAAGGAAGTCTTCGGACCCGTCATGCACGTGATCCGCTACCGCCGCGACGAGCTGCCGAAAGTGGTGGCATCGATCAACGCCAGTGGCTTCGGCCTGACGCTGGGCGTGCATTCGCGCATCGACGAGACGATCGACTACATCACGTCGCGCGCCCACGTCGGCAATATCTACGTGAACCGCAATATCGTCGGCGCCGTCGTCGGTGTACAGCCCTTCGGTGGCGAAGGCAAATCTGGCACGGGCCCGAAAGCGGGCGGCCCCCTGTACCTGAAGCGCCTGCAACGGGCCGCACCGCCGGTGGAGACGCATGCGCGCCAATCGTCGCCGTGCATCGATGCCCTCGTCGTCTGGGGCAACAGTCACGGCAAACCCCAGCTGGCGGCGCTGGCCGAGCAATACGTGCGCACCACGCCGCTGGCGACGGAAATCGTGCTGCCGGGCCCGACGGGCGAACGCAACACCTTGCGCTACGACGCCCGGGGCGCCGTGGCTTGCTTCGCGGCCAGTCCGGATGTCTTGCTGAACCAACTGGCGGCCGTGTTGGCGACGGGCAACCGCGCCATCGTCGTAGCCCAGTCCACCAGCCTGGTGCCGGACGACCTGCCGGCCGCCGTACGCGACCGTCTGCAAGTGGTCGGCAGCCTGGACGCCCTGAAGGACGGCTTCCAGATCGCCCTGGTGGAGTCAAGCCTGGCCCCGCAACTGCGCCTGCCGCTGGCCGAACGTGACGGCGCCCTGATCAGCGTCATCGACACGACGGCCGAAGGCGCCATCCCCCTGTGGCGCCTGATCGCCGAGCGCGCCCTGTGCGTCAATACGACGGCCGCGGGCGGCAACGCCAGCCTGATGACCCTGGGCGCATAAGCGTTTTTTGCCGCACCCCCGAATGGCGCGAAATTCGCGCCATTTTTTTCGCCCCTACCGATCAGGCCGTGTCGACATCGGGGTCAGGCACGAAAATCGACACGAGCCCGGCTGTGGGCACCAGGACGCTCCAGATGAGCCTGTGTCCACTTCGGGGTCAGACCCCGACACAGACACGAACTCAGCCATTTGCGTGCCGTACGGGCGCTCTGGACGCTTCCGGGAGGGTTCCATTGGCTGAGTCTGTGTCGACATCGGGGTCAGGCACCGAAATCGACACAGCCTCGGCAGTCAATTCCCGAAGTGCTCCAGATGAGGCTGTGTCCATGTCGGGGGACTGACCCCAAGGTGGGCACGAGCTCGACCGTTTGCGTGGCGTGGCGGGGCTGTGGACGCGTTAAGAGGCGTTTCGTTGGCCAGGACGGGGACGAACCGAACGCAACTGGGGATAACCAGTCCGGTTTTCCACAAGTACTGAGGCTAGCCTTGGCAAAAATTGCGCAAGATGCCGAATGCGTAGCGTGATGCCACCGTCTGGACGAAATGCATGAAGTCGGTGGCGGCGCTTTCGTTGGCGTTGTCCGAAATCGTCCGGATCACGGCAAACGGAATATTCAACTCGAAACAGACCTGGGCGACGGCCGCCCCCTCCATTTCCACCGCCAATAAATCCGGCAAATCATCCTTCAAGGCCGCCAGGCGCACACCGTCGTTGATGAACTGGTCGCCGCTGCCGATCATGCCGCGGTGCAGTTGCACGCTGTTCGGCTCGTCATCGAGGAAACGGCGGGCAGCGCCAGCCAGCTGGCGCGACAACTCCAGGTCCGTCGGCAGGCGCGTCAATCCCGTCAGCGGCACTTCGAAGCGGGGAAACAGGGGCGAGGCGTCCATATCGTGCTGAACCAGCGATTCGGCCACGACCACATCCCCAACCCGGACGGCAAAATCGGCACTGCCGGCCACGCCGGTGAAGATGATGTGGGTAACCCCGAACTTTTCCACAAGCGTGGCGGCCGTCATCGCGGCAGCGACCTTGCCGATACGAGACAGCACGGCCACGGCATCGATGCCCCACAACGTTCCGGCCGTGTAATCGCGCATGCCATGCGCCAGTTTGACACTGTTCTGCATGGCGTCGATCAGGCCATGTTGCTCTTCCGCCAGGGCTGAAATGATTCCCAGACGCATTTTTTTGGTCGAATTGGTCGAGTTCATGGGCGTTTTCGTCGTTCCCGGCAGGTTTTCCACGTTTTCCGTTTCCGGGTTTACATTAGATTAAAGTATTTATATAAACTGGTAGTAGATAGTAAACGGGGTCTGTCCTGTGGATAAAGCTGTTAACATCCACAAAATCAGCAGTTTACGGTCCATCAAACCTGCTGAACAAGCATTGTATCCGGGCAGGATGAGTTCTGAACAAAAAATCCCGCTGGACAGCAAACTGCTGTTTACGCACATTCGATCCTGTGGATATGCAGGATCTTATCCACAGCCTGCTTGCAAAACTGGCATTTTTTGTCGGTTTCCAGCCCCTTAGATCCCTCCCAGCGCCCCTCGGTGAGCGATTGCCCCGCCGTTTCGTCCTGTCGGGCAGCCCGCGTGTCGATTCCCTTCAAAAAAACCGTCTACAGGATGTGCCGGATCGACCGTCGGCATGGAACTGTTCGCCTGCTGGACACTCCAATCCAAAAACCGCGTCGGCAGATTTTCGGCCAATCCCGTTTTTCAAAAAAAAAGCCAAAGCTTCGCGTCGTCGGTTTACAAGAATAAGTCTGTATACAAATAGTGGTAGTTGTTAACAGCTGCACTTTTCTGTGGATAACCAGCTCATCTGGATTAGAATCAAGCGCTTAGGAGATGCACAACCCGGCGCGTAAACCTTGTATGGCCGGACAACAGTTTTGGGACAAAAAAATGCTGTCCTGGTGGCAATTGGTTTACGCACAAACGGTGCCTGTGGATATCCAATGGCTTATCCACAGGTCCATTCCACAGGAGAGAGCATGGATTTGCGGTCTTTGTTTCCCCATCCCATCATCCAGGGACCCATGGCTGGCGGGCCCAGTACGCCAGCCCTGGTCGCCGCCGTGTCGAACGCTGGTGCATTAGGTTCGCTGGCCGGCTCGCTGCTCGCACCGGACAAGCTGGCGCACCAGATCGGCGAAGTGCGGGCGCTGACCCAACAACCGTTCTGCGTCAATCTGTTCGTCCAGCAGCCGCCGCAGCCGTCGAAAGAAGCAGTGGCCCACGCCGTCGAACTGCTGAAACCGGTCTGGTCCGCGCTGGGCTGGCCCGATCTGGCGCTGCCGTTCCGGTGGTGCGAGGATTTCAATGCCCAGTTCGAGACCTTGCTGGCCCTGAAACCGCCCGTCGTCAGCTTTACCTTCGATCTGCTCAGCGCCCAGCACGTGGCCCGCTTGCACGAGGCCGGCATTTTCGTTATCGGCACGGTCACCCGGGTCGACGAAGCGCTGGCCTGGCAGCAGGCCGGGGCCGATGCCGTGATTGCGTCCGGTGTCGAGGCGGGCGGCCATCGGGGCACGTTTATCGGTGACCAACGCGACGCTACCCTGGGCGCTGTGGAGTTGCTGCAGGCGGTGGTGGCAGCGGTCAGGATCCCCGTGATTTCAGCCGGTAATATCATGACGGGCGTGGACATCCGCGACCGGCTGGCGCTGGGCGCGGTGGCGGTGCAGATGGGCACGGCGTTTCTCGTCACGGAAGAATCGGGGGCCCATCCGGCCTATAAACATCGTCTGCTCCATGCGGGCAATGCCCCGACCCGGCTGACGCGGGCCTTTTCCGGCCGCTATGCCCGGGGCCTGGAAAACCGTTTCATGCAGCAGATGGCGGCAGTGGAGGACCAGTTTCCCCCGTATCCCGTGCAGAACGCGCTGACCGGGCCGATCCGTTTCGAGGCGGCGAAGCGGGGCGACTCGGAACTGATGTCGCTGTGGTGCGGCACCGGCGTGGCCCGGGCCCGGCGCATGTCGGCCGCCAAGCTGGTGGAAACCCTCGTCGCGGAAATGGCCCAGCCCTGAAAGGAGCCGTCTTGGAATCTGCCGGACAGTTCGACTACATCATCGTCGGTGGCGGCACGGCCGGTTGCGTGCTGGCCAACCGCCTGACCAAGGACCCGGACGTCGAGGTGCTGCTGATCGAAGCGGGCGGGCGCGACGATTATGTGTGGATCCACATTCCCGTCGGCTACCTGCACTGCATCGACAATCCCCGCACGGACTGGCTGTTTCGAACGGAACCGGATGCCGGCCTGGGCGGGCGCAGCCTGATCTACCCCCGCGGCAAGGTGCTGGGCGGCAGTTCTTCCATCAACGGCATGATTTATATGCGGGGCCAGGCGCGCGATTACGACGGCTGGGCCGAGCTGACGGGCGACCCGGGCTGGCACTGGGACAATGTGCTGCCCCTGTTCCGCCACAGCGAAGACCACTACCGCGGCGCCACGGCGTTTCATGGCGCCGGAGGTGAATGGCGGGTGGAAAAACAACGCCTGTCGTGGGATATCCTGAATGCCTTTCGCGAAGCGGCCGCCCAGACGGGCATTCCGGCCACGGACGATTTCAATCAGGGCGACAACCTGGGCTGCGGCTATTTCGAAGTGAACCAGAAACGGGGCATCCGCTGGAGCACGGCCAAGGCCTTCCTGCGTCCGGCCGCGCGGCGCCCGAATCTGACCCTGATGACGGGCTGCCACGTGGAACGCCTGCTGGTGGAGGCGGGCGAGGGCGGTCCCGTCTGCCGCGGCGTGCAATTTACCGGGGGCGGCACGCGCTGGACGGCGCAGGCCAGCCGCGAAACGCTGTTGTGCGCGGGCGCCATCGGCTCGCCCCAGATCCTGCAACTGTCCGGCGTCGGCCCGGCCGCGGACCTGCAAAGGGCCGGTGTCACGCCCATTGCGGACGTGCCCGGCGTCGGCGAAAACCTGCAGGATCACCTGCAACTGCGCATGATCTTTAAGGTGCAAGGCGCGAAAACGCTGAACACGATGACGAGCCACTGGCTGGGCAAGCTGCGTATCGGCCTGGAGTATGCGATGTTCCAGAGCGGCCCCATGTCGATGGCGCCGTCGCAGCTGGGGGCGTTCGCCCGCTCCCACGCGGACCAGCCCACGCCGAACCTGCAATACCACGTGCAGCCCCTGTCGCTGGAACGCTTCGGTGAACCGCTGCACAGCTTTTCCGCCTTCACGGCCAGCGTGTGCAATTTACGGCCGACCTCGCGCGGGCATGTGCGCATCGGGTCAAGCGACGCCTATGCGCCGCCCCGCATCACGCCGATGTATCTGAGCACGCCGGAAGACCGGTCCGTGGCCGCCGCTGCGTTGGGCCTGACACGCCGCATAGCCGCCGCGCCCGCGCTGGCGCACTATCGGCCCGAGGAATACAAGCCGGGCGTCCACTTTCGCACGGACGAGGAATTGGCCGAGGCGGCCGGCGCGATCGGCACGACGATCTTCCATCCCGTGGGTACCTGCAAGATGGGCAAGCGGGACGATCCGACCGCTGTTCTGGACAGTGAGTTACGGGTGCGCGGCGTGGCCGGCTTGCGCGTGGTCGATGCGTCCGCCATGCCGACGATCACGTCCGGTAACACGAATGCGCCCGTCATCATGATTGCCGAGCGGGCCGCGCAGCTGGTGCGGGCGGCGCGCCGCTGAGCTGATGAGCGCACTGTCCGGGACAGCAACATTGCGTGGCTACATAGCAAAAAGTCAAAAGTTTATGGTAGTTATACGGTATTGTGACGAAAAATTGTTCTGTGTATGATCAAAAAAAAATTTAGCAAGATGTAAAGGAAAGCCGTCGTACACCGTCAGCGCGGGGACGCGGTTCCAAAGAATATCGGGGAGACACGATGTCGGATTTCATCTTGGAAACAAGTCACTTGACCAAGGATTTCAAGGGCTTCACGGCCGTCAGCGACGTGAACCTGCAAGTCCAGCGCGGGCATATCCACGCGCTGATCGGCCCGAACGGTGCCGGAAAAACCACCTGCTTCAACCTGCTGACGAAGTTCCTCGTGCCGACGTCCGGCCAGATCCGCTTCAACGGCACCGATATCACGGCGGCCCGTCCGGCGCAGATCGCGCGCATGGGCATCATCCGCTCGTTCCAGATTTCCGCCGTGTTTCCCCACCTGACAGTGCTGCAGAACGTGCGGATCGGCCTGCAGCGCCAGCTGGGCACGACGTTCCAGTTCTGGCGCAGCGAAAAGTCGCTCGACAAGCTCAATGACCGCGCCATGCAACTGCTGGCCGAAGTCGACCTGACGGGGTTCGCGGACACCATCACGGCCGACATGCCGTACGGCCGCAAGCGGGCGCTGGAAATCGCCACGACCCTGGCGATGGAACCGGAGCTGATGCTGCTGGACGAACCCACCCAGGGCATGGGCCACGAGGACGTCCACCGTGTGACGGAGCTGATCCGCAAGGTGTCCGCCGGACGCACCATCCTGATGGTGGAACACAATATGAGCGTGGTGTCCGGGATCTGCGACAAGATTTCCGTGCTGCAGCGCGGTGCCATGCTGGCCGAAGGCAGCTATGCCGAGGTGTCGAAAAACCCGCAGGTGATGGAGGCATACATGGGCACGGAAGCGGTCGAACTGGCGGGAGCACACTGATGACGGCCACCATCCACTCCGCCCCGGCCGCCACCAGCAAGCCAGCCGCCCAACCGGTGGCCGGTACGGCGCTGGAGATCCGCGACCTGCAGGCCTGGTACGGCGAGTCGCATATCCTGCACAACGTGAATATCTCCGTGCGGCAGGGCGAAGTCGTGACCTTGCTGGGCCGCAACGGCGCCGGCCGCACGACCACCCTGCGCGCCATCATGGGCCTGACGGGCAACCGCACCGGCTCCATCAAGGTCAACGGCAAGGAAGCGCTGGGCCTGCCCACGCACCAGGTGGCCCACCTGGGCATCGGTTATTGCCCCGAGGAGCGCGGCATCTTCTCGTCGCTGTCGACCGAGGAAAACCTGATGCTGCCGCCCGTGCTGAAGGGCGACGCCAAGGGCATGAGCATCGACGAGATCTACGAGATGTTCCCCAACCTGAAGGAGCGCCGCAACAGCCAGGGCACGCGCCTGTCCGGCGGCGAACAGCAGATGCTGGCCGTGGCGCGCATCCTGCGTACGGGCGCGCGCCTGCTGCTGCTGGACGAAATTTCCGAAGGCCTGGCCCCTGTGATCGTGCAGGGCCTGGCGCGCATGATCAAGACCCTGAAGGCGAAGGGCTACACGATCGTGATGGTCGAACAGAATTTCCGTTTCGCCGCGCCGCTGGCGGACCGGTTTTACGTGATGGAGCACGGGCAGATCGTCGAGACCTTTGCTGCATCCGAGCTGGAAGACAAGATGCCGGTCCTGACCGAGCTTCTTGGCGTTTGAGCAGGCAATAACAACAGAAAAGCGGACGCAGCCACCGGCGGCTGCGTTTTGACAGCTTTAGGACAGCGCCATCTTCGTCAGCCCAGCAGGCAGCGGCACGCCCGTCGGCGTGTCGCCCCACTGGAAGGGAGCAGGTGGCGCTGTTTCACCCAATGGAGACTTTTCAATGAAACGCACAGCTATCGCCACTGCCGCCCTTGCCATCTGCGCAATGGGCGTCTCCTTCGCAGCACAGGCCCAGGTATCGGGCGACACCATCAAGATCGGTTTCATCACCGATATGAACGGGCTGTACACCGATATCGACGGTGCCGGCGGCGCCGAAGCGATCAAGATGGCCATCGCCGATGCGGGTGTCGTGATCGCCGGCAAGAAGGTGGAATTCATTTCCGCCGACCACCAGAACAAGGCCGACATCGCCGCCTCCAAGGCGCGCGAATGGTTCGACCAGCAGGGCGTGGACCTGCTGATCGGCGGCACCAACTCCGGCGCCAACCTGGCCATGGCCAAGGTGGCGGCCGACAAGAAGAAAATCTTCATCTCGATCGGCGCCGGTTCCTCGCGCCTGACCAACGAGGAGTGCACCCCGTACACCGTGCATTACGCCTACGACACGGTGGCGCTGGCGCGCGGCACGGGCGGCGCCATCGTCAAGCAGGGCGGCAAGGACTGGTACTTCATGACGGCCGACTATGCCTTCGGCCACTCGCTGGAAAAGGACACGGCCGATGTCGTCAAGACGGGCGGCGGCCGCGTACTGGGCGCCGTCAAGCATCCTCTGTCCGCCTCCGATTTCTCGTCGTTCCTGCTGCAGGCGCAGGGCTCGAAGGCGCAGATCCTGGGCCTGGCCAATGCCGGCGGCGACGCCATCAACTCGATCAAGGCGGCCAACGAATTCGGCATTACGAAAAAAATGAAGCTGGCCGGCCTGTTGATATTTATCAATGATATCCACTCCCTGGGCCTGAACGCGACGCAGGGCATGTACCTGACGGACGGCTGGTACTGGGACGCCAATGCGGAAACCCGGGCCTGGTCGAAGCGCTACTTCGCCAAGATGAAGAAGGAACCGTCGATGCTGCAGGCGGCCGACTATTCGGCCGCATCGAACTACCTGAAGGCCGTCAAGGCCGTCGGCACGGACGATTCGGACAAGGTGATGGAATACCTGAAGAAAACGCCGATCAACGACATGTTTACGAAGAACGGCGTGATCCGTCCGGACGGTCGCATGGTGCACGATATGTACCTGATGGAAGTGAAGAAGCCGTCGGAATCGAAATATCCGTGGGATTACTACAAGCTGGTGGCCACGATTCCGGGCGAGCAAGCGTATATGAAGAAGGCCGAAACCAAGTGCGCGCTGTGGAAATAAGCGGGAGCTAAAGCCAGACCAGGCGCCAGCCAGGCGGCGGACGGGATGGACGTCCGCGGGAGGTTTATCCGGCGTCGCTCGCGCATGTCCGGCGTGCGCGACCGCGTTGCGGGGACGTCCGCCGATGGCCGATGTTGTACGCCGCACGTTCGCTGCATGACGCGGCGACGTCGGGTCCAGGCCCGTAGTTGCTGGGCTTGGACATAGGCCGGCATCGCGGACGCACGGTGCCGGTCCGGTGCTCGCCCGCAAGCAGTCCGTTTGATGTGCGGCCGGCGATCTGCGCCGTCCGCTTCGCTGTTGATTCGCGCTGTTGGTTCGCGCAGTTGGTTCGATCCACGTCGCGTTCGCGCGGCGTTCTGTCCGAAGCCGCGCCCTCGCTGGGCGTTCACTTACTGTCTTTCTTCGAAAATTAGCAGCTATGGAAATATTCGGTTATCCCCTGCCCATGGTGATGAGCCAGCTTGCGCTGGGTCTCGTCAACGGTTCCTTCTACGCCATGCTGTCGCTCGGGCTGGCGGTCATTTTCGGCCTGCTCAACGTCATCAATTTCTCGCACGGCGCCATGTACATGATGGGCGCGTTCGTCGCGTGGATGGGCATGACCTACCTGGGCATGTCCTACTGGGCGATGCTGCTGCTGGCGCCGCTCGTGGTGGGGGCGCTGGGCATCGTCATCGAGAAAACCATGCTGCGCTGGCTGTACAAGCTCGACCACCTGTATGGCCTGCTGCTGACCTTCGGCATCACCTTGCTGGTCGAAGGCGTGTTCCGCTCGTTTTATGGCGTGTCCGGCCAACCGTTTGAAACCCCCGAATTGCTGACGGGCGCCACCGACCTGGGCTTCATGATGCTGCCGAATTATCGCCTGTGGGTGGTGGCCGCGTCGCTGATGGTGTGCCTGAGCACGTGGTTCGTCATCGAGAAAACCAAGCTGGGCGCCTACCTGCGCGCCGGCACGGAAAACCCGAAGCTGGTGGAAGCCTTCGGCGTCAACGTGCCGCTGATGGTCACCTTGACCTATGGCTTCGGCGTGGCGCTGGCCGGCTTTGCCGGCGTGCTGGCCGCGCCGATCATCCAGGTGTCGCCGCTGATGGGCTCGAACCTGATCATCGTCGTGTTCGCGGTCGTCGTCATCGGCGGCATGGGCTCGATCCTGGGTTCCATCGTGACGGGGCTGGCGCTGGGCGTCATCGAAGGCCTGACCCGGGTGTTCTATCCCGAGTTCTCGTCGACGGTGGTGTTCCTCGTGATGGTCATCGTGCTGCTGCTGCGTCCCGCCGGCCTGTTCGGCAAGGAAAAATAAGAGGTCATCCATGAATAAACAAATCGGTTATGCGCTGGCGCTGGCGGTGGCCCTGGCCGCGCCCTTCGTCGGCTACCCTGTCTTCCTGATGAAGCTGCTGTGCTTCGCCCTGTTCGCCTGTGCCTTCAACCTGCTGATCGGCTACACGGGCCTGCTGTCCTTCGGCCACGCGGCCTTCTTCGGGGCTTCCGGCTATGTGGCCGGCAATGCGCTGAAGAACTGGGGCTTGCCGGTCGAGCTGGCCATCCTGGCCGGTGTGGCCGGGGCCGCCGTCGTCGGTCTCGTGATGGGCGCGCTAGCCATCCGCCGCGCCGGCATCTACTTCTCGATGATTACCCTGGCCCTGGCCCAGATGGTGTATTTCGGCGGCCTGCGCTTCACGGAATTCACGGGCGGTGAGGACGGGCTGCAAGGCGTGCCACGCGGCAAGCTGCTGGGCGTGCTCGACCTGGGCAACGACCTGACGTTGTACTTCGTCGTGCTGGCCATCGCCGTGGCCGCCTTTGCCCTGATCGTGCGCACGGTGCACTCGCCGTTCGGCCAGGTCCTGAAAGCCATCAAGGAAAACGAGCCCCGGGCCATTTCGCTGGGCTACGATGTCGACCGCTACAAGCTGGTGGCCTTCGTGCTGTCGGCCGCGCTGGCCGGGCTGGCCGGTGCCCTCAAGACGGTCGTGCTGGGCTTCGAGACCTTGACGGACCTGCACTGGACCATGTCCGGCCTCGTCATCCTGATGACACTGGTGGGCGGCATGGGCACCCTGGCTGGACCGCTGCTGGGCGCCGTCGTCATCATCGCGCTGGAGAACAAGCTGGGTGACTTCGGTACGATGCTGGCCGGGGGCACGGGCATCGAATGGTTCAACACCCTGGGCGAGGCCGTCAGCATGGTGACGGGGCTGATCTTCGTGGCCTGCGTGCTGCTGTTCCGCAAGGGCATCGTCGGTGAAATCGTGGACCGCTTCGGCAGGCGCAAGCCGGCCTGACAAACGACGCCGGCACCGCCGGCGTTTTTTTTCACGGGCTTGCATCGGGCAAGCTCCCCCTAATAACAATGAGGATGACATGAAGGATCACATGACTGCACCCATCAAGACCGCCATGGCATTGGCCGTGGCCATGAGCCTGGCCGCCTGCGGCGACCACGACCGGGACGACAGCCCGGCAGCCGTCAACCAGAAGCCCGCCTACCTGGGCACCGTCACCAGCACCACCTACGATGGCACCACGGACGACCTGCTGACGGCCGGCCTGGGCGTGTCCGGCCTGGCCGCCGCCACGGCGCCGGCCTACAACGACCCGGCCAATCCTACCGCCCGCGAACTGCGCCGCAACGCCATCTATGCCAACTACCGCGCCGTGCTCGATATCGCTGCCAACAGCGGCTACGGCACCCTGTACGGACCGAACGTCAACGCGGCCGGCGCGCCGACCAACGGCACGGGCATGGTGGCGGGGACGGAATACCTGGCGTACGCGGACGACGGCAACGGCCGGCAGAACGTGACCTTGATGGTGCAGGTACCAAACAGTTTCGATCCGGCCAACCCGTGCATCGTGACGGGCACGTCCAGCGGCTCGCGCGGCATCTACGGCGCCATCGGCAGCGCCGGCGAGTGGGGCCTGAAGAACAACTGCGCTGTCGCGTACGCGGACAAGGGCAGCGGCACGGGCCTGTACACCTTCGACGATGACAGCGTCAACGGCCAGAACGGCGTGCGCGCGACGCGGACGGCGGCCGCACGCAATGCCCAGTTCGCCCCCGAATTGACGGATGCCCAGCGGACGGCGTTCGCCCAGCAATACCCCGGACGGGTCGCGTTCAAGCATGCCCACTCGCAGCAGAACCCGGAAAAGGACTGGGGCAAGGTCACCTTGCAGGCGGTCGAGTTCGCCTTCTACGTGCTGAACGAACGCTACGGCGTGCAGACGGGCGACGGCAGTGCCCGCACCGTGCGCCTGACCCCGGCCAACACCTTGACCATCGCCTCCAGCATCTCGAACGGGGCCGGCTCGGCCCTGCTGGCGGCCGAGCAGGATACGCGTGGCCTGATCGATGCCGTGGCCGCCACGGAGCCGCAGATCCAGCCGAACAAGGCCACCGGCTACACGATTCGCCAAGGCACGGTCGATGTGCCGGCGCAGGGCAAGGCGCTGCTGGACTACTCCAGCTATGCGGCGCTGTACCAGCCGTGCATCGCCGGCAGCGCCGGCCGCTGCGCTTCGCTGGTGCAGAAGGGCCTGCTGTCCGGCACGGACCTGGTGGCGCGCCAGAATAACGCCAAGGCACGTTTGAAGGCTTATGGCTGGACGGCGGATGCCGAGCCCCTGCAGGCGGCGCACGCGCTGACGAATGTGCTGGTGGCCGTCACCTACGTGAACGCCTACGGCAAGTTTTCCGTGACGGACAAGGTGTGCGGTTTCAATTGGGCGCCGAGCGATCCCACCACGGGCGATCCGCTGGCCTTCACGGCGGCGCAGAAGGCGGCCAGCTTTGCCGCCCAGAACGGCATCGTCGGTACGCCGATCTACGAGGATTCCGTCGGCGGTGCCAAGGCGTACAGCTTCGGCGTGTCGCCGTCGACCGGCATCAACGACCAGGCGCTGGACGGTTTCCTGTGCCTGCGTTCGCTGGCAACGGGCATCGATGCCGTCACGGGCGGCGCGTTGTCCGGCGACCTGGCCGCGCAAAGTGCCCGCGTGCGGGCCGGCATGGCAGAAGTGCAGGCCACCGGTAACCTGCGCGGCAAGCCGGCCGTAATTGTGTCCGGCCGTTCCGATGCGTTGATCCCCGTCAACCATGCGTCGCGTGCCTATGTCGGATTGAACGCGTCGGTGGAGGGCGCCAGCAGCAAGCTACGCTATATCGAGGTGACCAATGCCAACCACTTCGACTCGTTCACCAACGCGCTGCCGACCCTGGTCGTGCCGCTGCACATCTACCTGTTCCGCGCGCTCGATGCCGTGTATGCCAACCTGAAGAACAGCGCGACGGCCTTGCCGCCGTCGCAGCTGGTGCGCACGCAGACGCGGGGAGACGCCAGCGTGCCGATCACGGTGCAGAACGTGCCACTCATCTCGGCCGCGCCGGGGACCAACGCCATCACCGTCAGCGGCACGACGGTGACGGTGCCGGAATAAAGGGAAGGGCGCCGCGGCGCCCTTTTCCCTGTTCTACAGCGCGGCCGCGTAAATGGCGCGCGCATCGGCCCGCGTGACGTCGCGCGGATTGTTCCCCAATAGCCTGGTCTGCAGCATCGCTTCGTCGGCCAGGCGGTCCAGGTCGCTCTCGGCAATCCCCACTTCCCGCAAGGTCCGCGCGATGCCCGTGCGCTGGGCCAAGGCCTCCAGCGCCGTTACCAGGGCTTCGGCCCGAGCCGCCTCGCCGCCCGTGCTGCCGGGGGCGACAAGGTCCGCCAGCTCCGCATACAAGCCCATTGCCGCCGGCGCATTGAAGCGCAACACGTGCGGCAGCACGAGCGCATTCGACAAACCATGTGGCACGTGGAACACCCCGCCGATGGGGTAGGCCAGCGCGTGGACGGCTGCCACGGGCGCATTCGAAAAGGCCTGGCCCGCCAGCAGGGCGCCCAGCAGCATAGCCTGGCGCGCCGGCAGATTGCCCCCGTCCGCACAGACGATGGGCAGATTGACGGACAGCAATTGCAGGGCCTGCCGCGCCAGACTGTCGGACAAGGGATTCTTCTTGTGACGGCTCGTGTACGCTTCGATGGCATGCACCATCGCGTCGATGCCGGTCGCGGCCGACACGTGCGGTGGCAGGCCCACCGTCAAGGTCGCATCCAGGATGGCCATGTCGGCATACAGCTGCGGCGCGACGACGCCCATCTTCGTTGTCGCCCCCGTCGTGACGATGGCGATATTGGTCACTTCGGACCCGGTACCGGCTGTCGTCGGTACCTGCACCAGCGGTAGCCGGCTGCCCCGCACATTGCCGATGCCGTACATGGCCGACAGGGGCTGAGTGCCGCCGGCCAGTACCGCGATCAGCTTGGCGACGTCCATCGAGCTGCCGCCGCCGAGGCCGACGACGATGTCGGTACCGTGCGCGCGGGCGATCTCGGCCGCCGCCAGCACGACGTTCTCGGGTGGGTCGGCGACGACGTCGGCATAGGTTTTCACGTGAAAACCGGCGGCTTCCAGGCTGGCGATGGGCGCGGCCGTCAGGCCCGTAGCGAGAAAGCCGGGGTCGGTCACCAGCAGGGCACGGCGCGTATCGGGGAAACGCTCGCGCAACTGCTGGCCCAGCCGGCCGGCGGCACCGAGAGCGGACACGATCTGGCTGACCGTGCTGAAGACGAAGTCGTTCATGCAGTCTCCTTGGCGGAAGATGAATGGCCAGCTTACCAGATTGGGCCGTCCGCTTCCTTCTCCCATTGTCCGTACAATGATGGGCTTGTCATAGGGAGAAGCGATGCTCGATTACGCGATGTTGGGGGTGGCGGCTTTTGCGGCCGGACTGGTGGATGCCGTCGTCGGGGGAGGGGGCCTGATCCAGATTCCGGTGCTGTTTTCCGTGTTCGGCAACACGGCGCCGGCAACCTTACTGGGCACGAGCAAGCTGGCCGGCATCTTCGGCACGGCGGCCGCCGCCGTCAATTATGCGAAACGCATATCGATCGCCTGGTCCACGGCCGCGCCTGCCGCCGTGGCCGCGTTCACGTTTGCCTTCTTCGGTGCCTTTACCGTTACGCGCATTCCGGCCGACTTCATGCGCACCTTGCTGCCAATCGTGCTGATTGCCGTGGCCGTCTACACGTTCCGGCGCAAGGACCTGGGCAGCGTGCATGCGCCGCTGCATACGGGTCGACGCGAGCAAGCGTTTGCCGTGCTGATCGGTGCCTGCATCGGCTTCTATGACGGCTTCTTCGGTCCCGGCACGGGCAGCTTTCTCGTGTTCCTGTTTGTGCGCTGCTTCGGCTTCGATTTCCTTGGTGCGTCGGCCGTGGCCAAGGTCGTCAACGTCGCGTGCAATCTGTCGGCGTTGTTGTGGTTCGGCTACAGCGGCCACCTGCTGTGGCAGCTTGGGCTGATGATGGCCGTGTGCCAGGTGGCCGGTTCGCTGATCGGCACAAAGCTGGCGATGAAGCACGGCAGCGGTTTTGTCCGGCGCGTGTTCCTCGTCGTCGTATCGATCCTGATTGTCAAAACGAGCTGGGACGCATGGCAACGGTGGTGATGTTCCACGTGGAACAATGACGTCACATCGATCCCGGCCCGCGCCGGGATTTTTTTTGTTCCACGTGAAACCAGAAAGCGGGCTGTGTCGACGTTTCACGTGAAACATTCGTGACGGGCTCAACGGAATTTTTCTGCCTAAAAAATTCGCAGCCGTCAAAAAACTCTATAATCTTGGTTCAATCCCTTCGAACGTTCCCACACCATGTTATTTCCTACTGAATTCGACGTCATCGTCGTTGGCGGCGGCCATGCCGGCACCGAAGCCGCACTGGCGTCGGCCCGCATGGGCCAGAAGACTCTCCTGCTAACGCATAACATCGAAACCCTGGGCCAGATGTCCTGCAACCCTTCCATTGGCGGCATCGGCAAAGGCCACCTCGTCAAGGAAGTGGACGCGATGGGCGGCGCCATGGCGATTGCCACCGACGAAGCCGGCATCCAGTTCCGTATCCTGAATTCCTCCAAGGGCCCGGCCGTGCGCGCCACGCGCGCCCAGGCCGACCGTATCCTGTACAAGCAGGCCATCCGCTCGCGCCTGGAAAACCAGCCGAACCTGTGGCTGTTCCAGCAGGCCGTCGACGATCTGATGGTGGAGGGCGACCGCGTGGTTGGCGCCGTCACGCAGATCGGCCTGAAGTTCCTGGCCCGCGCCGTCGTGCTGACGGCCGGCACTTTCCTCGACGGTAAGATCCACGTCGGCCTGCAGAACTACTCGGCCGGCCGCGCCGGCGATCCACCGGCCCTGTCCCTGTCGACGCGCCTGAAGGAACTGAAGCTGCCGCAAGGGCGCCTGAAGACAGGCACGCCGCCCCGCATCGACGGGCGCAGCATCGATTTCTCGCAGATGACGGAACAGCCCGGTGACCTCGACCCCGTGCCCGTGTTCTCCGTCATGGGCACGACCGCCATGCATCCGAAACAGCTGCCATGCTGGGTGACGCACACGAACCAGCAAACCCACGACATCATCCGTGGCGGCCTGGACCGCAGCCCCATGTACACGGGCGTCATCGAAGGCGTCGGTCCCCGGTACTGCCCGTCCATCGAGGACAAGATCCACCGCTTCGCCAGCAAGGAATCGCACCAGATCTTCCTGGAACCGGAAGGCCTGACGACGCACGAGTTCTACCCGAACGGCATCTCGACCAGCCTGCCGTTCGACGTGCAGATCGCCCTGGTGCGCTCGATGAAAGGCATGGAGAACGCCCACATCCTGCGCCCTGGCTATGCCATCGAATACGATTATTTCGATCCGCGCGGCCTGAAGGCGTCGCTGGAAACCAAGGCCATCGCCGGCCTGTATTTCGCCGGCCAGATCAACGGCACCACGGGTTACGAGGAAGCGGCGGCCCAGGGCATGCTGGCCGGTATCAACGCGGCGCTGCAAACCCAGGACAAGGAGGCGTGGACGCCGGGCCGTTCCGAGGCCTATCTGGGCGTGCTGGTGGATGACCTGGTAACCCAGGGTGTGCAGGAGCCGTACCGCATGTTCACCAGCCGGGCGGAATACCGCCTGTCGCTGCGCGAGGACAATGCCGACATGCGCCTGACCGAAATCGGCCGCAAGCTCGGTGTCGTCGGCGACGCCCAGTGGGAGGCGTTCGACCGCAAGCGCGAAGCCGTGGCGCGCGAACTGGAACGCCTGAAGGCCACGTGGGTCAACCCCCGCATCCTGGCCGCCGCCGAGTCCGAGCGCGTCATCGGCCAGGCCATCGAACGCGAATATTCGCTGGCGGACCTGCTGCGTCGCCCCGGTGTCGACTACGACAAGCTGGTCACGTTGACGGGCATCGAAGGGCAGGACCTGGGTGGCCCTGGCGTCACCGACCCGGCCGTGCAGGAACAGGTGGAAATCCAGCTGAAGTATTCCGGCTATATCGAGCGCCAGCTGAAGGAAGTGGAGCGCCACGAGCACTACGAAAACCTGAAGCTGCCGGAAGGCTTCAATTACCTCGACATCGCCGCCCTGTCGGTGGAGGTGCGCCAGAAGCTGGCCAAGCACCAGCCGGAAACCCTGGGCCAGGCCTCGCGCATCTCCGGCGTGACGCCGGCGGCCATTTCGCTGCTGCTGGTGCACCTGAAGAAGGCCGGCTTCGGCGGCTTCGTCACCCTGAAAGACGAGGCTGCCTGATGGCCCTGTTTGAACGCGCTGCGCTGGCGCAAGTGTTGAAGCAGGGCGCCGAAGCCCTGCAGCTGGAGCTGGATCAGGCCCAGCAGGACCAACTGCTGGACTACCTGGCCCTGCTGCACAAGTGGAACAACGTCTACAACCTGACGTCCGTGCGCGACCCGATGCAGATGATGACGTTGCACCTGCTCGATTCGCTGGCGGCCGTGCCTGCATTTGCCGGCGCCACCAATGTGCTGGACGTGGGTGCCGGCGGCGGCCTGCCCGGCATCGTACTGGCCATTGCCAGGCCGGACATGAAGGTGTCGATGATCGACACCGTCCACAAGAAAACCGCCTTCCTGACCCAGGTGAAAGTGGAGCTGGGGCTGGCCAATGTGACGGTCTACACGAAAAAAGTGCAGGACCTGCAGGTCAAGCAGCCGTTTGACGTCATCACGTCGCGTGCTTTTGCCGACCTGTCGGACTTTATCGAGTGGTCGCAGCACCTGCTGGCCGAAGACGGGCGCTTTATCGCCTTGAAAGGCACGGCGCCGCAAGACGAACGCGAGCGGCTGCCGAGCGACTGGAAAGTGCAGGATTTACAGCCTTTGCGGGTACCGGGGCTGGAGGCGGAGCGGCATCTGGTTTTCGTGCAACGTGCAGAAACGGTATAAACGATATAAACCAAATAAACAGTATAAATAGTTTATACGGTATAAATCGAATAAACCGTATAAATTATATAAATCAAATAAACTGTTTAGTCCAAAAAGAACATACATGGCAAAAATCTTCTGCGTAGCAAACCAAAAAGGCGGCGTCGGCAAGACCACCACGACAGTCAACCTGTCGGCCGGCCTGGCCAAGCTGAACCAGCGCGTCCTGCTGGTCGACCTAGACCCGCAGGGCAATGCAACGATGGGCGCCGGCATCAACAAGGCCGGCCTGGCCGCTTCCACCTATGAAGTGATGCTGGGTACCTCAAGCGTGGCGACGGCGCGGCTGCGCTCGGAAGCAGGGCGCTTCGACGTGCTGCCGTCGAACCGCGAACTGGCCGGCGCCGAAGTGGAGATGGTGGAACTGGAACGGCGCGAAACGCGCCTGAAGGATGCGCTGGCCCTGGTCGATGCCGACTACGACTTCATCCTGATCGACTGTCCGCCGGCCTTGTCGATGCTGACCCTGAACGGCCTGTGCGCCGCCCACGGCGTCATCATCCCGATGCAGTGCGAATACTATGCGCTCGAAGGCTTGTCCGACCTGGTCAACACGATCAAGAAGGTGCACGCCAACCTGAACCCGGACCTGAAGATCATCGGCCTGCTGCGCGTCATGTTCGATCCGCGCATGACCTTGTCGCAGCAGGTCTCGGCCCAGCTGGAGCAGCACTTCGGCGACAAGGTGTTCGATACCATCATCCCGCGCAACGTGCGCTTGGCCGAAGCGCCGTCCTACGGCATCCCCGGCGTCACGTTCGACCCTAGCTCGAAGGGCGCCCAGGCCTACATCGCCTTCGGCGCGGAAATGGTCCGGCGCATCAAGACCATGTAAACAAGCAACATTTCCAGCAGGTGTTGCTCAAGAAGCTGGCATTGCCGAAAAACCGGTGTCAGACACCGGTTTAGCAGCAACAAAAAAGCTGGTGTTGCCTGAAAACCGGTGTCAGACACCGGTTTAGCGGCAACAGTGGCGCAGGTGATGCCGGCCACGCGATGGATTTGTTCTCAAACGTAACTTTTATATTATGGCAACCAAAAAACTAAAAGGCCTCGGCCGGGGACTCGATGCGCTGCTGGGTGGGGGCGACGACGTCGCGCCGCCTGCGGAACAGGGCATGCCGTCGGAACTGCCGCTGAGCCAGCTGCAGCCGGGTAAATACCAGCCGCGGACGCGCATGGACGAAGGCAGCCTGAACGAGCTGGCGGCATCGATCAAGACGCAGGGCATCATGCAGCCGATTCTCGTGCGCCCCGTCGGCACCGGCAGCAACGGCGCGACGACGTACGAGATCATCGCCGGCGAGCGGCGCTTCCGGGCCGCGCAGATTGCCGGGCTCGACAATGTGCCCGTGCTGGTGCGCGATGTCGATGACACGGCCGCCGCCGCGATGGCGCTGATCGAGAACATCCAGCGCGAGGACTTGAATCCCCTGGAGGAGGCGCAAGGCATCCACCGCCTGATCACGGACTTCAGCTTTACCCATGAGCAGGCGGCCCATGCCGTGGGCCGCTCGCGCAGCGCCGTGTCGAACCTGCTGCGGCTGATGAACCTGGCCGCGCCTGTGCAGACCATGCTGATGGCGGGCGATATCGACATGGGCCATGCACGCGCCCTGCTGGCCGTCGATGCGGCCACGCAGATCACGCTGGCAAATGTTGTCGTAGCGAAACGCCTGTCCGTGCGCGAGACGGAAAAGCTCGTCACTCGCACGGTGGAGGAGCAGAGTGCCAAGCCCGAGGCCAAGGTGCGCGAAAAGTCCGGCGACATCCAGCGGCTGGAAGAAGAACTGTCGGACCGCCTGGCCACGCCGGTCGTCTTCAAGATCGGCGCCAAGGGCCGCGGCCAGATGATCATCGACTTCGCCGACCTGGATATCCTCGACGGCGTGCTGGCCCGTCTGCGCGGCTGAGGGTTTACTCTAAAAACAAGTGGCAAGCCGTGAAGTCTTGCCATTGTCCAGCTCTCTGGCGGCCCGATATCCTGTCGGGGCGTCGGAAATGGGCGACAAAGCACCAGAAAAGTCCGGGACTGTCCCCGGTTTTCCTGACCAACCTCGGAAAATTCACGGTCAGTCTCCGTCGATTCGGGGACTGTCCCGGAGTTTTCCGAGCGAAAACTGTCCTTAAGCCTCGGTTAAGCCGTTTATGCAGACCCGGAGCGCACCGAGTTGGTGCATAGGGTTTCAACAACTGTTGCAATGTTGCCCCCTTTGCTCTGATGCGGTGCAGCATGTTTGACGCCGCTCACGTAAGCGCCCTATAATCCCGTGTCTTTGGGTCTATAAGCAACGTTGCGAAGGTCGGTAAGTGAGTGATTCTGCACAAAGTATCGCCCGGCCGGTGTACCGAATCGTTGCCCTGCAATTCACAATCGCCGTCCTTTTCTCCGCTCTCGTCGCGTTTTTCGCCGGCGTGGAGAAAGGCTGGTCTGCCGCCATGGGCGGTGCGGTTGCAGTGATCGGCAGCGGGGTGTACGCGCTGATCGTGGCAGGCGGCGAGAACGACGCCAAAGCGGCCATGCGGCGGCATTTTCGCGCCGAGATGGTGAAAGTTTTCATTACAGCAGCGCTGTTCATTGTCGCGCTGGTGCTGTTTCCGTCGGCCTCCTGGTTATGGCTGATCTTGGGTTTTGCAGTGGCGACCTTGGCGTACTGGTTCTCACTGCTCGCAGTTTAATCGCCGGTTTAGACCCTTCGTCAACGACGGGTTCGGACAACAATTCTAAATTCAATATCAACTTATTATGACCACTGAACACGGGGGCCACGCAGCCCCGGCAAACGCCACCGAATACATCCAGCACCACCTTTCGCACCTGCAGAACCATGACGGCACCTTCAACCTGGACACGTTCTGGGTCTCGGCCGTGCTGGGCTTTGTCTTCCTGGGCGTGTTCTACATGGCGTCCAAGCGCGCCACGTCGGGCGTGCCGGGCAAGCTGCAGAACTTCGTCGAATGGATCATGGAACTGGTCAACGACACCGTCAACAGCGCCTTCCACGCCAAGAGCAACGTCATCGCCCCGCTGGCCATCACGATCTTCGTGTGGGTCTGGCTGATGAACGCGATGGACTTCCTGCCGGTCGACCTGCTGCCGAAAGTGCTGGAATTCTTCGGCGTGTACAAGCTGCGCGTCGTGCCGACCGCCGACGTGAACCACACCTTCGGCATGTCCATCGGCGTGCTGCTGTGCATTATCGGCTTCTCGATCAAGGCCAAGGGCGTCGGCGGCTGGGGTAAAGAACTGCTGACCACGCCGTTCCATGCGCACGGCGTCATGGCCATCGTGCTGGCACCGGTGAACTTCCTGTTCCAGATGCTGGAACTGCTGGCCAAGCCAATCTCGCTGTCGCTGCGACTGTTCGGCAACATGTATGCCGGCGAACTGATTTTCATCCTGATCGCGCTGCTGCCATGGTGGGCACAGTGGCTGCTGGGTGGTCCATGGGCAATCTTCCACATCCTGATTGTGACGCTGCAGGCCTTCGTCTTTATGGCCCTGACGGTCGTGTACCTTAGCCTTGCGGTTGAGAAGCACTAATTTCGTAGATAGTTTTCATTTTTCGGTATCTGTAGTTTTTTTTAAATCTTAGGAGAAATCTCAATGCAAGCTCTGATCGCACAAGTACAAAGCATGACCGTTCTGGCAGTCGCTATCATCATCGGCCTGGGCGCCATCGGTACCGCACTCGGCTTCGCTATTCTGGGCGGCAAGTTCCTGGAAGCTTCGGCACGCCAGCCTGAACTGATGCCACAACTGCAAACCAAACTGTTCGTTATCGCTGGTCTGCTGGATGCCATCTCGATGATCGGCGTCGGTGTTGCTCTGCTGTTCACGTTCAACAACCCATTCCTGACCGCCCTGACGACCGCCGTAGCTCAGTAATAACGCTCCAACCGGGGAAACTTTTTAGGAGCAAGGTATGAACATCAATGCGTCTCTCATCGGTCAGATGATCACCTTCGCGGTGCTCGTCTGGTTCTCGATGAAATTCGTCTTCCCGGCGCTGAACAACGCGCTGGATGAGCGTGCCAAGCGTATTGCGGATGGTCTGGCTGCGGCCGACCAGGGTCAGGCTTCGATGGCGGCTGCTGAAAAGCGTGCCGCGGAAGCCCTGACATCCGCCCGTGACGAAGCTGCCCAGCGCGTCGCGGACGCTGAAAAGCGTGCTCAGCTGATCGCTGAAGAAATCAAGGCCAACGCCAAGGCCGAAGCGGACCGCATCATCGCGACCGCCAAGGCTGAAGCCGACCAGCAAGTCACCCAGGCCCGCGAGCAACTGCGTGCCCAGGTCGCCGAGCTGGCCGTCAAGGGCGCCGAGCAAATCCTGAAGCGCGAAGTCAACGCGTCGGCCCACGCCGACCTGCTGAACCGCCTTGCGACCGAGCTGTAATCATGGCCGAACTCGCAACCGTCGCCCGTCCTTACGCGGAAGCCCTCTTCCGCGTAGCCCAGGCTGGCAACCTCGCGCAGTGGTCCGATCTGGTGTCCGAACTGGCCCAGATCGGCGCTCATCCCGAGGTGCTGGCATATGCCCGCAACCCTAAAGTGTCGGACAGCGATGTGGCTGCCGCCATTGCCGCCTTGCTGAAATCGCCGCTCAACGCGGAAGCGAACAACTTCCTCTCGATGCTGGTCGAAAACGGCCGCATCGAGCTGCTGCCGGAAATCGGCGTGCAATTCCACGAGCTGAAAAACAGCGTGGAAGGCGCGGCGGATGCCGATATCACCAGTGCATTCGAGCTGGACGCTGCCCAGACGGCAGGCCTGGTCGCGACGCTGGAAAAGAAATTCGGCCGCAAGCTCAACCCAAGCGTCACGATCGATCCATCGCTGATCGGTGGCGTTCGCGTGGTGGTCGGCGACGAAGTGCTGGACACTTCGGTACGCGCCCGGCTGCAACAGATGCGTGTTGCGCTGACGTCGTAAGCGCATTCCATCGTCTATCGCTGCGGCAGACCCTTATACCCTCGCGCAAGCTGAGAGAAAACAATTAGGAGTTAGTATGCAACTCAACCCATCTGAAATCAGCGAGCTGATCAAGAGCCGGATCCAAGGCATTGACAGCGGCGCTGAAGTGCGCAATCAAGGCACCGTTATCTCGGTTGCCGACGGTATCTGCCGCATCCACGGCCTGTCCGATGTGATGCAAGGCGAGATGCTGGAATTCCCCGGCAACACCTTCGGCCTGGCGATGAACCTGGAGCGCGACTCCGTCGGTTCCGTCATCCTGGGTGCCTACGAGCACATCTCCGAAGGCGACACGGTCAAGTGCACCGGCCGCATCCTGGAAGTGCCGGTCGGCCCGGAACTGCGCGGCCGTGTGGTCAACGCGCTGGGCCAGCCGATCGACGGCAAGGGTCCTGTCGACGCCAAGATGACGTCGCCGATCGAGAAGATCGCTCCGGGCGTTATCGCCCGTGAGTCCGTGTCGCAGCCAATGCAGACGGGCCTGAAGTCGATCGACGCGATGGTGCCGATCGGCCGTGGCCAGCGCGAGCTGATCATTGGTGACCGCCAGACCGGTAAATCGGCTGTCGCAGTCGACGCCATCATCAACCAGAAGGGCCAGGGCATGACGTGTATCTACGTCGCCATCGGCCAGAAGGCATCGACCATCAAGAACATCGTGCGTTCCCTGGAACAGCACGGCGCGATGGAATACACCATCGTGGTTGCCGCCTCCGCTTCGGAATCGGCCGCCATGCAGTACATCTCGGCCTACTCCGGCTGCACGATGGGCGAATACTTCCGCGACCGCGGCGAAGACGCCCTGATCGTGTACGACGATCTGTCCAAGCAAGCTGTTGCCTACCGTCAGATTTCGCTGCTGCTGCGCCGCCCACCAGGCCGCGAAGCCTACCCAGGCGACGTGTTCTACCTGCACAGCCGCCTGCTGGAACGCGCAGCCCGCGTGAACGCCGACTACGTGTCCGCCTTCACCAACGGCGCCGTCACCGGCAAGACCGGTTCGCTGACGGCCCTGCCGATCATCGAAACGCAGGCAGGCGACGTCTCGGCCTTCGTGCCGACCAACGTCATCTCGATTACCGACGGCCAGATCTTCCTGGAAACCTCGCTGTTCAATGCCGGTATTCGTCCCGCCATTAACGCCGGTATTTCCGTGTCGCGCGTCGGTGGTGCTGCCCAGACCAAGGTCATCAAAAACCTGTCCGGCGGTATCCGTACCGACCTGGCCCAGTACCGTGAACTGGCTGCGTTCGCGCAGTTCGCTTCCGACCTGGACGAATCGACCCGCAAGCAGCTGGACCGCGGTGCCCGCGTGACGGAACTGCTGAAGCAGGCGCAGTACTCGCCGCTGTCGATCTCGCTGATGGGTGCATCGCTGTTCGCCGTCAACAAGGGCTTCATGGATGACATCCCAGTCAAGTCCGTGCTGCCGTTCGAAGCCGGCCTGCACGCATACCTGAAGACCAAGCAAGCTGCTCTGCTGGCCAAGATCGAAGAAACCAAGCAACTGGACAAGGACGCCGAAGCTGCACTGACGGCCGCCATTGCTGATTTCAAGAAATCCGGCGCATTCTAAGCAGCACGGCGGCTGCCCGGTGCACCGGCAGCCGCCACCAAGCGCAAAGGAGTAAGGACTCATGGCAGTAGGCAAAGAGATACGTGGCAAGATCAAGAGCGTAGAAAATACGAAGAAGATCACCAAGGCGATGGAAATGGTCGCCGCATCGAAAATGCGCAAGGCGCAGGATCGCATGCGCGCCGCCCGTCCCTACGCGGACAAGATTCGTAATATCGCGACCAACCTGGCTAGCGCCAATCCGGAATACACGCACCCGTTCCTGGCCGAAGACCAGGGCACGCAGGCAAAAGCGGTGGGCTTCATCATCGTCACGACCGACAAGGGTCTGTGCGGTGGCCTGAACACCAACGTGCTGCGCATGGTGACGAACAAGACCCGTGAACTGGAAGCTGCCGGCAATCGCATCGAAGCCGTGGCAATCGGTAACAAAGGTTTGGGCTTCCTGAACCGTGTCGGCGTGCCCGTGGTGGCACAGGCAACCCAGATCGGCGATACGCCGCACCTGGACAAGCTGATCGGCCCGGTCAAAGTCATGCTGGAGAAGTTCCAGGAAGGTAAGCTCGACGCGGTTTACATCTGCTACACGAAGTTCATCAACACGATGAAGCAGGAACCGATGGTCGAGCAGCTGCTGCCGTTGACGGCGGACAAGCGTGCCGCCGACAAGAGCGGCCACCAGTGGGATTACATCTACGAACCGGATGCAGCGACCGTCATCGACGAACTGCTGGAACGTTACGTGGAAGCGCTGGTGTACCAGTCCGTGGCGGAAAACCTGGCGTCCGAGCAATCGGCGCGCATGGTCGCGATGAAGGCGGCCAGCGACAACGCCGGCAGCGTCATCGGCGAGCTGAAACTGGTCTACAACAAGACCCGCCAGGCAGCAATTACCAAAGAACTCTCTGAAATCGTGTCCGGTGCGGCCGCGGTTTAAAAACGAATTTAACTATATTTGAAGGAACGAACATGGCTGATGGCAAAATCGTTCAGTGTATCGGCGCTGTGGTGGACGTTGAGTTCCCGCGCAACGCGATGCCTAAGGTTTTTGACGCGCTGAAAATGGAAGGCTCCGAGCTGACCCTGGAAGTTCAACAGCAGCTGGGTGACGGCGTTGTCCGTACCATTGCTCTGGGTTCTTCCGACGGCCTGCGTCGCGGCATGACCATCCAGAACACGGGCAAGCCGATCATGGTACCGGTCGGTAAGGGTACGCTGGGTCGCATCATGGACGTGCTGGGCAACCCGATCGACGAACGTGGCCCTGTCTCGCAAGAGCAGACCGCGTCGATCCACCGCCTGGCTCCGGCCTACGACGAGCTGTCGCCGTCGCAGGACCTGCTGGAAACGGGCATCAAGGTCATCGACCTGGTCTGCCCGTTCGCCAAGGGTGGTAAGGTCGGTCTGTTCGGTGGTGCCGGCGTCGGCAAGACCGTCAACATGATGGAACTGATCAACAACATCGCCAAGGCGCACTCGGGTCTGTCCGTGTTCGCCGGCGTGGGTGAGCGTACCCGTGAAGGTAACGACTTCTACCACGAGATGGCCGATGCGAAGGTTGTCGACCTGGAAAACCTGGGCAACTCCAAGGTTGCCATGGTCTACGGCCAGATGAACGAGCCGCCAGGCAACCGTCTGCGCGTCGCGCTGACCGGCCTGACGATCGCCGAATCGTTCCGTGACGAAGGCAAGGACGTTCTGTTCTTCGTGGACAACATCTACCGCTTCACCTTGGCCGGTACCGAAGTGTCCGCACTGCTGGGCCGTATGCCTTCCGCCGTGGGCTACCAGCCAACGCTGGCCGAAGAAATGGGCCGCCTGCAGGAACGCATCACGTCGACGAAAACCGGTTCGATCACGTCGATCCAGGCCGTCTACGTCCCTGCGGATGACTTGACCGACCCGTCGCCAGCGACGACCTTCGGTCACCTGGACTCCACCGTCGTTCTGTCGCGTGACATCGCCTCGCTGGGTATCTACCCGGCCGTCGATCCACTGGACTCGACCTCGCGCCAGCTGGACCCGCTGGTCGTCGGCCAGGAGCACTACGACACCGCCCGCGCCGTACAGGGCACGCTGCAGCGCTACAAGGAACTGCGCGACATTATCGCCATTCTGGGCATGGACGAACTGGCACCGGAAGACAAGCTGCTGGTGGCCCGCGCCCGTAAGATGCAGCGTTTCCTGTCGCAGCCGTTCCACGTCGCTGAAGTGTTCACCGGTTCGCCAGGTAAATACGTTTCGCTGAAAGACACGATCAAGGGCTTCAAGATGATCGCGTCGGGCGAACTGGATCACCTGCCGGAGCAGGCGTTCTACATGGTCGGCACGATCGAAGAAGCCATCGAAAAAGCCAAGAAGCTGGGCTAATCGAAATGGCCCCGGCAGTGCCGGGGCCGTTCAACCTTAGGATTGAAAATGGCAAATACTATTCACGTCGACGTGGTCTCGGCAGAAGAGCTGATCTTCTCCGGCGAAGCCACGTTCGTCGCGTTGCCGGGCGAGCAGGGCGAGCTGGGGATTTATCCGAAGCACACGCCGCTGATCACCCGTATCCGTCCAGGCGCGGTCCGCATCCAGGTTGCCGGCAAATCGGAAGAAGAGTTCGTCTTCGTCGCCGGTGGCCTGCTGGAAGTGCAGCCGAACGCCGTGACGGTACTGGCCGACACCGCGATCCGTGGTCACGACCTGGACGAAGCGAAGGCCCAAGCCGCCAAGAAACTGGCGGAAGAAAACCTGGCGAACAACAAGACCGGTATCGACTACGCGAAAGCCCAGGCGGAACTGGCAGCGGCCATCGGCCAGCTGGCAGCCATCGCCAAGCTGCGCCAGGCCAAGCACTGATCTGGCAGCACCCTTGGAAAGGCAGCTTCGGCTGCCTTTTTTCGCATTGTACTGTTATCAATAAGGAAAGCCCATGCGTCCGCTCCTGCTGTCACTCCTGGCCGCGCTGGCCGTGTTCGCCGGGGCCGCCGAGGCCGCCGCGCCTGCGGCGGCGCCGAAAGTGCAGGACCTGAGCCTGGCCTTCGACGAGTTCTACCAGCGCACCGAGTTCCTGCCGCTGCCGGCCCGCATCGAGGAATTCCGCCGCAGCGTGGGTGCGCGCTTTCCCCAGTTTTACGGCGACGAACGGATCGACTTTTCCCATGCCGACCAGGACGAGCGCATTGGCGCGGCCATCGTCAAGTACCCCGCCATGCGCGAGGTCTACCTGCGCAAGGCGCGCGGTTTCGGCAAGCAGCTGTCGGACTATGTGACGCAATTCCAGGCCCGCTTCCCGGACTACCGCAACACCCACGAGATCTGGCTGCTGCATTCGCTGGGCGAAATGGACGGCGGCACGCGCGAGCTGTCCGGCCGCAACTACCTCGTCTTCGGTGCCGACGGCCTGGCGCGCTACCACGCCACCGGCGACGACGCGCCGTTCTTCCATCACGAGCTGTTCCACACCTACCACGAGCCGGCCCTGCGCGACTGTGCCGGCGACGTCGTGTGGAAGAATTTGTGGACGGAAGGGCTGGCCACGTATGTGTCGCAGCAAATGCACCCGGAGGCGTTGGAAAAGGACTTGCTGCTCGACTTCCCAGCCGGCGCCGCGGCCAAGACCCGCGCCGTGCTGCCGGCCGCCTGGGCCCAGCTGGAACAGGTGCTGGACAGCACCGATCCCCAGGTAAGTGCCAGCCTGTTCAGCCTGAGCAGCCGCGACCGCACGCTGCCGCAACGGCGCGGTTACTACCTGGGTTACCTGGTGGCGCAGGAGGCGGCCAAGACGCAGGACCTGCAGCAGCTCGCCAAGCTGGGCTGTGCACCCGTGCGCGCGCTGGTGACGGCGACGGTGCGCAAGCTGCGTGGCGCGGCAGCGCAATAACACCGCGGCGCCCGGCAATAAGCGTAGAATCGTCGCATCGCACGTTACCTGGAGAAATCATGACCTCGAAAGCCATCAAGATTGCCGTTGCAGTTGGCCTGCTCTCGGCCTCGGCCGCCGCCCTGGCCGCCAGCGACTGCTGCCTCAGCGTCGAATGCTGCCTGCGCATGCTGGGCTGCTGCTGAACGGCACGGCACAAGCGAACGGGCTGCCGCGGCAGCCCGTTTTTCATGGTACGTACCCGTCAACAAACTTTTACTGGCACAATCCGAACGCCTTGCGCTCCGGGAAATAGCGGTACGTAAAGGTGCGCACCGGGTAGCGGTCGCCTTTGATGACGAGGGCTGGCGGCGTCAGGTCGAAGCGCTGCGGCAGCTTCGACACGACGCGCAGCCGGGCGCGCCACTGGGTCTCGTCCGCTTTCGCGACGGCCACCAGTAATTTCGGCACCCCTTCGATGGAGTCGACGATTTCCGGCCGGCTGTTGGTGCCGCGCGAATAAAACGTCACCACTTCGGCGCGGGCGATGCGCGCGCCCTTCGGTTGCGTGACCGGATAGGTCAAGGTGGCGAACTGTGCTTGCGTGCCGCGCGGCAGCAGGTAGACGAAGCCGAATTCCGCACCGCCGTCCGGCAAGGTGACGGGGCTGGTCGCCGTGACGGTAATGCCATCGGGCAGCGCGAAACGGGACGTCTCGACAGGATTGCGGCAATCCGGCGTCGTCGCCATGTATAGCTGGACGGGTTCGTAATCCTTGCCGCAGGCGGCAAGCAGCAGGGGCAGAAGCAGGGCGGTCAGGGGCGCGAAGCGGCGCATGGGGAAGTCGTTTCGGAAGATGAGAACCGCAGTCTACCTGAGCGCCCGGCCTTGCAACAGTGGCATTGGTAGTGCCTGCCGATGTCGTTGCCTGGCAACGAAGCTTAATTGTTTCTCAATGGAATTTCTCCTTCTTTTGCTCTGTAGCAATTTGCAAGGTATCCTGTCATGGTGGCCCCACCCCTGCCGCGCCCACCGTCCCGCGCCCCGTCCCCGCCGACCGATCGTTCCGCTTCCTGCCCCGATGTGCTGTCCCCACTGGACCGTGTCGCCGCGCAGGCGCAATACCGCAAAGGTTTGTCATGGCTGTATCCACCGTATCCGTATCGTTTGCCGACGGTTTCTTCGGCACCGCCACCAAGAACAATGAGGCGTCGTCGTCGTCTTACCTGACGGCGCTGGGCTGGTCCAACCTGCAGTTCCAGCAGGCCACCAACAACGGCCAGTTCGGTGGCAGCCAGGGCAACGATTACTCGGGCACGATCCTGATCACGGACGCGGCCAATGTGCAGCACCGCATCGATGGCGTCATCAACTGGCGCGCGCCCAGCGGCGCCGTCAGCACGATGGTGTTCTACGCAACTGGCTCGTTCCACACGCTGGCCAAGAGCGGCGGCGGTACGGTGACGATCGACCCGTGGACCCAGGCGAATGGCGACGCGCGCAGCTTCATCGGCCTGACCTTCAACGGCCAGTCGCTGGCCATCACGAACGGCGAAGTGACGGGCAACGCGGCCACCCAGGGCCTGCTTGCGTCCCTGAACGCGTACCTGGCCGCCCAGCCGCACCTGACCGTGGGCGACGCAGTCGTCAACGAAGGTGCCGGCACGGCCACCGTCACCGTCACGCTGGACAAGGTCTCGACCGATACCGTCACGGTCAAATACGCAACGCAGAACGGCACCGCGCTCGCCAATACCGATTACACCGCCCACAGCGGGGCCTTGACCTTCCTGCCGGGTGAGACCAGCAAGACGATCCAGGTGCCAGTCATTGACAACGGCAGCATCGACGGTGCTCGCGCCGCCAATATCGTGCTGACCGACAGCAGCTTCGCGGCCATCACGGACAACACGGGCGTGCTGACCATCACCGATAACGATGGCGCCCCCGCGATTGTCAGCGTCGTGGCCGAAGACGCCGCGGCGCTGGGCGCCAATCCCGTCGACAGCACGGTCGTCGAGGGCCACACCTTGGTCTACACAGTGGGCCTGAGCCGTACCGGCGGCGGCGAATTCACGTTAACTGTCGGCGGCACGGCCGCAGGCGCCGACCGCGGCGCGCTCGCGTTCAGCAATGGCGTGGCGTGGAAGAACGGCGACCCGGCCACCGGCATCGTCGTCGTGCCATCGTCCGTCGGCAGCTTTACCGTCACCGTCGCCACCAATGACGACGGCGTCATCGAAAGCGCCGAGACGCTGGTCCTGAACGTCGGCGGTGTGGTGGCCACCGGCACCATCACGGACAACGACAGCCAGAGCGTCACCGCCGTCCTGGCCGAGGATGCGCTGCATGCCAATGCGATGCCGATCGACAGCAGCGTCGTCGAAGGCGCCGCGCTGCTCTTCACCGTCACCCTCAACACGGCCAGCCCGGTGGCTAGCGAATACGCCCTGAGCATCGGCGGCACGGCCGCTGGCGCCGACCTGGCGACGCTGTCGTTCACCCAGGGCGTGGCATGGAAGAACGGCGCGGCCAGTTCCGGCATCGTCGTGGTGCCGGCCGGCGTGACCACCTTCCAGGCTACCTTGCTGACCACCGACGACAACGCCATCGAACTGGCCGAAACCGTCATCATGACAGTGGGCGGCGTCGGCGCCACCGGCACCGTCACCGACAACGACAGCCAGAGCGTGACGGGCGTCGTCGCCGAAGACAGCGCCCACGTCGGCGCCCAGCCGGTCGACAGCACCGTGGTGGAAGGCACCAGCCTGGTTTACACGGTCGCCTTGAACGGCGCCAGCCCGGCCTCGACGGAACACGCGCTGGCCTTGTCCGGGACGGCATCGGCAGGCGACGTCGGCACACTTGTCTTCAGCAATGGCGTGGCATGGAAGAACGGCGACTCCGCAACCGGCATCGTCGTCGTGCCGGCCGGCGTGGCCGGCTTCACCGTCACCGTGCCGACGGTGGACGACAGCGCCATCGAAAGTGCGGAAAGCGTCGTGCTGACCGTCGGCGGCGTCGCCGCCACCGGTACCATCACCGACAACGACAGCCAGAGCGTGTCCAGCGTTACGGCCGAGGATGCAGCCCACCCCGGCGCCATCTCCCTCGACACGGCCGTCGTCGAAGGCGGCACGCTGGTGTTCACGGTGACCTTGAACATGGCCAGCGGCAGCCCGAGCGAATACACCCTGACGCAAAGTGGCACGGCCCAGGGCGCGGACCTGGGCGCCCTGTCGTTCAGCGCCGGCGTCACGTGGAAGAACAACGATGCGAACAGCGGCATCGTCGTCGTGCCCGCCAGCGTCACCACTTTCAACATCACCGTCGCCACGACCGACGACAGCGCCATCGAAACGGCGGAAAGCCTGATCCTTACCGTCGGCGGCGTGGGAGCCGTCGGCACCATCACGGACAACGACGCGCCGGCCGTGGCCAGCGTCAACGCGCAGGATGCCGCGAACACGGGCGCCTTGCCGGCCGACCGCAGCGTCGTCGAAGGCAACGCGCTGCTGTACACGGTCGCCTTGACCGGCGCCGGCGTGGCGCCCGCCGAATTCATGGTGGCCGCAGCCGGCACTGCCGGTGCCGCCGATATCGGCACCGTCGTCTTCAGCGATGGCGTGGCCTGGAAGAACGCCGATCCCGCCACCCACATCATCGTCGTGCCGTCCGGCGTGTCCGGCTTCACGGTGTCCGTGCCGACCGTCGACGACGCGCTGGTCGAACTGGCCGAAAGCCTGGTGCTGACCGTGGGCGGCGTGGCCGCCACCGGCACCGTCGAGGACAACGACGTCGCGGTGCCGACACCCATCCCAACACCCACCCCGACACCGACACCGACACCGACGCCAACCCCGACCCCTACGCCGACCCCTACGCCGACGCCGACGCCGACGCTGGAAACGGCGCTCGATCCCGGCTCGGACGATGGCAGCAGCAACAACGATGCCGTCACCAGCGTGCTGGCGCCGACGTTTGCCGTGTCGGCTGGCGCCCTGTTGACGACTGGCGGCAGCGTGCGCCTGCTGTCGCCCACGGGGGAAGTCATCGGCACCAAGGCCGTCACGGCGGACGATATCGCCAGCGGCAGGATCACCGTCGGCACCGGGCAGCTCGACGATGGCGTGTACACCTTCACCACCGAGATCCTCGATGCCGGCGGCAAGGTGGTGGGCACCGCACCCGTCTCCGTGACGATCGTGACCGACGTCGACGGCGTGGCGCCTTCCATCGAACTGGCCGCCAACGGCGGCGATTACAACCACGACGGCGTGCTGGACTGGCAGCAGCACACGGTGGCGCAGATGCCCTTGAAATCGCTGGCCGATTTCGAACTTGGCAAGGCCGCAGCGGGCGCCTCGTTCGGCGCCATCCTGTCCGGTTCCGTCGATGTCGCCGACGGCGCAGTCGCGCTGACGGCCGGCGCCCAGTTGAAGGACCTGAGCATCACGGCGCAGCCGGCGCCGCTGGCGGCGAACTTCCGCGCCGTCTCGCCCGTCTTCAATTTCTCCGTAACCGCCGAAGACGGCGTTGTGACGCTGCCCGATGCCGATGCCACCCATGCGGGGCTGCAAACCCGCGTCGTCATCGAGCTGGCCGATTTCGGCGTGCTCGCCAACGACTTCCAGAAATTCGACAAGGCCACCCAGACCTGGTACAGCTTCCTGGACGACCAGCGCCTGGATACGATGGACGACGGCGCCACCCTGCTGGACGTGGACGGCGACGGCCGCGTCGATCGTATCGTGCTCACCTTGACGGACGGTGCCAAGGGCGACGAAGATGGCCTCGTCAACGGTACCATCGTCGACCCGGGCTTGCTGGCCTTCGACACGACGCCGGTGGGGCAGGTCTACAGCGTGCTGCTGGCTGGCGGCGAGCGCTATTACACGGCCGACGCGGGTGAGGCGGCGGCGCGGGCGGCAACTGCCGGCAGCGTGTTCGAGGGCGTCGCCTTCGATGCGGCCGGCGCCCAGTCCGGCGGCCAGCATTTCTCCAGCTGGTACCAGCCGTTCACGCAGGATTACGCGTATGCGGTCGACGCCGCCCACCTGCCGTATGCCTGTTACGGCGCCGTGGCCGGCGCCGCCGGATTTGACGTGGCGCGTGCCGGTAGCGGCATCGGCGTGGACTTCCACCTGTACCAGAATGCCGCCGGCAATACGCAGCTGGCGACGGCGGCGCAGGCGGCCACGCTGGGCTTGGCAGGGCAGGGGTATGCGGACCGGGGCGCGCAGTTCAGCGCCACCACGGCCCATGCCTTCGCCTTCGATGCCGAAGGCTACCTGATTGCCAACCAGGACAACGCGTCGGTGCAGGCGCTGGTGCAGCAACTGGCCGCAACGTACCAGTCCACCACGGCCGCCGGTTTTGTCGACGCCGTGGAGCAGAATTATTTCCAGCAGGTGGTGCTGGTGGGCGTCGCGCACGGCGCGGCAGCCAGCGGTGCCGACCTGAACGCCGTCTTCGGCACGCAGTTCGGAATGTGAGGACCCTCGATGATGCAAATGACGACACAACGTCGCGCTCGAACCCTGGCCGCGCTGGCGGCCGCACTGCTGGCGCTGGGCACAGCGCAGGCGGCTGAACCGCCTCCATCCAATTACTGGGGCGCTCACCTGGGTGCCAATACCTTGCGCGACTGGGATGCCCGCGTCGATTTCGGTTTCGGTACGCCTTTCGGTGGGCGCGCCGAATTGCAACGGGGCCTGCACGGCGGCCTGATGGCGGGGCGCCAATCAGGCCATGGCCGCTATGAACTGGAATACGAACGGGGCCAGATCCGCGTGCAGCGTTTAAGCCTGGGTACACTCAGTCAACAAGTCGACGCCACTGGCCATTACGATGCGCTGTTCGCCAATGCCTACCGCCTTGACCGGATGGGCGAGAATATCGAAACCTTTGCCGGCGGTGGTATCGGCTGGGGTCGGGTTAAATTGCCGCAATTAAATGTCGGCACGACCTGCGCCTGTTTCGGTCCTGCCGAGAAAAGCGGCTTTGCCTGGCAATTGCGGGCGGGCGTGGCGTATCGCCTGGCGGACGACAGCCGTATTGCCCTGCAATACACGTGGCTGAACCTGCCGAAACCCGAACGCGATGCCGCCCCCAGCGTGCAATACGAGCGCCGCCGGTTCGGCGCCATTACTCTCGGCTATATTCGTCCATTCTGACCGCGCGCCCGTGCGCCGGTACCCGGTCGATGGTGATAGTCTGTCAGCTCCACAATCGAGGAGCTCGTATGATTCACCATCTGGGTATTGTGGTCTCCGATTTCGTCCGCAGCAAGGCTTTATACGACGCCTGCTTGGCGCCGCTCGGCATTCGCCGTACGGAAACGGATATGGATTGGGCCATTTACGCGCCCGAAAATGGTTTCCCTTTTTTATGGCTGGGTTCCGAAGTGCCCACCTATTGGAGCGCGGAAAAACAGCCTGGCAATGCGCCCCTGCACCTGGCATTTTGCGCGCCGGACCGCGCTGCCGTCGACGCGTTTTATCGCGCCGCGATGGAGGCCGGAGCGGAAGACCACGGTCCGCCCGGCATTCGCGTCAGCTATGCCAATTTCTATAGCGCATACATCCTCGATTTCGATGGCAATAATATCGAAGCTACATTGCGGGAAGATTAAGTAAGTGCATGCTAGCGCCGTAAGGCGCTTTTTTACGCCCTTTGTGTGCCATAAAGCGGCACAATCGCGCCAGGGCGTGGCGCGATCGGCCGGTTCTCTTATGGAATGGTCACCGGGACGGCGGGGTCTGCCTTGTCAGCGATATTTCTCCTTGATGCGACTGCTCGCGGCCTTCTGCATGGTTTTCCACTTGCCCCGCTCGGCGATGCGCTGCAACGGCGTTTGTTCGCCACGGCGCACATCGCGCAGCAGCTTGTGGAAATTGGCCAGCCGGTCGGGATCGACATGGGCAATCACGGCGCAGCCCGGTTCACCCTGGTGCCGGCAATCGCGAAATTGGCACTGGGCTGCCAGCGTATCGATATCGTCGAAGGTGGCCGCCAGGGTCGTTTCATCGGCATCGGGCTGCCACGTGCGCAAGCCCGGCGTATCGATAATGCAGGCACCGGTTCGGCTGAAATGCAGCGAGCGCCCGGTGGTGGTGTGCATGCCGCGGCCATCGCTTTTGCGCACGCCGCCCGTATTTTGATGGGCGCACGTGAGCGTATTGGTCAGGGTTGATTTTCCTGTGCCGGACGCGCCCAATAGACAGGCGGTTTGTCCTGGCTGCAAACTGGGCGCCAGGATATCGATGACATCGGGCGACAAGGCATTCAAAGCGTGAATAGAAATTGCTGAAGGCAATCGATGCTGCAACAAGGAAATTCGCTCATCGACAGCATGGCCAATATCGGCCTTGCTTAATACCACCACCGGCGCAATACCGGCAGCCTGGACAAGCGCAATATACCGTTCCAGCCGGCGCGGATTGAAATCGTCGTCCAATCCCATGACCAGCAGGGCCGTATCGATATTGCTGGCCAATACCTGGCGGCGCCCGTCATTGGCGCGGCGGCTGATCAGCGATAACGGGGCAAGGCGCTGCGTCAGCCACCATTCGCCGTGCTCCCGCAATTGGGCTATCACCCAGTCGCCCACGGTCAGATCGCCGTCATGGAGCTTGGGCAAGGCACGCGCGAGGTATTGCGCGTGGCCATCATGGATGGTCAATTGCTCGCGCTGGACGGCAATGACGCGCATCAGCCGGTCGTCCGAACGCAGGTCGAGGCCGGCCAGCTGGGTGGCCAGATGTTGGTGGATGCTGTGGTTGAATCCGATGGTGCGTAATGCTTCGATATCGAAGTCGATCATGGTGTGGGGTTCCGAAATCCGTAACGTGCAGGCGCGCGAACACAGCCGGCCACGGGGCGTGGCGGCAACGTTGACAGCGGCGGAAGTCGGCGCGCGCGGGCGCGGAACACCAGGGTGCAGCAGTACCGCGAAAAGCGGGTTAGGTGTGCGGTGTTAAGTGGTGCAGTGTTGCGAGGCGATCACGCGGCCGACAGGAGGGCAATATCCGAGGTTGACATGGTCTTCTCCTGTAAGCGGTGATGGGATGACCAGTGTGTCACTCCGTGGTCGATTCGTCAACAGGCGGCGTGCTGTTGGGCAGGATGACCTGCACCATCGGCCAGCGGCACCGGTACTGTTTTTGCGCCACGCGCGCCAGGTACTGCTCGCGGCTGGCGCGGGCGGGATTGAAGCGCACCACCATGGCCATCAAATCGTCCAGCCCGAGCGGGGCAACGATGTCCAGGGTGCCATCGCCGGCCAGGCGCACGGCCACGGCGGTTGCCGTTTCGGGCCAGGTGGCGATGCTGTCCGCCAGCGAATGGGTGGCCGGCACGGCGCGGCCGAAGCTGGCGGCATACCAGCCATGCACGCCGGCCTGGTTCGTGACATCCCAGGCCAGGTGCGGCGCCTCGCGGGTCAAGGTGTCCTGCCAGGCCTGATCGCGTACCCGGCCCACGTCATCGGGCGCGAAGAAGACGACATCGATATCGCTGGCGGGCGCCTCGGGGGCGTGGCCGTGCAGCGCATCCCACACGGCATGGCGGACGGCACCGGCACCGATGTATGCGGGTACCGGCAAGGTATCGCGCACCGTTGCCAGCGCCGCCATCAGCCAGGGACAGGCGCGGACGATGTCGGCAACTTGCCGTTCGAGCCCGGTCAAGCCGGCACGTCGTCCACGCTGGCCTGCCGCCGCATCGTGCGCACGTCGCAGCGCGCCGGTGCCAGCGCCGCCTGCAGCACGGCCAGCGCCAGCGCCGGTAGCGATTCGCCGCACATGAAGACGTCGGCGGCGGCGAAGCGCTGCTCCGGCCATGTGTGTATCGAGATATGCGATTCGGCCAGCAGCACCACGCCGGTAACGCCCAGACCCGGGCCGAAGGCGTGGAAGTGGCTGTGCAGGATGGTGGCGCCGGCCGCCAGGGCAGCCGCGCGCAGCAAGGCTTCGATGGCGGCGCAGTCGGTCAGCAGGGCCGGCGCGATGCCCGACAGGTCGGCCAGCAGATGCGTGCCTTCGGCGCGGTAGGGGGACGTCGTCATTTGTGACCGCCGCCGCCGCCCCAGCTGCCGCCGCTGCTGCCGGTGCTGGACGACCAGCTGCTGCCGCCGCGGCTGCTGCTGCCGGTCGAGTCCCCAATCAACGCGCTCCAGCTGGCAATCGCGGTCAGTACCGCCACGGCAAAGGCGTACACCATGAATTTATTCATTTCCGGCTCACGGTCGTTCCTTCAGCCAGTCGAGGAAGGTCGCCGGCAGGTACACCGCCATCGAGCCCAACACCATATACTTATAGGTCACGTCAAAATTGAACAACAGCGGAATGGCGTTGAGCATCAGCATGCCGATGATGACCATGACGGCCATGTCGCTGTAGCTGCGAGGTGGTGCTTCCTTGTCCTTGGCGGGTGCCGCCGCCTTCACCGGCGCCGCCTTCGGATTGAACCACGCCTGCACCTGGTCATGGGCCACCGGCGTCGATTTCGACCACGTCAGCTCATGGGCCGTCAGCTCGGCCGCCAGGTGCACGCCGTTGCGCTCGAATTCGACGATGCGCGTGGCGTCGCCCACCTGCACGCGCCAGTTGAAGGCGCCGGCGGCGAACGTCACCGTGGCGCGATAGTCGTACTGCTGTTCGAAACGCACGCTGCCCAGTTGCGCCTTCTCGCCCTGCCAGCGGGGCCAGTCGTCCATCACCTGCGACTTGAACCAGCCGTCGTCCGTCTCCTCCAGCCACGTGAAGCCGCCGCGCGCGCCGTACAGCAGGTACTCGGTCCACGCCGAACCCTCGTCGTCCATGCGGCGCATCAGGCCGATGACGGTGATCTTCTGGTTGCCCAGCTTGCCCTCGGCGCCCAGTTCCAGCGTGGTGCGAACGGCCTTCACCTTTTCGCCCGCCTGCAGCACCCGGGCCTGGGGGCTGGCGGCATCGAGCTGGGCGCGGCAAGCCTTGCAGACCAGGCTTGCCGTCAGGCCGGGCAGGTACTGGATCGCGTTGCCGCACGAGGGGCAGGACAGCGCCGCCAGCTTGCCCCGGTAACGCCCCGCCGTTTGCAGGATGGCGTCATCGTCGCGCAGCAGCTGACACTTCAGGGCCTCCAGCGTGGCGGCCTTGCCGCCGTACAGTTGTGGCGTGGCGCCGTCGGAATAATCGAGGGTGACGAAGGCCGTGCCCTGGCGCAGGTCGGCCACGCGGGCCTGCCAGCCGGCGCCGACGACGAAGGGCAGCTCGCCCTGGCCGCCCGCGCATTCGGCCGTGCGCACGTCGGCGGCGGTGTAGCGTTCCGTGCCGATCTGGACTTCCTGGCCAGGTCGCAGCGTGTCGAAGGCGGGCAGGGATGCGGGGGTGTCGCGTGCCGTCGTGATGGTGTACTGGCCCGACGCATCGGCCAGCCAGCCGCTGCTGCCGTCGTCGAACAGGATATGCCACTCGTTCCACATGCCGGCGTCGTAGCGCAGCTGCAGCCGGCCGACGACGGTAAAGCCGCGCTGGCCCCAGGTGCCGCTGGTGCCCAGCTGGATCGGCGAGTAATCCTCCAGCACCTCGGCGATCTTGCCCAGCTCGCGCACGGCGGCCGGGTCCTTGACGACGCCGGTGCGGCAGAATTCGCACACGGCCATGACGGACGCGTGGGACCGGAAGCGAACGCCGGCGCCGCAGCTGGGACAGGAAACGGTCAGCAAATCAGGCCAGTCTTAGCCGATCAGCTTTTTCAGCAGTTCGGCCTTGGTGCCGTCGTAGTCGGCCGCCGAGATCAGGCCCTTGTCCAGCAGCCCTTTCAGTTTTTCCAGGCGTGTCTCGATCGACTCCTCGGCTGAAGTGGCAGCGACCGGCGCAGCGGCCGCCTGCGGTGCGGCCGGGGTCAGGGATGCTCCGACGGCCTGACCCATGGCCTGGCCAATCGTCACGCCCGCGCCCAGGCCGGCGCCGATGCCGGCGATGCCGCCTTCGTTCTGCGCCGCCAGCGGAATGGCCGTCGCAGTCTGGTAGCGGGTGAAGCCCGTCATCTTGTCCGAGGACAGGCTGCCCTTCATGCCGGCGGCGATGCGCTCGTCCAGCGCGGCCTGCAGTTCCTCGGGCAAGCTGACGCTGGCCACGTTGAATTCGTCCAGCGCGATGCCGTAGCGGGCGAAGGCGTCGGCCAGGTCGCCCTTGACCTCCTGCGCCATCAGGGCCTGGTTGGCCGCCATGTCGAGGAAGGCCACGTTCGAGCCGCCCAGCGAGCTGGCCATCGTCGCCAGCAGGATGCCGCGCAGCTGGTCCTCGACTTCGTCGCGCGTATAGGCCGCGCGCGTGCCGCTGATCTCGGTGAAGAACTTACGGGCGTCGGCCACGCGGTACGAATACATGCCGAAGGCGCGCACGCGGATCATGTCGAAATCCTTGTCGCGGATCGTGATCGGCTGCGGCGTGCCCCACTTGCGGCCCGTCTGCACGCGGGTGCTGAAGAAGTACACGTCGGACTTGAACGGCGCGTCGAACAGCTTGTCCCAGTGCTTCAGGTTGGTCAGCACGGGCAGGGTCTGCGTGGTCAACTTGTGCGTGCCCGGGCCGAACACGTCGGCGATCTGGCCTTCGTTAACGAACACCGCCACCTGCGATTCGCGCACCACCAGCACGCCGCCATTCTGGATCTCGAAGTCCTGCATCGGGTAGCGCCAGGCCAGCACGCCTTCCTCGTCCTCGTTCCATTGCAGGACGTCGATAAACTGCTTCTTGATAAAGCTGCCGATACTCATGGGGTGCCTCCGGGCGAATTGGGGTGTGTTATGAAACGCAGGCGGCATTGATGCCGCCGATGGCCAGGGCGATGGCGCCGAGCAGGCCGCCGAAGGCGCTGTTGCCGGACTCGATCTGGTCCTTCGCATTCTTCAAGGTGCGCGAAGCGATGGCATAGGCGAGCGCCTGCACGATCATGGCGCCGAAGGCCCAGGCGAAGAATTCCTGGTAATTGCGGGTATGGAGCAGGCTCGAGGCGATCGTCAGCGAGAAGCCCAGCAGGGCGCCGCCCAGCGACAGCATGGCCGCGTGATTGCCCTGGCGGATCAGCAGGACTTCATCGTACGGCGTCATCCACGTATAGGCGCGAAAGAACACGGCCAGCAGCACGGCGGCAAGGAAAAGGTGGATCAGGTAATTGGCGACGGCGTACACGATGGTCCCGTTTTTATCCCGCGATGAATTATAGTGACTGGCTTGCCAGAGAAAAGATATTAAGCAGCATATTAAGCAACATATTAAGCGAAAGATATTAAGCGATAAAGCCCGCAATGAACAAAAAGATTCTGATCCTCTCCGTATTCGTCGTCGCATCGTGCGGACTGGCTTACGAACTGATCGCCGGCGCCCTGGCCAGCTACCTGCTGGGCGATTCGATCCTGCAGTTCTCCACCATTATCGGCTGGTACCTGTTCGCGATGGGCGTCGGCGCCCACCTGGCGCAGTACGTCAAGGACGACGACGTGCTGTCGCGCTTCGTCGACATCGAACTGGCCGTCGGCCTGATCGGCGGCGTCTCGGCCGCGCTGCTGTTCCTCACCTTCTCGTGGGCGGCCGCGCCGTTCCGGCTGATGCTGTACGTGATCGTGTTCCTCGTCGGCGCCTGCGTCGGCATGGAGGTGCCGCTGGTGATGCGGGCGCTGAACGCGCGCCAGACGGCGTTCTCGGAACTGGTCAGCCGTGTGCTGACCTTCGATTACCTGGGTGCGCTGGCCGTGTCGCTGCTGTTCCCGCTGGTGCTGGCGCCGCACCTGGGCCTGGTGCGCTCCGGTTTCCTGTTCGGCATGCTCAATATCGGCGTGGCCCTGTGGACCATCTACGTCTTCCGCGCCGAGCTGACGGAACTGACCGGCCGCACCCTGCGCGCCTGCGCCGTGCTGGCCGTGCTGCTGTTCGGCTTCGCCGGCGCCGACCGCCTGACCCACTGGGGTGAACATGGCCTGTTCGGCGACGAGATCGTGTACGCCACCAGCACGCCCTACCAGCGCCTCGTCATCACGCGCTGGAAGGACGACCTGCGCCTGTACATCAACGGCAACCTGCAGTTCTCCTCGCGCGACGAATACCGTTACCACGAGGCCCTGGTGCACCCGGCGCTGACGGCACTGCCGTGGGCCAGGCGGGTGCTGGTGCTGGGCGGCGGCGACGGCCTGGCCCTGCGCGAAGTGCTGCGCTACCGCCAGATCGAACACGTCACCCTGGTCGACCTGGACCCGGCCATGACGGCCGCCTTCACCCAGCGCGACGAGTTGCGCCGCCTGAACCACGACAGCTTCCACGACCGGCGCGTCAAGGTCGTCAATGCCGACGCGGCGATCTGGCTGCAGCAGCCGGCGCAGGCCGACGCGATGTTCGACGCCGTCATCGTCGACTTCCCCGACCCGTCCAGCTTCGCGCTGGGCAAGCTGTACTCGGTGCCGTTCTACGGCCTGCTGAAAAAACACCTGGCCGCCAAGGGCATCGTCGTGGTGCAATCGACGTCGCCGTTCTTCGCGCCGCACGCCTACTGGACCGTCAATGCCACGCTGCGCGAAGTGGGCATGCGCACCTGGCCCTACCACGCCTACGTGCCTTCGTTCGGCGAGTGGGGCTTCATCCTCGCGTCGCCCCAGCTGGACTACCAGCCACCCGCATCGTACCCGTTGCCGCTGCGCTTCCTGAACGGGCAGACCACGCGCGAGATGTTCGCCTTCCCGCCCGACATGCAGCCGCTGCCGATGGCACCCAACCGCCTGAACACGCAGTCGCTGGTGCACGAGTTCGAGCAGGACTGGCGCCGCACGATCCGCTGATGGAGCGCCGCACCTTCCTCTTCGGCGCCGCCGCCGGCACGGTCGCCGCGGCCAGCGTGGCGGGTTGGCGTCACCTGCACGACGTCACGCCCGTCATCCACGCGCCGGGGCGGGAACTGGGCCACTACCTGCGCGACCGCAGCCTGATTCCTCCACCCGCGCAGGTCATCGAGACCGATATCGCCATCCTCGGCGCCGGCATGGCCGGACTGGCGGCGGCCTGGCAGCTGCGCCGCGCCGGCCACGGCGACTTCCTGCTGGTCGACGGCCCGGAACCGTTCGGCAATGCGGCCGGCGGCCAGCACGGCGACCTGGCCTACCCCACCGGCGCGCACTACCTGCCGCTGCCGTCGCGCGACTGCGCGCACGTGCGCGACATCCTGGCCGACCTGGGCATCCTGCTGCGCGATGCGCATGGCGAGCGGCCCACCTACGACGAGCGCTTCGTCCTGCACGCGCCGGAGGAACGCCTGCTGCGCGACGGCCGCTGGCACGAGGGCATCGTGCCGCAGGCGGGCGTGCCGCCAGCGGAGCTGGCCGAGCACCGGCGCTTCTTCGCCGAGATGGCGCGGCTGCGCACCCTGCGCGGCGCCGACGGCCGGCGCGTGTTCACCTTGCCCAGCAGCCTGTGCTCGCGCGACCCGGCCTGGCTGGCGCTGGACACGCTGACCATGCGCCAGTGGTTCGAGCAGCAGGGTTATCGTTCACCCACCTTGTACTGGTATGTGGATTACTGCTGCCGCGACGACTACGGCGCCACGGCGGAGCGGGTCTCGGCGTGGGCCGGCCTGCATTATTTTTGCGCGCGCGGCGGCGAGGCGGCGAATGCGGCCGATGGCGCCTGGCTGACATGGCCGGGCGGCCTGCAACCGCTGGCGGCCGGCCTGGCGGCACGGGCCCGGGTCCGCCGCCTGGCCGGCGCCGCCGTCTCCGTGCGCACCGTGGGCGAGCGGGTCGAGGCGCTCTGCTGCACGCTCGATGGCGGCAAGCCGCGCAGCTACCTGGTGCGGGCCCGCAAGGTCATCTGCGCGATGCCGCTGTTCGTCGCCAGCCGCGTGGTGGAGAACATCGGCCGCTTCGGTTTCGACCCGGCCCGCCACCTGCCGGCCACCGCGCCGTGGCTGGTGACGAACTACCTGCTGCGGGGCTTCCCGGCCGAGCTGCCGGAAGCGCCGCTGTCATGGGACAACATGGTCTATCGGGAACCCGGCAGTCCGAACCTGGGCTATGTCGTCTCGACCCACCAGGACATCCGCGTCGCCCCACCCGCGCGCACCGTCTTTACGACGTATGCGGCGCTGTCGGACCGCACGCCGCTGGAAGGGCGCCGCTGGCTGCAGACGGCCAGTCCGGACGAGCTGCTGGCGCTGGCCGGCGCCGACCTGCGTGCCGCCTACGGCAGCGGGATCGAGCGCCATGTCGAACGGGCCGACATCACCCTGCGTGCCCATGCGATGGCGATCCCGCTGCCGGGCTTTCGCAGCAATGCGGGGCTGGCGGCCCTGCGCGACGCCGATGGCCCGGTCCTGTTCGCGCATGCCGATTTGTCCGGCTTTTCCGTGTTCGAAGAGGCGTCATGGTGGGGCATGCAGGCGGCGCGGCGGGCCATGGGCTAGCGAAGGCTGCGTCGTTGTTTCATGTGATGGGCGACGCCTTCAGCCCGACGATGCCGACGAAGATCAAGGCCATGAACAGCAGCCGCGGCGCCGAGACGTGTTCGGCGAAACAGACGATGCCGACCAGCGTGACGCCGACGGCACCGATGCCCGTCCACACGGCATATGCGAGGCCCAGTGGCAGGGCGCGCACGGCGGTGGCAAGCAGGTAGATGCTGGCGAAGGCGGCCAGCACCGCCAGCGCGCTGGGCATGGGCCGGGTCCAGCCGTCCGAGGACTTCAAGGCGAAGGCCATGGCGATTTCCAGCACGCCGGCGGCCAGCACCAGCGCCCACGCGGCCAGGCTAGACATGGGTCGCCTCTGTTGTCTTCTGCAATCCGCGACGCACCGCCTCGCGCTCGCCGAGCCGTTGCAGCCAGGCCTGCACGTGCGGGTAGTCACCGATGCCGATGCCCAGCTCTTCAAAGGTCACCAGCCATGGGTAGAAGGCGATATCGGCCACCGTGTAGGCGTCCCCCGCGATATGGCGCGATTGGGCCAGCCGGCTTTCGATGACGCCGTAGAGGCGCTGCGTCTCGCGCGTGTAGCGGGCCAGCGCCAGCGCGTCGCGTTCGGGCGCGGCATGCCGGAACCACCACAGTTGTCCCAGCATGGGCCCCACGCTGGCCGCTTGCAGGAACAGCCATTGCAGCACGGTCTCGCGTCCCAGCTCGCGCCCCGCCGGGCCGGTCGGCATCAGCCGGCCCGTCACTTCGGCCAGGTGGAACAGGATGGCGCCCGATTCGAAGAGGGCGCGCCCGCTCGCCTCGTCGACCAGCACCGGAATCTTGCCGTTGGGGTTCAGGTGCGTAAAGACCGGCGCGTACTGCTCGCCGGCCGCAAGGTCGACCGCGCGGATGCGGTACGGCAGGCCCAGTTCTTCGAGGGCGATGGGAATCTTCCGGCCATTCGGGGTGTCGGCAAGGTAGGCGGTGTACATGAAAGGCTCCGTCATTGAGGAGGCTCCAGCGTAGCCTGTGCAACAATGACGAACAATTCCCTATCACCGCATAACTTTTGTCCATTTTTGCACAGCCATGAACTGGGACGACTACCGCTACTTCCTTGCCGTCGCCGCCACCGGCTCGCTGTCGGCGGCGGCGCGCCGGCTCGGCCAGAGCCACTCGACCGTTCTGCGCCGGCTCGACAAGCTGGAAACCGTGCTGGATGCCCGGCTGTTCGAGCGCTTCCAGAGCGGCTACGTGCTGACCGCCGCCGGCGATGAATTGCTGGCGCTGTTGGCGCCGCTGGACGAAGGCATGAACGACGTGGCCCGGCAGATGAGCGGGCGCAATGCAGCGTTGCAGGGCACGATCCGCGTCACCACCACCGACACCTTGCTGGAAGCGCTGCTGCTGCCGGTGCTGGCCGAGTTTCGGCGCCTCCACCCCGGCATCGTCCTGCAGGTCACGGTCAACAACAGTTTCTTGAACCTGACGCGGCGCGAGGCCGACGTCGCCATCCGGCCGTCGAACACGCCGCCGGACCGGCTGGCCGGCCGCAAGCTGGGCACCGTGCGCACGGCGCCCTACGCGTCAAGGGCTTACCTGGACAGGATCGAAGGCGAAGGCCGGCATGATGTGAGCTTGGCGAATCACGACTGGGCGCAGTATGACTGGGTCGCCCCGGACGATGCGCTGGCCCACCTGGGCCAGGCACGCTGGCTGCGCGAGCACGTGCCAGCGGAGCGCACGGCCTTGAGTGTCGATTCGCTGGTCGGCATGGTGGCTGCCGTGGAGGCGGGCATCGGCGCCGGCATGCTCCTGTGCCTGCTGGCGGACACCCGGCCCACGCTCGTGCCACTGGCGCCGCCGGTGGCCGCGCTGGACACGGACGTATGGGTCCTGACCCATCCGGACCTGCGGCGCGTCAACCGCATCCGCACCTTCACAGAGTTCCTGTATGCCCGGCTGGCCGGGCGGGGGCCGTTGGCGTAAGCGTCAGCGCGGCGCCAGCACGTGCCGGAAGGTGGGCTCGATATTCTGCGCATGCAGGTGGCGCACGATGTCTTCCAGGGTGGCGTCCTTCAGCAGCAGGCCTTGCGGTGCCGCTTGATCGTGCGCCGCCGGTGGGGGTTCAGGAACCTCGGGCTGGGGCGCCGCCGGTTCGAGGATCGCCAGCGCGCGCTGGAACTGCGTCGCACTGATGCTGTCGAGTCCTTGCAGCAGCGCGACCTGGCCCATGGCGGGCGGCGGCATTTCCAGTGCGGGTTCGTCCTCGAACGAGGCGCCCATGCCGGGGTGGATGAAGGCGGCCCACTTGCCGGTCGCGCCATTCAGGCCGGGCGGGAAGGCCACGGGCGCGCGCACGCCGGCGGCAGGCAAGGTGACGTCGGCGAAGTAGGCCGCGCGCAGCAAGGCCAGGAAGTGCTGGGCCTTCGCCACCGGCACCGGTTCGGCGAACGAGAGCCACAGCCGGAAGCCCGTGGCGCCGGAGACGCTGACCGCCGGCGCCGGCAAACCCAGTTCACTTTGCAGCGCATTGGCCACGTCGCACAGCTGCGCCCACCGGTCGGCACCGCTGTGCTCCGGCTGTACGTCGAAGGGAATCACGATGACGCGCACGGCATCCTGCGTGACGGGATCGATTACGCGGGGGGTGGCATCCGGCAGCGACACTTCCGGGTGCAGGTACAGGCGGGCGAGTTGGGACAGGAGTTCTTGCATCGGGTTCCTCGATTACGATCGTGCGCCGGCGGCGTTGGCGCGATTGTTACACAGGATGCGATCGAGGCAGGGGGAAGCGTCCCCTGGAGCGGAAGAATCCGCCGCTCAGTTCCAGCCGCCGGCGTTCAGCCGGTAGTCCTGTCGCGACGGGCGGGCGACTTCGCTTTGCTTGCGCAGGCGGTATGCGGCACGCTCGCGGGCGGCGGCCAGCAAGGTGCGGACAACGAGGGTGATGGCGTGTTTCATGGTGCGACTCCTGCAATGGTGACGATCGCGCGTGCGATCCGATACCACCGTTATATAGGCGAGTCGCCGGAACTTCCAATTCTCAAATGCAATACCGGTTATGGGCTTCGTGAATGTTATGCCAGCTGCCGATCCAGCCAGGCGCGTATCCCGTCCAGCGACCGGAATTCCGTGACGGAGCGGCAGGCGATGCCGGGGTGGCGGGCCTGCAACATGCGCGACAGCGCGGCGCCCGGCCCCAGTTCCAGCGCGACGGTGGCGCCGGCTTCGATGCAGGCATCCATGCAATCCTGCCAACGGATCGGTGCGGCGATCTGGCGCGACAGGGTCTCGATGGCGCGGCCGGCATCCCATACCGGCTCGGCCGATATTCCCGCCAGGATGGGGAAGGCCGGCGCGTGCCAGCGCTGGCCTTGCAGCAGCGCGGCGAACGGCGCCACCGCGTTCGCCAGCAAGGGCGTGTGCGATGCCACCGCCACCGGCAGCACGGTAGCGCGGCCACCGGCGGCAATGGCCGCTTCGGCCAGGGCGTCGCGTCCGCTGGCGGGGCCGCCGGCCACCAAGGTGTCCTCGCCGGTGACGATGGCGGCGTAAAAGCCGAAGCGCTGCAGCAGGGCGCTGGCGCTGCCATCGGGCAGGGCGGACAGCGCCACCATGGCCTGCGGCGGACCGTCCGCGACGCACGCATCCATCAAGCGCGCCCGCCCGGCGGCCAGCTTCACGGTGGCGGTCGCATCGAGCGCGCCCGCCACTGCATGGGCGGCCAGCTCGCCGATGCTGTAGCCGGCCACCAGCGCCGGTGGCGGAATGGTTTGCGCCAGCGCCGTCCACATGGCCAGCGTGGCGGCGACGATGGACGGCTGCGCCACCCGGTTGGTGAACGCTTCCGGGCCTTCGACGGCGGCACGCAGCGGCCCGGCCAGCGCCGGGTCATCGAACCACTGGTCCAGCAGCCGGCTGGCCGCCGGATCGGTGCGCGCCATGTCGAACATGGCGGGATGCTGGGCGCCCTGGCCCGGGCACAGCACGACGAGCCGGCCCGTCATGTCAATTCAGCACACACCGACTGCACCAGGCATACGGCGCCCAGCAGGTCGGCCGCGCCGCCCGGGGAAAGCCGCGCCGCGACGAAGCTGCGGTGGCAGGCCACGGCGCGCGCTTCCCAGTCCGGCACCGCCGTGCCGCCGCGGGCGACGAAGGCGCGGGCCGAACGGCGCACCGCCAGCGCGCCAGCCGGGCCGCCCCGGTGGTAGACATTGGTGTCGCTGACGTGCGCCATCAGCGCGAACAGCGCATCGACGCGGGCGCGGCGCGCGCAGCGGCCGGCGGCCAGCGTGCGCCGCAGGGCCGGCAGGCCGACGGCGAACACGGAGGGAAAGCCCCGTGCCCCTTCCTCGCGGGCGCCGCTGGCGGCATAGCGCAGCAGGGCGGCCGTGCCATGCGACGGCGTGGCCATGTCGCCGCTGTGGGCGCCCAGCTCGCGGCCCCAGTGGCGCAGCAGCGCGGCCTGGATCGCGTCCGGGGTCAGCGCCACGCAATCTGCCTGGCAGCGCCCGATGGCGGCGCACAGGAGGCCCAGGCAGAAGATGGCGCCCCGATGCGTATTGATGCCGCTTGTCGCGCGCAGCATGCGTGCCTCCGCCTCGATGCCCAGGCGTTTCAATTCGTGGAAGGGCGCGTCGGCCATGCCCGCCTGCGCGATGCGCAGGAAATAGCGGCGCAGCGCGAACAGGCTGCGAACGAAGGTGGCGGCCGTCATGTCCTCGTGGCTGCCGTTGTCGATCAACGAGACCAGGCCCGGCTTGGGATACAGGGCCAGCTCCGCATACAGGCTGCGCACCGCCAGGCGCGCGATGCGCTGGCAGGACTGCCGGCCGGTGTCCCTATGGGGCGCCGCATGCGCCCTCGGCAGCGCAGTGCTTAGTTCAGCCATTGCGGGTCCTCCAGGGTTGCCAGCAGCTCTTTCGGCATGACCAGGGCCACGCGCTCCAGGCCCTTGGCCAGCACGCGCGTGCCCGGCGCGCCGTCGACGGCTGCGCGCCATTCCTTCCATGCCACCGCGCGCCCGTCCGGGAACACCACTTCGCCATCCAGGGGCAGCACGGCGCCGTGCCGGGCCAGCAGGTCCAGCCCGGCCGTCAGCTGCGCGCGGTTCAGGGGGCGCAGCAGCAGGTCGATATCGGAACTGGCTGTCAGGTAGGCCTGCCCCGTCAGTGCCGCCAGCGCGACGGAGCCATACACGGCCAGGCCCAATCCCGCGTCGGCGGCTTCGTTTTCCAGTGCCGCCAGCGCGGTGCGCCAGGCCGGCGGCACCGCATCGAGGGCGCCGACCAGGGGCAGGGCGCGCGTGCGGCGGCCGATATCGGCCAATTCGACCCGGCAGCCTACGCGCGGCTTGACGCCGTCCTCAAGCCGGGGCGGCAGCGCGAAGCCGATCGCCACCTCGCCCGGCGCCATGTCGACTTCCGCGCGCCGCACCACGGCGGGCCAGCCGGCGTGGCGCCACGCATCCAGGGCCGCCAGCGCATGGGCCGGCGCCCCGGCGCGCACCCGCTGCCAGCCCCGGCTCGTCAGCCACACCAGGTCATGCCGGGCGAACATGGCCACCCGTCCTGACCGCCTCCGCCACGGGTTGCGCCAGCAGGCGGCCGCCCCGTTCCAGGCCCAGCGCCATGCGCCCGTCCTCCATGGCGCAACTGGCCAGCGCCTCGACCAGGCGCGCCGCCAGGTCGTCGGCCCAGATGCCGTGCAGGCCGCCCATGCGCAGGTAGTTTTCGGGGCCCGGCGCGAAGACGGGATTGTCGCGTGCCAGCTCCGTCAGACGTTCTTCCGGCACCTTCGTGATGCGCGCCATCGCGGGCAGGCCCATCACGCGAATCGTCGCCTGCGGCAGCGCGTAGCAGGCGCTGGCGATCAGGCCGCTGGTGATGAAGCCGCCGGACAGGGCCTGGTCGTACACCAGCCCGATCACGGCATGGCCACGGCGGCGCGCCAGGTCGACGCATTTGCCCAGGTGGGCCATATAGCTGTTGATGCCCAACATCTCGTCCCGGTGGCGCAGGCGCTGGCCTTGCGTGTCGACCAGGATCAGGATGGGCCGGCCCGGATGCGCCTGCACCGTCTCCAGGATGGCCTGGGCCTGGGCCAGCGCGATCTCGATGCCGATGGGGACATGCTCCGTGGTGCCGATGACGGCCACCGTCTGGCCGTCCACCTGGGCGCTGCCGGATAGGAAATTGTCCCGTTCGACGATATCGTGCCCGCCGGGGAACAGCTGGGTTGCCAGGGTCTGCCAGTTCATCGTTGTCCTCCCGCGCGGTAAGGTGCCGCCAGTTGCATGAAGGCGTCCGCTTCCAGCATCGGCACGGCGCCGGGGTCGGGCACGCCCAGCTGGCGCCACACGTCGACCGGATCGGCCAGGCCGGCGGTATCGAGCAGGCGTCGCGCCAGCATGGCCTGTTCGTCCAGCAGGCCTTCCAGGGTGAGGCTGGCGCTGCCGGCGCGGATGTCCGCGATGGCCTGCACGGCGGCGGCGCGGAAGGCGGCCGTATCGTCCGGCACCAGCACCTGGCAGTCGCCCAGCAGGTAGCGGTGCTTGCCGCCGGTGGTGCGCCACACGAGCGCGCGGTCGCGCGAGTCGAATTCCTCGACGCCGTTGGCCGTTTCGATCACTTCCGGACCGGACATGGCCAGCCGGCCTTCTTCCGACATGATCACCGTGTTGGCGCAGCGCGCCGAGATGCCCATGCCGCCGAAGCAGCCGTTGGCGCCGCCGACCAGCGCGACGACGGGAATATCGGCGGCGCGCGCGTCGAGCATCGCGCGCATCACTTCCGAGACGGCGATCAGCCCGGCATTGGCTTCGTGCAGCCGCACGCCGCCCGATTCGAGCAGCAGCAGCACGGCGTGGGCCCGTTCGTCGATGGCTCGGCGTAGCATGCCGACCAGTTTGGCGCCATGCACTTCGCCCACGGCACCGCCCATGAAGCCGCCCTCCTGGGCCGCACCGAAGACGACGCGCCCGTCCAGCAGGCCGCGCCCGACCACGACGCCGTCGTCGAAGGACACGGGCGCATCGAGCTGCGCCAGGTGGGGGCTGACCACGCGCGCCGACGGCGGCAGCAATTCCTCGAAGCTGCCGGGATCGAAGATGGCCGGAATGCGCTGGCGCGCCGTCAGTTCCAGGTAGCTGCTCATGGGGTTCCTCCCGTCAGGGTTTCGGCGGCCTGGTCCAGCCGCAGGCTGACCACGGCCGGCGTCGCGCCCATGTCGTTGATGCAGATGCGGGCGTCGGCCAGGCCCCAGCGCTCGTGGAAGTCCGTCATGACGGCCTGCCACGTGGCGCCGAAGCCGACGGCCGCCGTGCGCACTTCGATTTCGCAGGCGCCGCCCAGGCTGGCCGGCTCGATCAGTACTTCGAGATTGCCCGAACCGACCACGCCCACCAGCTGGGCCATGCCGGCCAGCGGGCGGCTGCCCTGTTCGAACCTGAATTGAAGGGTTTCCATGATTGTCCTTACCAGTTCCTGAAGCGTTTCGGCGGATCGTACAGTCCCCCGGAGGCACGCACCAGGCCTTTCATGTTCTTCGCGGCCAGCAGGTCGCGGGTTGCCAGGCGCTTGTCAATGCCGAGATCCTCCGGGCGGCGGATGATGCCGCGGTCGCGCAGGTTCTCCACCATGCGCTTGTCGCGGCCCAGGCCCACCGGCGTATAGCCGGCCACGCCGCGGATGGCCTGCTCGCGCTCTTCCTCGCCACGGCACAGCAGCAGGTTGGCAATGCCTTCCTCGGTCAGGATGTGCGTGACGTCATCGCCATAGATCATCACGGGCGGGATCGCCATGCCGGCCTGCTCGGCCAGCTGCCATGCGTCGAGCCGCTCGACGAAAGCGGGGGCCATGTGCTCGCGGAAGGTCTCGACCATCTGCACCACCAGCTTCTGGCCGCGCGGGATCATGTTGCGGCCGGCCCGGGCCTGTTCGCCCGCTTTCAGCCACGCCGCGCTGGGGTGGCGCCGGCCGCGCGCGTCGGCGCCCATGTTCGGTGCGCCGCCGAAGCCGGCGATGCGGCCCAGGGTGGCGGTGGACGAATTGCCCTGCAAATCGATCTGCAGGGTCGAGCCGATGAACATGTCGCAGGCGTAGTGGCCGGCCGCCTGGGAGAAGGCGCGGTTGCTGCGCATCGAGCCGTCCGGGCCCGTGAAGAACACGTCGGGCCGGGCGCGGATGTAGTTCTCCATGCCCAGCTCCGAGCCGAAGGAGTGGACCGATTCGACGAAGCCTGCCTCGATGGCAGGAATCAGGGCCGGGTGGGGATTCAAGGCCCAGTGGCGGGCGATCTTGCCCTTCAGGCCAAGGCTGGCCGCATAGGTGGGCAGCAGCAGCTCGATGGCGGCCGTGTCGAAACCGATGCCGTGGTTCAGGCGCTCCACTTCATATTCGGCATAGATGCCCTTGATGGCCATCATCGCCATCAGCACCTGGATCTCGGAAATCAGGGCCGGGTCGCGCGTGAATAGCGGCTCGATGTAGTAGGGCGTGGGCGACTGCACCACGTATTCGACCCAGCCGGAGGGAATGTCGACGCGCGGCAGCTTGTCGACGATGCGGTTAACCTGGGCGATGACGATGCCGCTCTTGAAGGCAGTGGCTTCGACGATGGCGGGCGTGTCCTCCGTATTCGGCCCCGTGTACAGGTTGCCTTCCCGGTCCGCCATCTCGGCCGCCACCAGCGCCACGCGGGGCGTCAGGTCGACGAAGTAGCGCGCGAACAGCTCCAGGTAAGTGTGGATGGCGCCGATATTGAGCTTGCCGGACTGCGCCAGCTTGGCCAGCCGGCCCGCCTGCGGGCCCGAGAAGGAAAAGTCCAGGCGCGCACCGATGCCCTTCTCGAATACGTCCAGGTGCTCCGGCAGCGACAGCACCGATAGCAGCATGTGCAGGTTGTTGATGCGCGTGGGGTCCAGCCGGGTCAGCGCCTTGCCGAGGAAGTCGGCCTGCTTCTGGTTGTTCCCTTCCAGGCAGACCCGGTCGCCCGGTTCGAGCACCTGGTGCAGCAGTTCGACGATATGCGTCGGTGCGACGATCTTGCCGTCCAGCGCATCGCCCAGGGCGGCGCGGGCACGCGCCAGGCGCTCGTCGCGGTTGCGTTGCTGGGTGGTCCAGCGGCCTTCAGGGGCATTCATTGATATTCCTTGATTTGTTTGGGGTCACAGCACCACGAACAGCAGCCACACCACGAGCGGTGCGACCAGCGTAACGATAGCGCCATAGATCATCAACTGGCGCAGGAAGACGTCGCGGTCGATATGCTGGGCGCTGGCCAGCACCAGCGCGCCATTGGTCGAGAACGGGCTGACGTCGACGATGGTGGACGCCACCGCCATGGCGGCGATGAAGCCGATCGGATCGACGCCGGTGCCGGCATGCAGGAAGGGCACGGCCAGCGGAATCAGGGAGCCCAGCACCGCCGTCGACGAGGCAAAGGCCGACACGATGGCACCGACGAACAGCAGCAGCAGCGCCACCACCATGGGGGAGGTCAGGCTGGCGACGCTGTCGCCGACCCAGGTGATGGTGCCCATCTTCTGCATCACGCCGACATAGGTGCTGACACCCACGATCAGCATGATCTCGGGCCACGACACCTGGCCGATGGCGCGCTTTTGCACCTGCGGCGACAGCAGCGAAATCACCAGGCCGATGGAGATGGCGACGAAGCCGATATCGAGCTTGTACATCAGGGTCAGCACGGCCAGCGCGATCAGGCCGACGACAGTGACGATCTGGTGGAAGGTGGCGCCCTCGTTCAATGCCGCATTGGTGACACCCGCCGCGCCACCGGCCGTGCCCACGGCGCCGACGGCGGCGCCGGAGCGCTGCTGGGTCAGGCGTTCCTCGCTGGCAGCCTCGCTTTCGGCGTCGCCGTAGATTTGCGGGCCCTGCGCGGCCACCGCCACGTTGGCGGCGAAGGGCGCGGTCGGCATGCCGCGACCGGTCGCCGCCTTCGGCACCGTCTGGCGCATCAGCTTCATGCCGCCGAAGACGAAGAACAGCAGCAGCGACACGGCGAAATTGACGCCCAGGCTGGTGAAGGCGGTCGTCAGCGGCGAGATCGGCAGGCCCGCTTCCATCACCACCTTGTTGGTGATGCCGCCGTAGATGCTGATCGGCGAGAAGCCGCCGCCTTGGGCACCGTGGATCACCATCAGGCCCATCATCAGCGGATTGATGTGGTACTTGGCGGCGAAACCCAGCGCGATGGGCGCGATGATGGCCACCGCGGCCGGGCTGACGGCGCCCACCGACGTGAGGAGGGCAGTGACGGCGAACATCACCCAGGGGATGGCGGCGATGCGCCCGCCCACGGCCCGCACGGCCAGCCGGACGAGCCAGTCGATGGTGCCGTTGTTCTGCGCCTGGGCGAACAGGAAGGTGATGCCGACCAGGGTCAGGAACAGCTCGGCCGGAAAGCCGGCCATGATGCCCTTGGCCTGCATGCCGGCGACCAGGGTGCCGACCAGGAAGGCGCCGACGAAGGCGATGACGCCCATATTGATGGGCAGCGCGGTGGCGACGACGAACATCAGCGCCAGGACGCAGATTGCAATCAGGTGAACGGACACGGCAGTGCTCCTTGAACGTGCGGCACCGGCTGCGCCAGACCGCGGGTAATACGTCTCCATGCATTCCCCGGCACCAGACGCCACGGCGCGGGCATGCTCTTTTGTTATCGTGTGGCGTAAGGTAGCCTGGATTCGCGCCGGGATCAATTAGCCGCGGGCGGCGACGTTTACGGTGAGCGGAACGATTAGGTGGAATGGCCGTCAGGTCGGGCCGTGCTTGAGCATCCGGCACACGGCCGCCAGCGCCAGCAGGTTCGGGTCGCGCTCGCGCACGCGCAGGAAGGACAGGCCGATGGTCTGGCGCATGCGGTAGTCGGCCTTCAGCGGAATCAGCTGCACCTTGTCGCCGAAAGCGTGACGCACGCGGCCGGGCAGCAAGGTGTAGCCGATGCCGGCCGCCACCAGGTTCATCAGCGAGAAGATGTCGCCCACGCGGGTAACGATGGCCGGCGCGAAGCCGGCGATCCGGAAGGCTTCCTGGAAGCCCGTGAAGGTGACGAAGCCGTCGCGCAGGCAGACGAACTTCTCGCCGGCGCACCGGGCCAGGTCGACTTCGGGCATGGCCGCATAGGGTGAATTGGCCGGCGCGGCGAAAAACACCTCATCCTCGAACAGCGCGATCGATTCGATGTCCGGATCGGGGTCCGGCACGGCGATGAGCGCCGCGTCGATGGCGTTCTGCTTGAGCTTGTGCAGCAGGTCCGCGTTCGAACCCAGCACCAGTTCCGTCTCCAGCTCCTGCTTGCGCAGCTTGATGCCGATGATGACGTTCGGGATCGTGCCCGTCGTCAGCGAGTACAGCGAGCCGATCTTCAAATGGTCGGCCGAGTAGCCGGCGGCCGAGCGCGTGGCGGCGATACCGTCCGCCATCAGCTGGATGACGTCGCGGCTGACGTCGGCCAGCACCTGAGCCGCCTCGTTCGGAATCAGGTTGCGCCCCTGCAGGCTGAACAGCTGACAGCTCATCGCCTCTTCCAGCGAATGCAAGGCCCGGTGCACGCTGACGGCACTGATGTCGAGCCGGCGCGCGGCCGCGTTCAGGTTGCCGCCCTCCATATAGGCCAGCAGGACCTCGAGCTTGCGGAAGGTGATGTCGTCGCTGATGCGGCTGTGCATGGAGGCCTTCGCTGTAAGGGGGTGGATGCGAGGATACGCCGGGGCGGGGGCGAGGGCAAGCCATCGGTTGGCATGGCCGAGACGCCGGGACATATGCCAAAAACATATACATCTTGCCGAAAGAGTCATATTTCAAGCGTAGCAAAGCTGCTTACACTGGCCGGGTTTTTATCATCCTGGCCGCCATGAAAATCACCAAGCTGACCTTGTACCGCGTTCCACCACGCTGGATGTTCCTGAAGATCGAGACCGACGAAGGCATCACCGGGTGGGGCGAACCTGTCATCGAAGGGCGTGCCCGTACCGTGGAGGCAGCCGTCAACGAGCTGTCCGAATACCTGATCGGCCAGGACCCGCTGCGCATCAACGATCTGTGGCAGGTGATGTACCGGGGCGGCTTCTACCGGGGCGGCGCCATCCTGATGAGCGCCATCGCCGGCATCGACCAGGCCCTGTGGGACATCAAGGGCAAGGCACTGGGCGTGCCCGTCTACCAGCTGCTGGGCGGCCTGGTGCGCGACCGCATGAAGATGTACAGCTGGGTGGGCGGCGACCGGCCGGCCGACGTCATCGACGGCATCAACACCCTGCGCGAGATCGGCATCAATACCTTCAAGATGAACGGCACCGAGGAACTGGGCATCATCGACACGGCCGCCGCCGTCGATGCGGCCGTGTCCCGCGTGGCGCAGATCCGCGACACCTTCGGCAACGCCATCGAGTTCGGCATCGACTTCCACGGCCGCGTGGCCGCGCCGATGGCGAAAGTGCTGCTGCGCGAGCTGGAGCCGTATCGCCCCCTGTTCGTCGAGGAGCCGGTGCTGGCCGAGCAGGCCGAATACTATCCGCGCCTGGCCGACAGCACGGCCATTCCGCTGGCCGCCGGCGAGCGGATGTACTCGCGCTTCGAATTCAAGCACGTGTTCCAGCGCGGCGGCATCGCCATCGTGCAGCCGGACCTGTCGCATGCGGGCGGCATCACCGAATGCGTCAAGATCGCCGCGATGGCCGAGGCATATGACGTGGCGCTGGCGCCCCATTGCCCGCTCGGCCCCGTCGCGCTGGCCGCCTGCCTGCAGGTCGACTTCGTGTCGCACAACGCCGTGCTGCAGGAGCAGAGCATGGGCATCCACTACAACCGTGGTGCCGAGCTGCTGGACTACGTCGTCAACAAGGAAGACTTCCAGATCGTCGACGGCTATTTCGCACCGCTCCCCAAACCCGGTCTGGGCGTCGTCGTCGACGAGGAACGCATCGTCGCCGCCAGCATGACCGTGACGGACTGGCGCAACCCGCTGTGGCGCCACCCGGACGGCAGCGTGGCCGAATGGTGACGGCGGCGCCGGCCCTGATCGGCATCGACTGGGGCAGCACCAGCCTGCGCGCCTTCCTGATCGCCGCCGACGGCAAGGTCCTGCAGGAACACGCCGCGGCCAAGGGCGCGTCGACCCTGCACGGCCATCCGGCCTTCGTCGCCGCGCTGGACGAAGTGGCTGGCGCCTGGCGCGCTGAATACCCATCCGTGCCCCTGCTGGCCTGCGGCATGGTCGGCAGCCAGCATGGCTGGCTGGACGTGCCGTACGTCTCCTGCCCGGCGGGCAGCGCCGATCTCGCCGCCGGTTTCCGCACGCCCGACGACACCCTGCTTGCCATCGTGCCGGGTGTGCTGTGCGACGACGGCGTGCTGCCGCCGGACCTGATGCGGGGTGAAGAGACGCAGATCGTGGGCGCGCTGGCCCATCACCCGGCGCTCGCCGACAGTTGCGTCGTGCTGCCCGGCACCCACTCGAAATGGACGCACGTGGCGCAAGGGCGCATCGTGCGTTTTGCCACGCATATGACGGGCGAACTGTACGCCGTGCTGCGCCAGCATTCCGTGCTGGGCCGCCTGATGACGCCGGAAGTGGCGCCCAGCGACGACGCCTTCCTGCGCGGTGCCGCTGCCGCCCGCGATGCCGGTGAACTGGGCTTGCCGCACCAGCTGTTCGCCGCGCGCAGCCTGGGCGTAACGGAACGGTTGCCGCAGGCCGTGCTGGCCGAATACCTGAGCGGCCTGTTGATCGGCCACGAACTGCGGGCCGGCCTGGCCTGGCGCACGGCCCACGGCCTGGCCCACCAGCCGCTGGCGCTGGTCGGCGCCCCCGCATTGTGCGAACGCTATCAACTGGCGCTGCGCCACTTTGGCCAGCCGGCCGGCCTGGTGCTGGACAACACGGCACCCGCCGGCCTCCTGGCATTGGCGCGCGCCGCCCAACTGATCTGAAAGAGCCATGACTTCCGAATTGAGCACCGCCTTCCAATCCGCTTTTGCCAGCCTGCCGCTGGTGGCCATCCTGCGCGGCCTGCGCCCGCAGGAAGCCGTCGATATCGGCACCGCCCTGTATGACGCCGGTTTCCGGCTCATCGAAGTGCCGATGAACTCCCCCGAACCGCTCGAATCGATCGCGCTGCTGGCCCAAAGCCTGCCGCGCGATTGCCTTGTCGGCGCCGGCACCGTGCTGTCGACCGACGTTGTGGCACAGGTGCAGGGCGCCGGCGGCCAGCTGATCGTCATGCCCCATGCCGATACGGAAGTGATCCGCGCCGCCAAGGCAGCCGGCATGATCTGCGTGCCCGGCATCGCCACGCCGACCGAAGCCTTCGCCGCCGTCAAGGCCGGCGCGGATGCCCTGAAGCTGTTCCCGGCCGAACTGATCACCCCCACCATCGTGCGGGCCATGCGCGCCGTGCTGCCCGCGGCCGTGCCGCTGCTGCCGGTGGGCGGCATCACGCCGGACACGATGGGCGAGTTCCGCGCCGCCGGCGTGGCCGGCTTCGGCCTGGGCTCGGCGCTGTTCAAGCCGGGCATGGATGCCGCCACCGTCGGCGCCAACGCTCGCCGCTTCGCCACCGCCTGGAATGACGCATAGGCAACGCATAAGAAACGCACAGCAGCGCAAAAGCGATCCCATAAGAACACGGCGCCACAGCGCCAACCATTCGGAGACTTCATGACCCAGCACTTCCCTCGCACCGCGCTCGCCCTGGCGTGCGCCCTGGCCTTCGCCGGCACCGCCGCCGGGCAAACCCTGTTGAGCATCGACGCCACGGCGCCGGTGGCAAAACCCGTCACGGGCCACCTGCAACTGGGCACGGCGGCCACGCCGTCGGGCCAGGCGCTGGGCGCGAACAACCAGTACCTGACCCTGGACGGCCAGCCGTGGATGCCCGTGATGGGCGAGTTCCACTACAGCCGCAGCCCGGCCGAGACGTGGGAAGCGGAGCTGCAGAAGATGAAGACGGCGGGCATCACCGTCGTCGCCAGCTACGTCATGTGGAACCACCACGAGGAACACGAAGGCAAGTTCCTGTGGCAGGACAACCGCGACCTGCGCCGCTTCATCGAGCTGTGCGCCAAGGTCGGCCTGAAGGCGGTGGTGCGCGTGGGCCCGTGGGTGCACGCCGAAGTGCGCTACGGCGGCATCCCCGACTGGGTCGTCACCAGCATGCGCACGCGCGGCGACGATCCGGAATACCTGCGTTACGTGGGCCGCTTCTACGACGAGATCGGCCGCCAGCTGCGCGGCACCCTGTGGAAGGACGGCGGCCCCGTCATCGGCGTCCAGCTGGAAAACGAATACAACCTGACGGGGCCGGGGCAGGGCGCGCAGCACATCGCCACCTTGAAGCAGCTGGCGCTGAAGGCCGGCATGGACGTGCCGTTCTACACGGTGACGGGCTGGGACGGCGCCGTCTATCCTTCCGGCCAGGTCACGCCCGTCTTCGGCGGCTACCCGGACGAGCCCTGGGGCACCAGCACCACCGAGCTGCCGCCGAAGGAAACCTATGCCTTCCGCTTCGACAGCCGCGTCAGCGGCGACCTGGGCGCGCAGACGGCTGCGCAGGCGCCCGGCACGGCCGAAACCGATATCGCGCTGACGCCTTTCCTGGGCGCGGAGTACGGTGCCGGCCTGCCGTTCATGTACCGCCGCCGCCCCGTCGTCTCGCCCGACGATATCGCCTCGATGCTGCCCGTGCAGCTGGGCTCCGGCGTGAACCTGATGGGTTACTACATGTTCCACGGCGGCCGCAACCCGATCGGCGACAGCACGCTGGAAGAAAGCACGCTGTCGGGCGGCTATAACGACACCACGGCCGTCAACTACGACTTCCAGGCGCCCCTGGGTCCGGACGGCCAGCAGCGCGCCGTGCTGACGAAACTGCGCCCCTTCCATTACTTCATGGCCGATTTCGGCGCGCGCCTGGCCCCGATGACGGTGCGCCGCCCGGCCGTGACGCCGGCCAACGCGACGGATCTGAAGACGGCGCGCGTCTCCCTGCGCAGCAACGGCGACAGCGCCTTCCTGTTCGTGAACAACCATGTGCGCCAGTACCCGATGCCGGCCCAGAAGGACGTGCGCTTCGCCGTCAAGCTGCCCGGCGGCACGGTCGAATTCCCCCGCAAGGGCATCGACGTGGCCAACGGCGCCTACTTCGTCTGGCCCGTCAATTTCGACATGGACGGCACGCGCCTGCGCTATGCGACGGCGCAACCGGTCACGCGCCTGGACGGTGGCGCGGCCGGCATCACCTACGTGTTTGCCGCCAGCGCCGGCGTGCCGGTCGAACTGGCGTTCGAGGCGCCGGCCGGCACCGTCATCGACGCCCCGGGCGCCCAGCGCAGCGCCAATGGCGGCGCCGTCGTGCTGGACCGGATCAAGCCGGGCAGCGGCACCGCCGTCACCGTCAAGCGCGCAGGCGGCCGTCCCGTCAACGTGCTGGTGCTGACACCAGAACAGGCGCAGCAACTGACGGTCGGCGACTTCGCCGGCCAGCGCCGTCTCGTGCTCAGCGCCCAGCAGGCATGGTTCGACCACGGCGGCCTGCAACTGCGCTCGCCCGGCAATCACCGCTTCCGCTTCGGCGTCTATCCGGCCTTGGCGAAAACGCCGGCCGACGTGCGCGCCGCCGGCAAGGACGGCGTGTTCCAGTCGTACGAAGCGCAAGTACCGGAACGTAAGCTGAGCGCCACCGTGGCGGCCGTGCGTGAAGCGCAGCCGGCACCGGCCGTGATGCGCGGCGGCCTGGCCAAGGCGGCCATCCAGCCGATTCCGGAAAGCTGGCGCGCTGCGGGCACCTGGCGCATCGAGCTGCCGAAGAACGCGCTGGAAGGCCTGGACGACGCGCTGCTGCAACTGGACTTCACGGGCGACATCGGCCGCCTGCTGTCGGGCACGCGCATGGTGGACGACTGGTACTACAGCGGCTACCCATGGCAGATCGGCCTGAAGCACCTGAACGCACAAGGCCCGCTGACCCTGGCCGTGCTGCCGCTGCGCGCCGACGCACCCGTGTACATCCCGCGCGAAGGCCGTCCGGATTTCGGCGGCCAGCCGCAACTGGCCCGTGTCAATAAAGTCAGCATCATTCCCGTGTATCGCCTCGCGATCAAGCCCTGAGTCAAGCCTTCATGGCTGAGACGGTACCGGACAAGAATTCAAACTGGAGACTGTAATAATGAGCATCAATCGAAACATGTTTGGCCGCCGCCGCGCGATCGCCGCTGCTGCTGCCGCCCTTTGTTCGCTGTCGGCCTGGGGGCAGACCGCCACCGCCGATGCGGAACCGCAGCAGGTCGTCGTGACGGGCATGCGCGCCAGCCTGTCGAAGGCGCAGGACCTGAAGCGCAACGCCGACCAGGTGGTCGACTCCATCGTCGCCGACGATATCGGCAAGCTGCCCGATTCGAACGTGGCCGAGGCGCTGCAGCGCATCACCGGCGTGCAGATTTCGCGCAGCCGCGGCGAAGGCGACCGCGTACAGATCCGCGGCCTGTCGCAGACGCAGACCCTGCTGAACGGCCGCTCCATCTTCACGGCGGGCAAGGAGCGCGGCCTGTCGTTCCAGGACGTGCCCGCCGAGCTGATGGCCGGCGCCGACGTCTATAAAACCCCGACGGCGGACCAGGTCGAAGGCGGCATCGGCGGCGTGATCGACCTGCGCATGCGCCGGCCGTTCGACTTCGCCGGCATGAAGGTGGCCGCCACCGTCAAGGCGACCGATGCCGACTACGCGGACAAGCGCAATGGCGAAGGCTCGCTGTTGCTGAGCAACCGCTGGAAAGTGGGCGGCGGCGACGTCGGCGCCTTGCTCAGCGTGGCGCACCAGAAGCGCAACTACCGTTCGGACACGCAGGAAATCGGCGCGCCGGCCCAGCTGGCCGACGGCTCCGGCACTTACGCGCCGATCGGCGCCTGGTATTCGTATGAACTGGGTGAACGCAAGCGCACGGGCGTCAGCGCCACCTTGCAATGGCGCCCGTCGCGCCAGCTGGAGTTCTACCTGGACAGTAACTTCACCAAGCTGGAAACGGCCACCGACACCTATGGCTTCTACGGCACGCCGTACTGGCCGAACTACAATGCTGCCACCAATGCCGGCGCGATGTGGCCGAAGGGCGCCGTCACGACGGATGCCAATGGCCGCTTCCAGAAGGGCAGCTTCTACGGCGCCGACCTGACCACCTCCGGCTACATCGGCGACAACGACACCAAGACACGCCAGCTGGCCATCGGCGGCAGCTGGAAGGCCGACGGCTGGGTGATCAAGTCGGAACTGGGTCACACCAAGAGCGATTTCGAGCGCCAGTACCAGGAAGTGCGCCTGGGTGCCGCCTCCACCTCGTTCGCCTACGACCTGACCACCAAGGTGCCGTCGGCCTACCCGGAACTGGCCGGCGCGGACGACCTGGTGACGCCGTCGAAGTACTGGGCCAGCAAGGCGCTGTACTTCCGCCAGAAGAACGACGGCAAGGAAACCGTGTGGCGCCTGGACGGCGAGCGTAGCCTGGACAGCAACCTGGTGCCCCGCGTGCGCGCCGGCGTGCGGCTGTCCAACCGCGATGCCAGCAGCAGCGAGATCAATACCATCAACGATATCTGGAATGCCGCCGGCACCGGTCCCGTGGGCGGCGCGCTGCCCGGCCTGGCCAGCCAGATCGGGGTGATTCCGTATAACGACCTGCTGAAACGCGAAGGCGGCGGCACCTGGCCGACCCAGTGGCTGTCCATCGCCAACCTGGACTGGCTGCGCGACCCCGCTACCAGCCGCGCCGCGCTGGGCCTGACGGTACCCGGTTTCGATGCCGCCCAGACCTTCGACTTCAGCGAGAAGACCCGTGCCATCTACGGCATGGCCGACTTCGAAAGCGAACTGCTGGGCAAGGTCGTCTCCGGTAACGTCGGCGTGCGCTATGTGAAGACCCGCACCGCGCGCAGCTACGCGGTGCTGGAGAACGGCACCTATGCGCCGCGCTCGAACGGCACCAGCGACGACGACTTCCTGCCCAGCGTGAACGCGCGCATGGAGCTGACCGACAAGCTGGTGGCGCGGGTGGCCGCGTCGAAAGTGGTGACGCGTCCGAACTTCGACCAGCTGACGCCAAGCCTGTCGCTGAACGCCAACGACCGCACCGCCTACATGGGCAACCCGGACCTGCAGCCGCTGTCTGCGCGCCAGTTCGATACGACGCTCGAGTACTACATCAGCAAGAGCGACTACCTGTTCGGCGCCGCCTTCTACAAGAAGGTCGATGGCTTCATCCAGACCACGCCGAGCACGATGCAGTACGCCGGCACCACGTATGACGTGTCCACGCCCACCAACGGCAAGGACGGCACCATCAAGGGCGTCGAAATCGGCTACCAGGGCTTCTTCACCAACCTGCCGGGCGCGCTGCGCGGCCTGGGCCTGCAGGCCAACTTCACCTACGTCGACAGCAAGGCACCCGGCCCGATCGAAGGCCAGCAGACGGCGCTGGAGGGCCTGTCGCGCACCAGCTACAACGTGGTGGCGATGTACGACTACGAAGACTTCGGCGTGCGCCTGGCGTACAACTACCGCGGCAAGTACCTGTCCGGCACCAAGAACTACTACGTCAACAACGGCAACACGCTGGCGCAGACGCCCCTGTACACGGACGGCTACGGCATGGTGGACGGCTACATGAGCTACGCTGTCAGCAAGGCGGTCAAGCTGTCCTTCGAGGTCAACAACCTGACCCGCACGTCGCGCCGCAGCAGCTTCGGCGCCACCGGCACGCCGTTCGGCCGCTACGTGGACGACCGCCGCTTCGCACTCAGCATGCACGTGGACCTGTAATGACCAGGGCGCTGCACGAGGGCGTGGCGCTGCAGGTGGCGTTGGCGCACCGTGCAGCGCTGGGCGACGGCCTGCTGTGGCAGCCGGACGCGGCACGCTGGTGGTGGACCGACGTGTCGGCCGCCACACTGTATGCGTGGACCGAGGGCACACCAAGCCCATATGCCTGCCGCCTGCCGGACCGCGCCGGCAGCCTGGCGTTCTGCCGTTCCGGCCGGCTGCTGGTGGGGCTGGCCAAGTGGCTGTGCTACGCCGAGCCGCCGTCGGCGGCGCTGCCGGCACGAATGCCGCTGCAGCCGGTGGTGGCCGTCGATCCGGCCGAGCCGCGCACCCGCGTGGCCGATGGTCGCACCGACCGGCATGGCAATTTCGTCTTCGGCACCCGCAACGAAGCAGCCGAGGCGCGTGCCATCGGCAGCTTCTACCAGTATTCGCAGGCACACGGCTTGCGGCGCCTGGCGCTGCCCGCCGCCGCCATGGCCGGCAGCATCTGCTTCAGCCCGGACGGGCGCACCATGTATTTCAGCGATGCCCAGTCGCGCCGCATCCTGCAGTGCGACTACGACGCCATCGGTGCCCAGGTGGCGGCGGTGCGGCCTTTTACGGAACTGGCCCACGCGACGGCACGCCCGCACGGCGCCGTCATCGACAGCGACGGCTGCCTGTGGAATGCCGAATGGGGCGGCGGCCGGCTGACGCGCTATGCGCCGGACGGCACCGTCATGCGCAGCCACCCGCTGCCGGTGGCCCATCCCACCCGCCCGGCCTTCGGCGGCGCGGGGCTGGACCAGCTGCTCGTGACCAGCGCCGCGGCGCGCCGTGAGGACAGCGCCGGCAGCCTGTTCGTGCTGCCCGACCCGGGTGCGCGCGGCATCGCCGACACCCCGTTCAACGACGACTAACGTTTCAGCGGTGCCCCCAGGGCGCCGAACCAGGAGCAGCCATGACTTTTACTTCCTTCGCTCGCGGCCTTGCCGCCGCCTTGTGCGCGGTGTCGCTGCAAGCCTTCGCCGCGCAACCATTCCTGGCCGGTGGCGACGTCTCCGTCCTGCCCCTGATGGAGCAGCATGGCGCCCGCTACTTCGACCGCCAGGGCCGGCAGGGCGATGCATTGGCGATCCTGCGTGACGCCGGCCATAACGTGGTGCGCCTGCGCCTGTACGAGGGACCCGGTCCCGGCACCGGCAACGAGGGGTATCACTGGCCGGCCGGATCGATGGACCTGCCCGACCTGCTGAACATGGCGCGGCGCAGCGCGGCCCTGGGCATGCAGATCCAGCTGACCTTCCACTACTCGGACTTCTGGACCAACGGGAAGACCCAGAACGTGCCAGTACAATGGCGCGCCCAGTTGGACAAACTGCCAACGGAAGCGGCGCGCTTCGAGCGCCTGCGCCAGCTCGTGTTCGAGCGTACCCGCGACGTGATGCGCGCCTTGCAGGCCCAGGGCACGGTGCCCCAGTACGTCTCGGTCGGCAACGAGATCGAAGGCGGCATGCTGTATCCCTACGGCGCCATGACGGAGCAGAACTGGCCGCGCCTGGGCGCGTTGCTGCAGGCCGGTTACGACGGCGTCAAGGCCGTGTCGCCGACCTCGCGCGTGATCCTGCACCTGGACGATGCCGGAAACCTGGGCAAGTACCGCCACTACTTCGACCGCCTGCGTGCGCTGAACGTGCAGTACGACGTGATCGGCGCCTCCTACTACCCGTTCTGGACGAAGAAAACCGTGCAGCAGGTGGTCGAGTTCAGCCGTGCCGTGACGGCGCGCTACGACAAGGACTTGTTCATCATGGAGGCCGGTTTCAATTGGGCCCCGACCCTGCCGAACGGCTATCCCGGCCAGTTGAGCGACAACGGCCCGTATCCCGCGTCGATGAGTTCTCCAGGCGGCCAGCGCGCCTTCATGGAAGAACTGCTGGCGGCGATGGCCAAGACCGAACGCGTGCTGGGACTGCTGTACTGGGACCCGGTGATGATCGCCACGCCCGGCATCGGCTGGGCCGTGCGCGACAAGGACGGCGTGCCGGGGCCGAACGTGGTGGCCAACACGACACTGTTCGATTTCGAGGGCCGCGCCTTGCCGGTGCTCGACGGCTGGCGCGCCCACACGGTGGCGGCGCCGGCGCAGGAAAAAAAGTAACAACGTATTCGAATAAAAAAGGAAGTGCAAAACATGGTCGACAGACTGAAAGACAAGGTAGCCATCGTCACGGGCTCCACCCAGGGCATCGGCAAGGCCATCGCCAAGTTGTTCCTGGCCGAAGGTGCAAAAGTGGTGATCAACAGCCACCGCGACGACGAACACGCCGCCGCCGCACGGCAAGAACTGGGCGGCCCCAACACGCTGTTCGTGGCCGCCGACATCGCCGACCGGGAAGCCGTGGCGGCGATGGCGAAAACGGCGCTGACGCACTTTGGCCGCATCGACGTCATCGTCAACAACGCCGGCATGAACGTGTTTACCGACCCGCTGCACACCACGCACGAAGAATGGCAGCGCTGCTTTGCCGTCGACCTGGAAGGCGCCTGGAACGTGATCCGCTCGGCGCTGCCGGCCTTGCTGGAGCAGGGCGGGGGCAGCATCGTCAATATCGCCTCGGTGCATGGCCACAAGATCATCCCCGGCTGCTTCCCTTACCCGGTGGCCAAGCACGCCTTGCTGGGCCTGACGAAATCGCTCGGCATCGAATACGCCGCGCGCGGCATCCGCGTCAATTCGATCTCGCCGGGCCTGATCATGACGGACAATATCCGCGCCTGGCTCGATGGCCGCCCGGACCCGCAGGCCGAGGAAGCGCGCCAGGCCGCGCTGCTGCCGCCAAGGCGCATCGGCACGCCGGAGGAAGTTGCATATACTGCACTGTTCCTGGCCAGCGACGAGGCCCGCTTCATCAACGCCACGGACATCCTGATTGACGGAGGCAGGTCCCAGCTCTATCATGAGTAAGCCTTTGCCCTGATAGATCGCATGCCTGATATCCACTCCGACCGGTTCGTTCGCTCTCACCTGAAGATGCGCCAGCTGGTCCTGCTGGTGGAACTTGGCCGGCATGGCTCGATCCTCCATGCCGCGCAGGCAGCCAACCTGACCCAACCCGCCGCCTCCAAGCTGTTGGCCGAACTCGAATATGCGCTGAACGTGCAGCTGTTCGAACGCCTGCCGCGTGGCGTGCAGCCCACCTGGTATGGCGAAGTGATGATCCGTCGCGCCGGCGCCGCGCTGGCCGAAATGGATGCGGCCCACCAGGAAGTGATGGAACTGCTGGCGGGCCTGGCCGGCACGGTTGCCGTCGGCGCCGTGCTGACGCCGTCGGCCAGCCTGCTGCCCGATGCGATCAAGCTGCTCAAGTCGCGCCACGAGCGGGTCAAGGTCTCCGTCACCGTCGACACCAGCAAGATCCTGACCGAGCGCCTGCGCGCGGGCGAACTCGATCTGGTGATCGGCCGCGTGCTCGATTCCGACGCCGCCGCCGAACTGCATTTCGAACCCGTCACGGACGAACCCCACAGCCTGATCGCCGGCGCCGGCCACCCGCTGGCCGGCCGTGCGTCGCTGACGCTGGAAGAACTGGCTGGCGAGCCGTGGATCATGCCGCCGGCCGGCAGCATCCTGCGCGACCGGCTCACAGCCCTGTTCCTGTCGCATGGGCTGGAGCCGCCGTGCGAGACGGTCGAATCGCTGGCGCTGCCCGTCATCGCCAACCTGCTGATCGGCAGCCGCATGATCGTCGCGTTGCCCGAGGAACTGGTGCGACCCTACCTGGACATGGGCCTGTTGACCGTGCTGCCGCACGACCTGGGGCTGCGGATGGACCTGTATGGTATCGTCACACGCAGGCAGCATCGCCTTGCCCCCGGCGCGGAAGCGATGCTGGCGGCCCTGCGTGAAGTGGCGGCGCTGCGCTATCCCCGATAGACCGAACAGGAGCCCCGTTTGAAAGCCAGCAAGCGATTCCGTACCCCCACCAAACCTGAACTGCTCGATGCCGACGCCGGCGCCACGCCCTTGTGCGCGCCAGGCGAGGACGGACCGAAACACGACAAGGCCGAAGCCAAGCGGCTGCACAAGGCCATCGCCGCGCTGCAGGAGAAGCTGTACGCGGAGCGCGACCGCAAGGTGCTGCTGGTGCTGCAGGGCGTCGACTGCGCCGGCAAGGACGGCACCGTGCACCAGCTGTTCCGCAAGATCAATCCGATGGGCCTGCGCCCGGTGCGCTTCGACGTGCCGACGACGATCGACACGGCGCGCGACTACCTGTGGCGCGTGCATTTCCAGGTACCGCGCCGCGGCGAGATCGCCGTCTTCAACCGCAGCCATTACGAGGATGTGCTGCACCCGCTGGTGTACGGCGCCATCGACGAGGCGGCGCTGGCGCAGCGTTATGGCCAGATCCGCGATTTCGAACGCATGCTGGCCGAAACCGGCACCGTGCTGGTGAAGGTGTTCCTGCACATCTCGAAGGACGAGCAGCGCGAGCGGCTGCAGGCGCGCATCGACGACCCCACCAAACACTGGAAGTTCGACCCGGAAGACTTGAAGCACCGCGAGCGCTGGAACGACTATCATCGTGCCTACGAACGGGCCATCGCCGAGACGGACGCGCCGCACGCGCCCTGGTATATCGTGCCGGCCGATTCGAAGCCGCACCGCGACCTGGCCGTGGCCAGGCTGCTGCTCGAGGCGCTGGAAGGCATGGATCTGCAGTGGCCCGCGGGCGACCCGAAGCTGGCGAAACTGCGCGTTCGCTAACAGCGGCGTCCGGCCCGCTGTGGCATAGTTGTTTTCCAGCTCTCACACACAGCGGAGAATGACCATGCAACTGAACGACCCGAGCCTGCTGCGCCAGCAGGCCTATATCGACGGCGCCTGGCTCGATGCCGACAGCGGCGCAACGACCCCCGTTACCAATCCCGCCACCGGCGAACGGCTCGGCACGATCCCGAAAATGGGCACGGCCGAGACGCGCCGCGCCATCGAGGCGGCCAATGCGGCCTGGCCGGCCTGGCGCAAGAAGACGGCCAAGGAGCGCGCCCTCATCCTGCGCAAGTGGTATGACCTGATCATGGCGAACGCGGACGACCTGGCCCTGTTGATGACGACCGAGCAGGGCAAGCCGCTGGCCGAGGCGAAGGGCGAAGTGAGCTACGCGGCCAGCTTCATCGAGTGGTTCGCCGAGGAAGGCAAGCGCGTGCACGGTGACACCTTGGCCTCGCCCGCGGCGGACCGCCGCCTGCTCGTCACCAAGGAGCCGATCGGCGTGTGCGCCGCCATCACGCCGTGGAACTTCCCGCTGGCGATGATCACCCGCAAGGTCGGCCCCGCGCTGGCGGCCGGCTGCCCGATGGTGCTCAAACCCGCCGAAGCGACGCCGTTCTCCGCGCTGGCCCTGGCCGTGCTGGCCGAGCAGGCCGGCGTGCCGCCCGGCGTATTCTCAGTCGTCACCGGCTCGGCGAAAGAGATCGGCGCCGAGATGTGCGCCAACCCGATCGTGCGCAAGCTGACCTTCACGGGCTCCACGGCCGTCGGACGATTGCTGATGGAGCAGTGCGCGCCCACCATCAAGAAGCTGTCGCTGGAACTGGGCGGCAATGCGCCCTTCATCGTGTTCGACGACGCCGACCTGGATGCGGCCGTGGAAGGGGCCATCGCGTCGAAATACCGCAACGCCGGCCAGACCTGCGTGTGCGCCAACCGCCTGTACGTGCAGGACGGCGTGTACGAGGCCTTCGCCGAGAAACTGACGGCCGCCGTCAGGAAGCTCAAGGTCGGCAACGGTGTCGAGGCGGGTGTCAACCAGGGTCCCCTGATCGACGAGAAGGCCGTCGAGAAAGTGGAGCAGCACGTGGCCGACGCGCTGGCCAAGGGCGGTCGCCTGCTGCTGGGCGGGCACCGCCACGCGCTGGGCCACAGCTTCTTCGAACCCACCGTCATCGCCGACGTCACGCGCGACATGATCGTCGCCGGCGAAGAGACCTTCGGCCCGCTGGCGCCGCTGTTCCGCTTCAAGACCGACGACGAGGCCGTGGCGCTGGCGAACGACACGGAGTTCGGCCTGGCCGCCTATTTCTACTCGCGCGATATCGGCCGCATCTGGCGCGTCGCCGAGGGCCTGGAGTCGGGCATGGTGGGCGTCAACACGGGCCTGATCTCGAACGAGGTCGCGCCCTTCGGCGGCGTCAAGCAGTCCGGCCTGGGCCGCGAAGGCTCGACGTACGGTATCGAGGACTACCTCGTCGTCAAGTACATCTGCCTGGGCGGCATGTAGGCGTCATGACGCGGGCACGCCCGTCAGGCGCTCCGTCATGCGCTTGATGGCACGCATCTGGCGCCCCGTCTTCAGCGCGTAGTTGCTGTCGTCGTAGCTGAACCAGTCCCAGCACGAGTTGGGATTGGCCCACGGGTAGACGGGGGCGGCCTGCGGATACAGCACGACGATGCGGTTGGTATCGGCCCAGGCATTGTAGCCGGCGTGGCGCAGGTGGGCCTGGCCGACCAGGGCCTGGGTCTGCTTGCAGCCGTGGAAGGCCACGTGCAGCCGGCAGCCGGCCCCGTCGCCATCGCAGCCGGGCGGGATATACAGGTAGCCCGAGGTGGCCATGCCGTGCCGGCGCGGCGACGGCAGGAACTCGGACTGGTCGAACTCGACGAAGCGCCCGGCGGCCGGCGCCGTCGAGCGGGGCTGCAGGTCGCCATAGATCCAGTTCAGCAGTTCACCGACGCCATCGAGGCCGCAATTGCTGATGTAGGGCGCGGCCAGCTCGTCGCAGCGGTTGCCCCAGCCGTCCGTGGGAATGGCATGCTGGGCCTGGATATCGCTGCGGTACTTGATGTTTTCCGGCGGGACGAAGTGGCGGTAGTAGGCGGCCAGGTCGTCCATCACGACGGCCGGCACGACGCTGTCGGCGCGGCCGGAAAAGAGCCAGATGCGTTGCGCCGCCAGGTTGGCCGTGGCGTCGATATGCCCCCTGGCGGCATAGGTGCCGGTGGTATCGACCAGATTGTCCACACCGGTGCCGCCCGGCGAAGCGCTGCACCAGGGCAGCCCGCTGGTGCAGCTGCAGATGGTGGTGGCCACGTTCACGTTCCCCCGCGCGCAGTTGTACGGACCGCCGGCAATGATGCCGGCGCCGACGACGGTGCCGGAAAAGGCCACGTTGAACTGCACGGCCATGAAGCCGCCCGAGGACAGGCCCGAGACCGACAACTGCCCCGCCTTCATCGGCGGCAGGCTGACCGGCTCGGCCAGCGCGGGGCGCAGCAGTCCGGGCAGCAGCAGGGTGGCGGCCAGCAGCACGATGGCGGTGGCGACGGCGCACGAGATAGTGTGGATGAGATGGCGACGCTTCATGGCAAGCCCCTTCAATGCAATGGACTCGAATTGTGCGAGCGGTGGCGCGGACACACTTAATCTCACTCAATCGTGCCAATGGAACGATTCGCGAAATCACGGCCGAGTTCACGGGACACGTTTCAACAGCCGAGATTCGCCCGCACCGGACCACGCATCGGGGGCGGGTGGCATACAATGACTTTTTTCGATCACTTTGTCGAGCCCATCATGCCCGCTTTCGTTCCCGCTGTCGCTTCTACCGCCGTCCGCATCGCCGCCGCATCCGCCCTCGGCCTGGCCAGCCTGGCCCCCGCTTTCGCCCAGCAAGCCGCACCGGCCACGGCGCCCGCCGTGGCGGCCCGCCCGGCCAGCTGCCCGGCCGTGCTGCGCCAGACCTTCAAGCGCCTGCAGGATGACGCGCCGCAGGATCTGTGCCAGTACGCCGGCAAGGTGATCCTCGTCGTGAACACGGCCAGCTATTGCGGCTTCACGACGCAATACGAGGGGCTGGAAGGCCTGTATGCCAAATATGCCGACAAGGGCCTGGTGGTGCTGGGCTTCCCGTCGAACGACTTCGGCAAGCAGGAGCCGGGCAGCAGCAAGGAAATCGCCGACTTCTGCTATAACACCTACGGCGTCAAGTTCCCCATGTTCGCCAAGACGGCCGTCTCCGGCGCCGCGCCGAACCCCCTGTACGCGGACCTGATCAAGGCCACCGGCAAGGCGCCGGCCTGGAACTTCCACAAATACCTGATCGGCCGCGACGGCAAGGTCATCGAGAACTTCCCCAGCAAGGTCAAGCCTTCGGACAAGGCGCTGGTCGGCGCCATCGAGAAGGCGCTGGCCAGCTGAGAAGGCGCCCTTACGTCACCAGCGCAAAGCCCTCGTCGAGCCATCCCGTCACGCCGCCCGTCATGATCTTGACGGGCCGGCCCAGCCGCGCAAGCTGGATCGCGGCGCGGGCGGCGCCGTTGCAGTGCGGCCCCGCGCAATACGTCACGAACACCGTGTCCAGCGGCCAGCCGGCCAGCTTGGCCGCGACGATCTTGCCGCGCGCCAGATCGACGGCGCCGGGTACGTGACCCCGCTCGTACTGGGCCGTGCCGCGCACGTCGAGCAGCACGAAGTCCTGCTGCGGCGTGCCAATCACGCTGTGCACGTCCCAGCAGTCCGTCTCGAACTGCAGGGAAGATTCGAAGTGATGCAGCGCAGCCTCGCTGCTGGCGGCGGCGACTTCGGTGACGATCGACATACTGGTTCTCCTGTTGTTGAATGAGGCTTCATTCTCAAGCACCAGGGCATCATGCGGCAGTGGCGCGAAAGCCAGCTTGCGTTAAGATTGCGCCATGCACAAAACTCCCCACCTTGTCGTGGTGCTGGCCTACGACGGCCTGTGCACCTTCGAATTCGGCTGCGCCGTCGAGCTGTTCGCGCTCGAGCGCCCCGAGTTGAAGGTGGACTGGTACGACTTCGCCGTTTGCGCCATCGAGCGCGGGCCGATCCGCGCGGCCGGCGGCATCACGATCCAGGCACGCTATGCACCGGGTCTGTTGCGGCGGGCCGACACCATCGTCATTCCCGGCTGGCGCGATGCCGATGAGGCACCGCCACCGGCCCTGCTGGCGCAGCTGCGCGCGGCGCACCGGCGCGGCGCCCGGCTTTGTTCGATCTGCTCGGGCGTGTTCGTCCTGGCCGCCGCCGGCGTGCTCGATGGCCAGCGCGCCACCACGCACTGGCGCTATGCCGAGCGGCTGGCACGGCGCTATCCGCAAGTGCAGGTCGAGGCCGACGCGCTGTATATCGACAACGGCCAGGTCATCACGTCGGCCGGTTCGGCGGCGGGGCTGGACATGCTGCTGCACCTGGTGCGGCGCGACTACGGCGCCACCGTCGGCAACCAGGTGGCGCAACGGCTGGTGGTGCCGCCGCACCGTGCCGGTGGCCAGGCCCAGTTCCTGCCGCGACCGATGCCGGCCGACGAGGCGGGCCGCCTGGCGCAGCTGATGGACTGGCTGCGGCGGCATCCGGCCGGGCCGCACACGGTTTCGTCGATGGCGGCGCGGGCAGCCATGAGCGCGCGCACCCTGCAGCGCCAGTTCCAGCAGAGCACGGGCCTGGGGCCGGCCGAATGGCTGACGCGCGAACGGGTCGCGATTGCCCGCGACCTGCTGGAGTCGCCCTTGCCGCTGGCGCAGGTGGCGGAACGGGCCGGCTTCGGTTCCGAGGAGTCGCTGCGCCACCATTTCCGGCGTCTCGTCGCTACCACGCCGGGCGCTTATCGAAAAGCATTCCTTGTTTCATCGACATCCTTTGACTAAGCTGGAGAGCGGCACTTTGCCCGAAAACCAGATCATCAACAGTCCAAGGAGATAACCATGTCGTACGTCGATGGATTTGTGCTGCCGGTCCCGAAAGACAAGCTCGATGCCTACCGCGCACTGGCCGAAAAGGCCGGCGCGATCTGGCGCGAACACGGTGCCCTCGAATTTCGCGAGTGCATGGGCGACGACGTCCCGCCGGGGAAACTGACGTCTTTTCCACAGGCCGTGCAGCTGCAGGACGATGAAGTGGTGTTCTTCTCGTGGATCGTCTACAACTCGCGCGAGGAGCGCGACGCCGTCAACGAGAAGGTCATGAAGGACCCGCGCATGGCCGGCATGATGGAAGAGATGCCCTTCGACGGCAAGCGCATGATCATGGGCGGCTTCAAGCCCTTCGTCTCCCTGTAGGGCTGCCCGCAGCCGCTCACTGATAGCCGCTGCCTCATAGCCGCTGCCTCATAGCCGGTACTGTTCGCGCACCCGGTCGACCAGTCGCCGGCGCGACGAGCGTTCGCGTTCATGCGGCGCGAACGGGCTGCTGGCCGCATCGAGCGTGTCGACGGCGTGGCGCAGCGTGACCAGCTCGTGCTCGTCCCCAGCATCGATCCCATCCGGCGCGATGATGGCCTCGATCGTGCCGGCCGCCCATTCCTTCGCCGCGATCTCCTCCGGCAGCCCGGAACGGGTGCACAGGCCATAGGTGCCGTCCAGGAAGCTGGCCCACGCCGCCGCCACGTCGGCGCCGGCACCGGGCGCCAGTGCGTGCAGGCGGGCCTGGTGACGGCACGCGAACAGGTCGAAGGCGGCCTGCTCGTCGCCGAGGGCCGCAACGGCCGCCAGCCATGCCGGCGTAGCGCTGGCGTAGAAGTGCAGTGCGTGCTCCTCGGCATAGTGGCCGAAGAAGGAATCGCAGTGCATCGCCAGGCGCAGGCGGTAGGCCGGCAGCGGTGCCATCCGGCGCACTTGCAAATCCTGCAAGGTGGGCGCGTCGATGCCTGCGGCGGCCAGCAATCGGGCCTCGCTCAGGAAGTTGCGCGACAGGTAATCGATCAGGTCCGTCATGGCGGCTTTCGCAAGGAGAAAGCGCCACTGTAGGTTGCGAGGGGGCGGCTCGCTTCGCTGGCGGGCGAAGCGTCGATTCAGGTGGCGACCAGTTCGGCCCGCAGCGCCCCCCGTAGCGCATTGCAGACGACGATTTCCTCGGCCCGTGCCAGCATGTCGCGCGTGATGACGGCTTCCACCGCATTCCACGCTTCGATCACGACGGCCCGCATCACGCCGGGCAGCAGGCCGCAGCCCAGCGGGGGCGTCAGCCATTGGCCGTCGATGCGGACAAACACATTGCTGCGGCCACCCTCGGTCAGCTCGCCCCGCTCGTTGCAGAACAGCCGGTCGAAGGCGCCGTGCGCTTCCGCGTCGCGCCAGGCGGCGTCGTAGCGGGCCCGCAAGGTGGTCTTATGGCGCAGGAACAGGTCGTCGGCGCAGGTGGCGTCCTGGCCCAGCAGCACGCGTACCGGTTCGGCCATGGGCGCGAGCACGCCCGTCTGCACGGCAAACGCGCCGGCACCGTTCATGGCCAGCCGCAGCCGGTGCGGCGTGGCGGGGGGCAGGGCGTCGCAGGCGACGGCAAGGTAGGCGCGGGCGGCCGCCTCGTCCCACGCGAAGCCGAAATAGTGCGCGGACGCCGCCAGCCGGGCCAGGTGCCGCTCGACGTGGCGCACGCCCTGTTCGCGCGTGGCGTGCATGGTTTCGAACAGCTCGAAGTCGTTCGTCAGCCCCGTCAGGAAGCGTGCCTTGAGCCGGCATTCGGCGAATTCGTCGGCGGCCACGCTGTCGTGCACGATGCCGGCACCGACGCCCATCTCGCCGCGCCGCACGCCGTGCGCTGGCGGCTGCAAGGCGAGGGTGCGGATCGGCACGTTCAGGCAGAAGTCGCCGAACGAACGGTCCGGCGGGGCCGGGTCGAACCAGCCGATGGCGCCCGTGTACAGGCCGCGCGGCGCGCTTTCCAGTTCGGCGATGATCTCCATCGTGCGCCGCTTCGGCGCGCCCGTGATGGATCCGCAGGGGTACAGGGCCGCGAACAGGCCGGCCAGGGTGACGTCGTCGCGCAGGCTCGCCTCCACGGTGGACGTCATCTGCAGCACGCCGGCATAGCGGTTCACGTCGAACAGCGCCGGCACGCGCACGCTGCCGGTGACGGCGATGCGGCCGATATCGTTGCGCAGCAGGTCGACGATCATCAGATTCTCGGCCCGGTTCTTCGGGTCGGCCGCCAGCGCGGCCGCACGGCGGGCGTTATCCGCCTGGGCATCGGGGCCCGGTGGCGCGGAAGGCGCCGTGCCCTTCATCGGCCGCGCCGTCAGCTTGCCGCCATCGTGGCGCACGAACAGCTCCGGCGACAGCGACAGCACGGCGCCGCCATCGGGTAGCATCACCAGCGCGCCATACGGCACCGGCTGGCGCGCGCGCAGCCGCTGGTACAGGGCGGCGGCAGACCCGAAGGCATCGAAGCGGAGGCGGTAGGTGTAGTTGACCTGGTAGGTGTCGCCGGCGGCGATATAGGCGCGGATGCGGTCGATGGCGTCCGTGAACTGCGTCTCGTCGACGCTGGCCTCGACGGCGGCGATGCCGGCCGGCGTGTCGTCGCCCACGGTGCGCGCGGCCAGCCATGCGGCCACGTCCGGCTGCGTGAGAAAGGTGCACTGCTCGAAGACGAGGAACTGCGCCAGGGGCGTGCCGGTCGCCTCGGCCGGCAACCCGACCAGGTGCTGCCCCAGTTCGTAGCTGCACAGCGCGACGGCGTGGCGGCCACTGCCCAGTGCCGCCTGCAAGGCGTCCAGCGTGGCGGGCCAGTCGCCGGGCGCGGTGCAGGCCAGCGTCGCGACGTGGCCGGTGTACAGGCGCGACGCCGGCGCCTGGGCGTTGCCTGCGGCGCTGGCATCGTCGAGCAGGGCGAAGACTTCGGTGTTCATGGAACCGGGCGGCATGAAACGATCGGTCATTGCACCAGCAGCGCGATCTGCACGGCGGCATCCTGGCCCGGTGACGACTGGAAGCCGCCCTTGGCGTAACGGTGCCAGCGTCCCAGCACGAAGCTGACCAGCAGGTCGGCGCGGGCGGCGACATCGGCCTCGTGGCCGCGGCCTTCGGCCACCGCCAGGCGCAGCGCCTGTTTCAGCGCCAGCTCGACCCTGTCATGGAACTGGTTCATGCGCTGCTGCAGCCGCTCGTCTTCGTTGACGAGGGCGTCGCCGATCAGCACCCGGGTCATGCCCGGATTGTTGGCGGCGAACTGCAGCAGCATGGCCAGGATGTCGCGCGTCTGCGCCAGGCCGTCCTGCTGGCGCTCGGCGATCTGGTTGATCAGGCCGAACACGGACGATTCGATGAAGTCGATCAGCCCCTCGAACATCTGCGCCTTGCTGGCGAAGTGGCGGTACAGCGCCGCTTCGGACACGTCCAGCCGGCGCGCCAGGGCAGCCGTGGTGATCTTCTCCCCCTTCGGCTGTTCCAGCATCGCGGCCAGGGCCTGGAGGATTTGCAGCTTGCGTTGGCCGGGCGGTGTGCTTGCCATGTGATCTCGCGTGAATGGTCAGTGTTCTGGGAAGGGCCGGTAAAAATTCAGCGCAGCCTGGCCAGGCGCGCCGGAAGGTTCCTGACGGATTTTACTTTGACATCGACCCAGCCGGGCCGCGTCAGCCTTTTCGGCGGATGGGCCGCGCCGATCGGGTCGCCCACCTTCAGGTATTGGGTGACCCAGACGGTGCGCATGCCCAGCGCGTGGGCCGTGCGCAGGTTGGCCAGCGTGTCCTCGACCAGGATGCAGCGGCGCGCCGCCACGCGCTGGTGCCGCATCACCTTGCGCAGCAGCAGTTTCGACGGCTTCGGCCGCAGCTGCCGGTGCACCCGCATCGATTCGATGGCGATGTGGTGGGCGAACTGGCGGTGGATGCCCATGTGGCGCAGCACCATCGTCGAATAGCGGTGCGGCGCGTTGGTCAGCAGGATTTTGCGCCCGGGCAGGCGCCGCAGCAAGTGGCCCAGGCCTTTTTCGTGGCGAATCATCGACAGCAGCCCGTCCATGTCATGCGTCTCGCGCAGGAAGTGGGCGGCGCTGACATTGTGGTGCCGCATCAATCCCAGCAGGGTGGCGCCATAGCGCTTCCAGTACAGCGTGCGCGCCGCATTGACGGCGTCGATATCGGCCGGCGTGGTGCCGTCGCCCAGCACGCGGGCGATGTACGTGTTCATATTGGCCATGATCGCGGGGAAGATGGCATGCGACGCGTTATGCAGCGTGTTGTCGAGGTCAAACAGCCAGACCGGTGCGGAAGGTTTAATATTCACGTCTCTTGAAATAGCGAAGGTCAGCATGCGACGCCAGATTATAGTGATGTTTTATAGCCTGCTCTGGTTTACCGCAGGCCTGGCGCCGTTAGCGGTCCATGCGCAGGAATCGGCGGCCGTGCCCAATCGCGGCGCCCTGTTCCGCGTCGAAGCCGGCGGCCACGTGACCTGGCTGTTCGGCACCATCCACGTCGGTGCGCGCGACTTCTATCCGCTCGAACCGCGCCTGATGGCGGCGCTGCGCGAGGCCAGCGTGCTGGCGCTGGAAGTCGATCCGCTGGGCTCCCAGAACGATATCGCCCGCGCCGTGCGCGAACACGGCATGTACCAGAACGGCCGGGGCCCGGCCAGCGCGGAGCTGCCGGCACCGTATCGCCCGCGGCTGGACCGGCTGCTGCGCCGGCATGAGATCGGTCCGCAGACGGTGGCATTGATGAAACCCTGGATGATCGCCAGCCTGCTGACGGTGCGTGAATTCGAGGCGCAGGGCTACCAGGCCGAGTTGGCCGTCGACGCCTGGCTGGCGCAGCAGGCCCACGGGCGTGGCCAGAAGGTGATGGAACTGGAATCGGTGCAGGGGCAGATGGCCTTGTTCGGGCGCATGCCGCTGGCCGACCAGGCCCTGTTCCTGCAGGAGTGCATCGACGCCATCGAGGACAAGGAGCAGGCCGGCGACGCGCGCGAAATCGCCCGCGCCTGGGCCACGGCCGACCAGGCCGCGCTCGAGCGCATCGCCGCCAAGACGGCGGCCGACACCACGTATTCCGGCAAATTCGTCAGCCAGGTGCTGCTGGCCGGGCGCAATCCGGCCCTCGCCGCGCGCATTGCCGCGTTGTTGAAAAGCGAACGGCGCAGCGTGGCGGCGATCGGCGTGCTGCACCTGGTGGGCGCGGGAAGCGTGCCGGAACTGCTGCGCGCACAGGGGCTGCTGGTCGAACGGGTGTATTGAAACGGACGTAAGCTGGGGGGAGGGTGCTGCGGGAGGGAGAAAATGGTGCCCTTGACGTGGATTGAACACGTGGCCTCTCCCTTACCAAGGGAGTGCTCTACCACTGAGCTACAAGGGCATACCGGATCGACAGGCGGCGCGCGTTACTTCCGGCGCCACCGGTTTTTTCAGTGAGACCGGATCATAGTGCCAAATGCCTGTTCGGTCAACACTTCGAGCAGCAAACTGTGTTCAATCCGTCCGTCGATGATGTGGACCGTGTTGACGCCCGACTTGGCCGCGTCCAGTGCCGACGAAATCTTCGGCAGCATGCCGCCGGAAATGGTGCCGTCGGCGAACATCTCGTCGATCTCGCGGGCCGACAGGTCGGTGACCAGGTTGCCGTTCTTGTCCTGCACGCCAGCGATATTGGTCATCATGATCAGCTTTTCCGCCTTCAGGATTTCCGCGATCTTGCCGGCCACGACGTCGGCATTGATGTTGTAGGCCTGGCCGTCCTGGCCGAAGCCGATCGGCGAAATGATGGGAATGAAAGCGTCGTCCTGCAGCGCCTTGACGACGGCCGGGTTGATGGCGTCGATCTCGCCGACGAAGCCGATGTCCAGGTACTGGCCGGGATTGAGCTTGTCCGGCATCGCCATCTTGCGGGCGCGGATCAGGCCACCGTCCTTGCCGGTCAGGCCCACGGCCTGGCCGCCGTAGTGATTAATCAACATCACGATATCCTGCTGCACTTCGCCGCCCAGCACCCATTCCACCACTTCCATGGTTTCTTCGTCGGTGATGCGCATGCCTTGCACGAAGGTGCCCTGCTTGCCGATTTTCTTCAGGGCGTTGTCGATCTGCGGACCGCCGCCGTGCACCACGACCGGATTCATGCCCACCAGTTTCAGCAGGATCACATCGCGCGCGAAGCCGTGCTTCAGGCGCTCGTCGGTCATGGCATTGCCGCCGTATTTGATGACAATCGTCTTGCCATGAAAATTACGAATGTACGGCAGAGCCTCGGCCAGAATCTGCGCCTTGATCTGCGGCGAAACCGCGGTCAGATCGTCGGCTGGCGTGTCCAGGCTCAAGTTGGTCAGTTGGGTCATGGCGGGTCCGGTAAAAATATTGTGGCGATTTTACAGCGAAGCACGGGCTGGCAACATGGGCCGGGCGGCCGGTTCGGTCCCGGATGCCGCGCAAAGCGCGATGTTGCCGCGTGCCTGCGCATTATAGGGCCAAAGGTTGCCATGTCGTCGTTGTTCCGCTAGGCTCGGCGGCATGAGCACTTGCGAGCGCTGCGGCGCGACCTTCCATTGCGCGATGGCGGACCCGGGCCCGGACGGCGGGGCCGACACGACGCCCTGCTGGTGCACCCAGCTGCCGCCGGCCGTGCCGGTGCCGGAGGGGGACGGGGCCGTGGGCTGCTGGTGTCCGGCCTGCCTGAAGGCCCATATCGCTGCCCAGGCCCTCAAGCGGCCCTGACGGTGCTGAAGAAACGCATCATTTCCCGGCTGGCGTCGGGACCCTTGCCATCCGTATAACTTCCCGCCGCGCTACCGCCGGACCACGCATGGCCGGCGCCGTGGATCACCCAGTGCTCGGCCAGCGGCGAGCCGTCGCCCAGCCAGTGCTTGACGCGGGTGTAGGCATACCCGTCCGGCACGCGGCCGGCCAGGCGGGACGGGCGCGCCGTCTTGCCCTGCGGATGGCTGCGCAGGCCCTGGGCCAGCAATTCCTCGCCGTTGACGGGGTGGACGGTGGTGTCCTGGTCGCCGTGGAAGACGATCATCGGCAGGCCGCCGCTGTTGGTGGCGCTGCCGCCGGCACCTCGTTTCATGGCCGACAACGCTGACGGCAAGTCGCGCGCGGCCGCGAACGGCAGACCGGAGTGAACGCCCACCGCGCAGAACAGCTCCGGATACAGCGTGCCGACGATGATCGCCATGGCACCGCCGGCGGACATGCCGGCGATATACACCTGGTTGCGCGCCACCGGATAATGGTCGAGCACTTCCTGCGTCATGCCGGCAATGATGGACGGTTCGCCCTGGCCATGGCGCTGGTCCAGCGCATTGAACCAGTTCCAGCAACGCGAGTTGTTGGCGTCCGGCGACTGGGCCGGGTACAGCACGAAGCACTTGCGTTCCTCGGCGACGGCATTCATCTGCGTGCCGGCGGCGAAGTCGTCCGGGTCCTGGGCGCAGCCGTGCAGCATCACCACCAGCGGCAGGCGCTGGCCTTTCCAGGTCGAAGGAATATACAGTTTGTAGCTGCGGCTGCCGGCATCGTTGGCGTGGACGCCATGCAGGAAACGGGCGCCCGGCGGGAGCGGGGGCGCCACCGGGGGCGGGGCATCGAAGATGGTTTCCGGCAGCTCCAGGGCGGCCGGGAATTCAAACGCGCTGCCGGGGAAGGCGTTCGGGCCGAAAAAGGCTTCCGCCGTCTTTCGTACCTGGTTTAACCAAAGCTGACCATGTTTCATGACATTCCTCGGAGGCTGTGGATTCGTCATTGCGGTCGCCGATCGACGAAAACTGCCATCGATCGCTGCAGCCGCGCTGTCGGCACGCCATGCACCCAGATCCTCATCGAGTACACCTTTGCGCACGCTTCTATTGCGTCTCCTCGGCGCTCCGTGTGGTCCACGGGCCTTGTTTTGGTCCAGTATAGCCATAATCGCCACGGACCGGCGCAAACCTGTATCGGCTAGAATACAGTCTGATTTTCAATTCCACCACACCATGAATTCTGTTCTCCCGCCGGACCGCGCGACGCCCGTGCCCTCGCCCTGCGTGAGCCTGTGCAAGATGAATCGCGCGACGGGTTACTGCGAAGGCTGCCTGCGCACGATTGACGAAATCGTGGCCTGGGCCGGTGCCAGCGACGACTTCAAACGCGCCGTCTGGGCCGATCTGCCGCGCCGCGAGCAGACCATCGACTTCGACTGACCTACGACACCGGGATTCCCTTATGCCGCATTATCGACCCGAACGCGCCGTGTCGGGGCCTGCCTATGGCAACGGCTTCAAGGTCGTCGCCACCGTGCTGACGATCGTGCTGGCGGTGTATGCCGGCAGCGTCGCGCTGCGTTTTCCCTTGCCCCAATTCGGCTTCGGCGTGAAGGCACTCCTGGTGGGCGCCGCCGTCATGCTGGCCGTCAGCCAGTACTGGTTCCTGCGCGCCACCACCACCGTCGACGCCGACGGCATCCGCCAGACCGGCATGATCGACAAGCGTGTGCGCTGGGACGAAGTGCGCGGAGCCAAGATGATCGGCATCCCTTACCTTTCATGGCTGTTCCCGCCCCGGATGATCGTGCGCACCGGCACGGCGTTCACCACCTTCAACGGCGGTAGTCAGGACGTGCTGGTGGAATTCGCCCGCATTTCGCTGGCCTTCCAGATGAAACGATGATGACCTTACCCGACTCCATCCGCGTGTTCGAGCGCGGCTGGCTCTCCGCCAACAATATCCTGCTGGTCGGCCCGGACGACACGGCCCTGGTCGACAGCGGCTACGTCACGCACGCCCAGCAGACGGTGGACCTGGTGCGCCACGCGCTGCACGGCCGCCACCTGGACCGCCTGTACACCACCCACCTGCATTCGGACCATTGCGGCGGCAACGCGGCGCTGCAGGCCCACTACGGCTGCGCCACGTTCGTGCCGGCGGCCGAGGAGGACAAGGTGCGCCGCTGGGACGAGGATGCGCTGACCTTCAAGGCCACGGGCCAGCAATGCCCCCGCTTCACCATCGCCGGCACCGTCGCGCCGGGCGAAATCCTGACCCTGGGCGGCACCGCCTGGCACGTGCTGGGCGCGCCCGGCCACCATGCCCATTCGCTGATCTGGTACAGCCCCGAGCACAAGGTGCTGATCTCGGCGGACGCGCTGTGGCAAAACGGCTTCGGCGTCATCTTCCCGGAACTGGAAGGCGACGCCGGCTTCGCCGAAGCGGGGGCCACGCTGGACCTGATCGCCGGCCTGGACGTGCAACTGGTCATCCCCGGCCACGGCGCCGTGTTCGACGACGTCGACGCGGCCCTGCAACGGGCCCGCCGCCGCCTCGATTTCCTGTCGTCGAAACCGGCCAACAACGCCGAATACGGCGTCAAGGTGCTGCTCAAGTTCCTGCTGCTGGAACGCCAGAAAATCGCCGTGGCCGACGTCGCCCCGCTGCTGGCGTCGCTGCCCGTCGTGGCCGAATCGAACCGGCGCTACCTGCATAAAAGCGACGAGGAACTGGCCGCCTGGACCATCAAGCAACTGATACGCGGCCTGGCCGCCCGCATCGACGGCGACTACCTCGTCAACGCCTGAGTCCGTGTCGACATCGGGGTCAGGCACGTTTCTCGACACGGCCTCAGCTGCGTAGCAGTCGAGCCTGTGTCGACTTTCGTGCCTGACCCCGATGTCGCCGGCACGTTTCTCGACACGACCTCAGCCGCGTAGCAGTAGAGCCTGTGTCGACATTCGTGCCTGACAGGAGACATGGCTGGCAAGCCATGTCCGCTGCGTTGGCACGGAGCTGTGCTCCACGAAACCCCAACTGCAGGAGACATGGCTGGCAAGCCATGTCCGCTACGTTGGCGCGGAGCTGTGCTCCACGAAACCCCAACTGCGCCCCCCGATGTTGACACAGGCTCGGCAGTGGCGGCAGGGCCTCGGTCGATAGAGCAATCCATCTAGAATTCGCACGACCGTACTTTTTCAGGTCTATAATCGGCCAGATCAATTACCCTTAACTTTTTTGCGCGAGTCGACCATGGCCCTGCCTTCAGTGCTGCAAAACCTGTCCCTTCCCGTTATTGCTTCGCCGATGTTCATCGCCAGCGGCCCGGCCCTGGTCGCGGCGCAGTGCAAGGCCGGCATCGTCGGCTCCTTCCCGGCCCTGAATGCCCGTCCGGCCGAGCTGCTCGACACGTGGCTGACGGACCTGAAGGCCGAGCTGGCCGATTTCCAGCGCGCCAATCCGGACAAGAAAGTGGGCCCCATCGCCGTCAACCAGATCGTGCACCAGTCGAACGACCGCCTGGCCCATGATGTGGAAATGTGCGTCAAGCACCAGGTGCCGATCATCATCTCGTCGCTGCGCGCGCCGCCGAAGGAGATGATGGACGCCATCCACGGCTACGGCGGCATCGTGCTGCACGACGTCGTGTCGATCCGCCATGCGCAGAAGGCACTGGAAGCCGGTGTCGACGGCCTGATCCTGGTGGCAGCCGGTGCCGGCGGCCATGCGGGCACCCTGTCGCCGTTCGCGCTGGTGGGCGAAGTACGCAAGTTCTTCGATGGCCCCATCGCGCTGTCCGGCTCGATCGCGAGCGGCGACGCCATCCTGGCCGCCCAGGCCATGGGCGCGGACTTTGCGTACATCGGCTCGCGCTGGCTGGCCACGCAGGAATCGAATGTCAGCCAGGGCTACCGCGACGCCATCGTCGAGTCCACCGCTGCCGACATCGTCTATACCAACCTGTTCACGGGCGTGCACGGCAACTACCTGAAGAAATCCATCGTCGCCGCCGGCCTGGACCCGGACGCGCTGCCCGAGTCGGACAAGAGCAAGATGAGCTTCGGCTCCGGCAGCGCCAAGGCCTGGCGCGACATCTGGGGCGCCGGCCAGGGCGTCGGCCTGATGGACGACGTGCCGACCGTGGCCGAGCTGGTCGACCGCCTGGCAGCCGAATACAAGGCCGCGCGCGCACGCCTGGCGCTGTAACCGGCGCGGCGGTACGGACGAAAAAAAGGGGGCCGCGGCCCCCTTCGTCATTGCCGTTATCGGCTTCGGTGACAGCTTATTTGTTGGCTGGTACCGGTGCCAGCGTTTCGTGCTGCGACGCGGCGCGCGAGGCGGCCTTGTGCACCATCGTGTAAGCGTAGTCGACGCCCATGCCGTAGGCGCCCGAGTGCTCCTTGACGATGGCCATGACGGCATCGTAGCTGTCGCGGTGAGCCCAGTCGCGCTGCCATTCCAGCATCACCTGCTGCCACGTCACCGGCACGACGCCGGCCTGGATCATGCGCTGCATGGCGTAGTCATGGGCTTCCTTCGACGTGCCGCCGGACGCATCGGCCACCATGTAGATTTCGTAGTCGCCTTCCAGCATCGCGCACAGGGCGAAGCTGTTGTTGCACACTTCCGTCCACAGGCCGGCAACGATCACCTTCTTCTTGCCGTTCTTCGCCAGCGCGTCGCGCACCTTCTGGTCGTCCCACGAGTTCATCGACGTGCGTTCCAGGATGGGCTGGCCCGGGAACACATCCAGCAGTTCCGGATAGGTGTTGCCGGAGAAGCTCTGCGTCTCGACGGTGGTGATGATGGTCGGGATGGCGAACACCTTGGCGGCCTTGGCCAGGGCCACGGTGTTGTTCTTCAGGACCTGGCGGTCGATCGACTGCACGCCGAACGCCATCTGCGGCTGGTGGTCGATGAAGATGATCTGGCTGTTTTGCGGGGTCAGGACTTCCAGTTTCGGGTTACTCATTTGCGCACCTTGTAGGTTGTGACGGTATGCGAAAATGGTAATCCCTGCGCGCGGCGCCGCCCATTGGCCTTAGGGAGGACCCATGGGGTCCCCCATTCAGGGCAATGCGCCTCAGCCGTTGGACAAGTCCTCGTTGTTGAGTGCCCACAGGCCCGGCAGGTTGCGCCAGTAGCCGTAGGCATCCATGCCGAAGCCGACCACGAAGCGGTTCGGGATCGTCAGCCCGACGATATCGGGGAGCACGGGCTTGACCTTGCCGATGGCCTTGTCCGCGAACACGGCGAGGATGACTTCCCGGGCGCCCATGTCGAGCAGGCGCTGCTTGACGTGCGCCAGCGTCTCGCCCTCATCGAGGATATCGTCGACGACGATGACGACACGGCCCTCGACATTCGAGCGGGGCACCACCTTCCAGACGATCTCGCCGCCCCGATCCTCGTCGCCGTAACGGCTGACGTGGATATAGTCGAATTCGAGGGGGAAGGTCAGCTGCGGCAGCAGGTTGCCGGTGAAGACCACGGCGCCGCCCATCACGCCCAGCACGAGGGGGAATTCGTCGTCGTCTTCGAAACGGTTGTTCAGGGTGTGCGCGACATTGCGCACGGCCTGCTGCACGGCGGCTTCGTCGAAGATCTCTTCTGCGTTGGCGAGCAGTGCGCGGGCACGTTGATGATGAAATTCAAGCATGATGTTTCGGCGGCTGGGTGAATGAGACTGGAATTATCCGCCATAACAGCCGCATCCGCCGCGCAACTGGGTCTCGACAGTCCTTACCCAGCCGTAGTGCTCGACCCGTGCCCGCTCCCCTTCAGGCGTAATCGCGGGCATCGTCGATCACCTTGCCGTCGTTGGGCAGGCTGCCGCGCGCGACGAAACGCACGTCGCCGCGCAGCTTCGTCACGGCGCGGATGTCGGCCACGATGGCGGCGCCGTCATGCCTGTGCGCCGGGTCGTCCACTTCGCAGTGCAGGGTCATGGTTTCGTCGGCGATGGTACCTGTAACGACGAGCCGCGCCTTCGTCACCGCCGGGTGCCGCCGCACGACTTCGTGCACCTGCGACGGATGGACGAACATGGCGCGCACCTTGGTGGTCTGGTCGGCGCGCCCCAGCCAGCCGCGGATGCGCGTGTTGGTGCGCCCGCATGGCGACGGCGGCGCGTCGACCAGGATGGCCGACAGGTCGCCCGTGCCGAAGCGGATCAACGGATAGTCGGGATTGAACACCGTCAGCACCACTTCGCCCACCTCGCCCGGCGCCACCGGCTCGCCCGAGCCGGGCCGCACGATCTCCAGGATGATTTCCTCGTCCAGCACCATGCCGGGATTGAGCACGCCGTCCGTGCGCGTCTCGAAGGCGATGGCGCCCGCATCCGCCGACGCATAGGCCTGGCATACGTGCGGAATGCCGTGTTCGACGAACCACTGGCGCAGCGAGTCCGGCAGCGCCTCGGCGCTCAGCATGGCGTGCTGCACGCTGCCGATATCCTGGCCCATCTCGCGCGCCTTTTCCACGATCAGCTTCAGGAACGACGGCGTGCCGACATAGGTGTCCGGCCGCAGTTCGGCCATCGCCTGCACCTGCAATTCGGTCTGGCCGCTGCCGGCCGGGATCACCGTGCAGCCGATGCGCGCCGCCGCCGATTCGACCATGAAGGCGGCCGGCGTGAAATGGTACGAAAAGCAGTTCTGCAGCAGGCCGCCCGGGCGCACCCCGGCCGCATACAGGGCGCGGCCGAAGCGCCACCAGTCCGGCCCGCGTCCTTCCGCGTCGAAGATGGGGCCGGGCGACATGTAGATGCGCCCCAGCGCGCGCGGGGCCGTGCTGGTCAGGCCGCCGAACGGCTTGTCCCGTTCCTGCAGCGCCTTCAGGTCCGACTTGCGCGTGACGGGCAGCTGCGCCAGCGCCGCGCGCGTGTCGATACCGGCCGCATCGACCCCTTCCAGGATGCGTGCCCAGCCCGGTGCCGATTGCGCCTGCGCCACCAGGGCGGGCAGGCGCAGCATCAGGTCGCGCTCGCGTTCTTCGGGCAGGCGCGTTTCCTGCCAGTCCAGCGTGATGCCGCTCATGGCGTGCCCCCGATCTCGCGCTGCAGTTTCTTTGTCAGTCTGGCGAACACCAGTTCATAGGAGCGCCGCAGCAGGGCGTCTCCCTCTTCGTCGGAGACGGCCTTCAGGTCCGTGATCTGCACCCACTTCGCCCGCGCCAGGTAAGGCGCGGGGATGAAGCCGGGACGGTCCGTCAGTGGCAGGAAGGCGTCGTCGTCGACCTTGAAGCTGATCTTGTCCACGCCCGGCGTCTTGCAGGTCACGGCAAACATCTTCTCGCCCACGGAGAAGACCAGGTCTTCGCCCCATTTGGTGTCCTCGGTCGCGCCGGGCAGGCCGCGGCACAGCTGTTTTGCTCGATTCAGGTTCATTGCGGTGTCATATGGTTTGTCAGGCCAGCCACCGTTTGCGGCGGCGATAGAATTTCTGGTCGCGGAAGCTCTTGCGCCCTGCGCCGGAGACGCCCAGATAGAACTCCTTGACGTCCTCGTTGGCGGCCAGGTCGGCGGCGGCACCCTCCATCACCACCCGGCCGTTTTCCAGGATGTAGCCGAAGTCGGCGTAGCGCAGTGCCACCGACGTGTTCTGCTCGGCCAGCAAGAAGGACACGTTCTCGCGCACGTTCAGGTCCTTGACGATGTCGAAGATCTCGGCAACGATCTGCGGCGCGATGCCCATCGACGGCTCGTCCAGCAGGATCATCGACGGCTGCGCCATCAGCGCGCGGCCGATGGCGCACATCTGCTGCTCGCCGCCCGACGTGTAGCCGGCCTGGCTGGCGCGGCGCTCCTTCAGGCGCGGGAAGTAGTGGTACACCTTGTCGAGCGAATCGCGCAGCTGGGCGCGCGAGGCCGGCCGCGTGTAGGCACCGGTCAGCAGGTTTTCCTCGATCGTCAGGTGGCCGAAGCAGTGGCGCCCCTCCATCACCTGCGACAGGCCCCGTTTCACCAGCTCGTTGGGCGTCAACTGGTCGATGCGCTGGCCCTGGAAATGCACCTCGCCCTTGGTGACGTCGCCCCGCTCGCCCCGCAGCAGGGTCGAGATGGTTTTCAGGGTAGTCGACTTGCCGGCGCCGTTGGCCCCCAGCAGGGCGACGATCTTGCCCTGGGGGACCTGCAGCGACACGCCTTTCAGCACGAGGATCACGTGGTCGTAGATCACCTCGATATTGTTGACGGAGAGGTAGCTCATGGCATCACTTCATGCAGGCCGGCGTGATCTTCTTCTCGGCCGCGTACTTGTTGGACGACTCGTCCACCAGCTGCTTCACCAGCGCGCGGTCGCCCACGATCCAGTTCGGCGTGATGGCCACCCACTTCTTGCCGTCCCACTGCTGCACCTTGACGGCGCCCGAGCCTTCATGGTCCTCGCAGCTGGTCTTCACCGTGGGGAACATGTTGACGGCGCCGATGGCCTTCTGGCGCGCCGCGTCGATGTTCAGGTTTTCCAGGCCCCAGCGCAGCTGCTCGCCCGTGACGGGCTTGCCCTTGCCGTATTTTTCCTGGGCCGCGCGCATGGCCTCGACGAACAGGATGCCGGCCGTGACGCCGCGCATGTGGTACACCGAGCCGATACGGGCCTGGTCCGACAGGTTGCCCTTGCCGCCCGCGTAGACCTTCTTGCGGATGTCGTCCAGCACGGGGTAATTGCCCGGCGTGTTGAAGGACATGGCCGTATAGCCCTTGGCCGCGTCGCCCGACGGCACCGTGTCTTCTTCCGAGCCGGCCCACCACACGCCAAGGATTTTGTCGCGCGGGAAGCCGTTGCGCTGGGCTGTCTTGATGGCCACCGAATTCATCACGCCCCAGCCCCACAGGATCACGTGGTCGGGCCGGGCCTGGCGGATCTGCAGCCACTGGGCCTGCTGCTCGCTGCCCGGCGGCGCCACGGGAATCTTGACCAGCTCGAAGCCCTGCTGCTTGGCCAGCGCCTCCAGCACGGGCAAGGGTTCCTTGCCGAAGGCCGAGTCGTGGTACAGGTGGACGATCTTCTTGCCTTTCAGGCTGCCGCCGTTCTTGTCGGCCAGGTATTTCACCATCGCGGCGGCCTGGCTCCAGTAGCTCGAGATCAGCGGGAACACGTACGGGAACACCTTGCCGTTGGCCGCGTCCGAGCGGCCGTAGCCCAGCATCGTCATCGGGATCTTGTCCTGCGGGATACGGTCGAGGATGCCGTAGGCGATGCCGGTCGACAGGGGCTCGACCAGCGTGGCGCCGCCCTGGCTGGTCTTCAGACGCTCGTAGCATTCGACGCCGCGCGACGGGTTGTACTCCGTTTCGCATTCTTCCCACGTCACCTTGACGCCGTTGACGCCGCCGGCCTGGTTGACCAGGTTGAAGTAATCGATGATGCCGCCGTAGAAGCCGGAACCGCCCGAGGCATACGGCCCGACCCGGTACGAGGGCAGGGCGACGAACTGCGACTGGGCGAAGGCGGTGGTGGCGCTGGCGGCCAGCAGGGCGCCGATGACGAGGGATTTCAATTGCATGCTTGTCTCCTTGATTGTTCTAGCTCTAATGAGGGAAGGGCCACAGGCGCAGCTTTTCCTTACCGATCTGCCACAGCCGCGCCAGGCCATGGGGTTCCACGATAAGGAAGAAAATGATCAGGGCGCCGAACACCATCAGTTCCAGGTTCGAGGCCACGTTGGTCGGCAGGCCCAGGCCGTGCGCCAGCATGTTCAGCGCCACCGGCAGCAACACGATGAAGGCCGCGCCCAGGAAGGAGCCGAGGATCGAGCCGACCCCGCCGATGATGATCATGAACAGGATACGGAACGACAGGTCCAGGCTGTACGCTTCCGGTTCCACCGTGCCCAGGTAGGCGAACGCATACAGCGCGCCGGCCACGCCGCAGTAGAACGAGCTGACGGCAAAGGCCAGCAGCTTGGTGCGCATGGGCCGGATGCCGATCACTTCGGCCGCCACGTCCATGTCGCGCACGGCCATCCAGGAGCGGCCCACGTTCGAGCGCACCATGTTCTTCGCCAGCAGGGCCATGAAGGACACGATCAACAGCACCAGCACGAACTTGCGCTGCGGCGTGTCGAAGCCATAGCCGAGGATCTCGATCTTCTGCGCCGTGATGACGCCCGAAGCGCTGCCGCCGGTCAGCGCGGGAATCTTGGTCAGGCACCAGACCACGAAGAACTGCGTCGCCAAGGTGGAGGCGGCCAGGTAGAAGCCGCGGATGCGCAGCGACGGCAGGCCGAAGGCGATGCCCACCAGCGCCGCGCACAGGCCGCCCAGCGCGAACGCGGCCAGGATCGGCAGGCCCGGGATGCGGTAGACGAAATTCCACGACGCGAACGCGCCCACGGCCATGAAGGCGGCCGTGCCGAGCGAGAGCTGGCCGCAATAGCCGGTCAGGATATTCAGGCCCAGGGCCGCCAGCGAGAAGATCAGGAAGGGAATCAGGATGGCCGATAAAAAATAGGGCGTGGCCACGAACGGCAGCACCAGGGTCGCCACCGCCAGCGTCGCCAGCAGGGCGATGCGATCCTGGCGGATCGGCAGGATCTGGCCATCCGTTTCGTAGGTGGTCTTGAACTGGCCGGCTTCGCGATAGAGCATGTCAGATCCTCCGGATCAGTTTTTCGCCGAACAGCCCTTCGGGCCGCACCAGCAGGAACAGCAGTGCCAGCACGTACGGGAACCACCCCTCGATGCCACCGCCGACCATCGGGCCGATATACACCTCGGCCAGTTTTTCCGAGGCGCCGATGATCAGGCCACCGACGATGGCGCCCGGCACCGACGTGAAGCCGCCCAGGATCAGCACCGGCAGGGCCTTCAGTGCAATGAAGGTCAGCGCGAACTGCACGCCGTTGCGGGCACCCCACAGCAGGCCCGCCACCAGCGCCACCACGCCGGCCACGGCCCACAGGATGGCCCAGATGCGCTGCAGCGGAATGCCCACGGCCAGCGCTGCCTGGTGGTCGTCCGCCACGGCGCGCAGCGCCCGGCCCACCTTGGTCTTCGAGAACAGCACGGCCAGTACCAGCACCAGCACGCCGCAGACGGCGGCGGCCGTCACGTCGAACTGCGAGACGACGATATTGAAGCGGTCCAGCACCGACTGCAGCGGCACGTCCTCGATCGGCAGCACCAGCTGGTGCACCTGCGAATCCCAGATCAGTTGCGCCAGCCCTTCGAGGAAGAAGGCCAGGCCGATGGTGGCCATGAACAGCGTGATCTCCGGCTGGTTGACGAGGGGCCGCAGCACCACCCGTTCGATGGCGAAGCCCAGGATCACCATGGCGACGATGGTGGCGGGAATGGCCAGCCACAGGGGCAGGCCGAACTTGTCCATCAGGCCCACGCAGGTCAGCGCGGCGAAGAACACCATCGCGCCCTGGGCGAAGTTGAACACGCCCGAAGCCTTGTAGATCAGCACGAACCCGATCGCCACCAGCGCATACATCACGCCCGACAGCAGGCCGCCGATCAGCACCTCGAAGAAGAAATTAATGTCCACCGGCGTCTCCAAGGTAAGCGCGGATCACATCGGGATTGGCGCGCACCTCGTCCGGTGTGCCGTCGCCGATCTTGCAGCCGTAGTCCAGCACGACGACACGGTCGGAAATGTCCATGACGACCCCCATGTCGTGCTCGATCAGCACGATGGTCGTGCCGAATTGGTCGTTCACATCGAGGATGAAGCGGCACATGTCCTGTTTTTCCTCGACGTTCATGCCGGCCATCGGCTCGTCCAGCAGCAGGATTTCCGGTTCCGCCGCCAGGGCCCGGCCCAGTTCCACGCGCTTTTGCAGGCCGTAGGGCAGGCGCCCGACGGGGGTCTTGCGGATGTGCTGGATTTCCAGGAAGTCGATGATCTCCTCGCACTTGCGGCGGTGGGCGATTTCCTCGCGCCGCGCGGGGCCCCAGTACAGGGCCTGTAGCAGGAAGTTCGACGTCATCTTCAGGTTCCGGCCCGTCATGATGTTGTCCAGCACCGTCATGCCCTTGAACAGGGCGATGTTCTGGAAGGTGCGGGCAATGCCGGATTTGGCGGCGCCGTAGCAGTCCATGTTCTTGCGGTGCTGCCCCCGGTAGATAATTTCGCCCTGCTGCGGGCGGTACACGCCGTTGATCACGTTGAGCATCGAGCTCTTGCCCGCGCCGTTCGGGCCGATGATGGCGCGGATCTCGTGCTGGCGCACGTCGAAGGAGATGTCGGTGAGGGCCTTGACGCCGCCGAAGGACAGCGAGATGTGGCGCAGGTCCAGGATCACGGGGCCGGTGGCGCGGCCGCCGTGGAAATGCACATCGGGTTCGTTCATCTGCATGGTATCGGCCTCGTTCATGCGGCGGCGTTGGTCACGACGGGGAAGGTGCGGCAGTCGGCGATGCGCACGTCGGCCGACACCACGCCGCTCCGGCCATCCTCGAACTTGACCTGGGTAGTGATGAACTGCGACGCCTTGCCGCCGTACAGCGCGTCGATCAGCACGGCGTATTTGTCGGCGATGAACTTGCGGCGCACCTTGCGCGTGCGGGTCAGCTCGTCGTCGTCCGGATCGAGTTCCTTGTGCAGCACGAGGAAGCGGTGGATCTGCGTGTGGCCCATCAGCGCCTCGCCGGCCAGGTCGGCATTGACCTGCTCGACGCATTCCTGCATCAGCGCGTAGGTCTGCTCGTGCGCGGCCAGGTCCGTGTAGCCGGAATACGCGAGGCCGCGCCGCTCGGCCCAGTTGCCCACCGCTTCCAGGTCGATGTTCAGGAAGGCGCACACCATGTCGCGCCCGTCTCCAAAGGCCACCGCCTCCTTGATAAAGGGGAAGAACTTCAGCTTGTTCTCGATGTAGTTGGGCGCGAAGATGGCGCCGTGATTGAGCTTGCCCACGTCGGCGGCACGGTCGATGATGCGCAGGTGGCCGTCCGTGTCGAACACCCCGGCATCGCCCGTGTGGAAGAAGCCTTGCGCATCGATCGCCTCGGCTGTCGCATCGGGGCGCTGGTAATACCCTTCCATCAAGGTCGGCGACTTGACCAGCACTTCGCCGTTCTCGGCCAGGCGCACGTCGACGCCGGGTGCCGGCATGCCGACACTGTCGAACTTGATCTGGCCGTCCGGCTGCAGGCAAATATAGGCGCAGGTTTCGGTGGAGCCGTAGAACTGCTTCAGGTTGACGCCGATGGAGCGGTAGAAGCGGAACAGGTCCGGGCCGATGGCCGCGCCGGCCGTGTAGGCCACCTTCACGCGCGAGAAGCCCAGCACGTTCTTCAGCGGCCCATACACGAGCACCTGGCCCAGCGCGTAGGCGAGGCGGTCACCCAGCGGCACCGGGCGGCCGTCCAGCAGGTCGGCGCCGCAGCGGCGCGCCACGGCCATGAAGCGGTGGAACATGGCGCGCTTGATGGTGCCGGCATCCTCCATCCGGATCATCACTTGCGTAAGCATGTTTTCAAAAATGCGGGGCGGCGCGAAGTAATAGGTGGGGCCGATCTCGCGCAAGTCCGTCATCACCGTTTCGCCCGACTCCGGGCAGTTGACGGTGAAGCCGGCCACCAGGGCCTGGGCGAACGAGAACAGGCAGTCGCCCACCCACGCCATCGGCAGGTAGGACAGCACGTTTTCCCGCTCCGTCAGTTTTTCGAAGGCAACGCCGCCGCTGCCGGCCGCCAGCAGCGCCGTGTGGGTCTGGCACACGCCCTTGGGCTTGCCGGTGGTGCCGGACGTGTACAGGATGACGGCGTGGTCGCTGCCCTGGCCGGCTTCGATGGCGGCGTCGTAGAAGCCGGGATGGGCGCTGTCCCAGGCTCGGCCCGCTTCCTGCAGACGGGAGAACGACATCAGGCCGGGCTGGCGGTAGTGGCGCATACCCCGTTCGTCGTCGAACACGATCTGCGTGATGCCCGGGTATAGAGCCTGCAGCTCCAGCAGCTTGTCGACCTGTTCCTGGTCCTCGACGATGGCGAAATGGATGCCGGCGTTTTCCAGCACATAGGCCATGTCGGCCGCCGGCGCGTCCTGGTACAGGGGGACGGGCACGCCGCCCAGGCACTGGGCCGCCAGCATCGACCAGTACAGGCGAGGCCGGTTGTCACCGATGATGGCCAGGCGCATGCCCCGTTCGAAGCCCAGCGCGGCCAGGCCGCAGGCGAGGGCGCGCACCTCGTCGTTGACCTGGGCCCAGGTCCAGCTTTGCCAGATGCCCAGGTATTTTTCCCGGTAGGCGCTGTGGCCGGGCCGTTCCCGCGCGTGCTCCAGCAAACGGCGCGGAAATGTGGTTGCTTGTGTCTGCATCAGTGTCTCCCTTGCCCTGTCCGGGCTTCTATTAGTTCTGATTCAGCGCGCAATCTGTGTGATGATATTAACTTGCGATATGAAGCAAGGTTGTCTTTTCAAAGACATTTCCCCCGTTTTTTTGTGGTGCGACGCAACAATGGATGTCAAGCAGCCCAGCCTGAAAGAAGCCCTGAACAGTGCCATCTGGGCCCGTACACTGACGCCCGAACAGATGGCGCGGGTGGAGGCGACCACCTTCGAGGTGTTCGTGCCGAAGGGCGGCTATGTGTGCCGGAAGGGCGAAGTGGTCGACAACTGGGTCGGCATCATCGCCGGCATGGTCAAGATGAACAATTTTTCGCCGTCCGGCAAAAGCGTGACGTTCACGGGCGTGCCGCCCGGCGGCTGGTTCGGCGAAGGCTCGCTGCTGAAGGACGAGCACCGCAAGTACGACGCGATGGCCCTGCGCGACAGCCGCATCGCACGCATGCCGGCCGAGACGTTTCAATGGCTGCTGGAAACGAGCCTGCCCTTCACCCGCTTCCTGCTGATGCAGCTGAACGAGCGGCTGGGCCAGTTCATCGGCATGGTCGAGAACGAACGCCTGCTGGACCCGGACACGAAAGTGGCGCGCTGCCTGGCGTCGCTGTTCAACTCCCACCTCTACCCCGGCATCGAACGGCTGGTGCAGATCTCGCAGGAGGAAATCGGCCTGCTGTCCGGCGCGTCGCGCCAGCGTGCCAACCAGGCCCTGCAGGTGCTGGAACGCAAGGGCCTGCTGCGGGTCGACTACGGCGGCATCCGCATCCTCGACCTGGAAGGCTTGCGGCAGTTCGAGGCGTGAGCCTTCGCCGACCCGCTCCCTCGTCCGACTTTCATCACCGGACTTTCAATTTAACTGTGTTAGTGCCCTAACAAAGAATCGCCGCCCCCAGGGTTAGTCTAGGACAAACAAGCTTGAATTCTGGGAGTCGTTATGGCAAGGATGAAGAGGCAGGATGCGAACGTGCAGGGCTGGAACCTGCGGTCGCGGCTGGTAACACGGGAGCCGGCGGTATCGCCATCGCTGGCGGCGAAGCTGGCGGTCGGCGCGGCCGTGCTTGGCGCGGCGTATCTGGTGGTGCGCAGCAAGACCCGGCAGGCCGAGTTGGACAATCCCCCGGCCGGCCGCTTCGTCGACGTCGATGGCGTCAAGCTGCACTATGTCGACCGCGGCGCCGGCCCCGTCGTCGTGCTGCTGCACGGCAATGGCGCCACGTCGCTGGACTTCGAACTGTCCGGCCTGATCGACATGCTGGCGCGCGACCACCGCGTGATCGCCTTCGACCGCCCCGGCTTCGGCTACAGCGAGCGACCGCGCAGCACCGTCTGGACGCCGGCCGAGCAGGCCGCCCTGCTGGGCAAGGCCCTGAAACAGCTCGATGTCGACCAGGCCTACGTGCTGGGCCATTCCTGGGGCACCCTGGTGGCCCTGGCGATGGCGCTGGATGCGCCGGCCACCGTGCGCGGCCTGATCCTGCTGTCCGGTTACTACTACCCCAGCCCGCGGCTGGATGTGGCGCTGATGTCGGCACCGGCCGTGCCGCTGCTGGGCGACGTGATGCGCTTTACCGTCTCGCCGCTTCTGGGCCGCCTGATGTGGAAGGGCTTCGTCAAGAAGGTGTTCAGCCCGCGGGCCGAGGCCGTCAGCTTCGCGCGCTGGCCCAAGTGGCTGTCGCTGCGGCCCTCGCAGCTGCGCGCGTCCGGCGCCGAGTCGGCCCTGATGATTCCGGCTGCCGCCAGCCTGCGGCACCGCTACGCCGATATCAAGCTGCCCGTGACGATCTTCTCCGGCAGCGGCGACAAGCTGATTGCGCCCGCCCAGAACGCCGAGCGGCTGCACCGCGAACTGCTGCAGAGCCAGTTGCACACAGTTCAAGATGCCGGCCACATGCTGCATTACGTGGCCCAGGACGAGATCGTGCGGGCCGTGCGCGACATGGTGGAAAACCGCCCGCGCATGGACTTCCAGCAGACCACCCACCACGACGGCGACACCCCGCCGCGCGTGCTGCACTGACGGGTGTCGCGGATGACCGGCCGGACGGCACGGGCCAGGCCGGTCACGGTATCATAGTGCCTCGACCAGCCGCGAGGTAGAAAGCGCCCATACCGATCATGTCCCGACCCGATTCATCCACCGATCCTGTTGTTCCCGTCCGCCTGGAAGCCTTGCGCCAGGCCATGCGCCGCCACGGCGTCGATGCCTGCCTGGTGCCGTCGTCCGACCCGCACCTGTCCGAATACCTGCCGCCCCGCTGGAAGGGGCGCGAATGGCTGTCCGGCTTTACCGGCTCGGTCGGTACCTTCATCGCCACCGCCGACGAGGCGGGGGTGTGGACCGACGGCCGTTACTGGACCCAGGCCGAGGACGAGCTGGCCGGCAGCGGCATCGCGCTGATGAAGATCCCGTCCGGCGCCGGCACCCAGTACATCGACTGGCTCGCAGCCACCTTGCGTCCGGGCCAGGTGGTGGCCGTCGACGGCGCCGTACTGGGCCTGGCGATCGCGCGCCAGTTGCGCCAGGCGCTCGATGCGCGCGGCATCGCGCTGCGCACCGACCTCGATGTGCTGGACGACATGTGGGCCGACCGTCCCGGCCTGCCGGAAGCGCCCGTGTTCGAGCACCTGCCGCCGTTTGCCACCACGCCGCGCGCGGCCAAGCTGGCAGCCTTGCGCGAAGCGATGGCGCGGCACGGCGCCCAGCGCCACCTGATTTCCACCCTGGACGATATCGCCTGGCTGTTCAACCTGCGCGGCGCCGACGTATCGTACAACCCGATCTTCGTCGCCCATGCGCTGGTCGAACCGGAGCGCGCCACCTTGTTCGTCGCCGAAGGCAAGGTGCCGGCCGCCGTGAAGGATGCCCTGGCCGCCGATGGCGTCGCCATCGCGCCGTATGCAGAACTGCCCAATGCGCTGGCCGCGCTCGACCCGACGATGACGTTGCTGCTCGATCCGCGCCGCGTCACCCACGGCACGCGTCAGGCCGTGCCGCACCACGTGACGGTCATCGAAGCGATCAACCCGACCACCTTTGCCAAGTCGCGCAAGACGGAGGAGGAAGCGGTCCATGTGCGCGCCACGATGGAGCAGGATGGTGCCGCGCTGTGCGAATTCTTCGCTTGGCTGGAAGAAGCGCTGGCCCGCCGTCACGAGGCGCCGTTAGACGAAGTCGATATCGACCGCCACATCACGGCGGCCAGGGCGCGCCGCCCCGGTTTCGTCAGCCCCAGCTTCGGCACCATCGCCGGCTTCCAGGCCAACGGCGCCATCATGCATTACCGCGCCATGCCGGGGACCTGCGCCACCATCGAAGGCGACGGCCTGCTGCTGATCGATTCGGGCGGCCAGTACCTGGGCGGCACCACGGACATCACGCGCGTGGTGCCGGTGGGCGCCATCACGGTCGAACACCGGCGCGATTTCACGCTGGTGCTGAAGGGGATGATGGCCCTGTCGGCCACGCGCTTCCCCAGCGGCACCCGTGCGCCGCTGCTCGATGCGATTGCCCGCGCACCCATCTGGGCCGCCGGCATCGACTTCGGGCACGGCACCGGCCACGGCGTCGGCTATTTCCTGAACGTGCACGAAGGGCCACAGTCGATTTCACCCTCGACGCCGCCCGATCCCCATACGGCGATGGAGCCGGGCATGATCACGTCGATCGAGCCGGGCATCTACCGGCCCGGCAAGTGGGGCATCCGCATCGAGAACCTGGTGCTGAACGCGGCGGCGGGCGAAGGCGAATTCGGGCCCTTCCTGCGCTTCGAGACCTTGACCCTGTGCCCCATCGACACCCGCTGCGTCGACCGCCTGCTGCTGCGCGAGGATGAGATCGCGTGGCTGAACGATTACCACGCAACCGTGCTGGCACGGCTGCGCCCCCATGTGCAGGGCGCCGCCCTGGCCTGGCTGGAAGAAAGGACCCAACCATTATGAGCGCCCGCTCCACCCGCGCATCGAACGCCGTCGACCGGCTCAAGCTCCGCAGCGGCAATCCCGGCTGGTCGATGTCGATCACCGGCAGCGGTCATTTCTTCCTGACCGAAGGCCCGGGCCAGCCGCCGCTGTGTCCACCGATGGAGCTGGACGATTTCGTCGCCTTCGTCAATGCCCAGGGGCCGCAGACACCGAAGCGCGTCAGCAAGCTCGATATCGCCTTCGAAAAGCAGCTGACCAAGAAAGCGCCGAAGGCCTGATGTGATGCCCACCGCCGATTTCCTGGGGGCCTACTGGTCGTCGCGCGAGCTGATGACCAATGGCGTCATCCTGCTCAACCTGCTGGGCGCGCTGATCCTCGGCATGCTGGTCGGCTACGAACGTTCGTATCACGGCCGCGCCGCCGGCATGCGCACCTATGGCCTGGTGTGCATGGCCTCGGCCGCGCTGACGGTGGTGGGCGGCTACCCGGACTTCTGGTTCGGCGGCCACATCGCCAGTTCCGTCGTCGGCACCGATCCCACCCGCGTGATCCAGGGCATCGTCACCGGCATCGGCTTCCTCGGTGCCGGCGTCATCATGCGCGAAGGCTTCAATATCAGCGGCCTGACGACGGCCGCGTCGATCTGGGCCTCGTCCGTCATCGGCATCCTGGTGGGCGTGGGCTTCTACCTGGCCGCGATGGGGCTGGCGCTGCTGTGCGCGATGGTGATGATCTACCTGTCCAAGATCGAGGCGTGGCTGCCGTCGCGCCACGCGATCGCCATCACGATGCGCTTCAAGCCGGGCCGCGAGCCGGACGAGGACACCTTGCGCCGTCTCGCCCTGGAACGCGGCTATGAAATCGCCGGCGGCTCGCTGATGATCAGCCAGGACAAGGGCAGCATGGAATGGCGCTTCGTCGCGCTGGCGCTGGGCAAGCGCACCGGCTCGCCGCTGGCCCGGCTGGCCGCCGAGATGGCGAAATTCGAGGGCATCGACAGCTTCCAGCTGACCCACGCCCGCAACTGACCCAAGGACAAACAATGCTCGTCACGGCACAAGACGTACTCGATTTCTGGTTCCTGCCGATCGGCGTGAAGGGCCACAACGCGCACCGGACGGAGTGGTTCCGCAAGGACGATGCCTTCGACCGCGAGATCTTCACCCGCTTCGGCGACACCATCGAGCAGGCCCTGGCCGGCGGCCTGCGCCAGTGGGACGACGAAGGCACGCAAGGCGCCCTGGCCCGTATCCTCGTGCTGGACCAGTTCACCCGCAACGTCTACCGGGGCACGCCGAAGGCCTTCGCTGGCGACCCGCTGGCCCTGGAAGCGGCCCTCACGCTGGACAATTCCGGCGCCAGCCAGACCTTGCCGCCAGTGCAGCGTGCCTTTGCCTACCTGCCTTTCGAGCATGCCGAGAACCTGTCGCTGCAGGAGCGTTCCGTCATCCTGTACGACAAGCTCGCCGCCTCCAGCACGGGCTTCGACAGCATGCTCGATTACGCCCGGCGCCACCACGCCGTGATCCGCAAGTTCGGCCGCTTCCCGCATCGCAATGCCATTCTGGGTCGCCCGTCCACGCCTGACGAGGAAGCGTATCTGGCGCAGCCGGGGTCCGGCTTCTGATGCCGGGCTTGATGCCGAGCCTGATGCCCACCTTGAGCATCGTCGGCGCGGGCCACGTGGCGCGCGTGCTGGGCCGGCTGTTCCACGCGCACGGTGCCTTTGCGCTGCGGCAGGTCGTGGCGCGCTCGCCCGAATCGGCCCAACGCGGTGTCGACTTCATCGGCGCCGGCAGCGTGGCCCGGTTCGATGAGCTGCAGCACGCCGACTGCTACATGCTGGCCGTCACGGACGACCAGATCGGCCCCGCCTGCGAAGCATTGGCGGCCGCCGTGTCGCTGGCCGGCGCCGTCGTGTTCCACTGCAGCGGCGCGCTGGCGTCCGATCAACTGGTCGCGGCGCGGGCAGCCGGGGCGCACGTCGCCAGCGTCCATCCGATCCGCAGCTTCGCCGACCCGGATGCCGTGGCGGCGGCGTTTGCCGGCACCTTCTGCGGCATCGAAGGCGATGCGGCGGCGCTGGCGCTGCTGACACCGGCACTTGAAGCCATCGGCGCCCGCCCCGTCGTCATCGATGCGGCGGCCAAGACCGTGTACCACGCTGCCGCCGTCTTCGCCAGCAACTACCTGGTGACGGTGCTCGACGCGGCCCTGCGCGCCTACCAGGCCGCCGGCATTCCCGAGCCGGTGGCCCGCGAACTGGCCCGGCCGCTGGCGCAGGAAAGCTTGTCGAATGTGTTCCGCCTCGGTGCCGCCCCGGCCCTGAGCGGCCCGATTGCGCGGGGCGACCTGGCCACCGTGGCGCGCCAGCAAGGCGCCGTTACCGCCTGGGATGGCCCGACGGGCGCCTTGTACGAAGCGCTGGTGGCGCCGACGCAGGCGCTGGCCGCGCGCAAGCCGGTGCGCTGAACGCCGGTTTCCTTATTCGCTACTGGTCCAGGCAACTATGGCCAGGCAATCTTGTCAGGACGTCCCGGGTTTGACGTGGAAGCGTTGCGCTACAGCAAAAATGAGACCGTAGTGATCGACAAATTTGGCTGGAGGCAATAAGCTAGGCCTCTCTTACTTCAACACAACACTCATTCATCATCGGCGCGATGCCCCATCGGCGCCGGATAGGGGATCGTAATGCTATTTCTGAAATCCACGACCGTGACGAAGGCGCCCGGTATTTATGAAGTCGATATCGCCGCGAAGCCGCCGGGCAAGACCTACGGCGTCTACCTGGCCACCGACCCGGACAACCCGCCGACGGCCGTGCTGGAAGCGCTGGCAGGCGCCGGCTTCCAGCAGACGCACAGCTCGGGCTACACCCACAAGGACCGCGGCAAGGTGCTGGACCTGCATTTCCAGAAAGACGGCACCGACCTGTTCAAGGGCTGGAAAGCGGAAGAGCTGGAAGTCAACATGGCCCAGATCGCCAAGATCTTCGGCGACGTCGGCGTGGCCTACACGCCGCGCGTGATGTCGCTGGCCGAAGCCTACGCGTAATAGCTGATATCCGGGCAGTCGACGGCAGGGGTGCCGGCAGCGATGCCGGCACCCCTTTGTACATGGTCAGCCGATGTCGATGTGGTACAGCGCCCACGGGCAGGTACTGAAGCGTTCCGGCAGCGGGCGCGCTGCCATCTCGGCAATGCGGTCCGCATCGTAGATCGCCCACAGCGGCCCCAGGCCGCCCAGCGCCATCGGCTGGCCGTCCAGGTGGGTGGCGACGAGATAGCGGCGCGTGCGGGCTTCCAGGCCCGTCAGGGACGCGGCATAGCCATCCACGGCGCGCAAGGTGATGCGGCTCTTGTCCGTCACGGCCGCGCCGGCCGCCTGCAACACGTCCACCAGCATTGGCCCCTTCAAGGTGTGTATCTTGCCGTCATATTCCAGTGTCGGCCGGATGGTGTGCGCCGGCAGCGCCGCCAGCGCGGCGAAGTCGAAGGCCCAGGCCTTGTCGAAGGCCAGCTTCTGCTTGTGAAACATCTGGTCCGCCACGGGGTCGAACTTGCTCCGGTTGGCGTGCGCGATCGCGCCCGTCACGGTCAACAGGGCCGGTCCGCGCGAGGCGGCGGGCCGCGCCGGTGCCGCCAGGGCGGGCAGGGCGCCGGTCGCGGCCAGGCTGGCCAGGAAGAATCGTTTTTCCATCGTCGTCAGGGGGAAAGGGCGGGTCCGCTATGATACCGCGCATGGACCTGTTTTCCGACCCTGCCACCCTGCAAGCCATGCCGATCGGCGATGGCGAGCTGTCGTTCCTGCCGCAACTGCCCCTGTCCATCGCCAACGATGCCGTGCTGCGCCAGCTGCAGGGCGAGATCGCGTGGCGGGAAGAGACGATCTTCATCTACGGCAAGGCGCAGAAGCAGCCGCGTCTGTCGGCCTGGTATGGCGAGGCCGCCTACACCTATTCCGGCCGCACTTTCCACCCCCTGCCGTTCACGCCGCTGCTGCTGGAAATCAAGCACGCCGTCGAGGCGGTGACGGGACGCCAGTTCAACAGCGTGCTGCTGAACTGCTATCGCAATGAGCGCGACAGCATGGGCTTCCACAGCGACGACGAACGCGAGCTGGGCGCCGACCCGGCCATCGCCTCCGTCTCGTTCGGTGCCACCCGCACCTTCGTCCTGAAGCACAAGACCTTGCCGAAGACGGTCAAGGTGGACCTGACGGATGGCAGCCTGCTGCTGATGGCCGGCACCTTGCAGCAGCACTGGCGGCACGGCATCAACAAGGAAACCCGGCCGCGCGGGGTGCGCATCAATCTCACCTTCCGCATGATCGTGGCGCCGCCCCATAACCGAAAGTAGCAGGTCCCGCAAGCGGGTGCAGCGACCATTTTCCCCCATGTGTGTGTCAACACACGGTCGAAAAGCGTGACGAAACAGCTTCATCTTGGGCGCGAATCCGGTATTTCAATAGCGATTACAACTACTAACAATTATTACGCAAATGGACCTTTTATAAATCAAAGTCGATGTTATCTTGGCCATGTCGCAGTTCCGTGAGTGAACCGCGATCCACTGCAACTCAACCATTTGCTGAGAGATCGACCATGAAAAAGACCATTCTTGCCCTTATCGCCACCGTGAGCGCCCTGGGCGCCGTTTCGGCCCAGGCCGCCGATGGCGTGCCGTACGCCGGTGTCGGTGTCACTGCCACCGAGCACCGCTTCGATATCGACGGACCGAACGTTACTGCCGTCGGCGACCACAAGAAAACGGAATGGGGCGGCAAAGTCTTTGCCGGCTACCAGATCAACCCGATGTTTGCCGTCGAAGGTGGCTACACCAACTTCGGCAAGGGCGAAGCCGACTACTCGCTGGCCGGCGTCAATGGCCGCGTGAAGTCCGAGTCCGAGTCGTTCTACCTGGCCGGCAAGGCGACCTATCCTGTTGCCGAGAAGGTCAATGTGTTCGGCAAGCTGGGCGTGGCGCACAACCGCAATGAAGTGACCGGTTCGGCGCTGGGCCTGAGCGCCAAGGACGACTACAGCAAGAACAGCGTCTACGCGGCCCTGGGCACCGAATACGCCATCAACGAGAAAGTGTCGCTGTCGCTGGAATACGAACACTACGGCAAGAGCGGCAACGACCTGGGCCGTCGCAAGGGCGGCGTCTCGCTGGGCGCACGCTACAACTTCTAAACCCAGACCTGCTGCGCAGCTGGTTTGACGGCGCCGGCTTCGGCTGCGCGCCAATGAAAACGGGACCCGATCGGGTCCCGTTTTTTTACGTCGTCAGCGGCTTGTAGCGGATACGCTTCGGCTTGGCGCCTTCTTCACCCAGGCGCTTCTTCTTGTCCGCTTCGTATTCCTGGTAGTTACCGTCGAAGAAGGTCACTTGCGAGTTGCCTTCGAAGGCCAGGATGTGCGTGGCGATACGGTCCAGGAACCAGCGATCGTGGGAAATGACCATGACGGAACCGGCGAACTCCAGCAGGGCGTCTTCCAGCGCGCGCAGGGTTTCCACGTCCAGGTCGTTGGACGGTTCATCGAGCAGCAGCACGTTGCCGCCCTTGAGCAGGGTCTTCGCCAGGTGCAGGCGGCCCCGTTCGCCACCGGACAGGTTGCCGACGATCTTCTGCTGGTCGCCGCCCTTGAAGTTGAAGCGGCCCAGGTAGGCGCGCGACGGCATTTCGAAGCGGCCCACGCTGAGCATGTCGGCACCGCCGGACACGTCCTCGAACACCGTCTTGCTGTTGCCCAGTTCGTCGCGGCTCTGGTCCACCAGCGATACCTTGGCGGTCTTGCCGATTACCACTTCGCCGCTGTCCGGCGTGTCGATGCCGGCGATCATCTTGAACAGGGTCGACTTACCGGCACCGTTCGGGCCGATGATGCCGACGATGGCGCCCGGCGGCACGGTGAACGACAGATTGTCGATCAGCAGGCGGTCGCCGAAGGCTTTCGACACGTTCTTGAATTCGATGACTTCATTGCCCAGGCGCTCCGCGACGGGGATGAAGATCTCCTGCGTCTCGTTGCGCTTCTGGTATTCGTATTCGGACAGTTCGTTGAAACGGGCCAGGCGGGCCTTCGATTTGGCCTGGCGTGCCTTCGGATTCTGGCGCGACCATTCCAGTTCCTTCTGCAGCGCGCGCTGGCGGGCCGATTCCGTCGCTTCTTCCTGTTTCAGGCGGGCCTGCTTCTGGTCCAGCCACGAGCTGTAGTTGCCTTTCCATGGAATGCCATGGCCGCGGTCCAGTTCCAGGATCCACTCGGCGGCATTGTCGAGGAAGTAGCGATCGTGGGTGATGCCGACCACGGTGCCGGGGAAGCGCAGCAGGAACTGCTCCAGCCATTCGACGGATTCGGCGTCCAGGTGGTTGGTGGGTTCGTCGAGCAGCAGCATGTCCGGCTTGGACAGCAGCAGCTTGCACAGCGCCACGCGGCGCTTTTCACCGCCGGACAGCACGGCGATCTTGGCATCCCACGGCGGCAGGCGCAGCGCGTCGGCGGCCATTTCCAGCTGCAGGTTCAGGTTGCCGCCATCGGACGACGAAATGATCGCTTCCAGGCGCGCCTGCTCGGCGGCCAGCGCGTCGAAATCGGCATCCTCGTCGGCATAGGCGGCATACACGGCGTCGAGCTTGGCTTGCGCCTCGAACGCTTCGCCCAGGCCCGATTCCACTTCCTGGCGCACGGTCTTTTCCGGGTCCAGCTGCGGTTCCTGCGGCAGGTAGCCGATGTTCAGGCCTGGCATCGGACGGGCTTCGCCCTGGATGTCCGTATCGATGCCGGCCATAATTTTCAGCAAGGTCGACTTACCGGAGCCGTTCAGGCCCAGCACGCCAATCTTCGCGCCCGGGAAGAAGGACAGCGAAATATCCTTGAGGATCTGGCGCTTGGGCGGGACGATTTTGCCCACGCGGTTCATGGTATAGACGTAATTTGCCATTTAGAAATAACTCGAATGAGGTGAATGTAAATACAGAAGGTCAACAAGGATACGCCAAACGGGGCCGACTAGCCAGCCGGCGCGCTGGCCGGCGCCAGCCGCCGGCTGGTCCACACGCCCTCGATCATGTACAGCGCCAGCGCGCTCCAGATGACGATAAAGCCAGCCAGCCGGGCCATCGTAAACGTCTCATGGAAGACCGTCAGGCCCAGCAGCATCTGGATGGTGGGCCCGATATATTGCAGCATGCCCAGCACGGACAGGGGAATGCGGCGCGCGCCGGCCGCGAACAGCAGCAAGGGGATGGCCGTGATGGGCCCGGCCGCCACCAGCAGCCAGCGGGTGGCGTCGCTGCCGGTATTGAGGAAGGCGTTCTCGCCGTGCAGGGTCAGCCAGACAACATACGCCGCCGCCAGCGGGAACAGCAGCAGGGTCTCGAACGACAGGCCTTCCAGCGCCGCCAGCGCGGCCGTCTTGCGCAGCAGGCCATAGGCGCCGAAGCTGCCTGCCAGCAGCAGGGCGATCCACGGCAACTGGCCCGCCTGCCACGTCAGCCACAGCACGCCCAGCGCCGCCACGCCCACCGCGCCCCATTGACCGGGGCGCAGGCGCTCCTTCAATACGAGCAGGCCCAGCAGCACGTTGACGAGCGGGTTGATGAAGTAGCCCAGGCTGGCATCGATGACGTGGCCGTTGTTGACAGCCCAGATATAAATGAACCAGTTGGCCGACAGGAGCAGGGCGCTCAGGGTGAACGTGGCCACCACGCGGGGGCGCCGCAGCACGGCCGGCAGCCATTGCCACTGGCGCCGCACCGTCAGCACGCCGCACAGGAACACCAGCGACCAGACCATGCGGTGTGCCAGGATCTGGGTCGGCGGCACCTCGGCCAGCGCCTTGAAGTACAGCGGAAACAGGCCCCACAGCAGGAAGGCCAGCGCGGCGTAGGCGATGCCGCGGTTCATGGTCGTCCTCCTGGCGTGGCGCTGGCCTCGGGGGCGCCCTTACTGTCGCGCAAGCAGTACAGTGACGAAAAGTCGCCGTAAGGCGGGTTCGGCCGGCGCATGGCGGCCGTGGCATGACTGATTGGCATCGTGTTCTTTCGTTAATCGTGGAAAATACCACAATGCCGTGGCGCTCGCACGGCACCGCCCGGTGCTTGCTTTTCTGGAACGCTTGGCCTATTGTGCAACGCGCCAAAACTTACTTTGGGTGCAATTTTGACAGACAAAAAAAGCAGTATCGCCGCGCTGACCCTGGCCGCGGTGGGGATCGTCTACGGCGACATCGGGACCAGCCCCCTGTACACGCTGAAAACCATCTTCGATCCCGAGCATGGCCTGGCGCTGACGCAAGCGAACCTGCTGGGCATTATTTCCCTGATCTTCTGGGGCCTGACGATGATCGTCTCGCTCAAGTACGTGACCCTGGTGCTGCGCGCGGACAACCGGGGCGAGGGCGGCATCATGGCGCTGATGGCGCTGGCCTTGAATTCGGTCAGCAAGACGTCCGCCTGGCACTTCCCCCTGCTGGTGATCGGCGTGCTGGGCGCGACCATGTTCTATGGCGACAGCGTCGTCACGCCCGCCATTTCCGTGCTGGGCGCGATCGAGGGCCTGGAAGTGGCCGCCCCCGCGCTGGAGCGCTACGTGGTGCCGGCCGCGATCGTCGTGCTGGTGTCGCTGTATGCCGTGCAGCGCCACGGCACCGCCGGCATCGGCCGCTTCTTCGGCCCCATCATGATGGTGTGGTTCGCCGCACTGGCCGCCATGGGCGTCATCAATATCGCCCAGGAGCCGGCCATCCTGCATGCCTTGAATCCCCTGCATGCGTTCACCTTCATGTACCACAACGGCTTCATCGCCTTCGTGGCGCTGGGCGCCGTGGTGCTGGCCTTCACGGGCGCCGAGGCGCTGTATGCCGACATGGGCCACTTCGGCAAGAAGCCGATCCGCATGGCCTGGTTCATGGTCTGCTTCCCGGCGCTGGCGCTGAACTACTTCGGCCAGGGCGCGCTCCTGATCCGCCACCCCGAAGCGGTCGACAATCCCTTCTTCCACCAGTTGGGCAGCTGGAGCGTCTACCCGCTGGTGGTGCTGTCGACGATGGCGGCCGTGATCGCGTCGCAGGCGACGATTTCCGGCACCTTCTCGATGACCAAGCAGGCCATCGCCCTGGGCCTGCTGCCGCGCATGCGCGTGCTGCACACCTCCGAACACCAGATCGGCCAGATCTACATCCCGGCCGTCAACTGGCTGCAGCTGGTGGTGGTGCTGTGCGCCGTCATCGGCTTCGGTTCCTCCGACAGCCTGGCCGGCGCGTACGGCATCGCCGTCACGGCCACCATGCTGGCCACCACGGTGCTGACCTTCTTCGTGATCCGCTACCGCTGGCACCTGCCGCTGCTGGTGTGCTTCGCCGCCACCGGCTTCTTCATCGCGATGGACATCATGCTGTTCTCGGCCAGCACCTTGAAGCTGTTCCACGGCGGCTGGATGCCGCTGGCACTGGGCACGGCGCTGTTTACCATCATGCTGACGTGGCGCACGGGGCGCTACCTGGTGTTCCGCAACCTGGAAAAGCACGCCATACCGCTGGAGGACTTCCTGTCCTCGCTGTTCGTCGCCCCGCCCGCCCGCGTGCCCGGCACGGCCGTCTTCCTGCGCGGCGAGAGCGATGGCGTGCCCCACGCGATGCTGCACAACCTGTCGCACAACAAGGTGCTGCACGAGCGGGTCGTGTTCCTGACCGTGCATATCCTGGAACAGCCCTACGTCGTCAGCGACGAGCAGTTGCGCATCACGGACCTGGGCCACCACTGCTACCAGGTCAACGTCAGCTACGGCTTCAAGGACGAACCGGACATCCCGGCCGTGCTGGCCCTGTGCGCCGACCATGGGCTGAAGTTCGAGATGATGGAGACATCCTTCTTCATCGCCCGCCAGACGGTGATCTCGGCCCCGGGCGGCGGCATGTCGCCATGGCGCGAGCACCTCTTCGTCGCCATGTCGCGCAATGCGCGCGCCGCCGCCGACTACTACCAGATTCCCCCCAACCGGGTGATCGAGCTGGGTACCCAGGTGGAGATCTGACGGCGAAATTGTAACGAAAGTGTTGCAAAGCACCCGCTGGAGGTATTGCTCCGTTACACTTCCCCGCTGTTCGCGCCGGCGGGGGCCTGGCGCGGCATGACCCTCCTTCAAAAGTGAGCACTATGAAATCGATCTTCCAGATTGCCGCATCCCTGGCCTGCGCCGTGGCGCTGACCGCTTGCGGTGGTGGCGGCAGCGATACGCCAGCCAACAACAACGCCGCGACGCAGCCTGTCTTCAGCAAGACCGACACCACCGTCGGCACCGGCACCGAAGCCGTCGCCGGCGACACCGTGACGGTGCATTACACCGGCTACCTGTATGCCGCGACGGCAACGGGCGGCAAGGGCAGCCAGTTCGAAACCAGCGTGGGCAAGACGCCGTTCACCTTCGTCCTGGGCCGCGGCAACGTCATCGCCGGCTGGGAACAGGGCGTGCCCGGCATGAAAGTGGGCGGCAAGCGCACCCTGGTGATTCCTGCATCGCTGGCCTACGGCGCCACGGCGCAAGGCCCGATCCCGGCCAATTCGGCGCTCGTGTTCGACGTCGAGATGGTGGCGATCAAGCGCTGATCGTTCGCGAGGCATGACGAGGCGGCCATTGGCCGCCTTTTTTCTGGGTCGGCACACCGCCCAGGTGGACAAGTTCAGGGCTCTAGGCGGCCCAAGGTGCACAAGTTCAGGGCTCTAGGCGGCCCAAGGTGGACAAGTTCAGGGCCTAGGCGGCCCAAGATGGACGAGTTCAGGGCCTAGGCGGCCCTGAGTGCATCGACGATGATGCGCCCATCGAGCAGGTTCAGGGTGCGCGAGGCCTGGGCCGCATGGGCCGGCGAGTGGGTCACCATCACTACCGTCGTGCCTTCGGCATTGATCGTGCGCAGCAGGCGCATGACGTCGTCGCCGTGGGCCGTGTCCAGGTTCCCGGTCGGTTCGTCGGACAGCAGGATGGCGGGGCCGGCCACCAGCGCGCGCGCGATCGCCACGCGCTGCTGTTGGCCGCCGGAGAGCTGCGAAGGCCGGTGTTTCGCGCGGTGCGCCACGCCCAGCTTTTCCAGCATCTGCGCCACCCTGGCGCGGCGCTCGCGCACCGGCATGCCCGTGTACTCCAGGGCCAGCTCCACATTCTCGAACACGCTCAATTCCTCGATCAGGTTGAAGCTCTGGAAGATGAATCCGACGCGGCCGCGCCGCAGTTCGTTCAGCTTCGCTTCGCCCCACGAGGCCACGTTCTGGCCTTCGAACCAGTAGTCGCCGCCCGAGGGCACGTCCAGCAGGCCCAGGAGGCTGAGCAGGGTGGACTTGCCACAGCCGGACGGCCCCGTGATGGCGACGTATTCGCCGGCCTCGATTTCCAGGTCGATGCGGTCGAGCGCGGTGGTCTGCACTTCGCCGGCCACGTGGATCTTGCTGACACCTGAGAGTTTGAGCATTGCCGTTCCTTTGAGCGATGGTGGAAGATTACTGGGAAATCTGCAGCCGGGTGGCTTTTCCGAAGGGGGCGTAGGCCGAGACGATGACCTGTTCACCCGCGCGCAGCCCGGCCAGCACTTCGACTTGCGCGTTATTGCGCCGGCCCGTGCGGATGGCGCGGCGCTCGGCCTGGCGCGCATCCGTCAGCACGAAGGCCCAGGCGCCGCCGCTGTCGTTGACGAAGGCGCCATTCGGTAGCAGCAGTGCCGGTGCCGGCTCGCCCAGCGTGATGTGGGCGTCGATGCTCTGGCCGGGGCGCAGCGCCGGCGGCTGGCCTGCCACGAACAGCAGCTCGGCGGTGAAGCGGCCGTCGCGAATCTGCGGGTAGACCGTGCCGACCCGCATCGGATAGCGCCGGCCGTCCAGCTGCACGGCGCCGCTGCGGCCCACGGCGACGCGGCCCAGGTAGAACTCGTCGACGGGGGCGAGAAGCTTGAAGCGGGCCGGATCGTCGATGCGGCCGACGTTCTTCCCCGTCACGATGGACTCGCCCACCTGCAGGCGAAAGTCCGTCAGCCGTCCCGCCACGGGCGCCCGCACGGCCAATGCGTCCACTGTGGCCTGGACCAGCTGGAGGCCTGCGCGCAGGCCGTCGATGGCCTGCTCCAGCTGGCCCAGCGCATTGCCGCGTACCTTGTCCTCGGCCGCGTTGCTGGCCTGTTCCAGCGCCAGCGCGCGCTGCGCCTTGGCGTGCCGGTCGCGCGTCTCCTCCAGACTGACGCTGGAGATGAACCCCTGGGCCGCCAGCCGCTCGTTCCGCGCCAGCGCCTTGGCTGCCTGTTCCAGCTCGAAGGCCAGGTCGTCCAGCCGGCGCTGGCGCTGGCTACGGTCGTTCTGCTCGGCCACGCGCAGGGTCGACAGGTTCGAGATCTGCTGCGCGTGTTCCGACTGGCGCGCCAGCAGCTCCAGGTTGCGTTGCGGGTTCGAGATGCGAAACAGCAGCTGGCCCCGCGTCACCAGTTCGCCGTCGCGGGCGAAGACTTCCTCGACGCGACCCGACTCCACCGAATCCAGGATCACCGCATGCAGCGGCGCGGCACTGGCGCGCACGGCGATATCGTCGCGGAAGATGCCCCGTTCGACGGTGGCGATGCGCAGGTCGGCGCCGGCCACCTGCAGCCCGCGCGGCATCAGCCACCACCACACGAAGGCTCCCGCCAGCGCGATGAGGATCGCACTGGCGGCCAGCGCAAACGGGCGGCGGCGGCGCGGCACGATGGTGTCCATGGCCGCGCCGGTGGCGGGGCGCAGCGGGGGCGGGTGGTTCATGCGGCATCCGGTGACAGTAGTCCTCTCCTACAGCAAGGCATGTGCCAGGCCTGCAGAAGGGCTGGATGCGGTGCCGGGGAGCGACTTTGTCCAGATGCGAACAGGGCGCGCTGTCCGCTTCCGGACAGTGCGCAAAAACCCTTCGTCGCGGGGCGAATGCTGCTGCTAGAATCGGCGCACCATGGCCGACTCCACTGCCCGTATCCTGATCCTCGACGACGATCCCGACGTGGCCTGCGCCGCGCGCATGCTGCTGCGCCGGCGCCATGCCGACGTGCTGGTGCTGGACGATCCGGCCGGCCTGCCGGCACTGCTGGCGCGTGCCATGCCCGATGTGGTTCTGCTGGACTTCAACTTCACGCCGGGCCGCACCGATGGCGCCGAAGGCCTGGCCGCCCTCGACCTGCTGCGCCGCCAGCCGTGCGCGCCGGCCGTCATCGCCCTCACTGCCTATGCCGACGTGCCGCTGGCCGTGGAAGCCCTGAAACGCGGAGCCGACGACTTCCTCACCAAGCCGTGGGACAATGCGCGCCTCGTCGCCGCCGTCGACAGCGCGCTGGCGCGCCGCACGGCCACACCCGCGCAGTCGGCCACCTCGGCGTTGATGGGCGACTCGGCGCCGATGCGGGCCGTGCGGGCGATGATCGCCGGCGTCGCGCCGACCCAGGCCAATGTGCTGGTGCTGGGCGAGAACGGCGTCGGCAAGGAGCTGGTGGCGCGCGCCATCCACGACGCCTCGGCCCGCGCCGGCGAGACCTTCCTGCCGGTGGACATGGGAGCGCTGCCCGAATCGACCTTCGAGAGCGAGTTGTTCGGCCACCGCAAGGGTTCCTTCACGGATGCCCGGTCGGACCGCCCGGGGCGCTTCCAGGCCGCACGGGGCGGCACGCTGTTCCTCGACGAGATCGGCAATATGCCACTGGCGGCGCAGGCCAAGCTGCTGACGGCGCTGGAGCGGCGCGAAGTCACGCCGCTGGGCGCGGACCGGGCTGAGAGCGTGGACGTGCGCATCGTCAGCGCCACCAACCTCGACGAAGCGCGCCTGTTCGACCCAGCCGTGTTCCGGCCCGACCTGCTGTTCCGCCTGAACACCATCGTCATCCGCGTGCCGCCGCTGCGCGAACGGCCGGCCGATATTCCCGCGCTGCTGCGCCATTACCTGGATGTATACGAGGCGCAGTACGGGCGGCCGGCCCGTGCCTTGTCGGCTGCCGCGCTGGCGGCGCTGCAGGCGCACCCGTGGGCTGGCAATGTGCGGGCCTTGCGGCATGCCTGCGAACGGGCCGTGATCCTGGGCGCGGGGGCGCAGTACGTATTCGAGGATTTCAGCGTGGGGCAGGTCACGGCCGCGGTGCCGGTGCAGGTCGCCTGCACCGGCACCGCGGCGGCGACCCTGAGCACCCTGGAGCGTGACGCCATCGCCGCCGCGCTGGCCCAGGCTCAGGGCAATATCAGCCACGCCGCCAAGGCGCTGGGCGTGAGCCGCGCCGCCTTGTACCGCAAGCTGGACAAGCATGGCATCTGAGCGCTGGCCCAAGGCCGGCATCGGTGGCGCCGCTGCCGCCCTGATGGCCTTGTCGGCCACGGCTGCGCGAGTGGGCGACTCGCCGCGCCTCCTGGTGCTGTGCGGGATCGGCATCGTGCTGGCGGCGCTGGCGATGTGGCGCTGCATGGGGCGCCTCGCGCTGCGGCGCCCGTTGCCGGAAGCGGGCGCTGCGCCACGGCGCGGCGACGCGCAGGCGATGGCGGATGCCTTGCTGGCGCTGGAAGCACGGCTGGAGCATGCGCCGATCGCGCTGTTTACCGTGGCGCAACCGGGCAATGCTGGGACCGTGGCACCCTTGAACGGCAATGCGCGCCGGCTGCTGGCACCGGGCCGGGCCGTCGAACCAGAGCGCTTGTGCGCGCTGCTGGCGGCGCAGCCGGCCGACCAGCGCTCGCTGATCGGCTTCGATACGGAGCGGGGACTGGAACGCGCGCTGGTGGCCGTCTCCGCGCTGACGGTGCAGGGCGAAAGCCAACGCCTGGTGGCCCTGCTGCCGGTGGAGAGCCAGCTGGAAGCGGAAGCGCTGAACGCGTGGCGCCAGCTGGTGCATGTGCTGACCCATGAAATCATGAATTCGCTGACGCCGGTGGCATCGCTGTCACGCACCGCGCGCGACCTGTTGGGCGAGCCGCCCGTGGTCGTGCCGGGTGACGACGCCGTGGCCGATATCGCCACCGCGCTCGACGCCATCGCGCGGCGCTCGGCCAGCCTGATCGATTTCGTCGCCAGCTACCGCAGCCTGTCGACCGTGCCGCCGCCCCGGCCCGAGCGGGTGGCGCTGGCCGAACTGTTCGCCCGGCTGGCCGCGCTGGTGGGCCCGGCGTGGCAGGCGCGCGGTGGCGGGGCGGACTTCTCCGTCGAGCCGGCCACCTTGGCGCTGCTGGTCGATCCGGGCCAGCTGGAGCAGGCCCTGCTCAATTTGCTTAAGAACGCGGCGGAAGCGACGGCGGAGGTGGCCGCGCCGCAAGCGGAGATTCGCGCGCGCCTGGGGCGGGGGGGGCGCCTGCGCATCGAAGTATCCGACAACGGCCCGGGCGTGCCGGACGACATGGCACCGCACATCTTCACGCCGTTCTTCTCGACGAAGAAACAGGGCCGCGGCATCGGCCTGGCCATGGTGCGCCAGCTGGTGCACGGCAACGGCGGCACCGTGCGGCACGCCCGCTCCGTCACGCGCGGCGCCCGCTTCATCGTCAGCTTCTAAAACAGGGGACTGTCCCCGGTTTCTTCCGGTTATATTGCTCCAAAAATGGGGTCTGTCCCCATTTTTAAGGCAACGTCAGCGGAGCATGTCGATGTGGAGGATGCCGTCTTCGTCGTAGGGATCGCTGACGGTGACGAAGCCGAAGCTTTGATAGAATTTTTCCAGGCGCTGCTGGGCGCCGATGCGGATGCGGTGGCCGGGGTGCTGGTTTTCGGCGCGGCGGATGCCTTCGGCGACCAGTTCGCGGCCGATGCCGGTTCCGCGCGAGGCGGCCGGGGTCAGAATGCGGCCCAGCGACATTTCGTCGTACTTGGCGCCGGGCGCCAGGCAGCGCAGGTAGGCGGCCAGGGTGCGTTCGCCGCCGGTCGTGCGCCAGGCCATCAGGTGGTACGCGTCCAGGTCGTAGCCGTCCAGGTCCGGGTAGAGGCAGGTCTGCTCCAGCACGAACACCGCCTGGCGCTGGCGCAGGACCTCGTACAGATCGCTACCGGAAAAACTGCTGAAATGCTGCCACTGCCATTCAATCATTGATGCCTCACGTAAAAAAGCTATTGTAAGGCAGTGGCCCCGTCTTTAGACGACGGTCAGGGTGACGTCGATATTGCCGCGGGTGGCGTTCGAGTACGGGCAGACGATGTGGGCAGCCTGCACCAGTTTCTCGGCCGTTTCGCGGTCCAGGCCCGGCAGCGAGATCTTCAGTTCCACTTCGATGCCGAAGCCCGTTTCGATCGGACCGATGCCGACGGTGGCGTCGATCGACGTATCGGCCGGCACGGCGATCTTGTCGCGGCCGCCGACGAATTTCAGGGCGCCGATGAAGCAGGCCGAGTAGCCGGCAGCGAACAGTTGTTCAGGATTGGTGCCTTCGGCGCCATTGCCGCCCAGTTCCTTCGGCGTCGTCAGTTTGACGTCCAGCACGCCGTCGCTGGAAACGGACCGGCCTTCGCGGCCACCGGTGGATTTGGCATTGGCACGGTACAGAACTTGTTGGATCGACATGGTGAATCCTTTCTAATGGTTAACTTTCGATTTAATCGTGCACTATTTTTGCTGCCCCTGGCGCGCTGTGTGCGACGCCGATGACCACACTATACATAGCACGCGATTCAATTGCAAGCGATTTTATTCAGGGATTTTTTTACCTGCCTGTTACGCAATGAAGCTTCCCTTCCAGTCGCTGTCGCAATTATAATGAGAATTGTTCGCATTTACATTTTGCCGCCACGCATGCTCCCGCATCCTTCACCCGTACCGACATGGCCAACGCATTGAAGTCGCCCGGCTGGGCCTATCGCGGCGGCGTGTTGGCGCGGGCCGTCGCCGCCATCGGTGGCGGCTATGGGGTCGCCGCCTTGTGGGCCGCCGCCATCGCCACCTGGTTGCCAGCGGTGAAGGTGGAGGCGGCGCTGACCGGCACGATGATCGCGTTCGTCGTCTACCCCTGCGCCGTGATGTGGTGCTTCGCCGCTCGCAGTGCCGCCCGTGCGTGGGTGGGGCTGGCGCTGGTTGCGCTGCCGGCAGGGGCGGCGCTGGCCCTGCATGCGTCGATGAACGGAGGTGTCGCATGAAGGACGGTTTTCGCCAGTCGATGGCCTGGCTGCATACCTGGTCCGGCCTCCTGGTGGGCTGGCTGCTGTTCCTGGTCTTCTCGGCCGGCACGGCGGCCTACTTCCGCGACGAGATCACCTTGTGGATGAAGCCCGAGCTGCACCAGGCCGCCCACACGCCGGTGCCACAGGCGGTCGCGTTGGGCCACGCCCAGGCGCTGCTGGCGCGGCGTGCGCCCACGGCGCAGCGCTGGTTTGTCACGATGCCGAGCGAGCGCGAACCGGCAGTGCGGGCCAGCTGGGTGCCGGCCAAGCCCGAGGCGAAGGACGGCGCGGCCAAGGATGCCAAGCCGAAAGGGCGGCGCCGTTTCGAGAGCGCAGAACTCGATCCCGCCACGGGCGAAGAGCTGAACAAGCCACGTGCGACGCGGGGCGGCGATTTTTTCTACCGCCTGCACTTCGACCTGCATTACATGTCGCCGATCTGGGCGCGCTGGATGGTCGGCGTCGCCGCCATGTGCATGCTGGTGGCGATCCTGTCGGGCATCGTCACGCACAAGCGCATCTTCAAGGACTTCTTCACCTTCCGTCCCGCCAAGGGCCAGCGTTCCTGGCTCGACGCGCATAATGTGACGGCCGTGCTGGCGCTGCCGTATCACCTGATGATCACCTTCACCGGCCTGGTGACGTTGATGTTCCTGTACATGCCATGGGGCGTGCAGGCCCTGTACCCCAGCCAGGACCGGTTCTTCACGGACCTGAACAACGCCTTGCCGGCCGATGCCAGGCCCGCGAAGCAGGCCGTCCCCCTGGCGCCGCTGGCACCGATGCTGGCGCAGGCCAGTGCCGCGTGGGACGGCGCACCGGCCGGCCGCGTCACCGTCAACTTCCCTGGCGACGCCAACGCCACCGTGCTGATCTCGCGCCAGTCCGGCCGCACCATCGGCTACGACCAGCCGGACATGCTGTTCGACGGCACCAGCGGCCGCATGCTGTCGAGCACCCGGCACACGGGCGCGGCGACGACGACGCGCAGCGTGCTGTATGGCCTGCACATCGCCCGCTTCTCGAACCCGCTGCTGCGCGGCCTGTTCTTCCTGTCCGGCCTGGCCGGCTGCGCGATGGTGGCGACGGGCCTGCTGCTGTGGGCCGTAAAGGAGCGGCAAAAGCATGCGAAACGGCTGGCGCATGGCGGCCGGCACATCGGCCTGCGCCTGGTGGACGGCTTGAATCTGGCAGCCATCGCCGGCCTGCCGGTGGCAATGGCGTGCTACTTCTGGGCCAACCGGCTGCTGCCGGCGGCGATGGCGCAGCGCCCCGAAGCGGAGATCCGCTGGTTCTTCATCGCCTGGGGCGTCACGGCCCTGGTCGCGCTGGCCCGGCCGACGCGCCGCATGTGGCAGGCCATGCTGGCCGCGGGCGGCGTGCTGTTCGCGCTGCTGCCCGTACTGAACGGGGCCACCGGCGGTGCCCACCTCGTTACCAGCATCGCCCACGGCCTGTGGCCCGTGGCCGGCTTCGACCTGGTCACGCTGGCGCTGGGCGGGGCCTTGCTGTTGGCCGCATGGCACCTGCAAAAACCGGCGGTGCTGAAAAAGCCGTCGCACAAACCGCTGGCGGCGGAGGCGGCATGAGCGGCCTGCACGAGACGATGGCGGCCGTGACGGCGCTGACGGCAGCGATTGCCGGCTTCGCGTCGCTCAGCCTGGGCATCGACCGCCATTGGGAAGCGCTGCACGGGCGCGGCACCGATCCGGGCGCATGGCGGCGCCGGCTGCAAGGCGCCGGGGCCGGGGGCCTGCTGGTGTCCTTGCTGGCCTGCGTGGCGCTGCGCGGCAGCGCGCAGGGCTGGGTGGCGTGGGCCGGCATGATGACAGCCGCGGCGCTGACAGTGGTGCTGACGTTGACGTACCTGCCGCACCGCCTGCCGCCGCTGGCCAAGGCCATGGGCGTCATTGCGCTGCTGGCGGCGCTGGCCATGTTGGCCGCTTGATGACGAAGACTACAGCGCCGTCTCGAAGCCTTCCAGCACGTTGACGATATTGGTGCCCAGCTCGCGCAGGGCGCTGCCGCCCTCGAACACGAAGCAGGTCGGCAGGTTCAGCCAGGCCAGGCGTTCGCCCAGGCGCAGGTAGTCGCCGCCCTGCAGGCCGAAGCCGCCGTGTGCCTCGCCCAGGAAGGTGTTGGCGCCCAGCGCGACCACGAGTGCATCGGGCCGGTACATCGACAGGCGCACGCAGGCCGTCTCCAGCGCTGTGAACCAGGCGTGCGCGTTCGGCGCGCCGGCCGGCAGCACCAGGTTGGCGTTGTAGCCCAGGCCCGCGCCGCCGCCCGTTTCGTCCGCATGGCCGCAGTAGAACGGATAGGCGCTGCGCGGTTCGGCGTGGATCGACAGGCACAACACGTCGGCCCGCTCGTAGAAGATGGCCTGGGTGCCGCTGCCGTGGTGGTAGTCCAGGTCGAGGATGGCCACGCGCTGCAGGCCGTCGTCCAGCAGGTGCTGGGCCGCCAGCGCGGCGTTGTTCAGGTAGCAGCCGCCGCCGAAGTAATCGGGGCCGGCGTGGTGGCCGGGTGGGCGGGTCAGCGCGAAGGTGCTGCGTTCGCCCACGCGCAGCGCGTGCGCGGCGTTGACGGCGCAGTCGGCACCCGTCTTCGCGGCCGTCCACGTGCCGGCCGTCAGCGGCGTGACGGTATCGATCGAGTACAGGCCCAGGCGCGCGCCGAAGTCGTCCGGTTCGATATCGGCGCGCATGCCGCGCACGGGAAAATGCGAAGCGAAGGCATCGCGCGTGGCATTGGCCGGCGCCTGCGCCAGCCACTCTCCCCATGCCGTGCGCAGGAAGTGCAGGTAGCGAGGGCGGTGCACCCGTTCGAGCGACATCAGAGGCACGCCGTGCGGCGTGACGATGCGGCCCAGCCCGCGCCGGCCCAACTCGGCCAGCACGGTCTCGATGCGGTCCGGGCCGTCGCGCGGCGGCGTCGCCGTGCCCCGAATCAGCTCGTGCCGGACCCGATGCTGGCCATGCTGCTCGTTATAGAAGGTGAGCACGCGCGCCCCGCGTCACGGATGGTCGTGACACAGATTGCTGTTGCGGTAGGCCGCCACGTAATCGTCGAAGTTCGCTTGCGGCGCCGCTTCCAGCGCGGCCTGTTCGGCCAGCGACTGCCGGGCCAGTGCCTCGAAATACGCGGCCTGTTCTGGCGTGGGCGGATGGCTGCGGAAGTAGGCCGCATGCCGCTCGCTTTGGCGCAGGCCGAAATCGGCGAACGATTTGCCGTTGGCCTGCAGCTCGCGCATCACGGCGGCCGACGGCGTGCGCTCCGGGTCCGCCAGCTTTTCCGCCTGCACCGCCAGCGACGCGGCGTGCACGCCGTCGCCGCGCAGGGAGTCGAGCAGTTCGGCGGCGGGGCGGATGCGATCGAGCAGGTCGCGGCCCCAGTCCTGCAGGCTCGCTTCGCTGCCGTCGCGCGTCAGGGTCAGGCCCGGACGGCGGCCTTCCTTGACGGTGCGGGCGAAATTGCGCGCCAGGACTTCGCCGCATTGCTCCGTGATGGCGGGGCTTTCCTCCAGCGCGCAGAACAGCAGGAAGGCGTCGAGGAAGCGGCCGGCCTGTTCGCTGATGCCGACCGGTTCGAACGGGTCGACATCCATGCAGCGCACTTCGATGTACTGCACGCCGCGGCTGCACAGGGCCTGGATCGGGCGCTCGCCGGTGCGGATCACGCGCTTGGGCCGGATCGTCGAGTAGTACTCGTTCTCGATCTGGATCACGTTGGTGGACAGCTGCTGCCATTCGCCGGCCGCGTTCTTCGTGCCGATCTTCTGGTATGGCTCGTAGGGCTGGTTGACGGCGCGCGTCAGCGTGGCGACGTAGTTATCCAGGCTGTTCTCGTGCGGGCGCAGGCCCGATTGCGCATCGTTCTGGTAACCCAGGTCGCTCATGCGCAGGCTGGTGGCATACGGCAGGTACAAGGTGTCGTCGGACAGCTTCTCCAGCTTGTGCGGACGGCCGCGCAGGAAGCTGCTGTTCAGGGCCGGCGAGGCGCCGAACAGGTACATCAGCAGCCAGCTGTGGCGGCGGAAGTTGCGGATCGTGGCCAGGTAGGCTTCGGACTGGTAGGCCGTGGGCGAGAGCAGGCGGTCGTTGGCCGGCTCGTGTTCGGCCAGGATGCGCCACAGGCGCTCGTCCAGCGAGTAGTTGTAGTGGATGCCGGCGATGCACTGCATCGCCTTGCCATAGCGCAGGGCCAGGCCGCGCCGGTACACGTGCTTGAGCATGCCCATGTTCGACTTGCCGTACCAGGCGATCTCGATGTCTTCCTCGGGCGGCAGGTGACAGGGCATCGACTGGCTCCACAGCAGTTCGTCGCCCAGCTTGCTGTAGGCGAAGCGGTGGATGCCGTCCAGCTTTTCCAGCGTGGTGGCGATGTCCGCCTCGGCCGGCGTGATGAACTCGGCCAGCGTCTCGGCGTAGTCGGTCGTGATCTCCGGATGCGTCAGCGCGGAACCCCAGCCGGCCGGGTGGGGCGTGCGCGCCAGGTCGCCGTTCGGCTGGACCCGCAGGGTCTCCCGCTCGATGCCGCGCAAGCCGCCCCGGAGCACCTCGCGGTGCGGTTCACTGGCCAACAGTGCCAGGCGGCGCGTCAATAGACTGGACAATTTGCTATTCCTTTCTTGTGCATCTTTAACCAAATATTGTTGGGAGCGTAACCGAAATCGGAGGAATGCGCGTCGTCGCCCCCAGTTTGCGCAAAAAAGGGGCAACGCCGGCCATCGGCGTGGCCGTCCATCGATTCTAACAAAGGCGAATTTGCCCGGTCGGGGCGTTGGTTAACGCAGGGCGGCACGCCCGCCCGTGACGCGGGCGATGCCGGCCAGGTCGTGCCAACTCTGCACGTCCTGCCAGCCGGCCGCCGTCAGCAGCGCCTGCACCGCTTCGGACTGGTCGTAGCCATGCTCCATCAGCAGCCAGCTGCCCGGCACCAGGTGGGCGGGCGCGCCGCCGACGATGCGGCGCAGCGCGGACAGGCCGTCCGCATGGTCCGTCAATGCGCCGGCCGGCTCGAAGCGCAGATCGCCTTCGGACAGGTGCCGGTCGCCACTGGCGATGTAGGGCGGATTCGAGACGATCAGGTCGAACGACTCGTCCGTCAGTGCGCCGAACCAGTCGCTTTGCAGGAAGCGCACGGTGGCGCCGTTGGCGGCGGCATTGCGCGCCGCGACCGCCAGCGCCCCGGCACTGACATCGAGGGCCGTGACGGCGGCATCGGGCCGCGCATGCGCCAGCGCCACGGCGATGGCGCCGCTGCCGGTGCCCATGTCCAGCACGCGGCCCCGTGGCGGCAGGCGTTCCAGCGCCAGCTCCACCAGCAGTTCCGTTTCCGGGCGGGGGATCAGCACATTGGCATCGACGGCGAAATCGAGGCCGTAGAATTCGCGCCGGCCGATGATGTACGCGACCGGTTCGCCGGCCAGGCGGCGCGCGATCAGCGCGGCCAGGTGGGTTGCCTCGTCGTTCGTCAGCGCCCGCTCGGACTGCGTGATCAGCCCCATGCGCGACAGGCCCAGCGCGTGGCACAGCAGGATGCGGTTGTCGACCGGATCGAGCAGCGACTGGCGCTGCAGCGAGGCCACCGTCGCGCCGGGAAGCACGGCCTGGCTCATGCGCGACGCGGTTCGGGATTGCGCAGCAGGACCCAGATCATCACGCCCGTCAGGATGACGAACCAGACGGCCGACCACTGCGGGATCGACAGGCCCAGCAGGCCGTCGGTGGCGTTCTCGCACAGGCCGTCGGCCTGGAACAGCCATGGCAGGTACGTCGCCGTCGGGATCTTGTTCAGCATGGTTTCCATCGGGTCGATCCCGCAGGAAAAGCCGGGGTTGGCCAGCACGTACAGGTGCTTGCCGACGACGCCCAGCCCGCCCAGCGCCGCCGCCAGGCCGATGCCGGCACCCAGCTTCGGATTGCGGCCGAAGGCGCCGACCAGGCAGCCGATGGCGACGGCCAGGAACAGGTAGCGCTGGATCACGCACAGCGGGCAGGGCAGCAGGTCCTTCACATGCTGCAGATACAGCGCCGCGCCGATCAGCAGCAGGCAGACGGCAGCGGTCGACAAAAGAATGGTGCGCGAGTTCATCGTCATCAATATTGGTGAATGGTCAAGGACGCGCCAATTCTCGCACAAAGCGGCGCGGCGGCGGACTTAGTCGCGGCTTAATGCCAAAGACGAGCGCTGAGCTGGTGTCCGCTGACAAAAATAATGGCTGAGCTTGTGTCCACCTTGGGGTCAGACCCTGACACAGACACGAGCTCAACCACTGCTTATGGCTGTGCCTGTGTCCATGTCGGGGTCTGACCCCACGGTGGACACGGTCTGGGCAGTGGCGATGTTTTAGTCGCCCAGTGCGGCGAGCTGCTCGGCCTGGTGTTCGGCGGACAGGGCGTTGGTCAGTTCCGTCAGGTCGCCGTCCATGATCATGTCCAGCTTGTACAGGGTCAGGTTGATGCGGTGATCCGTCATGCGGCCTTGCGGAAAGTTGTAGGTGCGGATACGTTCGCTGCGGTCGCCGCTGCCGATCAGGCTCTTGCGCGTGGCCGCTTCCTTCGACTGCTGTTCGCGCAGCTGCACGTCCTTGATGCGCGCGGCCAGCACCTTCATGGCCGAGGCCTTGTTCTTGTGCTGCGAGCGGTCGTCCTGGCATTCGACGACGATGCCGCTGGGCAGGTGGGTGATGCGCACGGCCGAGTCGGTCTTGTTGATGTGCTGGCCGCCAGCGCCCGAGGCGCGGTAGGTGTCAATGCGCAGGTCGGCCGGGTTGATGTGGACGTCTTCCACTTCATCGGCCTCCGGCATCACGGCCACCGTGCAGGCCGACGTGTGGATGCGGCCTTGCGTTTCCGTGGCCGGCACGCGCTGCACGCGGTGGCCGCCCGATTCGAACTTCAGCTTCGAGTAGGCGCCGTTGCCGACCAGCCGGGCGATGACTTCGCGGTAGCCGCCCAGGTCGCTTTCGGAGGCGCTGACGATTTCCACCTGCCAGCGGTTGCGCTCGGCGAAGCGGGTGTACATGCGCAGCAGGTCGCCGGCGAACAGGGCGGACTCGTCGCCGCCCGTGCCGGCGCGAATTTCCAGGAAGATGTTGCGCTCGTCGTTAGCATCTTTCGGCAGCAGCATCTTCTGCAGGTCCAGCTCCAGCGCGGCCAGGCGCGCCTTGCCGGCTTCGATTTCGTCCTGGGCGAAGTCCTTCATGTCCGGGTCGGCCAGCATCTCCTGCGCCTCGGCGATGTCGCCCAGCACGCCCTGGTAGTCCTTGTACAGCGCCACCAGCGGGCCCAGCTCGCTGTGCTCGCGCGTCATCTTGCGGTAGCTGTCCATGTTCGACGTGGCGCCTTCGGACATCAGGAGTTCATCCAGCTCGACGAGGCGGTTGGCAAGTTGGTCCAGCTTGGCCAGCATTGATGGTTTCATAATCTTCGGATCGGGTAGAAAGAACGACAGGGGACGACAGTGGTGCCGCGGGGCGCGGCGGTGGTGCGGCGGTGTACGAGAAGGGCGCTAACGGCGGCCGCGGAACAGCTGGGGCAGCAGTTCGGCCAGTTGGGCCCGTTCATTGCCCTGGGCGCGGTGCAGGGCCTGTTGCGGGCCGTGCATGAACTTGGCCGTCAGGCCTTTCGACAGGGCTTCCAGCACGGCCTCGACATCCTCGCCCCGGGCCAGCAGCTTGCGGGCCCGTTCCAGCTCGGCCAGGCGGATCGCCTCGCCGTTTTCCTGCAGGCCCTGGATGACGGGCACGACCGCGCGGTCGTCGACCCAGTGCATGAAGGACTGCACCCGCGTTTCGATGATGGCCTCGGCCTGGGCGACGGCGGCTTGGCGGTTTTCCAGGCCCGTCTGCACGACGCCGGCCAGGTCGTCCACGGTGTACAGGAACACGTCGTTCAAGCGCGCCACTTCCGGTTCGATATCGCGCGGCACGGCCAGGTCGACCATGAACATGGGCTTGTGGCGGCGCGCCTTGATGGCGCGCTCGACCATGCCAAGGCCGATCAGCGGTAGCGACGAGGCCGTCGATGAAATCAGGATGTCGAACTGATGCAGCTGGTGCTGCAGGTCGGCCAGGCGCATGGCCTTGCCGTTGAACCGGTGCGCCAGCGCCTCGCCCCGTTCCAGGGTGCGGTTGGCAACCGTGATCGATTTCGGCGTCTGCGCCGCGAAGTGCGTGGCGCACAGCTCGATCATCTCGCCGGCACCGATGAACAGCACGTTCTGCTGGCTGACCTTGTCGAAGATGCGCTGCGACAGCCGCACGGCGGCGGCTGCCATCGACACGCTGTGAGCGCCGATCTCGGTGGTACTGCGCACTTCCTTGGCGACGGAAAAACTGCGCTGGAACAGCTGGTGCAGGTAAGTGCCCAGGCCGCCTACTTCGTCGGCCGTGCGGATCGCGTCCTTGATCTGGCCGAGAATCTGCGTTTCGCCCAGCACCATCGAATCGAGCCCGGACGCGACGCGGAAGGTGTGCCGCACCGCCTCATGCTGGGGCAGCATGTACAGGTGGGGGCGCAGTTCGCCGTAATTCAGCTTGTGGAAGTCGGCCAGGAAATGGGCGCCCGCATCGAGCGGGTTGGCCACCGTGCTGGCCGCATACAGCTCGGTGCGGTTGCAGGTGGACAGGATGGCTGCTTCGTCGCTGCCGCGCGAATCGAGGCGCAGGAACCAGTTACGCGCCGCCGTGACGGCCGCACCCAGCTGATCCGGCGCGAACGCCAGCCGTTCGCGCAGGGCGACCGGTGCTGTAGTGTGGTTGAGGCCGACGGCAAGAAGTTGCATTACCAGTAAAATCAAGGACGTAGGCGAACATTATAGCGCGATGTGCCGCCGCCGACTTTCACCCATTCTGGTATGCAAGAGAGGACAAAATGTCCCAGCCGGCCGATGCCGGCCCGATAGGTAGGGACTTGGGCCTTAACCGCCCAGCTTTTCCAGCCGGTAGCCGTAGCTGTAGACGGGCACGAGGCGGAAACCGTTTTCCGGCTTCAGCTGCAATTTGTTGCGTACACGGGACACATGGGTGTCCATCGTGCGCGACGGCACGTCCGTTTCCCGTATCCACACGGCTTCGTGGATGTAGGCACGCGAAAGGGGCCGGCCGATATTGCGGAAGAACAACAGCGCCAGGTAGAACTCCTTGTGCGTGACGTCCAGTACGTTGCCGTCCATCAGCAGACGCCCCGGGCGGGTCTCGAACACGTACTGGCCGAACTGCAATTGTTCGGCGCCGTTCTGCGTGGGGAAGGCCCGGCGCAGCAGGGCTTGTACCCGTGCCACCATCTCGCTGCGGCGCAGGGGCTTGATCATGTAGTCCTCGGCGCCCGCATCGAGCCCGGCCACGATGTCGTCCTCGCCGGAACTGGTCGTCATGAACAGCACGGGCGCGTTTTCATTCAGTTTCTCGCGGGCCTTGCGCAGCAGCTCCCCGCCCTCCATATCGCTCACCTGCCAGTCGAAGATCAGCATGTCGTAATCTTCCTTGCGGAGTTGTCCCAGCAAGTCTTTGCCGGTCTGGAAGCCATGGCAGACATGGCCCGCCGAAGTCAGCACCTGGCAAATCAGGTCGGACTGGCTGCGCTCATTATCAAGGACGACGATCTTCATTTATCGACAGGTTGAAACTATGGAGTGGGGCAAGTGTCAGGAATATAACAGGGATTGACAAAAATAGTTACTAAACAAACCAAATATTTCCAATTGGCATTAAAAATTGGCCGCGCCGACCCGGCCGGCGAATACACGGTACACTCAAAAACAGTGTATTTCAATAAACCATTGGGCCAGGCGGGCCGCCATTGAAGGAGGATATTCACGTGGAGAGCGGATGGGAATTACTGCCGGCGTCGCCCGGGGATATAACGGAAGTACGGGAGCGGTGTCGCCGCATGGTGCGTCGGCGCGCCGTCGTGTCGGCCGGCGTGTCGGCGGTGCCGATTCCCGGGATCGATATCGTGTCCGACCTGAAACTGTTCACGCAACTGATCGATGACGTCAACCGCGAGTTCGGCCTGACGCCGGAGCAGGTAGAGAAGCTGCAGCCGAAATATAAGCTGATTGCCTACCAGGCCGCCGTCAGTGTCGGGGGCGCGCTGGTGGGGCGCCTCGTCACGCGCGACATGGTGGTCAAGCTGCTGCAGCGCACCGGCAAGAAGATCGTGGCAAAGCAGGCGTCGAAGTTCGTGCCGCTGGCCGGGCAGGTGACGTCGGCGGCGATCGGCTTCTTCGCGTTCCGCCAGATCGGCTACCAGCATGTGGAAGCCTGCGCCAGGGTGGCGCAGGAGTTGTTGACGGCGAAGGAGAAGTAGGCGCTTACGCGTCCGGCAGGACGACGTTGACGTCCAGCACTTCCAGGTTGCCCTGGCGGTCCAGCGAGATCTTGATGTCGTCCGCGTTCACCTTGGTGTACTTGGAAATGACTTCGATCAATTCCTTGTGCAGCGCCGGCAGGAAATCCGGGCCGGTGCGGCCGTTGCGTTCGCGGGCGATAATGATCTGCAGGCGTTCCTTGGCGGCAGTGGCCGTCTTCGGCTTGCTCTGGAACAGAAAAGATAGCAGGGCCATTTATTTTGCTCCAAAGAGTCGCTTCAGTAGACCCGGCTTTTCATAATCGGTGAAACGCAGGGGGCGCTGTTCGCCCAGGAAACGGGCAACCACGTCTTCATAAGCTTCCGCCACATCCGTTCCCTTGAAATGGATGGCCGGGTTGCCCTGGTTCGACGCATGCAAGACTTGTTCCGACTCTGGAATAATGCCCATCAGCGGAATGCGCAGGATTTCCTGCACGTCCGTATAACTCAGCATTTCGCCGTTTTCCACGCGCTTCGGCGAGTAACGGGTAATCAGCAGGTGTTCCTTGACCGGTTCGCCGCCGGACTGGGCGCGGCGCGACTTGGCCTGGATAATGCCGAGAATGCGGTCCGAATCGCGCACGGACGACACTTCCGGATTCGTCACGATCAGCGCTTCGTCGGCAAACGTCAGCGCCATCAGCGCGCCGTGTTCGATGCCGGCGGGCGAATCGCAGATGATGAACTCGAAGCCCATGGCGATCAGGTCGGCCAGCACCGCTTCGACGCCGTCTTCGGACAAGGCATCCTTGTCGCGCGTTTGCGAGGCGGGCAGGATGAACAGGTTGTCGCAGTGCTTGTCCTTGATCAGGGCCTGGTTCAGCGACGCTTCCTTGTTGATCACATTGATCAGGTCGTACACGACGCGACGTTCGCAACCCATGATCAGGTCCAGGTTACGCAGGCCGACGTCGAAATCGATGACGACGGTCTTGTGGCCGCGCATTGCGAGGCCGGTCGAGAAGCTGGCGCTGGACGTCGTCTTGCCGACACCGCCCTTGCCGGACGTTACAACAATAATTCTTGCCACAAATAATCCTTTAGAGTAAGCCGCGCTGTAGGGGCGCTGCTGATGCCACCGAAATCGTCAGGCGCGCGTTGTCGAATTAACGGATTGTATATCCAGTTTGTCACCGTTGAGCCTGATTTGTGCCGGCTGGCGCGCCTGGTCGGCGGGGAAACCATCCTCGAACGTCCGGTAAACACCCGCGATCGACACCAGTTCTGGCGACATCGACAGAGCGAAGATACGGGCACTGGCGTCGCCCGAGGCGCCCGCCAGCGCGCGGCCGTTGAGGGTGTTGTAAACATGAATACTGCCGTCGGCAATGATCTCGGCGCCGTTGTTGACGACGGCCATCACGATCAGGTCGCCGCCACGGGCGTAGATGCGCTGGCCGGCGCGCACGGGCGTGTCGATGATGACGGTGGCCGCGTTGGCGCCGCCGTTGGCGCCGGGAATCAGTGCGGGGGCCGCCTGGACAGGTTCGGCCACTGGCGCGGGTGCCACGACAGGGGCCGCCACCGGGGGCGCAGACGTTTCGTCACGTTTGCCCGTGTCCAGCGACAGGCCGTGGGCCACGATCTCGTCGACCATGTCCGGGCGCGCATTGCGCACCGCGACAGGATTGAGCCGGTATTTCTTCAACAGGGCAATGGTGCCGGACCAGTCGATCCGTTCGCTGCCCGGGGCCAGGTCGCCCACGTCGATGACGGCCAGGTCGCCCTCGAAAAAGTCGGACACGCCCCCCGTCATGCCCTTCAACGCGGCATCGAGGGCGATGCCGTCGGACGTGTGCAGGATCGCTGACACGGCGACGACGGTGGAAATCTTGATTTCGATGGGCTTTTGAAACGGGCTTTTTGACATGACGAGAGTAAGTGAACGGGCATTTCCGGGCCCGAGCATTTTACTGTCAAAAACTATTTATTGGGAGGCATTTCAATGTGCCGTGCTGCACTCCCGTCGGGCCCGGCGCCCAGTATTCATGCGGCTTCCTGGCGCAGCTCGCGCGCCGCCGCCACCATATTGCGCAGCGCTTCGGCCGTTTCGTCCCAGCCGCGCGTCTTCAGGCCGCAATCCGGGTTGACCCACAACTGCCGCGACGGGATGACGGCCTGGGCCTTCTTCAGCAGCGCCACCATCTCGCGCCGGTCCGGCACGCGTGGCGAATGGATGTCGTACACGCCCGGACCGATGTCGTTGGGATAGCGGAACGCGCCGAAGCCGTCCAGCAGCGCCATCGCCGAGCGGCTCGTTTCGATGGTGATGACGTCGGCATCGAGAGCGGCGATCTGGGGCAGGATGTCGTTGAATTCCGCGTAGCACATATGGGTATGGATCTGCGTCGACGCACCGGCCACGCCGGCCGTGATGCGGAAGGCCCGCACCGCCCAGTCCAGGTAGGCCGCATGCCGGGCTCGGCGCAGCGGCAAGCCTTCGCGCAAGGCCGGCTCGTCGATCTGGACGATGGCGATGCCGGCCCGTTCCAGGTCCGCCACCTCGTCGCGCATGGCCAGCGCGATCTGCGCGGCCGTGTCGGCGCGAGGCTGGTCGTCGCGCACGAAGGACCATTGCAGGATCGTGACCGGCCCCGTCAGCATGCCCTTCACGGGACGCTCCGTCAGGCCCTGGGCATAGACGGCCCAGTCCACCGTCATCGGTGCCGGCCGGCTGACGTCGCCCCAGATGACGGGCGGCTTGACGCAGCGCGAGCCGTACGACTGCACCCAGCCGTTGGCGGTGAAGGCGAAGCCGTCCAGCTGTTCGCCGAAATATTCCACCATGTCGTTGCGCTCGGCTTCGCCATGCACCAGCACGTCCAGGCCCAGCATTTCCTGCTGGCCGATGGCGTGGGCGATTTCCGCCCGCATGGCCTTGGCATAGGCGAGCTCATCGAGCTCATCGCGACGCCGGGCAGCACGGGCCGCGCGGATCTGCGGCGTCTGCGGGAATGAGCCGATGGTCGTGGTCGGGAACGCCGGCAGGTTCAGCCGGCTTTGCTGCAGCACGCGGCGCTCGGCGAACGGGGCAGGGCGGCTGGCGGACGCTTCCGTCAAGTCGGCCAGGCGGGCCGCCACGGCGGCATCGTGGACCCGGGCACTGGCACGGCGGCCGGCGATGGCGGCGCGCGCTTGCGCCAGTGCCGCCTGCACGGTCGCGTCGTCCGGCGTCAGGAGCGCCGCGCGCAGCAGGGCCAGCTCGTCGAGCTTTTCCAGCGCAAAGGCCAGCCAGCGCTTCAATTCACTGTCGAGGCCGGTTTCCGGTGCCAGGCTGTAGGGGACGTGCAGCAGCGAGCACGACGTCGACAGCCACAACGCGCCGGCGCGCTTGTCCAGCACGGGCGCCAGCGCGGCCAGGGCACCGTCCAGGTCGGTGCGCCAGATATTGCGTCCGTCGACGATGCCGACCGACAGCACCTTGTGGGCCGGCAGCCAGTCCGCCACGTTGATCAGTTCGTGAGCGGAGCGCACGCCGTCCACGTGCAGGCCGGCCACGGGCAGGCGGCAGGCCAGGCTGAGGTTTTCTTCCAGCGGCGAGAAATACGTGGCCAGCAGCAGCGGGGCGCCGGCCTGGTTCAGCTGCCAGTAGGTGGGCTCGAAGGCATTGCGCCAGGCGGCCGGCAAGTCCAGGCCCAGGATGGGCTCATCCAACTGTACCCAGGCCACGCCCAGCGCCTTCAGCCGCGCCAGGATGGCGCCGTAGACGGGCAGCAGGCGTTCCAGCAGGGCCAGCTTGTCCTCCGTGCCCTTGCCCAGCCACAGGAAGGTGAGCGGGCCGATCAGCGCGACCTTGACGGCATGGCCCAGCGCCTGGGCCTCGGCCACTTCGTCGAACAGGCGCTCGCTGGCCAGGCTGAACGCCGTCTCGTCCGTGAATTCCGGCACCAGGTAGTGGTAATTGGTGTCGAACCATTTCGTCATTTCCAGGGCCGGGCTGGCGCTGTGGGCGCTGCCGCAACTGCATTCGTCGCGTCCGCTGCGGCCCCGCGCCATGATGAAGTAGCGCTGCAGCGGCGTTTCAGTGGGGCCGAAGGCGAAGCGGGCCGGTTCGCAGCCGAGCAGCTGGATGTGATTCGCCACGCCGTCGTACAGGGCGAAATCGCCCACGGTGACGAAGTCCAGCCCGGCATCGCGCTGTGCCGCCCAATGGCGCGCGCGCAGGGTGGCCGCCGTGGCCGCCAGCTGCGCCGGGTCCGAATCGCCGCGCCAGCAGGCCTCCAGCGCAAACTTCAGTTCGCGCTGGGCGCCGATGCGGGGAAAGCCGGGGACGTGCAGTGAAATGTTTTTCATGATGTCATGCAAATTAAATATTGGTGCAGTAGAGTGTGCGACAATCCCTTGCATAAGCCAAACGAAAGATTTTGCGTCTCAGCATGAAAATAATTCATTGAGGCGCGTTCACGCTGGAAGGTCGAATGTTGGAAATCCGTCATCTGCGCACGCTGGCTGCGCTGCGCTCCGCCGGCAGCCTGGTGCGGGCGGCACATTTGCTGAACCTGACGCAATCGGCGCTGTCGCACCAGATCAAGCTGCTGGAAGACCGCTACGGCGGCCCGCTGTTCGAGCGCAAGTCCGTGCCGATCGGCTTCACGGCCACGGGTGCGCGCCTGCTGCGGCTGGCCGACATGCTGCTGCCGGAAATCGAGCAGGCCGAGCGCGACGTCGTGCGGCTGATGCAGGGCGACCAGGGCCAGCTGCGCGTCGCGCTGGAATGCCATACCTGCTTCGACTGGCTGATGCCCGTGATGGATGAATTCCGCGCACGCTGGCCCGATGTCGAGATCGACCTGGTATCGGGCTTCCACAGCGAGCCGGCGGAGTTGCTGAAGGCCGGCCAGGCCGACCTCGTGATCGGTTCCGACTACAGTGCCGACTACGCCACCTTCCCCCTGTTCCGCTTCGAGATCCTGACGGTGATGGCGCAGAAGCACCGGCTGGCCGCCCAGCGCCGCCTGCTGCCGGCCGACTTCGAAGGCGAAACCCTGATCACCTATCCGGTGCCGGAACAGCGCATCGACCTGATTCGTGAACTGCTGCGCCCGGCGGGCATCAATTTCCAGCGCCGCACGGCCGAGCTGACGGTGGCCATCCTGCAGCTGGTGGCGAGCCGGCGCGGCGTCGCCGCATTGCCGAACTGGGCCATCAAGAACTACGTCGACTACGATTACGTGATCGCCAAGCCCATCGGCGAACACGGGCTGTGGAGCGACCTGTTCGTTTCCGTGCCGCCGGCGTTGAAGGGGCGCGCCTATGTGGCGGACTTCGTCAAGGTCATCCGCGAACAGTGCGCCGCCACCCTGGACGGAATCAAGTTGCTGTCGTGACAGAGTTTGATATATATCAAACAACCTTGGCTGAGCGGCATTTACGATAAAAGTCCTTGCGCTATCTCAGCCGCATTATCTCAGCCGTATACCTAAGGAACCGTCATGTACACGCTGCCCGCAGAGCTTCTGTATGCCACCCGCACCGCCCTGGAAACCCAATTGGCCGGCGCCAATGCCCTGACGCGCGCGGCGTTCGATGGCGGCGCCAGCCTGATCGATTTGAACCTGCAGTTGGCGCGCGAGCACATGACGGCCGCCACGGCCGCGTCGAACCAGCTACTGTTTGTGCGCGATGCGCAAGATTTCGTCGGGATTGCTGCGGTTCACTCGCAGCAGGCACTCGACCGTGCCAAGGCTTACGGGCGCCGCGTGGCCGGTGTGGCCAGCGACCTGAATACCAGCTTGAGCGAACTGGGCAATGACTTTGCTGGAACCTTGTCTCGCACTTCGATAGAATGAACCGTAGTAGCGCTTCGACAACCCCTGCTGACGTAACCGGTCAGCGCACTGGAGAATGAAATGGATGATGTAGTTATCGTTGCCGCAGCCCGCACCGCGGTTGGCAAATTCGGCGGCTCCCTGGCCAAGATCGCGGCAGCGGACCTGGGCGCCCACGTCATCAAGGGCCTGCTGAGCCAGACCGGCATCGACCCGAACCTGATCAGCGAAGTGATCATGGGCCAGGTGCTGACGGCCGGCGTCGGCCAGAACCCGGGCCGCCAGGCGCTGATCAAGGCCGGCCTGCCCAACACCATTCCCGGCTACACCATCAACAAGGTGTGCGGCAGCGGCCTGAAGGCCACGCATCTGGCGGCGCAAGCGATCAAGTGCGGCGACGCCGGCATCGTCATCGCGGGCGGCCAGGAAAACATGAGCGCCTCCCCGCATGTGCTGAACAACTCGCGCGACGGCTTCCGCATGGGCGATGCGAAACTGGTCGACACGATGATCGTCGATGGCCTGTGGGACGTCTATAACCAGTACCACATGGGTATCACGGCCGAGAACGTCGCGAAAAAATATGACATCTCGCGCAGCCAGCAGGACGAATTCGCGCTGCAGTCGCAGCTGAAGGCGGAAACGGCACAGAAGGAAGGCAAGTTCAAGGACGAGATCCTGCCGCTGGAAATTCCCCAGAAGAAGGGTGTGATCACCTTCGACACGGACGAGTACATCAAGGCCGGCACCACCCTGGACAGCCTGTCCGGCCTGCGTCCGGCTTTCAACAAGGAAGGTAGCGTTACCGCCGGTAACGCCTCCGGCATCAACGACGGCGCCGCCGCCGTGGTGATGATGTCGGCCACCCAGGCCCGCGAGCTGGGCCTGAAACCGCTGGCGCGCATCAAGTCCTACGCCTCGTCCGGCCTGGACCCGGCGGAAATGGGCATGGGCCCCGTCAACGCCAGCCGCCTGGCTCTGAAAAAGGCCGGCTGGACGCCGCAGGACCTGGACCTGATGGAAATTAACGAAGCCTTTGCCGCCCAGGCCTGCGCCGTCAATCAGCAGATGGGCTGGGACACGAGCAAGATCAACGTCAATGGCGGCGCGATCGCCATCGGCCACCCGATCGGCGCATCCGGCGCCCGCATCCTGGTCACCCTGCTGCACGAAATGGTGCGCCGCGATGCCAAGAAAGGCCTCGCTTCGCTGTGCATCGGCGGCGGCATGGGCGTGGCGCTCGCCGTCGAACGCGACTGATATCCTGTTTCATGCAGTACCGGCCGCTCCAGCGCGGGGCGGCCGTTGTTCGAGTACGCAAACTAAGAGGGGATGACAAATGGCACGAGTTGCATTGGTAACAGGCGGCATGGGTGGTCTTGGCGAAGCAATCAGCATCAAGCTCCTGGCCCTGGGCTACAAGGTAGTAACCACGTATTCCCCCAACAACACGAAATACCAGGCCTGGCTGGACCAGATGAAGGAAGCCGGCCATACCTTCGCCGCGTATCCCTGCGATGTGTCGGACTACGACTCGGCGCAAGCCTGCGTGGCGGCCATCGAAAAGGACATCGGCCCGGTCGACGTGCTGGTCAATAACGCCGGCATCACGCGCGACATGACGTTCAAGAAGATGGACAAGGTCAACTGGGACGCCGTCATGAAGACCAACCTGGATTCCGTCTTCAACATGACCAAGCCTGTCACGGACGGCATGGTCGAGCGGGGTTGGGGCCGCGTCATCAATATCTCCTCCGTCAACGGCCAGAAGGGCGCCTTCGGCCAGACCAACTATTCGGCCGCCAAGGCCGGCGTGCATGGCTTCACCAAGGCGCTGGCGCTGGAAGTGGCGCGCAAGGGCGTGACGGTAAACACCATCTCGCCCGGCTATATCGGCACCAAGATGGTCACGGAAATCCCGCAGGAAGTGCTGGACACCAAGATCATCCCGCAAATCCCGATGGGCCGCCTGGGCAAGCCGGACGAAGTGGCCGGCCTGGTGGCCTACCTGGCGTCCGACGAAGCCGCGTTCGTCACCGGTGCGAATATCGCCATCAACGGCGGCCAGCACATGTCCTAAGATTGCATCACGCCCGGCTGACCCCGGGCAGCAAAACCGGGGACAGTCCCCTGTTTCCAGGCAAGCTTGCCGAAGAACAGGGGACTGTCCCCGGTTTTTTTACACTGGAACGACGATGACGACTTTGCCCGACGGCGGCCTGGCCCTGTCCCCGCTGGAAGAACAACTGCTACCGCCCGGCGTCAAGGGCTTGCCGCTGACGGCGCCGCTGCGCCAGCACATGATCGGCCTGCAGGGCTGGAACGTGCTGCACGCCGACACGAGCTTTCCCGTCGCGCTGCTGAAGACGGCCGCGCTGCGCCATAACCTGGACTGGATGCGTGCTTTCTGCCAGCGCCATGGCGCCGTGCTGGCACCCCATGGCAAGACGACGATGAGCCCGCAGTTGTTCGGCGCCCAGCTGGCCAGTGGCGCCTGGGGCATCACGCTGGCCAGCGCCACCCAGGTGCAGGTCGCCGCGCGTTTCGGCGTGCGCCGCGTGCTGCTGGCCAACGAGCTGGTGGCGCCGGCCGACATCCGCGCCATGCTGCACCTGCTGCGCGACGATCCTGCCTTCGAGCTGATCGCGCTGGCCGATTCGCTGGACGGCGTGGCGCGCCTGGCCGATGCCGTCGCTGCCTCGGGCCTGCGCCGCCCCTTGCCGCTGATGGTGGAACTGGGCCTGGCGGGCAAGCGCGCCGGCTGCCGCACGCCGGAGGAAGCGATGTCGGTGGCGCGCGCCATCGCCGCCGCGCCGGGGCTGGAGCTGGCCGGCATCGAAGGCTACGAGGGACTGCTGGTCAGTGCCGACCGCGATGCCGATATCGGCCGGGTCGACGCCTTCCTGCGCCAGATGGTCGAGCTGGTGCGGCAGTGCGACGGCGAGGGATTGTTCACCGCGCCGCGCATCGTGCTGTCGGCCGGCGGCTCCTCGTATTTCGACCTGGTGGCGCGGGGCTTCGCCGGCCTGCCGGCCATGTCGCGGCCCGTGCTGCCGGTGCTGCGCAGCGGCTGCTACCTGACCAACGATCACGGCCACTACCTGGAACTGACGCGCGAACTCGATGCCCGCGAAGGGCTTGGCAACGGCTTGCGGCCGGCATTGGAAGTGTGGAGCGTCGTGCTGTCGCGGCCCGAGCCGACCCTCGCCATCCTCGGCATGGGCAAGCGCGATGCGTCGCACGATATCGGCCTGCCGCGCGCGCTGGTGCGGCATCGCCCCGGCCCCGGGCAGCCGGTGGCGCTGGGCGAAGGCTGGGGTATCGAGAAGATGAACGACCAGCATGCCTACCTGCGCCTGCCTGAGGATGCGGCCGGCGACCTGGCCGTCGGCGACCTGGTCGGCTGCGGCATCTCGCATCCCTGCACCACCTTCGACAAATGGCCTGTGCTGCTGCTGGTGGACGACGCCTACCGCGTCACGGGAGCCGTCAACACCTTCTTCTGAAAGTGACGGTAAAGACGTTACAATCGGGACTCCCAGCCAACGCGAGCGTCCGTCATGTCCGATCCTTCTCCGACCCTGTTCCCACCCGCCACGCCCACCAGCACCGGTATGCTGGCGGTGGACGACCTGCATACGATCTACTGGGAGGAAGTGGGCAACCCGCAAGGCATTCCCGTGCTGTTCCTGCATGGCGGCCCGGGCGCCGGCATCTCGCCGCAGCACCGGCGCTTCTTCGACCCGCGTCACTACCGCGTGATCCTGTTCGACCAGCGCGGCGCCGGCAAGTCGCTGCCGCTGGGCGAGACGCGCAACAACACGACGCAGCTGCTGATCGAGGATATCGAGAAGCTGCGCGTCCTGTTCAAGGTCCAGCAATGGCTGGTGTTCGGCGGCTCGTGGGGCTCGACCCTGGCGCTGGCGTATGGCCAGGCCCACCCTGAAGCGTGCCTGGGCTTCATCCTGCGCGGCATCTTCCTGTGCACGGCGCTGGAAATCGACTGGTTTATGGATGGCGCCCAGTGGTTCCACCCCGAGATCCACGAGGAATTCGCCGCCGCCATCCCCTATGAAGAGCGCGCCAACCTGCTGCAGGCCTACTACCAGCGCATCATGGACCCGGACCCGGAAGTGTACTGGCCGGCCGTGCGCGCGTGGAGCCGCTTCGAGGGCCGCCGCGTGTTCCTGCTGCCGCAGCCGGACGAACCGTCCTGCGACACGGTGGACCTGGGCCTGGGCCGGCTGGAAGCGCACTACATGGCCAACCTGGGCTTCTTTGAGGAAGACCAGCTGCTGCGCGACGTCGACCGCATCGCCCACCTGCCGGTGATGATCGTGCAGGGCCGCTATGACGTGATCTGCCCGCCGTTCACGGCCTGGCGGCTGCACAAGCGCTGGCCCGGCTCGAAGGTGGCGATGGTGCCGGACGCCGGCCACGCCGCCATGGAGGCCGGCATCAGCCGGGAGCTGGTCAACGCCACCGAGCAGTTCCGCCGCCTCGGTCGTTTTGATTAACTGACCGACCGACGCCCTGCACCGCTGGCGCAGGAATCCCGGCCGGTCCGGCCGGCCTGCTACACTGCGCCTAAACGACACCTTTTAATAACGACGTGATGAATATTCAGCTGGGCGACATCGGCCACATCATTCAACTGGCCATCGCACCGGTCTTCCTGCTGACCGGCGTATGCACCAACCTGATGGTCTTGATCAACCGGCTGGCCCGCATCATCGACCGCTCGCGGGTGCTGGAAGACCGCCTCGACATCGCCTACAGCGATCATTACCTGAACGAGCTCGATGTGCTGTACCGGCGCTCGCACCTGATCAACTACGCCATCACGCTGTCGACCGCCTGCGGCCTGTGCGTCTGCCTCGTCATCGCCCTGCTGTTCATCGGCGACACCACCAACGTCACGCTGGACAAATACATCGCCGGCCTCTTCGTCGGCGCCGTCTTCAGCCTGATTTTCAGCTTCGGCTTCCTGCTGCGCGAGATCTTCATCGCCTCGGCAGCCATGCGCGCCCAGCGCCACGTGCGCCGCGCGCATAAACTCAACAGCGAATAAGTTTTATGCACGATTACCAACGTCCCCCCACCTTGCACCGCTATGGTCCCCGCAGCGAACTGGAACTGGCACTGACCCAGGGCCACTTCGTGCTGCGGCCGGACAGCGGCTTTTTGACGCTGTCGTTCTCGCAGGCGTGGAGCCGCGACCTGTTCGACCACTTCGGCGCCGACAGCTGCCTGGTGATCCACAATACCGAGGAATTCGGCGAGCGCGTGCACCGCGCCGTGCAGCGCACCTTGCCCAACTGGGCCGGCATCGACGGCGCCGTCGAATACGGCACCCGCGCCGCCTTGGGCGCCGCGTTCACGATGGGTGCGCAGGATGCGGTCGAAAAGGAGTGGAAGTTCGCCTGGCGCGCCATGCACAGCCAGTCCAGCATGAATCCCGTGGTGATCCGCATCGGCAGCCTGGAACAATTCGCCGAAGTGCGCGGCCCGGATTACCGCCCGGCCTGACGGTCAGGGCGCGATGGCGCCCACGGCGTGGTTGCGCGCCAGGTCCGACGACGGCGCCGGCGTGCCTTTCGGGGCGGTGCCCCGGTCCAGCCGCGCGAGCACGGCGCCCATCATGCGTTCGATGTCGCCGCGGATGATGTTCGTGCCAAGAATGCCGGGAACATAAAAGTTCGGCATCATGCGGCCCGTGTACACCACCTTGGTGCCGCCCGTTTCCGGCACCGGCACCAGTTCCCAGCGCGATTCGTAGTGCTTCATGTCGCCCGAGATCAGGTCGATGTCGATCGACGACATGGGCTGCTCGGTGGCACGCACGATCAGGTGGATCGAGCGTGACATGAACAGGAAGCGCGCGGTGCCGAACTGCTCGATGATGACTTCATTGCCGTTGCGCGACAGCACCCGGCACGACACCAGGTCCGGCACGAATTCCTCCATGCGGTCGTAGCCCGTCAGGATGCGCCAGACCGTGGGCAGGGGTGCCTGCACGGTGCCGGTGGCATCGACTTCGAACATCTGCAAGGCATCCTGCGTGACCCGCTTGACTGATACCTGCAGCTTGGGCAAGTCGGTGCGGTGTCCTTGCGCAAGGGCCAGCGCCGGTGTTGCGCAGCCGAGCAGAAATAACAGCAGGAATCTTTTCATTCTTCCAGCGTAAGGTAACTGGTGGGAGAATACAAGCGCGGCACGTTTTCACCGTTAGGCAGCGCACAAACCCCAGCCAACCAATCCATGACTCAATACCAGCATCTCCTCGCCCCCCTCGATCTCGGCTTCACCACCCTGCGCAACCGTGTCGTCATGGGTTCCATGCACACCGGCCTGGAAGACCGCTTCTATCACTACGACAAGCTGGCCGCGTTCTACCGCGAGCGCGCACGGGGCGGCGTCGGCCTGATCGTCACCGGCGGCATTTCGCCGAACCGGCAAGGCTGGCTGCTGCCCTTTGGCGGCACCCTCAATTTCGCCGGCGACGTGTTCAACCACCGCAAGGTCACGCGCGCCGTCCACGAGGAGGGCGGCAAGATCCTGCTGCAGATCCTGCACGCGGGCCGCTACGGCTACCAGCCCTTCGTCGTATCGGCATCGGCGAAAAAATCGCCGATCTCGCCGTTCAAGCCGAAGGCCCTGACCGACAGCGGCATCGAGGCCACCATCCGCGCCTACGTGCGCTGCGCGCGATTGGCACGCAAGGCCGGCTACGACGGCATCGAAGTGATGGGCAGCGAGGGCTACCTGCTGAACCAGTTCCTGTGCGCGCGCACCAACCTGCGCACCGACCGCTGGGGCGGCGCCATCGAGAACCGCATGCGCCTGCCGGTGGAGATCGTGCGCCGCGTGCGCGCGGCCGTCGGCACCGATTTCATCATCATGTACCGCCATTCGCTGCTGGACCTGGTCGAAGGCGGCAACACCTGGGAAGAAGTGGTGACGGTGGCGCGCGCGCTGGAGCAGGCCGGCGTGACGATCCTGAACACGGGCATCGGCTGGCATGAAGCGCGGGTGCCGACCATCGTCACCTCGGTGCCGCGCGGCGCCTTTGCGCAGGTGGCCGGACGCCTGCGGCGCGAGGTAGGCATCCCCGTCGTCGCCTCGAACCGCATCAACATGCCGGCCGAGGCGGAGGACATCATCGCCCGCGGCGACGCCGACATGGTGTCGATGGCGCGGCCCTTCCTGGCCGATCCCGAATTCGTCAACAAGGCGGCCACGGGGCGGGCCGACGAGATCAACACCTGCATCGCCTGCAACCAGGCCTGCCTGGACCACACCTTCTCGAACAAGCGCGCGACCTGCCTGGTCAATCCGCGCGCCTGCCACGAGACGGAGCTGGTTTATCGCAAGGCACCGGCGCGGCGCCGCGTGGCCGTGGTGGGTGCCGGGCCGGCGGGCCTGTCGGCGGCGACGGTGGCGGCCGAATGCGGCCATGACGTCACCCTGTTCGACAGTGCCGACAGCGTCGGCGGCCAGTTCAAGGTGGCCATGCAGATTCCCGGCAAGGAGGAATTTGCGGAAACCATCCGCTACTTCACCCGCCGCCTTGCACTGACCGGCGTCGACGTGCGGCTGGGCCGGCGCGTGGCGCGCACCGACCTGGCCGGTTTCGACGACGTCGTCGTCGCCACCGGCATCCGCGTGCGCATGCCGGCCATCGACGGCATCGACCATCCGAAGGTGCTCAGCTACCTGGACGTGCTGCAGCACAAGAAACCGGTGGGTGCGCGCGTGGCCATCATCGGCGCCGGCGGCATCGGTTTCGATGTCGGCGAATACCTGCTGCATGACAGCCATCACCCGCTGCCGTTGCCGCTGGACCAGTGGACGGCGGAGTGGGGCGTCGACCTGCACGCCAGCACGGGCGGCGGCCTGGTGCCACCGGCCGCCCCGGCCCCCGTGCGGCAGCTGTATCTGCTGCAGCGCAAGACCACCAAGCCCGGTGCCGGGCTGGGCAAGACATCCGGCTGGGTCCACCGCGCCGTGCTGGCGCGCAACGGCGTCGTCATGATGGCGGGCGTGCAGTACAAGAAGATCGACGACGAAGGGCTGCACATCGAAGTGAACGGCGAAGCGCGCCTGCTGGCCGTCGACAACGTCATCATCTGTGCCGGCCAGGACAGCCTGACGGAACTGATGCCGGCCGAAGGCGACGCCACCGCCGCGGCCGGTCCGCGCTACCACAAGATCGGCGGCGCCGCCCTCGCAGCCGAGCTCGACGCCAAGCGCGCCATCCGCGAAGGCGCCGAGCTGGCGGCGCGGCTGTAAGCCACCCCCCGCGACTGCCGAGCCTGTGTCAACATCGGGGGCATAGTTGGGGTTTCGAGGAGCACTGCTCCTCGCCAACGCAGCGGGCATGGCTTGCAAGCCATGCCTCCTTACAGGCCCCGACATGGACACGAGCTGAACTGCAGATAGTGGATGAGCCCGTGTCTTTGTCGGTCTGACCCCAAACCTGACAGTAAGCCCCCCTCCACGACTGCCGAGCCTGCGTCAACATCGGGGTCAGGCACGTATGTCGCCACGAGCTCAACTGTCCAAACAGATGAGCCCGTGGCGATTTTTGTGCCTGACCCCGATGTTGACACGAACTGGGCCGTTGGCGGCGTGGTGACTCAGTGGCCGTTGCCCTGGTGCGGTTCCTTGAAGGTTTCCAGCACGTAGTCGGTCATGCCGTTGGCGAGTTCTTCTTCGCCGACGAGGACCTTGCCCACCTGTTCCTTGCGCAGCAGCTCGGCTTCTTCGTCGTTGTGGGTGCGCACGACGATGCGGATGTCCGGGTTCAGCGTGCGGGCGATGTCGACCATGCTGCGCACGTGGAAGGTGTCGGGCGTGGCGATGACCAGCATGCGCGCCTTGGTGATGTGGGCCTGGATCAGCACCGCCGCCTCGCCCGCATTGCCGGCCACCGCCGCCACGCCGTCGCGGCGCAATTGATCGACCTTTTCGCGGTTCTGTTCCGCCACCACGTAGTGGATGCCGTGCTCGTTCAGGGTGCGGGCGATGCGCTTGCCCACGCGGCCGTAGCCGACCAGCACGACCTGGCCGGCCAGCTTCGTGTGCGCGGTCGACATCGGCAGCTCGGCCAGCGGGTCGGCTGGGCGCTCGAACCTGGCCGCCAGCGACGGGTTGCGGCTCAGCCAGCGCTCCAGCGGGCCGATCGCCGCGAAGATCAGCGGGTTCAGGGTGATGGACAGGATGGCGCCGGCCAGGATCAGGCTCTGGCCCTCCTGCGGCATCAGTTTCAGGCCGATGCCCAGCGCGGCCAGGATGAAGGAGAATTCGCCGATCTGCGCGAGGCTGGCCGACACCATCAGGGCCGACTTGACGGGATAGCGCAGCAGCACGACCAGCAGGAAGGCGGCCAGCGATTTGCCGAACACGATAATGGCCAGCACGGCGATGACGCGCAGCGGCTGCTCGACCAGGATGGACGGCTCGAACAGCATGCCGACGGAGACGAAGAACAGCACGGCGAAGGCGTCGCGCAGCGGCAGCGATTCCTGCGCCGCGCGGTGTGCCAGGTCCGATTCGCGCAGCACCATGCCGGCAAAGAAGGCGCCCAGCGCGAAGGAGATGCCGAACAGCTGGGTGGAGGCGTAGGCGATGCCGACGGCTGCCGCGATGACGCACAGGGTGAACAGCTCGCGCGAGCGGGTCGCCGCCACCTGCCACAAAATCCACGGGAACAGCTTGCGGCCCACCACCAGCATGAAGCCGACGAACAGGGCGACCTGGCCCAGCGTGATGGCCAGCGTCTTCCACAGGCTGGCATCGGGGTCGACGCCGGTGGCGTCGCCGCCCAGCGAAGGCGCCACGGCCGGCAGCAGCACCAGCACCAGTACCGTGACGAGGTCTTCGACGACGAGCCAGCCGACGGCGATGCGGCCGTTGAAGGAATCGAGGATGCCCCGTTCCTCCAGCGCGCGCAGCAGCACGACGGTACTGGCCACGGACAGCGCCAGGCCGAACACGAGGCCGCCGCCGATGCTCCAGCCCCACCAGTGCGCCAGTCCCATGCCCATCGCGGTGGCGGCGCCGATCTGCAGGATGGCGCCGGGCAGCGCGACCTTGCGCACCTCCCACAGGTCGTCCAGCGAAAAATGCAGGCCGACGCCGAACATCATCAGCATGACGCCGATTTCGGCCAGCTGGCCAGCCAGGTGGGCATCGGCGACGAAACCGGGTGTGGTGGGGCCGAGCAGGATGCCGGCGGCGAGATAGCCGACCAGGGCCGGCAGCTTCAGACGGGTGGCGAGAAAGCCGAAGACGAGGCCGAACCCGAGGGCTGCGGCGATGGTGGTGATCAGGCTGACGTCATGATGCATGCAGGGCGGGTTCCTTCCGGTGGGGTGGTGGGACGGGGATTGCCGCCCCCGTGTCACCCCGAGTATAAACCGATCAGAAAAACCGCCCGCGAAGGGGAGCTGCTTACAGCTTCTTGACCACCACGCTGCCGATCGAATAGCCGGCGCCGAACGAGCAGATGACGCCGTAGGCGCCCTGCGGCAGGTCGTCCTGGTGCTTGTGGAAGGCGATGATGGAACCGGCCGACGAGGTGTTGGCATAGGTGTCCAGGATGACCGGCGCTTCGTCCGGCGTGGCGTCGCGGCCCAGGATCATGCGCACGATCAGCTGGTTCATGCTCAGGTTGGCCTGGTGCAGCCAGTAGCGGCTGACCTGCGACACTTCCAGGCCGGCGTTGGCGATGGCGTTCTTGATCATCTCGGCCGCCATCGGGCAGACGTCCTTGAAGACCTTGCGGCCCTGCTGCTTGAACAGCTTGTCCGGCTGGCCCACGCCCGTTTCGTCGCCCCGGTTCAGGAAGCCGAAGTTGTTGCGGATATTGTTCGAGAACGAGGTTTTCAGCTTCATGTCCAGGATCGCGAACTGGTGCTTCGACACGGCCGTATCGGCCGCCTCGACGACGATGGCCGTGCAGGCGTCGCCGAAGATGAAATGGCTGTCGCGGTCGCGGTAGTCCAGGTGGCCGCTGGTGATTTCCGGGTTCAGCACGAGCACGGCGCGGGCCTGGCCCGTCTGCACGGCGGTGGCCGCCGTCTGGATGCCGAAGGTGGCCGACGAGCAGGCCACGTTCATGTCGAAGCCGAAGCCTTCGATGCCCAGCGCCTGCTGCACCTCGACGGCCATGGCCGGGTAGGCGCGCTGCATGTTCGAGCAGGCCACCAGCACCATGTCGATATCGGCGGCGGTGCGGCCTGCACGCGCCAGCGCTTCCTGGGCCGCGGCCACGCACATCTCGGCCTGCACCGACAGTTCGTCGTTGGCGCGTTCCGGCAGGTGCGGCGCCATGCGGCGCGGATCGAGCACGCCTTCCTTGTTCATCACGTGGCGCGACTTGATGCCCGAGGCCTTTTCAATGAAGGCCGCGCTGGACGGCTCCAGTGCCGTCACCGTGCCCGCCTCGATGGCCGCCGCGTTCTCCGCGTTGAACAGCTCGACATAGGCGTTGAAGCTCTCGACCAGTTCTTCGTTCGAAATCGAATGGGGAGGGGTGTACAGCCCGGTTGCGCTGATGACGGCTTGTTTCATTGTTAAACTTTCGAATTCGTTAAGAGGCAGGAAAGGCCGCTCGACCACTGCCCACGCACGGCAATACCGGGTGCGTGGGCCGGTCGACACGGCCTTTGCCGGAACACAGAGTCCCGTATTGCTGGCGATTTTACCTCAAGAAACGGCGGCAAAACCCCCATCACAGCAACGGCGCCTGCGAAGGCGCCGTCGTTGCGTGGCACTGCGTGGGGTTATTTATGCTTGGCTGGCGCGGTGGCCTGCACCAGGGTCGATGCCGGCTTGGCCGTCTGCACGGGCAGGCCTTTCAGGTGATTGAGCGCCTGGCGCAGCTGGAAGTCGTCGCCGGTGCCATACTCGAGGGGCTGGCGCTTCTTTTCCAGCGCCAGGATGCGCATCTGCTCTTCCAGCTCGTCGCGCTTGCTCTTGCCCGCTTCTTCCTCGCGGTCGTTGGCCAGGTGCTTTTCCAGGTCCGCCTCGCGCATGCGCAGCGCGTTCAGGCCGTCGCCGTCGGCGTATTCGTCCACCGCCAGGTCCGGCACGATGCCCTTGGCCTGGATCGAGCGGCCGTGCGGCGTGTAGTAGCGTGCCGTCGTCAGCTTCAGCGCCGTATCGGCCGTCAGCTGGCGGATGGTCTGCACCGAGCCCTTGCCGAAGGTCTGGCTGCCGATGATGGTGGCGCGCTTGTAGTCCTGCAGTGCCCCGGCCACGATCTCGGACGCGGAGGCCGACCCCGTATTGACCAGCACCGCCAGCGGCACGCGCTTGACCGCCTCGGGCAGCCGCGCCAGCGCATCGGTATCGCTGCGCAGCGAGTAGTACTCGGGGCGCGCGTAGTAGATCTGCTTCGAGTCGGGCAGCTGGCCGTTGGTCGAGACCACCGGCGTATCCTTGGGCAGGAAGGCGGCGGCCACGCCGATGGCGCCTTGCAGCACGCCACCGGGGTCGTTGCGCAGGTCCAGCACGAGCCCTTTCAGGTTCGGGTCCTGGCGATACAGCTCGGTGATCTTGGCGGCCAGGTCGTCCACGGTGGGTTCCTGGAACTGCGCCACGCGTAGCCAGCCGTAGCCCGGCTCGACGATCTTGCCCTTGACGCTCTTCTGGTGGATTTCCTCGCGCACCAGGCTGAAGGTGAGGGGCTGCGGCTCGTCCTTGCGCAGCACCGTCAAGGTGACCTTGCTGTGCGGCTCGCCGCGCATCTTCTTGACCGATTCGTCCAGCGACAGGCCCTTCAGCGGCGTCGCGTCGAGGCGGGTGATCAGGTCGCCCGCCTTGATGCCGGCCCGGTAGGCCGGCGAATCCTCGATGGGGGCGACGATCTTGATATAGCCGTCGTCGCTTTGGGCGATCTCGATGCCCAGGCCGACGAACTTGCCCTGCGAGCCTTCGCGCAGCTCGGCGTAGGCTTTCTTGTCCAGGTAGGCGGAATGGGGATCGAGCGAGGCGACCATGCCGGAGATGGCTTCGGTCAGCAGCTTGCGGTCTTCGACCTGCTCGACGTAGTCGGATTTGATCAGGCCGTAGACATCGGCCAGCTGGCGCAGCTCTTCCAGCGGCAGGGCCGGTTCGGCACGTTGCGCCATCGCGGAAAACTGCAGGGACACGGCAACGCCGGCCACGACACCCAGGGCGACCAGCCCGGAATTCTTCAGTTTCTTGCCCATAGTTCTCTTCCCACCGCCTTCGGCTACAAGGGCGCTCACTCGACCGCCATGCGATCCAGTATAAACCCGAAATCCGGCCGCTGCGCTGGCTGGGCCTTAATTTGCATCGCTTTACATCAGCTCTTGTGCGATTGCCAATTGGCGTTTTCGACAGCGTTTCGTACCGGATGTAGGGCTTGCGTTAATGAGAGTAAGTAAATGTAAGAAAGGCGGAAGGGGGCGGAGTCGCGACCTAAACTGGGCCCGTATTTCTCTCTACCCTGAAGTGGTTTTTGCCTGCGCTCCCCGCGCAGGCTTTTTTTTGTGCGGAGCATTCATGAACCAACAATGGAAACAAGCGCTCGGCGCGCTGGCGCTGTGCGCCGCCGTCGCCGGCCCGGCCGTGGCCACCCCGGTGATGGACTGGCGTGCGCCGGACCTGATGATGATGGCGCCGGACCTGAAACAGTCGCTGAAGCTGAACGCGAACCAGGCCACGCTGTGGGGCCAGGTGGAAAGCCGCACCCGCACCCTGCTGCGCGAGCGCCAGTCGCGCCAGGAACGCATGCAGGCCCAGGGCCTGGCGGCCCTGCAGGGCAGGAACGTCGAGCTGCGCGAGCTGACCGGCGCCCTCGATCGCGAGGATGGCCTGGTGGCGACGGAGAACCGCCAGCTGCGCGAGTGGTGGCTGACGGTGAACGACGCCCTCGACGAAGGGCAGCGGCAGGCCGTGGCCACCTTCCTGGCCGAGCAGTTGCAGAGGAAGCCCGATGGGCCGGGTGGCGGGCGCGGGGATGGGCCGCCGCGGGGCGAAGGCGGCGGCGAAGGGCGCGGTGGTCACAAGGGTGGCGTCGGCATGGGCGGCGGCGCTGGCGGCATCAATATCGGCACCGGCACCGGCGGCGGGCGCTGAAGTATCGAAAAGTAAAAATCGCCCGGTCGGTGGGGCAGGGGCCGGGCCGGGCGCTTACAATTGGGGGAGACATCGCTCAACCCAATAAAGCCGGGGCCGGACTTACGAGGTTCGGCCCCGCCCTGATATCGAAAGCGGCACCGTGAAACGACACCTTCTTTCCCTCTCCCTGCTGGCGGCCTTCGCCACCGGCGCCCACGCCGACAGCGCGCCCGTCTCGGGCATCGACACCCAGTACATCGACGCCAGCGTGCGCCCGCAGGACGACTTCTTCGTCCACCTGAACGGCAAGTGGCTGAAGACGACCGAGATCCCGGCCGACAAGTCGAGCTGGGGTTCCTTTGCCAAGCTGCGCGACGACACGCTGCCGCAACTGCGCGACATCATCGAGCAGCGCCAGCACAAGAAGGGGCTGAAGGGCGACGAGCAGAAGATCGCCGACCTGTACACCAGCTACATGGACGAGGCGAAGCTGGACCAGCTGGGCGTGCGCCCGCTGGCGGGTGAGCTGGCCCGCATCGCCGCCGTCAAGGACAAGAAGGCCTTGCCCGGCCTGATCGCGCACCTGACCCGCATCGGTGCCCCCACGCCGTACGCCGTGCGCGTGTCGCAGGATGCGCGCGACTCGACCCGCTATGCGGCCTATATGGCGCAAAGCGGCCTGGGTCTGCCGGACCGCGACTACTACCTGAAAAAGGACGACGCCAAGCTGGCCGACGCGCTGGCGAAATACGAGCTGCACGTGGCGAAGATCCTCACATTGGCCGGTGCCAAGGACGGCGCGGCCCAGGCCAAGGCCATCGTCGCGCTGGAGACGGCGCTGGCCGAGGTGCAGTGGACCAAGGTCGAGAACCGCGACCCCGTCAAGCGTTACAACAAGATCGATATCGCCAAGCTGGGCGAACTGGCGCCGGGCTATGACTGGAAGGCGGCGCTGGCCGCGTCGGGCATCGCCAGCAAGACCGACTACGTCATCGTCATGCAGCCGAGCTACCTGAAGGGCTTCGACAAGCTGGTGGGCGAGACCGACCTGGCCACGTGGAAGGCCTACCTGACGTGGCACCTGCTGCGCGACTCTTCGCCTTACCTGTCGAAGCAGTTCGCCGACGCCCACTTCGCCTTCTACGGCACGGTGCTGACGGGCGTGACGGAACAGCCGCCCCGCTGGAAGCGCGGCGTCGGCGTGGTCGAAGGTACCATCGGCGAGGGCCTGGGCAAGCTGTACGTGGCCGAGCACTTCCCGGCCGAGCGCAAGGCGCGCATGGAAAAGCTGGTGCAGAACCTGCTGCTGGCCTACAAGCAGAGCATCGACACGCTCGACTGGATGAGCCCTGAAACGAAGAAGGAAGCCCAGGCCAAGCTGGCCAAGTTCACGCCGAAGATCGGCTACCCGGACAAGTGGCGCGACTACACGAAGCTGAAGGTGAACGGCGGCGATTTGCTGGGCAACCTGCGCCGCGCGTCCGAATTCGACTACCAGCGCAACCTGGACAAGCTGGGCCAGCCGATCGACCGCACCGAGTGGGGCATGACGCCGCAGACGGTCAACGCCTACTACCGCTCGACGGCCAACGAGATTGTCTTCCCGGCCGCCATCCTGCAGCCGCCGTTCTTCGACGCGCGCGCCGACGATGCCGTCAACTATGGCGCCATCGGTGCCGTCATCGGCCACGAGATCAGCCACGGCTTCGACGATTCGGGCAGCCAGTCCGACGGCGACGGCAACCTGCGCGACTGGTGGACGGCGCAGGACCGCGCCAACTTCAAGGCCAAGACCGACGCGCTGGTCAAGCAGTACGACGCCTACAGCCCGCTGCCGGGCTATAACGTCAACGGCCGCCTGACCCTGGGCGAAAACATTGCCGACAATTCCGGCCTTGCCATTGCGTACAAGGCTTATAAACTGTCGCTCAATGGCCAGCCGGCTCCCGTGATCGACCAGCTGACGGGCGAACAGCGCTTCTACATGGGCTTCGGCCAGGTGTGGCGCTCGAAGATGCGCGACGCGCAGCAGATCGTGCAGGTCAAGACCGATCCGCATTCGCCCGGCCAGTTCCGCGCCAACGGCACCGTCGTCAACCAGCCCGGCTTCTACGAAGCCTTCGGCGTGAAGGAAGGCGACAAGCTGTACGTGGCACCGGCGCAGCGCGTGATCATCTGGTAAATCCGGAGGCGAAGGCAACCGGAATGTCGCGTCAAAAAGGCCACATCCGTGGCCTTTTTGTTATGCGGCCAAGAGGCCATATGCTATTGTCGGTGGCCGGCAACGACCGGTAACACCACTGTCATATATAAGAGGGAAATATCTTGAAACGACACCTGTTAAGTGCATTAACGCTGAGCCTGTTGGCCGGCGTCTGCGGCTTTGCCGGCGCGGCCGACAAGGCTTCGTCCAGCAAGCTGTCTTCCGGCATCGCTACCGAGTATGTCGACCCATCCGTGCGCGCCCAGGATGACTTCTTCGTTCATACCAACGGCAAATGGCTGGCCACCACCGAGATCCCGGCGGACAAGTCCAGCTGGGGCTCGTTCGCCAAGCTGCGCGAGGATATCCAGCCGCAGCTGCGCGCCATCATCGAGAGCGCCGCCGCCAATACGGCCAAGGGCGATGCCGACCAGCAGCGCATCGGCGACTTCTACGCCAGCTTCATGGATGAAGCCCGCGTCGAGCAGCTGGGCATCTCGCCCATCAAGGACCAGCTGGCCAGGATCGCCGCCATCGGCGACAAGAAGGCACTGCCGCAGCTGATCGCCGACTTCAACCGCCATGGCGTGACGGCGCCGCTGGGCTTCGGCATCCACCAGGACAACAAGGATTCGACCAAGTACGTGGCCGACTTCTTCCAGGACGGCCTGGGCCTGCCGGACCGCGACTACTACCTGAAAAAAGACGACGCCAAACTGGCCGACGCGCTGGCGAAGTACGAAGCCCACGTCACCAAGATGCTGACCCTGGCGGGCGATGCCAATGCCGCCGCCAATGCGAAAGCCATCGTGGCGTTCGAAACGGAACTGGCCAAGATCCAGTGGAGCAAGGTCGAGCTGCGCGACCCCGTCAAGGCCTACAACAAGTACGACATCGCCAAGGTCGGCGAACTGATGCCGGGCTTCGACTGGAACGCCTACCTGGCCGCCACCGGCGTGCAGGGCAAGGTCAGCTACGTGATCGTCAGCCAGCCGACCTACTTCCAGGCGCTGGACAAGCTCCTGGTGGCCACCCCGCTGGAGACGCTGAAATCCTACGCCCAGTGGCACGTGGTGCGTGAAGCGGCGCCTTACCTGTCGAAGCAGTTCGTCGACACCAACTTCGAGTTCTACGGCACCGTGCTGTCGGGCGTGACGGAAAACCGTCCGCGCTGGAAGCGCGCCGTCAGCGCCACCGAAGGCGCGCTGGGCGAGAGCATCGGCAAGGTCTACGTGTCGCAGCATTTCCCGCCGGAGTACAAGGCGCGCATGGAAAAGCTCGTCAACAACCTGCTGGTGGCCTTCAAGCAAAGCATCAACACCTTGGACTGGATGACGCCGGCCACGAAGAAGGAAGCGCAAACCAAGCTGGCCAAGTTCACCACGAAGATCGGCTACCCGACCAAGTGGCTGGACTACTCGAAGCTGACGGTCAAGCGCGACGACCTGCTGGGCAATGTGCAGCGCGCCACCGAGTTCAACTACAACAAGGAGTTGAACAAGCTGGGTAAACCGATCGACCGCGACGAGTGGCTGATGACGCCGCAAACGGTGAACGCCTACTACAACCCGGAGATGAACGAGATCGTGTTCCCGGCCTCGATCCTGCAGCCGCCGTTCTTCGATCCGAAGGCGGACGACGCGGTCAACTACGGCGCCATCGGCGGCGTGATCGGCCACGAGATCAGCCACGGCTTCGACGACCAGGGCGCCCAGTACGACGGCGACGGCAACCTGCGCGACTGGTGGAGCGCGGCCGACCACAAGAACTTTAAGGCCAAGACCAGCCAGCTGGTGGCCCAGTACGGCGCCTTCAGCCCGCTGCCGGGCTACAACGTCAACGGCGAGCTGACCCTGGGCGAGAACATCGGCGACAACTCCGGCCTGGCCGTGGCCTACAAAGCCTACAAGCTGTCTCTGAAGGGCAAGAAAGCCCCCGTGATCGACGGCCTGACGGGCGACCAGCGCTTCTACATGGGCTGGTCGCAGGTATGGCGCATGAAGATGCGCGAGCCGGCCCTGATCCAGCAGATCAAGACCGACCCGCACTCGCCGGGCCAGTTCCGCGCCAACGGCACCATGCGCAACCAGCCGGGCTTCTACGAGGCCTTCAAGGTCAAGGACGGCGACAAGATGTTCCTGGCACCGAAGGACCGCGTGATCATCTGGTAATGCGCATCTGGTAAGCAAGGTCCGGCAAGCGTCCGCGCTTGCCGGGTTTTGCCGGGTTCGCCGTATCTCGTCGAATTTGCCGTATCTTGCCGTATCTAGCAGGGCCGCCTTCGGGCGGCCTTTTTATTTGGGCGCCGATGTCGCGGCCAGCGAGGACGAAAAAAAACCGCTCGGCGAGCGGTCTTTTCTTTTACTGCCGATGCGTCAGGCCTTCGGAGGCTCCGATGCGGCGGGTGCCGCTGGCGCGGCCCCTTCGGCCGCCGGTGCCGCGGCCGGTGCGGCCGGCACTTCCGGTTCCTTGAACTTGGCGCCCGACTGGTTGGTCATGAAGACCACGGCGCGCGCCACTTCCACGTCGTCCAGGTCCGGATTGCCGCCCTTGGCCGGCATCGCACGCAGGCCTTCGATGGCGTGCTTGACGATGGTGTCGTAGCCCTGGGCGATGCGGGCGCCCCAGGCACCGGCGTCACCCGTCTTCGGCGCACCGGCCACGCCGGCGCCATGGCAGGCCACGCAGGTCGACGAGTAGATCGCCTCGCCCGTCTGCAGCACCTTCGGCGCGTTGGCGTCCTTCAAGGTGAAGCCTTCGTCCGCGACCGGCTTCAGGCGAACGGCGATCGCTTCTGCCTTCAGGGCATTGGTGCCTTCACCCCCTCGCTTCTCCTGCGTGACGTATTGCACCAGCAAAATGATGCCAAGGACGGTAACGAGGAAAAAACCGATGACAGCAGCAGCCAGCTGCTTGGGAGTACGGATGGCGGATTCGTGTTCGTGATGTGCGTCGCTCATGGTTTCCTTAGTACAAGTTTCTGAGCCGGGGGCCAGTGTTGATCTTATGACATCAGGGATGGCAGACTTCTCGCCGAAAAGCAGATGATTATAGACTCAAAAGAATCATGTTGGAATGTAATTGATGTGCAGGAAAGATACGCGTTTCGGGGCATTTTGTCCCACGCGCGGCGCCTCAAACGAACCCGGCAACTGTCGGGATAGAAAAGTTGTGGTTTTGATAGACGTGCGCGGGGAAAGCCGGTATCCTTCGGTTCTCTCTCGTGCGGCTGTAGCTCAGTGGATAGAGTATTGGCCTCCGAAGCCAAGGGTCGCTGGTTCGATCCCAGCCAGCCGCACCACCCCCTCCCGTTTTAAATCCCTATTGTCCCAACGCAGTATCCGTCACCATGCCGGCCATTGTCGCCTGCGTTGTTGACCTAGCGCCATATTCATTTCCCCACGATCTTTAGGATTTCCCGCAGAGCTGCGGATGGAAGTCTTGCCGTTGCTATTCCAAACCGATCTGTCGGGGAGTTGCGTACATGGCCGGCCTGTCCCTCGCGCTGCTGCGGCAGCTGTCGTCTTCCGATTTGTCCCAACGCGACCGTTTATTACGGCTTGCTACCCCGTTGGGACAGGACGCCTTGCTGGTCGAATGCGTGCGCGGCGAAGAGAGCATCAGCCATGGCTTTTCCTTCGCCATCAGCGCGCTGTCGGCCGATGCCAACCTGCCGTTGAAGCCGCTGATCGGCCAGCCCGCCTTGCTGCAACTGATGACGGCGCACAGCCGCGACGTGCTGCGCCCCTTCCACGGTTATCTCACCGCCGTCGAGCATAGCGGTGCCGATGGCGGCCTGGCCCGCTACCGCCTGACCTTGGAGCCGTGGACCCGCTTCGCCAGCCTGGGGCGCGACAGCCGCGTGTTCCAGAACAAGACGGTGTTCGACATCATCGACGCCGTGTTCCGCGAGTACCAGGGCAAGGGCCGCCTCGCGCCCGCATGGCGTTTCGATATTGTCGACCGCAGCGTCCATCCCGTGCGCAGCCTGACGACGCAGTACCAGGAAAGCAATTTCGCCTTCGTCGAACGGCTGATGGCGGAAGAAGGCCTGTTCCACTTTTTCGAGCACACGGGCGACCCACACAGCCCCTTGCTGGGCAGCCACACGATGGTGATCGCGGATCACAATTTCGCGTTCCAGCCGAACTTCCAGCCGCAGGTGCGCTTCACGCAGTCCAGCGCGGTCATGCAGGAAGATGGCCTGGACCGCTGGCGCGTCGAACACCGCCTGCGGGCCGGCGCGCTCGAACTGGGCAGCTGGGATTACCGCGCGCTGCGGCAACGTCCCGTCAGCGCCGTCGGCAACGGTGCAGCACTGGCCGACCGCGACACGCTGGGGCCCTATGCCTACACCACGCGCGAGCACGGCCAGCGCCTGGCCGACCGGCAGCTGGAAAGCGTCGCGGCAGGGGCGGAGGTGTACGTGGGCGCCGGCACCGTCCGTACCTTCGCGCCGGGCACGACCTTCACGCTGCATGGCCAGGCCCAGCTGGACGCCGCAGATAGCGACGACGCACGCACCTTCGCCATCGTGCGCGTCGTGCACCTGATGCACAACAACCTGACCGCCGCGCTGCAATCGGCTGCCGTCGCCCACCTGGGGCCGGGCGCGCTGGCCCTGCAGTTGGCTGGCGAGCAGGACACGAGCCTGCACGCGGTGGGCCCCGGCAAGGGCGAGCGGCCCCTGTACCGGAACCGGATCGACGCCATCCGCAGCAGCACGCCGTACCGCACCGCCGCTCGCGCCCATCCGCGGCGGCCCCAGATGCAGGGCCAGCAGACGGCGATCGTGGTCGGGCCGGCCGGTTCGGCGATCCATACCGACCGCGATCACCGCGTCAAGGTACAGTTCCACTGGCAGCGGGGCGAGCAGGGCCAGAGCCGGCTGGCCCACCCGGCTGGCGATAACCACACGGGGGCGCCGGGCGACGACACGGCCGGCACCTGGGTGCGCGTGGCAACGCCGCTGGCGCCCGTGGCCGGCGCCAACTGGGGCAGCCATGCGCTGCCGCGCGTGGGCCAGGAAGTGCTGGTCGATTTCATCGAAGGCGATATCGACCGCCCCGTCATCATCGGCGCCGTTTACAACGGCCGCGGCCAGATGGACGCGCAATACAACCAGGTTGCCGGCGGCCCGGGCGGCAGTACCGGCAATGCCGCAGCCTGGTTCCCCGGCGAGCGTGGCAGCCATGCCCATGCCGCCGTGCTGTCGGGCATCAAGAGCCAGGCGATGAAGGACAGCCAGGCCGGCGCGGGCGCGTACAGCCAGCTGGTGCTGGACGATACGCCCGGCCAGTCGCGGCTGTCGTTGCAACGTCACGCAGCAGTGCACGAAGGCACGGACGAACTGAACCTTGGCAGCCTGCGCCACCAGAGCGACAACCAGCGCCTGCACGCCACCGGGTTCGGTGCCGAGCTGAAGACGGCAAACGGCCTGGCCGTGCGCGCAGGCAAGGGCTTGCTGCTGTCTGCTGATGCGCGCAGCAATGCCGCCGGTGCGCAGTTGGATGTACGCGAGGCCGCGAGCCAGATCGGCAGCAGCAAGGCCTTGCTGGAAGCGCTGGCGTCCACGGCACAACAGCACAATGCCAAGCTGGAGGATGAACCGGCACCGGCCCACCTGCCCGCCACCACGGCACTGGCGGACACCCTTTCCGCGCTCGACGCCACCGATGCAGGGGAGCATGCGAATTCCGTCACCGCCTTCAATCAGCCGCACCTGCAGCTCAGCGCACCGGCCGGCATCGCCGCCGTCACGCCGGCCAGTGCCGTCATGTTCGCCAGCGCGAATACCAGCCTCGCGGCAGGGCGGGACATCAATTTCGCGGCCCAAGGTAGCTGGTCTAACGCTTTCAAGGACGGCATCACCCTGTTCGCCTACGGAAAAGCCGACGCCGGCGACAAGCCCAACCAAGAGACAGGCATCGCCATGCATGCGGCCAGCGGCAAGGCCAGCGTGCAAAGCCAGTTGGGAATGACGAAGCTGACGGCGGCGAAACAGGTCACGGTCGCCAGCGTCGCCAAGGGCGTCACGGTGGCGGCAAAACAGCACGTCATGCTGACGGCGCAGGGCGCCTACCTGAAGCTGGAAGGCGGCAACATCATGCTTCACGGCCCCGGCAAGATGTCGTTCAAGGCCACGTCGAAGGAGCTGGCCGGCCCCGCTAACGGCAGTTTCAACGCGCCCGCACCGCCGCCGGCAAAACCGCTTTATGACGAGCAGTTCGTATTGCTCGACAAGCACACGGGCGAACCGATGGCCTTTGTTGCCTACCGCATCGAAGGCCCGGAAGGCGTGCTGGCCCGTGGCGTCACCGATGCGACCGGTCACACCCAGCGGGTACATACGGGCTTCAAGCGCCAGACCTTGAAACTGTTCCTGGACGAATGACGATTACAGGGAGTTTTCCATGCCAGACGACACCGCCGCCACCCGCCAGCAACCCATCAAGGAGGGCGTGACCAACCCCACCCGGGGATCGAAAGTGCAGGCGCAGGCGGAATATGCGCCGATGTTGTTCCTGCGGCCCATGACAGGCGAAATCATCGGTGTGCCGACGCCCGACGTCGCCACGGTCAATACGGAGATAGGCGAGTGGAACATGCTGATGGCCACGCTGCATTATGCACGCGCACAGGTGCAGTTCTTCGAGGAGGAACTGCGGAACCAGGTATTGACACCGGACCTCCTGACACCGGGCGCATTGGACACGGCGCAGAAAAACTTCAAATTGGCTTTCGAGTGGCACAAGGAGGTCATGGACAAATGTCAGTTCAAGATGAAGTCATTGGCCAGGCTAGGGTCCGGCGGGAAGGAGCTGGTGGAACTGATTCCGCTGTCCGGTGCTCCCGCCCGAAACGCGGAAAACAAGCCGGGCGAATACAAGGACGGGAAATACAAGAAGGAGCGCAAGATCACGTGGGGTAAAGGGGCCAAAAGCACTGTCTCCAGGGAATGGATTCGTCCCCGCAAGGGACCCATGGTCTACGTTGCCTCCGACAAGTTAAAACCGGATTGGCCGACGTTCAAGGATGCAGGACAGCTGAAATGGACGGATGTGGTCCCGAAGGACGGTAACGGCAGACGCAGGATTCGTCACGATAAATTGATCGCCTACACGGAACAAGCTCTCAAGAGCCCAAAGTTCAAGGCCAAGGACTTCGTGAATCTCAGCGTCGATGTCAAAGGCGCGCTCGGCGGCTGGGCCACGGCGTGGAACACCGACACAGCCAATAAATTCAGCGGCGAAGGCAAGCTCGCGGCAGGACGGGTTACGGGGGATATGGAGTTCGATGCCGGCGCCCAATTCATGCGTTATCTATACGGCGGCAGCCTGGATGCCACGTTCGAACCCTTCAAGGGCAATGTGTCGTTCCGCGCCGAAGGGCACGCGGAAGTGGCGCTTGCGGAAGCGAAAGCGTCCGCAAGCGTCTATTTTCCCCGCAAGGAAGGCTGGATGTGGACCATGCCGAGCGTTCTGACGGAAAAGGGCGCTTCAGCCAAGGATATCGATCTCGGCGCTGTACGGTTCATGGCGGAAGTGACGGTCAAGGGAGCGGTGGGCGCAAGCATCGCGGCCGAATTGAACATTGGGGTTGAAACGAAAGTTGGCCAACTGCCTGCAGTTCTTGGCATCGGCACGAGTAAGGACGCTGATCGGCTTACAAAGACGGTGTCGGTCGTGGATACGCCGGGATCGGAGACGAAGATGCGTGTCTGGGGGGCAGATGCCAAATTGGACGCCTTCGTCGGCTTGAAGGCCGACGGCGAAATTAAAGGTGCCATGGAGTGGCGTAACCCGGAAACCGAGAAAAAGAAATTCGAGGCCTTCGCCACCGTTGCCCCGACAGTTGGCGGCATGGCGGGTGCCGGCGCAACGGGCAAATTGGCCGTACAGTATGTGGGCGGGGTGTTCAGGTTCGAAGCGCATGCTGCGATCTGCATTGGTCTCGGGGCGGAGGGGAAATTGTCGTTCGAGGTCAGCGGCAAACTTCTCTTGAGTTTCGTTAAATGGTTCTTCTACCAGCTTTATCATGCGAATTTTAAACGACTTTCGTTCATAGGTGAATCGGCCTTTAAGGTGGCATCTTATTTGCCGTTCCTTGCAATTGCACAAGGAGAGAAAATTCTCGATAATTTTGGAATATCGGAGCTAATTTTAGATCGTAAAATCCGTGAAATTGATAAGAAACTGGCTGCGCCGATGGCCAGGAAAGAGCTTGCTGATCGCGTGCTAGCAGGTTCAGATTTTCTACGTTACGCTCCACCTGAAACAAAAGGAATGCTGATATATCATCTATGTCGATGTGAAAGTATAGATCAAGGAATGAATGTTATTGTCCCAAGCGATGATCCTTCCATAATGCAGAGGGCCGCCATCAAAAATATCATTGAGAGCTGGTCCCACACCCGGGCAGACTGCGAAAACGTGATTCAGCACATTTCTCCAACAGGTCAAAAAGGTAGTCAATCTGAGAATATAGGTCGATTGCGGGATTTTTATAATAAGAAAATTCCGGGGAAGCGCAAATTATCAGGGGTGTTTGAGGGGACGGAAGACTTTGATGCATGGCACGAGAGATTGATTGCGATCTTGAAAGAAGAGCCTACACGTGGCTTTCCTGTTGTGCAAAGCAATTCAATGCAATACGCCATGCAACGTGATGATCGAAGGGATCATCCTCTCTTTTCATCCGAAAGCGACGGTGCCTATTACGCGTAAATATCCTATTGTTTTGTATGGAAAATAAATTTCGCTGCAGCACACCGGAATGCTTGATCTTGGTAAGTTGGTTCCAACGCGTCGGAATTTTTCATGATTATTGGAGCGAAAATTAGTTCTCTTGACCGTCGAAACATGGTATTGGGGACCATGGTATCTCCTATTGGCCATCCTCGAGAAACCTTTTTTGTTCCTTGCGTCGGTCCAGGCGGATCGAGTGTTGGCGAATGCAGGTAATAGTCCTTATTGAACCAGTCATTCACCCATTCTTCACCATTATGAGATGCGTCATACAATCCTAAAGGATTGGGAGGGAATAGGCCAACGGGATACAATCGATAATGCTTGGATGGCGTTAACAATTTGACTTGGCCTGCGGCGGGCATATTTCTGCCGTAGTCGACGTTGCCATCGTCAGTTGCCCAAACAAAGAACTGTCCGCGACTGCGCGCCGCATACTCCCATTGCGCCTCAGTCGGCAGATCGAAGGGTAGCTGGGTGATTTTGCCCAGCCATTGGCAGTAGTCCTTGGCACGTTGCCAGGGTACCCCCGCCGGCGCTTGCGCATAACGTTGTTCCAGTGCGTACCAGTCCGCAGCCGATGCCCGCTCCGTCCCGGTAGCATCCGTATAAACATCGAACTCGGCATACGTCGTTTTGTACTTCGAGATCGAAAAGCTCGACAGCGTCACCTCGTGCACCGGCCTGCTCGTGACGTCAAAGCTGTAGGGCAGCTTTTCGGGCGACCACAGCACGCCGAAATCGCCCATCATGAACGTGCCGCCCTCGACGAAGACCAGGTCGGCGACGACTTTCTTCTTCAAGCGGGCCGCCCTTTCCTCGATCGTGCCTTTGCCCAATGCATCCAGTTCCGCGGCCAGGGCAGGGGGCTGCTTTAGCGCGACGAGCTTGGATGCGTCGACGTACTCGCTGTTCATCCGGGGTATCTTTGGCGGCTTGACTGTTGTGGTTTGGGCGTCGGCACGGGCGTGCGCAAGAAGGGTGCAAAGCACGGTGGATAGCAGCAGGTGGGCGCGGCGCGGCATGGAAGTTCCCCTCGGATGACGTTGAAGCGAGTATAGGGAATGGCTTGTCCCTGATAGTGTGGCAGGGGCCGGTATTGTTCCAGCTCAAACGCCGTGTGGCGCCCGGAAAACATTCGGCGCCGGTTTGATTTACATTATCCCGACGGTCAAGCGCGTGACGATCCACTACCGGGAAAGCGCACGCCGGCTGCATCGGCAGCCTCGGGATACACGGCAATACGGTTGCCATCCGCATCGCCGGCGATGGCGTACGGGTCGCCGGCTTCGACCGCGCAGGCTGTCTCGACATGGTCCGGCCATCGGGGAATTTTGCTGGTACGCATGGCGAACACGCGGAACAGGCTGACGAGCAGCAGAACCTTGGCCAGCGTGAAAAACACGTCATCCCATGGCACCTCAAGAACGGTGCCATTGGTACGCCAGACATACGCCATGCGGTTCTTGCGGTTGAAGCGCAGCGGATAGTGCGTGTAGGCGAACGATTCCCTGCGCAGGAAGGTGATGCAGCCCCAAAGAATCAAGCCATAGACCACCGCCGTCGCGAGCCCGTTGGCTAGCAAAACGCCCGTTGCTACCGTAGTTTGCTTGATTCGAGCTGCCTGCAAAAGCCATGTCGCAGCCATTTGCATCTGCCGGCGAAGGTGCATTTTATGCATAAAATCTGAGCATAAGAATTATCGCGTCGGGGTAGATTGCTGGACTGTGCAACGCAGCCCTTGGGACTGGTAATTCGGGGGAGCCGTACCAAAGTCTTTCATTTCTTCGGGCAGCACGACGAGTGGCCTCGAGCGCCTGTACATCGTATTCGGAAGGATGGAGTCGCCTACCGGCCATCCCCGCGCAACCTTCCTTACTCCTTCAACCGGACCTTTGGGGTCTATTTTCGGCGAATATGTATAATAATCCTTGTCAAACCAGTCATTTACCCATTCTTCGCCATCATGTGCCATGTCGTAGAGCCCCAATGGGTTGGGGGGGAAAGCCCAACTGGATAATGACGGAGGCCGGTGGATGGGGTGCTTAGAGCAATGGAGTCACCGTTTGGCCATCCTCTTGCTACTTTTTTCAATCCATCGCTTGGACCCTTAGAGTCCTCATTTCGTGCACCGGCCTGCTTGTGATGTCGAAGTTGTATGGCAGCTTTATTTCCTTGATCGAGCCCTTGCCCAGCGCGTCCAGTTCCGCCGCCAGTGCGGGCGACTGCTTGAACGCCACGAGCTTGGATTCGTCGACGTACTCGCTGTTCATCTGGGGGATCTTTGGTGGCGTGACTGGCGCGGCATGGGCATGCGTGAACAGGCAGATCAGCGCGGCGGCTGGCGGCAGGTTGGCGCGACCTGGCATGACAGTTCCCCGAGTGACGTTGACCGGAGTATAGGGAAAGCGCCGTCTGCGGAGGAGCGGCAACGGCTGGTCATGTCCTGGGTCAAACGTCCTGTGAGGCGACAAACCCCCCACCAATTCATGACATTTGGTGAAATCTTTACCCGTATCATCCACTGCACTCATGCAGCACCATCCGGCCAGCCACGATCCCGCGTTCCAGCCCCCGCCCCTTGCACCTCTCGTTCCCTGTGTACCCGATGTGGCGCCCAAGGCACATGGAAAGGCATGGTAGCCTTTCCAAAAATTAATTCTGTAACAAGGGCCGTGTTTGCAATTGTTTCAGGCGTGTGTCCGTTATCATGAGTCGTATATAAAAAAAGAAGTTTTTTGGGAGTGTTACTATGTTTTCAAACCGCAAAAAAGGGCGGAAGGAAGCTGTTCGCCTGAATGTTGGAACGTTGGAGTTTGAAGTGAGCTACTGGCAGGAGCAGCGGCAAACGAGCAGGGATGTACCGGAACTTGTGATCGACCAGCCTACTCAACTGGACTATCGCTACACCCCGGTCAAGCCTGCCCGTGAAAGCTCGCGTGCCTTGCTGCGTCGCGCCTTGCGCCGGCGTCTCGTTGCTGCTGCCTCGGCACCGTGGTCCCTGCTGGGATTCCCAGTGCATGGGAGGAAAGTGATCCAGTAAGCACGGGATCACGACAAGACAGTGCCATGCACGCCGCCCCGGAAAGGGCGGCGTGCTTCGTCACGTCTGTTTTACGCCGTTCGTTCAGGCCGCCGTGCGCACCAGCACGGGTCCCGTCACCAGCACGAAGCGCAGCGCATTGACGGTGAAGTGGGTCAGGATGGCCGCTTCGATGCGGCCGCTGCGCCAGGCGGCGATGCCGTAGCCGATGCCGGCCAGCGTCGCCAGCACGATCATCGGCGTGCCGCCGCCCAGGTGGGCGATGCCGAACAGGATCGACGCCACGCCGATCGCCACCGCCACGCCATAACGCTTGCCCGCCATCCCCTTCAGCAGACTGCCCTGGAGAAAGCCCCGAAAGAACGCTTCCTCGGCCACGCACGTCACCAGGAGGTTCGACAACAGGAACAGCGGCGTGTGGGCCGGCAGCTTCAGGTCCCACACCACGACGCCGGCCAGCAGGGCGCAGCCCAGCACGACGATGGGCGTGACGATCATCACGGGCCACATCCGCAGTGCCGCGCGCCACTCGGCGCGGCTGCGTGCGGGCGCGGCGAAGAAGGCCAAGAGGATGATGCCGGCGGTGGCCTTGTCGATATTCAGGTATTGCGTGACGGGCTTGGCCAGCGCGCTGGCGCGGATGTCCGTCACGAGCAGGGGATTGTGGAAGCCCGGCGCCTTGTGCAGCGCCATCGCCAGCGCGACGACGAAGATGGCGGCGAACAGCAGCACGCGCAGCCACGTCGACGTGCTGCGCGCGTGCGCCGCGCACAAGGCAATCAGCAGCAGCACGACGGCGATACCGGTCATGGTGACGGCACCGGCAGCGACGGCGACGGCCAGCGCGGCGCCCAGGCCGGCGGCCCACGCCGGGACGCGCCGCGATGAGGCGATGGCGGGCAGCGGCGGCAGCCACAGCGAAACGACGGCAAGGGCCAGCAGGGCGGCGAGCAGGATCAAAAGTGGTGTCATGTAGGGCAGGGCGAAAGATCGAAAAAAAGGCCGCGTTGGCGGCCGGGGTCAGGCGGCGCCGCGCCGGGGCAGGACAAGCGGACGGTTGCGGCCAGCGCCCGATTCGGCCAGCACCTCGCGATACACGGCCATCAACTGCTCGGCCACCACGCTCCAGCGCAGGCGCGCCACCGCCTGGCGGCACTGGGCCGGCGGTGCCGGTTGCGCCAGCGCCGCCGTCAGCAATTGGCGCAGGCGCGCCACGTCGTGCGGCGCGTGTTCCTGGACGACGCCTGCCGCATCCGGCAAGGCCATCGAGTGGGCATCGGTCATCACGGCTGGGGTACCCGCCGCCAGCGCTTCCATCACGGACAGGGGCATCACTTCACTTTCGCTGGGCAGCGCGAAGACGGTGGCGGCGGCATAGGCCGAAGGCAGGGCCGGATCGTCGTAGGGCAGGCGGCCCAGGTAGCGCACGTCCGCAGCGGCGCTCACTTCGGCCAGGTAGTCGCGGTGCTCGCTGAGGCATTCGCCGATCAGCACCAGCGGCGTGCCGCTGCCTTGCAGCGCGCGCGCCAGCGTCAGCTGGTTCTTGTGCGGATTGACGGCCGCCACGTTCAGCACGAAGGGACCGTCGATGCCGAAGCGGGTACGGAAGGCGTCCGGCGTGGCGTCGAAGAAGCGCTGCGTGACGCCGTTCTCGATGACGGTCACGCGGCTGTCGGCGATGCCGAAGGCGGCGGTGATGGACTGGCGCTCCGTCTCGCCCAGCGCGACGAGCTTGTGCGCCAGCTGCAGGCCCGTGGCGATCTGGGCGTAGCTGGTTTGCAGGTGCCAGCCCGTCAGGCGGCTGACGATGCGGTCGAGCCAGCGCTCGCGCAAACCCGTGAAGCGGGTCCACGACGGGCGGATCAGTGGCGACAATACGACACCGCAGCCCAGGCTGCGGCCCGTTTCGACGATGCGGTGGTTGCCGTTGATGGCGCCGAACACGTGGACGATGTCGTAGTCCGCCAGCGATTCGCGTTCCGGCGCAGCCAGGCGGGCGTCAACGCCCAGCTCGCGCAGTGCGGCAATGGTCTCGTTGATCTGCACCTGCAGGCCGCCGGTACGCTGGTACAGCATCGGGTACGACAGCATCGCAATGCGCAACGGCGCCTGGGTCATCGATCGCTCACTGGGGCAGGGTCAAAGTGAGTCATCTTAGCAACATGGGGTTATCTTTACAACAAGCATGGTGGTATTCTGCCCCGATACCGGGGAGGACCGCGATGACCGTTTCTGTTGCGTTGGGGCTGGCGCTGCTGGCCATCCTGTTGCTGGCGATCCTGCTGATCGCGGCGTACTCGCTGCACAAGGTGCGCGCCGCCCACCTGATGCTGTATGAACTGCGCGACACGCTGGAGCAGGGCGGCAACCGCCAGTTCCGCCAGCTCGAAGCCTTGCAGGGGCTGTACGTGGAGCTGAAGCTGGACAAGAGCCTGCCGCCCACCCGGGGGTGGGCCGCGTCGCCCGATTTCCTCATCGAACTGGCGCGCCATGCGCGCGAGGCCCGTCCCGGCATCGTCGTCGAATGCAGCAGCGGCACGTCGACGGTGGTGCTGGCGCGCACCCTGCAACTGAACGGGCGTGGCAAGGTGTACAGCCTGGAACACGATCCCCACTACGCCCAGTTGACGCGCGAGCTGCTGGCGCGCCATGGCCTGTCGGAGTGGGCGGTGGTGCTCGATGCGCCGCTGGAGCCGCTCGACGTCGGCAAGGTGCCCTACACGTGGTACCGCGCCAGCGTGCTGCCGGCGCTGCCGCAGATCGACATGCTCGTCATCGACGGGCCGCCGCAGGCCATCGGCCGGCTGGCGCGCTACCCGGCCGGCCCCGTGCTGCTGCCGCGGCTGGCCCCGGGCGGCGCCGTGTTCCTGGACGATGCGGCCCGGCCGGACGAACAGGAAGCCGTGCAACGCTGGCACGGCGAATTCGCCGACCTGCAGGTCTCGACGCGCAACTGCGAGAAGGGCTGTGCCGTGTTGCAGCGGCCCGCTGTGGCGGCCGTGGCGGAATCGGTCACACGGGCGGCCTGATCCCGGTCAATCCTTGCAAAATCTCGAAAATGCGGACGAGAATGTTGCTACAATAACATTCTCGTCCGGTGCCGTTGGGGTGCCGCTCGCGTCCGGTGCCACGAAAGCGAAATGTGAACGCGACCAAACTGTCCCTGCTGATTTCCTTCGCCGAGAAGTACACGGTGCTCGTCATCGGCATCGTCAGCAGCATGATCATGGCGCGCCTGCTGACGCCTGCCCAGGTGGGCATCTTCTCGATCGGCGCCGTCGTCGTCGGCGTCACGCAGCTGATCCGCGACTTCGGCATCGGCCAGTACCTGATCCAGGAACGCGAGCTCACCGCTGAACGCATCCGCGCCGCCTACACCTTGACCCTGGCGATCGCCTGGACCATGGCCGGCCTGCTGGCGCTATGCAGCAATCCCATCGCCGCCTTCTACGGCGAGCCGGGCGTGGGCCAGGTGCTGCGCATCCTGGCGCTGAACTGCCTCCTGATTCCCTTCGGCTCGATCACCTTGCCCGTGCTGCGCCGGCACATGCGCTTCGGCGCCATCTACTGGATCAATGTCGCCAACGCGCTGGCCAACCTGGTGGTGTGCGTGATCCTCGTCAAGCTGGGCTACGGTTACCTCAGCCTGGCCTGGGCCGCCGTGGCCGGCAGCGTCGCGACGGTGGCCGTCAGCCTGCTGTTTCGCCCCGCCGAAATGCCCTGGCTGCCCGGCTTCGCCGGCGTGCGCCGGCTGCTCTCGTTCGGCGCCTATGCGACCGGCTCGAACGTGCTGGACGAAGTAGGCGTGGCCGCGCCGGACATGATCATCGGGAAGGTGCTGAACGTGGAAGCGGTGGGCCTGTTCGGCAAGGCCCAGGCGGTGCTGAACATCTTCAACATGCTGATCACGAAGGCCGTCACGCCCGTCATCCTGCCCCTGTTCGCGGCCCATTCGCGCGATGGTCGCGACATGAAGCAGGTCTACCTGCGCATGGCGGGCTACATGGCCGGCCTGTCCTGGCCCTTCTACGCCGTGCTCGCCGTGCTGACCTTCCCGCTGATCCGGCTGCTGTACGGCGACCAGTGGGATGCCTCGGCGCCGCTGGTGCGCATCATGTGCCTGTCGACGGCGCTGTTCTGCCTGTTCGGCCCCGCGCGCGACCTGTTCGTCGCGATGGGCCACGTGCGCCTGCGCGCCCGGCTCGAAGCGGTCAGCGTGCCGATGCGGGTAGCCGGCATCGCCGTGGCCGCGCCGTTCGGACTGGAAGCCATTGCGTGGAGCATCGCCGTGACGACCATCCTGCGCTCGCTGCTGATCTACCGGGGCCTCGTCACGTTGACGGGGCTGGGCCTGGGCGAACTGTGCGCCGCGCTGGGCCGCAGCGCCGGCGTGACCTTGTTTGCCGCGCTGCCGCCGGCCCTGCTGATGCTGGTGCCAGGCCTCGCCGATGCGGCGCCGCCCGTCGTGCTGGGTGTCGCCGGCGGCGCCGCGCTGCTTGGCTGGCTGGCCGGCATCGTGCTGCTGAATCACCAGATGAAAGCTGAACTGATCAACGTGTCGCGCCAGCTGTCGCACAGACTGGCCTTGAAACCGGCGCGCCGCTAGGACCCCATCATGCCCCTCCATTCCATCATCATGCCCGTGTATAACGGCGCAACCTACCTGGCCGACGCCATCGACAGCATCCTGGCGCAGACCTGCACGGATCTCGAACTGATCGTCGTCAACGACTCCTCGCGCGATGCATCGCTGGCCATCGCGGAAGGCTATGCGGCGCGCGACGCGCGGGTGCGCGTGGTATCGACAGCGATCAACTCGGGCGGACCGGCGCTGCCGAAGAACGTCGGGCTCGCGCTGGCCCAGGGCGAGTTCATTTCCTTCTGCGACCAGGACGACATCCTGCAGCCGGACAAGCTGGCGCTGGCCACCGACGTGCTGCGCCGCCATCCCGAGCTGGACATCCTGTTCGCCGACTTCCAGCCCTTCGGCACGGCGCTGTCGCAGCAGTCCGGCTACCTGGCGCAGAAGGGCTTTGCGGAGAAGGCGCGTGACTACCTGGTGCCGCTGGAAGAGAAGCTGTACGCCTGCCGCAATTTCTGGGGCTGCATGGCCGGCGTGCACACGGGGATGAGCACGCAGACCATCGTCTGCCGCCGCGCCGTCTTCGCGGACAAGCGCTTCGACATCCGCTACCGCATCGTCGACGACATCTCGCTGTGGTACCGCTTCGCCGAAACGGCGCGCATCGGCTACCTGGACCGCACGGTGGCCCTGTACCGCCACCACGACGATGCGCTCACCACCGACAGCGAGCTGCTGACGCGCGAGACGCTGGCCTTCCACAAGGAGAACTACTTCCGCCAGTGCCACCTGTTCGACAAGGCGGAAAACCGGCGCTACCGCAGCATGCTGGCGCGCTTCTTCGTGCGCATGGCCTCGCGCCCGCGCATCACGGCGCTGGAACAGCGCGCCAACCTGGCCGAGGCGCTGACCTTCGATTTCCGCCTGCAGACCTTGCGCTGGCTGCTGCGCACCTTCGCCTGATGCCGGCGGCATTCGTACAGAAGCTGCGGCTGAACGTCAGGCAGCTGGGCTGGTGGGACGCGGCGTTCTACTTCCTCGGCCTGGCCCTGCGCCCGCTCGGCATCCGGCTGTACAAATACGAATTCGTGGCCCAGCCCATCGCTGCGGGCGAACTGGCGCGCGGGCGCGGCAAGGCCATCGACGTGCGGCTGGTGACGGAGCAGGGCGGCGTGCCGCCGGACTATCCGCGCCCGGCCCACGTGGTGGCGGACCGCTTCGAACAGGGCGCCTTCACATTGCAGGCGTGGAAGGGCGAGCAGCTGGCCGGCTTCCTGTGGCTGCTGCACCGGGGCTATCGCGAGGACGAGGTGCGCGCCGATTTCCGGCTGGCTTCCAGCGATTCGGTATGGGATTTCGATGTCTACGTGGCGCCCGAATTTCGCCTGGGGCCGACCTACCTGCGCCTGTGGGACGAGGCCAACACGCTGCTGCGGGCACGCGCCGTGCGGTGGACCTGCAGCCGCATCTCGTCATTCAACGTCGCCTCGCGCAATGCCCATGCGCGGCTGGGCACCGTACGCATGGCGGGTGCCGTGTTCCTGTGCGCCGGCCCGGTGCAGGTGAGCTTCATCACGCAGGCGCCCTACCTGCACCTGTCATGGCGCGCGGCCGATGCGCCGCGCCTCGTGTTCGACACGGCCCCGCTGCCGGCGCCTGCCGCTCAGACGATGCCGCGGTAGAACGCGCGCACCAGTTCGGCCACTTTCCCTTCGCCGAAGCGTTCGATCACGTCCTGCCGGCCAGCCACGCCCATGGCGGCGCGCCGGGCCGGGTCGCGCAGCAACGCCGCCACCTCAAGCACGGCCCGCGCTTCATCGTTGGACGGGATCAAGAGGCCGCCCGGCGCGCCGGCCAGCACGTCGGCCGTGCCGGGCACGTTGGTGCCCACCGCCGGCACGCCGCAGGCCATCGCCTCGATGGTGGCGATGCCGAAGCCCTCGTTGCGGCTCATCAGGATATGCAGGTCCATGCCGGGAATCAGCGCCTCGACCCGCTCCTGGAAGCCGGCGAAGACGACGCGGTGTTCCAGGCCGCGGCGGCGCACGTCGGCGCGCAGGTCCGGTTCCAGCGGGCCGCTGCCGACCAGCACCAGGTACAGCTGCGGGAACTGCGCCTGCAAGGCCGCGAACAGCGAGACCAATGCGGCCGGCTGCTTCTGGTCCGCCAGGCGGGCCACGCAGCCCAGCACCAGGCCATCTTCCGGCACGCCCCAGGCCGCGCGTGCCGCCGCACGGCGCGTATCGGACGGCTGGAAGCGTTCCGTGTCGACCGAGTTCGGGATCACGGCCAGGCGCGCGTCCGGCGGGATCAGGTCGCGGTACAGGGCCAGGAAGTGCTGCAGCGCCGATTCGGACACGGCGTATACGCCCTTGACGCTGCTGAAGGCCTGGCGCGCCACGGGCTGGTGCCACGCGCTCAGCTGCTGCTTCGGAAAGGCGTTGTGGACGCTGATGATGGTGGGCAGCCCGCACCGCTGCGCCACGTACAGGGCGGACAGGCCGTAGGTCGTCCAGCAGAAGGCCACGTGCACCAGCTCGGGCGCATGGCGGCGCATCTGGGCCGGGCCGGTCAGGCTGGCGCGCCAGCGGTTCAGCCGGTGCCAGCGCCACTGCTCGAACACGGGCGGCAGGTTGATGCGGCCCGTGTCGAGGCCTTCCTGGCGCAGGGCCTGGCGCCACGTGGCGCTGCCCGGAAAGTCGGATGGCGCCAGCGTGGCCGGGCAACCTGCCGCGTTCAGGATGCGTGCTTCCTGCGCCATGCGCAGCTCCATGCCGCCCAGCGCGCCGGAGAAGCTGGTGATCAGCACGCGTCGCGTGGCCGGGCCGGGGCCGCCGCGCCACGCTTCGTGCAGGTAGCCGCGCAGGTAGGCCATCTCCCAGCGGCTCAGGAAACGGGCATCGCCGTCGCCGCGCAAGGTGGCGCGGGTCCAGCGCAGCATCTCCAGCGCATACCGGGTAAACATCCAGCGGGGCACGCCGAACAGGTAAGGGTAGGGGCCGCGCCGGTCCTGGCGGAACTTGCCGCGCCCGAAGCGCCAGGCCCGCTGCACCACGGAGGCCTCGGTCAGCTGGTGGGCGCGGATGAAGTGGGCCACCACCGCGGCCGGGCAGAACCAGGACTTCTCGCCGTGGTCGGCCAGCATGCGCGTCAGCTGCGTCTCGCTGCCCATCGCATAGGCGCCGCCGTTCGGGCCGACCGTCTCGTCGAAGCGGTAGCCGGTATCGAACACGCGGCGGCGCACGGCCATGTTGGCGCCCCAGATCAGGCCCGCGAAGATCGGGCCTTCGGGCAGGTCCGGGCCGGTGATGCCGAAGGTCAGGCCCAGCGGCACCAGGCGCGTGACCCAGCCGGCCGGCGGCTCTTCCCAATCGGGCACGATGGCGCCGCCGAACAGCGCGTAGTCGGGCTGCTCGGCCGCCGCGCGGGCCAGTTCCGTCAGCCAGTGGGGGACCGGAGTGGCATCGTCGTCCGTGAACACCAGCAGGTCGGTCTCGGGCACCGCCAGCGCCGCGCCGAGCGCGCTGTTGAGCGCCACGTTCTTGCCGGCGCGAGGTTCGAACAGGTAGGTCAGCGGGAGCCGGTCCGTGAACGATTCGACGATGGCGCGGGTCGTGTCGGTGCTGCCGTTGTCGACGACGATCAGGCGGTAGCCGCCAGGCGGCGCCACCAGGGCGCAATATCCCGTCAACACTTTCGGCAGGGTACGGGCGCCGTTCCGGGTGGCCATCAGCACAGTCAACACGTCGATCTCCTTGCGCAGCCGCCGATGAATTCTTGGTTAGAAACTATTGCTAAAAAGAAAATGAAAAATCAGATTTGTATAACTTCATACATTGTTGCGAACTGGGCAGGCCGGGCTCGGTTTTTCGAGAAATATTGTGACAGCGAATTATCGCGGTAGTAAAATCGATTGTAGCAATTTTGCAATACTGTTGTAAAATTCGCACGCTCTACCGTTATCCTGAAGCTTACAGGGTAGCCAGCTGTCCCATAAGAAAATACACGTGTTCGTTTGAGCCAAGCCGAAGTCTGAAAATACGGATGGCCTAACGTTCACTATAAAAAGCAATGTCGCTTTTTGTTGGAACTGGGGAATCAAAATGAAAGATGACGCGATCATAGCGGTGGTCGGGCTCGGCTACGTCGGCCTGCCGCTGGCTGTAGAGTTTGGCAAGAAGCGACCAACCATCGGTTTCGACCTGTCCGAAACCAAGGTGCAGAACTACAAGCGCTTTATCGATCCGACCGGCGAGGTGTCCACTGACGACCTGCGCGCGGCGAACCAGCTGTCCGTTACCACCGATGCCGCCGCGCTGGGGCAGGCCGACTATATCGTCGTGGCCGTGCCCACGCCGGTCGATTCGGCGCACAATCCGGACTTCGGTCCGCTGATCGGCGCCTCCACCAGCGTCGGCAAGCACATGAAGCGCGGCACCATCGTGGTCTACGAATCGACCGTGTATCCCGGCGCCACCGAGGAAATCTGCATTCCGCTGCTGGAGAAGCATTCCGGCCTGAAGTGGAAGGAAGACTTCCACATCGGTTTCTCGCCCGAGCGCATCAACCCGGGCGACAAGCAGCACACCCTGACCACCATCCTGAAAGTCGTCTCCGGCGACGACGCGCCCACGCTCGATGCGATCGCCCGCCTGTACGAATCGATCATCACCGCCGGCGTCTACCGCGCCTCCAGCGTGAAGGTGGCCGAGGCGGCGAAGGTCATCGAGAACACCCAGCGCGACCTGAACATCGCCCTGATGAACGAGCTGGCCATCATCTTCGACAAGATCGGCATCGACACGCTCGAAGTACTGCAGGCGGCCGGCACCAAGTGGAACTTCCTGCCCTTCCGGCCTGGCCTGGTGGGCGGCCACTGCATCGGCGTCGACCCCTACTACCTGACGCACAAGGCCGAGATGGTCGGCTACCACCCGCAGGTGATCCTGGCCGGCCGCCGCATCAACGACGGCATGGCCAAGTTCGTGGCCGAGAAGACGGTCAAGCAGATGATCGCCTCGGGCGCCCACATCAAGGGCGCCAAGGTGAACGTGCTGGGCCTGACGTTCAAGGAAAACTGTCCCGACCTGCGCAACTCGAAGGTGGCCGAAGTCGTGGCCGAGCTGCAGTCGTACGGCCTGGACGTGCACGTGCACGACCCGGTCGCCGAGGCGGACGAGGCGATGCACGAATACGGTATCGCGCTGAAGACGTGGGACCAGCTGCCCCAGGCCGATGCCGTTGTGGCCGCGGTGTCGCACAAGGAGCTGCTGGCGCTGTCGCTGACGGACCTGACGGCCAAGCTGAACCCGGGCGGTTGCTTCATCGACGTCAAGTCCCAGTTCAATATGGCGGGCCTGCAGGAAGCCGGTTTTTCCGTCTGGCGCCTGTAGCCGTGCGGGGAGGCGTGCAGCCCCCCGGAACTTCATCGTGACAACCGAGAGGCATGAAAGCCGTGAGCAAGTTTGAAGAGGTTCGGGCGCACCTGCGTGGCCGGCAGTATCACTGGCTGGTCACCGGTGCGGCAGGGTTTATCGGCTCCAACCTGGTCGAGGCGCTGCTGGCGCTCGACCAGCGCGTGACGGGGCTGGACAACTTCGCCACCGGCCACCGGCACAACCTGGAGCAGGTGCGCCAGGCCAGCGGCGCAGGCTGGGCCAATTTCGATTTCGTCGAAGCCGATATCCGCGACGTGGCGGCCTGCCGGCAGGCCTGCGCCGGCGTCGACTTCGTGCTGCACGAGGCCGCGCTGGGCTCCGTCACGCGCTCGATCGAAGACCCGCTGGCAACGCATGCCACCAACATCACGGGCTTCCTGAACATGCTGGTGGCGGCGCGCGACGCGGGTGTGCAGCGCTTCGTCTACGCCGCTTCCAGTTCCACCTACGGCGACCATCCCGGCCTGCCGAAGGTGGAAGACCAGATCGGCAGGCCGCTGTCGCCGTACGCCGTGACGAAGTATGCCAACGAGCTGTATGCGGACGTGTTCGCGCGCAGCTACGGCACGGCATCGATCGGGCTGCGCTACTTCAACGTCTTCGGCCGCCGCCAGGACCCGGAAGGCGCGTATGCCGCCGTGATCCCGCAGTGGGTGGCCGCGATGATCGGCGACCGTCCCGTCTTCATCAACGGCGACGGCGAAACGAGCCGGGATTTCTGCTACATCGACAACGTGGTACAGGCCAATTTGCTGGCCGCGCTGGCCACCGCGCCGGAAGCGGTCAACCGCGTCTATAACGTGGCCGCCGGCGAGCGCACCAGCCTCAATGCGCTGTACGGCATGATGCGCGACCTGCTGCAGGAGCGCTTTCCGCACCTGCGACACGCCGCGCCGCAGTACAAGGACTTCAGGGCCGGCGACGTGCGCCATTCGCAGGCCGATATCACCCGGGCGCGGGAACTGCTGGGGTACGCGCCGACCCATCGCATCGGTGCCGGACTGCAGCAGGCAATGCAGTGGTATGTGCAGCAACTGACCAGCATTCGATAAATGCAGTGCTTGTGCACGACGCGTGGGGACGCGGCGTGCACAAGCACCAAAACGATGTGCCCTGGGGAGTAAAAAATGTTAAGAATCTCCAATCACTACATCTCCAAAGTAGTGTTCAGCCTGTTGTTCCTGGAAGTGCTGATCCTGATCGGCTCCTTCTATGCCGGGGCGGGGCTGCGCTTCTTCGACGGCGCCGCCTTCGTGCTGCCCAAGCTCGATCACTTCTTCATGTCGGCCTGCGTGTTCGCCGCCGCCATCGTGTTCAGCATGAGCGCACTGGGCATGTACCAGATCAATTTCAAGGGCGGCCTGCGCACGCCGTTCTTCCTGCAACTGATGCCGTCCTTCGTGATGGGCTTCTGCATCCTCACTTTGGTGTTCTATATCGCGCCCGACTTGTATTTCGGACGCGGCATCCTGATTCTCGTATTCGCCATTTCCGGCGCCGGCATCCTGCTCTCGCGCGCCATGCTGCTGAAAACTTCCGAGACGCGCTTCCTCGAATCGCGCATCATCTTCATCGGCTGCGGCCCGCTGGCCAAGGAATGCGGCGAACTGGCCCTGCGCCCGAGCAACTACCGCAAATACCACGTGGCCGGCTACGTCAAGGTGCCTTCGGAGGAAAGCGCAGTGCCGGAAGAGAACCTGCTGGCATGGGAGGAAGGGCGCTCGCTGGTGCAGCTGGCCCACCGTAACCGCGTCAGCGAGGTGGTGGTGTCGGTGCAGAACCGCCGCGGTGGCACCTTCCCCATCAAGGAACTGCTGGACTGCAAACTGTACGGCATCAAGGTGACGGACGCCGCCACCTTCTTCGAACGCGAGACCTGCCAGATCCGCGTCGATTCCGTGCAACCGAGCTGGCTGGTGTTCGGCGGCGGCTTCGACCAGAGCTTCCTGCGTACCTTCATGAAGCGCAGTGTCGACGTCATCGCCAGCCTGGTGCTGCTGGTGGTGACCTTGCCGGTGATGCTGATCACGGCCCTGGCCATCTTCATCGAGGACCGCGCACCCGTCTTCTACGCCCAGGAGCGGGTCGGCAAGGACGGCCACGTATTCCGCGTGATGAAGTTCCGCAGCATGTTCACCAATGCCGAGAAATCGGGCACGCCGCAGTGGGCCTCGAAGAACGATCCGCGCATCACCCGCGTCGGCAACATCATCCGCAAGCTGCGGATCGACGAGCTGCCCCAGATCCTGAACGTGCTGAAAGGCGAGATGAGCTTCGTCGGCCCGCGCCCGGAGCGGCCCTACTTCGTCGACCAGCTGACCCAACGCGTGCCGTACTACAACGTGCGCCACAGTATCAAGCCGGGCATCACGGGCTGGGCGCAAGTGCGCTACGGCTACGGCGATTCCGTCGAGGACGCGGTGCAGAAGCTCCAGTACGACCTGTACTACGTCAAGAACAACAGCCTGTTCCTCGACGTGCTGGTGCTGATCGACACCTTCAAGGTGGTGGTGTTCAGGGGAGGCCGTTGAGCGGCCGAAGGCCAGCCAACGTCCGGTGGAAGCGCTGATGCCCGTCAGTACCGCCATCTTCAGTTACGCCAGCGCCGCGCTGGCGTTTGCATTATTGTGCCTGCTGCTGCTGACCGCCTGGCGCCGCCGCTCGTATGCGGGCGCCATCGCCGCCGCCAGCGCGGTCATGGTGCTGTGGAGCGGCGCGATGATCTGGCTGGCGCGCGGCGGCCATTCGCTGCTGCTGGCCGAATGCGTCGAACTGCTGCGCCAGGGCGCGTGGACGGCCGTGCTGCTGGCATTGCTGGGGCACCTGCGCCGCCAGCCCAACGAGCGGCGCCGCAGCCGCATCGCACTGTGGGTGGTGCTGGCCTATGCGGCCCTGCTGGTGGCGGCCGTGGCGAACCTGCTGCTGCCGTCCGTGCTGATGTTCTACGTGACCACCATCGGCCGCGTCGCGCTGCCCGTGCTGGGCATGCTGCTGGTCGAACAGCTGTACCGCAACAAGGCGGCCGAGGAACGCTGGGCCATCAAGTTCGCCTGCCTGGGCATCGGCGGCATCTTTGTCTACGACTTCTACATGTACAGCGACATGCTGCTGTTCCGCGAACTGAACGTGGAACTGTGGGGCGCGCGCGGCATCGTCAACGCGCTGACGATGCCGCTGATCGCCGTCTCGCTGGCGCGCAATGCCTCGTGGTCGCACCAGATCGCCGTGTCGCGCCGCATCCTGTTCCACTCGGCCACCCTGGTCGGCGCCGCCGTCTACCTGCTGGCCATGAGTTCGGCCGCCTACTACCTGCGCTTCGTCGGCGGCGAATGGGGCAGCTTGATGCAGCTGGCCTTCCTGTTCGGCGCCACCGTGCTGCTGGTGACGGTACTGTTCTCGGGCAGCTTCCGCGCCTGGCTGCGCGTCTTCATCAGCAAGCACTTCTTCCGCTACAGCTACGACTACCGCGACGAGTGGCTCAGTTTCACGCGCACCCTGTCGCAGCAGGGCCCCGGCCTGGGCGTGCGCAGCATCCAGGCCTTGGCCGCGCTGGTGGAAAGCCCGGGCGGCGCGCTGTGGATCCGCCGCGATACCCAGGACATCGACCGCTTCGAGCCCTTCGCCCACTGGGAAGTGCCACCGGCGACGGCCATCGAGCCGGCCGGCTCGCCGTTCTGCGCGTTCATGGAACAGAAGCAGTGGGTGGTCGAGGTCAATGTGCAGGGCGAGCGCCGCGCGCCGGCCGAAGACCCCACCGTGCCGCCACCGCTGCCGGCCTGGCTGGCCGTCATGCCGCGCGCGTGGCTGGCCGTGCCGCTGATGCTGCACGGGCGCCTGTTCGGTTTCGTCGTGCTGCAGCGCCCCCGCAGCAATATGAACCTGAACTGGGAAGTGCTGGACCTGCTGAAGATCGCCGGCACCCAGGCCGCCAGCTACCTGGCGCAGCAGGAAGCCGACAGCGCGCTGATGCTGGCGCGCCAGTTCGATTCCTTCAACCGCCTGTCCACCTTCGTCGTGCATGACCTGAAGAACCTGGTAGCGCAGCTGTCGCTGCTGACGGCCAACGCGGAAAAGCATCGCGACAACCCGGAGTTCCAGCGCGACATGCAGGAAACCGTCGGCTACTCCGTGCAGAAGATGAAGCTGATGCTGCAAAAGCTCAGCCGCGGCGCCACCCAGGGCCGGGCCCGGCCCCTGTCGGTCGACCAGCTGCTGAAACAGGCCATCGCCCTGAAGGCGGCCTTCGAGCCCCGTCCCGTGCTGGAAGTGCTGCAGCCGGACCTGCCCGTGCTGGCCGACCCCGAGCGCCTGGAACGGGTACTGGGCCACCTGATCCAGAACGCCATCGAGGCCACGCCGAAGGATGGGCGCGTGACAGTACGCGTAGCCGGCGACGCCGACTCCATCACCATCGACATCGCCGACACGGGCCAGGGCATGAGCGAGGAATTCATCCGCGAGCGGCTGTTCAAGCCCTTCGATTCGACCAAGTCGGCCGGCATGGGCGTGGGCGCCTTCGAAAGCCGTGAATATATCCAGGAACTGGGCGGACGCCTGGCCGTGCGCAGCACGCCGCTACAGGGCACCACGTTCACCGTCAGCCTGCCGCGCTACCGCGCGCACGCCGTCGAGCAAGCCGCCTGACCAGCCAAAGGACTGTTGTGACCCAAACCAAACCGAAACTGTTGATTATCGAAGACGACCCGGGCCTGCAGAAGCAGCTGCGCTGGAGCCTGGACGCCTATGACGTAGTGGTGGCCGGCGACCGGGAAGCGGCGCTGGCGCAGCTGCGCCGCCACGAACCGGCCGTCGTGACGATGGACCTGGGCCTGCCGCCCGATCCGGACGGCGCCACCGAAGGCCTGGCCACCTTGCAGCAGATGCTGGCATTGGCGCCGGACACGAAGGTCATCGTCCTGACGGGCAACCAGGACCGCTCGCATGCGGTCAACGCCGTCGCCATGGGCGCGTACGACTTCCACCAGAAGCCCTGCGAGCCCGAACTGTTGAACCTCGTGATCCAGCGCGCCTTCGTGCTGCACGGCCTGCAGCAGGAGCACCGCCGGCTGCAGCAGAGCCAGGCCGACTCGCCGCTGACGGGCATCGTCAGCCGCGATCCGGCCATGCTGAAGGTGTGCCGCAATGTCGAGAAAGTGGCGCCCAGTTCGGCTACCGTGATGGTGCTGGGCGAGAGCGGCACCGGCAAGGAAGTCGTGGCGCGCGCGCTGCACCAGCTGAGCCCCCGCGCCAAGGAACGCTTCATGGCGATCAACTGCGCCGCCATTCCGGAGACGCTGCTGGAAAGCGAATTGTTCGGCTACGAGAAGGGCGCCTTCACCGGGGCCGTGAAGCAGACCAAGGGCAAGGTCGAACTGGCCCACGGCGGCACCTTCTTCCTCGACGAAGTGGGCGACCTGCCGATGCCGCTGCAGGCCAAGCTGCTGCGCTTCCTGCAGGAACGCGTCATCGAGCGGGTCGGCGGCCATGAGGAGATCCCGGTGGACGTGCGCATCATCTGCGCCACGCACCAGAACCTGAAGGCGCTGGCCGGCACGGGGCGCTTCCGCGAAGACCTGTATTACCGCCTGTCGGAAATCGTGCTGACCATTCCGCCCCTGCGCGAACGCAGCGGCGACGCCGTGCTGCTGGCCCAGCATTTCAAGAACCGCTTCTGCCGCCAGGAAGGCCGGCCCAACTTGACCTTCTCGGCCGATGCGCTGGCCCAGATCGCCCAGCATGCGTGGCCCGGCAATGTGCGTGAAATGGAAAACGTCATCAAGCGCGCCGTCATCATGGCCAGCGGCTCGATCATCCTGGGCGAGGACCTGGACCTGGGCATCGAGCAGCCGTCACCGCGCCCGTTCAACCTGCGCGAGGTGCGCGACAAGGCCGAGTACCAGGCGGTGACGGCGGCGCTGGCCGAAGTGGACGGCAATATCGTCAAGGCTTCCGAGCTGCTGGGCGTGAGCCGTCCGACCCTGTACGACCTGCTGGAACGTCACGACATCAAGGCTTCGGCCGGCTGACCGCTGGCCGTGCCGGCGCGACGGCGCCGCGGCCTGATCCGGGCCGGCACCAGCGCGCCGGCCAGCACCAGCAACAGCAGCAAGGTCGCCAGGCGCGGCACGTCCGTGATGCTGTCGAACAAACCTACCATCATGGCGCCGGCCAGCGCGGCGAGGAACACGGCACCCAGCTGCAGCCCCGCCAGCGCGCCTTGCAGCATCCGCGCCACGGCGGCCAGCAGTAGCAGGGCCGCGACGGCCGCGCCCAACCATCCCAGTTCGAACACCGTGTTCATCGCCAGGTTTTTCACGTGCCAGGGCATGTGATTGCGGTCGCTGCTGAAGAACCAGTAGTCGTGGGCGCGCGAGAAACTGCCGTTGGCGACCAGTTCGCGCCCGCTGGCCAGGTCCCGCATGCTGACATTGTCCACGTCCAGCGCGCCGCTGGACGATTCGCTGGCGATCTGCAGCTGTACCGGCGCGGGGCCGGCCAGCCAGTGTGGCGTGAAGCGGGCCGTGACGGTGCCCTCATAGTGCTGCCAGCCCGTCTCTCCCTTTTCCAGGCGCAGCTTCAGGTGCTGGCAGCTGCGCGGATACAACAGCCACCGTTCGCACAGGGCCACGCGGGGAATCACCTGGTCGCCGCTGCGGCGCAGGTCGAGCGCGACGGCATAGGTGGCGCCGGGCTGCACATCGACATGCTGCAGGAAGCGCAGCGCCTCGCCGTAGCCGATCGCGTACTGGGCCGCGCCGATGCGCAGGAACAGGTTGTCGCCTTCCTGTTCGTAGCGGAAGGTGCCCGGCGTTTCGCCGTGGGTGTTGCGCCACAGGTAGGTGGCCGGATAGCGTCCCAGGCCCATGCCGAACAATTGCGTCGGCAGGTCCTGGTCCATCATGCCCAGCGCCTCGCTCCAGTGCTTCAGGCGCACCTGCATGTCGCGCGAGACGGTGGCGAAGCGCACTTCCGTGTAATAGCTGGCGCTGACGGGGATGACGGTGGCCAGCACGATCAGCGCGCAGAAGGCCAGCATCAGCGAGCGGTGGTCCAGTCGCCACAGGGGCCGCGGCAGCAGGCGGTGCGCCGCCAGCAGGGCCACGGCGACCAGCACGACGGCGGCGCTGGGCAGGGCATTGCTGCCGCTGTGGTGATAGGCCACCAGCAAGGTGGCCAGCATCAGGGCCGGCAGCGCCGCCAGCATCAGGCCAACGCCCAGGCCCTCATGACGGGTAAACAGCAGCGCCGCACCCAGGCCACCTGCCAGGAAGGCCAGCGCGTAGGCGACATAAACCCCTTTCGCCTGCGCCGATCCCGCGTCCGGCGCCAGCAGCGCCACGCCCGCGGCGGCCAGCACCAGCACCACCCCGGCCGCGCCGGCCAGCAGCGGCGACCGGGCCCGTGGCGCGGCGGCACCTGCCAGCAAGGACAGCGCCAGCGCGCCCAGCGCGGCCAGCAGGCCCCGGTAACCGCTGGCGGCGAACACCTCCATCAGACAGGCGCCCAGCAGCGCCAGTAGCGCCCCGCCGGTCAGCAAGGTACGCCAGCGCAGCTGGCCGGCGCGCAGTGCCCGCAGCGCCGCGATGGCGGCCAGCACGGCGCCCGAGGCGCCATAGGCCAGGTAGATATCGCGCGAGAACAGGGTCAGGCCGGCAAAGCAGCCCAGCAGCAGGCAGGCCATGCCGAGCGGCAGGTGCAGGGCGGTGAACCGTTCGTGCGGGGCGTCCTTCGGGCGCCCGCCCAGCCACACGGCCACGAAGGGCAGCGCCATCGCCAGGTAGGCGTCGAGCGCCGCGCCGCCCGTGTGCATCGCCGAGAACGGCGCCGTGGGGCGGTAGTCGCTGGCGAAATTGAGCAGGCCCGGGAACAGCATGCGTTCCCACGCCACCGCCAGGCTGGCCGCGACGAGGCCGAGCAGCATGCCCGGCACGAACAGGCGGCGCAGGTTGACGAGGTCCGGGCCGCTGGTGCGGCGCAGTAGCGGCAGCAGCACGATAGGCCAGGCGAAGCCCTTCAGGATGCGCAGGCCGTTATAGGGGCTGACGTAGTTATTGAAGGCGTTCGCGTCCAGCGGCGCCAGCGGGGTGATGCCGCGCCACGTGGACCAGGCCAGGCAGGCCATCAGCAGCAGCAGGGCCAGGCCGGCCACGGGCGGCAGGCGCGCCGGCGGCACGGCGTCCCTGGCGGGGGCCGTGCGCCAGTAGCCGACGGCGCAGGTGACCAGCAGCAGCAGGTCCAGCTCCTCCAGGAAGAACCAGCCCGTCCACGGCGTGAAGTCCATGATCGGCAGCAGCGCCGGCACCACCAGCAGCCAGGCGGCGGGGCGCCACCACAGCAGCGCGGCGTAGGCAGCCAGCGCACCGGCCAGCGACGGACCGGCGGCCGGGTAGACCGACAGCGCCGCGCCCAGCAGCAGCAAGGCGGCACCGGCGCCGGCACGCGCCGCCAGCCCGGCGATCATTGCGCCTCTTCAGTCCATTTGCCGGCGTCGGACAGCATCTTCTTCAGGCCGGGCAAGGGGAAGCCGGCGCCGTAGGCCTTGCGTGCCAGCGGCAGGGCCGCATCGTATTTCTTGGCGCGGGCGTAGGCCAGCCCCAGGTTGTAGTTGATGGCAGCGTCGTCCGGCGCCAAGGTGGCGGCGCGCTCCAGCATTTCCATGGCGCGCTTGTCCTGGCCTTCGCCGAACAGGTATTGGGCATACAGGGCCCAGGCCGCGCCGTCTTCCGGCTGGAAGCGCACGGCCCGCTCGAAATAGCATTCGGTGGGGAAGTGGGCGCCGGGCGGCTTGATGGTGCGCAGCTTCTGCGACAGGCGCATCATCAGCAGCAGCGCCTGCGGGTGGTTCGGAATGGCCCGCAGCACATAATCGAGGTCGCCGCCGATATGGCCGGTGGCGCCCTTGCGCAGGGCCTGCACGTCCTCGGTGAAGTGGAAGTCCTCGACCACGCCCAGTTTCGACTTCGGCGTGGTGCGGTAGTCGAACGGGCCGTAGCCGTTTTTCAGGCCGCCGCAATACGGTTTGTCGGCGGCGCTGGCGGCACCGGCGGCGCAAAGCAGCGCCAGCGCAAGGATGGACAGCCTGGGGAACAGCTTCATATTTCCTCCGCCTGGTTCGGCACGGGTGCAAGGGTGCGCTGGACGCCGACATGGTCGAGCAGCCGCGCCAGCTGGGCCGCGCGGGCGCGGCGCGAGGCCCCGGCCACGGCGGCGGGGGTGGCCACGGGCGCGCTGCCGGCACGCACCTGGGCCATGAAGCGCAGCAGGGCCTGGGCGATGCATTGCCGGTCGTCGAGCGGTGCGATGGTATCGATGCCCGCCTGCAGCAGGGCGCCGGCCGTGTCGCCGACCGGATCGGTCAGCGCCAGTACGGGCCGGCGGGCACGCATGTATTCGTAGACTTTCGCCGGGATCTGGTGATTGCAGTTGGCCGCCTGCAGCACCAGCAGGCCGTCCGCCGTCAGCATCTCGGCCAGCGCTTCGCGGTATGGAATGTGGGGCGCCAGCGTGACGAAGGCACCGACGCCGTGCCGCGCGATCAGCCCGGCCAGGTACTCGTCATGGGCGGTGGCTCGCAGCACCAGGCGCAGCTGGCCCGGCACCAGCTGGCCGGCCGCCTGCAGGTCGGCCAGCGCCGCGAACAGTTCCACCGGATCGCGCTCGGACGGGTAGATGATGCCGCTGTGGACCAGCAGGAACGGCGCGTCGGGTGCCGGTGCCGGCTGCGCCACCGCGCCTGCGCCAGCGAAGTTCTCCTCGTCGTAGCCGTTTTCGACCAGCAGGAAGCGCTCCGGCGGCACGTCCGGATAACGCTGCTGGTAGTTGCGCACGGCGCCGGCCGTGGTGCAGACCACCGCGCTGCTGTGGCGCACGGCCTGGTCCTCGATCCAGCGGTAGACCCGGCGCGTCAGGGCATGGGTGGGGTAGTCGACGTCCGTCATCGGGTCGCGCATGTCGGCGATCCACGGCAGGCGCGTCAGCCGCGCCAGGGCCAGGCCGATCAGGTGGGCGGTGGCGATCGGGTAGGTCGACCAGATCACTTGCGGCCGGTGCTTGCGGATCATGCGCAGCCCGGCCGGCACGCCGCCCAGCACCCACGAGACCCAGCGGTCCGGCAATGCCATCGCGCGCGCATAGCGGCCGCCCACGGCCAGGTGGCGCGACGTGTCCAGCGCGAAGGCCCGTTGCACCACGGCCTCGGGCGGGATGTCCTTCAGCTGGTCCGTGCCCTGGCGCTCGTAGGCGCGCGGATGGGCGGTCAGCACCAGCGGCTGCCAGCCCAGCGCCGGCAGGTACTGGGCGAACTTGAGCGTGCGCTGGATACCGCTGCTGCCGTGCAGGGGCGGGAAGTGGAAGGCGATCATCAGGACGCGGTTCACCATGCGCGCACCCAGTCGGCAGTCCAGTCGGCGACCTGGTCGCGCCATTCGCGCCGCGAGAAGGTATGATCGGCCGCCGCCAGCGTATGGCGCTGCACGCGCGGCGCGGCCAGCAGGCGGCGCCAGGGCGCCGAGCCGTTCGCCATGTCGAGAAACTCCTTGGCCGTCAAATCGTTGCCGCTGACGATCAGCAGCACCTTGCCATTGAACGCGCGCATGCCGTCCAGCATGCGTTCATGCAAACCGGCCGCCGATGTTGCCGGAAAGCCGGTCGGTCCGCCGTGAAAACCGGTGTCTGACACCGGTTTTGAAGCAACATTAGAGGTCGGGCTGGGGGGAGGGCGCAGGGCGGTGCCGGCCAGCCTGACGAAGCTGCCGATGGCGGCGCGCCAGTCGAAGCGGCCGGTGGCGAGCTTCTTCCACAGCTCCGGCTGCAGCAGGCGCGCGCGGTAGTAGTGCTTCAGGGTCGTGCTGGCGTGACCGGCCGGCGTGCGGGCCCAGGGGTTCAGCAGCACCAGGCCGCCGACGCGGGCATCCTGGCCGGCGTAGAACAGGGCGGCGGAGGCGGCGTCGCACAAGCCCCAGATCACCACTTCGCGCAGGCTCGGTACGCGCGCGCAGAATTCGTCGACGGCGGCGCGCAGGTCGGCGTCGACGTCGTTGAAGTCGCGCGCCGCGCCGCTGCTGTCGCCCATGCCGCGATAGTCGAAGCGCAGCGCCGGGATGCCGCGCGCAGCCAGGCTGCGCGCCAGCAGCGCGAACTGGCGGTGGCTGCCGGCCCGGTACTGCGGCCCGCCGACGACGATCAGCACACCGCGCGCGGGACTGCCGGCGACGGGGCTGAGGATGCCGGTCAGCCAGTCCTGCGCGCAGGGGAAGCGCAATGCCAGTTCATCAGGCTGCATGATCGAGGGCGGAGAAGACATGGCGAGTGCGCTCGACCAGGGCCGGGCATTCGGCGATTTCCTGCGTGGCCCAGAACTGCGGGCCGGCCACGGTGTGCGAGTCGACGGGGATCCCGGCCTCCTGCCAGCGCTGCACGATGCGCGCGGCGGCGGGCGGGATGGGACGGTCCGCTTCGCCCACTACCTCCAGCCAGTGCACGGGGCACGGCGGCGGCGTTACCTTGGCGGCATCCTGCGCATCGAGGGCCTGGGCCAGCGCAGGGTTCAACTGGTAGCCGGCGATTTCCAGCGCCTCGCCGGCCGCCAGCCGCTCGCGCAAGGCCGCCGTGCCGCCCTTGTCGCCCGTACCCGCCGCCAGCATCTGGCTGGCGACTGAGAGGCGCAGGAACTGGGTCAGCAGCACGGTGCCGCTGGTGACGGGCTGCCACAGCAGCAGGAAGGAAGGCGGCTCGGGCGCGCGGCGGGCAGCATCGAGTGCCAGCAGGGCGCCGAGGCGCAGGCCCCACAGGGCCGGCGCTTCCGTCAACCGGTCGCCCAGCTCGCGCTGCAGCCAGCGCCGGGCGCGGGCCACGTCATCGAGCCAGCTTTCCCAGGTGGCGTCGCCGAAGTCGCCGGCGCTGTCGCCGCAGCCGTGCAGGTCGATCTGCAGCACGGCATAGCCGTCGGCCGCCAGCGCGGCAGCGCCCAGCGCCGCCATGCGGCGGCTCTTGTTCATCTCTTCGGCGAAGGGGTGCAGGTAGACGATGGCGCCGCGGCAGGCGCCGTCGGGCGAGGGGAAATGAGAGGGGGAATGAAAAACGCAGAAGCGGGCATCGGCGCCGCCGTCCAGGAAGAACGGAAGCGGGGGCCGCGCTGCTGCCAGGGGTTTCATGCCGTCTGCTTGAGCCGCACGAATTCGGTCAGGCTGCCCAGGGTGGCGAAGGTGTCGGCGCTGATTTCGTCATCGTCGATGGCGAAGCCGAACTGTTCTTCCAATGCGCCGATCAGCTGGACCACGGCCATCGAATCGAGTTCCGGGATGCTGCCCAGCAGGGCCGACTGCTCGGTCAGGGACGCGCCGGCGGCGCCCAGGCTGAGCACGTCGATGACGATGTTTTTTACTTCTTCTTGCAAACTCATAAAGACTCCAAGGGACGGCAGCAGCCGGGCTGCCGGGATTGCGCTTTCAACAACGAATTCGGCAAGTATAACCCGTGCCTGTCCTTTGCGACCAGCAACAGATCGCCTTTTTCAGTTCGTATCAATAAGCCCTGCGACAAGGGCGCCGGCTGTTGTTTTTGCCGCCAAAAAAATGCCAAAATGACCAGAAGTCATGCTCGGATAAGTTGTAAAATGTTAAGGTATTTCGCCCCCGGCCACGCGCTGCGACTTTCACTGGAACAGCTATGCACGATCTCATCCACGACTTCATCTTCCGTTCCGCGCGCCGTGCCCCCGACGCGGAAGCGCTGGTGCACGGCCAGCGGCGCCTGAGCTATGCGGCCCTGGCCCAACTGGTGCGCAATACCGCCGACGCGCTGCTGGCGCGCGGGCTGGAACGGGGCGAGCGCGTGGCCGTCTACCTGGAAAAAAATGTCGAGAACGTGGCCGCCATGTTCGGCGCGGCCAGCGCCGGCGGCGTCTTCGTGCCCGTCAATCCGCTGCTCAAGCCCGAGCAGGTGGCGTACATCCTGGCCGACTGCAATGTGCGCGTGCTGGTCACGTCGCACGACCGCCTGAAGCTGCTGGCTCCCGTGCTGCCTGCCTGCCGCGACCTGCGCCTGGTGCTGGTGACGGGTACCGCCGCCGAGCTGCCGGCGCTGCACGGCGTGGAAGTGCTGGCCTGGGACGATGCCATGGTGCGCGACGACGCCGTCGCCATCCCCGCTGCGCACCGCGCCATCGACGGCGACATGGCCGCCATCCTGTACACCTCCGGCAGCACGGGCAAGCCGAAAGGCGTCGTGCTGTCGCACCGGAACATGGTGGCTGGCGCCGTCAGCGTCGCCAGCTACCTGGAGAACACGCCGCAGGACCGCATCCTGGCCGTGCTGCCGCTCAGCTTCGACTACGGCCTGTCGCAGCTGACGACCTCCTTCCACGTGGGCGCCACGGCGGTACTGATCAACCACCTGCTGCCGCGCGATGTCCTGAATGCCGTCGTGGCCGAGCGCATCACGGGCCTGGCTGCCGTGCCGCCCCTGTGGATCCAGCTGGCGCCGTTGAACTGGCCGGCCGACTGCACCTTGCGCTACCTGACCAATTCCGGCGGCGCCATGCAGCGCCCCACCTTGGACGCGCTGCGCCGCGCCTTGCCGGCGGCGCGACCGTTCCTGATGTACGGCCTGACGGAGGCCTTCCGCTCCACCTTCCTGCCGCCCGAAGAACTGGAGCGCCGCCCCGATTCGATGGGCAAGGCCATCCCGAACGCGGAAGTGATGGTGCTGCGGCCGGACGGCACCGAGTGCGCACCGGGCGAGCCGGGCGAACTGGTGCACCGGGGCGCATTGGTCTCGCTGGGCTACTGGAACGATCCTGCCAAGACGGCCGAGCGCTTCAAGCCCATCGCCGCGCGCCATTACGGCCTGCCGCTGACGGAGCTGGCCGTGTGGTCCGGCGACACGGTGCGCAAGGACGAAGACGGCTTCCTGTATTTCATCAGCCGCAACGACGAGATGATCAAGACCTCCGGCTACCGGGTCAGCCCGACCGAAGTGGAGGAAGTGGTGTACGCCCGCGAGCACGTGGCCGAAGCGGCCGCGCTGGGCATCAAGCACCCTGTATTGGGCCAGGCCATCGTCGTCATCGCCGTGCCGCGCGACGGCGTGGCCATGACGGCATCGGACCTGCTGGCCGCCTGCAAGCCGCACCTGCCGGCCTACATGCTGCCGCAGAAGGTCATCATCAGCACCGAGACCCTGCCGCGCAACCCGAACGGCAAGATCGACCGCAAGCTGCTGTCGACGCAGTACGAAAACGCCTTCACGGAGGCGGCGTGAACGCCCCGCGCCCGCAGCACGCGCCCCTGACGCAGTTCGCCGTCGTCGACGACTGCCTGCAGGTGGGCGGCATCGCCCTGACGCGGCTGGCACAGCGCGTCGGCCAGACCCCGTTCTATGCGTATGACCGCGCCGCGCTGACGGCGCGCGTGGCCGAGCTGCGCCGGCACCTGCCCGCCGACGTGCACCTGCACTACGCGATGAAGGCCAATCCGATGCCGGCGGTGGTGCAGCACATGGCGACGCTGGTGGACGGCATCGACGTCGCCTCCGGTGGCGAACTGCGCGTGGCGCTTGATACGCCGATGGACCCGCAACATATCAGCTTCGCCGGCCCCGGCAAGAGCGACGCCGACCTGGCCAGTGCGATTGCCGCCGGCATCGTCATCAACCTGGAGTCCGAAGGCGAGATGGAACGGGCCGCCGCCATCGGCGTGAAGCTCGGCATCACGCCACGCGTGAACGTGCGCGTCAACCCCGATTTCGAACTGAAATCGTCCGGCATGAAGATGGGCGGCGGGCCGAAACAGTTCGGCGTCGATGCCGAACGGGTGCCGGCCATGCTGGACCGGATCGGCGCGCTGGGCCTGGACTTCTACGGCTTCCACATCTTCAGCGGTTCGCAGAACCTGAAGGTGGCAGCGCTGGAGGAAGCGCACGAGAAGACGCTGGCGCTGGCCATCCGGCTGGCAGAGGCGGCCCCGCGCCCGCCCCGCATCGTCAATATCGGCGGCGGCTTCGGCATTCCCTACTTCCCCGGCGAGGAGCGGCTCGACCTGGCCCAGGTGGGCGCCAACCTGGCGCGTCTGCTGGAAGGGGCGCGAGCGCAACTGGGCGGCGCGCAGATCGTGATTGAACTGGGGCGCTTCCTGGTGGGCGAGGCCGGGGTGTACGTGTGCCGCGTGGTCGACCGCAAGGCGTCGCGCGGGCATGTCTACCTGATCACGGACGGCGGCCTGCACCACCACCTGTCCGCTTCCGGCAACTTCGGCCAGGTGATCCGCAAGAACTACCCCGTCGTCATCGGCAACCGGGTGCAGGGCACGGCACGCGAGAAGGTCTCGGTCGTCGGTCCCCTGTGCACGCCGCTCGACCTGCTGGCCGACCAGATGGAATTGGCCCACGCGGGGCCGGGCGACCTGGTGGCGGTGCTGCAGTCCGGCGCCTACGGCCTGACGGCCAGTCCGGGCGCCTTCCTCAGCCAGCCGGCTGCGCTGGAAGTTTTGGTCTGAACGCTCGTTCGAGCATACAACAGGAGTCAGCATGAGCGGACTGTGTGGATGGATCGGCCATGGCGCCGGCGAGCGGGACCTGATCGACCGGATGGCCGCGCCGCTGGCGCACTTCGACGGCGCGGCCACGGAAGTGGTCAACGGCACGCGCAGCGCCGTGGCGGTGGCGGCGTTCGACAACGCCCGTCACCTGCACGTGGCCGACGGCCTGACCGTGGCCGTGTGGGGCCAGCCGGTCCCGCGCGATGCGGCGCTGGCCGAACTGGCGGCCGCGCGTGGCCTGGCCACGGCGCTGGCGATGCAGTGGCCGAAAGGGCCGGAGCACCTGTGCAATGCGCTGGCCGGTGCCTTCACGCTGTGCGTGATCGACGAGCGCAACGGCGAGGCCCTGCTGGCCATCGACCGCATGGGCGTGCAGCCGCTGACATGGCAGCTGGCCGGCGAGGCGCTGCTGTTCGCCACCTCCGCCGACGCGCTGCGCGTGCACCCGCTGGGCCGCACGGAGATCGACGCCCAGGGCCTGTACAACTACGTCTACTTCCACATGGTGCCCAGCCCCGGCACCATCTACCGCGGCCAGCAACGCCTGCTGCCGGGCGAATTCCTGCATTACCGCCAGGGCCGGGTCGACACGAAGCCCTACTGGCGCATGACCTTCCAGGAAAACGGCACGCGCTCCTTCGAGGAACTGCAGGCCGAATTCATGGCGCAGCTGCGGAATGGCGTGCAGAACGCCAGCGCGGGCGCGAAGGTCGGCGCGTTCCTCAGCGGTGGCACCGACAGCTCCACCATCGCCGGCATCCTGTGCCAGGTGAACGGCGGCAGCGCGGACACCTACTCGATCGGCTTCGAGGCGCAGGGCTACGACGAGATGGAATATGCCCGCATCGCCTCGCGCCATTTCGGCACGCGTCACCATGAATACTATGTGACGCCGGACGACGTGGCCGCCGCCATCCCGAAGGTGGCCGCCGTGTGCGACCAGCCCTTCGGCAATGCCTCGGCAGTGCCGGCCTATTATTGCGCGCGCATGGCCCGCGCCGACGGCATCACGCGCATGCTGGGCGGCGACGGCGGCGACGAACTGTTCGGCGGGAACGAGCGCTACGCCAAGCAGCACGTGTTCGCCCTGTACGACCGGGTGCCGCAGCTGCTGCGCAAGGCCCTGCTGGAGCCGGCCGTGTTCAATTTCCCCGGCGGCGAACGGGTGCACCTGCTGCGCAAGGCGCGCAGCTACATCGAGCAGGCCTCGGTGGGTATGCCGGCGCGGCTGGAAACCTACAACCTGCTGGGCCGCTACGGCCCGCAGCAGGTCTTCACGGACGATTTCCTGGCCGGCACCGACATCGGCCAGCCGCTGGCATCGCTGGCGCGCACCTACGGCCAGAGCGAGGCGAAAAGCCTGATCAACCGCATGCTGGCGCTGGACCTGAAGATCACCCTGGCCGACAACGACCTGCCGAAGGTGATGAAGGCCTGCGAGCTGGCCGGCGTGGAAGTGGCATTCCCCTTCCTGGACGACGCCATGGTGGCCTTCTCCGGCACCCTGACGCCGCAGCAGAAGCTGAACGGCACGCAGCTGCGCTGGTTCTTCAAGAAGGCGCTGACGGGCTTCCTGCCGGACCAGATCATCACGAAGCAGAAGCACGGCTTCGGCCTGCCGTTCGGCGTCTGGCTGCAGCAGCACAAGCCGCTGCAGGAACTGGCCAGCGACAGCCTGAACGACCTGAAAAAGCGCGGCATCGTGCGCGGCGCCTTCATCGAGCAGCTGGTCGGCCAGCACCTGTCCGAACACGCCGGCTACCACGGCACCATGGTGTGGGTACTGATGATGCTGGAGCAGTGGTTCAGCCAGCGCGAGCATTGAGCCGCCGCGCGGCGCGGATACGACACTTTCCTTATTTGCCACTTCTCATGGATTGATTCCGCGAATCAACCATGAGACTATTGCCTGGTTATCAAAAAATCCATAACGGGAGATACCATGCGAGACCGCCTGCCGCGTCGTCGCGCGCCGCGGCGCGCCCAGCTGGTGTTCTCGTTATGCCTTGCCTCCCAGCTGCTGGCCGGGTGCGGCGGCGAAACGGCCGACCAGTTGTATGCGCGCGCCCAGCAGTACGAAACCAAGGGCCAGCACCAGGCCGCCATCATCGAGCTGAAGAATGCCTTGCAGGCCGAGCCGGACCGGGCGCCGGCGCGCCTGCTGCTGGGTCAGGTCTACCTGCGCACCGGAAGCGCCGCCGCCGCCGAAAAGGAACTGCGCCGCGCGCTCCAGGCGGGCGCGCCCCCGGCCACCGTGCGGCCCCTGCTGGCGCAAAGCCTGCTGGACCAGGGCAAGCCCCGCGCCGTGCTGGAGGAATTCGCCGCCGTCGGCCAGGACGACGACGGCCTGCTGCGCGTGCGCGGCGATGCTTCGCTCGCAACAGGCCAATTACAGGAAGCCTACCGCTTGTACACCCGGGTCCTGGCGAAATTCCCCGGCGATAGCGCCGCCCTGATGGGCCTGGCACGGCACAGCCTGGCCACGGGCGACACGGCCACCGCCCAGCGCCATGCCGACGCGGCCGTCGAACGCCAGCCGGGCAACGCCGACGCCTGGCTGTTCAAGGGCCAGCTGGCGCGTCACCTGGGCGACAACGCCGCCGCCGCCATCGCCGCCCAGCGCGCGGTAAAGCTGGCGCCGGACAACACGCCGGCCCGCGTGCTGCTGGCCCAGGTGCTGATCGCCCAGAACCACTACGACCAGGCCACGGCCGCCCTCGACGGCGCCAGCAAGGCGGGGCAGGGCAGCGTCGCCGTCGTCTACACGCGCGGCGTACTGGCCATGGCCCAGCAGCGCTACCAGGAAGCGCTGGATGCCAGCCGCCAGGTCCTGAAGGGCATGCCCGACTACTGGCCCGCCGTGCTGCTGGCCGGCACGGCGCACGCCGCGCTGGGCTCGGTACCCCAGGCCGAGGAACAGCTGCGCCGTTACCTCGACAAGTATCCGCACAACGACGCCGTGCGCCACCTGCTGGCGCGCACCCTGCTGCAGGGGAGCCGCCCCCAGGAAGCGCTGGCGGCGCTGAAGACGGCCACGTCGCAGGCCGACGCGCAGACACTGTTCATTGCCGGCGAAAGCAGGCTGGCGCTGGGCGACTATGCCAGCGCCACGCGCGACCTGGCCCAGGCCGTCCAGCTGGCACCCGAGCTGGCCCAGGCCCGCAGCTCGCTGGGCCTGAGCCGGCTGGCACAGGGAAAGGTGACGGATGGCCTGGCCGACCTGGAAGCGGCCGCCGGGCGCGACGCCACCTCGCGCGCCGCCCTCGTGCTGGCGGCGTCGAGCCTGCGCCTGGAAGACTACGACAAGGTGCTGGCGACGACGTCGGCGATCCAAGCCAGGCAGCCGGACAATCTGCTGTCCTGGCAGCTGGCCGGCGCGGCCCGTTTGGCCAAGGGCGACGTGGTCGGCGCGCGCAGCGCCTTCGCGCGGGCGGCAAAAATCGATCCTGCCTTCCTGCCGGCCGCACTGGGCCTGGCCCAGGTGGCCGAGCGCGACGGCCAGCCGGAAGCGGCGCGCCACCAGCTCGAAGCGTTCGCCAAGGCCTATCCGCGCCAGGTCGGCGTGCTGCATGCACTGGCGAACCAGGCCCACGCGCAGGGCCGCCCGCTCGATGCCACGCGCTGGCTGGAGCAGGCCAACGCGATCGACACCGCCTCGCCGCTATCGGCCATCCTGCTGGGCAAGCAGTACCTGCAGGCCAAGAATGCGAAGATGGCCGAGAAGGCGGTGACGACCCTGCGGCAGGCCCGCATTGCCCACCCGGCCAGCCCGGAATTGCTGGACGCCCTTGGCCAGGCCCAACTGGCGGCAGGCCAGCAGGCCGCTGCGCTGGAAACCTACGACCAGCTGGTGGCCGCGCTGCCGGGCGATCCCCGTCCCTACCTGGCCCTGGCCCGGGCCCACGCGGGCGCGGGCAACGACACCGCGGCCGAGCATGCCCTGCGGCAGGCGCTGGCGATCCGGCCCGACTACCTGCCGGTCAACGAGGATCTGCTGGCGCTGGCGGACCGGACCCGGCGTCCGGCGCTGGCTGAACAGGTGTTGACCCGCTTGCAGCAGCAGCCGGTCAATGCGTCGGTCGGCCATGCGCTGGCGGCGGCGCGGCTGGAACAGGCCGGCCAGATCGAGGCGGCGCTGGCCGCCTACGAACGGGCCGGGCGGGGGACCGAGGAGCCCGGTCTCGCAGTGAAACGGGACCAATTGCTGCGCCAGCTGGGCCGCCACGCCCAGGCCGATACGGCCCTGAAAGCGTGGCAGCAGGCGCATCCGGACGACCCCACGGTAGCGTTGTATGCGGCGCAATTGCCAAATGCTAGCAACGCCGGATTGCTTGCAATTGCGCAATTAGAAGCCATACTGAAGAAAGCGCCTGAAAATCCGGTGGTGTTGAACAATCTGGCGTGGGCTTACCAGCAACAAGGCGACAAGCGGGCGTTGGCGACGGCGCAACGGGCGTATCGCCTGAACGCCAGCCCACCGATTGCCGATACCCTGGGCTGGATTCTCGTCGGCGCCGGCAAGACCGGCGAAGCCATCGACATCCTGCAAAAAGCCGTGGCCGGCGCGCCTGCCGAGCCCGAGTTCCGCTACCACCTCGGTCATGCACTCAATCAATCTGGCCAGCGGGAAAATGCACGTAAACATCTGCAAATAGCTGTATCTTCTGGGAAAACTTTCAAAGAAGTGAATGTTGCCAGAGCATTGCTTAAAGGACTTGAATAACTTAGTATCTGGTACCGTTCGGTCCGGCGTCCCGGCGCAGCGCGTCGGACCTGACATGGTACCAGCCCTTGATTGGCTTAAATCCTGCCCCTTTTGACAGGGCGCAGAGGTACCATCGGAGGATGCATCCATGAGTCGCAAAGCAGCTCCACCAGAAGACGAGATCGCCGTTAGCGATATCGCGGCTTCTGAAACAATGCCAACGCGCGCTGCGTTTCCCACCGACGACGAGCTTCCTGCGGATATGCAGGATTTTGTTACCGACGAGAAAACTTTTGGTGTGCGCATGATCGATACTCCCCAAGGGCGAAGTCAAGCCAGCCTGTTAATCAACAAGATGTACGCCTGGCGTGGCTACGCCGGCACCCATAAATTCACCGACGACCCGAACCGCATCACGCTCACAGCCAGCGATCGCGGCACCGTGGTCGGCACCCTGACCCTGGGGCTCGATTCCCCTATCGGCATCCTGGCCGACGAGATCTTCAAGGAAGAAATCGACGTTTACCGGAACCAGGGCGCGAAGGTGTGCGAGATCACCAAGCTGGCCTTCGACGTCACGGGCGAGTCGCGCCAGTCGATGGCTTCGCTGTTCCACCTGTCCGTGATCTATGCGCGCGACCTGCACCAGTGCACGCATATCTTCATCGAGGTCAATCCGCGCCACCGCCGCTTCTACGAGCACATGCTGGGCTTCAAGCGCCTGGGTGCGCCGAAGAACAATCCGCGCGTGAACGCGCCGGCTTACCTGCTGTGCGTCGACCTGGAATACGTGACGCAGCAGATCGCGCTGTATGGCGGCCTGGGACCGGCTGCCGGCGTGCGCTCGTTCTACCCCTTGTTCTATTCGGAGCGCGAGGAACGTGGCCTGATCAACCGTATCAAGCAGATGCAATGAACGCGGCGGCTTTTTCCTACGACCAGGCATTTTCCCGCAATATCGGCTGGGTCACGCAATCGGAGCAGGACGCCCTCCGGGGCAAGCGCGTGGCCATCGCCGGGGCCGGCGGGGTGGGCTTCATCCACCTCGTCACCCTGGCGCGGCTGGGCATCGGTTCCTTCCATATCGCCGACTTCGACCAGTTCGATTTCCCCAACTTCAACCGCCAGGCCGGCGCCTTCGTGTCGACGGTGGGCCAGGACAAGGTCGCCGTTGCCGAGCGCACCGTGCACGACATCAATCCGGAGGCGACCGTCAAGGTCTTCCCGCAGGGGATCAACGCCGGCAATATGGCCGCGTTCCTGGACGGCGTCGACCTGTACGTGGATGCGCTGGATTTTTTTGCCTTCGACGCGCGCCAGCAGGTCTTCGCCCAGTGCGCCAGCCGGGGCATTCCCGCCACCACGGCCGCGCCGCTGGGCATGAGCGTGGCGCTGATGAATTTCCTGCCGGGGCAGATGACGTTCGAGGAATACTTCCAGTGGGGCGACCGGCCCGAGCTGGAAAAAGCCCTGCGCTTCATGGTGGGCCTGTCGCCTGCCGGCCTGCACCGGCCCTACCTGGTGGTGCCGGAAGCGGTCAACCTGAAGGAGCGCCGCGGCCCGTCCACCGTGATGGCCTGCCAGCTATGCGCGGGGGTCATCGGTACCCAGGCCGTCAAGATCCTGCTGAAGCGCGGCCGCGTTTTGGCCGCACCCCACGGCATGCAATACGACGCCTACCGCGACAAGCTGGTACGTACCTGGCGTCCCGGCGGCAACAGCAATCCCCTGCAGCGCATCGCGCTGGCCGTCGGCAAGCGCATGTTCGCCCGGGCTATCGCCGACGCGCAGTAAGAGCATCCGTCGGTTTGTCGGAATTCTTTACAGTGACGTTTCCGACAAGTTCCCAAGATCAGCTAACTCTTTGATTTATCTCAAGTCTCCTGCCCTGGCCCGCTTCCTGCTTAATGTAGATCAAACCGCCTTCCGCGGTTGAGAAGGCAAAACGCTTAAGCCAGTCCAATCCAGGAGATTCCAATGAAATTCTTTGCACGCAAACATATCGCCGCAGCTGCCGTCGCGCTGGCTTCGATGTCGGTTGCAGGCCAGGCGCTGGCAGATGCGCCGAACTTCACCATCGACCCCACCGCGCTGCCAGGCGTGACGCTGTACGCCCCGTTCGTGGCCAACCAGATTTCCGGCAGCTCGTCGGAACTGCTGCAAACCATCGGCAACACGCACAGCGGCAGCGGCTGGCTGACCTTCGGCTCGTTCTCGCTGGGCGGTTCGTCGATCGACTCGGCCACCACCGGTATCGGCGGTGTCGGCGGCTACCGGCTCTACGTCACGTTCGAACTGAAGGACCAGTACCGTCCAGGCACGGGCCTGCCAGGCCAGGAGTTCATCAACGGCAACGGTACCTTCAACGACCTGACCCAGCTGGACTTCAAGTTCTACGCCGACCCAGGCCGTAACACGACGTTCCAGAACGCCAACGCCAATACCAACACGAGCGCCAGCGTCACCGGCGTCCAGGGCGACGACATCCTGCTGGCGGTCGGTAACCTGATCGACGGCGTGTCCGGCTTCAACGAAGAAGGCGGCGCCACCTTCAACGCCACCCAGAACTTCGCCCTGTGCTCCGGCGCCGGTACCGCGACCCTGGGCGGCGCTGCTGCCACCGGCGACCTGGCCGCCCTGGCCGGCGACTGCGACAACGCCATCGGCTCGGCCTTCTTCGCCGAACCGAACCCGTTCTTCGCACTGGCCTTCGACGCCTTCAACAACACCCGCCAGGGCGTGATCATCAACGGTAACCTGGTGTCGATCAACAACGCCAGCGGCACCGTCGACTTCAACGGCGTGCCGGAACCAGGCACCCTGGCGCTGCTGGGCCTGGGCCTGGTGGGCGTGGCTGCTTCGACCCGCCGCCGCAAGAACTGATTCGGCTTCGCCGGACCGCAGGCAGCCCGTTCGTCGGGCTGCTTTTTTTTGCGCTTGTCGACTTTCTTTACAGTTGAGTGAACGCGGCCGCGGTGCTCTCCGGTAAGTGTTTGATTTGCCTCAAACAATATTCAATGGTCCGGTTTGTGCTTCATCAATAGGCCGTTCAACCTACAGGGCCAGGCACCGGCTCAATGGAGATAATCTTGAAATCCACAACGAAAAAACATATTGCCACGATGGTGGCCGCGATTGCCGCGGCCTGCGCGAGCTCCCAGGTGCTGGCGGACGCTCCCGTCTTTGAAATCAATCCGCAGGCCCTGCCGGGCGTGTCGCTGTACTCGCAGTTCGCCGCCAACCAGATCACGGGCAGCACGTCGACCCTGCTGCAAACGGTGGGCAACACCAATGTCGGCTCCGGCTGGCTCAGCTTCGGCTCGTTCTCGCTGAACGGCTCGACCCTGGATTCGGCCACGACGGGCGTGGGCGGCGTGGGCGGCTACCGGCTCTACGTCACGTTCGAGCTGAGCGAAACCTACCGCGAAGGCACGGGCTTCGCCGGCCAGCAGCACATCAACGGCGCCGGCACCGTCAACGACCTGACCAAGCTCGACATCAAGTTCTACGCCGACCCGACCCGCAATACCACCTTCGCCAAGGCCAATGCCAACACGGGCGCGCGCGCCACGGTGGGCGGCACCACCAGCGACGATATCCTGCTGGGCGTGGGCACCCTGCTGGGCGGTATTTCCGGCTACAACGACCAGGGCGGCGCCGGCATCAACTCGACGCAGAGCTTCGCGCTGTGCTCGGGTGCCGGTACGGCCAGCCAGGGCGGCGTCGCCGTCGGTGGCGCGCTCGGCGCACTGGGCGCTGCCTGCACCAGCGGCATCGGTTCCGATTTCTTCGCCGAACCCGATCCGTTCTACACCTTGGCCTTCGACGCGTTCAACAACACGCGCCAGGGCGTCGTGATGCGGGGCAACCTGATCTCGATCAACAATGCCGCCGGCAATGTCGACTTCAACGTGTTGCAAGTGCCGGAACCGGGCACCTACGCAATGCTGGGCGCCGGCCTGGCCGTACTGGCAGTCTCTGCCCGCCGCCGCCGCAAAACCTGATACAGTGGCCGCACCGCACGGCCCGCCTTGCGCGGGCCGTGTTCCCAGCCATCTGACGGGACCCAAACTTGAGCACCCAATTCATCGACGACCTGGTGGCCGCCGCCGTGCGCGCGCCATCGGCGGACAATTCGCAGCCGTTCCAGCTGCACTGGGACGGGCACGCGCTGCAGATCCGCCACGCCGTACGCCACCCTGAATACAATGTCTTCGGCCCGGACAGCCATGCCACCCTGCTGTCCATCGGCACCCTGGTCGAAACCTTGCAGCAGCTGCTGGCCGCCAACGGCGTCGGCGTCGCGCTGCAGTGGGGCAGCCCGGACGGCCAGCCCTATGCCACCCTGGTACTGGATAACCTGCCCACCGCCTTCACGCCCGTCTCGGCGGTATTGCAGCGCCACACCAACCGGCAGCCTTACCGGCGCGATGCACTGGTGCCGGAAGTGCTGGCGGCGATGGGCACCCTGGCCGAAGGGGGCAACCGCATCACCTTGCTGCAGGACGGCCCGGCCCGCAAGCGCCTGGTCGACGCCGTGCTGCGCAGTTCGGAAGCACGCTTCTGCAACCGCCGGCTGCACGAGTGGCTGATCGGCAGCCTGCGCCGCACGCCGGCCCAGGTCGCCAGTGGCGACGGTCTCGACGTGGCCACCCTGGGCCTGCCGCCGGGTGGCGCCATGTTCCTCGATTTCATTGCCGACTGGCGGCGCCTGGAATTCCTGAACGGCCTGGGTGCCTACAAGCTGCTGGCCCGCTCGGAGATCGCACTGATCGCCCAGGCGCCGGTACTGCTGTGCCTGTCCGGCCCGTCCAGCAGCGAAGGCGTGCTGGCTGCCGGGCAACTGCTGGCACGGGCCTGGATGCAGCTGAACCAGCACGGCGTCGCCGTCCATCCGTATTACGTGGTGACCGACCAGATCAGCCGCCTGCACGACGGCACCCTGGCCACCGGCTTCGAGGACACCATCCGCACCGTCGAAGGCGACTTGGCCCGCCAGCTCGGCCTGGCCCCGGGCGAGCGGCTGCAAATGATCCTGCGGCTGGGCTATCCCCGCAAACCGGTCGCCGCGCTGTCGCGGCGGCTGCCGCTGGCGGAGTTGTTTCGGCGCTGATGCTCTGTTGCGTAAGCAGGCCCGGGAGCTAGCCCGCTACGTTCGCCGGTGCCCCTTGTTCGGACGACACAAGCAATGCTTGCGCGCCGCCTTATTGCAGCGACTGTAGGGCACGTGCCGCTCGTTGCGCGGACTGTGCTATCGCGCTTGCTTTGCCGATCAGACCTTTCAGACATGTTGGAGTATGGCCCGGTGTCGTACTGCAAGGCATGAAATTTACCGATGAAGGGATTCGCCAACCACTTGGCCGGTGTCTCTACGCACCCGGTAGGTCATTCCACGTCCCATGCTGTTAGCACTTCCGAGACCCGTTTGACCTGGCTTTAGCTTCGCCACGAACGAAACTGTCGCGACCTCTTTGTCCTTACCGACTTCGACTACAACGGTGAAATTCTCTAACGGCTGCCGGGTCGCACGGAACTGCTGCAGAGCGTCCGGCACTCCAACTGCCATAGTCGAACTGAGTTCCAGGGTCTGCTGATCGGGTAATGCAAACAAGCTTTGTGCAGAAGTTGTACCATCAAGGTTGCTCCCGTAAGAATGAGCCGTTCATACGTCATAGGTCTTTCCGGTCTTTCCGTCGCCCTCTTGTACTCTGCTTTTCCTGGCCAACAATTTAGGTAACCCAGTCCTGAGGAAAAAATAGATTCTTCCGTATGAGTGTTTCTCCTTCTTCATCGGGTTTCCCTGATCGTCCACTAGTTTCGATTGAGTATGCTGGTTGCTAACCTTTCTGTGCATTTCGGCGCATGGGTATCCCAAAACTTCCCGTGTCAACGCCGTCGGTGAGAAAGCGTCGAGATTTTTATGAAGACCTCGATGCAATCCAGGGTCCTGGAAATGACGTCCTATTTGACCCCTTGTTCTTTAACTATGTCCCATTTCTCGCTAGATATAAAATACGTTATGGAACCCGGGACGCGATTCGCTGTGCCAAGACCTCTTGTTCCGGATGTGAGGTTTCCCATAAACGTAACGACGAAGATGTCGTTGGTATCGATTTTGTTTTTTTCAGTCTGCCGCGAGATCGTGATGGTAAAACCACTCAAGTCTTTACCGCCCGCAATAAACTCGTCACATGCAACTTTTAGTGCTTGCACTGCAAACCCATTTATAGAAAGCACAGAAGGAGAATTCGATTGGAATAGCGGTTCTGCATAAGCTTTTTCCATAAGACATACGATCAAAACAATTATAACTAGATTTTTTAATAATTTATAGACGTGATTCGAAACGGCTCTGAAGCCTTTATGTCCGGCGCTCGGTGTGCCGACATATGCTCGATAATCCAGGTGGATGGAAATCCCTTGACGAGCCGCAGGCAAGTCCCCACTGCCATCGGCGTCATCGGATTAGTGTTACTGTCGTAATAGTCTTTGGATTTCGTTGTCGTGTTCCCATACTTATCGGAGTGATCGCCGTGGGTGAGTCAATAGCACTTTTTGACCTGGATCTCTACGGCTTCTTTGAGGATTTCCGTTCCTACAACTGAATCAATATGCAAGAGTATCGTCAGTAGCTAAAGAAAAATGGCAATGTCGAAGAGTCGATATCTAAATCATCCTCTTCGAAGCTTTGGCACTCTATTTCGAATTGGTTGCCAGCTGGGTCGGCGATACGCGCATAGTATCCCCCAGGTGTGGCACAAGCCATTTCTATTGCCGAACCATTTTCGTAAATCTTTTTACAATACGATAAGAAATTCTTTTCGAGCTTATAGCTAAATATCGGGAAACGTTTTTTGGGCGGAAAGTTGACTTTGGCTTCTTCGTCGACAATTACCAGTTTCAACGCGATGTCGGTAATCGGTGTCGGAAAATAAAACAATCCTTCGTTAAATGAGAAGGACAAGACATCGCGATAATGTCGTTCCAATTCGTCATAGTCATCCACTGGGATGATGATTGTAATTCTTGTCATAGTGGGCACAGTACTTTACTTTTTGGTCGGCCACTCGGTTTCGAGTTCTTTCGGGCCTCAATGATTGCAGTCGGGGCACCTCTATAGATCTTGCCGCCTATCTGATGAATTGTTTGCTTTTCGGCCGCATAGAATGGGCTTTTGTTTGAGGATCCATCCCCACCTATATCTATAAATGCGTATCCTTCGCGATTTCTGGACAAAATCCAGTCTGCATTTGCATTAATGGCGCGACTTTCCCACTCTGCACTACCAAGTCGGAACTTACTTGCCCCAGATGCTGTCATTAAACCTGGCCATTCCTTTCCTATCGTTCTGAATTCATCGCAGGGCCGCCTTTTTCTCATGGCCGCAGCATACGCTTCGACCGATACTTGGCCTTCGCCGATAACGACGTACTTCGCCAAACCTAAAGGATCGAGCCATGTCGTAGAGTTCGGAGCATACTGATAGAAATTTTCGCCGCCTGCTAATCCAATCGGATCGCGTGACGCAAACCGCCCCATATATGGATCGTAGTACCGGTACCGATTGTAGAACAGGCCCGTCTCGACATCTTCATACTGCCCCTGGAACCGGATCGGATTACCCATTCTAGCCCTGGATGCGGCGTCACTAATCACCTTCTGCGCTTGCCCCCAAGCCTTGTACTGCGCCGACCATGCGACCTTGCCTTCATAATCGGTCAATTCCTGCGGCGTGCCAAGGTGATCGCACTGATAGAAGGCGATCTCGTCCTTAACAAACGCCTCGGCTTCCTGATCGAGTTCGCCGTTCCATAGCGGATCGAGCGCGATATCGTACTTGCCGTCATTGCGCGCAATCAGCGCCTTGACGTCCGTGGTGGGCGCCAGAGAAAGCGCCCGGGCACGCGTAGTCTGCACCAGCGGCACGAAGCTGTCACGTTCGTACACATAGTGCACGGTCCGTTCGCCCCCGGTAAAGCCCTGGTGCACGCTGCTTTCCAGCGCGAGCGTATCGCCATCCCAACCGTATATGGTCCGGGTCGCCTCGCCGTGCTTGGCGATGCGCCGCCCCAGCGGATCGTAGGCAAAGGTGGTGACGCCATGCAAAGTGGTGGCGCGCGTCATCCGGTTGAAGGCATCCCATTCGAACGTGTCGCGCTGTCCATCCTGCATCCGTTCGATGAGGTTGCCGCGCTCGTCGTAGCGGTAGCTTCTGCCGGCGTATTCCTTGAGCAGGTTGTCCAGCAGTTTCGGCAGCGGGGCAGGGCGGCTGATCCTCTCCTGCGCAGGATGGGGTGCCTGGATGTTGCCGGCGGGGTCGAAGGCAAAGGTCTCGTGCCCCATCGCGCT